>VFQQ010000016.1_pt1 | contig 500559 bp, 407 predicted proteins | sample 3512341 | NCBI WGS metagenome assembly VFQQ01 (sample SAMN10412373, study PRJNA504923) | tailings metagenome | isolation source: Relicate 2 Philex TSF1 revegetated site | place: Philippines: Tuba, Benguet | collected 2017-08-29
CTTGTTTTCCCGTCATCTGAATTCAAACCTCAAGTTTAGGTAATTTTTGTAACAAATATTATTCGAAACCTTATTTATTCTGGTGAATAAAGGTATCGACCGGAAGGAAAAGTCACATCAAATGCAGACGGCAGATATTGAAAAAGACCGCCTCTGAGAGGGACGGTCTTTGAGTATAAGGAAGTCAGAAAAATGATTCCTTACGGTTTGTAATAAGAAACAGAAAGTCTGGGTTGCATTTTAAACATCAGGGTCTCTGTACCGGCCAGGACGGCCTGCCGTTCCGTCTGAAGACTTATGAGATAGTGCCCCTCCCATATATCTATCAGCGTAAGGAGCGGTGAATAAAAGGTAACGGCTACCTCGTGTTGCTGTTTATCCCTGAAATCGGATTCCAGAATATCGAAACGGTAGTTTTCGAAAGGAAGGAAGCTGTTCCCGAGGTTGTCAGGCGCAAGGTAAACCAGGCCCTTCCACTGAAGAATATACGGATGTGCTGCTGTACTCACCAGAAAGTGCAGCTTCTCAGCCCGCTCGTCCCGGCTCAAAAGCTGCCGGAAGGTTTTGACAGGGTGCTCAGGATCAGTATAGAGCTGAGATTGCATGAGCAGCTCCTTGTAAGTATCCTCCCAGATAAGCTTCTCCCAGCGGAGCGGGGAGTTTTTGTTTATCACTGCCCTGAAAGCCAGTTTTATATTTCCTGAAGGCATGAAGATCAGGCTTTAACGTAAATGGTATGTGTAAGCGTAAAACCATTGGTGACGTCACCGCTGACGGTTGACATTTCAGTGCTGACTCCGTCTCCGAAAATATTATCACGGGCATTGGTGGTATCTGCCTGGCCATGATTTTTATAAGCACCCTGAGCGTAAACCAGCTTGCTTACGTCTTCCGGGAATGCGATCTGTGTTACGAGCAGCGAGGTACCTGAGGCATTGTAAATATGTACATGAATATGCGTTGCTCTGCCGGAATACCAGCCCGGATAAATGCTGGTCCAGGTGGCCAGCCCGCTCGCGTTAGTGGTCTGCCGGCCTCTCAGAAAATGCACCGAGGTATAGTTCGTAGCCTGCATGCCGGTTCCGCCGTATTCAGAATAATTACCGTCAGCATCACAATGCCAGATGTCTACAATAGCATTGGATAGTATCTGGCAGCTGTTATTTACGTTTCGGATCGTGATATTAACAGACAGCTTGGTTCCCTGACGGTCAGATGTGATGTTATTGGTTACCAGGGAGGAAGGCGACTTGGTCGGGAAAGGGCCCTCTGTTTCGGAGTTCGTCACCGTACAACTTGAGGGTGTTTCAGTCTCCGAACCGGAAGTTGAATCATCCGGAGAGATGGTATCATCGCTACTTTTGCAGTGGGACAATAAAGGAATCGCAGCAAACAGTCCCAGGGATTTAAATCCTCCTTTTAAAAAATCTTCTCGTTTCATGTTGGTTCAATTTTGAATATTAACATAAAGTATCGACCCGGCCGATCACCGTAAAAAGGATGACGAATACTTTTGTTAATTTATACGATATAAACCGCCGGTTCGTGTGCAAGACCTCCGGATTAGAGGTAAACGGCCGAATTCATGAGGTAAAGCGGGGTCTCCAGTATCAGAAGAATGGCATCATTGGACAGGGCTTCGAATTCCAGTTCTTCAAAATCCCAGAGGGCGAGCGCATCTTTGGGCTGCAAGAGCCTGTTATTGACTTCAAAAGCACCCTGGACAACAAATGAAAAAATGCCGTTTTGTGGGTTGCTCAACTCCAGACGCCCTTCATGTCTGCCGGTGTATTTTCCTATATGAAGGCGTATTTCGGGAGAGTCGGTGATTAAAGTCAGTTCATTTCTTTTTTCTGTATCAAAAGAGTGAACGAGTTCTCCGGTCAGGCTTTTGCCGGAAGAAATGCCGATCTGAAGGAAGTGGATGCTTTCCAGCCCGTAGGGGTTTATAAGCTGAAAATTTTCTTTCCGGCTTCCGTGTATGACCTGAACGTCTCCGGGAGAAAGAAACCGGATAAATCCATTCTCACCGGCAAATTCAAGACTGCCGGCCACTGGCAGCAGCAGCAGCGTTTCGTTGTCAGCTTTTTCCAGGGCAATGGTTTTTCCGGCGGCAAGAGAGTTCTCCTCAAACCGTTGTATTGATCCGAACGGATCCTTGTTTTTGACGGGGTCCTGATGGAAAAAAAAAGTTTGAAAACTACGGTACCACGAAAGGTTGACACATCTTCTTTGTTCGGCAAGATAAATTTTCCCCTGAGTTTGCGTTATCATAAAAAAGTATTTTGTAAATGGAACGGTTTATCGGAACAGACCCATGAAGTTTTTTTCATAGCTTAATCCGACAGGAATTTCTTCTCCGGCAAGGGTGATGACCCTGTTCCGGACACTTTCAATCCTTTTTAGAGGAACAATGTAGGAGCGGTGAACCCTTAAAAAAGCTTTGGGAGGCAGCTTTTCCTCCATGGCCTTCATGGTCATTCTTGCAACCACGGGCCTGGCGTTTTCCAGGTGTATTTTCAGATAGTCGTCGAGCCCTTCAATATAGAGAATCTCTTCAAAAGCAATTTTGTAAAGCCGGTAATCAGCACGGATAAACATATAGGAGTCACTTTGGGTGGGGGTTTCCTCCCTGTTCAGTAATTGTCTGACCCTGAGGGCTTCATGGGCTTTGTTTACACTCTGAAGAAAACGATCTAAAGTAAAGGGTTTTAAAAGATAGTCTATCGCATTTAGATTAAAGCCCTCTACGGCGTATTCACTGTATGCCGTGGTAAAAATGACCATTACTTTTCTGTCGGTTATCCCGGCGGACAACTCCCTGAACAGTTCAACTCCGGTTATGGAAGGCATATTGATGTCGAGGAAAAGCAGGTCTACAGGGTTATCCATCAGGTAACGGATACCGTCAAGGGGCTTATGGAATGTTTTTTCCAGGACCATGCCTTCGGCCTTGCTGCAGAAACTCTCAATGACCCTGAGAGCAGGAAGTTCATCGTCGATGGCTATGGCACGGATCATGACAAGTCCAGTTGAAGGGTGACAAGATAATCTTCCGGAGTATCCCTGATTTCCAACAGGTGTTTCCGGGGATACAAAAGGCTTAACCTGTTTTTGGTGTTTTCTACTCCTATGCCGCTTCTGTTTTCTTCAGAAATACTGACAACGACCTTTCGGTTGTAGACGGTCAGGGTTAGGTGTTCATTCTGTACGGCGATCTCGGTTTTGATGAGAGCGTCTTCTTCAGCGTTGACACCGTGTTTGAAAGCATTTTCAATAAACGGAATCAACACAAGCGGGGCGATCTTTTGACCGGAAATGATACCACCAACATGAAAAAGAACCGGAATGGTTTCTCCGAAGCGAATCTTTTGTAAGTCAATGTAATGACGGATGTAATTGATTTCCTTTTCCAGTGAAACAAAATCATTGGCCGACTCACTCAGAACATAGCGCATCATGCCGGACAGCTTTACCACGGCGGTCGGGGTTTCATCGGACTTCTCTATGGCAAGTGAATAGATGCTGTTCAGTGTGTTAAACAGGAAATGAGGGTTTATCTGAGCCTTAAGATACGAGAGCTCGGTATTTATTTTTTCTTTTTCCGTTTGCTGCCAGCGTATGCTGATTCTTAACATGAGAGAAAAGAATACGACTACCAGAAACGGGAATATCTTGCGATTGAGGTCAATAAATAAATCCATTTCATGAGGTGGCGGCCCCATTTGTCTGCGGGGCGGTCCACCCGGAGCAAATTCAGCGGCCGGTGGAGGAGACCCTCTTTGGGGAGGAGCCTGTGGGCCGGCCAGGTTTACAAATGTCTGAAACAGAATATAAAGGGCGGCAACGGATACAAAGTACCAGCCATAACGCCGGGCAAAATAAAGCCTAGGAACGGTAAGGAAGTAGTTGATATAAAAAACAAGAATAAGCAGGGAATAACTGATCACCTCCTTTACCGACATGGGATTGATAAAGGTATCAGACCGGCCCTGAAAATTGGGAATAAAAGCCAGGGCCAGGAAACTTAAACTTCCTGCTACGTGAATCAGTATTTGCCTGGTTTTGTCTTTCATAATCCTTTCACAAAATACGCAGGAATTGAACAACAAATTCAGAGACCGTATTAAAATGAGGCTAACAGGCGGATTGTTGCGGTGACTTTTTTAAAATCCAGGAGTTTCAGCACTTTATCCTGCCGGAGAGATAGGCGCAAAGAGGGCTGATTCGGGCACAGTTTGCGCATTTTTGCCCCGCCTTTAGAAGGGATTCGAAAATGATCTTACGACAACGTTCTGTTTTTGCCGAAAGGTAAAAACAAAAAAAAGCCATCCCATAAAATGAGATGGTTTTAAGTTGACCCTATCCCTAACTACTAAAAAAACCAAAAGCTGTTCCTCAATCTGAATTCCACAGAACCAAGGTAGTCATCTTTTGTATAGACTTTTGCGGTGTACACACCGGCTTTAAGCTTTTCAGATACCGGTATGGTAAAGACCACATTTGACCCCTGAGAATAATCTACAGTCTGGCTGGCATGTACCTGCACAGGTATGGTTTTGTCAGTTGAGCTGACATTCACTTCTTCTCCCCAATTGCTCAAAGGCTCCATTTTGTCGTTCACCAGGCTCAGATAAATGGTCTGCTGATTTTTAACCCTTTCTTTAAGGTATGTCGGTATGGTAAAGGAAACCGTTACATTTTTGGTTTTCTTTGCCTTGGCAGTAAGTTTCTCATTTCTTTTCGCAGATTCTACTTTGAAATGATCCGCCGGAGCCTCATAAATAACCTCCTTAAGTTCTGCCTGCAGCCCGTTGTATTCATTGGTCAGTGTGCCGTATTTCGACTCCCAGTCAGCAATTTCTTCTTTCTGATGAGCAATGTTCTCTTCCAGCTGAGGTATTTTCTTCAACTCTTGTTCCAACGCCAGCTTCATGTCAGTAAGTTCTGCCAGCTGTGTTTCAACAGCCGCCAGCTGCGCTTTCTGCTCCTCTGTCAATGTCTTAAGTCCTGCAAACTCATTTCTGAGCTTGTTGAGCTGCCTGGTCTTCTGCTCAATCGACACATTGGCTTTCTCCAGCTTAGCCGTCAGCTCCTCTATGTCACGGGTCTTCTCGACCAGCTTGACGGAATAGTTTTCTACTTCGTCACTCAACTCATTTTTGACGGAGTTCAGTGAATCAATTCTCGCAGTGGCGTCTGCATTTTTTCCCGAAAATTCATTGGCACTCTGGTGTTCAAAAATACCATAGGCCAAAGCCCCTGTGAAGGCAAGTCCCAATGCGCCTACAAGCCATGCAGATTTGTTGTTTCCTTGAGATTCCATAACTGTGCTCGTTTAAATTATAAAATGTGATTTATTTTAGTGGTCCCATCAAAGCGCTCCTTTCTTCTTAAGCCATGTCAGTAGTGTTACTGATGCGGCCCGGGACCGGAGACTGGCTGGATCTTCTTCCTCATACATGTAAGTAACAGGGTCATTTAAAAAGGCGTAACGAACCTGACGTCCTCTCCATAACGAGACCACAGCAACCGCTGCCGACAGTATTCCAAGACCTAAAAAAACTTTTCCTGTTGCTTTCATCTGTTAATTCGGTTAATCCTTAAAAAAAGTTGCGGGATGATTAAACAACTTTTACGTCTTGTATTCAAAAAAATGCGTTCCTCAGACAGAAAAGAGAACATCGCCCCAAAACGTGGCAACAAATTCCCCGCTTTGGGGAAAATTGTTGACGATATTCCCTTCGGTGGGTGTAAAGCCCTTTATCCATCTTATAATACATGATGTTTTCATGGAACAGATATTTTGATATTCCATTGGGCAAAGGGGGTATTTGAAAATGCAGATGTCTCAGCTTTGCCAGTAGTGATCAATTTAATTACCACCAAATCAACTATCACATGAAAAAACTGATGTTCACCATGCTCACCCTGCTTTGTCTGCAGGGCGCCATGGCTCAGGAAAAATTCCTCACAGCAGGTTTTAAAATCGGGCCCAATCTTTCCCAGATCCGCAGTGACGGAAAACAGGATGGCTTTTTTGACAATGAGGATACCAGGTCGCTTGGCGTGACCGGAGGCTTTTTTGCCAGAATAGGAAAGCAGTTCTATTTGCAGCCGGAACTTATGGTTTCCTCCAAAGGAGGAAAGCTGGTTGTTTTTGAAAGCGAACTTTTCAACACACGAAAGACCATTGATTACCGGTCAACTTACCTGGATGTTCCGGTTTTACTGGGCGCCAGAATAGGAAAAACCGTAAGAATCAATGCCGGGCCGATGGCCACGTTTCTGATCAATGAGGACAAAGATTTCAGAGAAAACTTTAATGAAGAAAACGAGCCGGCTTTCAGTAAGGCTATTGTCGGCTATCAGGCAGGCTTGGGTGTAGACATCGGCAAAGTAAATCTTGACCTTCGCTATGAAGGAAACCTGAATGATGTTTTTAATATTCATTATGATAATGCACAAACCGAGGCACGGTTTGCGGCAAAAGGCAACCTCTTTTTATTTACAGTTGGTTTCCGGTTCTGATCATAAGGTGGCCGCGGCTCCGAACGCGGCCACTTCCTGTTAAATGCCGGCGGGGAATGTCCGAAAAGACTTTCAGACAAACGCTGTCTGCTAATCCTGTAAAACAAAAACCGCTGCCGGCGAAAATCAGACCCGGCAACGGCTTTGCAATCTAACCTAATCAAATATTACTTTGAAGCTCTTCTTTCCAGTTCTGCTCTTTTAAGTGTAAGCAGGCGGCCCAGAGGTTTTCCGTTACGATACGTAATGGCCCTCAGGGTAACCGGACCGTCCGGAATCTCAATGGTCTTATCGAATTTTGCAGACATATGATCCGGCATTGTATCATCCAGACTGTAAAAAATATCCACTCCCGACACTTCTGATTCCAGCGTAAGGCTCAGTTTGCCCTCTTTAGCGGAGGTTTTTACAATCGCATCATACATAGATCTCGAATAATTCACCTGCCTTACGTCTGCCCGGTCAAAGTGCGTTTCAACTCTTTTTACGAAATCGTCCCAGTTTCTCGCCGATTTGGGTGACCAGAAAACTTCCGACAGAGCCCATCCTCTTGGATACGTCATGTATTCTGCATATCGCAGGGTAGGTATCTGCTCGGTCCAGAGGTTCCCCTGCCCCCCAAGAATGTGTTTTTCATTTACCCCATCGGGTACAGGATCAAAGCTGTAACTTTTGCTGAGCCTGAGACCGGCATAGATCGGCGGGTCGATGGTTCCGTCACCCTGATTGTAATCGAGGTATGCAAAAGTGGTTGGCGTCATGACCACGTCATGCCCCATCTCAGCAGCTTCAACGCCGCCTTTAATACCTCTCCAGCTCATCACAGTGGCATTGGGAGAAATACCGCCCTCCAGAATTTCATCCCAGCCCAGCAGCTTTTTGCCTTTGTCAGACAGGATTTTTTCCACCCGGTTCATAAAATAGCCCTGCAGGTCTTCCACATGCCGGATCCCCAGTTTCTTCATCAGCGCCTGGCATCCCGGATCAGCTGCCCAATAGCCTTTATAGCATTCGTCTCCACCAACATGGATGTAATTGCCGGGAAAAAGAGCAGCCACTTCTGTAAAGACTTTATCCAGGAATTCGTATACTTTTTCGTCTGATGGATTCAGCGCGTTTTCATAGTTCATCTTGAACGTTCCGTTGCCATACCAGTCTGCGATAGAAAGCCCCGGGTTGACAAAGGTGTTAGGATCTTTCTTCGTGCTCAGTTCCGGATAGGCAGCAATGGCAGCCATGCTGTGACCCGGTACATCCACTTCGGGAACAATAGCCACATTTCTTTCCTGGGCGTATTTAACAACCTCTTTGATGTCTTCATGAGTATAATATCCGCCCACGGTGGCTTTTTCTCCGGGTCTTGGAGCAGGTGTCCGGCTTCCGAAGTGCCCCGCTCTCGGCACTCTCCACGCACCGACCTCGGTAAGTTTCGGGAGTGCTTTTATTTCAATTCTCCAGCCTTCATCGTCTGTCAGGTGCCAGTGAAAGACATTATATTTTAACCTGGAGATCTCATCAATGAATCTTTTTACATCCTCTTTCGAGAAAAAATTACGGCTCACATCCAGCATGATTCCTCTCCATCCGAAGCGGGGGTAGTCTGTAATACGTACAGCAGGGATGCTCCATTGTGCCTGCGCGGTCTGTCTGCTTTCAATTTCTCCGGGGAGGAGTTGCAGCAGTGTCTGAATACCGTAATACACACCTGCAGATTTGTTAGCCAGGAGTTTTACATGTTTCAGTCCTGCTTCGAGGGTATAACCTTCGTCTCCCGTGCGAAGGTCTCCTGCGGAATTAAGGCCCAGAAAAATAGTATTATTGGCAGCCGCAGCGGCCATTCTGGAGGCAATCGGGTAGCCGGTGGCTGTTGAAATCTTAGCCGCCAGTCCGGAGGCCAGAGCCGCCAGTTCCGGTTTGTCATATAATACGGCAGTGTTTTTCTGAATAGTAAAGACACCCTGCTGCAGCTGAACTTCAACAGGCTGAGGAATGATATGAACGGAACCTTGCTGTGCCTGAACCATCAATTGTAAAAAAAAGCATAAAAAGAGAAAGATTTGCTTCATGAAACTTTTCAGATTTAAATAAAATATTGACTTTTTTCAACCAAATATAATGGTTTTCAATAAAAACCCAAGCGCTGTTTTTAAAATTTTTTAAAAACAATGTTCTTTTGCGCCCGGAGAAAAAATGAGAGATGTCATTTTTCAAATACCATACATTCTTTACCTTTGAAGTTGAAAGATTTGACAGCCGTGCTGAAACCATTTTTCAGCCGGATTGGTTTTTTTAGGAAGAATTGAACAGCAATTTAACTTCTCAACTATTCGTTGGAATTTGTGAAACTTTGACGACCATATTTTATGCAGCTGAAACCAATAGAAAAACGCAGTAATCTGAGTCGCGAGGAATTTATCGAGAATTACCTCAAGCCGAAACGTCCCGTAGTGTTCACAGACCTCGCCAAAGACTGGCCGGCATTGAACAAATGGACATTTCAATGGCTCAGGGAAAATCACGGAGATCTTGAGGTACCCCTCTACGACAATAATGTACATAGTTCAAAAAGCTATTACCAGGCCGCCAGAACGATGAGGTTCGGAGATTATCTGAGTCTGATTGAGAAAGGGCCAAGTGATCTCAGAATTTTCCTTTTTGATATTTTCAAGAAAGCCCCGGAGCTGAAGCAGGACATCATCTTTCCGACCATCATGGACGGCTTTCTGAAAAGTTACAAGTTTATGTTCTTCGGCGGGCAGGACTCCGTCGTTCGTCTGCATTACGATATGGACTGCTCTCATGTCTTTCTGACACAGTTTCAGACCCGCAAGCAGGTTATCCTTTTTGCTCCTGAAGACAGTGAGAAAATTTATCACCATCCTTACACGGTACAGAGTCATATAGATCCGCTGAATCCGGATTATGATAAGTTTCCTGCCCTTAAAAATGTAACGGGATACGAGGCCACCATCGGTCACGGGGAAACCATTTTCATGCCCTCTCTCTGGTGGCATTATATTAAATATGTCGACGGAGGCTATAGTGTGGCACTCAGGGCCAATGATTCTATCTTTACACAGGTAAGAGGGGGGTACAATCTGGTAAGGCATACCTTCATAGATAAAGGTATGAACCTCCTGATGGGAGAGAACTGGAAAAAATGGAAAGAAGATAAAGCTTCAGAAAACGCACTGGAGTCAATGAAAGCCTGATTTTAGCGATACTGAAGAGCTGAAAGCCTGCCTGTATTATACAGGCAGGCTTTTTTATTCTTTCTCAGTACGGGTATTCAGTGTCCGTGCCATTTTTTCGAGGTTCATGCTTCTTGCTGAAGCATCAAATATTTCACGGTATACTCCCGCCTGCCGGTAAAGTGACTCATGCGTTCCTTGTTCCATCAGACGACCCTTCTGCAAAACATAGATTTCATCTGCATCTATGATTTGTGAGAGACTGTGGGAAATGACAACTACCGTGCGGTTTTGCTTAATGGCATCCAGGCTTATCCGGATCTGTTCCGTCGCGATCACATCAAGACTGGCGGTGGGTTCATCGAGAATGATCACCGGGGGATTTTTGAGAAAAAGTCTTGCAATGGCGATGCGCTGCTGCTGCCCCCCTGACAAGGTGTGGGCGTCTGATTGATATCCCCGGGGCAGATCCGTTACCTGATCGTGAAGATACGCTTTTCTGGCGGCCTCCTGAACCTGTTCAAGACTGGCGTTCATATCTCCGTATCGGATATTTTCTTCAATACTTCCTTTAAAAATATGGTTCTTTTGCAACACCATGCCTATCTCGCTTCTCAGCACCTCATTGGCATAGTCTGACAAACGCACACCGTCAAGCAGAATTTCTCCTGAATCCGGCAGATAGAACTTGCTCAATAGCTGTACCAGCGTAGATTTGCCTGCCCCCGAAACCCCGACCAGGGCCGTGGTGGCGTTCTTCCGGATGCTGAGACTGACGTCTGTCAGGGCCTTCACGCCGGTGGGGTAAGTAAAATTCAGGTTCCTGATTTCAAAGTCTCCCTGAATGGATGACGGGCGGAAGTGGCCGCTTTTTTCTTTTTCTTCGTCGGCATCAAGTACCTCAAAAAAGCCTTCTGAATAAACCAGGGCCTCATTGAATTCATCATAAATCCGGTGCAGCTGACGGATAGGAGCAGAGACATTGCCAAAGAGCATGATGTGAAACATGATGGCACCGACAGACATCCGGTGATCCAGCACCAGGTAGATCGTCAGAATGATGATAAGAACAATGCCGATTTGTTCTATAAACCCTTTTAGGCTGTCAAACAGAAAGTTGCTGCGACGGGTTTTGAGCTGCAGGTTGACGAGCGATTGCTGTAAGCCATACTGCTTTATTTCCTCGTATTGCTCCCTTACAAAAGACTTGATGACGACAATCGCATCAATAATATTGACCAGGCCGCTGTTTTTTTGTTCCCGTTGCTTTCTGAGGTTCAGTCGTACTCCTTTCAGTTTTCCGGCCTGGACAATGCTGATCCAGAAATACACCGGCAGGATGGTCACCGCTATCAGGCCTACATAGACATTGGCTGAGAACATAAGGATCAGAGCCACGAGGGCGTTGGCCAGCAAGGGAAAAATATCAATAAAAACATTCTGGATCAGCCGGGTGAGGCTTTCCACTCCCCTGTCAATCCGTGTCTGCACTTTTCCCGTCTGGTTCTCATTGTCGGTAAAAAAAGCCAGGCGATAGGTAAGGATCCGCTGTATAGCATGCTGGGCCAGTTCACTGGACACATTGATCCGTATTTTTTCTCCCAGAAACTTTTGACCGAACTGAATGACGGAATTGATGATTTCTTTGCTGAAAAGGACAGCAGAAATCATGATAAGCACGGGCGCACCGTCTGCAAGTCCCTTGCCGTGATCCAGAAGGTCCTGTACGGTGTCAACGGTATACCTCAGCACGATGGGATTGACCTGTGCGGTAAGGGAGCCGAGAAAGGTAAGCAATACGGTTCCGGCAACCAGCGCCCGGTTGGGTTTGACATACGGTCTCAGCCGCCCGATAACCTGCCAGATGTTCATTTTATACTGGGGTATTGACAAACGGGATCATAACCCGGGAATCTGAATACCGGTGATTTTACGATAAAGGTCTATGGCATACAGGTCTGTCATTCCCGAAATAAAATCGACAACAGCCTGAAGGTTTTCATAAAGCCTGTTGCCGGGGTGATATCCGAACTGGGCAGGGATGAGTTGCAGGAGTTTTCCGGACTTGGCCACGCCGGGGTTCATGACTGCAGAAACAAACTCTTTGAGGAGCCCTCCGATGACATGAAAGCCGGCAATCTCAATCTCAACCACCGACTTATGGTTGTATATTTTCTTGACCGAAACTTTGTCGATCTCTTTAAGCAGGTTGATAGAGCGTTCGTCAATAAGGTCGATAAGCGCATGGTTCAGGTCTCCGTTGAGCAGTGCTTCTTCGTGCCGCATGAAAGCGTCTGTACATTTTTTGGTCAGCAGATTGATCAGCATGGCCCTGAGCAGGGAGAGCTGCTGTTTTTCATCTTCTATCTCCCGGACCTTGCGATGTAGATATCCTTCTTCCTCTTCTCCTTCAAAAAAAGGCAGTAAGAGGGTCCGGGCTTCTTCTATGCCAATGATATTAAGTCTGAACGCATCTTCCAGGTCAATGATCCGGTAACAGATGTCATCGGCTGCTTCCACGAGGTAAACAAACGGATGTCTTGCGTACTCTCCGTTGCTGTCGGCAGAAAGAATCCCCAGTTCACTGGCGATGTCTTCAAAATAGGCCTTCTCAGAATCAAAAAAACCCGATTTCTTCGTAGAAATCTTTCCGGATTGCTTATTAAACCCTTTCGTTGAATCAACCGGATACTTTACAATAGACGCCAGGGTGGTGTAAGTCAGCTTTAATCCCGTTTTCAGAAATATCCTTGTCAGTATCCGGAAAGCATTGGCATTGCCTTCAAAATTACGAAAATCGTTAAACTGATTTTCAGACAATCCGTCGCGGATCACAGCGGCGGTTGCAGGGTCGAGCTCTTTGAAAAATGTCCGGATGGCGTCTTCTCCGGAATGGCCGAAGGGAGGATTTCCGATATCATGAGCGATACAGGCTGTCTGGATGACATCAGAAAGCTCGAAACGATAGAAGTTATGCGTGCCGACAGAAAAATCTTCAATGTACTTTTCACTAAGCTTCTCTCCCACGGCACGTCCCAGCGAGCGTCCTACAGAAGCGACCTCCAGGCTGTGCGTCAGCCGGTTGTGCACGAACACTGCTCCGGGAAGGGGAAACACCTGGGTTTTGTTCTGTAGTCTTCTGAACTGCGAAGAGAAAATAAGCCTGTCGTAATCACGCATATAATCTCCACGGACTTCATCCCGCTCAGGCTTTCCGGAAGATCCGAAACGTTTGCTGGAAAACAGACTGTCCCAGTTCATTCTGTGTGACAGGTGCTTTTGTGTTTTTTCAGAGTTCTCGTTTTTCAATTTCTTTACGGATGATACGGATAATGATGTCTTCTGCACGGTCTTTTTTATAGGAAAGCAGCAGGTAGGTCAGTACATATATACCAAGCATAACCGCATAGCCGATCCAGAAGCTGCCCAGCCATTGATTAACCAGCGAGGCCAGAAGAATATTGACAAAAATGATGATTCCGAAGAGGATCAGAAGAGAAGCCAGTTTTACAACAAAACCGGCGACAAGGCCTTCCAGTTTCTCCTGAAGCTCAATTTTTTTGAGCTCGAATTTGGCTTCAACTAATCTGACAAGGTTGTCTTTCAACTCTCCGATATTGAAGTATTCTGTGATTCTGTCTTTCAGTCCCATGTCTTTAAACGTTAAATGGCATCTACATTAATAACAAACTGCGCCGATTTAAATGCCTTTTCTGCCGATAAATTTACTAATTCTTCCCTAAGCAACTGCTTTGTGGCCTTTATATTTAGCTTATCTTTCTCCAGTTTAAGCCATACTTCAAACAGGTATTTGTTTCGGATCCGCTCCACCAACGCTTTTTCCGGCCCCAGAACCCGCTCTTTTCCGAGCTTCGAGGCAAGGATCTCCGCCAGCCGTGCGGCAGCCTTATGCGCAGTCGGCTGGTCCTGGTCTTTGACGGTGATTTCAATGATCCTCGAAAACGGAGGATAGTGGTAGGCTTCTCTCTCCGGTATCTCGGACTCGTAGAATCCTTTATAGTCATTTTGAACAACAAACTGCAGAAGGGGGTGTCCGGGTCCGGCGGTCTGGATCAATACCAGGCCGGGGCGGTCTCTTCTTCCTGCCCGGCCGCTCACCTGAGTGATCATCTGAAAGGCCTTTTCTCCGGCTCTGAAGTCCGGGAAGTGAATCATTTTATCGGCATTGAAAATCCCTACGAGACTGACTTTGTCAAAGTCCAGTCCTTTGGAGATCATCTGGGTGCCTACCAGAATGTCTACATGTCCTGCTTCCAGATCTTCAATGATTTGCTGATAGGCATTTTTTGTCCGGGTGGTGTCCAGGTCCATTCTGCGGATCACGGCTTCGGGAAGGAGCTCCTTCAGTTCATCTTCGATTTTTTCTGTTCCTACACCCACCGGCTTCAGACGGCCGGAGCCGCAGGCCGGGCAGGTTTTCGGTGCGGCTTCCTTGTGTCCGCAGTAGTGACAAACCAGCTGACGGTCATACATATGATACGTCAGACTTACGGCACACTGGTCACAGGAGCCGATCCAGTTGCAGTCCTCGCAGTTGAGATACGGAGCATAACCCCGCCTGTTCTGAAAAATAATCGTCTGCTCTTTCCTGTTCAGGTTTTCCCGTAGCGCTGAAAGCAGTGAGCCGGAAAAGTCTCCCTGCATGGTTTTGTTTTTCCGTTCCTGTTTCAGGTCAATAAGCCGTATCTCCGGCAGTTGGGCATCTCCGTAGCGCTGATTAAGTTCTACGAGACCATATTTTTGTTGTGTCGCCTGGTAATAAGATTCTACAGAAGGCGTGGCTGAGCCCAGCAGTACTCTGGCATGCTGCCTCACGGCCATCATAATGGCAACGTCACGGGCATGATAGCGGGGCGCGGGGTCAAACTGCTTGTAGGAAGACTCGTGTTCTTCATCCACGATGATAAGCCCGAGGTTTACAAAAGGAAGAAAGATGGCAGAACGGACACCCACCACAAACTGGAACCGGCCTTCCAGAATGCCTTTCCAGACCTCCACTCTTTCGTTGTCTGAAAACCGGGAATGGTAAACCCCCATTTTATCCCCGAACACCTTTCTGAGCCGGCCTACGATTTGGGTGGTCAGGGCGATTTCCGGAAGGAGCATCAGCACCTGAGAACCGCCTTCCATAACCTTCCTGATCAGATCAATATAGATCTCGGTCTTGCCGCTACCGGTGATTCCATGAAACAGAACCACTTCTTTTTCAGTAAAACTTTCGAGGATATCCGCCACCGCTTTATGCTGGAGTCCGGTAAGCACGATTTCTGCTGTCAGGGCGGGGTTCCCGTCTTCCAGCCTTGAAACTGTCACTTCAAATTCTTCCAGTATACCTTTGTCCAGCAGGGTTTTCAGGGAAGAATCTGAAATATCACCCTCACGAAGCACCGTTTTTTCTACTCCGTCTTTATTCAGAAGAGGAAGATCCGTGACCGGAATCCGGGCGAGGTATTCCAGGATAACTTCCTGCTGCCGCGGAAACTTTTCAAGTTGGTCAATGAGTCCAAAGACCTCCTCAGAGCCTTCAAAAACCCGTTTCAGGCGAATTTTCTTAACCACTCTTGGCTTATAGCGCTCTTTTACCTCCTCAAAAAGGATAATGGCATGCTTGGCCGTCAGGTCTTTTATGGTCTTGTTGATGTTTCGGGAGGAGACCAGACGGCTCACTTCATCGTAGTTCAGCGAATCCCGTCCTTTCAGGACTTCCAGAAGCGCCAGTTCTTCTGCATCCAGCAACTCGGGATGATCAAAATCAGGGTTGTATTGTATTTTAGACTGACTGGAAATTTTCAATCCTGAAGGAACGGCGACATTCATCACCTCTCCGGCACTGCACATATAGTACTCTGCAATCCAGTCAAACAACCACAGCTGTTCCCGTGTTACAACCGGATCCAGATCCAGCAGCTCCAGAATGTATTTGGCTTTGTATTTTTCAGGCGGAGTGTGGTGAACAGAGGAAATAACGGCTGTTAAAACCCTTGATTTGCCAAATTCAACAACAATACGGGCACCCACTTTTACCAGGGAGGCCATTTCTCTGGGAACCCTGTAAGTAAACCGTTGTGGCACCGGCACCGGCAGTACCGCATCCACAAAACAGGTGGTTTCTTCCTCAAACAGATGTTGTTCCATATTACTTACAGAGATATGCAAATATACGGCTCCATGATCCGAAAGCCTGTGTTTGTTCGTATTTTAATTATGTCTGCATTAATATAGATTGTGTCATTTTGTTTAATTTAATATAAATATTAATAAACAAGGTTGGGAGGCTGATGTATCGGTTCAATTCAGTTTCTCATGTATTTTTCTTAGTATTTTCAATATAGTACTGCTTTTTTTATGCTTACAGGCAGGATGATACATTGTTTAGAGAAGGATGTCGTCAAACAAACTTCAAATATTATTTTGTTTTTGTTTAACTAATATATACTTTTGATTAAACAAATGGATTAAACATGACAGCAATAGAATTTAACTACGCTATCCATCAGGCTTCAAAGGCCCTGAAATCCTTTGCAAACAGGCTCACCAATGATGCAGACGACGCCAACGACCTGCTTCAGGAAACGCTGATAAAGGCCTTTCTGAACAAGGATAAATACACAGACGGAACCAACCTTAAAGCGTGGCTTTATACCATTATGAAGAATACTTTTATTACACACTATCAGAAGATGGTGCGGAGAAATACCTTCATTGATGTTTCCGATAACCTGCACTTCCTGAATTATCACGGAGCGGCGGTAGAGAATGAGGCCTACCGGAAATTTACCATGGAAGATATCCGCAAAGCCATGAGTGCCGTGGAAGAGGTATACAGAAAACCATTTGAAATGTTCTATGAAGGATTTAAGTATCATGAAATTTCTGAGAACATGTGTATTCCTATCGGAACCGTTAAAAACAGGATACACATTGCCAGAAAGGAGCTGAAAGATAAATTGCAGCTCTACAGATGTGACTGAAGGCTTCCTCTTGCGATTCCGTCGTTCCTGAGGTAGCTTTGTCGTCACACTTGTGATTAAAACACCCTGATTTTCCTGCTGAGTCATGATGAAGAAAAAAGTCGTAGTCATAGGATCCGGATTTGCCGGGTTGTCTGCCGCCACCCAACTGGCAGATAACGGCTTTGATGTTACTGTACTTGAAAAAAACGAAAGTCCGGGGGGCAGGGCAAGGGTATTCGAGTCGGAAGGTTTCCGGTTTGATATGGGACCAAGCTGGTATTGGATGCCTGATGTCTTCGACCGGTATTTTGAGACTTTCGGAAGGAAAACAACGGATTATTACGACCTGGTACGTCTTGATCCTTCTTATAAAGTTATTTTCGGGAACCACAGAGAAGTGAGCATGCCTGCCGGAGTGGCCTCTCTCCGGGACCTGTTTGAGCAGATGGAGCCCGGGTGCGGGGAGAAGTTTGACCGCTTTATGACGGAATCGGAGTACAAGTACAGAACAGGTATTGGAGAGTTTGTGTGGAAGCCGTCACTTTCCCTTACAGAATTTATGGACTTCCGGCTTCTTACAAAAGCTATCAGTCTTGACCTGTTTTCTTCATTCGGCCGGTACATCCGCAAATTCTTTACCCATGAGGACCTGATCAAAATAATGGAGTTCCCGATCCTTTTTCTCGGCGCCACACCCGGAAACACCCCGGCGTTGTACAGTCTGATGAACTATGCCGAAATGGCTTTAGGGACCTGGTATCCGATGGGGGGAATGTACCGGATTGTGGAGGGCATGGTGAGGCTGGCCAAAGAAAAAGGCGTAAAAATCCGGACCGGCAGTGAGGTTATCAGCGTTGGAATTGAGCAGGGAGCTATTGACAAAGTGTTTACTATTGATGAGGCTTTTTCTGCAGATGTTGTAGTAGGTGCGGCTGACTATCACCATATTGAAAGCGCACTGCTTCCCCCCGCCTTCAGAAATTATAGTGAATCCTACTGGGAGAAACGGGTAATGGCGCCTTCCTCCCTGATTTTTTACCTGGGGGTGGGCAGAAAAGTATCCCGGCTGACGCATCACAATCTGTTTTTTGATGAGGATTTCGGGGTACATGCAGATGAAATATACACGCATCCGCAATGGCCTTCCAAACCGTTGTTCTATGTGTCGGCTCCCTCTGTGACTGACCCTGAAGTGGCACCGGAAGGCTGTGAAAATCTTTTTATACTGATGCCGGTGGCTCCTGGCCTGGAGGATAGCGAAAGGATACAAAATCATTATTTCAATACACTGATGGAGCGGCTTGAAACGTATGCCGGACATGGCATTCGCGAACACCTTATTTATAAAAGAAGCTATTCTGTCAGCAATTTCAGGGAAGACTATCATGCTTTCAGGGGAAATGCCTATGGTTTGGCGAATACGCTGAAGCAGACGGCAATTTTTAAGCCGTCAGTCAAAAATAAACATCTCAGCAACCTGTACTATACCGGTCAGTTGACAGTACCCGGCCCCGGAGTCCCGCCGTCACTCATCTCGGGACTGGTGGTAGCGGAGCAGATCAGCAAAACGTTCGGTGGCCGGGTCAGAAAAGACCTATTGCAACCCGTTACATTCTAAAATTCTAACCTAATCAGCATCAGACCATGTTCTCATTGTATGAAAAAACGACTTTCGGCTGCAGCAGGCTGATCACAGAGAAATACAGCACCTCTTTTACACTGGGAATAAAGACCCTGGATAAGAAATTTCATGATCCCGTCTTTGCTATTTATGGCTTTGTGCGGCTGGCGGATGAAATCGTGGACACCTTTCATGATTTTGACAAAGAAAAGTTGTTGAAGCGCTTCAGGGAAGATACCTTTCTGGCCATTGAGGAGGGCATCAGCCTGAATCCCGTGCTTCATGCTTTTCAGAAGGTGGTTTCAGAATACCAGATTGACGGATATCTCATCAATGCTTTTCTGCACAGTATGGAAATGGACCTGTTGCAGACCCGTTACGATTCAGCGGACTACCATGAGTATATATTTGGTTCTGCGGAGGTGGTGGGGTTGATGTGTCTTAAAGTTTTCTGTGAAGGAGATGCGGTGCTGTATGAAAAACTGAAACAGGATGCGAGAAGCCTGGGAGCAGCCTTTCAGAAAGTCAATTTTCTGAGAGACATACAAAGTGATTTTGTGGAGAGAGGCCGTGTTTATTTTCCGGGAGTCAGTTTCAACCACTTCAGCGCAGAAGTAAAAAAACACATCGAAGAAGATATTCAGATGGACTTTGATAACGCTTACAGGGGTATCATGGGTCTGCCGGCCGGAGCAAAAAGAGGGGTATATCTGGCCTATCTGTATTATCTGAAACTCTTTAAGAAAATACGTAAAACAGCGGCACACCGTATTCAAAGTACACGGATCCGTATTTCAGATACAACAAAATTTACCCTGCTGGCCAAAACGCTGGTAAGGGACGGCCTCAGTGTTATTTTCTGACCGGGCGGAGCTCTTCCTTCAGAAATAGCCCGGTATGGCTTCCTTTCACCCTGGCAACGTCTTCGGGTGTGCCTTCGGCAATGATAGTACCTCCTTTGTTTCCTCCTTCAGGACCCAGGTCAATGACATGGTCTGAAACTTTGATCACATCCAGGTTATGCTCGATAATAAGAATGGTGTTGCCCTTGTCAGCCAGTTTTTGCAAAACATCCAGCAGTTTCCTTATGTCCTGAAAGTGCAGCCCTGTGGTGGGTTCGTCAAGGATATAGAGGGTCTTGCCCGTATCTTTTTTAGAAAGTTCCTCGGAAAGCTTGACCCGCTGCGCCTCTCCTCCTGAAAGGGTGGTAGCATGCTGTCCAAGGGTAATATAACCGAGGCCTACGTCAAAGAGTGTCTGAACCTTACGGTTGATCCGCGGTTGATTTTCAAAGAAGGGAATGGCCTCTTCCACCGTCATATCCAGGACATCCGAAATAGATTTGCCCTTGAATCTGACTTCCAGGGTTTCGCGGTTAAACCGCTTTCCTTTGCAGGTTTCACACAGGACGTGTACGTCCGGCAGGAAATCCATTTCCACCTTCTTCATACCCGCACCTTCACAGGTCTCACAACGTCCTCCTTTTACATTAAATGAAAAACGACCAGGTTTGTATCCCCTGATTTTGGCCTCCGGCAATTCGGCAAACAGCGCCCTGATGTCTGTAAACATACCACTGTATGTTGCCGGGTTGCTGCGGGGTGTTCTTCCTATCGGCGACTGATCTACCTCAATGACTTTGTCGATATGCTCCAGTCCTTCTACCTTATTGTATTCAAGCGGCTCTTTTTTGGATCTGTAAAAATGGTGGTTCAGGATCGGAAAGAGGGTTTCGTGGATAAGAGAAGATTTTCCGCTGCCGCTGACACCCGTTACGGAGACCATTTTACCAAGCGGCAGTTTAAGGGTAACATTCCGCAGATTATGCCCTTTGGCACCTTTGATTGTCAGAAACTTTCCGCTGCCTTTTCTTCGTTCTGCAGGAATATCAATGTTTACTCTTCCGCTGAGATAACCGGCGGTAATTCCTCCTTTCTCAATAAACTCTGCAGGTGACCCCTGGCTTACGATCCTGCCGCCATGCCGGCCGGCTCCCGGACCGATGTCAAGAATAAAGTCTGATTCCAGCATCATATCCTTGTCATGCTCCACCACCAGAACCGTGTTGCCAAGGTCCCGGAGGTCTTTCAGCGCCTTTATAAGTTTCACATTGTCACGTTGATGCAGCCCTATACTGGGTTCGTCCATGATGTATAAAACGCCGACGAGCTGTGTTCCTATCTGTGTTGCCAGCCTGATACGTTGGGCCTCTCCTCCGGAAAGCGTTTTCAGTGCACGGTTCAGGGTCAGATAATTCAACCCGATGCCCTCCAGAAACCCTATTCTTTTCCTGATTTCCTTCAGGATTTCTGCCGCAATCTGATTCTGCCGGTCAGTCAGCCTCAATTCCAGTTCCTGAAACCAGGCGGATAATTCACTGATGTCCATTTCAGAGAGCTGAGAGATATTTTTATCATCTATCCTGAAATGAAGGGATTCTTTCCGAAGCCTTGCCCCCTCACAATCGGGACAGGTCCGGATCATCATAAAATCCTTCAGCCAGTCCTGTATTTTTTCGTTGTCAGAGTCCTGCTGGCGTTTCAGAAAGGTGATAACCCCCTCGAAGGTGGTGTTCCAGTCTGTTCCGGGGTATTTTTTTGAAGGGACAGCCACAGGCTCTTCGCTGCCGTAAAGGACAACTTTCAGGGCCTCTTCGGGCAGTTTCCCGATGGGTGTGCTGATCGACACTTTGAAAGTCTTGAGAAGAGCTTCTATCTGCTTGAATATCCAGAGGTCACGGTATTCTCCGAGAGGAGCAATGCCGCCTCTGCTGATGCTCAGTGACTTGTCGGGAATAATGGACTCTTCCGTTACTTCTTCAATAAGCCCCAGTCCGTTACAGGTAGGGCAGGCGCCGTAAGGAGAGTTGAAAGAGAAAGAATTGGGAGAGGGCTCTTCGTAACTAATCCCTGATTCTGGGTCGGTAAGATTCTGTGAAAGGTACTGGACATTGTCCTTTTCATCCAGCAGCAGCATCGACCCTTTGCCCAGCTTCAGGGCTGTGCCAACAGACTGGCTGACCCGGTATCTGTCGTCTTTTCTGGCCGCAATGCGGTCTACCACGATTTCAATATCATGGATTTTATACCGGTCTACCTGCATTTTAGGGGTAATGTCAAGCACTTCTCCGTCAATCCTTACTTTGGTGTAGCCCATCTTGGCAATCTGCACAAAAAGCTCACGGTAATGGCCTTTCCGGCCCTTAACCATCGGAGCAAGCAACGCTATCTTTTGCCCTTCAAACTGATCAAAAATAAGATCGATGATCTGGTCATGGGTCTGTTTGATCATGGGCTTTCCGGTAATGTAGCTGTAGGCGATTCCCGCCCGGGCATACAAAAGCCTCAGAAAGTCATAAATTTCTGTGGTGGTGCCTACCGTTGATCTCGGGTTTTTGGAGGTGGTTTTCTGCTCAATACTGATCACGGGAGAGAGCCCGTTGATCTTATCCACGTCCGGACGTTCCATGTCGCCGATAAAGCTTCTGGCGTAGGCAGAAAAACTTTCCATATACCTTCGCTGTCCTTCCGCATAAATAGTGTCGAAAGCCAGCGAAGATTTTCCGCTTCCGCTGATCCCTGTCACAACCACCAGCTTGTTTCTCGGGATCGTGACGTCTATGTCTTTCAGATTGTGTTCCCGGGCACCAAATACTTCAATCTGTTCATGTCCGGTAAGTTCAATGTCGTTCAGCTTTTTTTCTGCCACAGGTAAATTCTATCAGGATTTTTCAATACAACATCAAAATTAACACTTTTCATTCAGCCTTAAGCCGCTAAGCCGGGAATTGACGGTCAACAGAAGAGGTTTTTTCAAAAAATGCTATGATTTTTAGCTAACCTCCGCCCAAAGTACAATGTTTTCCAGACAGAGGGCCAGTTCATGGGCCTCACATTTCCAGTTGATCCTTGTCAGTACAGAGCCGGCGAATGCCCTTGCCAGGGGGTGGGAATAAGGCCCCAGCAGGGCGCCTATAAAAGAATAAAACTCTTTGCTGCTTTCTTTCCCCGGAAGGCCTTCGGAAAAGCAGGCGAAGTCCGGAGTATAGCGGTGGTCCCGGATCCCGAATTTCCGGAGTGCGGTAGATAAAAGGACCTTGTTCATGAAATTCTCTTCTTTTTCAAATGCTTCAATGGCCTGTTGCTTCAGAAAGGATCTGCATGATGCCAGGCGAGCCACATCAAACCTGCCCAGAAGCCGGGCCAGATGGTAGATAATCAGGGGTACAGAGGCATAGTGCCGGGCCACCCTGAAAGGCTGTTGAAGAAACACTCGTTCTTTTATCACCCCTTTCATCCAGTCCAGCGACCGGAGATCAAAATCATTCAGCGGAAGCCTCTCCCGATACACCCAGTACATCAGGTTGGCCATCACACAAAGGTCTTTTTCATGGGGCATATTTTTGCCGAACCAGGTAGAGTAAATGCCGTCGGGGCCGGCATGTTGTTTCAGCTTTTCCTTCAGCCAGAGGTTCTGTTCCGGACTATGGTCCAGGTTCATATAGATCAATACCGTATCATCCACGTCATCCGGCAGTCGGAAATGGTCCATTCTTCTGAAAATATGTCCGTGGGGAAAATGCCTGCCGGGCTTGGTCTCCCAGAAGTTATACGTTTCCAGGCCGTCTTTGTTCCTGTAGTTATGATACACTGCACGGGCTTTTTCTGTGATTCTGAGGGCGGCAGACCTGTCTGTTTCCGGCAGCTTTTCAAGAATTTCAAGCAAAATAAAAGCAACAGAGGCTGTCCCGAAAACACTGCTGTCTTTTCGCCGGTAGTTTAGTCGCCTGTTTTCCCTGGATGATAAAAACAAGCCTTCGCCCAATGCTGAATCCGGTCCGGTCTGCAGCCTGGCGATTTCGGAAATAAGGCGGCTGATCACTTGTGCTTGCGTGAAATGATAATTATCTTTGTCAGTCATTTATGTACAAATATAATCTAAAAAAGCGATGGACATTAACGGTAAAGTAATACAACTTTTACCTCTTCAGAGCGGAGAGGGCAAGAACGGACAATGGAAGAAACAGGATTTTGTGATTGAAACCGACGGGACTTACCCTAAAAAGGTCTGCATTTCGGTGTGGGGCGATAAGATTGATACAAGTGTGCTGCAGATCGGCAATCAGGTGAATGTTTCCTTTGATATAGAGAGTCGTGAATATAACGGCAGGTGGTATACTGATGTGCGTGCATGGAAAGTTGAAAGCATGGCTTCTTCTGGTGCACCTTACAGCCAGCAGGCGCCTTCAGTTGGCGCTTCCCCGATTCCGGCAGCGCTGGAAGGAGAAGACGACCTTCCTTTCTGATAAATATATACTATAGGTAAAAAGGGCTGTTTCCGTTTCAGGATGCAGCCCTTTTTTGACTCTTTTACGGTACCATCTTCAAAACCATCTTTCCGGTATTGGCGCCGCTGAACAGTTTCATCAGCGTATCGTGGAAGGCTTCCACTCCTCCGGTCTCTATATAAGAAGTGGTGTTCAACCGTCCTTCTGCTATCCAGCCGGTCATTTCCCTGGCGGCTACGGGGTATTCCGCAGCATTATCAAATACCACGATCCCCTCCATCCTGGCACGGTTTACCAGCAGGGACATATAATTTCTGGGGCCTTCCGGCTTTGTCTGGTTGTACTGTGATATGGCTCCGCAGATGACGATCCTCGCCTTGCGGTTAATGAGTGTCAGAACGGTATCCAGGATTTCTCCGCCCACATTGTCAAAAAACACATCCACACCATCGGGACACGCTTCTTTCAGCTGCTTTCTCAGCTCCCCTTTCCTGTAGTCCACGCAGGCGTCAAAACCCAGCGTTTCCGTCACATAACGACACTTGTCATCTCCGCCGGCGATGCCTACCACCCGGCAGCCTTTGATTTTGGCGATCTGTCCGGCCACACTCCCCACCGCGCCGGCGGCGCCGGACACCACCACTGTTTCACCGGCTTGCGGTTGTCCGGTTTTGAGCAGCCCGAAATACGCGGTCATCCCAGACATCCCGAGGGTGCCGAGATAGACCGGTAAGGGGACCCTCTCAGGATTTATTTTCTGAAGGTCTTTAGCGTTCAGCAGGGCGTACTCCTGCACGCCGGTGGTTCCGGCAACAAAATCACCCGCCTTGAATCGCTCATCACCAGACGACAGTACTTCACCCACCCCCAGGGCCCTCATGGTCTGGCCCAGTTCCACAGGTCTGATATAGCTCTTCCCTTCGTTCATCCAGCCTCTCATGGCCGGGTCAATGGAAATGTAAAGAACCCTGATCAGTACCTCTCCTTCTCCGGGGGCAGGAACATCCCCGGTCAGTATTTCCCAGTTGCCGGCCACAGGCTCTCCTGCCGGCCTTGATTTCAATATCAGTCTTTTATTTTGCATTGATTCTAAGGTTTTTTGCAATATTAAAGGAAAAAAACCAGGAGTCGGTTATCTCTGTATGGTTTACTGGTTTCGGGGCAGAAAAATCATCCCGAATAAATCTGAAAAATTTTCGGAAAGGGTTTTGTTGATAACTTTTTATTGACTACCTTTGCAGCCCTGTTTAAAGAATTAAGTAAGAGATTATAATAAATTTTTGCAATGGCTAAGAAAGGTAATCGTGTTCAGGTGATACTGGAATGTACCGAACACAAAAACTCAGGTCAACCGGGTATGTCAAGATACATTACGACGAAAAACCGTAAAAACACTACTACCCGTCTGGAATTGAAGAAATACAATCCGGTTCTGAAAAAAGTTACGGTTCATAAAGAAATTAAGTAATTATCATAAAATCGCCCGGTTTTCCGGTGCCGGTTCATAAACATTTATCATCATGGCAAAGAAAGTAGTTGCAACGCTTCGTGACAAATCGGCCCTTAAGAGCTTTGCTAAGGTTATCAAAGCCGTTAAGTCTCCTGTAACCGGCGCTTATACCTTTAAGGAAGAAATGGTATCGGTTGACCAGATCCAGGAAGCTCTTAAATAAGCGAAGGATTCTGAAAAATATTGCGGCCTTACCATCTCAACATGGTAGGGCTTTTTGTTTTACCCTTTCCGGCAATGCACCGCTCCGTCAGATATCATCATATTATCACCGTTAAAAAGGAAGACCTGGATGAACTCAACCATGTGAATAACGTGGTGTATTTTTCCTATCTTCAGGAAGCCGCTATTGCGCACTGGTACAGCGCCGCAGACCCGGCACTGGCAGCGGCTATCCGGTGGGTGGTAAAAAGACATGAGATTGATTATATCAGACAGGCTTTTCTGGGGGATGAGCTGGTGGTCACTACCTGGGTTAATGATTTTTCAGGGGTGACGAGCAACCGGTTCTATGAAATCCGGAGAGGAAACGACCTGATCATCTCGGCACGGACGGTCTGGGTGGCATTAGATGCCGTTACCATGAGACCCAAGCGTCTGCCGGAAGAAATATCCGGACCTTTTTTCGAATGAATCACCATTTGTGAGCTGTTCCGCCAGGAGACAATGTATTTCCCCTCCTGTAAACTAACTTTCAGAGGAATTGGTTATATAGCAACAGAGCCTTACGTTACCATCAGCCACAGATAGACATAAATATTTTTGACCATGGGTTTATTTGATTTTTTCAGCAAAGAAAAGAAAGAAACACTCGACAAGGGATTAGAGAAATCAAAGTCAGGGATTTTCGAAAAAATTACACGCGCCTTTGCCGGAAAATCGAAGGTAGACGATGAAGTACTTGACGAACTGGAAGAAATCCTTATCAGTTCAGATGTGGGGGTAGAGACCACCCTTAAGATCATCAGCAGGATCGAAAAACGGGTGGCTGAAGACAAATATGCCTCCGTGGAAGAGCTGGACCGCATTCTGCGTGAAGAAGTGGCGGCACTTCTGGCTGAAAATAACTCCCAGGATGTTCAGAACAGCTTTGAGACCAGCCACTTGCCCAAACCTTATGTACTTATGGTAGTGGGCGTAAATGGAGTGGGTAAAACGACCACGATCGGGAAGCTGGCGTACAACTTCCAGAAAAACGGCAAAAAAGTAGTTTTGGGTGCTGCCGATACCTTCAGGGCCGCGGCTGTTGACCAGCTGAAGCTTTGGGGTACAAGAGTGGGCGTTACTGTCATTGACCATGGTATGAACACCGACCCTTCCTCCGTAGCCTATGACGCCATTAAGGCAGGAATAGAGCAGAACGCAGATGTGATCATCATTGATACTGCGGGGCGTCTGCATACCAAGGTTAATCTCATGAATGAGCTGGGCAAAATCAAACGTGTCATGCAGAAAATCATTCCGGATGCTCCTAACGAAGTTATGCTGGTACTGGATGGCAGCACCGGCCAGAATGCCGTGATCCAGGCCCGTGAATTTACGCGTGTAACCGATGTGAACTCTCTGGCCATAACCAAGCTTGACGGGACAGCCAAAGGCGGTGTAGTCATCGGTATTTCGGACGAATTCAAAATTCCGGTGAAATATATCGGTGTGGGCGAACGCATGGAAGATCTTCAGGTTTTCAACAAAATGGCGTTTGTGGAGTCTCTGTTCAGAAAATAAACGGAAGCTTATCTTTTCATGATGATACTTCTGCGCAGTATTTCAACGCTCTGCTCCAGCTCCTCGGGCGTGGAGGAGGCAAAACCCAGCCGCGTTCCGTTCCATTTTTTTTCCGGGCTGTTGTGCTGAACTCCATCTGAAAAATAAAGGCCTTGTTTCCGGGCTGCGGCAGCAGAGGCGGTCAGATCCACTGCCGGATCGAAAACCGTCCAGCAGGCCATTCCTCCCTCCGGAACCTGGAGTGTGACGATATCCCCCATCCGGTCTTTCAGCAATGTACTGAAAACCTCCTTCCTCTGCCGGTACTGTCGCAATGCTTTTCTCAGGTATTTCTGAATCACCCCGTCCTGTAACAGTTCTGCCACAGCATTTTCAAGGATATTGTCCCCCTGGCGATCAATGATCCTCCTGTAATAGGAAAGGTGCTCAATGACCTCTTCCGGTCCGACAAGGTATCCCACCCTGAAAGCCGGAGAAATGCTTTTGGTAAAAGACCCTGAATAGAGCACCACGCCCGCCCGGTCGGCGCTGGCAAGAGGCAGCAGCGGACGCCCGAGATAGTGAAAGTCATAATCATAATCATCCTCAAAAATAATAAACCGGTAACGTGCCGCCAGATCAAGAAGCCTGATCCGCCGGTCGGCTTTCAGAGTTACAGTGGTGGGATAATCATGATGGGGCGTCAGATAAAGCATTCTGACAGCCTGCTGCCGGCAAAGAGCTTCGAGGGCGTCCACATCCAGCCCGTTTTCGTCTACCGGCACCTGATGAAGCTGCGCTCCGGCCTGCATAAATCCCGTACGGGCAGAGAGCCAGCAGGAGGCACCGGTTACCACGTGGTCTCCCGGGCGGACCAGCGCCAGGCAGGCGAGGTAGAGTCCCATGACTGTCCCTCTGACAACAATGATATTTTCGGCTGTGATATTCAGGCCACGGGTTTCGGAGAGATATCCTGCCAGCTCCTGTCTTAGCCAGGCTGTTCCCTGGGTTTCACCATATCCGAGACGCTGATAGGTATTGCCACGGGTCAGGTTGTTGCGGTAGGCCCGCCCCAGTTCTGTCAGGGGTGCCAGCCTCGGATCCGGAAAACCATCGTCCAGATGGAACAGGCCTGTTGATTTGACCACTTCCCGTTTCAGAAAAGGCTTGACTTCAAAGTCGAACCCGGCGCCTGGCAAACGGCCCGGAGCATCGGTCAGTTTGCCGGGTTTGAGTTCCGGAAGGCTGGCGGCTATAAAGGTACCCTGTCCGGAGACGGCTTCCAGCCACCCCTGGGCCGTAAGTTCAAAGTATACCCTGACGGCCGTCTTGCGGTGTATTTCCAGCATATCGCTGAAACGCCTGGTCCCCGGAATCTTCTGGCCGGGTTTGAGCACCCCGCGACGGATAAGGGCCATCCACTGGTTTGTCAATTGCTGAAAAACAGGTGTTTTCTCTGATTTATCAATCTGAAAAAGGCTTTTATAAGGCAACATAACCGGACTACTCGTTTTGTCAAAACCGGGATATTTCCGGCATCCGTCAAAGATATACCTTTGCATTGGAATAATAACACATAAACCCAACATCAGTATGAATATCCGTTATGCCGGCACTCCCGAGGATTTTCTTAACAGCCTGGAAGTAATAAAATTACTCAGGCCCCACCTTGATTCGGAGTCTTTTCCACAGCTGATTTCCCGCATGAAGGAAGAGAACTATGCACTTCTTCTGGCGGAAGAGGGCGGCAGGGTGGTGTCGGTCTGTGGCTTCAGGTATCTTACCACCCTGTATGATGGGCGGATTATTTACATCGACGAGTTGGTTACCTTACCGGAGGCACGCGGAAAGGGATACGCTGGCCGTTTGCTTGATTTTGTTTTTGACAAAGCCCGGCAGGAAGGGATCACGGCAGTGCATCTCGATTCCGGTCATCACAGGCATGAGGCTCACCGGCTGTACCTCAATAAGAAAATGAATATTGTTTACCACCATTTCAGAATAGCATTATGATACAGAAAACACCCAGAACCACTCCAAGCCGCTACGGAAACCGGCGGATGTTCTATGACGAAGAAACGATTTATCCTATCCTGGATGAGGCCTTGTTCTGCACCATTTCATATGTCTCGGAAGGGATGCCTTTTTCTATTCCCACCTCTTTCGTCAGGAACGGGAGCAAATTGTATATTCACGGATCTGTGGGCTCACATTTTCTCAGAGAAATTGAAAAAGGGATTCCGGTATGTATTTCCGTGATGCTTACGGATGATCTGGTGATTGCCAGGTCAGCCTTCAGTCATTCGGTTAATTTCAGATCTGTCGTCATTTTTTCGGCAGGGGAAAGAATAGACGACTTTGAACAAAAGGCTCTGTTTTTCCGGGAACTTACTGAGAAAATTGTTCCGGGATCATGGGACTACCTGAGGCCGATGAAGCCTTCTGAAGTCAACAAAACGATGCTGATCGTCTTTGATATCCGGGAGGCATCTGCCAAAGTCAGAACAGGCATGCCCAATGATGAGGAAGCAGACCTTGAGCTGCCGATCTGGTCGGGCATCGTGCCGATTCCCTCCCGAAGGCTTGCACCTGTGGCAGCACCGGAAAGCCGGGAGATTCCCTTACCTCCGCATCTTTCGGGTCTTCAGGGATAGTTTCAGACTTCAAACTCCAGGATGGTGTTCCGGATGATGTCAATGCAATCCCTCAGCTGGTCTTCTGTCATAACCAGCGGGGGGGCAAACCGGATTTTATTTCCATGAGTAGGTTTGGCCAGGAGCCCGTTGTCGCGCAGGCGCAGGCATATCTTCCAGGCCAGACCCGAGTTTTCGTCGGTGTTGATCTCTATGGCATTCAGCAGTCCCTTGCCCCGGACTTCCCGGATAACCGAGCCTTTAAAAACCAGGGAAGATATTTCGTGTCTGAAAACTTCTCCCAGATATTCGGCGTTTTCGGCCAGGTTTTCATCCAGAATCACCTGAAGAGCTTCCATGGCAACGGCACAGGCCAGGGGATTGCCTCCGTAAGTGGAGCCGTGTTCGCCGGGTTTCAGACAAAGCATTATGTCGTCATCTGCCAATACGGCTGATACCGGCAGCACGCCTCCGGAAAGCGCTTTTCCGAGGATAAGAACATCGGGCCGGACACCTGCGTGATCGCAACACAGCATTTTCCCGGTCCGGCCTATTCCGGTTTGTATTTCGTCTGCAATAAAAAGTACATTAGCAGCCCGGCACAATTTCTGGACCGATTTCAGGTAGTTATCATGAGGAACAACCACACCGGCTTCTCCCTGGATCGGTTCAACGATGAACCCTGCAACATAAGGATCACTTATAAGTGCGTTTTCGAGTGCTTCTACGTTGTTATATTCAATGACTTCAAAACCCGGCATATAAGGCCCGAAGCCTTTTCTGGAAGAGGTATCGGTGGAGGCAGAAATGACGGCCAGTGTTCTTCCGTGGAAGTTGTGGCCGGCAAAAATGATTTTGGCCTTTTCTGCAGGAATGCCTTTCTTTTCATAGGCCCATTTCCGGCAGATCTTGAGTGCGGTTTCTACCGCTTCCACACCGGTATTCATCATCAGCACCTTATCATACCCGAAAAGCTCCGTAATGAAAGCCTCAAAGGGTCCCAGGGAAGAATTGTAGAATGCTCTGGAAGTAAGGGTCAGTTTTTGTGCCTGTACAGTGAGCGCCTGAATGATCCTGGGGTGACAGTGTCCCTGATTAACCGCCGAATAGGCAGACAGGAAATCATAATACCTTTTTCCTTCCACATCTTTCAGGAAAACGCCTTCGCCAGATTCAAGTACTACGGGAAGAGGGTGATAGTTGTGGGCACCATACCGGTGCTCCAGTTCCATCAATTGTCCGGATAATGTTTGTGTATCAGTCATAATTTCTTCAGTTTAGTAATCAAAAATAACTTTTTGACTTTTTTAAGGACATTAATGAGTCATATTTTTTATATTTCTGTTAAAAAAATTGATTTTTTGGTTTTAATGCGGAAATTTGAGCAAAATGACTTTTTGACCCCGTTTTTCGGACATGGAACTCGACAGTTTTGATAAACAGATACTTACGGAGCTTGAAAGAGACGGCCGTAAACCCTATTCGGAAGTGGCCCGGAAAATCGGGATCTCCAACACCATGGTCCACCAGCGCATCAACCGGATGAGGGAAGGCGGACTCATCCGGAAAATGGCCATTGACCTGGATGAAAGAAAGATGGGGTATGAATGGAGTGCTTTTACAGGAATTATTCTCAAGGAAGACTCTAACTCAGAGCTCATCATCGAAGAGCTGAAGAAGATTCCGGAGGTGGTGGAGTGTTACTATATTACCGGTCAGTATACGCTATATATCCGCATTGTCGCCAAAAACAGTGAGCACATGAGGCGTATTCTGTACGATAAAATTGACCACATTGCCGGGGTTCTCAAAACCGAATCGCTGATTGACTTCGGAACGGCGTTCAAAAGGAACGTTCCCATAGAATAATTTTGGCTTGTAGGTAGAAAAAGGGTAAATTTGCACCTGATTTATCATTTTCATCAGCAATATGGCCTCAAGGATTTTTCTGGATAATGCGGCAACAACTCCCATCGACCCGCAGGTGATGGAGGCTATGCTCCCTTATTTTACCGAATACTTCGGTAACCCCTCTTCCATTCATGCGCACGGCAGGAAAGTAAAGTCTGCGCTTGAAACAGCACGGAAAACCATTGCCGGGCTTCTGAATACCTCTCCTGCTGAGATTTTCTTTACTTCAGGGGGTACCGAAGCCGATAACACAGCCATTTCGTCTTCCATAAATACTTTCGGTCTTACCCATGCCGTCACCAGCCGGCTTGAGCACCATGCGGTTCTCCATACCCTTGAGTACCTGCGTAATACCGGCAGGATTGAGCTGAGTTTTGTGGAGCACGATCATCAGGGAAATATCAGTCTTGAATCCCTCGAAGATATTTTAAAGTCAAAGCCCCGCTCGCTGGTTTCGCTGATGCATGGCAATAATGAAATTGCCAATCTTCTGGACCTTGAACAGGCCGGTGAGATCTGCAAAAGGTATGAGGCCGTCTTTCATTCGGATACGGTGCAGACCATGGGCCATTATTTGCATGATCTTCAATCCCTGCCGGTTGATTTTATCGTGGGTTCGGCACATAAATTCCATGGACCGAAGGGAACCGGTTTTCTCTACATTAATGCAGCATCCAAAATTGCCCCTTATATTCACGGGGGGGCACAGGAGCGTAATATGCGTGGGGGCACTGAAAATATTTACGGAATCATAGGGCTCGCCAAGGCCCTTCAGCTGGCTTATGAGGGGATGCCCGCTCATCAGGCACATATCAGGTCGCTCAAGAAAAGAATGACAGAAGGGCTTGCCGCACGGGTTCCCGGGGTCAGTTTCAACGGAAATTCGGCCGATGTGGATCACAGCCTGTACACCGTTCTCAATGTGAGTTTCCCGCCTCACCCGGATAATGAAATGCTTTTATTCAACCTGGATATAGAAGGGGTCTCCTGCTCTGGCGGAAGTGCCTGCTCAAGCGGTACCGACATCGGCTCTCATGTATTGGGTGCTCTGGGGGCGGATCCGGCAAGGGCCAACGTGCGCTTCTCTTTCAGCAAGTATACAACGATTGAAGAAATAGACCGCACGCTTCACATTGTGTCGGGTGCGTTTCGTTCGAAAGAGCTGGTCTGATACTGGGTTTCAACATTGATATCAACCCCTTACCGGGTTGTTTTGCTCTACTGTTTCAACATTTCTGCCATGCATCTGGAGAAACTGCATCTGTTTAATTTCAGGAATTATGATAACCGGACCTTCGGGTTTTCGTCGGAAATAAACTGTATTGTGGGGGATAACGGCAGCGGTAAAACCAATCTCCTGGACGCCGTTTATTTTCTGGCTCTGACCAAAAGTTCCATTCAGACCCAGGATGTGCTGAGTATCCGTCATGAAGAAGATATGATGCTCGTCGAGGGTGTTTTTCATCATGTAAAACAGGAACTCATCACCTGTTCTATGCAGCGCGGGCAACGTAAAGCCGTGCTTTTCGACAAAAAACCGTACGAAAAAGTAAATGAACACATTGGTAAATATCCGCTTGTGCTCATTGCTCCTGACGACACCGACCTGATCCGTGACAGCAGCGAAACCCGGAGAAGACTCTTCGACGGGATGATTGCCCAGCTGGACACGGGATATCTCAATGATTACCAGGTGTACAACCGGATTCTCGATCAACGTAACAGTCTTCTCAAGCAATTTGCCGAGCAACAGTATTTTGATGCAGGACTGCTTGATCTTTATTCAGACCAGCTGATGGAAAAGGCCCTCAGAATTAACGAAGCCCGAAACAGATTCGCCGCCTCATTTCTGCCGCTTTTCAGGAAACACTACGCCGACCTTAGCGAAAGCCGTGAAGAGGTAAACATTGCGTATGAATCAGAAGTATCAGCACAGGACTTTACAGCCGTGTTTGCCCGTGCAAGGTCTGCTGATCTCGCTGCACAGCGAACCACAAAAGGGATACATAAAGACGACTATGGTTTTTACCTGAACGGGTACCCGGTTAAAAAATTCGGGTCTCAGGGACAGAAGAAGTCGTTTATTATGGCTATCCGCCTGGCGCAGTTTGAGCTTATGGAACAGGAAAAGGGAGTTAAACCCCTGTTGCTGCTGGATGACATTTTTGATAAGCTGGATGACCGCAGGATCGGCAAGCTGCTCGAACGCATGGACGATAATTCTTTCGGTCAGGTGTTTATTACAGACGCCCGGCCAGAGAGAACCCGCAGATTGCTTGAAAAAATAGGAAGAGAAGTAAGATTCATCAGTCCCCGTCCGGATGCTGAGGAAGCCTGAGCAGCGGATGTCGTTAATCCCCTTTAACCATTGCCTTTCCACGTTTCGGAGCGCCGGCAGGCCACAAATTCCAAAAGTACTGGACTTTATGGCATTTATGATTATTTTTGCATTCCGAAAAATTTAACAAGCCAAATCAAATCGTCAAAGCAAGATGGCAACGACAAAAAAGAAAGAAGCGTCTAAGGTAAAATATTCCAAGGAACAGTACATCTACTGGTATGATTCCATGCAGCTTCAGCGCAAGTTTGAGGAAAAAGCCGGTCAGTTGTATGGTCAGCAAAAAATCCGTGGCTTCTGCCACCTGTATATCGGACAGGAAGCCTGTTCTTCGGGTGCTGTTTCTGCACTTCAGAAAGGCGACAAATATATTACCGCCTATCGTGATCACGGTCATCCGCTGGCACTGGGTACCGACCCTAAGAGGATTATGGCAGAGCTTTACGGCAAAGTAACCGGAACAACCAAAGGAAAAGGCGGGTCGATGCACATTTTCGACAAAGAAGTTAATTTTGTGGGCGGACACGGTATCGTAGGAGCTCAGATCCCGATGGGAGCAGGTATCGGATTCGCTGAAAAATATAAAGGTACTGACAACCTGTGTATCTGTTACATGGGAGACGGTGCTGTAAGACAGGGCGCTTTCCATGAGGCATTCAACATGGCCATGACCTGGAAAATTCCTGTGATCTTTGTGGTTGAAAACAATGGCTATGCGATGGGAACGTCGGTGAACAGAACCTCGAATGTGAGAGAACTGTATACCCTGGCTGAAGCTTACGACATGCCTTCCGAGCCTGTGGATGCCATGGACGTGGAAGCGGTTCATGAGGCGGTGAGCCGTGCTGCCGAAAGAGCGCGTAAAGGCGATGGCCCGACTTTCCTGGAATTCAAAACCTACAGATTCAGAGGCCATTCCATGTCAGATCCTCAGAAGTACCGTACCAAAGAGGAAGTTGCTGAATGGAAGCAGAGAGACCCCGTTGAACTGATCAAAGACCGGATTCTTACGGAGAAAATTGCTACGGAAGAAGAGCTTGCGGCTATTGATGCCAAAATCAAAGCTATTGTTGATGAATCCGTTCAGTTTGCAGAAGAATCGCCCTGGCCAAAGCCGGAAGAAGCCTTTGAAGACATTTATGTACAGGCGGATTATCCTTTCCTAACCGAGTAATTTTCAGACGGATATAGATCTGAAGGCCCCAAACGGGGCCTTTTTTGTATACAGATCATATTTTAATACATTTTTTGCTTTGCAGATTATAAATCTTAAGAATCAATTTCATAACTTTGCACTCCAAATTTTTTGAATCGTTCAAATGGCTAAGAAGAATCAATCAGGAATTGAGATAATTGAAAGTGCGGAAGCCCTGCAAAAAGAGATTGTTAAGGCAGAAGGCTTTTTTAAAAAGAATCAGAACTTATTGTCCTATGCAGGCGGTGCTATACTTCTTGTCATTTTAGGGGTGATCGGCTATAACTACTGGATTGGCACCAAAAATGAAGAGGCGCAGATTGCCATGTATGATTCTGTATTCTCTTTTGAAGCAGATTCACTTAACCAGGCCCTGAAAGGTACCGGTGGCAATGAAGGCCTGCTGGCGGTTGCAGATGAATACGGTAGCACAAGTGCCGGTAAACTGGCGAACCTTTATGCAGGAATTGCCCTTCTGAAGCAGGCGAAATATGATGAGGCTATTGAAAGACTGGAGAAATTCAGTTCTTCTGACCTTGTTCTTCAGGGTAAAGCATACCTGTTGATCGGGGATGCCTATTCAGAAAAAAAGAACTACAAAGAAGCGGCGTCTTATTATAAAAAGGCTGCCGATTATAAGTCCAATAAGTTTACCTCTCCTTTGGCTTACATTAAGCTCGGAGCAGCCAGCGAAGCCGCAGGTGATAAGAAAGGAGCTATCGACGCATACTCTGGCTTAATTGAAAAGTTCCCTTCGGCCAGCGAGTCTGTTCTGGCTAAGAAACTGAAATCGAGACTCCAGGCCGAACTTGGCGAGTACTGAGATTATTCTTGAAAATATAATCAGAGGGATAAGCCAAAGGCGGTTTATCCCTTTTTCATTTTTTACCACAGATCATCATGTCTTCAGCACATAAAAACCTGAGCATTTTCTCTACAGAAAATCTGCCGGATGTCAGTAATAAGCGCTTTGCCCTTGTTGTTGCAGAATGGAATGCCGACATCACGGAGGCGCTTTATTCAGGGGCGTATGAAACCCTGATCCGCTTCGGTGTAAGACCAGAGAACATCATTCGTGCCAGCGTACCCGGCAGCTTTGAGCTCAGCTATGGTTCACAGGTGTTTGCCCGTCGCCAGGACATCGATGCTGTGATTGCCATAGGATGTGTGATTCAGGGGGAAACCCGTCATAATGATTACATCAATCATGCCGTTGCTTCGGGACTTACCCAGGTGGCACTGAAATATGACAAACCGGTCATTTTCGGGGTACTTACACCCAACAATCACCAGCAGGCGGCTGACAGGGCAGGCGGCATTCATGGAAACAAGGGAGATGAAGCCGCCATCACGGCCATCAAAATGTTGGGCATTTCATAAGTATAATCATAACGTTTAAAGAAATATTTTATTCAGGCTCAAAAATCATTGTCAAAAATGCACGTTTGGAAATTCGGAGGAACTTCAGTGGGGAAGCCCGATCGTATGCAGTCGATCAGAAACCTTGTTACGGCCGCAGCCGATAGAAAAATTGTAGTGCTGTCGGCGCTCTCAGGAACCACCAACAGCCTTCTCGCTATCGGAGAGCAACTCAAGGTGAACAACACCATTGAAGCGACCCAATTGATTGATACGCTTTATCATCATTACCAGGCTTTTATCAATGAGCTGTATAAGACTCCCGGCGGCCTGAGCCTGGGGCAGGAAATTATTGACAAAGAGTTCAGCTTTATCCGTTCCCTGGCGGGCATCAGCCCGTTCACGCTGAAACAGGAAAAAGAGCTTGTGGCGGAAGGTGAAATTCTTTCTACCCAGATGTTTACTGCTTATCTGGAAGAGTGCGGTGACAGCGTGGTGCTGATTCCGGCCCTCGACTATATGAGTATTGATGCAGACAATGAGCCTGAATTTATAGCGATAGAAGAAAAATTAACTCAGTTGCTGGTACCGCAGGCTGAAAAGCAGATCATTGTGACCCAGGGATTCATTTGCAGGAACCCCCGCGGAGAAATAGATAACCTTAAGCGGGGAGGATCGGATTATACGGCCTCACTGATCGGGGGAGCTGTCAAGGCAGAAGAAATACAGATATGGACAGATATCGACGGGATGCATAACAATGACCCTAGGATTGTAAAAAGAACCTTTCCTGTCAGGGAGCTTACTTTCGAAGAAGCCGCAGAGCTGGCTTATTTCGGCGCCAAAATTCTTCACCCCAGCACCATTACCCCTGCTAAAATGAGAGGAGTACCTGTCCGCCTTAAAAACACCATGGAGCCGGCTGCCCCCGGAACGGTGATCACTGCCAGCCAGTCTGTCAATGCGGAGATCAAGGCCATTGCTGCCAAAGATAATATTACCGCCATTTACATTCATTCTACCCGTATGTTGAATGCCTATGGTTTTCTCAGGAAGGTTTTCGATGTATTTGAGAAGTTTAAGACACCGGTGGATATGATTACTACTTCGGAAGTTTCCGTGGCAGTGACCATTGACAATTCCGAGCACCTGGAAAGCATCACTAAAATGCTGAGCCAGTTTGCAGATCTGGAAGAACATGACCGCAACCAGACCATCATTTGTATCGTTGGTAACTTTCTGGCGGATAAGTCGGGCATTGCGCTGAGAATCATGAAGGCGCTGAAAAATGTTCCGTTAAGAATGATATCCTATGGTGCTTCAGAGCATAATATTTCGATCCTCGTTGATTCAAAGCATAAAAATGAGGCGCTTGAAGCCCTGAATGAAAGTTTATTTGATTTTGATAATAAATAGTCCTTAAAAACATGTTACAGCTTGCCTACATCCGGGAAAACACTCAGGCCGTTATCGATGGTCTGAAAAGAAAGTATTTCAAAAATGCCGAAGAAGTGATCTCCTCTCTGCTCGAAACCGACAGAAAAAGGAGAGATGCCCAGGCGGAACTGGATGCCACCCTGTCACGATCCAACGCCCTGGCCAAAGAGATCGGAGGATTGATGAAGGCAGGGAAAAAAGAAGAGGCAGAGGCTGCCAAAGTGCAGACCGCTGAACTGAAGACTATTTCCAGGGACCTTGAAGAGAAACTCAGGGGACTTGAATCCACTCTGCAGGATGTGCTGGTCACTGTGCCGAACCTGCCGCATGTCAGTGTTCCTGAAGGGAGAACTCCGGAAGAAAACCTGAATGTCTTTCAGGAAGGGGAAATCCCCTCACTGTATGAAGGGGCCAGGCCTCACTGGGATCTGATCAGATCTTATGATATCATTGATTTTGATCTGGGTAACAAGGTTACGGGAGCGGGATTCCCTTTTTACAAAGGTAAAGGCGCCCGTATTCAACGGGCCCTGATCAACTTTTTCCTGGAAGAGGCCATCGCCGCCGGATATTATGAAATACAGGCACCGGTGCTGGTTAACGCGGCATCCGGTTTCGGCACCGGGAATCTTCCTGATAAGGAGGGGCAGATGTATCATGCCACAGCGGATGACCTTTATCTGATTCCTACTGCGGAGGTTCCTCTCACCAACATTTTCAGAGATGTGATCCTCTCCGAATCTGAATTGCCGGTGAAACTGGCCGGTTATACCCCCTGTTTCAGAAGAGAAGCCGGAAGCTGGGGTGCTCATGTAAGGGGGCTGAACCGTCTTCACCAGTTTGATAAAATTGAGATCGTACAGATCCGTAAACCGGAAGAATCCTATCAGGCCCAGGAAGAAATGGTGGAACATGTGAAAGGATTGCTCAGAAAGCTCGGTCTTCCCTTCCGGATATTGCGTCTTTGTGGCGGAGATATGAGCTTTACTTCAGCACTTACCTACGACTTCGAAGTGTATTCTGCGGCACAGGAGCGCTGGTTGGAATGCAGTTCCGTATCCAATTTTGAGACTTATCAGGCCAACAGGCTTAAGCTGCGGTATAAAACAGAGGGTAAGACCCAGCTGCTTCATACGCTCAATGGTTCGGCGCTTGCCCTGCCACGGATTCTGGCGGCCCTGCTTGAAAATAATCAGACAACCGAAGGCATCAGGATACCCGATGTGCTGGTCCCTTATTGTGGCTTTGATATTATTTCATAAGGTGTACAGGTGATATCCGATAGGGAAATCACACATTGGAAATAAAAATACTGTATATTATCTGAAAGAGGAGATCCGGTTTCGGGGTGTCCTCTTCTTTTTTGCGTGTATCAGAAAAGATTAAGCTGTCCGTCTCTGATGAAGCCGGAAGTATTCATTGGCGGAAGCTTCCTTCCCGGCATATATTTTTCTCTGGCGATCCTGTGCATTTCACGTATGTTTTCAGCCAACGGGCCTTCTCCCGACATGCGTTTGCCAAAGCGGGAATCATTCAGTTTGCCTCCATGGCATTCTGCAATCTGATGAAGCACCTTGTCTGCTTTATCGGGGAATGATTTCCTGATCCAGTCCTCAAAAAGTGAAGCAATAGCGCCATTAAGTCTCACAACCGTGTATCCTGCAAAGGCTGCTCCGGCCTCTGCAGCAGACCTGACAAGGCGTGGGATCTCATGGTCGTTCAGACCCGGAATGATGGGGGCGGTCATCACCCCCACCGGAATCCCGGAATCGTGCAGCTTTTTCATAATCCGGAGTCGCCGTTCCGCGGTTACGGTTCTGGGTTCCATGGCCTGACGAAGCTCCTCATTAAAAGTTGTGATAGAGAAAAGGACATGCACAAGTCCCAAAGCCGCCATCTCCTGAAGCAGATCAAGGTCTCTGAGTACCAGTGCATTTTTGGTGAGCATACCCACCGGATTCCTGTATTTGTAACATACTTCCAGAATCTGTCTTGTGATCCTGAACCTTTTTTCAGCCGGTTGATAGCAGTCGGTATTTCCTGAAAGACTTATCGGTTTGCAGATCCAGTTCTTTGAGCGGAATTTTTTCTCAATAAGATCGGCGGCATTTTTTTTGACCATGATCTTGGATTCAAAGTCGATGCCTGCAGAAAAACCCCAGTATTCGTGTGAATTTCGGGCATAGCAGTAAATACATCCGTGTTCGCACCCCTGATACGGGTTAACATAAATGGCCCCCCGCATATCCGGACTTTCTGTAACGTTCACTACTTTTTTGGCATTCTCTACCAGATACTGCGTTTTTATCTTTGGCGAAGGGAATTCATCCTCCTCGAGAAAAGCGGTTTCATCCGGCTCATACTGAAGCGCACGAAACTTACTGGCACCATTAAACTGTGCACCACGACCTTTGTGGTGCATACCTTCATGCTTTTCCATATCTGTTGAATTACAGCACGAAGATAAGAAGAGGGTGGGTTGCTAAATAATTTTTCTAATCATTGCTACATCGATTAGCGATCCTGGCGAAGGCAAAAAAAAGCCGCACAAAGCGGCTGAATGCTTTGAAGTAAGGTATTATCTGAAAGGCACCCTTATACTGAGTCCTACATCTCCTACAAAAATGTCAGGTCGCGGAATAATGTTAATGGCCGGCTTCCAGTCAAGGCTCAGGTTCAGGGGTATTTCGCTAAAAGTGTATTCGATTCCGAGAATACCATCGGCACCCAGCGCCACACCCGAACGGGTTTCGTCATACCACCATGCACGTCCATGGTAATCTCTCCAGATACCAATATGCCCACCAGCGCCGTAATACCACCTGAAGCCCGGAGTTTTTTTGTCGGCATTGTGGATTTCGTAAAGCAGCGCAGCATTAATGCCATGTCCGTATCCGCTGAGTATACCTTCGAGTGCCGTTTTCGAGCTTTTGTTGTGTTTGAATGTGATGCCGTATCCACCGTTAAAACGAAGGCCTACGGCATTTTTATACTGCGCAAAAACGGAGGATGAAAGGGTCAGCAGCAGTGCTGCCAGGATGCATCTTTTCATGAGTTATGATTTAAGTGGTTATTGATGTATGGTAAAGGAAACAAAAAAACTGTTCCATTCCGGAGAGTTTCCACAACAGAGAGGCCATGTTGTGGAATTCAAGGGACACATTTCCTCAGGAGGAGGTGGTGTAAGTCTCTTGTGGATGGAGGCATGGTTTTTTTGTACCTAGTTAAAGTCGAATAATTTATTTATGAAATTTAAACTATGCTTGAGAGCCATGAAAAACACAATGAAATTTCCCGGACTTTTACTTTTTGCCGCATTGACGATGCCCTTTGTTTCATGCGAGAAGGGAGGGGGTGATCTCAATCCTTCGGACCCGAATGCCAAGAAAGGGACTCTTTCTTTTTCTATCACCGATGCACCTGTAGATAATGCAGATGTTTCGGGGGCATTTGTAACCATCACCGAGATTAAAGTTGACGGAAAAACTTTCGAAGGCTTCAAAGGTCCGAAGACGGTAAACCTGCTGAGCCTGCAGAATGGAACTTCCCTTGTACTGGGAGAGGGTGTGGTAGGTGCCGACTCATACAGTAAGGTAACATTGGTTATTGACTCTGAAGCAGATCAGGACGGCGCATCACCCGGTGCTTATGTTGTTAAAGCAGGAGGCATGAAAGATAAACTCGAGTTTGCCGCCAATGCAAAAAATGAAATCGATATTACGATCAAAAAGTTTACGGTGGAAGATCAGCAAAAGACAGACCTGATCATCGATTTTGACCTTAGAAAATCCATAAAGAAGAAAAGCGATGATTATTCTTTTGTAACCAACGCGGAACTGAGTTCGGCTATCCGTGCGGAGAACAAGGCAACTACGGGAGCGATCAAGGGTAACATTTCCAATTTCTCGGCACTCTCGGGCCAGGCGATTGTTTACGCTTATAAAAAAGGAACTTTTAATGCGGAAACGGAAGCCAAAGGACAGGGAAGCAGTGAAATTAAATTTAAAAATGCCGTAACAAGTACAAAGGTTGAAGGCGGCGGGAACTTTACTCTTTCATTTCTGGAAGAGGGCGACTACGAGATTCATGTGGCAAAGCCTGAAACAGAAACCAGCGGAAGTCTGAATCTCAGCCTGATCATTGATACAGAGAGCACGGTTGATCTGAAAAGTATAGCGGTTAAATCCAATAATCAGACCAGCGTTTCTCTGAAATTCAAAAGTATGTTGGGCTTGTGATACAAATAGATCGCTGCAAGATCCCGCAACTTCTTTAAACCAATTTTATAGCCATTTACATGACCAGAGGACCGGGACATCTTAAGGATGTTCCGGTTTTTTCTTTTATTCTTCTCCTGTTTTAGGAAAATACAGGAGAAATTTTGCTCCTTTATCTTCTTCCCCGTCGGCTTCAATAAAACCCTGGTGGTTTTCCATGACCCTTTTACAGATCGACAGACCTATGCCTGTTCCTGCAGTTGTTTGTTTGGTTTTCTCCAGCCTGCCAAAAATAGAGAAGATCTTATCCCGGTACTGATTATTGAAGCCTATGCCATTGTCCGAGAAGGTAATAAGGTGATATTTGTATTCTTCAGAGCCTTCCCAGCGGGTAAATTCCTGCCCCTTGATTTTGATGATCAGTTTCCGGCTCGGAGACAGGAACTTGAGGGAGTTTGTGAAGAGATTGGTAAAAAGCTGGTTCAGTTCAGAGGCATACCCTGTAATGACCGGAAGGTTGTTTACCTCGATCCTGACATTTTTTTCCTTGATTTCTTCAGAGAATTCCTTTTTGATTTCATCAATGATTTTGGTAATACTCACACTTTCCGGGTTGATCTCGGAACGCATGAGACGGGAAAAATTCAGCAGGTCATTGATCAGTGAGGTCATCTTTTCCGCAGAGTTGCTGATTTTTTCAAGCAACTCTTTGGGCTCTTTTTCCAGTTGACCGGCATGCCGCTGCACGAGGCGGTCTGCAAAAAGCCTGATTTTGCGGAGAGGCTCCTGCAGGTCATGAGATGCCACATAGGCGTATTGTTCCAGCTCCAGGTTGGACCGGTTCAGTTGTTCAATATTTTCCTCAAGCAGGAGCTGGGTTTTTTTCCGTTCCTCCAGTTCTTTTGTAATAAAGTAAAAAGAGACAGAAATCAGAACGATAGCGACAATGGAACTCAGAAACAATGAAAAGGGCGTGAACTTTCCCTGATTTTCCTTAATCCTGAGACTGTTATCTATTTTGTTCTGCTCATGTCGTTCCATTTCAGTGAGCAGGGTATTAAGCTCCACACTGATCTGATTATGCTTAAGAAAGAGCTTGGCCTGGTTGGGTTTGTATTTGGCCCTGGAAGAGTCGTTGACCACCTCCATCATCAGACTGTGTATCTTTTCTTCGGTGTTTTTACGAAGTTTTTCGCTGTAGGCACTCTGAAGGCGGTCTTCCCGTGTCAGCTTTATGATTTTGTCAACAGACTTCCGCAGGATAAGTTTTTCAGTAAGGAAGGCATCATAAAACTCCTTGTTTTTCGTCATCAGGTAGTTTCTCTGATTGGCGATCAGTCCGCGGTGTGTTGACTTTATTTCAGATATGGAGTTGAGAACCCTGTAGGAGTGGTCAACAATCCTGGCGTAATTACGGAATGAATTGAAACGGGTATAAGTAAAAAAACTCATGAAAACCAGGATCAGCAATGATCCTCCGAAGATCAGGTTGATTACTTTTTTATTCGGAATCATACATTATTATGGTTTCAGTGTTCGGATCCGGGTTTCCAATCGGAAAACCGTTCAGCAGCTATCAGGAAACGTTGAAAGTTTTACCCAAAACGGGGAGAAAAATCCCGCCCCGTACTGATCAGATTGTGGAAATTCATTATCTTTAAATTTCTGTTTTTTCGCAAGTTGCTGAAAACGAGTGCTTTGAATGGGAATAAGAGCAGATCCGGACCCTCATGGCATTTCTGGTCTTTATTTTGATTTATTCCCGGTATAGAGCTTTTAGCATTTAAAGATACCATACCCGGGCAGAATAATTGATGTTTTCAACCTCAAACATTTTCATATGTTGAAGAATAGCCAGATACAAACCTTAAAACAGACTCTCAAAATTAATCCTCAGCAGATTCAGTTTCTGAATTTTCTGTATCTGAATACGCAGGAACTGGAGCAGTACATCGCTAATGAGCTGGAGGAGAACCCGTTTATCCAGGAAGAGGGAAAGAAGACGGAAGAAGTGGTTACAGAGGATTTTACAACCGATGAAGGAGGCGATACCGCCAGTCTGACGGAAATGGACTGGGAAAACACCTTTAGCCCCGAAGAGTATGATTATGGTATACCTCAATACAAAACAGCGGATAACAACTATGATCCGGACGGGGAAGATTACCGGTTTGAAATTTCAGATGACAGTTTTGATCTGGGGGATGAGATAAGACAAAACCTCATAGTGGTGAACCTGACCGAGAAAGAAAAACAGATCGCCGACTTCCTTATTAACTCGGTAGATGAGAAGGGCTTTCTGAATGCGGGTATCGAACAGCTTACTGATGATATTTCTTTCTCTACCGGTAAATTTTTCAGCGAGGAAGAAATAGAAAAAGTAAAGATCCTGATCAACAGGCTGGACCCTGTTGGCTTTGCTTCCTGCGACCTGAGAGAGTATCTGCTGCTCCAGCTGGATGAGAAACTCAGACAGGGGGAAGACACGGAAATGGCGATAAAGGTACTGGAAGAGGGTTTTGAGCTGTTTGTTAACAGGGATTATGAGGTGTTGCAGCAGATGTTCGGACTGGAAGAAGAAGACCTGAAAGAAATCATTCAGCAGGTGTCAGCGCTTTCCCCTTCTCCGGCATTCGGGAGAGATACCGGGAAGGGCTTTACCGGTAATCCGACGATTATCCCTGATTATGTAGTTACGATAGAAAACGGAAAGCCCCTGGGAGCGCTTAATAATCCTAAAAATTATTTCTTTACGATTAATGAACATTACGCAGAGGAGCTCATGAAGCATCCCGATCCCAAGACCAGAGAATACGTCAATCATAAAGTGAAGTCAGCGTTGTGGTTTGCAGATGCCATCCGCCAGCGGGAAGAAACAATGACCCGTGTGATAAGAGCCCTGGTATATCTGCAGGGAGATTTCTTTCTTTCAGGAGAAAACAGCCGGCTCAAGCCCATGGTGTTGAAAGAGGTCGCCGATCTGATCGGAATGGATATTTCGACGGTTTCCAGGGTTACCAGTTCCAAATATGCCCAGACTCCCTTTGGCGTGATCAATCTGAGGAGCCTGTTTTCTGAAGGCATTAAAACAGACGATGGTGATATGATCAGCAACCGTGAAGTACAGGATAAGGTATTGAAGCTGGTTGAAACAGAGAATAAGTCTAACCCCCTGACTGACCTGGATATTCAGCAGGTACTGGAGGCCGAGGGTATTACCCTGACCCGGAGGACCATCACCAAGTACAGATTACATTTAAACATCCCTTCTTCTAAATTAAGAAAAATACTTAGCTAAAAAAGACCGATCATGAGTAAATCAAGGATTTTGGTAATCGATGATGATGTAGACATCTGTCTGCTGATGGAGCGTTTCCTGACCAGGAACGGATTTGAAGTAACAACGGCGCAGTCCGGAAAAAAGGGGCTGGAAATCCTCAGTGAACTGGAACCTGACCTCGTTCTTACGGACTTTAAACTGGGGGATATCAATGGCGCGGAGCTTCTGCGGAAAGTGAAGGAAAAATATCCTGCTGTACCGGTCATCATCATCACGGGTTATTCAGATATCAAAGTGGCCATCAATGTTATGAAACAAGGGGCATATGACTATGTTACCAAGCCGCTTTTTCCTGACGAAATACTTATGACGATCAAAAAGGCCCTTGAAAGCAAGCCTGAAGTAAGCGAACAAGTCAGAGATGAGGTGGCCAGGCCCAGACCTTCGAAGAGTAAAGCAGACAAGTCAGGCTACATCTTCGGAGACAGCCAGGTGTCGAAAAACCTGATGAAGCAGGTAGAACTCGTAGCACCGACCAATTTTTCGGTGATCATTTATGGAGAAAGCGGTGCGGGAAAAGAGGCTATTGCAAGAGAGATACACAATAAGAGCCACCGCAAAGATCAGCCTTTCATAGCGATGGACTGTGGGGCGATGTCTAAAGAGCTGGCAGGCAGTGAACTTTTCGGTCATGAAAAAGGGTCGTTTACGGGAGCCCTTAATCAGAAAATAGGGCACTTTGAGCTGGCCAACGGAGGTACTCTTTTTCTGGATGAGGTGGCCAACCTGTCATACGACATCCAGGTTTCACTTCTCCGGGTGGTGCAGGAAAGGAAGGTGAAGCGTATCGGTGGTACGAAGGAGATTGACCTTGATGTAAGAATACTGGTGGCCAGCAACGAAAGATTACCGGAGGCCTGCCGGAACGGAAAGTTCAGAGAGGATCTTTACTACCGGTTTAACGAGTTCAGCATTGAAGTGCCTTCCCTAAGAGACAGGGGGGATGATGTTATGGCTTTCGCCCGTTTTTTCCTGGAGCACACCAATGCAGAGCTCAATAAGAATGTCAGGGGCTTTTCAGAAGAGGTGGTCGCCTGTTTCAGAACGTATCCCTGGTATGGAAACCTCAGGGAACTGAACAACGTGGTCAAAAGAGCCACACTTCTGGCAGATAGTGAAATGATAGAAACGAGGTGTCTTCCTTTTGAGATCACCAACCATTCGAAGCTGATGTTTGTGGATAGCCTTACACCGGCGTTGGGACAGGAAGCAGTACATGTTCCGCAGACTCCCGAAGCGGCTGCTCAGGGCCGCCCTAATCTGAAAGAAGCCGCGAGGGAAGCTGAATATGAAATGATTTTTGAAGCACTTAAAAAAGTCAACTTCAACAAAACCAAGGCTGCCAGGCTGTTGGATATTGACCGTAAGACCTTATATAACAAGATGAAAAACTTAAATCTCTGACCTTTGGAAAAGCTAAAACTTATAGAAGAATCACGCGGTTGGTTGCCGCCCGGCAGATTTGCAGCGGAGGTGCTTAATAATTTGCCCTGTTTTATCCTGATCTTTGACAGGAAAAGCGGAGAGCTGGTTTTCGAAAACCATGCATCCCGGATCTGGCCGGGAAGGGAAATTTTGCAGCCGGCCCTTCCGGCCCTGCTTTTCGAGTTGTTCAGGAATAATACAAACCAGGCCGTGCTTATCCATGAAGTGACGGCTGTGAATCAGCAAAAATACATTTTTAAAACACGATTTTCAGATTTTCGGGAGGATCCGGAACTGTTGCTGGTCAGTACCGAGGAAATGACGGATATCTTGAGCGGAGAACCCGGTTTCAGCAAAAGCCGGGAGGGGATTCTCGACACCCGTAAAAAAGAAACAGTCAGCGGGGAAACAGACCAGCGCATAGAGGAGCTCAACAGGTCCAATTCTCAGTTGGAGGACTTTGCCTATGTGGCATCTCATGATCTTCAGGAGCCGCTGAGGAAAATCCTTGCCTTTGGAGAGCGGCTGCAAAAGAAGCATCACCAGAATCTGCCGGAAGACGGGCAACTTTATCTCGACAGAATGATGTCTTCCACCATGAGGATGAGGATACTCATTGATAACCTTCTGACACTGTCACGGGTTTCAAGAAAACCGGAGGAACATGAAAGGGTGAATCTGCAGACCCTTGTGGAAGAGATTATTTCAGATTTTGACCTGAGAATTGACGAGCTCGGTGGACGCATCCAGGCGGAAGGCCTTCCGGAAATTGATGGAAACAAGACACAGTTGTATCAGCTTTTTCAGAACCTTATCAGCAACTCGCTTAAATTCAGTCGGGCGGAGACTCCACCGGTGATAGAGATTTTCAGCAGAGAGGCTTGGGCAGCAGAAGTAAAAGCCAGAGAGCTGGATCCGGAGCTTCGTTACTGGTGTATTGAAATTAAAGATAATGGCATTGGCTTTGAGCAGAAGGATGCAGAAGTCATTTTTAATGTATTTCACCGTTTGCACGGCAGATCTGAATATGAAGGTACGGGCATAGGTCTGGCCATTTGCAAAAAGGTAGTTATTAATCACAGAGGCAGTATTTTTGCCTTTTCGGAAGAGGGGAGAGGAACCAGCATCAGCATTCTGCTGCCCTCATAAACTTAAATCACACGTTATCTATGGATTATATTCAGATTCTTAAACAAAAACTCACAAAACTTCAGATGGAGCTGGTAAAGCTGGTTCCGGAGATGATTCTTGCCATTCTGTTGTTTTTCATCTTTCTTTACCTTTCAAGGCTGGCAAGGAAATATGCCGCCGGATACCTGGAAAGAAGGACAGAAGATGTTCTGTTAGCTAACTTTTTGTCAAAAACCCTGTTTTTTATTTTGCTTGGGTTCGGAATGGTTACGTGCCTCGGCGTGCTGGGACTTTCGGGTACGGTTACCAAAATCCTTGCCGGTGCCGGTATTTCCGGGTTTATCATTGGTTTTGCTTTTAAAGATATCGGAGAAAATTTCCTGGCAGGTATCCTGCTGGCCTTTAAAAGGCCATTCAGTATAGGAGACACCATCGAAACCAATGGTATTGTCGGAACGGTCTACGATTTTAAGTTAAGAGAAACCCTGATCAAGACTTCGGAAGGGATAGACACCTTTATACCTAATTCTTTTATCATCAAAAGTCCGCTTAAGAATCACACCATGCATCATTTGCTCAGAAAGGAATTTACGATCGGCATAGACTATCTGGATGATGCCGGTAAAGCCTTAAAAATGACAGAAGATATACTGCTTCGCACCGATGATGTTGAGAAAACGCCTAAAGCTCCACAGGTAGTAATCACTGAATTTGGGGAAAAATATATTTTTATAAAAGCACTGTTCTGGCTCAACACATCCAGAAATGCAGCGGCTGTACAGTCGGTGGTGATGAGCAAAATACTTGATACCCTTAAAGCAGAGGGGTATAATCTGGAAAGAAAATAAACGCATTGATAGCCTAATAACGATGAAAAACAATCAAGCACTGAAGGTCCTGCTGGTGGATGATGATGAAGATGATTATTTTTTAACAACGGATCTGCTTTCGGATATTAAAACCCTGCGTTTTGAGGTGGTGTGGTCCAGATCGTTCAAGGAGGCGCTCCAGCTGATCTCGCCAAGGAAATTTGATCTCTATATTTTTGATTTTCTTTTAGGAGGACATACCGGAATAGACCTGCTTGAAGCTACTAAAAAGAAAGGATGCGACGAGCCTGTTATTCTGCTGACAGGAAAAGGAGATCCTGCCATTGATAACCTGGCTGTGGAGGGCGGAGCCTATGACTACCTGGTCAAAAGTGACCTCAGTCCGGAAATCCTGGAACGAAGTATACGGTATTCGTTGAAACAGGCCGGTACACTTAAGGCGCTCAAAGAAAGTGAAAATAAGTACAGGACGGTTATTGAACAGTCAAAAGACCTGATCTTCATTGCAGATGCTGAGTTTAACCCGGTCAGCACCAGCCGTTCGGTAGAACAGCTGCTGGGTTATACACAGGAGGATATTTATCATCTGAATTTCCTGACCTTCATTCAGGATGCCGAAACGGTAAGCCGAATCAGAGAGCTGATAGATGCCGGCGGGCAGATTGTTAATTTCCCGGTAATTCTTAAAAGCAGAAGCGGTGAGGCCAAACATTGTCTGCTTACCTGTGCCATAGAAAAAAGCTCTGAGAAGGACGGATTTATTCACGGGATCATCATTGACCAGACCGACCGCCTCAAAGCGGAGAGGGCCATGTTGCTGTCTGAAAAAATGGAAGCAACGGCGCGCCTGATGCGGACCCTTGCCCACGAAGTAAGAAACCCGCTTACAAACATTACGCTTTCTGTAGACAGCATTGAATCAGAGATTGCGGATGAATACCTTCAGACGTACCTTGAAATCATCAAGCGTAATTCAATGCGGATAGATGCCCTTATCACAGAGGTATTGAACTCAGCCAGACAAAAGGACATTGAGCTGAAACCTACTCCGGTAGAAAGAGTGATCATGAAGTCGATAGAAGATGTTCAGGACAGAGCAAGGCTTAACGGCGTGAACATCCTGACCAATTTCAGTGAAGAACAAACGCTTGCCGACCTTAATGAAGATAAACTGAGTATTGCCCTTACCAATATCCTGGTCAATGCCATTGAGGCCATGCATGGGGTCAGTGATCCTACGATTGTTATTCAGACAGGATTCTTCAACAGACAGCTTGTGCTGATCATCCGGGACAATGGTATCGGGATGGATAACGAACAGCAGTCAAGGCTTTTTGAGCCTTACTTTACGACCAAAAACAATGGCATCGGGTTGGGACTGGCGGCCACCCTGACCATCCTTAAAGCGCATAATGTCGATATAGAAGTAGAGTCGGCGCTCAGCAGAGGGACGACGTTCCGGCTTACTTTCGATCAGAAGGAAAGAAGCAGTCCGGCTATGGTAGCGGATAAGTAACTGGCCAGAGTGCCGCATATAAGTGCTTTGAAACCGATCTTGGCCAGATCACTTCTTCTGCTGGGGGCCAGCTCGCTGATTCCGCCCACCTGTATAGCAATGGAGCTGAAGTTGGCAAAGCCACACAGGGCAAAACTTGTAATCGCAAGGGTTTTGGGGTTAAGGGTGTCTTTTACCGCCACCAGGTCAATGTAAGCCTTGAACTCGTTGATAACCATCTTGGTACCCATTAATGAGCCCGCAACTTCTATATCACTGGATGGAACCCCCATCACATAAGCAAAAACAGAAAAAAACTTACCCAGAATAAAGTTGAGGCTCAGGTCTGTCTGACCCCATCCATAATATCCGATCCTCCACAGGCCGGCATCGATGAGGTAAATAAGCCCGATAAAGCCAATCAGCATGGCCATTACATTAAGAGATATTTTCAGACCTTCGGATGCACCGGCCGCAATGGCGTCCAGCAGGTTGACATGTGTTTTTTTCGCATTGATTTTCACTTCTCCCATCGTTTCTGACTTCTCGGTTTCAGGCCAGACAATTTTTGAGATGACAAGGGCGCCGGGAGCTGCCATCAGGCTGGCAGCCAGCAGATAAGGGGCCGGAACGCCCAAAGAGATATAAACCGCCATTACTCCTCCGGCGATACAGGCGAAACTGCCTGTCATAGAGGCAAGCAATTCACTCATGGTCATATTCTTGACATAAGGCTTGATCATGATCTGAGCTTCAACCTGTCCTACGAAAGCACTGGCAACATTAGACAGCGCTTCAGCGCCGCTGATCCCCATCAGTTTTTTCATACCTCTTGCCAGGATGGCAACGATTCTTTGCATAACACCGAGGTGGTAGAAAATATTCACGATAACCGCAACAAAGAGGATCTTGGCGGTTACATCGAAGAAGAATACAAAGGTGTTTCCCGCTCCGAACGCACCTCCCATGAGATCTTTACTGTACAGCGGTCCGAAGACAAACTCTCCACCCTTTTCAGCTTTAGACAATACTTTGTTGATGACTTCTCCGAGATATTGGAAGATTTTCTGTCCTGTTTCAGTTTTAAGAATAAAAACGGCCATTGTCAGCTGAAGAATCAAACCAACGCCAATAGTTCTTAAATTAATGGCTTTCCTGTTGTTGGACATAAGGAAAGCGATCGCAAGGATAACCACAATGCCGATAAGGCCTGTAAAACGCTGCATCTGAAGTATTTTTAGAATTCTTTCGTGAAATAAGCACTTTTTTCTTATTTATTATGTACCCGGATTATCTTTTTGTGAATTTTCAGGGATGTACCCTTCAAATTCAGCCTTTTAAACAAAAAAAATATAATTATTCTGAAAAAGAGTATCGGAGATTCTCCCATTTTCAGGGATAGATGTATTTGGGACGGTTTTGAAGAGGTCTTTGGTTCATTACGTGAACCGGCAGGTAAACAAAAAACCGGGTTGACCCGGTTATTCTATCAGTCGTTGTCTTTCAAGTTCCTGGTAAAACTCCGCCAGGTTTATTTTTTCCAGTTGCCTTTCCTCAAAATCATCAAGAGAAAGGAGATTGACACCATAGCGCTTGTAGGCAGGCTGGTCAGCATACGCTTCTTTACTATATCCGTTTTTAACAAGGTCCTTATAAACCTGCAAAAAACGGTCTTCCTGTTCGAAAATGCCAATCTGAAAACGGTTTGTTGTCTGATTGGGAGTCTTGGTCTTGATAACCGGGGCCTTCTGAGGTAACAGGCTGTCAATTCCCTGTCCGACTTTCTGGCCGGTATCAATCAGAATTTCATCATCTTTGACGGCATCTTTGTTGTCAAAACGCGCGGCAACAATGGTAACACGCACCTTTTCTTTAAGAGAGCGGTCAATGGCAAATCCGTGCTTGAAGATTTTGGCCCGGGACTTAATCTGGCTTTCCACAAAGTCGGTAACCTTGCTCTGGTCAGACATCTTGATTTTATACTCAGGCAATTCGTCTGAGTAGGCGATAGAAACAAGAATTCTTTTCGCTCCCTTGATCTCGTTATTTTCAAGAAGGGGAGAACTCAGCGCCCTTTCTATGGCAAGCGAAGCACGATCTGGTCCGGACGCTTCGGCAGAGCCCATCACGGCGTGTCCGGCATCACCAAGGACGGTTTTTACATCAGCAAAGTCAAGGTTTACTTTCCCCGGGCGGGTAATCAGTTCGGCAATGCTTTTAACCGCATTGGCAAGCACCTGATCGGCATGAAGGTAGGCTTCGTCCAGGTCCAGGTCTCCGTACATTTCGGCAAGCCGGTCATTCTTGATGACCAGTACGGTGTCGCAGTGTTTTTTCAGTTCAGCAACCCCTTTGGCAGCCTGCTCAAACTTATCTATACCTTCATGTCTGAAGGGGTCGGTGACGATTCCTACAGTAAGTCTGCTCATTTCTTTAGCGATCCTGGCAATAACGGGTGCAGCACCGGTTCCGGTTCCACCTCCCATACCGGCGGTGATAAAGACCATTTCAGTGGGGTCAGCCAGCATATCCCGGATCGACTTTTCACTTTCCAGGGCGGCCTGTTCGCCCACCCTCCAGTCTGTGCCGGCTCCCAGTCCTTTAGTCAGTTCAGCACCCAGCTGGATCTTGAGCACATCTTCAGGAAATTGCTTGAGCGCCTGGGCATCGGTGTTACATACCACAAAGTCTACGTTAAACACGCCGCGGCTGTGCATGTTGAGTATGGCGTTACCGCCTCCTCCGCCTACGCCGATGACTTTGATAATGTTGGGCAGGTCTGATTTAAATTCGATGTCGTAGTCGTGATCGTAAATCATCTGTTTTAAGTTTTAAGTTCCGTGAAAAGCACTATCGTTCATACCGGTCATTCATGTCTTCGTCTTTCATGAATTCCCTGACCCTGTCAAAGAGACTTTTACTCTTTGTTTCCTTTATTTTCCGTTCTTCTTTTACCTGCTTGTGTACGGCCGGGCTGTCAATGACCGGCTCAGGTATGGGCGCATGTTTGAATATGGAATTGTCAATTCTGCTGTCGAAGCTGAGATAGGCCGGCAGCATCAACCCTATGACGGTTGAGTATTTCGGCTTTTTCAGGAAATCAAATTCCCCGAAGTCGATGTTATGACTGATTTTGGATTTTCTGACGCTCTTGATCTTGCAGACATCCACGAAGATATCCTTGATGGTGGTCATGGAAGAGGTGCCTCCGGTAAGGATGATCCCGTTGGTAAGCATACCGTCATACCCTGCTCGTACTATCTCACTTTTAACGATGGCGGCGATTTCTTTCAGTCTCCACTCGGTTACCAGGGAAGCATTTTTGAGCAGGATCTCTACGGGAGCAAGGCCTTCTTTGCGGTCTATCACCAGGACTTCGTTCGGGTTAATGCTGGAAGACGGGATTGTTCCGCACATCTTTTTCAGTTTTTCGGCTTCCTGGAAAGGAATATTGAAAGCCTCTGAGAGATCACGTGTGATGGCGTTGCCGGCCACCGGGAAAGAGCAGAAGTGCCTCAGACCATTCTTATGAAAGATGACCATTTCGGTAAGGTCGGCTCCGATATTGACAAGGGCAACACCTGCTCTTTTGTCTTCTATCGTATTGTCAAGGAGCAGGAAAGCATCAGCCACAGGAGAAAGCAACACATTTTCAATAGCAATAGAAGGTTTTGCTCTGTTGCTTTCTACTTTGGCCTTTACATTCTTTATGGTATAGTAAAGGTTTTCAAGGCTTTCGTTCTTTGCACTGAGGAAATAAAAATCTCCGCCTACCTGCACACCGAAGCGCCCGACAATTTTCTCGTTAACCTTGATGTCATTTACTGTAAAATCCTGAGGAAGGCAATGCAGAATCACACGTCCCGGAAGGGATTTAAAGGTCAGCCGCACGTCTTCTATCAGCTTATCTACATCCTGCTGATGAATCTGTTTGTTGTCTCCTGCTTTGGTGACTTTGCCCCTGTGATGATGTCCCTGGATATCGAGGCTCGAAATGTTGATGTTGACAGACTCCAGATCCAGTTCCAGGTTGTCCGCCAGCTCCTCAAGTACTTCGTCAATGATTTCAATGGTTTTGTCGGCATTGAGGATTTCGCCGTCCTGTAAGGCTTCGTCTTCAGGCCTTACCGGCCTTTCCACAAATCCACGGATCTTAAAAACCCCGTTACTCAGCATCATCCCGGCTGCGGCACAGATTTTAGTCGTACCAATATCAACACCCACTACCAAATTTTCTTCTGTCATAATAGATTTAAAATACGGGATACAACCCTTGGGTTTTCAAGCCTAAACTCCCAAATAATATACAAACATATTGAAAATCACTTAATTACAAACTATCTGATTTTCATATTTTAAACTGACACTGGTAAAATCCTCCCATTTGTGGTCGGGCCATATCTGTTTATAAAAAACCATCAGCTTTTTCAGTTTGACGTCGGCCTTTTCAGGCTTTCCAAACTCAATTTTGTGATTTCCCAGCAAAGGTACCAGATTTATCTCTTTGTTCCTGCTGACATCCAGCTGTGTGATCTGCGCACTCCAGAAGGGATCGTTAATGATCCGGAAAATCAGGTTGCGGAGGTCTTCATTTTTTTCTGATCTGAGGTGCCTGATCTGACTGAAAAACGGACCGCTGAGTAGCATGACTCGTGGTGAATGAACTTTTGAAACAGGGAAGAACATTCCCTCATTGTCCATGTACCGGTCTTCTGTGACACCCCCTCCAAGGATTCTAGCCACCGGGATATAAGGTTCTGCCTCGACAATCAGCTGGCCGCTCAGGTCAGTGTACGCTTCACATGATTTGATCTGACGGTTTTCCAGAACACGTTTTTCGATCTGTTTCAGGTCAATATTATCGAGCACCTTGCCATCCACCGGATCGTTGCCAAAGCGGGTCACCTGCCTTTCTATATCTTCACGGGTCACCAGAAACTGGTCAGAGTTATTCTTTATCTTAATGATCAGCCCCTTACATCTTCTGGATGAACCGGCATTTGTGGCAAAGACAATGGCCGACAGGGCAACGATAAGTATCGCGCCAAGCAGAACAAACCGTCCGTATTTTTTTAAGTCAGGCTTTGCCATGATCCTTTACAATTTATCCAGAAAATCATTGGGTTCAGACAGCAACTTGAACCTGTCGGCACTTTTGGCCTCCAGATCCGTCTGACACCAGTCTTTCAGGATTTTAACATCGGTATTCCACTGTCGTCCGTCCCAGAATTCAAGCCCTTTATGATCCCGGATTTTATATAAGGCTGCCGGTTTGTATGCGGTTCCGAGATAAACAAATTTCCTGTGATTTTCCTTGCTCCATCGGATAACCCGCCACATCATCCATTTTCCCAGTGAATGGGTTCTCATGTATTCGGTGTCGAAAAAGGCAAACCAGTAATGTACCATCTCCTCAGTGATGGCAGCGAGTACATATCCGAAAACCTGATCACCATTGCTGAACCTGAAGAAATGAGTTCCGGTTTCCTGGCTAAGGATGTAATCCCACCTTTCAAGGCTCATGTTGTCTTCCCCGATCCTTTCATTGATGTAATTCTCGCAAAAGGCTTTAAACACCGGATCGGTAAGGTCAAAGTCAGATTTCGGAATGACATCGACGTTGATATCAAGGGGTTCAATGAGCCGGTTTACCCGCCTGTTTTCGGAAGTATCATCAAATGTTTCCAGATTGACTCTCAGGCTTCTGGCCAGGTAGAATAGCTCCGATTGGACAGAGGTATTGCCGGTATAAGGCAGAAAGCCCTTATCGTAGAGCATATTCAACTCCTCCTGTGACTCCTTTTTCGCATAAATAGCGTAATTGAAGGTATAGGTGGAATAATCAACGTTATTTTCAGAGTAAAATATCCGCATTATTTTTCAGTTGCAATTTTTAGTATTTCCCGGACAATTTCCCTGGCCGCATAGGGTTTCGCAAATTTCAGAATATTTTCCGAAAATGTCTTCATCAGAGGCTTATCATTTCCCAAATCGACGACCGCCGGGATAAGTTTATCTGCTAACTCATTATCTTTGATCAGCATGGCGGCATCAAATCCCGAGAGGCTCTCTGCATTCCTGGTCTGATGATCTTCCGCAGCCAGCGGGAGGGGTACCAGAATGGCGGGTTTTCCGGTAAGACATAATTCGGAAACCGACAATGCCCCCGCTCTTGAAACAACAAGGTCTGCCGCAGCATAAGCTTTGTCCATTTCATAAATAAAGTCTGAAGCGAAAACCCTCGATGTCTGCAGCGAGTAAACACGGGTACGGGCGTTTTCGATATAGGTCTTTCCTGTTTGCCAGATGATCTGAAAGTCTTCCCGGATCAGGTCATTAAGGCCTTCACTGATGGCCTTGTTAATGCTCAGCGCACCCTGGCTTCCACCAATGACAAGCAGGGTTTTCCGGTCAGCGTCCAGGTTGAAAAAGCGTCTGGCATCTTCCTGCGAAACCCGTATTTCACGGATGTCTTCTCTGACCGGGTTGCCGGTAAATACAATTTTTTCAGAAGGGAAGAACACCTCCATTCCCGGATAAGCCACACATACCTTTGATGCTTTTCTGGCCAGGTTTTTATTGGTCAGTCCGGCGTATGAGTTTTGCTCCTGGATCAGGGTCGGGATGCCCAGAAAACCTGCGATCATCAGAGTGGGGCCGCTTGCATAACCGCCGACACCTACAGCAACGTCGGGTTTGAACCGCCGGATCAGTTTCAACGCCTGAAAAAGGCTGTTGATGAGCTTAAAAGGGAAGCTGATGTTTGAAAGGGGGTTGGATCTGTTGATCCCGGCGATGGGCAGACCGATGATATCATAACCGGCTTTGGGGACTTTTTCCATTTCCATTTTACCTTTGGCTCCCACAAACAGGATTTCAGCATCAGGCCGTTCCGCCCTGATCTGGTTGGCAATAGCAATGGCCGGGTAAATGTGTCCGCCGGTTCCGCCTCCGGAGATGATGATTTTCAAAGGCTTATTCATGACCTTTCCGTTTCTTTTTTGTTTTGAGTGACGCTCAGTACAATTCCTATGGCAATGGACGTAAAGAGCATGGAAGTTCCCCCCATACTGATCAGGGGCAGTGTCTGACCGGTTACCGGGCCAAGACCGACATTGATAAACATATGGGCAAACGCCTGAAACACAATGCTGAGGGTAAGCCCTATAGACAGCAGCCCGCCGAAAGCCCTCTCGGTGCGGTCAATGTTCCAGTGCCCCCGGAAGAGCAGCCACAGATAAAGGGCCATAACGACCAGGCCGCCGATAATACCGTATTCTTCAATAATGATGGAGTAGACAAAGTCAGAAAAAACATCCGGAAGTACATTTTTCTGAGAGCTGTTGCCGGGCCCGACACCAAAAAGCCCGCCCTTGGCAATGGCTACCAGCGCCATATCTTTCTGAGTATCGTCATTTCCTTCCCCACCAATGAAACCGTCTTTGTTGAGGTCCATTTTGACAAAACCTTCAGAGCGGTCGATGACAGTTCCGATACGTCCGAAGTTAAAGACCATGCCCAGAGAAAGGGCCAGGAAAAGGCCAAGGAAAAGAGAAATGACTGTTCGGATGAGATACTTTGTGGGGACACGGCCGATCCACATCAGCATAAAGCAGGTGATGCCAAGAATAACAGAGGTGGAAAAGCTGGACACAGATAACAAACCACAGATAACCCCGCACCAGATGACCATACTCCAGAGGTCGCTGATCTTGTATTCAATATTCTGTCTTCTCGCCAGCATGGCGGCAAGGTTGGTGATGAGTACGAGTCTGACGAAATCGGATGTCTGGAAAGAAAGTCCCATGATGGACACCCACCTGCTGGCTCCTCCGACGGAGATTCCACGGAACAGGGTGTAGAGCAGCAGCAGCGGAGTAAGCCATAAAAGCACCTTTGCAATGCCGGCATACTCGACAATGTTAATCTTATGAACGATAAATGTGAAAAACAACCCTGCCAGCAGAAGGCCTGCATGCTTGAAAAGATAGTATTCAGTGTTGCCGTCTGTTTTACGGTAGGCCAGGGCGCTTACCGAACTGTAAACCACAATGACACTGATGAGTGACAATAACAGCAGAATCAGCCAGATCTGCCGGTCACCCCGGAGATGGTCTTTAAGCCTGAATGGTAACATGTGAGTTCGTTAATTATAAAGCACGTAATAAGGGTGAACCCTGTCCGGATTCACCCTAACAAATGTAAAAGAAGTTTTCTGTTTTAAAAAGCAAAATAAGTTAAAAGAATATCCTTCCGGGCAATGCCGGGAGAATCTCTCCTGAATCGCCGTTTTCGGGAATTACTCCTTTATTTCTTTCATTTTATTAGCTGATTTTACAATCAGAAACAATACGAAGGCAATGATAAGAAAATTGATGATGGTGTTGAGAAGGTTGCCGTAGTTAATGGCGATTTCGGGTTCGGTGACGGCCCCGGCTGCATCTGTGATCGCTTCCTTCAGGAGGATCCGTCCCTTTACACCACCCGGAAGAACAAGGCCTACCAACGGCATGATGATGTCATCTACCAGTGAAGTGGTGATCTTTCCGAAAGCGGCGCCTATGATGACACCGATGGCGAGGTCAAGTACGTTTCCCTGTGCAATGAAAGTTTTGAATTCCTTGATCATGATAGTTCTGAATTTACGTGAGATTATAGTTTAAGAGAAAAGCCTGCGGCAAGTCCCTGGCTGAGCTGAAATTTATCAACCTGGTCTTTGTCATAAATGCCGATAAGTGTGAAGTTGACGTTCAGGTATTTGTTGACCTTGGCGGTGGCAATCAGATTAACGATATGGTCGACGGGCTTGACTTTGGGAACATAGGCAAAGAACGTCTGATACCTCCATTTAAGGTTGAGGTTTTTGGCGATGTCCTTGTCAAAAGCCAGGACCCCCTGAAGACCCAGTTCCATAAGAAGCTTTTTGCCTTCTCTTACGCCATATGAATACTTTACCCCGTCGATTTCCTGGGCAGTATTATTAAAAACTTCCTGGTTCAGTACAAAAGTCTGCCGGACGGTAGCTCCGCCGAGAGAAGCCGTAAAATAGTTTACCGGTTTGTATTCTATACCTATGCCCTCTGAAAGAAAAGCAGGAGCGAAAAGTCGTGATATCACTTTCGTTTTCTCATTGTTGGTATATTCGAACCCTCCGGCAAATTGAGACAGAAAATTGACGCCGGTAAACCAGTTCACCTTGTCGCTGACTTTTCGGGCATATTTGGTGTCGATAAAAATCCTGTCCACACTTTTCCGTGTTCCCTGGCCTTTGTTATTGATAAAACCGTACTGGAACTGAAAATCATTGGTCCAGATGCCTTTGCGTTTGCGATAATCGGCTTTGTGATTCGCCACAAACCCCAGGGCCACGTTGTTGACACCACCTCCCTGCCAGCTGTCATTGAAAGCGGCCTGAGAGAAATTTATGCCTAATTGAGTATTCTTTGCCCACCAGCCATATTCAAGCGAGTCGGCAAGGTTCTTTAATTCGGGTTTTTGAGCGAAGGCAAAACCCATGGAAAAGCAGAAAAAAGAAAGGAGTAAAAACAGTTTTTTCATTGTCTATCGGATCTTCTTTTAGTAAAACTTACTCGTAATGATGGTTCAAAGATAATAAATTTTCAGTTCAGGGACTTTTGAAAACCTTATTGAGGGGTTATTTTCCTCGCTTTTCTCCGGAAAAACCGCTAAAATCAAAGTCCTGCGGATCCCAGAGCTGCTCTAAAACGGTGCATCTGTCTATTTCCAGAACACTCCTCCCACTGCCCCTTATCTCCAAAGGAAAAATAATTTAGGAATGATAAGAACAAACAGGGCCAGGTTTTCGAAATAAAGCCGCTTAATTTTATCCTTGGTTCTCATCAGTCGCATCTTAACGGCGCTTTCAGAAATATTGAAGGCATTGGCAATGTCCTTGATGCTGAAATCATCCTGATACTTCATCAGAAGCAGGGCTTTTTCGTCAGGGGAGATCTGGTCCAGACTTTTTCTGAGTTCCTGGTCCTGAGAAGCAATCGCTTCATGGTCTTCCAGTTCATCTTCTTTATCAAACCCTTCGACAATCAGCATTTCTCCTGTTTTTTTGCCGTTTCGGACCTGATCCATACAATAATTATAAGTGATGGAAAACAGCCAGGTGGAAAACCGGGAGTTCTCTTTGTAGGAGCTCAGTTTCAGGACCAGCTTCAGGAAAATGTCATGGGTGAAATCTTCTGCCAGCGTGGTGTCGTAAATAAAGGAGTAGCATTTGCGGTAGACTTTACTGGCATAACGTTCATAAATCTCTTCAAAATACACGTTCCGTTGAGTTTCTATGAACAAACTTACCAGCTCTTCGTCTTTATACTGTTTGAATTTAGGATTTTTCAACGTTAGTCAGTGTTTTAGGTATTCTTCTTGGGTCCAGTTGTAACAGATTGCATTGAAAAGTAAAAGTTTTTTATTCAAAAAGCAAGTAAGCAGATAATGTAACCTGTAAGAATTTGCAAAATTATAAAAAAAACAGTATGCTTGTGCCATTCAAACATCTTCAGAAGATTAAAAAAAACTTAAAAATGACAGCAAAAGAATTTCTGGCAGCACTGCCTTCAAAGATTAATAATCAGGATTTTAAAGAGGTCAGCACAACCCTCCATTTCGACTTTCATGACGAGCAATATACTATTGATGTAAAGGAAGGGGTTGCCTCTTTTCATGATGGGCTTGATGGTGAGCCGGAGGTAGTGATTACTGCCAAGGCGGATGATTTCGCCAAAATTGCTTCGGGAGATACCAACCCGATGATGGCTATGATGATGGGTAAACTCCGGATTTCCAACCCCGGAGCTATGATGAAATATGCCAAAATGCTCGGTATCATGTAATGGTGTAAACTATGGCTAACTCTTATCACGACCGCCGCACACTCTCCTTTCTGATCTATGAAGTGCATCAGCTCGAAAAACTGTGTGAACTGCCCTATTTTGCAGACCATAACCGGGAAACGTATGAAATGAGCCTTGATGCGGCAACGCACATCGCGGATAGTCTCATGTTTCCGAACCTGGGTTCTGTGGACCGTAATGCTCCGGATCTTCGTGACGGCTCAGTAAACGTTCATCCTGTTATCAGAAGCTACCTCAAAGCAATGGGTGAGGCCGGTATCATCGGTGCAGACTTCAGTTATGAGGATGGCGGAGCCCAGCTGCCTTTTGCATTGAGCAGTCTGATGAGCCACATTCTGATGGCGGCCAACAACGGCATGATGTATACCGGATTGACCACCGGCGCTGCGCGCCTGGTCGCGGCATTTGGCTCGGACGAACAAAAGCAGAAATTTGTGCCTGAAATGCTGGGCGGCCGGTGGCAGGGAACCATGTGCCTGACAGAACCTCAGGCAGGCTCTTCGCTTTCAGATATTTCCTGTATGGCATACCCATTGGACGACAGTGGGACGTACCGGATTAGTGGCCAGAAGATTTTCATTTCCGCAGGAGATCATGAGGCCTGTGATAACGTCATTCACCTGGTTCTGGCCAGAATCAAAGGAGCTCCGGCCGGAACAAAGGGGATCTCGTTATTTATTGTACCAAAATACATGGAGGACGGGTCGCGGAATGATATTGTCAATATGGGTATTTATCATAAACTGGGGCAAAGAGGGGTGCCGGCCATGCATCTGGGCTTTGGAGATGAATGCGTGGGTTATCTGCTGGGAGAGGTTAATAAAGGACTGGGTTATATGTTTCAGATGATGAACGAGGCCAGGATCGGAGTGGGACTTACCGGAGCTTCGATTGCCACAGCGGCCTACAGAGCGGCCTGTGAGTATACTGCCGAAAGGCCTCAAAGCCGGAGACTCAACAGGAAAGGGGCCCTGGACTCCCCCCAGGTTCCGATCATAGAACACCCGGATGTCAGGAGAATGTTGTTCTTTCAAAAGTCGGCTACAGAGGGGGCGCTTTCGCTGCTTACGGAAGTGGCGGCTTATTTTGATCTGGCTCATCATGCCGAAAAAGAAGAGGAGCGTAAAAGATACCATCTTTTACTTGAACTGATGACCCCTGTGGCCAAGACATACCCCTGTGAAGCAGGTCTCAGAGTAACCAGCGAGGCTATTCAGTGTTTTGGCGGATATGGATTTACGGAAGACTTTCCGGTTGAACAATATTACAGAGATATCCGGATTACACCCATCTATGAGGGGACAACGGGTATTCAGGCCCAGGATCTTTTGGGCAGGAAGGTGTTTCTGGAGGAGGGCCTGGCGCTTAAGTTTCTGGAGGAAGAAATAGGGGGCGTCATTCAGCAAGCCGGAAGGATGGGGATGCTAAAGCCTTATGCGGATTTGCTTTTGGCAGAGATGAAAGCCTTCGCTGACATCACCAGGCATCTGACAAAGGATGTTGCCGGAACGGGAGACACAGAGAGGTTTCTGTCGGATGCCACACTTTATCTGGAGCTTTCCGGTATTGTGCTTGTGGCATGGCAATGGCTGAAGATGGGGCTGAGCGCCGCCGGCGCATTACAGGAAAACGCGGGAGAAAAGGCTTTTTATGAGACAAAGATTCAGACCATGAAATATTTCTTCCACTATGAAGTACCTAAAACCGCAGGACTGCGCCGGCGTCTTGCGGATACGGAGGTGATTACGGTAGATGAAGGGAAAGAAGTTTTGTTCTGATCCGTTCGGAATTGCCCAAAAGAAAAAGAAGGCTGCCTGGGAAAGACAGCCTTCTTTTGTTTTATCGGGAATAATTCGGAGCCTCCCTCATGATCTGAATGTCATGCGGGTGAGATTCTTTCATCCCGGAAGAAGTTATTTTTACAAATTTTGCATTCTGCAGAGCCTGGATGCTGGCTGCGCCGCAGTATCCCATACCGGCTTTCAGACCTCCGGTCATCTGATACAATACTTCGCGGGCAAGGCCTTTGTACGGAACCCTTCCGACAATGCCTTCCGGTACGAGTTTCTTGACATCGTCTTCCGCATCCTGAAAATAGCGGTCCTTTGAGCCGTCTTCCATGGCTTCGACAGAACCCATCCCGCGGTAAGTTTTAAACTTACGCCCCTCATAGATGACCATTTCACCGGGAGCTTCCTCGGTACCGGCCAGCAATGAGCCGACCATTACAGAACTGGCCCCGCCGGCAATGGCTTTAACAATATCTCCTGAGAAACGGATCCCTCCGTCGGCGATGACTGGAACGCCTGAACCTTCAATGGCTTTAGCCGAAAGATAGACTGCGGAGAGCTGAGGCATACCGATACCGGCGATGATACGTGTGGTACAGATACTTCCGGGGCCAACGCCTACCTTTACAGCGTCTGCTCCGGCGTCTACCAGGGCTTTGGCCCCCTCTCCCGTGGCGATGTTGCCACAGATGACGTCTAAATTAGGGAAGGTATTCTTAATCTGACGAAGGGTGTCAAGTACTCCTCTGGAGTGCCCGTGAGCGGTATCAATGCTGATGACATCTACTCCGGCTTTGGCCAGGGCCTCTACTCTTTTTTCAATGTCAGGGGTAACGCCGACGGCGGCACCAACGATAAGCCTGCCAAGTTTGTCTTTGGCAGCATTGGGGCGGTTCTTTTTCTTCAGGATGTCCTTGTAGGTGATCAGTCCTATCAGTAAGCCGTCTTTGTTGATGATAGGCAGCTTTTCAATCTTATGCTCCATCAGGATTTTCTCCGCTTCGTCCAGGCCGACCCCTTCTACAGAAGTGATCAGCTTTTCGATGGTCATGATCTCAAGAATGGGTTTGTTCATGTCGGTCTGAAACCGCAGGTCCCTGTTGGTAACGATACCTGCAAGAATACCTTTGTCATCAATGACAGGTATCCCGCCAACTTTGAACTCGTTCATGATCCTCAGGGCATCTCCTACTACCGCATTGGTATGAAGGATGATAGGGTCGATGATCATGCCGCTTTCAGAACGCTTAACCTTTCTTACCTGATCCGCCTGAGCTTCGATGCTCATGTTTTTGTGGATGATCCCAATACCTCCTTCCTGAGCAACGGCTATGGCCATTTCGAACTCGGTAACGGTATCCATCGCGGCGGAGATCAAAGGAATATTCAGTGAAATATTTCGGCTGAGTTGAGTTCTGGTAGAAGTATTTTTAGGCAGAACTTCAGAATAAGCCGGAACAAGGAGAACGTCGTCGTAGGTGAGTGCTTCGTAAAGAAGCTTGGATGAGTCTAACATATGGCAAATAATTCAGTTTTCTTATTTGCCACGCAAAGCTACGAAGAAAATTCGGAAATCTAAGTATGTTTTTTTATTATTGGAGATATTTTTTTGCGTTAAGGGCTAAAATACCTTTGCGGCCTTTTTAAGGGGATAAAAATCATAGAATAAAGGATAATTCCAACAGGACATTTATATTTACAGCGTACATACCCATCTGAAAAATGAGAGCTCTATTTCTGACGACGGCGTTGCTGTCGGTGGTTTTTTTTTCCTCCTCCTGCCGTGTCACCAAAAAAACAGTTCAGGATCCGAAAATTGGGCTGAGGCTGACACTTGACACCTCCTCTGTTTTCAGAAACAGCCTTACGGGTCTTGTGATATACGAGCCTTCTTCGGGGAAGGAACTGTTTTCAAAAAATGCCCGGACGTATTTTACCCCGGCCTCTAATACCAAGATATTATCACTTTTTGCGGCCTTGAGTACGCTGGGTGACTCTATCCCTGCACTGCGGTATCTGGATACCGGCGATTCGCTGATTTTCTGGGGTACGGGAGACCCTACACTGCTCCACCCGGATTTCAGTTTATCCCGTGTGCCTGATTTTCTCCGGAGTTTTCCGGGCCGCAGCCTGTTTTATTCTTCTGCTAATGTAATGACACCCGCACTGGGCCCCGGATGGGCATGGGATGATTACAACGATGATTATCAGCCCGAAATTTCAGGCCTGCCGGTTTACGGAAATATTGCCCGGGCAAAGTTGGCTGACGGGCGGGTATCGGTTAATCCCGGAGCATTTTTACCCGTTTTTCTGATGGACCCCGGAGCTGCCGGCGGAACTATCCTGAGGCATCCGGAAGACAATCACTTTGTGGTACCCGCCAAAATTATGCAGTCCCGGAACCATAAGCAGGACATCCCCTTCAAAACATCAGGAGAGCTCACCGCGTTACTGTTATCCGATACTTTGGGCGTACCTGTAACAAAGATCAACAGGCTTATGCCACATAATGCCGGGACGATTTATTCATTGCCTGTAGATACGGTTTACAGGAGGATGATGCAGGTAAGTGACAATATGCTGGCAGAGCACCTGCTGCTGCTGGCAGGAAATACATTTTCTGATACCATAAGCACTGCTGCTTCCATAAAAGCAATCAGAAAGCATTTTCTGGATGATATAACGTCAGACCCTGTTAAGTGGGTTGACGGCTCCGGGCTTTCAAGATATAATCTTTTTACACCGTTAAGTCTTGTTAAGCTGCTGGAGAAGATGCACGGGATGATCTCCGAGCAGAGGCTTTATGGAATTCTCGCCGCCGGAGGGCAGTCGGGAACGCTCAAAACGGCCTATAAACCTGGCGGACCGTTCATTTTTGCAAAATCAGGGTCACTTACAGGGGTTTATAACCTTAGCGGATATCTGATCACCCGATCGGGTAAGACACTGATCTTCAGCTTTATGAACAATAATTTTGTGCATCCAGTGTCCCGCGTACGAAATGAAGTGGCGAGAGTGCTGACATGGGTACATGAGAATTACTGATCACCTCATCCGGTCTGCGCTGCGAACCAGCTTTTCATCTTTACGGATGAAGCGGTTGGCGACCCAGTTGCATCCCAGGGCGATAAAAGCAGCATACAGTCCGATCCCGTATTTTCCCACACCGGAAGGATCACCCATCGTTACGGCGTCATTCTGGATATGATAAACCATCAGGCCGAGTGAAAGGCCCATGAACAGAGAGTTGAGTGCCACAAGCAACATCTGCCGTACTCTGTTCTTGTATTGGAAAACACAGAATACAGAAAGCCCGAGCGCCAGAACCGCCAGGGTGGCGATATAATAAACCGGCTTTTGGGACACCGCCAAAGCCCCTTTGGAGTGTAGTATATGATAAGGATTGGCAATGACACTTTCATCGGCCGCAATCTGGCGGGTGTAGGAATTGGTAGCCAGAAAAACGCCCATGGCCACCGCTGCTATCAGTAAAAGTACAGACTGAACTCTTTGTAACATTATGATCGGATATGGTAAATAATTACAAAATTAAATGATTTGGGAAACTTTAGAGCCCACCGGCTGTTTTTTTTGAATGCTTACCGGGTAAGTTTCCGGATGACGTCGTGAAATCGGGGGTATGCAGCCAGCAACTCTTCGCGCACGGCCATTTCAAAATCTTCAAAATCAAAACCCGGGGCAACGGTGCACCCCACCAGGCTGAATCGGCTTCCGGAGGCTGGCAGGCTTCCGAACCAGCATCCTGCAGGAACCACCGCCTGTAATACTTCTCCTTTTTCCGGATCGTTGCCGAGTGTTATCTGCAAAAGCTCTCCCTGTTCATTAAAACAGAATATATCCAGGGGATCTCCGTTATAGAAATGCCAGAGTTCATCCGAACGGATTCTGTGGAAGGCTGAAAAGTCGCCCTGTTCAAGAAGATAATATATGGCGGTGGAAAAACGCCGTTCACCCGGAAACAAGCCCTCTAATGCTCCGGCAGGAATGCTTGCCGGCGCCCGGTAGGTTTCGGCAAAATAGCCACCTTCGGGGTGCCTGAGCAGGCCAAGTTTTTCAACCCAGTAAGATGCAGTATGCATGAAAAGGTTTATTTTTCAACAAATTTAGATTAATTTTCGGGCAAAATCAGTCTTTAGCTGAACGAAATACATGAACGGTAAATATAAAAGACCGGCCTTCATTCTGGCCGGGATCCTCCTTCTCAACCTTCTGTCTTCCTGGTTTTTCTTCAGGATTGACCTCACAGAGGAAAAAAGGTATTCCCTGTCGGATGCCACCAAGGAGATTCTTAAAAAGGCTGACAGCACGCTGGTGATCAGGGTTTATCTGGATGGTGAAGACCTGCCGGGAGGTTTTGAAAGGCTGAAGAGAGCCGTAGATCAGACCCTGGAAGAGTTCCGTAATTATGCGGGGAATAAAGTCGATTACCGTTTTGTGGACCTTAATGATTTCAAAGAAGGTCCCGAGAGGGATAAGCTTTTCAAGGAGCTGATCAGTAAAGGCATGCAACCTACTAATATCTTTGACAAAAAGAATGGTCGCAGAACCGAGAACCTGATCTTTCCCTATGCTACTGTATCGTACCGCGGGCAGGAGGTGCCGGTATTACTGCTTACAGGCAATCAGTCGGGTGACGCCCAGTCGCGATTGAATCAGTCGTATGAAAATGTGGAATTTGAACTGGCGAATGCCATAAGGAGACTGATCAGGACTGACAGAAAGAAAGTGGGTCTGCTGACAGAGTTCAGCAAATTGTCACCGATTAATTTTGCAGGTATGATCGGGAGTCTTCAGGATTACTACGATGTATTCCTGATCGACGCTTCGGCCTCACCGTCTTTTCAGGGACTGGACGCTCTCATTCTGGCAAAACCCGACAGGCCGCTGGACGACAGCACCAAGCTGAAAATCGACCAGTTTATCATGTACGGAGGCAAGGCGCTTTTTTTTGTGGATGGTCTTAAGGTAGATTCCATCGGCCTGGAGGGGACATTCGCCCAGCCGCTTGATGTTAATCTCGATGACCTGTTTTTCCGATATGGGGTTCGTGTGAATAAAAATATCGTTAAGGATGGCCTTAACTGCGCGGTTATCCCGCTGGTGGTAGGCAATACAGGCAATACCCCGAACATTCAGCCGGTACCTTACCGCTATTTTCCGTTGATCAACCATTTCGGTAAAAGCTCGGTTACCAGGAACATTGATATGGTTTTTACGAGGTTTACGGCAGATATAGATACGGTAGGAGAGCCGCAGATCCGTAAAACCCCTCTGCTTATGACCTCACCCCATACCAGGGTACTGAATGCTCCGGCACTTATAACGTATAATGAAGCCAGAACAGAAACCGAGCAGGAGGACTATCGCGGGGGAGTGAAGACCATTGCGTACCTGCTTGAAGGTAAGTTTGTGTCTCTGTTCAGAAACAGGATGATGACACCCGGAAAGATGGCGATACCATTCAGAGAAGAGAGTGAAGAAACGGGTATTCTGGTGTGCTCGGACGGAGATGTGATTGTCAATGAGATTGACCGGAAGGATAATGAGCCGCTGGAGCTGGGGTATGACCGTTACTCAAGGCATGTTTTCGGGAACAAAGATTTCCTGATGAACGCCGTCAGTTACCTCGTTGAAAATAAAGGAATTATACTTGCCAGGGAAAAAGAAATCCGGATCCGTCTGCTGGATGCTCTCCGGGTGCGGGACGAACGTAGTAAGTGGCAGATGATCAATATGATTCTTCCGCCGGGCGTGCTGGTGGTTTTCGGGCTGCTCAGAGCTTATTTCTGGAGAAAGAAATACAAATCCTGACGAAAGAGTGCTCGCAGAAGTTATTTTACGGTCAAAAATACCTTATTAAAAATAACTCGGATTTGTAACATTTAACTATTTTTGTGGATTAATAAAAAACATACCCAAAACATAGCAATATGAAGTTTGTCGTTTCGTCATCAGAGCTTTTAAAACAACTCTCTACGATCAGTGGCGTCATTGCCAGTAATCCACTCGTTCCGATACTTGAAAACTTTCTTTTGCAGTTAGAATCCACCACCCTTACTATTACAGCTTCTGACATGCAGACGGTGATGATCACCGAGGCCAATGTGGAGTCGTCAGATTCCGGCTCGGTGGCAGTGCCTGCCAAATTGTTGATGGATACTTTGCGGAGTCTTCCGGAGCAGCCGGTAACCGTTAACATCAATAAAGAGACTTTCGGAACAGAGATCATTACCTCTAACGGCCGCTTTAAACTGGCCGGAGAAAACCCGATGGACTTCCCGCGCCCTCCGCAGGTTAACCGTAATTTCAGTATAGAGCTGGATTCCCATATTCTGGGGGCAGCGATCTCCAATACGATTTTTGCGACCAGCACGGATGAACTCAGGCCGGCTATGACCGGGGTGTTTGTAGAGTTGTCTGAGAATTATACCACTTTTGTGGCTACCGACGGGCACCGTCTCATCCGTTACAGGAGAGAAGATGTGACTTCTGCGAACCCCACTACGATGATTTTGCCACGGAAGGCGTTGACTTTGCTGAAGTCTTCCCTGCCTTCAGAGATTCTTCCGGTGAAAACAGAGTTCAGTAATTCCAATGCGTTCTTCAGCTTCGGTCACATCAAAATGATCTGCCGCCTGATCGACGAACGTTTCCCGGATTATGAAAATGTGATTCCAAAGAATAACCCCAACAAAATGACGATTGAGAGGGCTAAATTCCTGAGCTCTCTGAAGAGGATCGCCATTTACTCCAATAAGACCACCCACCAGATCCGTCTGAAGATTTCTGCTGATGAGTTGACTATTTCTGCAGAAGATCTGGATTATTCGAACGAAGCTACTGAAAAGCTGGGTTGTGAATTTGTAGGGGAAGACATGGAGATCGGTTTCAACGCCAAATTCCTGGCTGAGATGCTGAGCAATATGAATACCGACGTGCTTACCTTTGAAATGTCCCAGCCCAACCGGGCGGGTCTGCTGATTCCGAAGGAACAGCAGGAAAACGAGGATATGCTGATGCTGGTAATGCCGGTGATGCTGAACTCCTACTCGTAAGCGGATTATTTGTTACAAAATACCAATTCGAATCAATAGGCTCCGGAAATTTTCCGGGGCTTTTTTGTTGCCTTAAACGATCTCCGCTGGCCCTGGCTTAATCGGGACAATGCGCTTGAGGAAATAAAGACAGTTTAACTCAGCGGCTGACTCCTGTAGCTCTTCTTCAACAGACCCGTTTAATCTGCAGACAGACAAATGAGACATCGACCTGAGAAAGCCTCGTTAAAAATTTGGATTATTTCGCTAAGAAACACCCCTTGTTGGTGTGTCTGATGGTTTGTTGCTAGACTTTGCCGGGTATATTTGAATAGCTTCATGGCCTGGCATCTATCCGGCAATTTGGGGTTTCAGCGCTGAGAAAACCTGCCGGGAAGGGCTTTTAAAAGGCTCAATGATATGGAATCTTAAAAAAACAAATGTTATAAAGTCATGAAAAAAACCATTGCCTTTTTAGTCGTATTTATGATTCCGGTCGTGTTGGTAATGGCTGGTAACCCGATGGATTATGATGTTGAGTCAGTGGAGTCCGAATTCAGCACCCTGAATAAAATAGAGGCGTATGTCCAAAACCATGAAGGAGCCATCCTTGAAGAACTTAAGGTGAGTCATCCCGGATGGGTTGCGGGTATTGCCTCTGAGGCCGACTTCTCCGGTTCGTTTACAATGGCAGATGCGCTTCCATTGGACATTCCGGCTTTCTGGTGGGGATGCGTTCTGTCTCTGGCCGGAGTTGTGGTGGTTTACGTATTGACAAAAGAGGATAAAGAACAAACCAAAATGGCTCTTTACGGTTGTCTGGCTTCAGGAGTGTTGTGGGGTCTTTGGGTCTTCGTTTTTGGCAGATTGTGGTGGTGGTATTAATGAGAAAACATGATGTTCTCGGGAATCGCGACTTTTTCAGAGCAAAATCAGAAAAGTAAATATCAGGTATCATGAAGAAGATAAAATTTGTAATCCTTGTAATATTTCTGACCCTTTTTTTCGGCTGTGAACGATTTACTTTTGATCCGAACATAGACTTGTCAGAAGAGATTCAAAAAATGGTACCTAAAAGAATCCTTGAAGACCTCAGGAGCAAAGGGATGACCATCAATGAGGGCAGATTCCCTCCAGATATAGAGGGGAGCTACTATGTCACTCCCTATGAATTATTAAGCCCGTATGGTCCGGAAGATTCATGGGAAAAAGGAAGGGTCATCTCCTCCTATCATTACAGGTTTTCTGATCAGAGTGAGGATAATCAAAGGGTTTTGGTGGATTATTATAGCGAAGGCAATAACAGAGGGTCCGGTGAAGGCGCTGTAATAGCCGGAAATGGCAATAAGTTTACCATTTTTTCAGAAGTATCGGGTAAATCGAATGGCGTGAAATATGTAGAGCTGAAAATTATTTCGGGGGAGATAACAGCCAGTAAAGAAATCAAAGATTTTCAATGCAGCCTTTACATGAAGAAAAAGAATGAGAGTGATGGTCCGAAGAGAAAACTGATACCTAAAAATACAGGCCGGACTTGGATAGATGGAGACAGGATCAGCCCAAGGACCAGTAAATTTTCGGGAACAGTAAATCCATCGCTGGAAAGCGATAATATGGAATCTGACTTTTGATTACTCACATATTTAAAAGCTATAACGTGTAGTTTTAGGAAGGCCATTAGAATTATAAAACAATGAAAAAGAGCTGTGTTATAGGTGTATTTTTTCTCTTCCTTCTTAGTGCATGCGAGAAGATGGAGGATATATTAGGCAAAGGTAAAGATAATGAGAAAGATGTCGAGACTGTTTTTGTTGCGGATGGGCGGTATGTATATGCATTGAATCCTTCAAATGGAAGTGTAAAGTGGGATTTCAATACAGGGGGAGGTATTTTTGAAAGGTTGATTGTTGTTGAAGGAACTGTATATGTAGATAGTGATGGAGACAGAGTATATGCCATTGATGCATCAACTGGGAATCTGAAATGGTCTTTTAATGCAACGAACAGCGAATCTTATTATCGTCATTATTCTGTTGTAATTGGGGAAGGGTTAGTATATATAAATGTTCAGTACGAAGGCCTTTATGCCCTTGATATGGCAACAGGCAGTGTCAAATGGTCATTTTTTGAATACAATACTAGGGGAGGAGCCACTTATCCGCTACTTTCAGATGAGTCAGTTTATGTAAGTGTTGGAAATAAGTTTTACGCACTTGATCAAATGACAGGAAAGGTGCAATGGTCTTTTACCGAAAACTATAGTAGTCCAATTAACGCCCCTGTTTTTTTTACTACAACTGTATTTGAAAAGACAGTGTTTTTAGCTAGTTATGATCAATATGATTATGGTCAAATCTATGCTTTAGATAAAGTTTCTGGACTCCGGAAATGGGATGTAGCAACCGGGAAGGAAATGGGATATATGACTATATCCAATGGGTTACTTTATGTAGTCGGATCCGATGATCATGGATATCTTTATGCCTTGGATCCGTTTAGTGGAGTTCAAAAATGGATTTTTGAGACGGTAGAACCCATGATACCATCCTTGGCAATATCTGGAGGCAATATCTATATATGTAGTAAGGATCAGTATTTATATGCTATTGATACTAGCAGTGGTAGTAAAAAGTGGAGTTTTAAAGCATATGGGATTGGTGGTTATAGTAATAGTTCGCCTGTAATAGCGGGAGATTTCTGTTATGTAGCTGGCACGCATAATATCTTCGCTGTTGAAAAAGAGAGTGGTGCGAGTAAATGGACTTCAAAGACCAGTGATACCTATGGTGCCGTTTTGGTGTATGACGGAGTAACATACCAAGGGAGTAGGAGTTTTCGTGCTTTTGAGGCACAAACAGGGGTTTTAAAATGGGCTTTTGGAGATGAAAAAGGGAGTTTTGGTACTCCATGCCTTCTACTCAAAAATGGGGAAGTAGTTAATGCCGGAAAGATGGGTACAATAATCAGGTAGTCTTTTCAAAGTTATCTATCGATACTTTTTAACTTAAAGCAACAAGAAAATCTATAACCAAACAAAAGGAATTATTAAATTTTGAGAAAAGATAAGTCTGAACTATATCCATAGAGCCTTTTTAATACGGATTGAGTCTTGTAAAAGTAAGACTTCACATAACCAGTTAATCGTGGATTGTAGGTGCTTTATTGTATTAACCTGATCATGGTGATTAGGGCTGTGTCTTGATCAAGATTGTTCAGGGTTTTAGCAGCACTGGCTTTATCCCAAATAGAATATGGGATCAATCTATAAGAATTTTAGAAATAGTACAAAAGAAGGTACCTAATCAGTATACCAGGAATATTTGAAATGATAATAGATAAAAAAGCATAATATAAAGCAATGAAAAGTAATTATATTCTTTATTTTTTCGTCCTCATCTTCTTTAGTTCCTGCGAGAAAGTCGAGGATATATTAGGCAAAGGTAAAGATAATGAGAAAGATGTCGGGACTGTTTTTGTTGCGGATGCAGAAGGATATGTATATGCATTGAATCCGGCAAATGGAAGTATAAAGTGGGATTTTAAGACAGGGGGGCATATTTACGATAGACTAATCTTTGAAGATGGAACCGTATATGCTAACAGTGAAGGGGACAGAGTCTATGCTCTTGATGCATTGACTGGGAGTCTAAAATGGTCATTTAATACAAAGAACCAATATGGATATAAGTACTATTCTATTGCTATATCCAAAGGTCTGATTTACGTAAATGTTGAGTATGAAGGACTTTATGCGCTTGATGCTGCCACAGGAAATGTTCAATGGCATTTCCAGGAATATAGCGCCATCGGAGGGCTCTCAGCCCCGGTTGTTACAGAAGGGCTTGTGTTCTTTAGTACAAATAGAAATTTTTATACTTTAGATTCCCGTACAGGAAACATTAAGTGGTCTGTTAATGCGCCATCGGTGGCTACTTTTCAGTTTCACTATTTCATACCAACCGTAGATAATGGAACGGTATATCTTTCTTCTCAAAATGACTCTGGTTATGGCCAGGTTTACGCTTTAGATAAAATGACAGGAGTTCAAAAATGGGTGTTTGATACAGGAAAACAAATGAAATACCTAAAAATATTCAATGAGGTTCTTTATGTAGTGGCTGCAGATGACCATGGTTATCTTTTCGCCATTAACCAATCCGATGGGAAGAGGAAGTGGGTTTTTGAGACGGTTAAGCCTATGATCCCTGCCATAGCCATATCGGGAGATAAGGTCTATGTAGGTAGTAAGGATGATTACTTTTATGCCATTGATGTAAATAATGGAAGTAAAAGATGGAGTTATGAAGCCCAATATTTGAACTCCGATCAAAGTAGCCCGGTAATAGAAGGAGATTACTGTTACTTTTCGGGGAACGATATATTTGCCGTGAACAAAAACACCGGACAGGAAAAGTGGAGAACTGATGCAAACAAAGGAGCAGTTTTAGTTTTTAACGGCATTGTATACGGTGGTGACAGTGATGGCTTTAGTGCCCTTGAGGCCACTACCGGGATTATCAAATGGGTGTTTAAATCAAATCGTAATTATGCCTTTTTTACTCCATGTCTTTTGCTCAAAAATGGGGAGGTTATAAATGCTGGAGAGATCGGAACAATACTGAAATAGTTTTTGCGATCTTGCTTTCTAAGTCTTCAGACGTCTTCCTGTTTTCGGGATGAACAGTCCGCCAAGAATACTTAAGACGGGCTGGTTGGAAAAATAATTAGTTTCGTTAAGTAATAAGGCTGTTTGGTGTATTTAGCCCCTTGGTATAAGGCTTTGAAGCATATATTTGACAAGGACCGGAAGATTTCTGATCGTTTCCCGGGTCTGGAAAAATAAATGTTAAAAACAAGCCTGATACAAAGATGAGACTTCTGATTGGCCTTATACTCTTCCTGATGAGCTCGTGTACCACGTATAAAGCTACAGTTAAAAGCAGGAAAGATGAGAATGTAAAGTTCAGTGCCATTAAAGTCTACCCGGACTGGACCTATCAAAAATCGCATGGCAAGTGGGTTGCGCCGCTTACGGGTGTTGCTGCCGGTGTTTCTCTAGGATTAACCAACAAACTGATTGTAGATAAAGGTTATAATCAGGCTCAGAATGCAACCGCTCTCGCGTTGTATGGTTTGGTGGTGGGAGGTGCTACCAATCTGTTCGTCTTTGCCAAGGCTAAAAATTACAAATTTGAAATGTCTCACAGTGAAAAGTGGCTGAAGGAGTATAACAAGGCGTTACAGACCAATTATTTTATTCATAGCAAAGGGGCTGATAATAGCCTCGTTCTTGTTCCGGGAAGTGTGTTGGAAAATCTGAAAGCCGGATATAATACGAACACTCAGGAGATTCAGGACGGAAAACTTACATTAAGACAGCTGGTAGCATTAAGAAATGCTGCTCCCGAAAAATACGGTTATCTGCTCCCATACGAAACCGAACAGCTTATTCAGTTGATTGATTCAAAGAAAGCAGGAGTGGCCGGCAAAGAATTAATGACAAAGGCTTTTTTATCATCAAAATCGGAGATCTCTTACAGCCTGCTGAAACAATTGAAAGCATTCAATGAAGAAAACAGCTTGTTATACACCCATGCTGATGCCAGTGCTAAAACAGCAGCGAATGAAATGATCAGGGAAAAAACCAAACTGACACTCCGGACACTCCTCGATGAAGAGAAAACGAAGATCAGACTGTTGCCGGAAGGAGAAGAGGGGATAATCAGGATTAATGCTCTTTTTGCTGATTTTAATAATAAATATGGTCCTTTTAGTAAGGAACATCAGGAAATTCAGGAAGCCTTTGCATTGATTTTTCAAAAGAAAACAGAGATCATCGGTAAACTCGCCCCCGCTCTTCGGTCAAGGTTAACGGCCTCTTCCTTCATCAAAGATATTGAGCAGATGGAAGGCTATTATCTGGCCAATACCGATGCATCAGATCTCCGCATAATTGAGTTGGGAAGGCTTGCTAATCAGAGAAAAAGTGACATAAAATATGCTGAAGCAAAGGCAGTGGAGGATGCACGGAGATTTAAAGAAGAGAAGCTGCGACTGGCGGAAGAAAGAGGGCCACGTTTTATTACCAAAGGATTGGATGATGAATTAATGATAAGGAATATTTTCAGAGGGCATTTTAATCAATTGTCTTTTGAAAGAAGTGAGGTTACCTTTTCAATTGTATTGCATGCATATATTAATCAGTATTGGAGTTATTGCAGTAAAAGTTTACCGTCCAACAGTATACAGCTGACAAGCAGGGAGTGCCAAACAGAAAGAGTAACAAGAAACAGCTGGGGAGTGGAGATAAGCAGGGTGTGTATCTCCTGGGTTGACGTACCAACCGGTGTCTTTGCTTCTCCCACAATGTATTCGGCAAAAAATGCCATAGATGTTCCGCAAACGATGAATATGGTCGGTACGGTCATGGATTATCTTTCCGGGAAAAAAGATTTCGGAAATATTCTTGGAGATATTTTCGGAAGCGCCATAAAAGTGGTGATCGATAAAAACAGCATCAACAATGACATGCGGCTCATGATCAATCAGAATGGTTGTACGAGTGAAGGGTTGAAGCGGTTTGAAGCCAATCTGGTTAATTTCGCCCACGACAGGTCCGCCATAAGAATAGAGGACTGATGCGTCGGAGGCATTTACCTCTGTCATGCATAGCAAAGGAGCCTGACGCCAGTCTAGCCGGACGATTTTTATATTAGGCGAATATACTTCTTATTCCTTTCTTTAAATGCTCAGAGATTCCAAAGCGTGCATAAATCTCAAACAGGCTTGATTTGTATGGGAAGAATATAAAAAAACAGCTTCCCGGAAAGGAAGCTGTTCTTAATATAAGAGGAAATCGACTTATCAGTTTCCTTTTTCTTTCTTAACAACCTCGTCCGCGATGTTGTTTGGCACAAAATCGTAGTGAGAGAAAGTAAGGTTGGCAGTAGCACGACCGGAAGACATTGTTCTCAGGTCAGTTACATAACCAAACAGTTCAGAAAGCGGTACATCAGCCTTGATTACCTGAGAGCCTGATTTGCTGTCCATACCTTTCATCATACCACGACGACGGTTAAGGTCACCGGTGATAGGTCCGGTATATTCTTCCGGTGTAAGTACTTCAACAGCCATGATCGGCTCCAGCAGTTTCGGACCGGCCAGTTTACCTGCCTCACGGAAACCAAGTCTGCCGGCCATCTCGAATGAGAAGGCATCAGAATCGACATCGTGGTATGAACCGTGGAAAATCCTCACTTTGAAGGCATCAACCGGGAAGCCTGCAAGAGGTCCTGTTTTCATGGCTTCTTCAAAACCTTTCTGGATAGAAGGGATGAATTCACGAGGAATCACACCACCTACGATATTGTTAACAAACTGAAGACCGACTTTCTTTTCTTTTCCTTCCTCATCGTCATCACGTGGTCCGATTTCGAACACAACGTCGGCGAATTTACCACGACCACCGGTTTGTTTCTTATATACCTCGCGGTGTTCAACAGTCTTGGTGAAACATTCTTTGTAAGCTACCTGAGGAGCACCCTGATTTACTTCTACTTTGAATTCACGACGCATACGGTCAATGATGATTTCAAGGTGAAGCTCGCCCATACCTCTGATGATGGTCTGACCGGTTTCTTCGTTTGATTCCACCTTAAGCGTCGGATCCTCTTCGATCAGTTTGGTGATGGCGGTAGAGAATTTATCCTGATCGGCCGTTTTCTTAGGCTCGATGGCATAACCGATTACCGGATCAGGGAATACCATGGATTCCAGTTCGATCGGGTTTTTCTCATCCGAGAGGGTATCTCCGGTTTTGATATCTTTAAAGCCCACCACAGCAGCGATGTCACCGGCTTCAAGCACATCAATCTGATTTTGCTTGTTGGCGTGCATCTGGAAAATCCTGGAGATACGCTCTTTGTTTCCGGAGCGGTTGTTCAGAATATATGAACCAGAAGGCAGGTTTCCGGAATAAGCTCTTACGAAGCAAAGACGGCCTACAAACGGGTCAGTGGCGATTTTAAAGGCAAGTGCAGAAAATGGCTCAGAAACATCCGGCTTACGGATAATCTCTTCTCCAGTTCTTGGGTTGGTACCCTTGATGGCATTTCTGTCCAGAGGAGAAGGAAGGATGGCCATAACGTAGTCAAGCATGGTTTGCACACCCTTGTTTTTGAAAGAAGAACCACAAAGCATCGGAACGATTTTCATGCTGATGGTAGCTTCACGAAGAGCCGCAAGGATTTCATCTTCAGAAATCGACTCAGGATCCTCGAAATATTTCTCCATGAGGGTTTCATCAAATTCAGCTACGGCTTCAAGAAGTTTTTCTCTCCACTCTGTGGCTTCCTCAACCATATCCTCAGGGATCGGCACTACGTTGAAGGTCATACCCTTGTCATGCTCGTTCCACTCGATACCACGGAAGTTGACCAGGTCAACCACACCACGGAAGTTTTCTTCAGAGCCGATAGGCAGCTGAAGAGGAACAGCGTAAGAACCGAGCATTTCTTTTACCTGCTTGCACACATTCAGGAAGTCGGCGCCTGAACGGTCCATTTTGTTTACGAAACCGATACGGGCAACGTTATAGTTGTTGGCCAGACGCCAGTTGGTTTCTGACTGTGGTTCCACACCGTCAACGGCACTGAAAAGGAAAACAAGACCGTCCAGAACCCTCAGTGAACGGTTTACCTCAACGGTAAAGTCCACGTGGCCGGGAGTGTCAATAATGTTGATATGATAATTCTGATCTCTGTATTTCCAGTTTACAGTAGTAGCAGCAGAAGTAATGGTAATACCTCTTTCCTGCTCCTGTTCCATCCAGTCCATCGTGGCTGCACCGTCATGAACTTCACCTATCTTGTGGCTTACACCGGCATAGTACAGGATCCGCTCGGTAGTGGTGGTTTTACCGGCATCAATGTGGGCGGCAATCCCAATGTTTCTTGTAAATTTTAAATCGCGAGCCATTAATATAATTTGTTTTACAGTTTTTCTTTTTGATGAAAGATACCCCCTCAGAGAACAGAACAGAGCGTTAATCTTCCGAAATTATGTTTTCAATTCGGGGTGCAAAATTACAAAAAAATTACTGATAATGAAATTTTTAGAGTTTTATTAAATTATAAAGACAATACTTTAAAAAAAAACGGCGGTCGGAGGGAATTTAAAAACATTCTGGTCCGTTAAATAAGATTCTGCCTTCTAAAAAATGTTATATTAAAAACATTTATTAAGTTTGGTTGGAGTAGACACTGTTCCCATTATAGAATTACAGATAATGAATAAGAAGATGGTAAAAAAGCATATTACAGAAGAGGAGGACAGTGAGAATCAGATAAACATCGAGCTGTCAGAAGAAATTGCTGAGGGCGTGTATGTCAATCTCGCCATGATTGCTCATTCTCATTCCGAATTCGTGCTTGACTTTATCAGGCTGATGCCCGGGGTGTCTAAAGCTAAAGTAAAAGCGAGGATTATTCTTACTCCCGAACATGCCCAGCGGCTTCTCATGGCGCTGCAGGATAATATAAGTAAGTATGAGAATAGTTTCGGGGAGATCAGACAGACCAATGAACCCGTTCCTTTTCCGATGAATTTCGGAGGACAGATGGGAGAAGCCTGAAAAAAAGGGTTAGCATTTCAGAAAGCTAACCCTTTTTTATATCTCATGATTTACAGTTCTTTGATCCTGATGGTACGGAACCATATCTGATCGCCGTGATCCTGAAGAGCGATTTTCCCTTTTGCATGCGCTTTGGCATACGGCCATTTGGCAAACTTGCTGCCCGCCACATCATTCTTCCAGATATCGCTGCCGTATTCATATTCTACTACTTTTTTCCCGTTGATCCAGTGCTCTATGTGATCTTTATTAATCACAAGCTTTCCTTTATTCCATTCCCCGGCAGGCTTTGTGGCTGTCAGATCCTTAGGCGGGTTCACGTCATAGTTAGCACCGGTTTTTTGCTTGTCCTGTATCTTTTCGGGGTAATTCACGTCATCAATGATCTGAAACTCCGGGCCTGAGGCATAAGGGGCAAACAGGGATTTGTCAGAAGGATCTTCTATGACTTTATAGATAAGTCCGCTGTTCCCTTTGGGAGCTACCCTGAACTCAAATTCCAGGATGTAACTTTCATATTCCTTGTCTGTCAGCAGATCTCCGCTTTTGCCTTTGGTGGTTAACAGCCCGTTTTCCACAGACCAGCCTTTAACTTCGGTAGTATTCCAGGTATGCCAGCCTTTGGTGCTCTTACCGTCAAAAAGAGAAACCCATTTTCCTTTTTGGCTGTAAGCCTGTGAGGATGCGAAGAGGGCCAGAATCACGATCAGTTTTTTCATCAGATTGAAAGTATTAAATGTTTATTAATTAATGGTTTGCTGCATAACAACGTACTTATACCTTGAAAATTAGTTTATTCCTGAAGAATATCCAAAGAATAAAGGTCCAAATCAGTACATACACCAGGGCTCCGGCCAGAGAGGCGTTTTCAGGCCCCTCAAAAAAACGTGCAATGCCATTCCGGTAGATGTATTCCTGTAGGTTGGTAATATGATCCGACTCTCCGGGTTGTGGAAACCGGATCATGCCCAATACCCGTGGAATGACACCTGAATAGAAGAAAACGATCATCGGATTGACACCCCATATGACGAAAAAAGTCGTCCATTTTTTAAGCTGAAGGACTTCAACAAGGTAATAGAGGAGGGTAAGTAATCCGATGGCCAGACCCGAAACAAAAAGTACGTAGGAACTTGTCCAGAGGGGTTTATTGATCGGGAAGGTTTTGTTCCACAGCAGCCCGGCTGCCAGAAGACACGTACCGGTGATGAGCAGCATTTGCAGTTTTTTTCTTTCAGAAGGTTGATTTTTCAGAATCTGCCCTGCGATACCGCCCAGGATACCTGAAGCAATGGCAGGCAGGGTGCTGAGCACACCTTCCGGGTCCCAGGTTTTCGAAACGACGTACATATGCCCTTCGAGCAGCAGGTTGTCAAGCCATGCTGAGAGATTGGTGCCTTTGTCAAGGTTGGGTTCTCCAAAGCCGGGGACGGGTATTTTAGTCATAAGAATCCAGTAAAAAACAAGGAGGGCAAGGGCAATACCTGCCTGCCATGACAATCTGAAGGTAAGGTAAATGATTGCCGAAAAAAAGTAAACAACACCGATACGCTGCAGCACACCGGGAAGCCTTACTTCCCTGTAATCTTCAAAACCTCCGAAAGCAAGTACCATCATGACAGTAAATAAGACAAGGGCGATAATAAGTTTGGTTCGGGTCTTAAACTCAGCCATAAGGAGATAGCTGAGCACAATCATTATTCCAAGCCTTATGAGCATCAGCGGAATACCCTCCAGGCTTCCCACATGTATTTTAGAGAAAAAATTCAGGGTAAGTCCAAGACAGATGATCCGTAACGACCGGGCAAGGATTTTCTCCAGTGAAGCATTGTTCAGGCCTTGTACGGGGTTGGCAAAGGGCAGAGAAACTCCCATAATGAAAATGAAAAAAGGGAATACCAGGTCGGTAGGCGTCCATCCGTGCCATTCGGCATGAAGCAAGGGAGGATATACATGTCCCCAGTCTCCCGGGTTATTGACAACGGTCATCAGAATGATGGTCATACCTCTGAAGACATCGAGGGAGATCAGCCGGTTTTGGGGCATAGCTGGGTTAAACTGTTAATGTTAGCTATAAAAATAGGGATTTTGCCGGATATTAAAAAAAATTAATAACTCTGTCTGTTTAATACTTCGGAGCGGGATGAAAAATGCCTGCGTTTTGCAGAGAATGGTATTTGAAACCCTATATTTGAGACCGTAAAAAACCAATAATGTTATGGCTTCCATATTCAGCCGGATCGTGGCCGGTGAAATCCCTTCTCACAAAATAGCAGAAGATGATCAATTTCTGGCATTTCTGGATGCTTTTCCCTGCGCTCCCGGCCATACGCTGGTCATTCCTAAGCAGGAGATAGATTACCTTTTTGATCTGGATGAAGAATTGTACGCAGGCCTTATGGCTTTTGCCAGGAAAGTCGAACCGGCGATCAGAAAGGCGATTCCCTGTAAACGTGTCGGTGTTGCGGTCGTTGGTCTGGAAGTGCCTCATGCTCACGTGCATCTGATCCCGATGAACAGCATGGCTGATATGAATTTTAATAATAAGCTGAAAATGAGCCAGGAAGAGCTTGCTGATACGGCTGTCAGGATCAGGGAGTTTCTGGTACCGGCTTCCTGATTATTTCAATTCCTTTTTCAGGGTTTCGTATTCTTTCTGAAGAGGCTGCCCGCCATAGAGAATGCGGTAGGCAAAGTCTGTGACCGGCATAGAGACTCCAAGGCGCCGGTTGATTTCATAGATAGATTTCACAGCATAATATCCTTCTGCAATCATGTTCATTTCGATCTGGGCGGTTTTAATGCTGTATCCCCGGCCGATCATATTGCCGAAAGTCCGGTTGCGGCTAAACTGTGAATAAGCCGTCACCAGCAGGTCGCCCAGATAGGCAGAGGCGTTCACGGAGCGTTCCTGGGGGGCGATGCGAGCGAGGAAGCGTTCGATCTCCAGCATGGCATTGGAAACCATAACGGCCTGAAAGTTATCACCCGCTCCCAGGCCATGTGTTATACCGCAGGCCAGCGCTACAATGTTTTTCATGACCGCGGCATATTCTACTCCTGCCAGGTCATTCAGTGCTGAAGTTCTTACAAAGCGGCACTCCATGAGCCCGGCAAAGTCTGCGGCCAGCTCAGCACCGGAGGAGGCAATCGTAAGGTAAGACTGCTTTTCCAGGGCTACTTCTTCAGCATGGCAGGGCCCGGCAATGGCCCCGATGTGGTGGGCCGGTACCTCAAAGTCTTTTTCGATCCAGTCGGTGACCAGGAGGTTTTTTTCGGGGATCATACCTTTGATGGCCGAGATTACTTTCTTGTCGCGGAGGTGACCGGCATCAATGCTTCTGAGGGCGTCCTGAATAAAAGCAGAGGGGACACCAAGAATCACCCATTCTGTATTTTTAAGGGCTTCACGCAGGTTATGATAAGGTTTCACCTTGGAAGGGTGAAGCTCCACACTGCTGAGATATTGCGGGTTGTGATGGTGTTTGCGGATGTGGTCTACGTCTGCCTGATCCCTGAGCCACCACTTGATCCTGACGTTTTTTTCACTCAATATCTTGATAATGGCCGTGGCCCAGCTTCCCCCTCCGATGACGGTTATGTTCATGTTTGCTGATGTTTTCGAACGGTGCTCCATTCCGGCAAAAATAACAAAACATAGCGGAAATGCCAGTATCATTTATGGCCGGCAGAAATACCGGCATGCAAAGACTAATGCTGAAACGCTGACTGTATTTTCGGAGGACGGATCACTGTGGACAGAAACAGGCCAAAAAAATCCCGGGCGGGAGATTTCCTTGGCCCGGGAATGAATAAGCAGAAAAAACAGAGGCAAGAGTGTCTGTAAACGGTTACTTATAAAACTTCCACTCTGTAGTAAAATTTCGGGGCAGGGCCTTACGGGTAAGTATAGCCCGAAGCATTTCTACAGGCATGGCGTTTTCCTGCATGACGGCATCGTGATACTGACGGTAAGTCATTTTGCCGGTGTCTACCAGTTCTTTTTTGAGGGCATAAAACTGAAGTCCCCCCATCATATAGGCCAATTGATAAAGTTGTCCGTATCCGCCGGCGAATGAGCGCCGAACTTCGCCTTCAGCATTGGCTCGTTCGTGTCCTACCCGGTCAACCAGGAAATCGATGCATTGGGACGGGGTCCATTTGCCCAGGTGATAGTTAAGAGAGAAGATGATTCTGGCACAGCGGTGTGAGCGCCAGAAGAGCATCCCGATCTTATCTTCAGGCGACTTCGGGAAGTTCATATCCCACAACAGCAGTTCCCAGTAGAGGGCCCATCCCTCTGTCCAGAACGGCGTTCTGAAATTTCTGTAAGTCTTGTAGCGGTTGTTCATGAATCCCTGCAGATGGTGTCCTGCGATGAGTTCGTGATGTACGGTTGCTCTCGAAAAATGAGGATTGTTACCACGCATGCTCATGAGTTTGTCTTCATGTTCCATGGTATTGGTCGGGTAAGAAATGCTGAGCACTTCACCTCCTGTGAAAAAAGGGTTGACCAGCTGCCGTTGGGGTGACATCATGATCATCCGCCAGGTTTCTTCGGCGATGGGAGGAATGGTGATCAGGTTATTTTTCTTGAGGAAATCAATGGATTCCTTGTAAAGTCCCAGGATCATTTCAGGTTGTTTTCCTTCAGGAACGTAAGTGTTTTTCACCTTTTCCATGGCTTTTCGCCAGTCCTCGCCAAAGCCCATTTCCCTGCTGGCTTTCAGCATTTCCCGGTCGCACCAGGCAAACTCCCGGTTGGCAAGTTCCAGAAGCTCCTCGGGGGTGTAAGGGATCATCTCGTATTGTAGCTGACGGATAAGCTCATCTCTGCCTACAGGTTTCCCTTTTATGCCGCTTCCGTCTGCCACGGTGGTCTGTAACTGATCGCTTTTTTTGCGGTAGAGGTTTTCCAGAAGGGTAAGCAGGCTGTCGGTTTTCCGGTATGGGACGGCCATCCACCATGAGTATGACGGGTCGTAGCCGTTGTAAAACTCATGTACACTTTTAAGGGCTTTTTTCAAGCCTGAGGTGGTCTGTATTGCCCGTGTGATCAGCGGTTCATCAAGGCTTGTTTCTGAGAGGCTTTTTCCCGCTGCAATGATCTGCCTGCCTGCTTCCTGCAGACCGGCGGCCATCTGGGCCGCGTCGGGAGAGGTGCCACGTCGGCGCAGCTTTTCCAGGTCATAGATGCGATCTGCAAAGGGAAACAGTGGCTTGAGCGCCGCCATTTCACGCTCTTCCACATCCAGCATCCTGAGTTGTTCTCTGAGGTCTCTTCGGAAAAGTATAAAGTCGGCCCGGTTACCCTCATTCATTTTTTCAAAAGGCAGGGCTTCGAGCGTTACAAGGTATTCCTTTGTCACATTCCTGAATCTCTCTCTGCCGTCAGGGGCATTGTCTGCAAAGTAAAATCTCCGGAGGCTGCCCATGTCGGCCCTGTAGCGGATCATCAGGTCCTGTACTTCTCCGGAGTTAAGGTCGGTTCCGGCTATCAGAGAGGCGGGTAGTATCAGGAGGAAAAATAGTATTTTGAGTTTCATAATACGGCTCAGGGTTTGTTTCTGGAAGGTGGATTGACACCCAGCAGGCTTTTAACAAAAAAATCTCTTTTTTTACGGCGTCCATAAGGCCCGCCGTCACTATGTCCCATACCGGGAATGGTCAGCAGTTCAAAGTCCTTGTTGGCTTTGATAAGTGCATCGGCTACTCTGTAAGTAGATTCAGGAGGCACGTTGGTGTCGGCTTCCCCAACGATCAGCAGGAGATCTCCGCGAAGTTTGTGGGCATTGGTTACATTAGATTGTGCCTCATAATGGGGGCCGACAGGGTAACCCATCCATTGTTCATTCCACCATTGTTTGTCTACGCGGTTGTCATGGCAGCCGCAGGCCGAGACCGCAGCTTTGTAGAAGTCAGGATAAAACAGCAGGGCACCCAGGGAATTTTGTCCCCCGGCAGAAGTGCCGTAAAGGCCTACTTTGGAAGTATCTGCCTGGGGATATTTTAAGGCAAGCTGTTTTATCCAGCTGATCCTGTCAGGCAAACCTGCATCGGCGAGATTCTGCCAGCATACATCATGAAAGGCTTTGGACCGGTTGTAGGTACCCATGCCATCCATCTGCACAACAATGAACCCCAGCTCGGCCATGCTTTGCATTTCGCCGTAACCCATAAATGCTTTCGGGGTAAAAGAGTCCTGTGGGCCGGCGTAAATATTTTCTATGACAGGATATTTCTTTGAAGGGTCAAATGTTGACGGCCGGCAGACAATTCCCCAGATGTCCGTAACCCCGTCGCGCCCCTTGGCGGTGAAAATTTCAGGCAGCTTAAGGCCCAGCCCCAGATACTCAGAAATGTCTGCTTTTTCCAGTTCCATGATCAGTGAGCCATCTTCTGTTTTCCGGAGTTCGGTAACGGGCGGAGTGTTAACCTTTGAATAGGTGTCCAGATAATAATTACGGTCAGGAGAAAAAATCAACCTGTGGGTAGCATTGGCATGAGTCAGTCTGACCAGGTTTTTGCCGTCAAAGCCGATTCTGTAGTAATGAATGTGATAGGGGTCTTCGCCCGGATTCATGCCACTGGCCTGAAACCAGATCTCCCTGTTACGGACATTGATACTGTCAACACTCCTGACGACCCAGTTTCCCTGTGTGATGGGATTTACTCTGCCTGACAGCTCATCAATCAGGTAAAGATGCTTCCATCCGTCTTTTTCGGATATCCAGATGATTTCCTTTTTTTCAGGCAGGTAGTGGGTATATATTTTTTGTTCGTAGATAAAAGTCGTTGTTTTTTCGTCAAGTATATTGGTGGTTTTACCTGTTTCAGCATCGGCCTCAATGATTCTGAACCGCTGGTGTCCCCTGTCTGCTTTTTCGAAAGTAAAATGTCTGCTGTCGGTTCTCCAGCGTAATACCGGATTTTCGAAAAAATCAATCGGGTCAGACTGAACTTTGATTATACTTTTGTCGGTCATCCGAAGGACAAACATTTCGTAAGAGGGCTCTTCATCACCTGGCTGGGCATAAGGTCTGGTCCGGACCTGGCCACGGGAGGTTCCGGGCAGCGAACTCAGTATAAAGCTGACGGTTTTGTCTTCCTGGGGTGTGATGCGATAGGCTACTACGAATCGCCCGTCAGGTGACCAGCTCAGTGCGCCGTATGGTTTTTGAGGACTTCCATTATAGGTTATCTGAGAAGCTCCGCTGCCACCCGCCTGGCTGAGATAGACATTTCCGTTACGTACATAAATCTTAAGTTTTTTATCCGGTGACAGGCTGTCGGAAACAACTCTCATCCACCGGGGTCTTTGCCTTGTCCAGCCTTTGTCAGGCGGTGGAGCCAGGGAGGGTTTTTCTAAGGAAGTAATTTTATAAGAATCGAGATCCGCCTGATACCATTTACTTTCTGTCTTCAGGGTCAGTTGCCGGTTCTCAAAATACATCTCATCGATTTTTAACCGAAGCCCTTTGAAAGTGCCGTTACCGGTGGTGTTAAGCGCTGTTGCCAGTTTCTCATGATCGAAAGCTTTTGCTTTCCGGCCGGAAGGGATGTCGGTCAGGATGTATTCTGTTACGCTGTCTTTCAAGATGTTTCTGTACCAGAATGATTTCCCGTCGGGTTGCCAGTGGGGCGTAATGGTGGTTTTGAACACTTTGTTTCTTGCCACACTGTCAAGCCTTTCCATCCTTTTGTAGGAGTCGGACAGCTCCTTTTCAGTTGGCTTATAAGGTGCCGGCCCTTTTCTCTGGGCCATGGTCCATCCGCAGGAGAGCAGATAAAACAAGCCGGGGAAGAGTAAATACTTCTTTATCATATTGAGGGGTTGAATAAATGTGATCTGAAATCAGGAAATGTACGGTTGTTTCAGTGTTATGTTAGCTAGCCCGGGGGCCACACTTAATTTTTTATTCGTGAGGGCATAAAAACGATGTTTCGCCTTAACCCGCGCAGTAAGATTGACCTAATGCTACTCTTTAAGCCAGCTTTTCTGGATGGTTTTCTGCAGAGCATCCGGAGATGGTTTTCTGCTGATTTCGAAAGAGGTTACGAATTTTTCAGCCAGAATGACGGGCATCGTAACATTCTTCCCGTTCTGAACGATTTCCAATCTGACGATATCACCGGGACGGGCAGATCGGGTAAGGTCTTCCAGCTTTTTGAGGTCTGCCTTTTCTCCGTTCACAGAAAGGAGGGTTTGCTGCCGGCGTATGCCTTCATTCCAGGCAGGAGACTCCCAGTCAACAGCAGTTATCACAAGGCTGTCGTTTTGCAGGCGCGCTTTGATACCCAGCCATGATTCTTCTGTTTTGACAGGAGCCAGGTCTATATCAAGACCGGCATATCCGAGGTATTTTCTGTAATCCGGAGTTTCGACAGTATAGACAAAGCGAAAGAATTCATCCAGTGCGGTACCGGCCGTTTTTTCACATACTTCTTTGAACTCGGCTTCGGTGTAGCCCCTGTTGAGTTTCTTGTTATAGTCAAAATAGAGCGTCCGCATGACATCATCGAGTGACTTCCGGTTGCGGGTTTCATGCCTGATTTTGAAATCAAGCATCATGGCCAGCACGGGTCCTTTTTCGTAGTAGGAGACCGTCTTGTTAACTTCGTCTGCCTTTCGTCCGAAGGGGCCGTCAGACCAGGTATCGAAGCTGGCCTGGGTTACCGATTGGAAGAGTCTGCCCGGCGACGTTTCGTAACTTCTGACAGCGCTGCTGAAAGACTTCAGAATGTCGTCGCCCGGAACAAGGCCGGCCCATCGGAGCAACATATCATCGTAATAGGCGGTTACGCCTTCCGCAACCCATAGCATCCTGGTGCGGCTGCCGTTGTCATAGTCAAAGGGGCCAAGTTCAACCGGTCGGATACGTTTGGCATTGTAATGATGAAAATATTCGTGTCCCAGGAAAGAAAGTACACCTTTACGACCCTGAATGGTATTAAGGTTCTGTCCGCCACTGAAAGATACTGCGGTCGAATTGAGGTGCTCAATCCCTCCGGCGCCGGGGCCTATGCCGATGAATGTATAATGCCTGAATGGGATATCGCCTATGACGGCCACAGCAGCCTCTACCACTTTCCGGAGATCATTGACAAAGGCCTGGCGGTCGAAGTCACCAAGTTTGTAACCGATAAAATAATGGGGAACCCCTTTTACTGAAAAAGAAGGGAGTTCTTCAAGCGCTCCGGCAAGCAGAGGGCTGTCATACAGCACATCAAAATCCGGGGATATGAACGAGAAGGGTTTGCCTGGCACGGGTTCAAGCCCTGTTGCCACCCTGTTCCATCCGCTTTTAAGTTTCAGGGTAATGACAGACGGAAGGCCTATCTGTTTGTCGATATGAAGAAAAGTTCCTGTTGGGGCGATAAAGGCTCTGTCTGCATCAAAATAGTTTGTTGCCACAAATGATCTTTTGGCAGCCACTTTATACGTGATTTTCAGGGAATGGCTTTCTCCGTGATAAATCCGCCATGTGTTATGATTGGCCTTTTCCCATTTTACCGGTTGCCCTTTCGGGTCAGATGCAGAAAAGCCGGAGAGAAAATCTGCATAGTTGAGTATCTGATAATATCCCGGCATCCAGACCGGTATCTTAAAGTCAGTGGCATTACCCGTCAAGCCGGAGCACGTCATTTCGACACTGAACGTTTTTTCTGAGGGATCTTCAAGGTCGACTACAAAGGATATTTCCGGTTTACCCTGTTGTGCTGCAGCCACGAAGCTGAACATGCTAAAGAAAAGAAATGATCTGAAAAAGAGGAGGGTTTTCATGCATATCGGCGTTACCTAACCAAAAGTAGGAGAAAACCCTCAGATCATCCACACTAAAATTACTCAAAAGTTTGCAAAAATTATCCACTCAGGCAAATGATATATTATTTTCAGGATTGAATAATACATAATCAATGTCGTTTGTCGGTAAAAAAGAAAAAAGACAGCCGGAAACCGGCCGCCTTTTTCTGATTAACCCTAAACTTTCTGCTAATATTATTTCTTTTTTACGGCCTTGGCTGCCTTATCAACGACCAGGGCTCCGTCTTTCAATTTCTTGGAAACTTCGAGAAAAGGTCCCGATATAACCTGTTCAGCGGGTTTGAGTCCTTCTGTCACCTCAATGGTTCCTGCTGAAGTATCCGTGATACCGGTTTTTACTTCTCTTGTTTTGGCTTTACCGTTTTCATAGATAAAAACGATTTCTTTCGGCTTATCTTTTTTGGCAACGGGATTTTCTTTTACAGCACCCAGCTGATCGTTGTCTTCTTCGGGTTTGGTGTTTTCACCGGAAGTTTCCGACCGGGTTGTCACCGCTGCGATAGGAACGGTTATTGCCTGGGTTTTCTTCTCTGTGATGATCTCTACAGTAGCGGTCATGCCTGGCTTGAATGGATATTTTTTCCCTTCCCGGGCATTGATCAGGTCACTGTATGAGGAAGGAAGAATCCGGATACGGACTTCGAATTCGGTAACAGCTTCGGTAGAGTTGCTGCTTGCCGTACTCAGGGAAGACGATCCCGATCCCAGCGCAGTATTGGCAATCTGTGTAACCACCCCTCTGAATTTTTTACCGGTGAGGCTATAGGCATCCACATCCACAATAACAGTATCATTATTGCTGACTTTAACGATATCATTTTCATTTACATTGACCCGCACCTCCATGTTGTTGAGATTGGCAATACGAAGGATCTCTGTTCCGGCCATCTGAGAAGTTCCGACGACCCTTTCACCAAGTTCCACCGCGAGTTTTGAGATGATACCGCTTACCGGAGCATAGATATTGGTTTTTCTAAGGTTCTCGGCAGCATCTTTCAGGCTTGCTTCGGCACTTCTGATGCCAAACTTCGCAGCCTCATAGTTGGACTTTGCGGCCTCCAGATCCTGGCGGGCTATTTTGAGATTAGCATCGGCAGTTTCAAATTCGGCTTTCGAGGTTACTTTTTCTTCGAAGAGTCGTTTCTGGCGATCGTATTCCATCTGAGACCTCAGCATCTGGGATTCAGCCCTGGCAATAGAGGATTTGGTCTGTTCGGCATTGGCCTGGGCCTGATTGACTCCGGCTTTGAATCTTTCCACCACAGAAACGTAGTTTTCCGGTTGTATCTTGAGCAGTAGCTGCCCCTTTTTAACGGAGTCGCCTTCTTTCACATAGAGGGCGATGATCTCGCCCGGTACATCCGGTGAAATTTTAACTTCTACTTCAGGCTGAATTTTACCTGATGCCGACACGGTTTCAATCAGGTCTGATTTTGAGACTTTGGTCAGCTCTACTTCCGTGGGTTTTTCTTTTCCTATCCATCCGGCCTGTTTGGCGATGACCAGGAATAGGATAATGAACACCACGACTCCGAGCAGGATCCACCATATTCTGTTTGATTTCTTTTTCATTATTTCAAAGGAAGTTTAAAACGCCAGAGGCTTATTTTGGTAAAAATCAAGAATCTTGGTTCTGAATATATAATCGTACTTCGCTACGACGAGGTTGGACCGTGACCTGTCCAGGTTGGTCTTGGCCAGGTTGTAATCCGTAAAATTACTCGCTCCGGCATTGTACCTTGTCTCAGCAGCTTTAAATGACAACTCTAATGTCTGAACCTGCGCGAACGTGGCGCTGAAGCGTTTCCGGGCATTGAGCATGTCGATATAAGCTTTGTCGATGTTCTGCCGGAGTACCAGCTTTGTACTTTCGTCCGCCAGTTCGGCCTGCGCTTTCTGAACCCTTGCTATCTGCGTCTGGAACTTGCTGTTATGACCGTTGAAGATCGGAATTCTCGCCGAAAGACCCAGGTTGAAGTTCTGGTTGTTGTTTAGCTGGCTGAAATAAGGAATATTCCGCTGTTCATAGGATTGGGAAGGGAAGTTAACCACAAACGGAATGGTTTGCCCTTCAAACTCTGCCGTAACCGTAATAGGGTTATACACGGTGGATATATTGGCAATTTCCCGGGCTACAGTAGAATAGGCGGAGCCCCAGCTGGCGTTGGCGGTTACGGTAGGCAGGCCGGTAGCACGGGCGATCTCAATGTTTTTGTCCGCCGCTTTGATGCGGAAGTCAGCGGCCTTGATCTGTGGCAGAAATCCTACGGCGTTGTTAAAAACTTCTGAAGATCTCTGCGGGTATTCAGAAAGGCCGGGATCAGGCACGTTAAGCCTGGAGATAGTTAACTCCGTATCCCCAGGCACGTTCATGGCCTGCTTCAGGCTGAGCAGGGCAGAGGCATGGTTATTTTCGGCATTAATCAACTGAAGCTCGTCATTGGCCTGCTGCGCGGTAAGGTCAAAAAGGTTGGTTTGAGGCAAAGAGCCTGCATCCACCAGTTTTTGGGTTCTTTCCAGTTGCAGGTTGGTCACTTCCAGCTGTTTTCTGGATACCTCAATCAGGTCTTCTGTAGAGAGGACATTCAGAAAAGCCAGGGCTACCTGGAGCATGATGTCGTTTCTCTGGGCCTGCACATCCATTTTAGAGGCTTCGAGGGTCAGGGAGTTCCGGGCAATGGTATTTTTTGTCCGGAATCCGTCAAAAACGTTTACGTTAGCACCTAAGCCCAGGTTGTTGGTTCCGATGGTCTGGGTAACGATGCTGTTGGAGAACGGGTCGATGTTACGGCCGGTATTTCCGTTGGCATTGAGCTGTCCGTTGACAGTCGGGTATCGGGCCCAGCGCGATTGTTGCAGTTGTACGTTGTCCAGTTCGGTCTGGGTTTCAGACCGGCGAAGGTCAACATTATGCTTCAGCGCATATTCAATACATTCCAGGAGCGTGAATGTCGTGCCTCCCTGATCAGATCCTGACACCCGGGTCTGTGCCTGTACGGAAAAGGTAAGGCTTAGCAGTACAACTAAAAAAAAGTAATGAGCTTTGGCCATAATCGTTCAGAATGAGATGAGGTGCAATGTTACGACCGGATCTCCATAAAGAACCACCAATTTTATATAAACGGCAGTTTTGAAGGGAGAACCGGGGAGGATGCTTTTTGAAGCCTGCTCAGAGGCTGTCAGAAATCAGGGTCCTGCAGAAGTTGAGGGGGGAGACCTACAGTCCGGACGCTGTCTTTTGTCGGGAGATGCTATGCGCAAAGACAGAACCATCTTCAAGTGTAAAGATCTTGTCAGCAAAGCTGAAAGCCGCATTCCTGTGGCTGATCATGAGAATGATCCTGTCTTTTTTCAGGGTGTCGAGGAGGTTCATTACAAAAGCTTCTGTTTTTTTGTCCATTGAAGCCGTGGGTTCGTCAAGGAGCAGCACTTCCGGATTTCGGTAAAGGGCTCTGGCCAGGGAGATCAGCTGCTTTTGCCCGCCCGAAAGTTTGATCCCGTCCTCTCCGGTCTGGGTCTGGTAACCGCGAGGTAACTTTTCGAAGAAACAGGAAAACCCGTAATCTGCACAGAACTGAATCATTTGCGGATATTCGTCACTGCCCAGCAGGATATTATCTGCTATGCTCCCGTTGAAAATCTTTACTTCCTGTTGTACCACCCCAAGTCTGCTTCTCCATTGCGATACGGGTACAAAGTGAAGGTCTGTTTCTCCGTTGATCAGAATTCTGCCATGGTCCGGCTCCCGGAATCGCTGCAGGATCTGAAAAAGAATACTTTTTCCTGTGCCTATGTCTCCGGTCAGTAATGTTAATTCTCCCCTGTCTGCTGACATGGAAATGTCTTTAAGCAGTACGTTTTTCCCGGGGAACCGGTACCAGAGTTTCCGGAAATCGATTTTCAGAATTTTTTCCGGCAGAAATGCGGGCATCCCGCTTTCTGCAGCTTCGGGCATGACATCACTGAACTCTGAAATCCTTTCAAAAGCAATCCTTGCTTCCTGGATCTGAATGTTGGCGTTCATCAGCCTTGACAACGACGCAAACATGCTTATTGAAATCGACAGGATGGCGACCAGTTCCCCGGCTCTCAGCGTGCCGTCTATAACCTGTCGGGCGGAAAATCCAAGTACAAGAGACAATAGGATGGCGGTAAGAATTTCATTAGACAGGGTATATTGAACAGCGGTTTTGCCCAATAGAAAAACCTGTTCCTGAAAAAGCCGGTAAACGGTTCGGCCTATGCCGGAGAAAAGAGACTCCTTCTTATGGGATTTAATAACAGTGATGCCATCTACAATGTCCAGGAACTGGCTTTCACTGGCGGCAAAACGGGACATGACCATCTTTTGCCCGTTGATAATCTTTCCATGAAACCGCCAGGCAAGCAGAAAGGATACGGGTATCGCTGACAAACAGATCAGAAATGCTTTCCAGGAGTACAGGCAGATAAAGACCATGGAGATTAAAAAGATCATGAGGTCAATGACCAGGTTTCCTGCGATATAGCTGACTGCGGCCTGAATCCGTCGGGTGTCCTGCAGGCGGGCGAGTATTTCTCCGTTTTTGCGGCCGTCGAAGAAAAGAAAAGACTGCTGCAGAAGCCTTTCGAGAAAGTGCCCTGTGAGGCGGTTGTTAAATTCCCGGGATTGATTGACAAGAAATCCGGAACGGATAAAATTAAGCCCGCTTCTTGCCGTCAGGAGGATGAGCAGAAAGAAAATCCCGGCCCAGAGGGATGACATTTTTTGGGCAGGAATAATAACATCTACCAGTTTCTGGGAAAATACGGCTGTAGCCATACCCAGAACAGCTACAAAAGCACCGAAAAGTACGGAGGCAAGTAAAACCGGGAAGTCGGGTCTGATCATGGATACAAACCAGGGGGTTGTTTTTCTGTTTATTCCCGCAGTAAACCTGAATGAAGGACCGGGTTGCAACAGCAGAACAACCCTTGATTTCCATTTTTGCAGCAGCATCTCTTCCGTCCACTTCTCAAAACCTGTTGCCGGATCTGTGATGTGGAAAAGGCCGTTTTCAAGACCTGTACAGACGACATAGTGCTCAAGCTTTTGATTAGGAATTACGTGTAGAATGCACGGAAAAGTAGCATTTTCCTTAAACTCTGTCAGGTTATCGACCTGATACGCTTCGGCTTTCATTCCGTTTTTTTCGGCGGCCTGCTGCAGGCCGAGCAGGGTTGTTCCGTGTAAACCCGTACCACTCAGTATTCTCAGGGTTTCCAGGTTTGAGTTGCCTCCCAGGGTGCGGATGATGGTTAACAGACAAGTAACACCACAGTCTGTCTGATCCAGTTGGCGGATAAAAAGGGGTTTTGATTTCATAGTTGTGAAAGAATGGTCTGAACGCCGTCCTGACCCGGTTCAGAAATCAGGCGGCCTTGGGGATCATAGATAAATATCTGCGGGGTTTTCAGTGAACCAAATGCCTTGAAAATTTCACGGGCCTCTACCTGGAATACTTCTACCGTATGTGGAGGAAATGAATTTTTTACGGACAATAATTCTTCCGGCTCCTCCACAGAGAGCATGATGACCTGAAGCTTGAAGCGTTTATGACCGGCTTTTTTTAATTCGCTGATTACATCCCTGCATTTACCACATTTTGAATCATAGTATATCAGCACTTTTTTTTGACCGGTACCCGTAAGGGTCCGCAGTAAAAAAGTTTTGCCTTCCGGATCTGTAACACTCAGGTTAGGAATAACACCCTTGTTTTCCTTTGAGGAAGTCCGCATCCTGTAAAGGCTAACCGCTGCCATGCTCATAACCGCGATCACCAACCCGAGGATGATCAAAAGTTTTTGTTTCCGGCTCATATTTTCAGAAGTTCATGTAAAGAAGGGTTCCTCCGATAAAGTAAAGCAAAAAGACAATCCCTACAGAGTACAGGACCATTTGAGTGGCTTCATTGAAATCGTCCAGATAAAGTCTGTGCAGGATGTTGCTTAAAGCGAAAAGATACAACAGTGGAAAAAGCCCCAGGTTTGAGAACAAAAAAATCTGCCAGAACTCAAGACCGTCAGCAGACAGTAAAGAGATGACCGAGAGGGGTTTGTAGTGAACAACCTCAAGGAGGGAGTACGAGGTGTTAAAGAAACGGAACCACAGGACTTTCAGAGCTTCAGCTACGAGAAAAACGGCTTCTGCCAGGGAGGTTGTGCAGAACAGCTGGCGAAAAGTAAGGGCCTTGTCACGCACAATGAAAACTCCAAACCGGAGTACCAGGGCGAAAAGGGAGATTCGGAAGAGTGTTCCAAGAGGCTGGGTGAAAAAGTAGGCTTTAACACTCCGGTGTCTTCCTTCGATCTGTTTGTTAATAAATTCTTCTGAAAATTTACCCTTAAGACCTTCAATGACCAGTTCATCGGATTTAAGGACGTTTTCAAAAATGTACCGGAGCATCAGATAAATGGCGGAGATCGCCAGGAGATATAGTATCAGAAGCCAGGTTGCGGGGTAGTTTTTATTCATATAAGTTTTCTTATTAAGGGTCTCAGAAAGAAAATCAGCAGGGCAAAACCGGCGATCAGCCACAGAAGGGAAACGACATCATTCAACCCGGGTTTGATTACATGTGCCAGGTCCGGGGTAATGCTATGAAGGTTGAGCGTTTTCCTGGACTTGGCAATACTCAAAATGCTTTCACCGGCCAGTTTGAAAGGCAGAATGTTGCCCGGAATGAGCATGCCGAAGAGGGATGCAAAAACCGAAATGACAATATAGGAACGGGATACCAGGGATATGAGCCAGAGAACAGGAAGCAGACCCAGTACAGCCACCCAGGCTTTCAGATAAATGAGAAAAAAATAGAGATAATCGGCAGGAACAGGGCGTGCGTTCAGATCAGGCCGAAGAAAGGAGAACAGGTATCCGAAAGTCATATGGGCCAGAAAGAACATACAAATGGCTGCAAGGATGAACATCGCGCTGATGATGCCTTTTGTGATCATGATCTGCCGGTCGGAGAAGGCGGAGATAAAAAGGTATTTCCATCCGTTAGCCTGCTTTTCCATATAGTTCAAAGAAATGACCACCATGGCAGAGATGAAAGGAAGAAGGAAGCCAAACAGGATCAGAGTGATAATGGATAAATAATAAAAGGCATTTTTTTCATGCTCTCTTTGCATGTTCAGCCTGAATGTGGCGGCATCGGAGTCAAGAAATGAGAAAATGGTAAATACAGGGATCAGGGCGGGCAGAAGTAGTGCCAGCCAGAGCATCCGCAGGCGTATGCTTTTGTAAATTTCAGCACCTAAAAGGTTAAATATCATAAAACAGGTCTTTTAGCCGGCGTTCTTTCGGGCCGGTGATTTCATAGGAGATATCGTTGGCTTTCAGCAGCCAGGTGATCCGGAGTGTTTCGGCCTCTGACAGAATGAGGATTGAAATGCCTCCCGGCCCCCTGTCGATATACGGGATGCCCTCTGCCTGTAGTATTTTTGCTGCCGGGGGTGCTCCGGGGTGTTCATAGATGCGAACATGTCTGGCATTCATCAGATTTTCAATGGAGTCGCACAAGCGTATGGTGCCTTGCTGGATAAAACAGAGGTGCGTCGCTATTTCTTCTACTTCTTCCAGGTTATGACTCGCGATAAGGAAGGTGGTACCCAATTCCCGGTTGATTTTTACTACCAGTTTACGGAAATCTGCTGCGGCCTGGGGGTCCAGTGTATTGCTGGGTTCATCCAGCAGCATAACGGATGGCCTTGACATGAATGCCAGCGCCAGTCCCAGGCGTTGTCTGGTACCCAATGAAATATCCGGGATTTTTTTGCCGGCATGCTCTGTCAGGTTACAGAACGTAATAGCATACCTGATGGACTCTTCGTCCAGAGAAAGCATCAGTTTTCTCAGGAACAGGTTCTGATAAACGGTGAGGTGAGCATACAGCGGGGGCGTTTCGATCAAAACCCCCAGTTGCGCGAAAATTTCCGGCCGTGTTTTCTCCGATAACACTGTCCCGTTAATGCTCACCGTGCCGGAAGACGCTTCAACTACTCCTGTGATGAGTTTCATGAGCATGGTTTTACCGGCGCCGTTGCTTCCCATCAAAGCAAAGATAGCTCCTTCAGGGATATCCATACGGATGTTCCTGAGCAGATGGTTTTCTTTTATAAAGACGTTGGCTTCTTCGATCCTGATCATATTATGGGTCATGAAAATTAAGAGTAGAAATCAAGCCGCACCTTGCTGGTTCTCAGAAAAGTACGACTTGAGAAAGCGTTACGGACAGATTAAAGGGTAGCGTAAGTACATCCCACCAGACAGTCTTCAGCGGCATTCGAGCAGCTGTATATCATACACTCGGCATGACAGCCTACCATACAACCTAAAAAGTCCCACCAGTCACCTCCATAAAGGTTTTCCATAGACGTCGAATCCAGTTTTTTCATTGTTTACCTGTTAAAAGTTGTCCTGTAATATCACAAGATGATATAAAACTACATTCCGGAACTGAACAATAAATTCAGCAGGCCTGAATCTTTTCAGGAATTTCCGGAGAGGCCTGAAAGTCCGGATCCCGCAATCCCGGGGATCCGGTGTTGGTTTCTGCCCGATTACAGGGTAACCAGAATACAGCCTACCGAACAGTCTGTTACGGGATTGGTACAACCGTATCTTTCGCATTCAATCAGACAGCCTACAATGCAGAAAGACAGGTCAAACCAGCCGATGATGTCTCCTCCCGTTACATTTTCCATGCCGGAAGCCTCTATTTTCCTCATAGTTGCTAAGGTTTATGTTGCCTGGCAAAATCACCAGGTAATGTAAACTTACAGGAGCGAACTGAAACAAGAATTCAGTAAGATCGAATTTTCCAGGTCAATGTTTTTATGTCTGGAAAAAGAATCCTCCCGTGATCTGCTCTTTTTCCCTGTTACTGATTTTACGGAAGCCGAACTCCAGAGAGCCTTCTTCCGTATAATAATAGGATCGTCTGTGCGGACAATAGGCAATGGGTAATTCCAGGTCATTGACCAGTTGGTCTCTGAGTTTGTACCACGCTCTTTCGGTGATGCCCAGTTTAAAGGCAAGTTCTTTGGGTGTACCTGTGGCCCTCATTTTCAGAAGACGGTTGAGGTATTCAAAACGTTGTTGTAGTTTTAGGATCATTTCGGTCTGTTCTAAGAGGATTTATTCGTTGTTGCCGGTCTTATCTGTCCCCGGATAGGTGATACGCGGAGCGGTCCAGCCCGTGAGAAATTGTCTGACCAGCAAATGTAAAAGTATCCTGAAACTTTGAAATTCCAAAGAAAGCCGGTAAAATTTTCGAAAAGTGAAAAAACGAGAGGGCTGATCTCTTTGCTTTCACAGATCCGGTGAAGGAGCCCTTTCCATACGGGAAATATCGTATCTGCCATCCGGATCAGGGTAAGTGTCCTTGCGGCCAGGAGAAAGGGGTCTGTATCTTTCCCCGGGATGTACTTTCAGACGGACGTGGAATCTGATACAAAACGGTGAAGTAAAGAGCATCATCAGATGTTCCGGGACAGGTCGTATGTCATGAAATAAAGGTCGAAGCCTTCAGCCCAGTAATCTTTAACGGTCTTCTCAAGGTTGAAACCGTTTTTTTCGTAAAAGCCAAAGGCAAGCTGTGAGGTTCTGACGATAACCTTTTCAACATCGCCTGCAGATTTCAGCAGGGAGAGGCGATATTGGAGCAGCTTTTGTCCCAGTTTTTTCCCATGGGATTCAGGGTGGATCATATCCCAGCTGATTGTGGCTGTTTTGTTTTCCGGACTGAAGTTAATTCCCCCGGCTCCGGCTACTATACGCTCAGAAATAATGACGAAGTATTTCTCCAGATGATCTTCAAGGTAATTTTCAAAATCAGTGAGCTCGCTTTCTGCAAAGAAGGCGGGGGTGTTCCGGCGCATGATATCGAGCAGGACGGGTTTGTCAGAGGGCCGGTATGCTCTTATCAAAGGATCAGTGAATGAGGGATCGTTCATCAGGGGGCCGTTCAGTTCTGATGCAAGATACTTAAAAATTCTGCATGGCAGCCAGGTGTGAATGAGGATATCCCTGAACACCCGCTCCGGGATATCCTCATGGAATCAGTTGACAGAGGCCGGAGACCAGCCTCCACCCAATGATTTATACAGGCCTATGACGGCATGGTACTGCTGTTTTCTGAGGGTCACCAGTTCTATCTGAGCCTGAAGAGCGGTTTTTTGAGCGGTGATGACTTCCAGATAAGTGGCGCGGCCTGAGCGGAACAGCTGACGGGAGGTTTCTACTGAAGACCTGAGTATTTCTACTTCTCTGGATTTCAGATCATATGTAGCGTCTGTATTTCCGATCAGGTTGAGGAAATTGTAGACCTCGGTGAAGCTGTTGACCACCGTTTTCTGGTAAGCAATATAGGCTTGTTTCTGTCCGGATTCAGAGGCCATCAGGTCAGCAGCGATCTGACGTCTGTTGAGAAGAGGAGCAGCGAGGCCACCAGCCAGCGTATAAGCAAAAGAGGCAGGATTGAGAAAAACGGCTGCCCTGAAAGCCTGAAGGCCCATGCCGGCACTTATGTTGAATGACGGATAGAAAGCTGCCTTTGCAGCATAAACATCGGCGTCAGCGGCAAGGAGCTCAAATTCTGCTTCACGGATATCGGGGCGGTTGGCCAGAAGCGTTGTGGGTACACCCGCGCGGATCGCCGGCGGGATCATATCCTCCCAAACAAGCGCACTTCGTTCCACCGGTTGAGGGAATCTTCCCAGGAGAAAGTTCACGCGATTTTCAACTTCAATAATTTTCTGATCGACTTCCACTCTCAATGCCCTGGAATTCAGAAGCTGCGCATGGATCAGTTCTACCCCGAGCTGGTTGGCTTCACCGGCTTGTTTCAACACAGAAACAATGTCAAGGGCTGACTGCTGCAAAACGATGTTTTCATCGAGGATGGTTTTTTCATTATCCAGAATGATCAGTTCGAAATACATATCCGAAACATCGGCCACGAGAGAAGTGGTGATGAGCTCTTTTCCATAAGAAGAGGCAATGAAACGGGCAGCCGCAGCCTTTCTTCTGCTTTTGAGTTTACCCCAGAGGTCGGCTTCCCAGCTTGATTGAACTCCCAGATAATAATCCGGGATAACCGGGTCTGGAATTTTCTGATTGTCGTCCAGGTTGGTGGAGAAGCCCGTGTCATAGTTACCCACTCCGTCAATGGTATATTTCCCGAATTTACGTTGTCCGACGACCATTGAAGCCCAAAGGTCAGGGAGGTTATTGCCTTGCTGCAGACGGAGCCCTGCCCTTGCCATTTCAATGCGTTGAGCAGCAAGCCTGAGATCAAAATTGTTCTTAAGCGCTGTATCAATGAGGGCGATAAGTTTTGCGTCTCTGAAGAAAGCCCCTGGTGTCGGAAGGGTTGCTGCTGAGGTGTCTGCAGCAGTGGTGTAAACGGCCGGCAGCCGGAACTTCCCGTCTTTGACTGACGGGGCCTGAATCTTACATCCGCCCAGTAAACCTGTAAAAAGAAGCAGGGTTATATAGTTAAATTTCGGCATAGAATTCGTTATTTTTTGCTTTCACTTTTTTCTTTCGTCTTGTTGCTCCGGCGAATATGACGTACAACCCGGGAATGACGATGAGCCCGAATATTGTACCGAACAACATTCCTCCTGCGGCGGCAGTACCGATTGTTTTATTACCGATAGCTCCGGCTCCGGAGGCGGCCATCAGCGGAATAAGCCCGGCGATAAACGCAAAGGAGGTCATCAGGATCGGTCTGAGCCTGGCAAGTGCCCCGCCGATGGCGGCTCTGAGGACCGTACGCCCTTCTTTCTGTTTGAGGATGGCAAATTCGACAATCAGGATGGCGTTTTTACCTAACAGGCCTATGAGCATGACCATGGCCACCTGGGCGTAGATATTGTTTTCCAGGCGGAAGAGATACAGGAAATAAAGAGAGCCGAAGATCCCTACCGGCAGTGAAAGGATTACCGGCAGCGGTAACAGGAAACTCTCATACTGAGCTGCCAGCAGCAGGTAAACGAAAATAAGACAGATGGCAAAGACGTAAACAACCTGGTTGCCGGACAAGACCTCTTCACGGGTCATGCCGGACCATTCATAGGCAAACCCTCTCGGGAGGCTTTCTGCGGCTACTTCTTCCACCGCCCTGATGGCATCGCCACTACTGAAACCGGGAGCGGCCTCGCCGTTGAGCATGGCTGAAACATACATATTGTAACGGGTCAGCTGTTCCGGTCCGTAAACCCTTTCGATCTTACTGAAGATAGAGTAGGGAACCATTTCTCCGGATTTGTTTTTTACCCGGAGCTTCAGGAGGTCTTCAGGCTGTGCCCTGTATTTTGGGTCTGCTTGTACCATTACCTTGTACATCTGCCCGTAAAGTATAAAGTTGGTTGCATAGAAGCTGCCGATCAGCGACTGGAGGTTGCTCATGGCCAGGTCTACCGAAATGCCTTTTTTGGCCGCCATGTCCTGGTCAACATGGATCATGTACTGCGGGAAGTTCGGGTTGAAGCTGGAGAACACTTCTTTTATTTCCGGTCTTTTTCTCAACTTTTCCATGAACTCATCAGCCACTTCGGCCGTCCTCTGCAGCTTACCGGACCCCGTTTTGTCGAGCAGACGAAGTTCGAAACCACTCGCATTCCCGAACCCGGGTACTGCAGGTGGGGGGAAGAACTGTATGTCCGCATCTTTGATATGGCCCGTTTTCTTGCTCAGCTCGTCGATGATGTCGTTGGCAGTGCCTTTTCTCTCATCCCAGGCTTTCAGGTTGATGGTGCTCATACCAAATGAAGCACCTACACCATCAGTCATCATACTGAAACCGGACAGACTGGAGATGGATTCTACCTCGGGGATGGTCTGGGCAATCCTGTCGATTTCATTCATGACCTCCTCGGTTCTTTCGAGTGTAGCACCTACCGGGGTGGTAATGTTGGCGTAGATCGTTCCCTGGTCTTCTGTCGGAATAAAGCTGGTCGGAAGCAGGCTGTTGATCCCCCATGTGGCAACACAGAAAACAGCCAGCACGCCTACCGTTACCAGCCGGCGGTTGGCAATGAGCCTGAGCAGGTATTTGTACCGCTCAGAGAGCCGGTCATAGGCATGGTTGAACTTTTCAAAGAAACGGGTAAGAAAATTGTCTTTTTTAGGCTTAAAATGCGGGTTTTCAAGCATGATGGCGCAAAGGGCCGGGGTAAGGGTAAGTGCGTTGACCCCGGAAATGACAATCGAAATGGCCATGGTTACCGAGAACTGCCGGTAAAATACTCCCACGGGCCCGCTGAGAAATGCCACGGGGATAAATACAGCAGACATGACCAGAGTGATGGCTATAATGGCTCCGCTGATCTCATCCATGGCTTCAATGGTGGCTGCTTTGGGGCCGAGATGCTTTTCTTCCATTTTGGCATGGACGGCCTCCACCACAACGATAGCGTTGTCGACCACAATACCAATGGCCAGTACGAGGGCAAATAAAGTCAGCAGGTTAATGGAAAACCCGAAGAGTTGCATAAAGGCGAAAGTACCGATCAATGAAACCGGAACAGCCAGTACGGGGATCAGTGTGGAACGAAAATCCTGCAGGAAGATAAACACCACAAGCGCCACCAGCAGGAAGGCCTCGATCAGGGTCTTGATGACTTCATGAATAGAAGCATCCAGGAACCTGGATACGTCATAGCTGATGGTATATTTCATTCCCGGAGGGAAGGTCGTTTCTTTCAGGAATTCGAGGCGGGCCTTGATGTTATCGATTACTTCACTGGCGTTGGAGCCGGGTCTTTGCTTAAGTACGATGGCTGCAGAAGGTTTGCCGTTTTCTTTGGAGAGTACGTCATAATCCAGCGATCCGAACTCAATATCGGCCACATCTTTGAGCCTGAGCAGCTCGCCGTTCGGAGAGGCCTTGATAACGATATCTTCATATTGAGCCTTTTCGGTCATTTTACCGGTATATCTCAGTACGTATTGAAGAGACTGGTGCTGTCGTCCGGAGCTTTCACCAACCTTTCCGGGTGCTGCTTCCACGTTCTGTTCACGAAGGGCATTCACAACGTCTTCCGCCGAAATCTCATAGGCATCCATCCGGGCCGGTTTGAGCCATACCCGCATGGCGTATTCTCTTGATCCCATGATGTCCACAAAGCCTACGCCGTCGATACGCTTCAGCTCAGCCAGTACATTTATGTCGGCAAAATTGTAGATAAATTTCTCATCAAGAGAGGTGTCATCGCTGATAAGGTTGATGTACATCAGCATACTGTTTACCTCTTTTTCTGTAGATACCCCCGCCTTGATAACTTCTTCCGGAAGCTCATCCAATACGGTAGTGACTCTGTTCTGAACGTTCACCGCGGCAACATCAGGGTCGGTGCCAACTTCAAAGTAGACCTGAATGATACTGGTCCCGTCGTTTCCTGATACAGAGGTCATATAAGTCATGCCGGGCACACCGTTGATGGCTCTTTCGAGGGGGGTTACCACGGCTTTGGCACAGACTTCGGCATTAGCTCCGGTATATTTGGTAATTACCGAAACCGCCGGGGGAGCGATGTCGGGATACTGTGTTACCGGCAGACCGGTCATGGCCAGCAATCCAAGCAAAACAATAAAAACCGATATTACCAGCGAGAGTATCGGCCGGTTGATAAAATTCGTCAGCATAATGTTTTCTTATTTATTTGAGGCCATCAGGTCCTTTGAAATGTTGTCAATATCAACAAACTGCGGGCTTACTTCCATCCCGTCCCGTATGTTCTGAATACCTTCATAGATGATCCTGTCCTCTGTAGTAAGGCCGGAATCAATAATGTAGAAATGCTGCATCCGGTTATTGGTGGTGATGGCTTTCGACTTTACCTTGTTGTTTTTGTCGATTACATACACATACATCCTGTCCTGTATCTCGAAGGTAGCTTTCTGAGGTATGATCATGGCGTCATTGTATTTTTTGACAAGCCTGACCCTGCCGCTGGCTCCGTGACGCAGAATTTTTTCCGGATTGGCAAACCTCGCTCTGAAGGCGATATTTCCGGTACTCTGTTCAATTTCCCCCTCGGTGGTTTCTATTTTTCCTTTGAAAGGATGTTCTTCTCCGTTGGCAAGAATAAGGGTAACGTTGCCTGATTGCTCTGCTCCGTTTTTCAGCCCCGAAACATAATTGAGGTACTCTTTTTCAGATACATCGAAATAAGCAAAGACAGCGTCATTCTGTGAGATGGAAGTCAACAGGGTGCCTTCTTCAATAAGGCTTCCTGTTTTATTGGGTATTTTGTTGACAATTCCGTTGAAAGGGGCCCTTATCTGGGTGTATGATAAGTGGATCTGAGAATGCGTTTCGTTTGATTGCGCTTCTTCGGCTTTGGCTTTGGAAATCTCCAGCCGGTTTTTGGCGAGTTCCAGCTCTGTGTTGGAAACCACATTCTTCTCCACAAGCTGCCGGACATTCTTAAGGTCCAGTTCCGCCGCTTTTACTTCGGCCAGCGCGCTTTTGAGAACGGCTTTGGCTTTGGAAACATCCTCATTGAGCACGGGGTTGCTGATGGTAAAAAGTAACTGGCCCTGCTTGACATACTTACCTTCATCGATGTAGATTTTGTCAAGATAACCTTTAACCCGTGCTCTGATCTCGACATTCTGAACAGCATTGATTTCAGCCACGTAATCGGTGTAAAGCGTTGTGTCAATGATTGCCGGAGAGGTAACAGGATAGCTTTCCATTGCTTCTTCCTTTTTGTCCTCCCTGCTTCCACAGGCAGTTAATAATAAGAGTAATAACGAGATGACTGATAGATTTTTCATGTACTTCTCTGGTTGATAAGTAAAAGCGGAGACCCCGAAGGTATCTCAATTTAAAAGTTTAAAAACAGGGTTACAAACCGTTGTTGGAAACTCCATTTTTTTTGTTTGAATAGTACAATACAAAAAGATATTTCCTGCAAAACATTTATATTCTGCGGGTTATGAAGTCAGAAACGGACATGTCAGGAGAAAATCAGAAAGTCGGGAGGGGGAGAGTTCTGAGAAAGTGTGACGTGATAGGGAACGACCTGCTCGTGAGAGGATATTCCGGAGGAGAAGAAAAAAGTATACCGGAAAGAAAGGGGTAATGTGATGACACAATCACTGCAGATCTCTGAACCGTGGTATTCAAGGTCAGGAACAGAACAGGAGTCTGACTTATACATTTCCTTGTCTGAACCCGGAACACGATGATCCTCGTGCTGAATGCCGTAATGGCTCATCAGCGTAACCATGGATATCAATAGTAACATGTTCAGTTTCAGGAAGAAACGCATCATTTTTGCCCTTTTCTGGAATGTCAGCAGGTGACATTTAAGCAAATATAATAAAAACGGGCCTCAAAACCACCCCCGTAAGTTCTGAAATCTGTCTTAAAAACTATTAAAAGGGGGAATTTGTAGATCAAGTGGAGCAAAGAACAACTTCTGATGACGATAACGGAGAAGCGTGGCTGTTGTCCGTTAAGAAGGGAAAAAAGGTCAGTCCACCCAGCCGACCGGTCGTTTGTCTGTTCTGAAATTAGTAATAACACATCTCGCCTGGGGCAGGAAATTACAGTAGAGGCGGGGGGCATCACTATTAATAAATTCTTTAAATTCTACATCATCATCTCTTTTGGGACTCAGGGGCCCGCTTCCGATTTCCCCACGGTTGATCATTTTACCGGTTACCTCCTGGCCTCCAACCACAAAATAGCCAAGAGCTCTGTCCTTAGGGTCCTTTTCATTATAGACGTTTCCGGTGAGTAGTACAGGCACAGGGTCAAACATAGAACCGGATTTGATTCCCATCTGCTCCAGATCAGTGAAATATTTATGAGCAGCCTTAGTCAGTCTTGTCACATGCAGTTCCAGAAAGTATTTTGAGAATGTAGTGTAAGGAACCTTACCGAACAAAACATCATAGTCAGTATTGACAGGAACGTAGGTATCATTAAAAAGTTTGTAATTTCTGGATTTTACGTAATTCCAGCACCCGTTCGGGTTGATACACGGAAAGCCATAGAAATCATAGGCCTGGTTGAGAAGATATTCTTCCCGAAGGGTTTGGGTACATGATTTGAAAGGAGAAGGGCAGTTGGAATTATCAATCAGATCATATTTTGAATAAATGACACATGCTGCGCAATATTTGGCTCTGGCGTAGTGAACAAACTGAAAATGAAGATACGAAGCGGAGGCTTCACTGCGGGCCACTATGGCGTGAACATTGATCTGTGGATAAGGAACCAGCCCGCTTTCATCCACTGCGAATTGTTCTTCAATGCGTTTTATGACAGAAGCGGGCTGGAGGGTGTCAACCGAGGACAGGTAAGTGCTACCGTTTCCCATTTCAATTTTTAGCTGATAAGTATTCCCCTTTTTCCCTCGAAACTCCCTGTTGACCGGCATATAAACGCTCTCCCCCGGTAGATACCTGAAAGGAATTGAAATGTGGCCGTTTTCAATCACACTTACCCGGGCATCACTGATTGGAATGTACTGTGGCGCAGAAAGCTTCGTGGCCGTGCGCCGCAGGATGATATAGCAGGAGTCAATATCGGTGATCCGGCCTTCTACCGACATCAGGTTTCCGGAATCTGTGATATTCAGGTCAATTTTCTCTACACAGGCAGATATGATCATACCTGTGAGGAGTACTGAAATGCACAAAGTGATGATGCCGGGGTTAGCTTTTTGTTTTGCCATTGGATCAGTTGAACTTGAAACTGTAACTTAATGATGGAATGATGCTGGCAAAAACAGAGAGTTTATAAGCAGCTAAACCTCCCTGCCTGTTCTGAAAGTAGACAGAATATACATTTTTATGCCAGTAGAGATTATAAAGCGTGAAATTCCAGGTGCCTTTAAACTTCTTTTCCCTGAGCGAAGGGTTACGGATGGTCCAGGAGAAATCAAGCCGGTGATAGGCCGGAATCCTTGCGAGATTTCTGTTCAGGTAAATGGGGTAAGGCTTACCTTCCAGTACAACCAACCCTTCGGGTTTGGAATAGGGCCGACCGGATGAAAAAGTAAAAATAAGGGCAAAAGTATGGGTTTTGGTATGATCGTAGGTGTAGCTGGCGTTGAAACTATGAGGTTTGTCAAAGTTGGAAGGGTACCAGTGGCCCTGGTTGATCTCGTCCTCTGAAGAGTAGCCCCGTACGCGGTTTTGTGTTCTGGAGTAGGTGTAGTTAACCCACCCGTTATGCCGGCCCTGTTTTTTTGCCAGCATCAGTTCCATACCATAGGACCTGTTGATGCCCTGGATGAGATCGGTTTCCACAAAGTCTTTTAGAAGGAAGTCACTCCCGGGGCGTATGTCTGTTGCATGGTCAGTATGGCGATAATAGATTTCTGAGGAAAACTCCAGCAGGTTGTCCATAAAATTCCTGTAATATCCTAAGGAGACCAGGTTACTCACCTGGGGCCTGAGCAGATGATCGGATGTTTTCCAGCGTGAGATCGGCAGCGGAGTGGTTGTGTTGGTAATGATTTGTATGTATTGCCGCATCAGATTATATCCGAATTTGAGAGAACTGCTTTCATTAAGCATATACCTGATGCCTAACCGGGGTTCCAATCCCCGGTAACTGTGATATTTTTCACCCCTGGGGATTAACTTTTCTTCCAGAAAGGAGTCTTCTGTGATGGATTCTCCGGGTTTGTAAAATCGGATGACCGAGGCGCCCAGGTTCTGAAAAAGGGATGCTCTGAGACCGATATTGGCGCTGAGTTTACTGCTCAGCTCCAGATTGCTTTCTGCGTAAGCGGCGTATTCCAGCGAGTTTTCATCCGGAAGGCGCAGTATCTCCGCTCCGTTTTCCTTTCGTGTGCCTGGAGAAAGCCGGTAATGAATGGCCTGAATACCTGCTTCATACTGTTGTTTTTCATTCGGGTTAAAGAGGAGGTTTACCCCACCTCTCCGGTATTGTATGCCATTTTCAACAGAAACTGTTTTTGTCAGCTCAGGGGAGGTCAGGGTTGGGCGGTAGTCTGTGGAAACGTAGGTAACCTGAGAACTGAAGCGTGAAGAAAAAGCATGGCTCCATTTAAAGCTGTGGTTGATATTGTGGTAAGCGATATCGGTATTGGCGGCATTGGAGCCTTCACTGTTGAGCGACAGGTTGTCCAGACGGATAAAGTCATCCGTACCATAGAGAGAGTAGGTAACTGTGTTATTCCGGTTAATCTTCCATAAATATTTCACGGTACCTTCAAAAAAGCTGGCTCTCTTTTGTTTGAGGTTTTCCGTCCATTTCAACATAAAATCATTGAAGGAGGCTCTTCCGGCGATAATAATGCCCATTTTGTCCTTCACCAGGGGAATGTCTGCGGCAAGTCTGCTGGAAACAATACCTAACCCGCCGTCTAGTCTGAAAGAGGACAGATCAGGATCTTTCATCGCGATGTCAATGACAGATGAAATTCTTCCTCCGAAACGGGAGGGGATTCCGCCTTTGTATAAATCAATGGACTGTATGCTCTCCTGGGGAATGGCTGAGAACAGACCGAACAGGTGTGTGGGGTTATAAATGGGGGCACCGTCCAGAAGCATCATGTTCTGGTCTACGTTACCTCCTCTGATGTTAAGGCCATTGGATCCCTCTCCTACAGAAGTTACTCCGGGAAGCATCTGCAGGCCACGTAATATATCGAGTTCTCCCAAAACAGCAGGTAGCTTGATAAGTGTGTTAATGGAAATGCTCTGCTTTCCTATTTCAACAGATTTAACGTTCTGGTCGGGTCTTCTGGATATGACACTTACTTCATTGATATCCCGGAATTCCTGTTCCATCAGAAAGGAGAGGGTGGTGTCTGCGGATAGGACAATGTCGGAAGAGAGGGTTCTGAACCCCAGGTGGGTAATACGGATCTGGTGAGGGCCGGGAGTCGTTTGTATGAAGAAAAACCCTCTGGAGGGAGCGAGATGTCTTACCGAGTCCAGAAATACGTTGGCATTCAATGCCTGCTTTCCGGTAGCTTCTTTTACGGAAACGGTAAGCCTGATTTGTTGGGCAAGAGCACCGGCATTTGCGAAAAACAGGCAAAAGATTATCAGCAGTAATTTCCCTGCGTTGATCATATCATTCAGGGTTTGAGGGTAACGATCAGCGCACCGGCTCCTGTGGAAGTCGCGGGGCCATATCTCATCGCTCCCATACTCTTTATCATTTTAATATCAAGGGTATTCAGGGCCTTGACCACAGCTTCTTTATCACACAGTACCTCTTTATTGAGAACAAGGCAGGGGCTGACGGGCAAAAGGTCTTCATTTGAATCTTCCTTTGCAGATGCGCTGCTTCCGCTGAAGTAAAAGACAGGCTCCTTCGTAAAGTCATCGGTTGATACGATCATGCCCGGAATACTTTTCAACAATCCAAGCATGGAAGAAGAGCTTTCAAGTATCCGCGAAGGAACAAAATAATCAGCCTGAATGCCGTCGGGTGTTTCAGGCCGGATTTCCTGAATCGTCTCAGCGTCAGCGATCATGGTCATGCCGAAGCCGGCGAGGTCGGGACTAAGAACCGGCATGATGGAATCCTGCACGGTTAACGGGTGTTCTCCAGGGTCGGCCATGAGTTTCTCTTCCCGGCCAGACTCTCCTGTTTTGTTCTCCGGATGATAGTTGTACGGTAACAGATCCGCGACACCTTCTTTGCCCCAATAATTATGAAGAAAAAGCCCGTTAGGCTTGTTGATCCACCCATAGCGATTAAATGACATGAATCTGCGGGGGATGATCATTTGAGAAAACTCGTAAGGAAAGTCAACAAAAACAGCATTTCTCAGATAGACGCCTTTCAGGAATATGAGCAGGGGCAGACGGCTTCCGAAGTAGAATTCCGTAGAATCATGGCTGGGTTTTACGAAAGCAAAGGGATCCGCTTTTACCAGGTCCTTTTGCTGCATCACGGTTGAAAGCCTGAGCTTGTGCTGAAAGTCCTCCCGGATTTCCCTTGCATAATAGATTTCAAATTTATCGCTCCCGGGATTTTCAATCATGGTGACCAGAAAATCACGAAAAGAGTTTTTATAGGCTGTCAGACGGTTTCGTATCCATTTTTTTCCTTCTCTTTCATTTTTGGGTGTCAGCTCTGTAAAGTACTGGGATGAAATAAAATGGGTGGTATTGCCGTCTGTCTCAAAGGCTTCAAGAGAAACCGTTATTCTGTAACCGAGCGCCATGTTGACCACAGAAAGCGGATTACGGGAAGAGGCCGAGATGATATTGTTGCTGACCATGGTGAGGACCACGTCTTCAGGATTTTCAATGAGACAGTTATCGGCAAAATAAGAAGACCCCAGTAAAGCACGCTTGAATATAGCCCATTTTTTCTTCCACATCGGATCCTGCCGGGCTTTTACCGTTACTTCATTAAGGGTAAAGTCAGTCACAAGGCTGGGGTTAACAACGAGGCTTTGCCTTATGTTGGAAAAAGATCTCTTGTAGTCACGGAAACCAACCCTCGTTACAATCAGGTCAAAGCCGGTCATCTGCACCGGGATTTTCAGCTCAAAATGTCCGGAAGAATCAGAAAGGCAGAAGGCGGACGTATTATGAATGTAAACACTGACGAAGTCAACCGGCATTCCGGCGGAATCAAGGATACGCCCGCTGATTTTCCTCTGCTGGGCCACTGCGGAAAGGGAAAATCCGATCAGGCATAGTATGATGATCCAGTGTCTCATTCCGTATGATCCGAAAAAGGGAAAATGGTTTAGTACAAAGCTAAGAAAAAATTGTGTTTTATAAAAGGTGATGAATGTGCTCAGAAGGATTAACTCAGGAGGATTCCCCAACCCCGGCGACCGCCAACGCCAGAAAGCCCGCTCAAAGGTGTTTTATACGGCCCGCATCAAAAGGTAAACTGGACAAATAAGAAGATTTTTCTAATTTTGTGTTCAGTTAAAAGGGCCTTCCCTTGCAAAAACCTCAGCCAAATAACTATGTCTGCTTTGTCGATATTAAGGGAAAAACGTAATCTGACCCAGGAAGAACTGGCTGAAAAGTCAGGAATATCCGTAAGGACCATACAGCGTATTGAAGCCGGCACGCCTCCCAAAGGGTATACCCTCAAAGCCTTGTCTGTTGCCCTGGGGGTGGAAGAAGATGATTTGAAAGAGGATATTATCATAACAACCCCCGAGGCTTCAGACGAACTGAGTCCTGTCAGACTCAAGCTGATCAACCTGTCATCGCTTCCTGTCGCTTTTCTTCCCGGCGCCAATATTCTTGCTCCGCTGCTTGTCATGCTGATCATGAAGAAATACACACCTCTTTCAAGACAGATTGTTACGGTACAGATCTTCCTGACGACCGTTTCTCTGATAGTCTTTATGTTAAGTGTATTAATGTCCAAGAGTCTTTTTACCAATGGCCGGAGATTTGTCATGATTGTCATGGTATTGCTTGTAATAACAAATGTTTTCGTCATTCTCAGAAATACGGCTGAATTGGACAAACGCGGAAAGCTCTACTTCAGGTTGAACTTCAGTATGATTTAATACCATTGGCTTCTCTGTCGGCTTATTGGCGGTTCATTGGCGGCCTGATTTTAAGCAGGAAACAGAATTTGTGAAGGAACTTTGTCAAAAAAAACACAAAAATGACAAAGCTTATTCAATTTACTATTATTCTTCTGCTGGCGTTGCAGGCCAATGCCCAGCTGCCCAAAACAGACCCGCTCTTCAAAGAGATAAAAAGCCTGGACAGTGTCTTTTTTGAAAGAGGTTTCAACCGTTGTGATATGGCGTATCTGGAAGAAGCCGTCACCGAAGACCTCCGCTTTTTTCATGACCTAGGAGGGTATGATGACAAAAAACAGTTCATAGAAAAAACCCGGAAAAACATATGCGGAAACAGCCAGGTCAAGCCGATCCGGAAAGCCGACACATCGGGTTTTGAGATTTTTCCACTTCATAATGACGGCAAACTTTATGGCGCTATTCAACATGGAATTCATTATTTCTATCTTAGACAAGAGGGGAAAGCCGATGTGCCTACCGGCATAGCCAGATTCACAAGCGTCTGGGTGAAGGAGAATGGTCTTTGGAAGCTGAAGGAGGTGCTGAGCTATGATCATAAGCCGTTTACTTATTCGAATTCAAGAAAGGAAGTTTTTGTTGAAACCAAGGTCCTCGACCGGTATGCCGGGCTATATGCCGGGCCTGGAAATTTAGTAACAATAGTGAAACGGGAGGGGAAAGACCTGATTATGCAGATTGATAATAAGACATTCCATCTGTCAGCTGAATCGGATAACGTATTTTTTCTTAAAGACAGAGACCTGACCTTCGAATTCTCAGGTACCGGTACATCCGATGCGGTCATAGTGGTCCGTGAAAACGGGGACGTGGTCGACAAGCTGAAACGGAAGGATTAGATGCTGTTGAGCCCGATTGAGCTTCAGTGAAAGTCTCTTTTATGGTTTTTCTGTCCGGGTTATGCTATTTTTACGGGTACAGACAACAGATTTTCTATATGACAGCATGTTTCAGGGAAGTGTTATGGAAAAACTTCGGTGCAGCGATCGATATGCTGTCAGAGGCGGTCAGGATGTGTCCTGAGACCTTGTGGCTACGTCAGGACAAATTTTATTACCTTTCTTTTCATACGGCGATATTCCTGGATTATTACCTGGCCAACCCTGTAGCCGGATTCAAACCGGTGCTGCCTTATAAGCTGACTAATCCTGATGAACTTCCGCCCTATGCTATCGACGATGTGTTGCCGGTGAGATTTTACAGCCGAAAGGAAATACGGGATGGCCTTGGTCTTATCAGAGAGAAAGGCCGGCTTCGTGTTCTTTCTGCGGGAGAGCAGACATTTGTGAAGCCCTGGATACAGCCGGAAGAAATCGCTATGCACCTTGGCTGTCCCGCGTTGGTTGAAAACTACTCTGTCCTCGAAATCCTGTTTTACAACCTCCGGCACGTACAACATCATACAGCCCAGCTGAACCTTCTTCTCAGACAGGAAACCGGACGGGCTCCGGAGTGGATATCCCACGCCGACTGAACAGGCCGGATTTATTTCAGGGCTTCCCAGAGAACCTCGATGGGGTGAAGCGCCTTCCGGTGTGTTCCGTCATGGATCTGGTGGCGGCAGCTGGTGCCGGGAGCAGAAATGATGACTTCTTCCGGTTGTTGCCGTATGGTGGGAAACAACACCAGCTCACCGATTTTCATGGACAAGTCATAATGCTCTTTCTCGTAGCCGAATGATCCGGCCATTCCGCAGCAGCCGGAAGGAATAAGCTGTACCTCGTAATTTTTTGGCAGAGACAGCATCTTTTTTGTGGGAACAAGTGAGCCCACCGCTTTCTGCTGACAATGTCCGTGCAGCTTGATCAGTTTCTTTTCTTCTGTAAACTGCTCTTTGCGAATTTTTCCTGCCTCCATTTCCCGAGCAATAAATTCATCAATCATCAGGGCATGTTTTGACAAGGTATTTGCGGCGTCTGTGAGGTTTTCAGGAACCAGATCCGGATATTCATCACGAAACGTGAGGATGGCGGACGGCTCAATACCGATCATCGGTGTTTCTGCTGAAATGAGGTCTTTCAGGGCCTCCACGTTTGCAGTGGCCAGCTTCCGGGCATCGTCCAGCATGCCTTTAGACAGAAAGGCCCGTCCGGAAGCCTGGTGTGCCGGTAACAACACTTCATAGCCCAGTTTCTGAAGAGTTTTTACCGCCTTTATGCCTATTTCCACGTCATTGTAATTCGTGAATTCATCACAAAACAGATAAACAGTACCTTTTTTACCCGTTTCAGGAGTTCCTCCGTTTTTATGAAACCACCGCTCAAGCGTCTGGTTATGCAGGAGGGGCATGGTACGGTCGGGGTGAAAGCCTGCTACAGTATTGGCGATTCTGCGTAACGGAGCGTTACCGAAAATAAGATTATATCCCCAGGGAACATAAGAAGCCATTTTACTCAGGCGGCTGAAATTCCCGATAAGGCGCGAGCGCAGCGGAACACCATTCGATTTTTGATACTGGAAAAGGAATTCCATTTTAAGTTTTGCCACATCCACATTGGAGGGGCATTCGGATTTACAGCCCTTACACGCCAGACAAAGGTCCATGACTTCTTTGATGGCATGACTGTCAAACCGGTTCAGTTTTTCAGTACGGGTGAGTGTTTCTCTCAGGATATTGGCTCTCGCTCTGGTGGTGTCTTTTTCATTACGTGTAGCCATAAAACTCGGACACATGGTGCCTCCACTGAGATGGGTTTTCCGGCAGTCGCCTGACCCGTTGCACTGTTCAGCATGTTGCAGAATGTCCTGATCTTTAAAGCGGAAAGCTGTTTTGAACTCCGGGGTCTTCTGTCCTGCCTCGTATCGGAGAAACCTGTCCATAGGGGGGGTGTCTACGATCTTATTGGCATTGAAGACGTTACCCGGATCCCAGACCTTCTTCAGGGCTTTGATAAGGGCGTAGTTTTTGTCTCCGATCTGCTGCCGGATGAATTCGCCCCGCAGCCGGCCGTCACCATGTTCGCCGGAAAGAGAGCCTTTGAATTTTTTTACAAGCGTCGATATTTCTTCGGCAATCAGTCTGAACTGCCTGTGACCCTCTTCAGTTTTGAGGTTGATGATAGGTCTGAGGTGCAATTCGCCGGAGCCCGCATGGGCATAATGTACTGAGTACATTCCATGGCGGGTGAGGATCTCATTAAACTCACGGATAAAATCAGGCAGGTCGTTTACATCTACTGCCGTATCTTCAATAACGGCTACTGCCTTTTCATCTCCGGGAAGGTTGGATAACAATCCCAGACCGGCCTTACGCAAAGTCCAGACTTTCTTAATATCCTCTCCGGACAGCAGGGGGAAATGATAGCCAAGCCCTGCGGTTCTCATCTCTGCCTCCATAGCCGCGGCAAGGTTTTCAACCTCTTCATGATTATCCCTTGATATTTCCACACAAAGGATGGCCATGGGGTCTCCTTCCACAAAGAACCGGTTCTGAAGCTGTTCCTTATTGGCTTTTGTACATTCCAGGATATAGTGATCCATCAGTTCAACGGCAGAGGGCTGATACTTCAGTGCGATAAGGTTGGCATGCAGAGATTCCTCTACGCTCCGGCAATGTACCGCTACAACACCCTGGTGTTTTGGGGGAAGCGGGTTGACATGAATTTTTATTTCAGTAATGAAAACCAGCGTACCTTCTGAACCCGCAATAAGTCTGCAGAAGTTGAAAGGAGCAGAGACATTTTCAGTAAAAATTTCTGTCTCAAGGAGTTCGTCTATAGCATAACCGGTATTTCTGCGGTTAATCGTTCTTTTAGGAAACTGTTCCCGTATTTCAGACTGGTTTTCCGTATCTGAAAGAACGGTATGGATATGGCGGTAAATACGGTTTTCGAGGGCGTCTCCATGGATTTTTCCAAGGAACGTTTCCTTATCAGTGTCTTTGAACGTCACAAAACTGCCGTCACTCAGAAAGCCTTTAATTTCCAGGAGATGGTCACGGGTGCTGCCATACACCACAGAATTGGATCCGCAGGAATTATTGCCCACCATACCGCCGATCATGGCGCGGTTTGCTGTGGAGGTTTCCGGTCCGAAGAACAGCCCGTGAGACTTGAGGGCCATGTTCAGTTCATCGCGGATCACGCCTGGCTGTACCCTCACCCAGGATTCTTCTTTGTTGATTTCCAGTATGTTAGTGAATGTTCTGGAAACGTCTGCCACAATACCGTTTCCAACCACCTGGCCGGCCAGAGAGGTTCCGGCAGTACGGGGTATAAGGGTGATACCGCGGGAAGATGCATAACGGATAAGAGACAAAATGTCTTTTTCATTTTTGGGAATAGCCACAGCAAGCGGCATTTCCCGGTAGGCAGAGGCGTCTGTAGCATACAGCGTTCTCATGACCTGATCCGTGTGGATTTCCCCATCAAATCCAGCTTTTAATTCTTCTAAATCCCTAAACATTCCCGGATAATTTCAATTTGGAGGCCAAAGATAAGACCTGCCGGAATTTAATCCAGAAAAAGGCGGGTAAGATTTTGATTAATAGGCCCGGCGACCCCGGAAAAGGCATTAAAAACAGTCCGGAACTGTTAAATTTTTTTAACAGTTTTTTTGGATTTTACTGCTTTCTTTTTGTAGTTTTGAAGGCTGAACTGTGTTTTGTTCAATTTATAGTTAAATTAGTATTACACCGTTTGGTAAGAAGATGTTCTTATTTTCTATTTTCATTTAACAAAATAACCTATGATTAACAATTTTTACTCAGTTCGTCGCAATAAAAGCGACGCTGGAGTGAAGTCATTCTCCCCAAAGGTAATGGCTGTTTTAACTCTCCTTACTTTCCTGACAGTGTCTGCCTTTGCGCAAAACCTGACGGTTTCGGGAAAAGTAACTGACAAATCTACTGAGGGTCTTCCGGGTGTTACGGTGCAGGTGAAAGGTTCTACCAAAGGGGTTACTACCGATTTTGATGGAATTTATAAGCTGGCCGATGTGCCTTCCAATGCTACTCTTGTATTTTCGTCGGTGGGGATGATTTCTCAGGAAATTGCAGTGAACGGCCGTACAACTATCAATGTGGTAATGGCAGATGATTCCAAGACCCTGGAAGAGGTAGTTGTAGTAGGGTATGGTACGCAAAAGAGAAAGGAAATCTCTGGTACCGTTACCAGTCTCGACAGCCGCGACTTCAACGCAGGGGTGGTAACCAACCCCCTTCAGGCAGCTCAGGGTAAAGTGGCAGGTCTTGTGATTACTCAAAGCAGCGGTGACCCTAATGCTACCCCGACGGTTCGTCTGAGAGGTACCGGTTCACTGAGTGCAGGTAATGAGCCCCTCTATGTGATCGACGGGGTGATCGGTGCGCCGATTCAGAACATCGCTCCTGAAGACATTCTCACTATGGATGTGTTGAGAGATGCTTCTTCCGCGGCTATTTATGGTTCAAGAGGTGCCAATGGTGTAATCATCATTTCTACCAAGAGAGGTAAGTCTGGTGCCACAACTATAGATTACAACGGATATGCCGGCTTTGAAACTATTTCCCAGAGGCCGGATATGATGTCTGCTGCCCAGTTCAGAGCTGCTGCTACCAAATTCAATGCTCCATTTACAGATAACGGGCAAGATACTGACTGGCTGGATGCCATCACACGCACAGCCACCAGCCAGAACCATAACCTTGGTGTTTCCGGTGGTTCGGAGACATTTTCCTACCGGGCGTCTATCGGCTATCTTGATCAGGTAGGTACCCTTATCGGATCGGGCAAAGACAGGCTGAACGCCAGGCTTAACATGGACTCCAAAGGGATGAATGGCAAGCTTCTTATGAGATATAACTTCTCGGCTTCCCAGGCTAACGGCGATATCGCTCAGGATATTGCGCTGGGTCTGGCTCAGAATATGAGACCAACGGACCCTGTCAGAAATCCTGACGGATCATATTATCAGATTCCGGGTACTTTTGCCAACTTCAATCCGCTGGCGATCGTGGAAAACCGGACCCAAAAGGAAAAGCTTACCGACCTTTTGGCTAACGTTCAGGCAGGCTATACCATCACTGACGGACTGGTCTTCAATCTGAGTGGTACGCTGAGAACTTCGTCCAAAAACATCAACGCTTTCCAGAACTCTTTCGCCAATGTCCCTCTTCGCGGGTCGGCCGGAAATTCTGGCTTCAGAGGCCTTGAAGATGTGACGGACAAGCAGCTGGAAGCTACATTGAACTACACCAAAGCGATCACTTCCAACAGTAATCTGAGCCTTTTAGGAGGGTATACCTATCAGGATGTAATAAATGAAGGTTTCGGAGTAACCAACAATAACTTCCTGTCAGATCTTACCGGAGCGGATAATATCGGTACAGGTTTGGGAATCAGAACAAACCCTGATTTTATCGGATCCTACAAAAATGAATATAAGCTGATCTCTTTCCTTGGCCGTGCCCAGTACAGCCTTGCCGGTAAATATTTTACTACGGTTAACCTTCGTCGTGATGGTTCGACCAAATTCGGGGATAACAACAAATGGGGTTTCTTCCCGTCAGTTTCAGTAGGCTGGACATTGAGCGAAGAATCATTCCTTAAAGGGAATGCCTTTGTAGATAACCTCAAACTGCGCGCCAGCTGGGGTAGAACAGGTAACTCCGAAGGGATCAACCCCCTCAGATCAAGGTCACTATGGGGTAGAAGCGGAAGCTATTACGACCCGGTTGCCGATACCTTCCTGCCATCCTATGCTATTGTTTCCAATCCTAACCCGGATCTGAAGTGGGAGGTTAATGAAAACTATAGTGTTGGAGCCGACTTCTCCTTTATGAAAGGAAAACTTTCCGGATCATTGGACTGGTATACCAGAAAGACCAAAGACCTTCTTTATGTGGTGAACGTTCCGCAGGAAGATAATTATATTTATCCTACCATCCTTGCAAACGTAGGAACAATGAGAAACAGAGGGATTGAGTTGACGACTTCTTATCAATGGGTAGATACCAAGAAGTTTTCGTTCAGTTCTACTTTTGCCGGATCATTCAACAGAAACCAGGTGGTGAGCCTTTCAGCCGGAAAGTTTGCCGCTCAGGACAGAATATTCCTGACCACCAACCTGGGTAATTATCTTAGAGGAACATCCGCAGTTAACTTCTCCGTTCTTCAGGGAGGACAACCTGTAGGGGTGTTCTACGGAGCGATTGTAGATAAAATCGGAGAAGACGGAAAATATCAGTTCAAAGATCTGGATGGTGACGGAACCGTTGATCCTAGTGCCGGGGACAGAACTTACATAGGTGACCCTAACCCTTTCTTCGTCGGAAGCTTAACCAACAATTTCAACTTCGGAAGGTTTGACTTGATGTTCATGTTAACCAGCAACCTGGGCTCTAAAATCATGAACACCAACCGTCTGCTTATCGGAAGACAGGATGGCCGTATTGCTGAAAGTAATGCACTGGCTTCGGCTATTGATTCTCCTGTCAGGGATGAGCGTACTATTCCTATGGATTACTATGTTGAGTCCGGTAACTTCCTTAGACTGAACAACGCTGCTCTTGGGTATTCTTTGCCGATTAACTCAGGGGTTATCAAAAGAGCGCGTTTCTATATAGCAGGAAATAATTTATTGCTGTTTACCAAGTATTCCGGAGTGGATCCTGAAGTAAGTCAGCAGCTTAGTGTGGAAGGAGATAACAGAAGAGCTCCGGGTATTGATGTCAGGGAAACCTACTATAAGACCAGGGCCTTTACCGTTGGTGTGAATTTAAGTTTCTAAACATTATTTTCGGTTTAACTTTTAAAAAAAATATTATGACAGTGGTAAATAAATTAGCAATTAAAGTTCTGGCTCTGGGTGTGGCGGTGTCCGTTTCCACACAGTCCTGTACAGACCTGACAGAGCCTGAATACGACGTGATTGCGGCCGAAAACTTCCTGAAAAATGACGCTCAGGTGGCAGCAGCACTCGGACCTGCCTACGGTGGTCTGAGAGGAATTACCGATAACTGGTTCAACCCAAGTGAAGCAACGACCGATGAGCTGATCGTACCTACCCGTGGTGGCGACTGGTATGATAATGGTGACTGGCTGGCTTATTCCCGCCATACATGGACGGCCTTTCACGGCCCTATCAATGGTGTCTGGGGCTATATTTTCTCAGGAGTATCCACCGCTAACCAGCTTCTGGCTAATTCTGTGGTCAGTGCAAACCCTACTGCAAAAGCGGAACTGAGAGGTATTCGTGCCTTCTATTATTTTATGGCGATCGATACTTTCGGTAACGTACCGATTTCGCTGGAAGGCGGAGGAGATGCCGGTACCAAGTCCCGTACAGAGGTATATGCTTTTATTGAGTCAGAGCTTAATGCAATTCTTCCGAACCTTTTGTCCGGCAAAGTTTACAGCCGTTTTACCCAGGACGTAGCTAATATGCTTCTGGCTAAGCTTTACATCAATGCCGGTGTTTACAAAGGTGTTCCGGAATGGCAGAAGGCACTGGATGCCGCCAACAAGGTGATCAATTCAGCCAATACCTACTCACTTGCACCAACCACTCTTTCTAACTTTGCTACCCAGAATACCAAGTCTGATGAAAGCATCTGGAATATCCCTTACGACAGCTTCCTTGCAGGCGGTATGAACTTCCAGATGAGAACGCTCCACTATGCCAACTCCAGAACTTTTGATCTGAGTCAGTCACCCTGGAACGGTTTCTGTACCCTGGCAGACTTTTATAACTCGTTTGAAGATGGTGATGCGCGTAAAGACATGTGGCTGGAAGGACAGCAGTATTCTGCTGCCGGAGAAGTCCTTCTGGATGCTAAAGATCAGCCCCTGGCTTACCAGGCTGATTTCGAAAAAGATCAGATGACAGATGCTGACCCTGAATTTCAGAGAGCGGGGGTTCGTTCACAGAAATATGAAATTCAGAGAAGTAACCCTAATGCCAACCAGGATAACGACTTTGTGGTTTTCCGTCTGGCAGATGCCGTTATGCTGAAATCCGAAGCGCTTTTCAGGCTGGGCAGAACAGCAGAAGCTCTGGTTGAACTGAATAAAGTCAGAACACGTTCAGGTGTGGCGCCTTTCACGACGATCACCGCTGACATTATCCTTGCAGAAAGAGGCCGTGAATTTGCCTGGGAAGGCTGGAGACGTAATGACATGATCCGTTTCGGTGTATTCAATAAAGAGAGGAAGTTCATGAAGAATACGGACCCTAACAAGAACCTGTTCCCTATTCCTCAGCCACGTATTGACTCCAACCCGTTGTTGAAGCAAAACCCCGGATATTGATATAGTCAGGTCCCGAAAAGACAGGCCTCTGCAGGTCTGTCTTTTTGTTTTTAGGTATTCGCCGTGAGAGTACCTGAAAAACAATCCCAGATGTATATTCCTGCCTGAATTCGAAAAAAAGGAAGTACATTTAGGGAAAATTCCTGCAAACATCCTTCTCTCAAATGGTTGGGGTGGGCAGGGTCTTTTTTAACTTTACCTGTGATATGAAAAAATTAATCTGGTCAGTAATTTGCCTGTCCTCTTTTCTGTCATGTGATAAAAAGGAAGATACTCTTTTTGAGACACTGTCTTCTTCCGTGACAGGGATAGACTTCGTCAACCGCAGCCTGGATAAAAGGGAATTTAACATCTTCAATTACCGTAATTTCTACAATGGTGGCGGCGTGGCCATCGGAGATGTCAATAATGACGGTCTTCCCGATATTTTTGTTACTTCCAATTTTGAAGAAAACAGGCTTTACCTGAACAAAGGAGATATGGCTTTTGAGGATGTAACCCTTAAGGCTGGCATCACCGGGAAAAAGTTCTGGTCAACCGGGGTCACGTTTGCTGATGTGAACGGCGATGGCTTGATGGATATTTATGTCTGTAACTCAGGAAGCCGTGATCAGCGGGGAAACCAGCTTTACCTTAATCAGGGTATTAAAGACGGTCTTCCTACCTTTCTTGAAAAAGCCGAAGAATTCGGAATTACTGACGGCGGGTTTTCTACTCACGCTGTTTTTTTTGACTATGACCGGGATGGCGACCTGGACCTGTATGTGCTGAACAACAGTTTCACACCGATCGGGAAACTGGGTTATAAGAACCTCCGTCTTCAGAGAGATAAGCTGGGCGGACATAAACTTTTCAGAAATGACATGGATCCGGGGGCTTCATCTAAAGACGGAGTGCCTGTCTGTCATTTTACAGACGTATCAGAAGAAGCCGGTATTTATGGAAGCCTGATCGGTTTCGGCCTGGGCATCACCATTGGGGATGTAAATAATGACAACTGGCCTGATATATACATTTCCAATGATTTCTATGAAAGGGATTATCTCTACATTAATCAGAAGGATGGTACCTTTTCAGAGGAGCTGGAATTGCAGATGCCTCACATTTCTCTCAGTTCTATGGGGGCGGATATTGCAGACGTCAATAATGACGGGAACCTGGATATTTTCGTTACTGACATGCTTCCGGGCGACGACCGCAGACTAAAAACCACCAGTACATTTGAAAGCTATAACCTGGACGAATACAAACGCAAGCAGGGCTTCTGGTATCAGTACATGAGAAACAACCTCCACCTTAACAACGGTGACAATACTTTCAGCGAGATTGGCCAGTTTGCAGATGTTCATGCTACCGACTGGAGCTGGGGCGCTTTGATTTTTGACATGGATAATGATGGTCTGAAAGATATTTTTGTAGCTAACGGTATCGCTAAGGACCTTACGGATCAGGACTTCGTTGAGTTTCTGGGGGATAATCATACCATGCAGCAAATGCTGGAAGGAAAGAAGTTTGACTATAAAGAATTCGTGGATAAGATATCTTCCCAACCCATTCCCAACTACGCTTTTAAAAATATTAACGGCATAAATTTTAAAAATGAAGTGCGCGCATGGGGACTGGAAGGTCCGGGGTTCTCTAACGGCGCAGCCTACGGTGACCTGGACAACGACGGAGACCTTGACCTGGTGGTTAACAATGTAAATGCACCCCTGTCAATATTCCGAAATAAAACCAGTGAAACCCTCGGGGCCTCCTATCTTTCAGTAAGGCTTATTGGCAGCCAGCATAATGTGAACGGAATCGGGACCAAGGTATATGTATATAGCAACGGAGCTCAGAAACTGCTTCAGCAGATGCCTAACAGGGGATTTCAGTCATCCAGTGACCTTAAAATGGTGTTTGGACTGGGAGACATCCGGCAGATCGACTCGCTCAGAGTTATCTGGCCGGACGACAGAATGCAGGTGCTGACTCAGGTAAAAACCAATCAGACGCTGACCCTTTCTCACCGGGATGCTGACAGGATGTTTGTTTATAAGGCCCCGGTTCATCAGAACATCTTCAGTGATGTAACCGCATCTTTATTGTCATATCTTCATACGGAAAGCAGTTTCGTGGATTACGATCGTGATGTGCTTCTGAAGCAAAAACTTTCAACAGCAGGTCCGGCCGTTGCCGTAGGGGATGTCAATGGCGATGGTCTGGATGACATCTATCTTGGAGGGGCGGCAGGGCAGCCAAAGAAGCTATACATTCAGAAGCCCAATGGTAAATTCGTGGAGTCAGTGCAGAAAGATTTCGCATTTGACATAACCACCGAGAATACGGATGCCATCTTCTTTGATGCAGATGGCGATAAAGACCTAGATCTTTTTGTAGTAACCGGCAGTAATGAATTCCTTCCCGGATCAGCAGAGCTTCATGATCTGCTTTACCTGAATGACGGTAAGGGTAATTTTACAAGGCAGGCCGGCTTTCCGCAGATTCTTGAGAACGGATCCTGTGTGACAGCCGCAGATTTTGACAATGACGGAGATATTGATTTGTTCGTAGGATCAAGGATGATTTCGGGAAAATACGGACTTGACCCGCAAAGTAATCTTTATGTGAATAATGGCAGGGGAGAATTTAAAAACCTGACCAAGCGGTATATTCCCCGGATCCAGGAACTGGGAATGGTAACGGATGCGGAGTGGGCCGATGTTGATGGCGATGGGTATCCTGACCTCGTGGTAGCCCAGGACTGGGGTGCTGTCAGGGTTTTCAAAAATAATAAAGGCCGGGAGCTTGTTTTACAAGACGGAATAAAAGATTCGGAGGGTTTGTGGACAGCACTAAAGCCGGTGGATATTGATCAGGACGGGGATATTGATTTTGTTGCGGGAAACTGGGGCCTGAATAACAAGCTGAAGGCCGGCACAGCACATCCTGCGATCCTTCAGGTCAATGACTTTGACGGGAACGGCTCACTGGAACAGATCATTTCCTGTGTGACGGAAGACGGGAAAACCTATCCTATGGTGCTGAAGGCAGAACTTCAGCGGGCAGTGCCTGCCATAAAGAAGAAGTACATCAAATATAAGGATTATGCCAACAAGACCGTTTCAGAATTATTCGGAGAAGAGAATATGAAAGGAACGGTAGAGAAAAGGATTGTTACCACCCAGACCTCTTTCCTTATCAATGATGGGAAAGGCAATTTTACGATCCAGGCACTTCCTGTTGAAGCCCAGTTCTCTGTCATTTCCGCCATTGAAACGGGAGATTTTGACAAGGATGGCGTCACAGATATTCTTCTGGCCGGAAACTTCTATGATGTTCTTCCGGAATGGGGCAGGTTTGATGCCTGTTACGGACTGATGCTGAAAGGGAAGGGGAAAGGGAAGTACGTGGCAATGCCACCGGCTCAGACCGGCTTCAGGACCTCCGGGCAGGTACGCAGCATGTTAAAAGTGCGTGCGGGACAGGGAAAGGAGTTGGTGGTATTGGCCAGAAATAATGATCATGCACAGGTTTTCAGTTTTTTAAAGTAAGATGAAAGTACTCAGATATTTTTTGTTTATATCCTTATTGTCGGTGGCCTGCAGGAAAGAAGGCGGAGAAAATGAAGCTGAATTGTTCAGAAAGCTGGATCCTGCTGCCACAAACGTGAATTTTGTTAATCAGGTTACCGAAACGGCAGATTTTAACATCCTGGACTACCTGTATTTTTTCAATGGAGGCGGTGTTGCTGTCGGCGATATCAACAATGACGGTTTTCAGGATGTATTTTTCGTTTCTAACCAGGGAAAGAATAAACTTTATCTTAATAAAGGAAATAAAGCAGGCGAAGGAATAAGCTTTGAAGACATCTCTGAAAAGGCGGGAATAGGTGGCTATGCCAACTGGCAGACGGGTGTCACGATGGCAGACGTCAATGGCGACGGCCTTCTGGACATTTACGTGTGTGCGGTCTCTAATTTTGAAGGCCTTGAGGGGACAAATGAGTTATACATCAACAACGGAGACCTTACTTTCACGGAGAAAGCAGCGGATTACGGCCTTGATTTCAGTGGGTTTTCTACTCAGGCTGCTTTCTTTGATTATGATCGTGACGGGGATCTCGATTGTTATCTGCTCAACCACGCCGTTCACAATACCCGCTCTTATGACAGAGTCAGCACCCGTATGCTGAAGGACAACGAAGCGGGAGATTATCTGTTTCGTAATGACAACGGAAAGTTTAGGGACGTCAGCCATGATGCCGGAATCTACCAGGCAGCAATGGGCTACGGGCTTGGTATCTCGGTAGCTGATCTTAACAATGACGGCTGGCTTGATATTTACGTCGGAAATGACTTCCATGAAGACGATTATTATTATATCAATCAGAAAGACGGCACTTTTAAAGAAGATATCCGGAACCATTTCAGGCATCTTAGCCGCTTTTCTATGGGGAATGATGCCGCAGATATCAATAATGACGGCTATCTGGATGTAATGACCCTGGATATGTATCCGGAAGACGAAAAGGTAGAAAAGTCTTCGGCCGGTGAAGATCCCCTTGATATTTACCTCTTCAAGCTGGAATTCGGATATTTTAACCAATACAGCAGAAATTGCCTGCAGCTGAACCTGGGAGGACGCAAGTTCAGTGATGTGGCCGCCATGTCCGGAGTCGCCGCTACCGACTGGAGCTGGAGTACCCTGCTGGCAGACTATGACGGTGACGGAATAAAAGATATTTTTGTTACCAACGGTATAGTGAGGCGTCCGAATGACCTTGATTACATGAAGTTTATCACCGAAGATTCCCTTCATTACAACCTGCCTACATCCGAGAAACTGGATAAAGAAGCCATGGACAAAATGCCGGACGGCAAATGGCACAATTACCTTTACCGGGGCACTCCGGGGCTTCAGTTTGAAGACAAATCTGTATCCTGGGGTTTCGGGGACAAATCCGTATCTAACGGGAGCGCCTATGCTGACCTTGACAACGACGGAGACCTTGATCTGATTGTTAACAATCTTAATGAGGAAGCCGGAATTTACGAGAACCAGAGTCGCCAGTTACTCAAAAACAATTACCTGAAAATCATTCTGAAAGGCGAAGGTAAGAATACTTTCGGAATCGGAGCCAGAGCGATACTGAAGTATCCCGGAGGAGAGCAGGTACTCGAAATGATGCCAACCCGTGGATTTATGAGCGCTGTAGAGCCCGGGCTTCTTTTCGGGCTAGGGAAACACGAGGCGGTCGATTCACTGACCATCATCTGGGGGGACGGAAAAACCCAGACCCTCGTCAGGCCTGCTATAAACAGTACACTTATCCTCGCGCAGGAAAAAGCCGCAAAGCCTGTTTCATCATTTACTCTCAATACCACACCTGCTCCGCTTTTTGAGGAACTTACTGATCGGGTAAAAATTCCATACAGACACCGGGAGAATATTTTTTTCGACTTCAACAGAGAACTGCTGATTCCCTTTAAAGCATCAGTGGAAGGGCCGGCTCTTGCCATAGGAGATGTAAACGGCGACGGGTTGGAGGATTTCTTCGCGGGGGGGGCTAAATACCAGGCGGGGGAATTATTTCTGCAGACAAAAAACGGATTCACCAAGAGCTTTCAGCCTGTTTTTGAGCAGGATTCACTTTTTGAAGATGTGGACGCCCTATTTCTGGATGTGGACGGAGATAATGATCTCGATCTGTATGTGGTTTCAGGAGGAAATGAATTCTATGACAAAATGCCTCAGCAGTTTGACCGGCTGTACCTGAATGACGGGAAAGGACACTTTACCAGGACATCATCGCATCTTCCGCCCATGTATGATAACAAATCCTGTGTCAGAGCCTGTGACTTTGACGGGGACGGAGACCTTGATCTTTTTGTAGGGGGCAGGGTTGTGGCTTACAGGTATGGAGATATACCATCCTCTTATCTGCTCGTCAACGATGGAACAGGAAGGTTTACGGATCAGACGGATAAAATAGCCCCCGGATTGCGTAAAGCAGGGATGGTGACTGACGCCATCTGGGCCGATCTGGATGGCGACGGCAAGCCTGACCTTACGGTGGCGGGCGACTGGATGCCGGTGAAGACCTATTTTAACAGGAAAGGGTCTCTGAAAGCAGCAGACAATGGTCTTGAGCGGTTTAGCGGTTTCTGGAATGGTATTGCCGCTGCCGACTTTGATAAGGACGGCGACATAGATCTGGTGGTTGGTAATCTGGGAACCAATACAAAATACCTTAAGGAAAAGAACGGTAAACTCAGGATGCAGATAAAGGATATCGACGGAAACGGAACCAACGATCATATCGTGTCTTATAACCGGGGAGATAAATGGTATCCGGCCAATCTGAAGGACGAACTGGGTAAGCAGATGCCAGGCATCATTAACAGGAGGTTTACTACTTATTCGGACTTTGCGGGTAAGACAGTGGAAGAGCTTTTCACGCAGAAAGAACTGGATGGTGCCGAAGAGCGGATCGTCAACACATTTGAATCTCTTTATCTTGAGAACACCGGTAAGGGATCTTTCCTCATACATCCTCTTCCCCGGATGAGTCAGGTTTCAAAGACAATGACGGCCTTTGAGGGTGACTTTAACGGTGATGGTAACCCTGATGTGATACTGGGAGGAAACTATTACGGAGCAAGTATGTACCAGGGGCGTTATGATGCTTCTTACGGCCTTGTTCTGCAGGGAGACGGGAAGGGACAGTTCCGGACCGTGTTGCCCACCGATACAGGCATGATACTGGAAGGGGAGATAAGAAAAATAAGGACGATCAGGACTCCTTCCGGGGTATTATACCTGATAGCCCGCAATAATGACACTCTTCAGATATTCAGACATTTGTAAAGCCGGCGGATAATTTGACCGCATTTGCCAACGGTATGTCCCGGGATTGAAGTCCCGGGATTTTTCTTTTTCCTGTCAATGTCTTTGGTGCGGTATTTCAAAAAATTAGGCAATTGCTGGGCAAATTTCCTTTTATTTGCAGAAGAAAATGTAAAAGCAGGGAGATACCTCTTTATTACGGCAGAGCGGATCAATGAGTGTGTTAAAGAAACTGGCGGGAGATACGGTTTTATATGGGTTGAGCAGCATAGTAGGGCGGCTGCTGAACTGGCTTCTGGTCATTGCCCACACCCGCATTTTTGAGCAACCCAAGCTTCTGTCAGACAACGCCCAGTTGTATACCTATGTCATTCCTCTTAATATCATCTTTACCTTCGGGATGGAAACGGCTTTTTTCAGGTATGGCTCCGGGCAGAGCAACAGGCAGTCTTACTTTAACCTGATACTGACCTTTATCATTCTGCTTTCCACCACCCTGTCAGGTCTTTTTATCCTGGGGGCCACTCCTATTATCAACGCCCTGGGATACCCCGGAAAAGAGCGGCTCATTGTGTGGCTGGCTATCATTATTGCGGTAGATGCCGTTTCGGCCATTGCCTTTGCAAAGCTCAGAGCTGAAAACAAAGCCCGGCGTTTCGTAACCATTAAACTGATCAGTATTTTTATAAATATCGGGCTGAATGTCTTTTACCTGATGTTCTGCAACTATATCCTTCAGGGTGTTTTTCTGCCCGGCCTTCGTCCTTTTGCCGAATTTTTCTATAACCCTGCCATCGGACCGGATTATATCATCTGGGCTAACTTTATCGCCAGCCTCGTGACTCTCCTTTTGCTGTGGAAAGAATTTGTGGGTTTCCGTTTCACCTGGAATCCTGAATCGCTGAAACCCGTGCTGAAGTATGCCTACCCGCTCCTGATTATGGGACTGGCCGGGGCCATTAACCTAACCGCAGACCGGCTGATGTTCAGAAGTCTGCTGCCCGACAATTTTTATAAAGGTTTTGATGTCGAAGATTCGTTCAGCATTTATGCACAGGTATACAAGCTTTCTATTTTCATGACCCTCGTTGTCCAGGCTTACCGTTATGCGGCTGATCCCTTCTTTTTCGCCAGAATGGGCGACAAAAACTCTCCTGACATGATCGCCCTGACGACCAAATGGTTTACAATTGCCTGCATCGTTCTTTGGGTCGGTGTGAGCATCAACTTGGATTGGATTGGATTACTTATCGGGAAAAACTACCGGTCGGGACTGCCTGTAGTACCTTTGTTGTTGCTTGCAAACCTCTTCATTGGGGTATATGGCAATATCTCAATCTGGTATAAACTGACAGACAACACCCGTTTCGGAACATGGATTACCCTTGGCGGGCTTTTTCTGACGGTGGTTCTCAACATTGTCCTCATTCCGATACTGGGATATATGGGCTGCGCCATCACATTTGCCTTTTCTTCCTTTGTGATGGTGGCGCTGTGCTACCGTTACGGGCAGCAATATTTCCCCGTTCCCTATGAAACGGGCAGGATCATTTTTTACCTGATTCTGGCCACGGTAATCATCTTGGTAAATACACGCATTCATATCAGTAGTTACCTTATTTCGGTTCCATATCACCTGATATTACTGGTACTTTTTTCGGCAGTGATTTACTGGGTTGAATTCAGGATCCCGTTTGATCCCCCGGAGGAGGAGTTCCAGTATGACAAAGATCTTTTCGGCTAAAACAGAATCAGTGTATGATACTCAGCGAAATCCTTTATAAAATTCCTTTATTGTCTGTTTCCGGTAAAACAGACGGAGAAATTACCGGGATCATTTTTGATTCGAGAGAAGTGGCCCGGGAAAGCCTCTTTGTGGCTGTCCCCGGAACCCGTGTCGACGGGCATGATTATATTGACAGAGCCGTTGCTGCAGGAGCCACAGCCATAATATGCGAAAGACTACCCGAAACGATGTCTCCGGATATTACGTACGTTCAGGTTGAAAATGCCGCAAAAACCATGGGACTGGCTGCCGCCAATTTCTACGGCGACCCGAGTGCGAAGCTGAAACTGGTAGGTGTAACCGGCACCAACGGAAAAACTTCTACGGCAACACTGCTTTTCAGTCTTTTCCGTAAACTGGGATACCGGTGCGGGCTTTTGTCCACGGTCCAGAATCAGATCGAAGAGGAAATCATTCCTTCCACTCATACCACACCGGACTCGGTAAAGATCAATGAGCTGCTGAAACTCATGCTGGACAAGGGTTGTGTATACGTATTTATGGAGGTGAGTTCCCATGCGGTAGTTATGGAACGTATTACAGGGCTTACTTTCAAAGGAGCGATATTTACCAACATCACCCAGGACCATCTCGATTTCCATGAAACATTCGATAACTATATCAGGGCCAAGAAGAGTTTCTTTGATCAGTTGCCTTCTTCCGCTTTTGCGCTCACCAATGCTGACGATCGTAACGGCAAGGTAATGCTGCAGAATACGAAAGCCGGAAAATATTCTTATTCATTGAAAAATGTCGGAAATTTTAAGGGAAAGATACTGGACTGCGGGCTTTTTGGTCTCCAGATGGACATGAACGGCCACGAAGTATGGTTTAAACTCATCGGTAAGTTTAATGCGTATAATCTTCTTGCTGTATTTGGGACTGCAGTATTGCTGGGAGAGCGGGAAGAGGACGTTCTGATGCAGCTTTCAGACATCAAGCCGCCTCCGGGGCGTTTTGAACAGGTGGTCTCCCCTGATAAAATTGTCGGGATTGTTGATTACGCGCACACACCAGATGCCCTTCAGAATGTGCTGGAAACCATCGCTGATCTCCGGGAGGGGAATCAGAAGGTCATTACAGTGGTAGGCTGCGGAGGGAACCGGGATAAGGGAAAACGCCCGATAATGGCCCGGATAGCCTGTGAGCTGAGCGACCGCGTGATTCTGACATCCGACAATCCCAGGAATGAAGAACCGGAAGCTATTCTTGGTGACATGATTGCGGGAGTACCGCTCACTCAGAAGAAAAAAGTGGAAGTAATCACTGACCGCAGAGAGGCTATTGACCTGGCCGTAAAACTCGCGGGTCCGGAAGATATTATACTTATCGCAGGCAAAGGACACGAAACTTATCAGGATATCCTGGGAGTGAAATCGCACTTTGACGACAGAGAGGAGTTACGCCGCGCTTTCGGCGTCTAGCCGTTCTTTGGATTTGCTGAGAATGTGATCGACAATTCTGGACGCATGAACCCGTGAGTTTTCAATAAAAAGACTATGGGTATCCATTCCGCCACAAACCACCCCGGCCAGGTAAACATGCGGGAGGTTGGTCTCCATGCTGTCCTCCATGTATTCGGGCTTCATTATTTCATCCGGAGAAAGATTTATCCCGGTTTTCTTCAGAAATGCGAGGTTGGGCTGATACCCTGTCATGGCCAGCACCCAGTCGTTTTCAATTTCAAGATCCCCTTCAGGTGTGCGGAGGAGTACGCTATCTGGTCTGATCTCCAGGATTTCAGAGTTGAAAAAAGCCCGGATCTCTCCTTCTTTTATTCTGTTTTCAATATCAGGTTTTACCCAGTATTTCACCCGGCGCCCTATTTCATCCCCTCTTACTACCATGGTAACGCGGGCCCCTTTTCTCCATGTTTCCAGCGCGGCGTCTACAGATGAATTGTTCGCTCCGACCACCAGTACATTCTGGAGAGCATAAAAATGAGGGTCCTTGTAATAATGGCTTACCTTGGGAAGGTCTTCTCCCGGCACATCAAGCAGCTGGGGAATGTCGTAGAAGCCCGTAGCGATGATGATGTTGGAAGCTTTATAAACGGCCTTTGATGTAGATATCAGATAGTGGTCTTCTGAAGTCCTGATCACATCACCGGCTTCCTCGAAGAGGTTGATCCGTAGTTTTTTATGAAGTGCCACTCTTCTGTAGTACTCCAGGGCTTCTGAACGGGTAGGCTTGGCCAGGTTGGAAACAAAAGGTACATCTCCTATCTCAAGCCGCTCAGAAGTACTGAAAAAAGTCATGGTAGAAGGGTAATGATACAAAGAGTTGACCAGGCACCCTTTTTCCAGGATCAGATAATCCAGGCCGGCTTCCTGGCAGGCAATACCACAAGCCATTCCAATGGGCCCTCCGCCAATGATGAGTACTTCAACAGGTTTAACGTGCATTTCCATGATCGACTACAATTATATACATTAACCCGGCGGTAACGGAAAGAATTCCTCTTTCCGTTAAAATATCCTGACGGCCATCAGAAAATAAAAGCCCAACCGTTAATCCTTTAAAATACGTAATAATGGTAAATAATATGTATTTTTGTCGTGTATTAAAGGTTTGTTATCCTGTGTTTTCTGTATCAAAGCCCTGAACAAACTTCCGGGGAATTGTGTTTCAGACATATCCGCAGCTGTAAAACCACTTTAAACGGGTTGAAACGTGAAGGACAAGGAACCTTTAAAAAAGAAAACTGGCCGTTGTTTAATAAACAGGCTGCTAAACACAAAATATGGAAGGATTAATAATGGCTGCTCAGCTGCTGCTGGCACTGACGATTTTAGTAGGTTTACATGAATTCGGACACTTTATTTTCGCCCGGATTTTCGGGATAAGGGTTAATAAATTCTACATTTTTTTCGACTTCCTGTTTCCGTTGCCTAATGTGCTGAACTTTGCATTATGGAAAAAGAAAAAAGGGGATACCGAATATGGCATCGGCTGGTTTCCGCTCGGGGGCTATGTGGATATTGCCGGTATGATCGATGAAACCAAAGACGCATCACAGCTTTCAGAGGTTCCGGAGTCTTATGAGTTCCGGGCAAAACCGGCCTGGCAACGCCTTTTTGTAATGCTCGGGGGGATCATCGTAAACATTATTCTCGGAGTCCTGATTTTCTGGGGTGTAAAATATACCTGGGGCGATGAAGACTTTTCCAAAGAAGAGATCAACAAGTATGGTTATTATGCCTATCCGCTTGCGCAGGAAACGGGTTTCCTTACCGGGGATAAGATATTGAAAATCAACAACGAAGATTTTGAAACGTACACAGACGTAAGAGCAGCACTACTGAAAGAGAATACTTTTTTTACAGTAGAAAGACAAGGTAAAACGGTGGAGGTCCCGCTCCCGAATGAGCTCATCGACAAACTGGCAGGCAAAAGGCCTTATTTTCTGGAACCGCTCATCCCCTTCAGTGTGGCAAAGGTTTCTCCGGGATCACCGGCAGAAAAGGCCGGCTTGCAGGAAGGTGACAGGATTGTAAAAGTGGACAGCACCCCTGTCAGTTATTTCCAGGAGTTTCAGCCTCTTATCAGGAAATATGTCGGAAGGAAAGTAGCGCTGGCGATTGAACGTGATGGAAAGCCGCTGACGATTTATCCGGAGGTTTCGCAGGACTCTACTATCGGTTTCCTCAACAAACCGCTGCTTCAGACGACTAAAAAACAGTATTCATTGGGGAGTTCTTTCGCGCAGGGAGCTAAAGAGGCACTTTCGGTGATCCCCGCACAGATACAGGGCTTTGGAAGAATATTCAAAGGACACCTTTCCCCTTCAAACGGTTTGAGTGGCCCTATCGGGCTTTCCAAACTTTTCGGAGGGTATTGGGACTGGGAGCGTTTCTGGAGCCTTACAGGCCTCCTGTCCATGGGTCTGGCCTTCATGAATGCCCTGCCGATTCCGGCGCTTGACGGCGGACACGTGATCGTACTGCTGTATGAAATGATCAGTGGCCGTAAGCCGTCGGAGAAGTTTATGGAGAGAACACAGCAGATAGGCACCTTCGTTCTTCTTGCCCTGATGGTTTATGTCTTTTTTAACGACACGCTGAAGATATTTTTCTGATAACTCATTTCCGGAGAGGTTTCTGGCCTCTCCGGTTGATCATACCTGTATGCTAAAGGCTATTTTCAGTCTGGTATTTTTGCTGGGAGCTGTTATTTTACCTCATGAAAAGAACGGCAGACACGATTTTCACACCTCGCTGACAGAGATCAACTATAATCCGGCATCCGGATCCCTCGAAATAACCATCCGGGTCTTTACGGATGACTTTGAAAATGCACTTATTAAGCTCAGTGGTAATAAGAAGATTTCCATCAATTCTACCGCTAAAGACCACAATGACCCCTTGATAGAGCAATACATCAACAGGCACTTTGCTTTGATTTCGCCACAAAAGGAAACCAGAAAAGGCACCTACCTGGGAAGGGAGACAGAGGGAGACGCCACCTGGCTTTACTATGAAATTCCCAACAGCAGAAATACCAAAGGCTATACCCTCATGAACGATATCATGCAGGAGCTGTTTGATGATCAGACCAACCTGGTAAACATCATCTACCCCAAGGAAAAAAAGACCATTATCTACAATAGTAAGGTGAAGACTGCGGTGTTTCCGTTCTAAACCCTGGAGTTTTAAAAGAAATCCGGACTTTTCTTCGCTTACATCATCCATGTAAAAGTTTTGCTGTCAATCCTGAAGGCCACATTATCAATCAATTTGGTATAAAACTCTTTCAGGATCCGGGCCTTTGAAAGCTGGCTCTGGCACTTTCCCAATATTTATTTAAAAATTTGACAGAAAATGAAATCCGTCATACTTCATTTTATAATAGTATGCTTGCATAATATTAACAAATAATTATTTTTGTACGAATTTACTGATCAGCTGATGTACCCGAAAAAGACAATGAAAAAGGAGAAAACCGTGGATTTCCATATCAAGTGGACCTGGCACGCGATCTCAAGGATGTATAACATCTATGCGGCTCCCATGGATATGACCATGTCTATCGGATATGTGCTTCTTAATATTGATCAGGAGAAGGGTACTCCGGCTACCAAAATAGGCCCTTCCATAGGCATGGAGCCCCGGAGCCTTACCAGGATGCTGAAATCTCTGGAAGAAAAGGGCTGGATATACCGTGAAACAGACCGCGAAGACAAGCGCTTTGTGAATGTTTTCCTTACAGAGCTCGGAAAAAGCAAAAGGAATTTTGCCCGTGAAGGCGTTATTGCTTTCAATAAAAAAATCCAGGAGAGTATTCCCGAAGATCAGCTGAATGTTTTCTTTTCGGTGGTCAATGACATCAAAGACATTGTGGAATCTCATACACATGACTCCAAAGCCTCTGTGAATGATTTTAAAGAAGGAGAGGAGATTGAGTTTTAAAGCCTCTTTTTACTATTTTTGTAAAAAAAACATTCTTTTGAAAAAAACACTGGCTATCTTTTTTATCCTGTTTTCGGCAGCTTTCACCGGGTTTTCACAGAGCGTCGTTTATTATCCCTTTAATTCCCTGCTTTCTGTCAGTACGAATCCCTCGAACCGACTGTGGCTGGATGTCAGATTTCAGACGAATTCTTATTTTTCTTCGCTCAGCACGGAAGTAGCTCCGGCGATCAATCTCAATAAAAACCCCAAGGCCCGGTTTTATCTGGGTGGTGGGGCCAAAATGAATTTTCTGAATCAGCTGGCTGATAAAGATATCCTGGAAGGCTATTTCATGAATATTGGATTCCGGTCCTCCCCTTTTGAGAAGTACAAAAAAGTACAGATCGCATTTGAGGTATCTCCTTATGCCGTATCCAGCTTCGAGCTGGGTGTTTTCAGAACCCACCTCGGAATCGGATACAACTTCTCCCGTTGAATTATTTCAGCTGCCTGCCGAATTCTTTCATACCGGTGGTAATTACTTCATCATCGTGGTTGATGATTTCGTAAAACTCATTGTTAAGACCTCTTTTGGTGCTGTCTCTCCAGATGTTTTTGGCGATAAGCGCCTTCAGCTGGGTCTTAATGAAGGCTTTTGAAATAGTAAAGTCTTTGTCCGAATACTTTGCACCGCTTTTCACGGCCAGTGCATTCAGGTCAGCAAGCATTTTGTCGGATACCATAAAAGTATTGACAAAGCTGCGGAAAGTGGATTTCTCCAGTGTATTCTTATGAACGGAAGCATATTCCATAGCAAACTCCCTCAGTATGTTTTTGGAGTAGAGTTCCACGAGGTATCTGGAGTAATACGAGGTATCCTGTGGCACAAAAACATCCGGAGTAATTCCTCCCCCTCCGTAAACGGTCCTTCCTCCTTTGGTCTTAAACTTCAGTTTGGGGTCATTCTTGATGCTGTCTTTTACATAAAACTCACCCTTTTTCTCCCTGTCCAGCATGTCTTCCATGTACTCATCTGAATGCCCCATCACATAAGGTTTCTGAATACTTCTGCCGCTGGGAATATAGTATCTTGAGATCGTGAGCCGCAGTTCAGAGCCGTCAGACAGCTGAATCGGCGCCTGCACAAGCCCTTTTCCGAAAGTCCTTCGGCCTACAATGGTAGCTCTGTCATAATCCTGAAGGGCACCGGAAACAATTTCTGCTGCTGAGGCGCTGCCTTCGTCTACCAGTACTACAATTTCTCCTTTTTCAAATATTCCGGGGTTGCCTGCTTTGTAACTGTGATTATTGGACTTGTCTTTCCCGTCCGTATAGACAATAACCCCGTCGCCACCCACCAGTTCATCTACGATACTCGTTGCGCGTTCCATATATCCGCCGGGATTTCCGCGGAGATCTATCATAAGGCGTGTCATTCCCTGCTGTTTCAGCGCAGAGAGATTTTGTTTGAACTCTTCGTAAGTGGTTTCAGAGAAACGGTTTATTTTGATATATCCTGTCTTTTTATCCTGCATCAGATAAGAAGCATCAACAGAAAAAGTAGGGATTTTATCTCTTTTAACATTGAAAACCAAAGGCTCTTTAAAGCCTTTTCTCTTGATAAAGAGTTTGACATCACTTCCTCTGGGCCCCCTGAGGGTATTAAAAACGAGGGTGTTGTTTAAGGATTTGCCCGTCAGACTTGTTTCATTGGCTTTCAGTATGATGTCGCCGCTGATAATACCTACTGCCTCAGACGGCCCTCCGGAAAGGGGAGTTACCACAAAGAGGGTATCATTGAAAATGTTGAACTCTACACCGATGCCGTCAAAACCGCTTTTCAGCTGGGATTCAGCCAGGCGGGCCTCTGCCGGCGGAAGGTAGGAGGTATGGGGATCCAGTTTCTCCAGCATTTTGGTAATACCATAGTCAGCCAGAGAATCGGTATTCACCGGGTCAACATAGCTGCGGTCAATATACATCATAATTTCCCTGAACTTACCGGAGGTCTTGGCAACGTCATCGGCCAGTTTCTTACCTCCGAAAAATGTGGCTCCCAGAAAAATACCCGCAACCAGGGTGATGGATACAACGATCGGCAGACGGACCGTCCATTTATCATTCGAAACTTTCTCCTCTTTATTCATCCCTTTCAGATTCTTTGATTATTACTACAACAACAATCCCGGACCTGAAAGTTTTCAGGCCACTTAAATATAAGCAGTCCGGGAGTTTTTTTATTTCATTATGTGATGAAATTATTTTTTACGCGGAGGAACGGACGCTACCACGGCGATTTCAATGCTGGCACCTCCGGGGAGATCTGCCACACCCACTGTGGTCCGGGCCGGAAAATCAGCAGTGAAATATTTCCCGTATATTTCATTTACCCGGGCAAAGTTCTTCATGTCTTTTACATAAATGGTGGTGTTGATCACATCCCTGAACCCGGCTCCGGCGGCTTCAAGAACAGCCTGTATGTTTTCCATGATCTGGACGGTTTCGGCTTCAAAGCCTCCTTCCACCAGCTTTTTGGTTTCAGGGTTTAATCCGATCTGTCCGGCCAGGAACACCAGGCCGTTGCTTTTGATAGCCTGGCTGTAAGGCGCAATGGGTACCGGGGCCTTTGGTGTTTTTACAACCACCTTATGCTGGGCCATCAGATGGCCTGATAAGCCTGCGAAGAGGATACAGAGAAGGGTCTTTTTCATTTATTTTCTTTGGTAATCAGTGCAGGTTAAATATCGGTTTCATTAATGCCCATTTTTCGCCGGGCAGCGCACCGGGCAGCGCTTGCTGGTATTTCCACATAAGGGCCTCCCATTGGGCTACCTTGTCATTACCGGCATCCATTCTGGCTTTTTCCTCAAAAGAGAAATGATCTTCCGTTTCCATGATCATGAACAGCCGGTTGCCCGTCCGGTAGATCTGCATGCCCGTAATCCCGGAATCCACGATACTCCTGTAGATTTCAGGCCAGATTTGCTCATGGTATTTTTCGTACTCGGCAATAAGATCCGGATCGTTTTTCAGGTCCAGGGCAAAGCAGTATCTTTTCATTTTTTTGTCCGTTGGTTTATAGCAATGCCCTGTCAAGATGTACATAGCCACCGTCTACATGGATCAATTGGCCTGTGGTGTGGCTGGACTTGTCTGACAGCAGAAAAACTACCATATTGGCTATTTCTTCAGTAGTGGTCATTCTTTTACCTAAAGGAATTCTCTCATTGATCGACTTCAGCGTTTCCTCCGGGTCCGGAAGGGTCTGAATCCACTTTTCATATAAAGGAGTCCAGCATTCTGCTACCACAAGCGCATTCACCCGGATGCCGTATTTCAGTAATTCCACGGCCCACTCACGGGTCAGGGCATTCCTGGCTCCGTTGGCGGCAGCATAGGCAGAAGTACCACCCTGCCCCGTTTCAGCTGTTTTAGAAGTAATATTTACGATAGAGCCTTTGGATGCTTTGAGCGACGGAAGGCAATGTTGGGCCATCAGATAATAGTGTATAACATTCCGATGAAGAGACGCCAGAAACTGCTCATATGACCCGTTTTCAAGCCCTACGCCGTCATTTGCACCGGCATTATTGACCAGGCCATGTATACGCCCGAACCTTTCCAGGGTCAGCCTTACTGCTTTTTCACATTCCCCGGGTTGCGAAAGTTCAGCCTCCACTTCAAAGCCAAATCCTCCGGCAGCAGATATGGCTTCAAGGGCTTTTTTGTTATCGTCACCGTTTCTTCCGACAATGACCGGGAAAGCACCCTCGAGGGCCAGTTGTGAGGCTATGCCTTCCCCAATACCTTTTGCTCCGCCGGTAACGATAATTACTTTTTCTCTAAGATTAAGATTCATTTCAGTTCTTTCGTTTTGATGGATATCTCCTTTACTTTTTAAATTCACCGTCCCATTTTCTCCAGATATCCAGTGGATTAGCGGTCTTCAGTTCATCGGGCAGAAGGCTGTCGGGCATGTCCTGATAGCATACTGGCCTTGTAAAACGTGTGATGGCCAGTGTTCCGACGGATGTTGACCGGCTGTCGCTGGTGGCAGGGAATGGCCCTCCGTGTACCATCGCGTGTGATACTTCCACACCGGTGGGAAAACCGTTGATGATCAGGCGGCCGACTTTCTGTTCCAGAATTTCAAGGAGGTCTGCATAGGCAGTGAGTTCTTCTTCGGAGCCATGTACTGTGGCCGTGAGATGTCCGCTGAGGTTGCGCGCCGTTTCCAGTATTTCTTCGCGTGAGTTTCCTTCTACTACGAGGCTTACCGGGCCGAAAATTTCTTCACTCAGATGAGGGTTGTCTCTGAAAGTTTCATAATCTGCATGAAGAATTACGGGTTCGACACCAGTGAAGCCCGGGTGTTTTTTGCCGGTACCTATTACGGTGGTAAAGGTCTTGAAATGTTCTACTCCTTTATGATAGGCAGACTGAATACCCGGAGTAAGCATGGTGCCGCCGGCGGCTTCAGCAGACTTACTTTTCAGGGTTTCTATAAACCCGTCATTCTTTTCAATCAGCAGGATACCCGGGTTGGTGCAGAACTGCCCGACACCCAGAGTTACAGAGTTAACGTAGTTCTGGGCAATCAGGTCGCCTTTAAGTGCGAGGGTTTCCGGCAATATGAACACCGGGTTGGTGCTACCCATTTCAGCATAAACAGGGATCGGTTCAGGGCGTGCAGCCGCCGCGTCAAAAAGAGCCTTTCCACCTTTGTACGAGCCGGTGAAACCTACTGCTTTGATACCGGGATGTTTTACCAGGGCCTGACCGATCTCGATGCCGTCGTCAAACAATAAAGAGAATACTCCGTCCGGCATACCGGTTTCAATCGCTGCTTTTTGTATGGCGCGTCCTACGAGTTCAGAAGTACCTAAATGTGCATGATGGGCTTTGAAGATGACGGGGCACCCCGCAGCCAGTGCTGAGGCGGTATCGCCTCCGGCTACAGAGAAAGCCAGCGGAAAATTACTGGCACCAAAAACACCCACCGGACCTAATGGCCTTTCCATTGACCTCAGGTCTACCCGCGGCAGTGGCTGACGGTCGGGAAGCGCAGGATCAATCCGTGCATTTACCCAGGATCCTTCTTTGAGCAATGAAGCGAAAAGCTTCAGCTGACCCGTAGTACGGCCCCTTTCGCCCTGGGCTCTCCCGGCCGGGAGTCCTGATTCGGCCATATACCTTTCCAGCAGCGTATCTCCCAGTTGTTCGATTTCAAGTGCAATCTGCTCCAGAAAGGCGGCTTTTTCCTTTCCGCTTTTCTTCCGGTAAATCAGAAAAGCTTCTTCAGCCTTCTGAACCGCCAGGTCCAGTTCTTCGGTGGTGGCTTTAAAAAAAAGAGGGGCAAGGGTTTCTCCGGTTTCCGGATTAAGGGCCTGTATGGCTACTGTTCCTTCTGAATAATCCCCGAAACCAATAATGTTTCTGCCTTGTAATTGCATAGTTATTCTACAGTGTTTTCTAATGTACCAATCTGATCAATGGTGATTTTTACCACATCTCCTGACAGGAGGCTGAAAGAGTCCGGAGGAACGATACCTGTTCCGGTCATCAGGAAACAGCCGTAAGGAAAAGAGCATTCTCTGAAGAGGTAGTCAACCAGTTCCTGATGCGAGCGCTTCATCTGGCTGATCAGTATCGACTGCTCAAATACTGTTTCATCCGCTCTGATGATGGCCAGGGTAATGGTTGTATCCGGCGAAATAGGCTTTTCAGTAACCAGAATGCAGGGGCCGATGGCGGCACTTTTATCGTATGATTTGGCTTGGGGGAGGTACAGCGGATTTTCCCCTTCAATATCTCTTGAACTCACGTCATTGCCAACGGTATAGCCTGTTATATTACCGCCTGCATTGATCAGCAGGGTGAGTTCGGGTTCCGGCACATTCCAGTGAGAGTCTTTGCGTATCCGGATAGACTGAAGGTGGCCGACAGTCCTGGAGGGTGTTGCCTTAAAAAAAATCTCAGGTCTCGGCGCATCATAAACCCGGTCATAAAAGTCCCCGCCTCCTGCATCTTTCGATTCTTCCATACGGGCGTTTTTACTGCGGAGGTAGGTTACTCCGGAAGCCCAGATTTCCTGGTTACCGATAGGAGGAAGTATTTCACTGGTAAGTAATTCCTGAAGGCCGGCGTCAGGGGAAATGGTTTCGGCTTCTTTTATCAGGGTCTGATAAAGGTTGGGGAGGTTGATCAGTACATCCCAGTCCTGAAGGGTGGGAAGATAGAAGTTTCCTTCATTTTCAAGCACTATTCCCCGTGTCGTTTTATATATCCTCATGGTTGAATTTTTAGGGCAATTTATACATTTTTCATGGATTTCGAAACACTTGAAACCGATTGCGCGTTATATTCCAACAAAGCAGCAGAAAAATGAAGTCAGAGATTCTAATACCGATCGTTAACGGGGAAGACCATATCACCGGTTATATGGAGAAGCTGGAAGTGCACCGTAAAGGACTGCTGCACAGAGCATTTTCTATCCTCGTTTTTAATGACAAAGGAGATCTGCTGATTCACAAGAGGGCCGACGGGAAGTATCATTCTTCAGGCTTGTGGACCAATACCTGCTGTGGTCATCCCGGACCGGGAGAATCCATGGAAGCTGCTGTGAGTCGCAGACTGAACGAGGAGATGGGCTTTATATGCCCGCTTGCTTTTGGGTATAAATTCCATTATCGGGCGGATTTTGAGAACGGTCTGACCGAAAACGAGATAGACCATGTCTATTTAGGGCGATACAACGGCGACTTCAGCGTCAATCCGGAGGAAGTGTCCGACTACCGATGGATTTCTCTGGAAGCGGCCCGCCAGGCGGCAGAAGAAGACCCGGAACACTTTACCGTGTGGTTCCGCCACATCCTGGCCCATGAGGAGCTGGAGGCGGTGTTATAATCAGGGGGTTGTAAAAATACTGTCCGGACAGTATTTCATTAGCATTTCTTCTTTCTCAACTTTGTTCAGGAATTAATAATTATCCCTGGCCTGAAAGATTTTGACTTTTTGTTGTAAATTCGGTTGAACCCTAGCCGAAAATTCATGAATTCAACCCAGGTATTGATTGCAGATGACCATCATATGGTGGCCGAAAGTCTTAAAGTTTTGTTGGAGATGATTCCGGGAGTGGAAGTTTGCTCTATTGTAAACAATGGGTGGCAGGCACTTTCTTTTGTGGAAAAATACCCCGTTGATATTGTTCTCGCGGATTTTTTCATGCCTTTATTAAATGGTGTGGACATGGCCATTCGTATGAAGGAAAAGTTTCCGGAGACCAAGGTGATGATACTCACGATGAGTGAAGATCCGGCTCATATTAAAGATGCGCTTATTGCCGGAGTCGATGGTTATGTAATGAAAAAATCAGGTCGGTCAGAGCTGGAAAAAGCGATGAAAACAGTGCTTGCCGGGGAGAAATATTTCGGACACGATGTAGTATTGACACTGTCGAAAATGACGGATCATAATAATGCGAATGGAAAAGCTTCTTTAAATGATACGAAAGCACTTACTAAAAGAGAATTCGAAATAGTAAAACTGATTATCAGGGAATGCTCCAATCAGGAGATTGCTGAAAAGTTGTTCATTCATTCTACTACGGTAGAGACACACAGGAGAAATATATTCAGAAAATTAGGAGTGAGCAGCGCATTGGGACTGATGCGATGGGCAATGAAGCACAACTTTGTGGAAGAGTAAATAGATTGTGTAAAACCTAAATTATATTAGTTATGAGAAAAAAGATAAGAGAGTTTAAGGCTGATCTGTATAGGAACGGTAAATTGAGAAACGAAATAAGTGTTTTTCGAGGTTCAGCAAGGTCGGTTGGCGAAGAGGAGGAAGTGTGGCAACATGTTGTAGAATTTCTTAATGATTATTATGTTGGTCAAAAAAAAGAGGGTTTACAAGTTCATTATGAGACAAATGGTGCAGGAGATCCTATAGGAATCATCTTTCCTGAAGACTTTGAGCATGTTATTTATTTTTATGAGCAAAAACCTTCTGGAGATTATGTGATTTACTTTTTTGATAAAGCCAGAGTTAAGGGAGCCCAGAACCCTTCTTTACCTGAGACAGGTCAGTGGATAACTATTAATGATGTATATGGTGGAGATGAAAGTCTTTCAATTATCACTTATACTAAAAACCACCTTTCAAGTCCAGAAGAAGTCAAATAGAAATGGAATACTTTACAGGATATACTTTGATTCGATACTTTTCGAATATTTATCACTTTGATAAAAAACTGGCTGGAAAAAGCTTGAAGAACCTCATGGACGGGAATTTTAAGGTTCAAGAGTTTTTTAGCTTAAGCAGAAATACGACTTTTAAAATACAGGCTGAGTTTAGTGGGAAAAAGCATTATTTCTTTTTGAAGCAGGGAAGAAAACAAGAAGCAAATAGTTTTATTAAAAATGAATATATGTTTCATCATATTTATTCAGAGGATTTACAAGAGGAATATGCAATAGAAGTGCTGTGGTTTGACTCAAAAAAACAAATTCTTGTTTATGAAATGCCTGTTGACTACGTTGGAGTTGAGCTATTTTTGCTTAGAAATGATGGTTTTTTTGGAGCAGCAGGAAAGCTATTAGGAAATATACAGAATACATTAAAAATTAAAGCTCAAGCTAGAACGTATTTTAAAAATTTTAGGCCAGAATTACTTTCGAAAAATGGACTTATGAAGGAAGTAGAGCGCTTGAAGAATTTACCATCCAAAGCTCTTCGAGACTTGGCGGTTAGGCTGGAAGCAATGCAAAATGACTTCTTTCATATTCCTTGGAACAATGAAGAATCTATAATTCATGGAGACTTAAAATACAATAATTTTATCATTAAAGCTGTCAGTAATGTTCCCGGGGAATTTGTGTTTTCTAGCCTTAAGTTGACAGATTGGGAGTTCTGTTGTATAGGAGACTCTTGTTGGGATGCGGCTTTTTTTATATCCTCTTTTCTGGATCAATCTTATTATTATGGAGGAAACAATGCTTTTTATCTTAGTCGTTTAGAAATATTGGGTTATCTAGATATTTTTATGGAAGCATATTTCAATATTCGGAACACTGAATACGATAAAATCATTTTGTGGGATAAAGTATTACGATTAAGTGCCGTCTGTTCAATAAGTAATTATATCCTGTCAATTGAAAATTACCCACAGAAGGATAGTAAGATTATGAAAAGGAGATTAGAAGAAGCAATAAAAATTTTGTTGAGCAAAGATTTAGATAGTGATTATTTCAAAAGAATGATTGTTTATGAAAGAGGTTGGTGAGCAAATAGAATTCATTTTGGAAAGCGTCAGGAGATCATTCCCTGACCTGAATTCAATATTAGAAAAAGAACGACTATATCTTAGCCAACCCTATAGTTCTACCGAAGTAAGAACACTAATGAGCTCTCAATATTATGAAAGGGTTAAAGATAATTATAATGTCATAAATTGCTTGAGTGGATTTATCTATAAACTGTATAGAGAAGATGACAAAAGATCATCTAGAGACATTATTACTTCTAATGAAGATTTCACGGACTCAATAATAAGACTAAGGCCAGAAAATAAACTATTTTGGGAAGAGGAATATTGGCAATTTGATGAGTATAATAAAATGATCCGAAAGGAAAGTGAAAGGAGAGAAATAAAAGAAGGATACTATTTAAAAAGACAATTCATACAAGATGAAAATTCAAAGCCTACTGAAGAAAAATTTCAAAACATAGAGTTAGCGCACCCTACCAGTTATGTAATTGAAGGGTTTAAGTATATTATTGGGAAAAACCGGGCAGATGATACCGATTATATACGATTTTATTGGAATTTTTTACCCGCTAGACTGAAGATTGAAAACTTCATGAGACATTTACAGTTAACCTTTGATGAAGCGGGGATTCCATATGAGTTTAAGGTTTTAATAAATCCATTGGAGTATATTAATACTAGCGATACTGCAGTGCTATACGTGCCACAAAGGCATTCAATGACAGCATTTAGAATTGTTGGAATGATTCATTTTAAATTTAAAGACGTGGATCTTTTCAGTGATAATGTTCCTTTATTTACGTTTAGATTAGAAAGAGGACTAAGTTTTGGAGAGGATCCTGTGGATACCCGGTATACGAGTTTTGGCAGATACAGATCTGTCTGTATAGCCATGGCTATCGGTGAGCATTATAAGAAATATAATTTGTATCCTTCACTAGAATATATAGTGAAATGGTTGTCAAAGGAAGGGTTTGATTTCCAACATTTTTATTTGAATCAATATTCTCCCAATATTTATAAAAATGAGATAAACTTATTTAGATATACTTATCATGATAGAAGAAGGTATGGAAATCGCAATAAAGGAAATAAAAGTTACACAAACTTTTTAGAAGGTGCAAAAAGGATTGGAGATAAGATTGTTAAAAACGCCATTTGGTATAACTGGAATTGTAATTGGATGAGTTTTGAAAAAACAGAAAAAATTACAGACCCCGATGGAAGAAAAACACAAATTATTGGGTATAGTTTTAAAGCATTGGACATATCTTTCGAAGAAGGGTGCCTTGGAGTAGCATTCTTTTTGAAAAAATTGAATTATTACTATAAAAGGGATGAATACTATAGGGTTTTTAATGCAGTTTTGAAAAGAATAGTTAATACAATAAACAATCCTAAAACAATCGTTAATGATGATTTAAAATTTAAGGGAATTTTGTATGGACTTAAATTGTGCGAAGATGAAAAAAACAGAAATAACAAAAACTTGAAAAAGGCTTTGCAGAAACTGGAACAGGTTGTTTCTACAAGGAATAGCTATTATTTTGATGTCAAAAGAGAGGAAAATGTGTGGAGGGGGCTATCTATCGATCAAACAGTCTCAGGGGATTCTGATGTTAATTTGGAAATAGCAGTTAAGATATTGGACGAATTTATCCTTGTGGATAGGCCCTTTGGGAATGCTATGAAAACGAATGAATTTGAAGTAAGTCTCCTCGATGGATATGCTTTCCTAGGGTATTATTTTTTAAAAATCTATGATCCTTTACTAGCACCTCTTCCGTTTAAATTCAATGTTCCTGCGATCAACCGTTAAAATAAAATTTATACTAATGGAATAACATGGGGGATAATTATTTCGACCTCATGTTTATTTCTTAGAAACAAAGACCCACGTATACTAGCAACTCGTGCATGAAGGTTTCTTAGTCCAGAGCCTGTTTTATCTATTTGATCGCTACTTGGGTAGCCAATCCCGTTATCTTTTACCCTAAGAATGAGTTCTGACTCTTTTTTCTCAAAGATTATGGATGCTTCAGAAGCTTGAGAGTGCTTTAGAATATTGCTGAGAAGTTCCATACAGATACTGTACAATTCGAACTCGATCATAGGGTCAGAGATTTTTTCTATCTCTTTCGTGTCTAAAAAGATATAAAGTCTTCCCATTTGATTTATATCTTTAACCAGTTTGCCAATCGCCCCACTTAATCCTCTCTTTTCCAGTTCTGCTGGTAAAAGATTGTGAGAAATAAGTCTAACTTCTGAATATGCCGTTTTCATCATGGAGAGAATGCCATCGTATATCTGTTGTTCTTTTTCGCTAAAGGTAGAATTGTTGAGTGCCTCAAGCTTCCATTTTATCGCAGCAAGTGTTCCCCCCAGGTTATCATGTAATTCTGCTGCAACTCTTTTTCTTTCTATGGTCTGCCCTTTGAATAAAGCTTCTATAATTTCATTGTTTTTTCTTGTTAACTCTTCGTTAGTATTTTTTAGCTCTATCGTACGGTTTTCTACTTCTTTTTCAAGGTTTTCATTGTTTTTTGCTAACTCATCTTTGACTTTTGATATTTCCCGTCTTTGATTCTTTATTTCAGTATTTTGTTTGATCAGGGTTATTATACTTATAGTTAGTAAAATACAGAATAATGAAAAGCCAAGAATGCTGATTTTCATTATTCTTTTTTCTTGATTAAGAAGTAAGATGCTATTTTTTTGGTGATCATTTTCTAAGTAAAATTTTAAGGATTCCATTTGTTTTCCTTTCATATCTAGTAAGTTACTTTCTTTTAACTCTCTGAATCGTTTAAAATGTCTGAATGATTCTTCTGGCTTGTGAAGAACATCATATATTTGATAAAGAATCTCATGGATTTCTTCTTCTATTTCTGTACTTGAAAAATCACTTTTGCATATTTTTATAGCTTCTTCAGCAGATTTTAACGCTTCTTTATAGTTTTTTTTATAGAAAAAGATATATGCAATTTCTTTTTTTACAAACGCAATGCCTTCTTCATTCCTTTTTTCTTCTAAAAGATATTGGTTAAAATATTGCATAGCCTTATCGAAATTGTCTGTTTCGCGATATGCTGATCCGAGATTAATCAAAGTGAAAATGGTATTTTCATCCGGATAACCAAAAGATTCACATTGTTTAAAGATTTCTATTGCTTTTTTAAAGTTTTTTTGTCCATAGAAATCGAGACCAAGGTTGTTTAAGCATAAAAGAAATCCTTTTTTATCCCCAATAGTTTTAAAAAACTTTAAAGCTTCATAATGATGAGAAATAGCTGTCCTGAAGTCTTTTAATCCAAAATAGGAATCTCCTAAGTATCGAAGACAGAAAGCAGTGTAGAAATTGTTCTTTATTCTAACAGAGATTGGGAGAGCTTTTAATAAATAGCTAGCTCTTGTATAATCTGATCCCATTTTCCCAAACCTCATCCCAAGTTCAGCATTAGCCATCATGATCCCTTTTTCCCATCCGGCATTTTCAGCTATAATGAGTGCTTTTTCCAACTGTGTAATAGCCAGAGAGTCATTCTCAACATCTTTTGCAGGATTAAATATTTTGAGGAATAACAATGTGTCTTTCGCTATTGAACTTCTGTTTCCGAATATATCCGGAAACAGCGGAGCCATAGAGAAAGATTCTTTTGACACGATGAAAGCCGTGACAAAAAGGAGAATAAGAATAACTCTTTTCATTAGTTAGGTATCAGGCTGCCTGTGAAGTTAAAATTTCTTTTAGTGGAGTCCAATTAATCGGTCTCTTATTTCACAAATACTGTGAAGAAGGTACTGAAATACTGTCTGAAGAGGATTCACGCCTGAGCCCTGTTCCGATAATTTTGCAGAAAAGCAATAAAGGCGTACCATGCATGAAATAGAAGATTTTACGTTGGGATGGGATACCCGGAATAACGAGGGGTTTGTCACAGTTAAAGATAAGTCAGGGAAAGTACACCTTTTGGATCACCTTGCTTCTCAGGATTTTATGGTAGTATTGACTTTATTGAAACAGAAAGGATTGTTACTGGACAATCATAGCTGGCTGATTTCCGGATGGCAAAAAGAACATTAGAGACAGGCCAGAAGGTTGCTTGATAAATGAACGGAAAGAATTAGGAAGCAATAGCTTGGAAAACCGCCCGTCCAGCCTCAAAATCCCGTGAAATCCCCTGCGAAAAACCGTTTTTTAACGCTGATTATTTATCCCTGATTTTGTGAAATTTGAACCATAAAACTTGAATAATTATGGTATCCGTTAAATATCCCCCCGCCAGAGAAATACTCTTTCTGAAAGGGGACATCAATTACACTGAGTTCTACCTGAGGGACGGGCGCCGGCTCGTTTCGAGTACGACCCTCAAGCGGCATGAGGAAAATTTCTCGGGCTTTCTCCGGGTAAGTAAATCTCATCTGCTCAACCCTGACTACATAAGTGCCGTGGAATTAAAAGGCTGTGCCAGAGAGGTGGTACTCGCTACCGGTTACCGTGTGCTGGTGTCAAGGCGCAGAAAAGGAGTCATAGGGGATTTTGACTGCTCACAGCCCAAATAAAAACCGCCGCCATTTCTTCAGAAAACAGCGGCGGTTCAGTGTTTTATTTTTGCTCAGGCTTCGTCGCTTACCAGGCTGGCACGAAGATATTCCCTGTTAAGGCGGGCAATATTTTCCAGTGAAATCTCTTTCGGGCATTCAGCCGCACAGGCACCGGTATTGGTACAGGCTCCGAATCCTTCAAGATCCATCTGCGCCACCATCTTCTTCGCTCTTTCTTCCCTCTCAGGTTGTCCTTGCGGAAGTAAAGCCAGCTGTGATACTTTCGCCGACACAAACAGCATGGCGGAAGCATTTTTACAGGCGGATACACAGGCTCCGCAACCGATGCAGGCAGCGGCAGCAAAGGCTTTGTCGGCTTCTTCCTTCGGAATCGGAAGGGCATTGCCATCCTGGGCATTTCCCGTATTAACGGAAATGAAACCGCCGGAGGCAATAATCCTGTCAAACGCCGTACGGTCTACCACGAGGTCTTTAACCACCGGGAACGCGGCAGCCCTCCAGGGTTCTACCACAATGGTATCCCCGCTTTTGAAACTTCTCATGTGCAGCTGGCAGGTGGTCACTCCTTCAAGCGGACCGTGAGGACGGCCATTGATGTACATGGAGCACATACCACAGATACCTTCACGGCAGTCATGGTCAAAAGCAATGGGTTCTTTATTCTCTTCTATCAGCCGCTCATTCAGAACGTCAAACATCTCGAGAAATGACATATCTTCAGAGACACCTGAAACCTCGTGGGTTTCAAGGTGGCCTTTGGCTTCGTTGTTTTTCTGACGCCAGACTTTCAGCGTGATATTCATATTACCTTCCATCTTATTATTCAGGATTTTAGAATTTTAATAATCGGGAGGGCCGTCCCTCCTGGTAATTTATGGTCAGATCCCGGGATCTTTTATTTATAACTTCTTTGAGCGATCTTGATGTTTTCATAGATCAGGGGCTCTTTGTTGAGTGCCCACTGGCTTTCCCCATCGTACTGCCAGGCCGCTACATACATGAAGTTTTCATCATCACGTCTGGCTTCCCCGTCTTCCGTCTGGAATTCTTCCCGGAAATGTCCTCCGCAAGACTCCCTGCGATGAAGGGCATCCGTACACATCAGTTCTCCCAGTTCAATAAAGTCGGCTACACGTCCGGCTTTGTCAAGCTCAGGATTAAACTCATTGGCATCACCCATTACCCTCAGGTCGCTCCAGAATTCTTTTTTAAGGGCCTGAATTTCGATGATGGCTTCTTTAAGACCTGCTTCGTTGCGGGCCATGCCGCACTTATCCCACATGATCTTGCCGAGTCTCTTATGGAAAGACTCCGGAGATTGCTTGCCTTTGATAGATAACAGCTTGTTGATTCTTTCCTGTACGTTTTTCTCTGTTTCTTCGAAAGCAGGGTGATCCGTAGGAATGGCTTTCGTACGGATTTCATTAGCCAGATAGGCACCGATAGTGTAAGGAATAACGAAATATCCGTCGGCAAGACCCTGCATCAGAGCCGAAGCCCCGAGGCGGTTGGCGCCGTGATCCGAGAAGTTGGCCTCGCCCAGGGCATACATGCCGGGCACAGAGGTCATAAGATTGTAATCTACCCAAAGCCCGCCCATCGTATAGTGTACGGCCGGATAAATACGCATCGGAACCTCGTAGGGGTCTTCACCGGTGATCTGCTTGTACATATCAAACAGGTTACCGTATTTTTCTTTTACAACCGCTTTGCCGAGTTCAGTGATCTGTGCTTTTCCCGGGTTTTCAATGTTGTTTTTGTTGGCTTCTGCCTTTCCGTAGCGCTCAATGGCAGAGGCATAGTCCAGGTAAACGGCCATTTTGGAAGTACCAACGCCATAGCCTGCATCACAACGCTCTTTCGCGGCTCTGGAAGCAATATCTCTCGGAACAAGGTTACCAAACGCAGGATACCTTCTTTCGAGATAATAATCTCTCTCCTCTTCCGGAATGTCATTGGCAGCGCGCTTGTCGTCTTTTTGCTTGGGCACCCAGATACGTCCGTCGTTTCTGAGGGACTCAGACATCAGTGTCAGCTTCGACTGGTGGTCACCCGATACCGGAATACAGGTAGGGTGGATCTGGGTAAAACATGGGTTGCCGAAGTAGGCACCGGCTTTATGCGCCTTCCATGCGGCGGTTACGTTGCTGCCCATCGCATTGGTGGAAAGATAAAAAACATTGCCGTATCCGCCGGTACAAAGCAAAACGGCATGTCCGAAATGCCTCTCAAGTTTTCCGGTAATAAGATTTCTGGCGATGATACCCCTGGCGATGCCATCGATTTTTACCACGTCCAGCATCTCATGGCGGGAATACATTTTCACTGTGCCTATACCGACCTGTCTTTCCAGACCCGAGTAGGCTCCCAGCAAAAGCTGCTGTCCGGTTTGCCCGGCAGCATAGAATGTTCTCTGCACCTGTACACCACCGAATGACCTGTTGGATAGCATCCCGCCGTATTCACGGGCGAAAGGAACCCCCTGAGCCACACATTGGTCAATGATATTGGCGGATACTTCGGCGAGACGGTGAACGTTGGATTCACGGGCACGGTAGTCGCCTCCTTTTACAGTATCGTAAAAAAGACGGTAGGTGGAGTCTCCGTCGTTCTGATAATTTTTTGCAGCGTTTATACCTCCCTGGGCGGCAATTGAGTGCGCCCTTCTCGGGGAATCCTGAAAACAGAATGCTTTTACCTTGTAGCCCAGCTCGGCCAGGGTCGCAGCAGCCGATGCGCCGGCAAGACCTGTACCAACGACGATAATCTCAATGTTACGCTTATTGGCCGGGTTTACCAGCGGAACTGTCGAACGATACTTTGTCCATTTTTCCGCTATAGGGCCCTCAGGCACTTTAGCATCTAACTTTATTGTTCCTTCTGCCATTGTAAAATATATTTTCTACGCTTTGATTATTTTAAAAAGTAAAAATAGAGAGGCATGGCCGCAAACCCTATGGGTACAAGGATCGCGAAAAGCCACACGCTTAAGAATTTAAAGAGCGGATTATACTTGGGATGATTGATTCCAAGGCTCTGGAATGCACTTTTAAATCCGTGAACAAGGTGAAAGGACACCGCCACCATAGAAAGCACATAGAAAACCACAAGGAGGATGTTCTTAAAAGCTACGGAAACAACAGTATAAAGGTCTTTTACGATAATGGTCTTGGTCTTTGCGGCTTCATCATACGTCTGTACGATTTTGGTTTCCTGTGAATAGCCTTCGGGCATTTCAGAAGCCGTTACTTCTCCGCTGACAAGGTTTTCGGTATACTCCACATAGGGAAGTGCTTCGTTGTGGTATTTGTACCAGAAATCACCCATATGAACAACAATGTACACCAGGAGAATTGTGCCCAGTATGGCCATGTTACGGCTGGAAAAAGAGGACTGGTTTTTAGTTACCACGTATCCGACAGGGCGGGCCTTGCGGTTTTGAAACTCAAGATAAAGCCCCCAGAAAGCATGAAAAAGGATAAAAAAGTAATTGCCGTAAGAAATAAACTTGATCAGAGGGAAGGTAGTCATGAATACGGCATAAGTATTGAACGCATACCCGCCGTCATGGTAAAAAAGCTGAAGGTTACCGACTAAATGAACGACCAGAAAGGTACAGAGAAACAACCCTGTAAGTGACATGAGCACCTTTTTACCTATCGAGCTTGTTAAAGTTTTAGTTAGCCAAGACATACTTGTAATTATTTGAAAATAAACTATTTAACAGAAAATAATGAGCGCATTTTTACTTGGAAAAATACAATTTAATTTTACCGCTTCAAAAGTAGATTACAAACAATTTAGAACCAATATAAAAAAGGCTTTTTTCAATTTAATTTCCCAAATCCCCCTAAATTCAAAGTTTATCCATTTAATTTGGATTCAAGAGTTTAATCCGTATCTGTTCCGGACTTTTTCCGGTCTTTTCCGCCATCAAATCGTGGTTCACCGGGAAGAATATTTAAAGATTCGGTTCGTTAGAATAGATGGAATGAAAACATCGGTTTTGAATGAGAAAAAAGAATTACATTTTCCTGGTATGGCTGATTGCCGGTATATTCCTCCCTTTTTTCGGGATGGCCACCCACCTCAGAGCAGGGGAGATTACGGCCAAGCGTATCTCATCTACCACGCTCACCTATCGCGTCACCCTGACTACCTACACTGACGAAATCAACGGAAAGGCTGCCAACGACAGTGAAGAGGAGGTCAGTTTCTATTTCGGGTATTCCACGAGCCAGGTCGTAGCCATAAAGGTGAAAAGAAGGATCAAACAGCTGATCAGCCCTTCGACGGTCAGAAATGTGTATGATACCACATTTACCTTTCCTGCACCGGGCCGGTATACCATCAGTTGCGGGATTATCAACCGGAACGAAAGGACTCTTAATCTGCCTCAACCCTCTGAAAACATCAGTTTTTTTGTGCAGACCACACTGGTCATCAATGCCAGTTTCGGGCTTAACAGCACGCCGGTTCTGCTTAATATCCCGGTAGACTCTGCCGGAGTAGGAAGAAGATTCATCCATAACCCCGGAGCATTTGATATTGACGGAGACAGCCTCGCTTACCGGCTCACCATTCCCCAGAAAGACAGAGGCAATGCTACAGGGGTGGGTGAATTTATAGCCAATTACCGGGACCCCAATCAGGTGGGTAATTCCCCGATTCTGAATGAAGCCGGTTCGGGCCCCGCTACTTTCAGGATAGACGCCCGTACCGGAGACCTGATCTGGGATGCACCCCAGGTGCCCGGGCAATATAATGTTGCCTTTATTATTGAAGAGTGGCGCAAAGCGCCTGACGGCTCTTATATCAGGATCGGAGAAATTGTACGGGACATGCAGATCATTGTGGTTGCCACAGATAACAAACGTCCGGAACTTGTAGTGCCCCCGGATATCTGTGTGGAGGCCGGGAAACAGGTGAAATTCGACGTTGAGGGAAAAGATGTTGACAACCAGGACCTGAGATTGACCTCTTCGGGTGGGGTATACAATCTCGACGAAGCAGGGCGCTTTTTCCAGTTTGTTGCCCCTGAGGCGGCTACATTTACCACCAAACAGTCAAAAAGCCCGGTTTCGGGATCTTTTTCCTGGAATACCAACTGTCTGCATGTCAGAGATCAGCCCTATGACGTACTGTTTAAGGTAGAAGATTTTCCCGGCAGATTCAGTACCCAGCTGGTGGATATTAAAACCATAAGGATTAAGGTTCTGCCCCCCAGGCCTTTGGGACTTGTTGCTGCTGAATCGGAAGAAGGAATCGGGCTGAGCTGGCAAAAGTATTCCGGATGCAGCGCCACCGGAGAAATACTTATTTACAGAAAAGACGGGTGTAGCGGTCTGAATCCGGGAGAATGCTCGCAGGGAGTGCCCGGCTCATGGGGATACCGGCTGATCGCCACGGTAAGTAATACCGATACTGTGTATCTTGACAGAACCGTTACCAAAGGAGCGGTGTACAGCTACCGGCTGGTTTCCAGGCTGCAGGCTTCTCAGTTCATTACCGTGCTGAGCGCTCCGTCTACAGAATATTGTATTGGCAGTGAAGTGAAACCCGGCATGTCGGTAATAACCAATGTCAGTGTAGACAAAACAGACGCTGCTGCAGGAGAGGTAACGGTTAAATGGTCCAGGCCTCTTAATTTTGATGCCCAGTCGTTCCCCGGGCCTTATCAGTATAAACTCTACAGAGCCACCGGACTGGGAGGCGAACAGTATGAGCTGATTCATACCCAGAACACCCTGCTGGATGCCAAAGCAGATACAGTGTTTACAGACAAAGGACTGAATACCAAAGAAATTTCCTACAGATATAAAGTAGAGTTTTACATTGAGTCTGCAGAGTTGTTCGGAACTACCCCTCCGGCTACCACCGTAAGGCTTACTGCTGCGCCTGACGACAGGCTGGTTCGTCTGTCGTGGGAGGCCAACGTGCCCTGGCTGAACGATAACCGGGTGCATAACATTTACCGTGAAGACAAATCGAATCCCGGAGTATATAACAGAATCGCTGCTTACAGTGTTTCGACGCCGAACACATTCAATTATAATGATACCGGGCGTGATATTTTCACGGGTGACGGCGACATTTCCATAGAATTGCAGAACGGCCAGAATTATTGTTATAAAGTAGAAACTGCGGGAGTATATGACAAGATTCCGGGTCTTGGAATTCTGATGAACTATTCGCAGATTGTTTGTGCTACTCCTGCCGACCGTTCTCCTCCTTGTCCGCCGGTGCTATCCGTCGGTGCTACGGATTGTGAAACACTTAAACCTGAGCAGTTCTGTAATGAGCAGACATTTTCCAACATCCTGCAGTGGCAGACTCCTGCTACGGTCAGCGGAGCGGAATGCCGCAGGGATATTGTATCTTACCGGATTTATTATGCGAGACACGAAGGTCAGCGTTTTGGTCTGATTGAAACCCTGGATGCCTCTCTCGGAACAAGGTATATTCACAGGAAAAACCGGACTGACGGGTTTGCAGGGTGTTATTATGTTACCTCTGTCAGCAGCCTTGGTGTGGAGAGCCCCGCAAGCAATACCATATGTGTGGATAACTGTGAAAACATATCCTTCCCGAATGTGTTTTCTCCAAACGGGGATCATCTGAATGATACTTTTTCCCCGATGAACTGTCCGGCTTTTGTGAAGAACATTTCCTATGAAATATTCAATGCCAACACCGGGGTTAAAGTGGCTTCAGGAAGCGGTCCTGAAATGGCCTGGGACGGAAAAAACAGTTCCGGTCAGCCTCTGGCCGCAGGGGTTTATCATTATCTTATTAAAGTGAAGTTCGAACGTTTGCAGGAAGACTCGCCGGAAGTGACTTACAAAGGATGGGTCAAGCTGATGAGATAAGCAAAAGAACAGGATATAAGAAAGGCCCTCTCTCACCGGAGGGCCTTTCTTATTATATGACGTAAGATCAGTTCAGCAACTCATAGATTCCGGCAACACCCTGTCCGCCACCCACACAGGCAGTAACCATACCGTATTTCTGGTTCCTTCTTTTCATTTCATCAAACAACTGAACAGAAAGCCGTGCTCCGGTAGAGCCCAGAGCATGACCCAGAGCAATCGCTCCGCCATTAGGGTTTAGGATCTGTGGGTCGATGCCAAGCTCCTTTACCACGGCCAGTGCCTGGGCGGCAAAGGCTTCATTGAGCTCAATCTGCTGTATATCCGCCAGGTTAAGGCCAGCTTGTTTCAGCGCCTTTGGAATGGCAAATACAGGACCAATACCCATGATTCTGGGTTCACATCCGGCCACAGCATAGGATACCATCCTCGCTATCGGCTCAAGGTTCAGTTCCTTCACCATTCTCTCTGACATGACGATGACAAAAGCAGCTCCGTCGGAGGTCTGGGATGAATTACCGGCCGTGACACTTCCTCCCGCCGCAAATACGGGCTTAAGCTTGCTCAACACCTCGAAAGAGGTATCGGCCCGTGGGCCTTCGTCTTTGCTGACCACATATTCTTTTGTTTTTTTCTTTCCTGATCCGGCATCGAAATAAGTCTCTTTAACAGAGATCGGAACAATCTGGCTGTCAAACTTCCCGGTTTCCTGCGCTGCCAAAGCCTTTTTATGCGACTGGTAGGCAAATTCATCCTGTTCTTCCCGGCTGATTTTATATTGCTGTGCTACCTGCTCGGCAGTGAGGCCCATACCAATGTAATAATCCGGATTTTCAGCAGCGATATTGTAATTCAGCGATGTTTTCCAACCCATGGTCGGAACCATCGACATAGACTCGGTACCGCCGGCGATAATGCAATCGGCCATTCCGGCATTGATCTTTGCTGAGGCCATGGCGATGGCCTCTACGCCTGACCCGCAATAGCGGTTGATCGTAACGCCTGGAACTACTTTCCCGAGCGCCAGAAGAGAAATGTAACGGGCCATCTGCATACCTTGTTCCGCTTCAGGAACGGCGTTGCCTACAATCACGTCATCTACTCTGGCCGGGTCCAGGGCCGGTACCCGTGCCATCATGTATTTGATCACATCAGAAGCGAGGTCATCTGGGCGTGTAAAACGCAACCCCCCCTTGGGAGCTTTCCCTACGGGGCTTCTGTATCCGGAAACTATATAAGCATTCATGTTTTTTAATGTTAAGCCCGCTGATACGGGAGATGTTTCTGAGAATATAACAAATTTTCCTTTGAAATCATTTGAACAGAGGTCAGTTTCTGGGTGGTTTACCGCCGCTGAGCAGACCCTGCATTCTTTCGAGGGTTTTACGTTCCCCGCAAAGCGAAAGAAACGCCTCCCGCTCAAGGTCAAGCAGGTAATCTTCTGAGACGGTCTGGGCATAGCTCAGGTCCCCGCCGCAAATCACATACGCCAGTTTTTCTGCAATTTTGACATCGTGCTCTGTAATGTAACCCGCCATACGCATGGAGGCAATACCGGCTTTGAAAAGAGCAATGCCGGTTTTCCCCTGAACTTTCACGTCGGTTCGCTTTACCGGCTGGGTGTATCCGTTATCGGCAAGCTCTATGGCCGACTGTTTGGCTTCTGCAAGAAGACGGCTTCGGTTCAGAACGATCTGATCACGACCGGCTTTCAGGTAGTTCATATCCATGGCTTCCTGGGCCGAAGCAGATACCTTGGCCTGTGCGATGTTCATGAAGGCCCCCTGCAGAATATTCAGCTCGGCATCTCCCGGCTGATAAAGGTCGGAGCATCTGACAGCCATCTCCTTGGTACCCCCACCGGCTGGGATCAGGCCTACGCCCAGTTCAACCAGACCCATGTAGGTTTCTGCCGCAGCTACTACTTTGTCAGCATGCAGGTTGAGCTCACAACCTCCGCCCAGGGCCAGGGTATGCGGTGCTGTTACTACCGGGATAGAAGAGTACCGGGCTCTCATCATGCTCTGCTGGAACTGGGCGATCATCAGGTTGATTTCGTCAAACTCCTGCTCTATGGCAAACATAAAAAGCATCGCAAGGTTAGCACCTGCCGAAAAAGCCTCATGACTGTCGTTGCCTACAACCAGCCCTCTGAAATCTTTCTCAGCGATGGCATAGGCCTTGTTCAGACCCTCTATCACTTCGGCACCGAAAGTATTCATTTTTGAGTGGAATTCGACACCGGCGATGCCGTCACCAAGATCGAAAATGGTAGAGCCCGCGTTTTTCCAGATCACATTGGTAGCCCGTATGTTGTCAAGAATGATGAAGGCCTCCGTTCCCGGAATCACCTTGTATGATTTCGAAGGAATATCATAATACAATTTTTTTCCGTTTTCGATTTTGTAGAAAGAAGAATGCCCTGCTTCAAGCATTTCATAAACCCACGGGGCAGGTTTCTGGCCAAGTTCTTCCATCATTTTCACAAACTCACTTACGCCTACCGCATCGGCTGTTGCAAAAAGGCCCATCTGCCAGCCAAATCCCGAACAGATGGCATCATCGATTCTGAAAAGCTCATCGGCAATTTCCGGAATACGGAATGTGGCATATCTGAAACCGTCGGAGAACGTTTTACGATAGAATTCTCCGGCCTTATCGGTGCCTTTAAGCAAAACGGAAAAGCGCTTTTTCAGATCATCAATGGATTTAGTAGCTTCCAGGGTAGCAAATTTGGTTTTTGCGCCCGGTTTGTATTCCATGGTTTTGAGGTCCAGTGCCAGGATCAGGGTTTTCCCTTTTTCATCTTTTGTCTTTTTATAAAATCCCTGCCCGGTTTTATCTCCCAGCCATTTATTTTCCATCAGTTTTGCCATGGACCCGGGCAGCTCAAATGCCGCAACGGATTCATCTTCCGTGAGTGTAGCTTTGAGGTTACGGCAGACATTAACGGTGGTGTCAAGCCCTACGACATCAGATAGCCTGAAAGTTCCCGACTTAGGGCGGCCAACAACGGGCCCTGTGAGTTTATCTATCTCTTCAATGGTCAGGCCAAGTTCTTCTGCTATTCTGATGGTTTGGACCATAGAGTAGATGCCGAGCCTGTTGGCAATGAATGCCGGGGTATCTTTACACAAGACGGTTTGCTTGCCCAGGAAAAGATCTCCGTATTGCATCATGAAGTCTATTACTTCAGGGGCTGTATCGGGGCCGGGAATAACCTCCAGCAGCCGCAGATATCTCGGGGGGTTAAAAAAGTGTGTGCCGCAGAAGTGCTTTCTGAAGTCTTCACTGCGACCTTCCGCCATCAGATGAATCGGTATGCCTGAGGTATTGGATGAGACAAATGTGCCGGGTTTTCTGAAAGCTTCAACTTTATCATAAATAAGTTTTTTAATCTCCAGTTTCTCAACCACTACCTCGATGATCCAGTCTACACCACTGATTTTGCTCATATCGTCATCAAAGTTCCCGAGGTTTACCCTGGAGACGGACTTCTGGCTGTACACAGGGGAAGGGCTGGCTTTCAGAGCTGCCTGAAAAAGATTGCCGACAATACGGTTCCTTACTTTAGGGTGGGTTGTGTCCATCCCTGCAGCCTTCTCTTTATCATCAGGTTCTGCCGGAACCATATCCAGCAGCAACACTTCGCAACCGATGTTGGCAAAGTGAAGTGCGATACGGCTCCCCATGATACCTGCTCCGAGGACAGCCACTTTTTTAATCGTTTTTTTCATATCCTTATGTATGTTTTTGTTCTGTATATGCTATTTTTTCTTTTTGGGAACCCACGCCCACAGCATTTCAGCCAGGATCACTTCCTCGCCTGACTCATCAGTTACTTTTACAGGCACCTGTATGTCTCCCTGTTCGGTTTCTCTTATCAGGCGGATCTGCCCGTCAGTAAGGGTAGCCACCGCGCGTTGTGCTCCTGAACTTCGTCGCGTAAAGCGGACAGAAAAGTGCTTCATGAGCGGGAGGCTGTGGTCCGGGATGTTCATACCCACGAGAATACCTGTGGCGGTTTCAGCGAGCAGGGCAGAGGCCGCCGCATGAACCTGGGCCAGGTGATTATGAACTTTCGGGTGGTTGGGCAGGCTGGCGATCACTTCATGGCAGCTTAGTTTGTTGAAACGGATTCCCGCAGTTCCTACCAGCTTTACCGTTTTCCCGATCATGAAGCTGATGATCTTTGATCTCAGGAATTCCGGGAAAACAGCTGCTTTTTGAATGCTTCGGTTAAGGTTGTTATCAAACTCCATGGTAATGCCATTGAATATATTATGCAAGCATAACATTTACAAATCTATATGCTTTATTAATATTATGCAAGCATACTATTAAAAAGATTTTGAACCAATTTATTTGCAATGATGTTGCGTAAAAGAATTATATTTGCAGCCAGGTTGCAACGCTCTTATTATGATCAAAAAGATAAAAGAACATTCACATCTGCTTCATAAGGCCGGTCTTTGGCTGTCTTTTCTATGCCTGATTCACTGCCTTGCTACTCCTTTTGTGCTTACATTGCTGCCTGTTGTCGGAGAGAGGTTTGTGAGCGAGACCACAGAATATTACCTGATAGGCTTCAGCGTTGTAATTGGATTATTTTTAATGATCAGGGATTATGGAATTCATAAAAATGTGTTTCCCTTGTTGTTGTTATCCCTTTCTGTAATCCTAAATTATACGGGGCTGTTTCTGGTAGCTCCTTCTCTGGAAAAGTACTATGTTGTTTCGGGGGCTTCTGTTATGGCGGTTGCATATGTGCTTAACTGGTGGAAACATCGTACTTTTTGTTCAGATCATACGCATTGACCTTTTTTTTCGTTATTAGAAACGGGCCGTATGATTTCCCTGCAGCTTGTCTGATACCTTCCCTTTTTTAAAAATTAACAAGAGAAAAAATAAGTCTGAGACTAAAAAGGCCCCTCTGGAGTCTTTTCGGTCTGAATTGTATTTTTTTAATTTTTTGCGAAATTCCGATTTTCGAAAAACCGATAAGAAAAATTAGTTTATTACAACTAAATGAAAATATTAATCGTAGATTTGCAGTTGAATAATCAAATCTTATTAACCAAAAGCTTAGATGGCTGGATTTTTTAGTTTTTTAACGAGCGATATTGCTATTGATTTGGGTACTGCCAATACCCTTATAATATATAAAGACCAGATTGTTGTTGATGAGCCTTCTATTATAGCGCTCGACAAAATCTCTGGGAAGGTGCTTGCCATAGGGCACAAGGCCATGCAGATGCATGAGAAGACCAATGAAAACATCAAGACCATCAGGCCTCTGAAGGATGGGGTGATTGCCGATTTTACGGCGGCCGAACTTATGATACGCGGTATGATCAAAATGATCAATACCGGCCGCAACTGGTTTTTTTCTCCTTCACACCGAATGGTGGTTTGTATCCCCTCAGGGATTACGGAAGTAGAGAAGCGTGCTGTAAAGGACTCGTGTGAACATGCGGGCGCGAAAGAAGTTTACATGGTACATGAGCCTATCGCTGCTGCCATCGGAATTGGTATTGATATTGAACAACCCAACGGATCCATGATTGTGGATATCGGAGGGGGTACCACAGAGATTGCCGTTATTGCTTTGTCAGGAATCGTTTGTGAGGCTTCTGTTCGTATCGCAGGTGATTTGTTTACCAGGGATATCGTAGACTATATGCGTCGTGAGCACAACCTGCTGATCGGTGAGCGTTCTGCGGAATTCATCAAAATACAGGTTGGTGCTGCGCTTCCTGACCTTGAAAATCCCCCTGCTGACATTGAAATCCGCGGCCGTGACCTGATGACAGGGATTCCGAAAGAAATCAAAGTTACTTACAGTGAGATTGCTTATGCCCTTGACAAGTCTATTTCAAAAATTGAAGAGGCCATCATGAGAGCACTGGAGATGTCTCCTCCTGAATTATCGGCTGATATTTATGAAAACGGTATTTATCTTACCGGTGGGGGTGCGCTTCTTCACGGACTCGATAAGCGCCTGGAAATCAAGACCAAGTTGCCTATTCATGTAGCAGACGATCCGCTTAAGGCTGTAGTAAGAGGAACCGGCGAAGTGCTCAAAAACATTGAAAAATATCAGGGCGTATTGGTTCAGTAAACACTGATCCGGCGTCAGACTTTAAGAAGGTATCCTGATTATTCATGAATGAGGATACCTTTTTTTGAAATCGCGAGAATCCAGATTGTTATATGTCACAATTACTCAGGTTATTATACAGAAGCAGAAATTTCTTTCTATTTGTTTTCCTGCAAATAATCTGTTTCTATTTGATCCGCCACAACAATGTCTACTGGGACGTAACCTTTTTTAACAGTACCAATACACTGGCGGCCAAATCTCTTGAGCTGACCTATAATGTAAAGGAATATCTTACCCTCAGAACCGTAAACCGGCAGCTTGCTGATGAGAACGCTCATATGCGCCAGCAGCTGACGCTTCTTCAGCAAAACCAGTCTCCTGCCGGCGTGGCTTATTCTGCCGATTCCATCTTTGCCGGACGGTTTGAATTCAAGGTTGCCAAGGTAGTATCCAATACGGTCAATCTTACGGACAATTTCATTACCATTGATAAAGGTACCGATGACGGTATAGAGCCGGGTATGGGTGTGATCTGTCCGAATGGAATCGTGGGTCAGGTGATGTCCTGTAACAATAAGTTTTCGAGGATCTATTCTATACTGCACTCCAAAACCACCGTTTCTGCCGAAGTCGTTAATCAGCAGCTGAGAAAAGAGAACAATCCGGCCTTGGGAATTGTCAAATGGGGGGGTGTTTCTCCGGATATCCTTCAGCTGACTACCATTGACCGATTTAAGCCCGTTAAAAAGGGCGATACCGTGATGACATCGGAGCAAAACTCTATCTTTCCTTCAAAAATCATGATCGGTAAGGTCAGAAGTATAGAGGCAGGCTCGAATGATGCGTTTTTTGATATAGATGTAAAATTATCAACCGATTTTTCCAGCCTGATCTATGTTTATGTTGTGAAGAATAAACTGAGCAGGGAACAGAAAAAAGTGGAGGAAAATACGGTTCAATAAAATATCAGATGAATACAAGGGATCTTTTTAAAATAGGAATTTCGTTTGTGCTATATCTTGTGTTGCAGGTATTCGTCATCAGAAACCTTGTCTTCTTTGATGTAGCTTTCTGCTTCGCTTATATTTCGATAATCCTGTTTCTGCCGTATAATACACCTGCAGGATTGCTTCTTCTGCTTAGTTTTCTCGTGGGGCTGTTCATTGATATTTTCTATAACACTGCCGGAATGCACGCTTCTGCCTGTCTGGTCATTGCATTCAGCAGAGGGTATATTCTGAGGGTGCTTTTCCCTACAAAGGGCCTGGATACCGAACTGGTGGTTTCGCTCAACGGTATGGGTACCGAACGGTTTGTCAGGTATATACTGGTGATGACTTTTCTGCATCATGCGTATTTGTTTTTCATTGAAGCAGGATCGCTCAATTTCTTTCTGAATACCAGCCTGAAAATTGTAGCCAGCGTACTGTTTACTTCCTTTGTGGTTTTTTTACTGCATGTCTATTTCAAGGGTCTTCAAAATTCATGATTGTTTGATGGTGTTTTTCAGGGTAGCGGGGATTATTGCATTCATGTTTTTCTGTTGGGGGTGTCATTCGGATACTGCCCGCGAAGCCGATGTGGCTGAAGACAGCGTTTCGATTCTGAAAAAGCTGAAGAAAATAAGTGATGAAATTCAGGCAGACCGCAAAGCAAAGGAAATTGATGAAATCATTGCCGGGAAAGTCAGGGCGGGGTTCAATGGCAACGTTCTGGTGGCACAAAAAGACGTGATAATTTACCAGAAATCTTTCGGGATGGCTTCTGTTGAAGATTCGTTGCTTCTGAATGCAGATTCCAAGTTTCAGCTTGCTTCTCTGTCAAAGACCTTTACTGCCGTAGCGGTTATGAAACTCGTGGAGGAAGGGAAACTCAGCCTGGATCTTACGGTAAAAGATTATTATCCGGCTTTCCCCTATCAGGGAGTTACGATCCGGAGCCTGTTGTCTCACCGGTCGGGGCTGCCTTATTATCAGTATGAGTTTGATAAGAAGGTCAGAAGCCAGAAGCTTTATCCGGACAATCAGCAGTTGATGTCGTGGTTTTCATCAGAAAAACCTACACCGCGCCCGCTCAATCTTCCGGATCATTTTTTCTCTTATAACAATACCAATTATGCTGTGTTGGCCGCGCTGGTCGAGAAGGCTTCCGGGATGTCGTTTGATGATTACCTGAGAAAGAAGGTCCTGTGGCCGGTAGATATCAGGGATACTTTTGCGGCCAATACAAAAAATGATTCTATTCAGATCAACAGAACCTTTGGTTATCAGAACGGGAGAAGGCTTCAGAAGGATTTTTATGATGATATCGTCGGTGATAAGGGAATTTATTCCACAGCGCCGGATCTGCTCAGATGGTACCAGGCGTTGAGGTCTGAAGCCATTCTGTCGAAAGAAAGTCTCAGGGAAATGTATACCCCCAGAAGTTTTGAGTACCCAGGGCTGAGAAACTATGGTTACGGCTTCAGGCTGTGGGTTAACGATAAGCAGCAGACAGATTATATTTATCACACCGGTTGGTGGAAAGGCTATAATACGATCATGTTTTTTGACCTCAGAGATGATTTCGTCATCATTCTCCTGAGCAACAAGTATAACAGGACCGTATATAATATCAGGGACATTATTAATATACTACACGGAAAAGACAGGGCTACTACTGTAGAGGAGAGTATTTTAGATCAATAGTCAGGAATGTTTTGTATATTTGCCTGTCTATATAAAATCATAAACCCTCATGAAAAAATTCTCTTTTTTGGTGCTTCTCCTGGCTTTATTGTCCTGCCAGAGAAAGAGCAGCACGGAATACAGTCAGGTGGCCAATGACCCGGAATTCTACCATGGCACGATTGAAAAAGTAACGGATGTAATCATTCACGATATATTTTCCCCCCCTGTGGCTTCCAGAATTTATATTCTGAGTACCCTGGCCGGATATGAGGCGATGGTGCCCGGAAACCCGGAGTATAAGAGCATGGCAGGTGTTTTCAAGGATTTTAAACCCACTCCCGAACCTGAAAAAGGAAAGGAGTATTGTTTTCCTCTTGCCGGGATCAAGGCGGTTTTTTCAGTAGCCCGTAAGGTTACCTTTACGGTTACCAAATATGATGATTTTGAGAACGGAATTTATGAGAAGTTCAGGAAAGCGGGTGTACCCGATGATGTTTTTGAGCGATCAGTAGCTTATGGAGAAGCAGTAGCGGCACATGTCCTGGAATACTCCAAAGGGGATAACTACGGTAAGACCCGGGGGCTGAGATATACTGTTAAAAACGAACCCGGTAAGTGGGTACCTACGCCTCCTCAATATGCTGATGCTATGGAGCCGTACTGGAATACCATCCGGACGGTAGTTCTGGATTCTGCCGGACAGTTTCCTGCCAAGCCGGTCATTCCTTATTCAGAAGATAAGAAAAGTCTGTTCTGGAAAGAGGTGGTGGATCTTTATGAAATAGGCCGTAATCTTACAGAAGAGCAGAAGGCGATTGCCTGGTTCTGGGATGACAACGCTTTTGTGATGAATGTACAGGGGCATGTAATGTTTGCCAACAAGAAGATGACACCGGGTGGGCACTGGCTTGCCATTACCCGGACAGCATGCAAACAGTTGAAGTCTGATCTGATGAAAAGTGCTGAAGCCTATCTTCTGGTTTCTACTGCCTTTTACGATGGCTTTATCAGCTGCTGGCACGAAAAATACAAATGGGAAAAGGTCAGAGGTGAAACGGTCATCAATGCGGAGATAGACCCTAAATGGATGCCTTTTCTGCAGACCCCGCCTTTTCCTGAATACACCAGCGGACACAGTACCATTTCGGCGGCCTCTGCGGAGGTGCTTACCGGGCTTTTTGGTGACAATATGGCCTTCACTGATTCTACAGAATATAAATACGGGCATGGTGTAATGAAGTTCAACTCTTTCCGCGAAGCCGCAAAAATTTGTGGAGAGAGCCGTATTTACGGTGGAATACATTACCGGTCCGGCTGTGATGAAGGATTGGTGTGTGGTGCCAAAATCGGGCAGCATGTTCTGGCAAGAACCCGGCAGAGTACACTTTGATTTTATTCATTCCCGGATATGGCCTCCTGCTGACAAAGCAGGAGGTTTTTTTGTGCTCAGGAATGAAGAACAAGACAATATGGCATGTCTATTAAAGGTTCAGGCCCTTAATGGTGTCAAAATGTCCTGAAATTTAAATTGGTATTTTATTTGATCATTGGCATGCATAACAAAAATGTCAAATAGTAAACAGAATAGAATTATGAACACGTTAGTAAGAAACTTCGGTTACAACAATTTTCCAACCCTGGTAAACGGTCTTTTGAATAACTTCGATGGTGAATTCAGGAAAAATGTTCCTGCAATAAACATTGTGGAAGGAGAGAATCATTTCAGGATTGAGTTTTTTGCCCCTGGTCTGAAAAAAGAAGATTTCAAGGTGCTTGTACAGGATAAAAGCCTGAAAGTTTCTACCGAAAAAACAGAAGAAAAGGAAGAGTCGAAGGAAAAGTATACTCATAAGGAATACAGCTTTTCTTCTTTTGAGAGGGTATTCAGGTTGCCTAACACTGTTGACAGCGATCACATTGAAGCCAGCTATGAAGAGGGTATTCTGAAGGTTTCAATTCCTAAAAAAGAAGAATCAAAGCCTAAGGAGCTCCTTGTGTCGGTTAACTGATAAAGAAGCGAAAAACTTAAAAGGCACTGACCCTGAGGGGAAGGTGCCTTTTAGTTAATGTATGTTAATTATTATTTTTTATGACAAATTTTGTTTGCGGATTTTGCGTTTTAATCACGTATAAAAATAAATTTGTATAGAATTTTAATTTGTAGAAAGCTATGATAAATAATCAATGGAAAACTGCTCTGATTGCCGTGGCCTCCAGTGTTGTCACTGTGATTGGTTACAATGCGATCAGTTCCGGGGCGGAGAAGAATGTTTTTCTTAACGAGGCCTCTCCTAAAAGCGTTAACAACCTGGTCAATTATGCTAATTTGCCTGCCGGTCAGCCGGGGGACTTTACTTATGCTGCCGGAACAGCGGCCCCCGCTGTTGTGCATATCAAGGCCAAAGCAACCCGCCAGGTAAGACAACGTATGCCTTCATTCTTTGAAGACTTTTTTGGTTTTGATGACAGTATGGGGGGAATGAGAAGCCAGCAGCAGGAATCATCGGGTTCCGGAGTTATTATTTCGGAAGACGGATACATTGCTACCAACAACCACGTGGTGGAAGGGGCTGAGGAGCTTGAAGTTGTAACGTTTGACAAGAGATCTTATACCGCCAAAGTAATCGGCACAGACCCGTCTACGGATATTGCGGTTATCAAAATTGAAGAGAAGAAGCTGCCTGCCATTACGTTTGGAAATTCTGATGAGGCAAAAGTGGGCGAGTGGGTATTAGCGGTTGGAAATCCGTTCAATTTAGAGTCCACCGTAACGGCCGGTATCGTCAGCGCCATTGGGCGTGATATCAGTATTCTGAAAAGTAAAATGCAGCGTTCCAGAGGTGGGGAGGGCAATGTGGATAGTCCGATTGAATCGTTCATTCAGACAGACGCGGCCGTGAACCCCGGAAACAGCGGTGGGGCACTTGTCAACCTGAACGGAGAGCTGATCGGTATCAATACGGCGATTGCTTCTCCCAACGGCGCATATGCTGGTTATGCCTTCGCTGTGCCTTCCAGTATCGTGAAGAAAGTTACCATGGATCTCGTGAAATTCGGAAATGTTCAGAGAGGGTACCTGGGCATTGAGCCGGTGGAATTGAATAATAAGAACTATAAAGAGCTGGATGCAAAGCTGACTTCAGGTATATTGGTGAATACCGTAACCGAAGAAGGGGCTGCCAAAGCTGCCGGATTGAAACAAGGTGATGTGATCCTCAAGGTAGATGGCATTGAGACAAAGTCAGAACCGAAGTTCAGAGAAATGATCGGAAGAAAGAGGCCGGGTGAAAAGGTAAACCTTACTATTAACCGAGACGGCACAGTGAAGAATGTGGATGTTACGCTCAGAAATAATTCAGGAGGAAGCGGTTTGGTTAAGAAAAGCGAAGCTACTGCTTTCGGGAAACTCGGTGTCCAAATGGAAGAGCTGAGCCCTAAGATGAAGGAAAAAATCGGTGTGCGTAACGGTGTCAGAATAACCTCCATACAGGAGGAGGGTTTTATTGCCCGTGACACCGAGATCAAAGAAGGATTTATCGTGACAAGAATAGGAGCGGTAAGGGTTAATTCAATTGCAGATGTAAAAAATGCTCTGGCAGAAGCCAAGAAAGCCAAAGAAGATGGTGTGTTGATTTGTGGTGTGTATGAAGGCATTTCGAGGAATTTCTGCTATGGTGTGGCGATAGAGTAAACGATCAGATTACGAAAATTGCCGACGAGAGAAGGGGTCATTATGACTCCTTCTTTTTTTATTCCTGTCACAATGTATTCTGTGAAACTGACCCGGACAAGGGGATGAAAAAGGAGAATCCGGATGTTTTGTGTATGGATTTAAAAGAGACCTTTTCTCATTGTCTTTGACCGTCTCTGTGGGACGGAGAGCAAAAGAGACTGAATGACTTGTGTGGTACAGGGCAAACGCATCTAACTTTTTGGGATTGTTTTGTCATGGCTTTTGTTTTGCTTCGCAACAAAAACGCATGGCCAAAGCCACGGTTAGTCTTATCTCTTAGCCCGGGTAAAACCCCGTGTTCTTTAAATTCCACCCCCTTCGGGGTTAAATGGGTTTGCCCAGTGTGTGATAAGCAAATTTCGGAGCACGCATTTTTGTGTGCTTTTAAAGCAAGTAATGGAAACCGTCGACCAGGCAGCTTTCAGATATGCCCTGCCGAGGCATTACGTTTGTAGAGAATAAAAAGAATGACCGGAATAACATAATCGCCCATTCTTTCGATGGTTTCAAAAATGTCAATGGGTTTGCCTGCAAACGGGAAGATAAGTTCTGTTCCCAGCTTATAGGCCAGTATAACCAGCATAAGGCCCGGAAGCCTGGGTTTCAGCAAGACGAGAAAGCCAAGGAGAATTTCAAACGACCCGAAAAGCCTGAAATTGATAACAGAGGGTTCGACACCCAGGTAATTAAAGTGTTTGATCAGTACCGCGCTCTGTTTGAATACCGTGAGCCCGCCATGTCCTGCCAGAAGGCTGAAAAGGCTTAGCCTGAGAATGATCTCCATCACCCTGATCTGAGAGGAACTGAGGGCCGGTAGCGGCTTTAGTTTTTCAAACCATTGCAGCCGGGAGGAAGGCCAGCCATGCAATATCAAAAAAGTAAGCGGGACACCGTAGTTACCGGCACGTTCAAAAAACTCCGACATGCCCATGTCTGCTGACGGTCTCAGCAGGGCTGTGAAGAGCGTCCAGAAAGTAGCCCATATCAGCAGAGCCCGGTTGGGGTAAATAAAACAGACAATGCCGATAAGGATATCCATGGTGCCGATAAGCGGCATAAGGGAGTAGGCATGGTCTTTCCCAATGAAGAATACATTGAAAAAAGGAAGCCAGCCCTCTTTGGTAACAATCCCCCAGAATCCGTGACCGACGAAACACCCCAGCACACCGAACCGAAGCAGAAAAAATATCTTTTCTTCAAAGGAGATCCGGTCGGAGAAAGGGTTTAACCAGGCTTTGTTTACAGGCTCAATAGTATTTGCGGTCATGATCAGGAAGGATGGTATCGTCTGACAAATATCGTAATCTCCTGTGGATAAGTCAAGAAATTATTTATAATTGTTCTAAATAAAATGCAAAAATCCGGAAGGTAATGCCTCCCGGATTCTGCGGTATTGTTTTCGGTTTTAAGATTAACCGATCTGAACTCTCTTGAATGAGGAGATCTTAAGCCCTTTCACCGTTTTTTCAAGCAACTGAGCAATCGTAACAGAAGAATCTTTCACAAATTCCTGGTTGAGGAGTGTAGATTCTTTGTAGAACTTCGCCAGTTTACCCAGGGCGATTTTCTCCAGCATAGCTTCAGGTTTTCCTTCCTGACGAGCTTGCTCTTTACCGATCTCGATTTCTTTTTCAACTACAGCAGGATCTACGCTGTCTTTGTCAAGACCGACAGGTTTCATGGCAACGATCTGCATCGCTACGTCTTTACCCAGTTCGGTAAGGTCATTTCCGCCCGTATTTTCAAAAGCTACGATAGCAGCAGCTTTTTGAGTAGAGTGGATATAAGCTACTACCTGCTCACCTTTAACGGTGGTGTAGTCCGTAATTACCAGTTTCTCACCGATTTTACCGATCAGTTCAGTGATGTTTTCATTGACAGAAAGTCCGTTTTCCAGGCTGGTGGCCAGGAGAGCTTCTGTATCGGCAGCATTATTTTTAACGGCAGAAGCCAGAATGTCGGCCGCAAGTTTTTTGAAATCTTCCACTTTGGATACCGGCTCTGTTTCACAGGCAAAAGCAACAACTTTAGCCTCAGTGCGGTCAGCATTGACATTGACCAGGACGATACCTTCGGAAGTGGCGTTGTCTGCACGTTTGGCAGCAACTTTCTGACCTGCCTTACGTAGGATTTCTACGGCTTTGTCAAAATCTCCTTCGGCTTCGGTAAGGGCTTTTTTACAGTCCATCATACCCGCACCTGTCAGTTGACGCAGTTTGTTTACGTCAGCAGCTGTAATATTCATTGTATTATTATTTTGTTAAATTTTACGTAAATTCTACCTTAAAATGAACAGCCCAAAGCAGGAGCTTCGGGCTATTCTGATATCCTGAGTGCATTGAATCAGGCCTCTGTCTCATCTGCAGCTGCAGCTTCGGTTTCCGGAGCGGCGGCGGCTTCTTCAGCAGGGGCTGCTGCGTCAGTCTTCAGTCTTTTTCTTTTACCACCATCTTCCTGAGCGCCTTCTTCTCCTCTGTTAACTACTGCACGGGCACCGTCAACGGCTCTTTTGGCATCCTCTTCTTCCTGCAGGGCAGCAGACTCTTTATCCTGCTTTCTGTCGATGATACCTTCTTCAATCGCCTTACCGATGGCCAGGGTGATCAGAGAGATCGACTTGTAGGCATCGTCATTGGCAGGAATAGGGAAGTCAACGAGTTCAGGGTTGGAGTTGGTATCACACATAGCTACCACAGGGATACCCAGACGCTTAGCTTCGGCGATGGCCAGGTGCTCGCGCTTGATATCAACGATAAAGAGGGCAGCAGGGAGTCTCGAAAGGTCAGTAACACCACCCAGCAAACGCTCTAGTTTGATGCGCTCGCGGTCAAGCATCAGTTTCTCACGCTTGGCGATGTTTTTGGCAGTAGCTTCATCAGAAAGCATTCTTTCGATGTTGCTCAGTTTTTTAAGAGACTTCTTGATTGTAGAGAAGTTGGTCAGCATACCACCCAGCCATCTTTCAGTAACGTAAGGCATTTTAAGACGTTTTGCCTCTTCTGAAACGATTTCCTGAGCTTGTTTTTTGGTAGCGACGAACATGATTTTCCTTCCTGAGCGAACGATGTTCTTGATGAAGGCCTGAGCCTGCTCAAGGCTGGAAAGAGATTGGTTAAGATCGATGATGTGAATGCCGTTCTTTTCCATGAAAATATACGGAGCCATTCTGGGGTCCCACTTACGGGTAAGGTGACCAAAGTGCACACCTGCATCAAGCAGATCTTTGTACTGAATTTGTGCCATTGATAAATAAGGTTTTTGTAGTAAATAAATTGATTTGCAGCACAGCGCATCGGGCACGATAAGCACTGTCTGGACGAAAATATATCCAGGTGTATGGCACGCTGAGCGTACCATACACTGAAATACGTATTAACGTTTTGAGAACTGGAATCTTCTGCGGGCTTTGCGACGGCCGTATTTTTTACGCTCAACCATACGCGAGTCACGGGTAAGGAAGCCTTCTTTTTTAAGCGGGCCTCTGTTTTCCGGATCAGCTTCGCACAAAGCACGGGAAATAGCCATTCTGACGGCTTCAGCCTGACCGGCAATTCCACCACCTCTTACATTTACTTTTACATCAAATTTTCCAGTTGAATCCACCAGGCCGAACGGTTGGTTAAGGATGATCTGAAGCACTTCTGTAGGAAAGTAAGTTTTAAGGTCGCGACCATTCACAGTAATATCACCGTTACCCGACTTCATATAAATACGGGCTACAGCTGTTTTTCTTCTTCCTACCGTGTTGATAACTTGCATTGTATCTCTGTTTTTTTACGGTTCAAATAAAATTATAGTTCGATTGACGTGGGTTGCTGAGCCTGATGAGGATGCTCAGGGCCTTCATAAACATAAAGGTTTGTGAATTGCCTGCTACCAAGACGGGTTTTAGGCAACATACCTTTAACGGCCATTTCAACAACTCTTCTTCCGTCTTTAGCCATAAGCTCACGGGGAGTAGCAAAACGCTGTCCGCCGGGATGTCCGGTGTGACGGATGTATTGCTTGTCGGTCATTTTTTTACCGGTCAGACGAACTTTCTCTGCGTTGATAACAATCACGTTGTCACCACAGTCAACGTTAGGGGTAAAATTAGTTTTGTTTTTACCTCTCAGAATATTTACGATCTGGCTAGAAAGACGACCCAATACTTTGTCGGCCGCATCTACCACCACCCAGTTTTTATCAACAGTTTCGCGGTTAGCTGAAATTGTTCTGTAACTTAATTGATCCACGATGAAAATTTTTTACGTTTTATTAATCAATTTAAGGTTTGAATCCGCAAGGACCTCCCAACTGGCTTTACTTTCGGTTCTTACCTTGTTTTCTTAAGTTTAAGGTGCTAATTCTAAGCACTTAAGCCGGTCCGGAATTACCTGCTCCTTCAACTTTTCATAACCTTATCTGAACGGGCAGAACAAATAAGGTGCTATTTGGGGCTGCAAAGATAGTAATTAAAAAATTACAGAACCAATATTTTGAAAAAAAATAAAGGGCTGTTCCGAGGGTTATTTTTCAGTGGTTCAGGCAGTTGGAAAAAATAAAGGAGCCGGCCGGCTCCTTTAGCAATTATGAATGACAGGATGTTTGTCAGATGGTGATCTCCAGCTCTTTCATCAGGTCGACGAGGTCCCGGTCGTTGACCTCCTTGATTCTGTCAGCCAGTTCAAGAAACTGTGCATAAACGACATCGAGCTTTTCCTTGTCGGTTTTGAAGCCGAGCAATTCGAGACGGTGTTTGATGGCGTGGCGTCCGCTTCTTGCAGTCAGCACAATATCAGACTTGTCAATACCCACTTCCTGAGGGGTCATGATCTCGTAGTTTTCAGAGTGTTTGAGGAAGCCGTCCTGGTGAATTCCTGAGGAGTGCGCGAAGGCATTACGCCCTACAATGGCTTTATTGGCTTGTACAGGCATTCTCATGGTGGATGAAACCAGTTTGGAAACCGGCGCCAGCATTTCTGTTTGTATCTGGGTATGGAAACCAAGGTCTTTATGAACCTTGAGGGTCATGACCACTTCTTCCAGAGAGGTGTTACCGGCTCTTTCGCCTATCCCGTTGATGGTCACTTCGACCTGGCGTGCACCGGCTCTCACACCGGCAATGGTATTGGCCGAAGCCATTCCAAGGTCATTGTGATTATGCATGGAAAGGATGGCCTTGTCTATATTAGGTACATTATTCATCAGGTAGCTGATGCGGTCATACATCTGATGAGGAAGGACATATCCGGTCGTATCGGGGAGGTTTACTACCGTGGCGCCGGCTTTAATGACGGCTTCGGTAAGTCTGGCCAGGAATTCAAGATCGGCCCGGCCGGCGTCTTCAGCATAAAATTCTACATCTTCCACAAAGGTTTTGGCATATTTTACTGCTTCCACTCCTCTCTGAAGAATGTCTTCACGATTACTGCTGAATTTGTACTTTATATGGATATCTGATGAGCCGATACCGGTATGTATTCTGGGCCTGCGCGCATGTTTCAATGCTTGAGCAGCCACTTCTATATCATTTTTAACCGCCCTCGTAAGGCCGCAGACCGTCGCGTTTTCAACCGCTCTCGATACCGCATCAACGGCTTTGAAGTCACCGGGACTGGATACCGGAAAACCCGCTTCAATGATGTCAACGCCCAGTTTATCGAGTTCTTTAGCCAGCATTACCTTTTCCTCGAGGTTTAACTGACACCCCGGAACCTGCTCGCCGTCGCGCAACGTCGTATCGAAAACATAGATTCGCTGACTCATAAGAATTAGTTGGTTATAATTGTTTAACACTTAATACTCTACAAAGATAGGACAAAAACTATTCGGCTTAAAATTTTGCACCCGGGCAAGAAGCAAATAGGAATAATATGCCATGTATTTTTAAACAAACTGAAATTTTATTCTGATAGTCCCGACTAATCTTTTAATTTTGCAGCTATCTAGTGCCAAAGACTTTAATAATCTTTTTATAATGACTAAAAGAACCAAGATTGTGGCTACGGTGGGCCCGGCCTCAGAAAGTGAGGAGATGCTTATAGCCCTTGCCAAGGCCGGAGTTAATGTCTTCCGACTGAATTTTTCTCACGGCACACACGCCGACCACCTGGAAAGAATCAAAAAAATCAGGAAAATAAATGCAGAGCACGGCTTCAACTGTGCTATTCTTCAGGACCTTCAGGGACCCAAGATCCGGGTCGGGGAAATGGAAGGTGGAAATGCAGGAGTGGAGCTCATCCCCGGGGAACAACTGGTCTTCACAAATGAGGACATCGTCGGGAATGCCAAACGTGTAAGTACACCTTACAAGGGAATGTACATAGATGTAAAACCCGGTGAAAGGATTCTGATGGATGACGGAAAACTGGAAGTAAAGGTCATCAGCACGGATGCGGAAAAACAGGAAGTGGTTACTGAGGTGGTTTACGGAGGTCTTCTTAAGCAAAAGAAAGGTGTAAACCTGCCTAATACCAACATTTCCCAGCCTTCTGTAACCGAAAAAGACTGGAAAGATCTGAACTTCGGTCTTGAACATGATGTAGACTGGATCGCTTTGTCGTTTGTAAGAACCGCAGCTGAGATCATCGAAATAAAAAAGTATATCACCTCAAAAGGGAGTCAGGCAAAGGTGATTGCCAAAATGGAAAAACCCGAGGCAATTGTCAACATGAAGTCGATTGTAGATGCTACTGACGCTGTGATGGTAGCCCGCGGAGACCTGGGTGTGGAGATGCCTTCGGAAGAAGTACCTATCATACAGAAAGATCTGGTAAATATGTGTAATCTTACCGGTAAGCCGGTAATCGTTGCCACGCAGATGCTGGAAAGTATGATTGATAATCCCAGACCTACCCGTGCTGAGGTGGGCGATGTGGCCAACGCCGTACTTGACGGTGCTGACGCAGTGATGCTGAGTGCGGAGAGTGCCTCCGGAAAGTACCCTTTACTGGCCGTTGAGACGATGACCAATACGATCAGACAGGTAGAAGCCTATGGCGAATCCTCCCGTCTTTATTTCAGACATCATACACAGGTGAGTCTTCCGGATTACGTTTCTAATGACAAAGACAATGATAATGTGATCATGATGGCCTCACGTCTGGCCAGAGACCTGAAAGTAAAGGCGCTGATAGGCATTACGTCATCAGGATATACTGCTGTAAGATTGTCTCATCACAGACCCAAGTCCAGTATATTTATCTTTACAGCCAATGAAAAACTGAAGACACAGTTAAGTCTTTACTGGGGTGTGGAGGTTTTTTACTCGGAAAGCCTGGTAGAGCGCAAGAATGAAATGGAAGTTGTAGAGACGGCGAAGGATTTTCTGGTTAAGGCGGGTAAACTGTCTGCCGGAGATAAATTTATCAATACCCTGAGTGTGCCGATCAGCAAAGACAACAGAACGAATACCGTCAGACTGGGCGTCGTATAAGTCTGTCTGATTACATAATAATACAAAAGCCCGGCCATCATCTGACCGGGCTTTTGATTTTTCCGGGCTTACCTTTTCAGTATTTCACTATAACAGTCACCATAGCCTGTTCCGGGCAGATAATAGGCCTGTAACGTATGGAATTTGATTTTCTCGGCTTTTGCCGTCACTTTTGCTGTAAAACGACCGTCCCAGTTGACTTTGATAGTCTCATAGACGACCCGTGGCTTTTCGGGATCCTCATCATTCCTGAAAGTGAGAATGACGCTTCCTGAAACTACCCCCGCAGGGTTTCTGGCCTGGGTATCTTCCACAATCCGTCCGCCGATATGACCATCCAGATAAAAGTATTCAAACCGTGTTTTCTTCCCGGTAATGACCTCGACATCCACGCCTCCGAGCCTGTCAGGAGTATGTGGGTGCTCAAGGCCGGGGTTGTCAATATAGGCTACCAACCCGACACGGTTGGGAACCTGGGTGTATTTCCGGATAACTTTGATGACCTCTTCGTTTTTCCTGGTTTTAGGATCATAAATATCAATGCTGCCGTATTTGCCCATTGAAACAGGGGTTTTGTAGAGATTGGTCTGGTCATATTCAAACATCACTTTTACTTTCCGTGTTTCTCCGGGGCCAAGTATGAGACTGGTATGCTCCAGATAGGTACGGTATAAAGGATTGCTTTGCCCGGGGCGGATACAGATCTGGGTAGGCTTGTCATAGGGGTTTCCCACTTCCACAAAAGTGATCTCGCGGGTAGCCGGCGAACCGCTTGCCGAAATAAAACGTGTGTAGTTGGATTGGGCAAGGTTATTAAAGACAGACATTTCCAGTACCGGGTTCGGCCCCGGCGTGATATAGCCCGGAATCCTGACAATGACGCAGTAGTGGCCGTTGCCCGGGGGATTCCAGCTGGTGCTGAAATTAACGGTAGTAAGCGCCGGGATATCACGGGTATCAGCTCCCAGAAATGTTTCTGGTGCGCCGCCCACATTGAAATTTTTTACATAAAACTCCACCCTCACCCCGGGAGCATTGAGGTTTCCGTTGTTTTTAACACTGGCAATGACGGTATTGGGGTTGCCGGCCCAGGGGACATTGAACCAGTTGGCCGGGTCTGCCAGATTACGGGCATTCTGCACCTCAATATCCGGGCTTTGCCACTGCCTGTCGGCACTTGCCGGCCAGGGTCTGATGGCGGGATCCGGCCGGCTGTTTACCCCGTATTGTACGAGGACATCCGCTTTTGAAGCATTTATTCCGCTGACACTGAGTCTGAAGTCTGTAGGGAAGGTCGGGTCTGTGGTGTCGGTTTCCCGATAGTCCAGTCCATTGGTAAGGACACTCCCGTCATTGTCAGCATCATTGGGCACCCTGATGATAAGCGGCCGGCTGATGGGGGCATCTCCCGGAGAAGAATCCACATCAGTGACAAGCACGGCGTTGTTGGTATCAAGGTTCTGGTCGCCGACGCTTCCGGTCTGCCGGGAGCGGTACTCAACATAGTAGTTCCATCCGTCGGACAGCCTGATTTCTATACCTGTGAATCTTCCTGCAGTAGGAGTTCCGGTTTCGATGGGGCTCAGGGAAACGGTTTCATTGATAACCCCGCCGCCATTGGCAAAGTTATAAGGTTTTATCCAGGAGCCGGGAACCCAACCCAGCATCATGCGGTGGGCAATGGAAAAGTGAGGAAGTCTGTCTTCTGCGTGCATAGGATCCCAGTTGCCCACGTTTCTTCCGGTGTCGGGAGCGTATTGATCGCCCAGTCCCAGGGAGTGTCCCAGTTCATGGATGACGGTAGCCCTTACCGACCGGGCAGGCCTGAAAGAGGCTCCCCATTCTCTTGGCATGGATATCACCCCCAGGTTTTTGCTGCCCTCTGCTGTGGAAAAAGTTCCTGCGCCGCCATAGGGCCAGGCGTTGAGAACGGTTCCTGCCCCATCGGTAAACTGTTCCGATACAAAAATCATGTTGTCATAATTGTTGTAGTTTATCGTACTGTCGGCGGCGGTGATGGCTGCCTGATAAAACCCTGCCAGCGGCCTTCCGATGATGGGGTTGGCGGAGGTGTCAAAATAGGTGTCCCAGTTATTGGGCAGGTTGACCGGGCCGAAAATGTCGGCAGAAATATCGAAATTACCATAGGAGACTTCGCGGAAGTATTGACGGGAACTGACCATGCCCCCGCCTGCACTGACACCGTTGATGATCTCATTCATCCAGCGGTCTCTGATGGTAGTGAGTGCGGTCGCATCTGTGGTATACCGGGCGTCGGCTGTATCTACCAGAACTACGGCGATTCTTCGTGTGCCGGTTGCGGGTACGACGTTAAGGTTTTGCGGTCCGGAGGGTCCACCGCCCCATGCGGGGTTTGAAGACAGGTTTTCACTGATCCCGGTGAAGCTCAGGGAAGGCCCGAGCTTTTTATCTGTCCAGTTAGTAGTGATCTCAAACTTCTCTTCCGCCATCAGGATATTGGTGGTTTTCTCGACAGCCTGTAGCAGATAAACGCCGGGTTCATATCCGGCACATAGCATGATGTCGGGGTTGGCAGGGTCAAAATCCTCATCCCTGCAGAGAGAGATTACTCCGGATTTGCCCCCGTCGGGCAGAATAAAATCAAGATCATCGATGGAAAGGCCTCTAAGGCTTACAGAAACTTTGGTGAATGCCCCTACAAAGAGGGTGTCCGGAAAAGAGAGACTAACTCTCTTTCTTTTGAGCAGCAGCGGCCAATCCTTCTTAAGGATTTTCCGTACGTTAATTTCTGGCATGGCATTGAGTGTTTAAATGGAGAATACTTCAGTTCATATGGACTCACGTCATATGGAGCCATGAAATTAGTATGCTGCCAGCCAGTCTGCCCAGACATTTTTATTATCCGGCGAAGAGTTTTATTATATGGTATGGTATTAAAAAGCGAAATTTTAACAACAGTTCAGGACGGGAGGTCTCTGGATTTCAGGAGTTCTTCCCTCAGCTGCACGCTGGTCTTTGTGCGGCCGTCATGCGACCAGCCCGGCGGATTGAAAATGTATTTCAGGGAAGTTTTAAAATCAGGTGCGTTTCTGACATCTCTGAAGATGGCTTTCCATTCATGAAAAATAGTATTCATGATCGATTTGTCCTCAATTTTCGTGGTGAGTCCGTATCTGATGCTGATATCTTTATCTTCAGCCTGAAAAGTACCGAACAGTCTGTCCCAGATGATCAGGAACATACCCAGGTTTTTGTCCAGGTATTCCACATTGGACCCGTGATGCACACGGTGATGTGACGGCTCGACCAGTATGTATCCCAGCCAGCCGAAAGAATTGATGTAGTTTGTGTGAACACAAACACCGTACAGCTGGGTTATGGCATACATCAGGATGATATCGGCAGGCTGAAAGCCCAGTAATGCCAGCGGGATGAAGTATATAAAACGGTATAACGGCTGAAATACGGAAGAGCGGAAACCTGCCGTAATGTTAAAGAATTCGGCAGAGTGGTGGGTAACGTGCATGGCCCAGAAGAACCGGCAGTAGTGGTCTACATAATGCAGCACATAAAACGCGAAATCCTGTAATACAAGCAGCAGAAACCAGTAAAGATAAGGATTGGAAAATTCAATGATGCGGTAATCGAAAAACCAGATCAGGATAATGACATAAATGCCCCGGAACAACAGGTCGATGCCTCCGTTCAGAATCATCATAACCGCATTAACGAGAGACTCTTTGAAGGAGTAGTATTTTCTGTGCTGCCAGTTGCTTACGAAGATCTCGGAAAGGATCAGAATGGCATACAGGGGGGTAGAAAGTTTTATAATTGTTTGTTCCAGCTCTAAGGACATAGGTCGTAATAGTTATAAGGCTCCTGTTTTCGGCTGCAAAATTAATGATTTGTTAATGTAAATGTAACAATTGTTCCGGGTTTCATTTTTTAGAGATCATATTTGTACTTTTCAAATGCAGAATTTTAAACTGCCGGGGATTAAACCCTCATAATGACTCATTTTTCGTCTGTCAGAGAAAATTCTGTACTTTTGAAGCCTGAAAATTCATCGTATTAACCATGAGTAATAAAAAGCAGGTTTGTCTGGAGCTTACTACTGCACAGGATGATGAGAGGCCTGTGTTTGTTTCAGGCAGTTTTTGCGAGTGGCTTCCGGATGTGGCAAAGTTTGAGATGACCAGAGTTGGTAACGGGAAATATACCTTTACTTTCGGACCGGAATGGCAGCAGACAGGGCAGCTCGAATACAAATATACCCGTGGAGGGTGGGATCATGTAGAACTGGATACCTATGGTAACCCCGGCGGAAACAGACTGATCGAACCCAAACAAAGCAGGGTGAAAGATTTTGTACCTTATTGGAGAAATTTCGGATCAACTCCCAGCATTAAAAGATTGATGCCTTATGCGGAGCTTATCTCCGAAGCTTTTCATATTCCGCAGCTTGATAGGTCACGCAAGGTCAATGTTCTCCTTCCTCACGATTACTACGACCGGCCGGATAAACAATACCCCGTTCTTTACATGCAGGATGCTCAGAATCTTTATGGTGAGGGCTCTTCCTATGGCAACTGGGAAATAGACAAGCGGCTTTCGTTGCTGGCATCCAGAGGAAAAGGTGATGTGATTGTTGTAGCGGTTGATCATGGAGAAGAAGATCGTTTTGTGGAATATTCACCCTATAAAAGCGTTCAGAAAGGAAAAGGGAAGGGAATGAAGTATGCCAATTTTATTGCCAGAACGCTTAAGCCTTATGTTGACAATCATTTCAGAACATTGAAGGGGCGCCAGGACACCGGAATCGGCGGAAGTTCCATGGGCGGGCTGATCAGCATTTATGCCGGGTTCATGTATCCGGAAACCTTCGGAAGACTGATGGTGTTTTCTCCTTCGCTGTGGGTGTCCAATAAGATATACTTTGATGCGGTGGAATTTTTTAATCCGATCGATACCCGGATTTATCTTTATGCCGGCGGAAAAGAAAGCAAATACATGGTTCCGAATGTCAGCAACCTTAAAAAAACGATCGAAAACCAGGGTTTTGATGCTTCCAAACTTCAGGTAAAAGTATCCGTTGATCCGATCGGTGAACATAAAGAAAAACGCTGGGGAGAGGAATTTCCCAAGGCCATTGAATGGATGTTTTTCTCCTGACAACACTCTATCCCACGTATTCTAAAAATCATCAGACAGTATGAAATTCAATATTAATACAGGCACGGAACTGACAGGAGAGAACCTGGTATGTCCTTTTATTTCAGATGAGCACCTGGCGGAAAATCTCAGAAAGGTTGGAGAGATCACCGGCTATGATCAGGAGTTGCTGAACAGGGAGTTTAAGGCTGAGGCAAAAGAATGTCTTACTCTTTTCAGAAGAGACAACGGAGGAAAGGTATTTCTGCTGGGGTTGGGAAACCGGCCCGGATCAAAAGACGTAATAGGGATCGTAAGGTCATTTTTCTACCAGAAGCGTTATTCGTTGAAAGGTGTAACCGATATAGATCTCAGACCCGGAGAACTGGCCGGTCTGACAGAATTTTTTGCCAACGGGGCCGGCCTGGCTTCTTACCGGCTGGGGGCGCGGAAAACCGATACGGGAGAAAAAGCGGATTATTTCAGTCCGGAGGCCGTAATAAGGATCGTCGTCAGTCCGGACAAAGAGGAGAGTGCGGCCAAGGCTGCCGGGGAAGGGAGTGCAACAGCGCAGATGCAGATAGAAGTCATGGGTTTGGTAGATGCCCCTTCAAACGACAAAACACCGGAAATAATGGCGGCTTATGCTGTGGAATCCGGAAAGAAATATGGCTTTAACGTGACTGTGCTGGACGAAAAAGCCTGCGAAAGTGCCGGATTGCATGCACTTCTGGCGGTGGGCAAAGGGAGTGTAGAGCACCCGCCCTGTTTTCTGGTACTGGAATATAAAGGGGCTGAAGAGAAGGAAGTCATCGGCCTGGTAGGTAAAGGCGTCACCTTTGATACCGGAGGAGTATCGCTCAAGCCGGGAGACAATATGAACTATATGAAATCGGATATGGGTGGTGCCGGCGCTGTGCTGGGGATCATCGGACTGGCCGCCAGGCTTCAGTGGCCCGTAAACCTGGCAGGGGTTATTCCGGTTACTGAAAACTGTATAGACGGCCTGGCCATTAAGCCCGGAGACGTGATCGGGTCTTATGCCGGTAAAAGTATAGAAGTCATCAATACTGATGCAGAAGGGCGCCTTATTCTTGCTGACGGCCTTGCTTATCTGAATAAAAACTTCAAGCCTGCCGTGATGATTGATCTGGCAACATTGACTGGGAACTGTATCATGGCATTGGGGTATGCGGCTGCCGCCCTGTTGTCAAATCATGACGAACTGGCCGGGCAATTGCTGGAAGCCGGCCGGAGTTCAGGTGAAAAAACGTGGCGAATGCCGCTTTGGGATGACTATAAGGACATGATGAAATCAGATGTTGCGGATATCAAAAATCTTTCTTCCGCACCGGTTGCAGGGGCAATTACAGCAGCAAAGTTCCTTGAAGCTTTTATTGACGGACACCCAAGGTGGGCTCACCTTGACATTGCAGGAGTGGCTTTCGGAGATTCCGAGTTCGGAAGCATGAAGTCTGCCACTGCTTATGGCATACGATTGCTCAAAGACTGGATCCTTAAAAACTACCTGTGAAAATCATTTGAAAAAGCCATATCGGGCGATACAGTAGACGGCTCTGAAGCCGTCTCTCCAGGTGATCTTTTTGCCTTCTTCATAAGTACGTCCATAATAAGATACACCTACTTCATAGATGCGTATTCCCGGTACACGGGCGATCTTGGCGGTTACCTCAGGCTCAAAACCAAATCTTTTTTCCACCAGATTGATCTTTTTAATGATTTCGGTATCAAAAAGCTTATAACAGGTTTCCATGTCCGTCAGGTTGAGGTTGGTGGTGGCGTTTGACATGAATGTGAGCAGCTTGTTGCCAATGGAGTGGAAGAAGAACAGAATTCGGTGGGGTTTACCGCCGATAAATCTGGAGCCGAAGACCACGTCAGCATAACCATCTATGGCAGGCTTCAGCAGGATGTTATATTCTTCCGGATCATATTCAAGGTCGGCATCCTGGATGATCAGATAGTTTCCGGAAGCATTTTTTATACCGGTATGAAGCGCTGCGCCTTTCCCCTGGTTTTTCTCATGTCTGATGTATTTGATTTCAACATCAGGATTGTTAGCAATGAACTTGAGGATCTCAGCTTCTGAGTTGTCTTTGGAGCAGTCATTGACAATGACGATCTCTTTCTTATAGTTGTGAATAAGCTGAACAGAACATACCTTTCCAAGAATGATGTGAAGCGTTTTTTCCTCGTTATATACCGGGATAATGATGCTTAGTTTCGCGTTATCTGTCATTATTTTTCTTTTACTTTTAAAATAGAGTAGGTAGGCTCTCCCCTGTCGTAAAAATTCTTGACAACTTCGTAAGTGAGGTGGTGATCTTTAAGCGTTTGTTCAAAGATATAGAAATTTCTGAACCAAAGATTCTTTTGCCAGCTTACAATGTAGAAGCCTTGCTGGTATTTACCCAGGATATAGTTTTTATACAAATTTGTTCTTGCTTCCGGGGTGTTGGCAAATATTTCTTCGCCCGGGGCCACATCCTCGGTTTGATAGGTTTTGAAGTATTTGTCTTTCTCCTGGTTGAAGGTAACCAGCTGATCGTCTGTTCCCCAAGTAAGCTGATAAAACGGGGCATCCGTTTTTTTGGTATAATCGATCAGGTCATTAATACTTGTACTCCAGATATTGTATGGTTTGAGGTGAAGATAGGCAGAAATGTTATGGGCATAGTCGTTGACATTGCCGGCCAGTAACGGGACGAACAGTATTATTCTCAAAGCCGTGTTTTTAAACAGGGTTGCCAGCGCGCTGAAAATGGCAAGGACAAGCATTGGATAGGCCGTAAAAAGGTGCCAGCCGGCAGTGGCGTTGGTTACCATAATGATTTGGGCTGTCAGTCCGGCAAGGATGAGAACGAAAAAAAGACTGAATTTCCGGCTATCGTCATTCCTGATGAAAAAGTGATAGAGGTTTACCAGGGTTCCGGCGAGGATCAGTAACAGACAAACGTTAAAGTTTTTCAGCGTCATGTGGTTGAGCACTGTGCTGGGCAGGAACGGCGCATATGATATTTTTTCAAACGTGGGAAGCTTCTCATACATATAGGAGAGGAAAAGGGTCCCGCGGAAGTTGCTTTGGGAAAGGTCATGGATAGAAGAAAGCCGTTCTTTTATAAAATCCAGTGTAATCTCTTTCGGGAAAAAAGAGTTAAGCATGGCAAGTCTGGTGGACAGGTAAAAATAAAAACCGAAGCAGATCGCTACCGTAAGAAGAGGATAGAAGATCATAGTGAACCTCTCTTTTGAGCTGCCTTTGTAGATAACGGCCAGAATATCCTTATAAAATACCAGAATGCCGAGGATAAAGGCATTGAGGGTCCAGATGAAATTCAGCTTGTTAAATACGCCCAGGAACATGACCAGAGGTATCCAGATCAGGAATCTGGGGTTTTTAGACTCAATAAACCGGAGAAACAGCCAGATAGCAAGTGTTTTCAGAAACAGTTCGATGGCCAGCGGTCCCTGATCGGTGCGGGTGTAGGTCACAAAGGAAGCGTGTGTCGCCAGAAAAAGTGCGGCGAGAAACGCTATCAGTACGGACTTGTTGCTGATCAGCATAATACGGTAGACCAGGAAAACGGTAAGGCCGCTGAGCAGAATCATGGGAAGCCTGATCGACCAGACAGAAACGCCGAATAGCTTAAAGATCGGATAGTAAAGATAAGACTTCAGTGCACCGATATAAGGCATCAGAAGAACAGGGGCGTCTTTATAGGTAATGTAGATATGGGAATCTTTGTTGACCATGCCTACTGCAGCGTTCCCGAAAAGAATTTCATCGCTGTTTATTCCGGGAAGGGAAAGATGCAATAACGCAAAAATGAAATAGGCGGCAAGAGGTATTAGAACTACAAATTTAGAAATTTTCCCATCCATCGTATAACTATTTTGATGCGGAACCTAATAGCAGCTCAAAATTACATAAAACTGCCCAAACCTCCGCGTATCGGATATTCTTTTTTCGTGACCCCATAGCCATGCGCTTTCGTCATGAGGACGTATAATCCTGCTGAAATTTTTAGGGATTTTGCTTTTATCGGGTGGTAAAAATCTTTTACTTTGCAGCGTTAATCTCAAAAGGGGTGCCTTAATATTTCGGGCTGAGATCATACCCATTGAACCTGATGCGGTTAGGACCGACGAAGGGAATTGAGTCAGGTATCTTTAACAGGATATCGTCTTAAAATCATCATTAAAATTTTGTCAAATCAAGGGCACAAGCCCCGTGACAGATTTTACTCCTTTATCTGTTTCGTAATAATTATATGTTATTATGAAATTGTTTTTTTCAGCACAAAACGCTTTCAGTGTCAGACTATTATCTCTGTCAGCAGGTTTTGCCTGTATGGCACCGATGGCGTCGGCGCAGACGGATTCTGCCCGCATCAACAACCTCAATGAGGTAGTGGTGAAGTCGGTAAGAGCAACCGAAAAGACAGGGATGTCTTTCACAAATGTCGGCCGGAAGGAAATCCGGAAGCAAAACCTGGGACAGGATATCCCGTTTCTGCTGAATCAGCTGCCTTCGGTAGTGAGTACTTCCGATGCGGGTGCAGGGATCGGCTACACAGGAATCCGGATCAGGGGAACCGATCCGACCCGGATCAATGTAACGATCAATGGTATCCCTTACAATGATTCCGAATCACAGGGTGTCTACTGGGTCAACATGCCGGATTTTGCCTCTTCGGTGCAGAGTATTCAGGTGCAGCGGGGGGTGGGTACTTCCACTAACGGCGCGGGCGCTTTCGGTGCCAGTATCAATGTCAATACGCTTTCGTATGAGAAAGATCCTTATGCTGAAACCAATGTGTCGGTGGGCTCATTCAATACGTTGAAAACCAACCTTATGGCCAGTACAGGGCTTATGAACGGTCATTTTGTAATTGATACCCGGCTTTCGAGGATTGTTTCCGACGGATTTATTGACCGCTCGGCCTCTGACCTGAAGTCTTTTTATGTGTCAGGAGGGTATTACGCAAAAGAGAACTTTGTCAGGCTGAATGTTTTTTCAGGAAAAGAAGTGACCGGACAGGCCTGGGAGGGTGTACCCGAGAGTGCGGCTAAAGGAGATCTGGCAGGTATTGATGCTTATGTAGAAAGAAATTACCTGGGGGAAGAATACAAAAAAGCGTTGCTTAACAGAGGGAGAAGATTTAATCCGTACACCTATGAAAATCAGGTGGACAACTACCAGCAGGACCATTATCAGCTCATTTCTTCTTTCAGAATCGGACAAAACTGGCGTTTTAATCCTACCCTTCATTATACCTACGGACGGGGATATTACGAGCAGTTCAGGGAAGATGATGATTTTGCGGCCTATGCTTTGCCTGATATCACGATCGGAGGGGAGGTCATCAAGAGCGCCGATCTTGTCCGCAGAAAATGGCTCGATAACCATTTTTACGGTGGAGTGTGGTCTTTTGACTATGAAGGCGACTCAAAACTGAAGTCTACTATCGGAGGGGGATGGAACAGGTATGAAGGGAAGCACTTCGGGGAAGTGATCTGGGCCCGGTACAATCCTTCGGATGACCAGAAATACAAATGGTATGATAACCTGGGCACCAAGTCGGATTTTAATGTTTATACCAAGTTTTTCTACCAGTTCAGCCAGGCATTTAATGCTTATCTGGATCTTCAATACCGCTCTGTAGGCCTTGGGATCCATGGCGTGGCAGATAAACTGCAGAGGGTTGACTTTAATAAAACATACCATTTCTTTAATCCCAAACTGGGGCTGAACTATGTCTTCAGTTCTGCTTCATCGGCTTACCTTTCTTATGCGGTAGGCAATAAAGAGCCGGGGCGTCAGGATTTTGTAGATAATGCGCCGGCTGCTCCCAGACATGAAAACCTGAGAGATCTGGAAATCGGATACCGTTTTTCAACGGATGACTTCCGGGCGGAGGCCAATTTTTACAGGATGGACTACAGAGATCAGCTTGTACTTACAGGCAAAGTCAACAACGTAGGAGAGGCGATCCGTGTCAATGTGCCACGTAGTTTCCGTACAGGAATAGAACTTCAGGCTTCTGCCAGGCTGTCTGCCCATTGGCAGGTTGGTGCCAATGCTACCCTGAGCAGCAATAAGATCAGGAACTTTGAAGAGACGATCCTGAGTTATGACGAGACCCCGGAACAGGTAAATAAGTATTCAAGGACGGATATTTCTTTCTCTCCCGGACTGATCGCCGGAGCGCAGCTGAGCTTTATTCCTCACCGGAGTTTTGAGATTACGTTGCTTTCCAAGTATGTTTCTGATCAGTACCTGGACAACACGTCTGATGAAACCCGTAAGATCGACGCGTTTTTCGTTAATGATCTCCGGCTTACATTTACACCCTCACAGAAGCTGCTGAAAGACATGCAGATAAGTCTTCTTGTAAACAATATTTTCAATCATCGTTATGAAGCCAACGGGTACACCTACAGCTACATTTACGGTGGGGTGATCACAGAGAATTTTCTTTATCCGCAGGCAGGAACCAACTTCCTGGCAGCTGTCAGGCTGAGATTCTGATACACTTTTTTATACGAAGAGGCGGGTTTTACCTGCCTCTTTATTTTTTGAGAAGGTTTTTTCAGAAAAACGCAGTCCTTACGCCTGATTTTGAGGAAAACTTGTGTATTTTGGTAAAAAAAACGTCAACGATAAATTCGTCCCCTGATGTCTGAGGTGTCAAAAGAGAAACCCAACCAGTTATTAAAACTTTTAGGAGTAGGATTCGGGATAGCCGTCACCATTGGCGGCACTATCGGTACCGGTATTCTTCGTAAACCCGGTCCTATTGCTGCTCAGCTGGGAGATCCCTGGCTGATTATGGGAGTCTGGATCCTGGTGAGTGTTTACGCATTTTTCGGAGTATTATGCGCTATTGAGCTGGCCGTTTCCATGCCTCAGGCAGGGGCCTGGTATGTTTATGCCCGGAGAGCGTTTGGTAATTATGCAGGATTTCTGACCGGCATTACCAGTTGGTTCGGGACAGTGGCGGCTCTTGGTTTCGGGGCTTATACCATGAGCGAATACATCGCTTTGCTTGTACCCGATACTTTACCGTATTTAAGGATAATAGCCATAGGCATATTGGTGTTACTTACGGCTTTCCATTGGCTGGGTACCCGCTCCGGAGGAAGATCCCAGGAAATCCTGGCTTTTTTGAAGGCGCTCGGGCTTCTGATCTTTGTGGCGTTGTGTTTTATATATGGCGGAAATGTAAAATATGATGCGCTTGAGAGAACCACGGAAGCAATCAAAACCCCGGCCCTGTTTATAGGTATTATCACGGCTTTGCAGGCGGTCTTCTATACATTCGACGGCTGGCATACAGCGGGTTATTTTGCCGAAGAGAATACCAATCCGGCCAAAAACCTTCCGAAATCCATGATCAGCGGGGTGCTGCTGATTATTTTTATTTACCTGCTGGTTAACCTGGCCATTCTGTATGTCATCCCGATGGATATTCTGGCCAACTCCAAGCTGGCTGCGGCAGACGCTGTAGCGCTTATTTTCGGGCAGGAGTCAGCCAGAATTGTGACGCTCTTCCTGATGTTATCCATTCTAGGGATCGTGAATGCCCAGGTCATGTTTGCCCCGCGGGTGATTTACTCCATGAGCCGCGACGGGCTGTTTCATCCGGCTGTGCGGAAAATCAACAAGGGCGGTACTCCCTCCGTAGCCATGCCCCTTACTTCTATCGGTTCTGTTCTTCTTATACTTTCGGGAAAGGAAATCTGTGGTATTCTGTCAGATATTGCGACGTTTTTCTTTGTGATGAGTTATGCCGCAGGTTTTGCTTCACTGATCAGATTGCGCAGGACAGAACCGGACCTTGAGCGGCCTTTCAGGGTTATTGGTTATCCGTTTGTTCCGTTCATATTGATCATCATTTCCATTCTTTTTCTCGTGGGAGCGGTGTTTCAGGACATAAAGAGCAGTCAGTTTGCCCTTATCTTCCTGGTGTTCAGTTACCCGCTATTCAGATTACAGCAGAAATATCTGCGCTAACCTCAGGATAGGGTCCGTCGATTATTGATGTAATCAGATCAAAAAGATTGGCGCAGCAGTGTTACCTTTCGTCTTTTGAAGAAAGGTCTGCCAGTGGGGACAAGTTTGACCGTGACCCCGGAAAGGCTGAGTGAAACCCGTCTGCCATACTCCCCGGGAATTGAACTATTTTATCGTTTTTTTTGGCGTTAAAATAAAGTTTGACCAATTTAGCCCAAACTTTCGGATCGCAGGGGAGTTTATATCAGTAAGAAAAAACACGATAATGTCTTTGAATTCCTATCTGGAGGCCATAAACCTCGAAATTTCCAATACTTCTTTCGGAAAGAAACCTGTTGAGCTTTATGAGCCGATCCGTTATATCATGGACCTTGGAGGAAAACGGCTGAGGCCTGCGTTGACGCTGATGTCTGCGGATATGTTTCTTCTTGACTGGAGAAGAGCGGTGAAGCCCGCACTTGCGGTGGAGATATTCCATAATTTTACATTGATGCACGACGATATCATGGACCAGGCGCCTTTGCGCAGAGGAAAACCAACGGTACATGAAAAATGGGATGCGAATGTCGCCATCCTGTCCGGTGACGTTATGCTTGTCGGCGCGTATCAGCTGCTTGAGGAGGTAGAGGACAGGCATTTTAAGAAAGTGGTCAGGCGTTTCAGTGAAACGGCGGCCGAAGTGTGCGAGGGTCAGCAATATGATATGAATTTTGCGCTCAGAACCGATGTGACGGAGGAAGAATATATAGAGATGATTACATTGAAGACCTCCGTTCTGCTGGGTTTTGCCCTGGAGCTCGGGGCAATTATCTCTGACGCAGGGGAGGAAAGGGAAAGGCTTTTATATCAGGTAGGGGTAAACCTGGGGATCGGATTCCAGCTGAAAGACGACATCCTGGATGTGTATGGCGATCCGGAGAAATTCGGAAAGCAGGTAGGGGGTGATATTATTGAGAACAAGAAAACCTGGCTTATGCTGAAGGCGCTGGAGAAAAGTGCTGACCTTGAAGAAGGAGCGCTACTGAGGGAGTGGCTCGGCGCAACTGTTTTTGATGCTGCTGAAAAAGTCAATGCTGTAAGGGGAATTTATGACCGGCTGGGTATCCGCCGGCTGGCTGAGCATAAAGCGGATGAGTTTTTTCAAAAAGGGCTCACTGCGCTGGACCGTCTGGAAGTAGAAGAAGAGAAAAAGATTATCCTGAGACAGTTTGCAGATTTTCTGATGTACAGAGAAAACTGAGAAAACGGATGAACATAAACAAAAATCAAGTAATATGTCTGTGACTTTCATTTTTATTGCCGTTACCGTAATAGCCAGCCTGATGGCTTTTCGCGACAGCAATCTGAGATATAAGCTGATCCACAATCCTTATGCGGTGTTTCATCGTAAAGAATACTACCGGCTGATTTCTTCCGGGTTTATCCATGCGGATTACGGGCATCTTTTGTTCAATATGATCGCTTTGTATATGTTCGGAGGGGTAGTTGAACAGTATTTTGCCTTTTTCTTCGGTGAAAAGGCCGGGGCTTATTTCATCCTGCTGTATCTCTCGGGCATCATTGTAGCTAATCTGCCCGATCTTATGCAAAAGCGGAACATGCCGTATTTTAATTCTCTCGGGGCTTCTGGCGGGGTTTCTTCTATCGTTTTTTGCAGTATTATCCTGCACCCGACTAACACCCTGCTGATTTTTCCTATACCTATCCCCATGCCGGCTTATGTTTTTGCGGTAGTGTATATCGCTTATTCGGTATACATGGAGAAAAGGCAGATGGATAATGTGAATCACCTCGCGCACCTGTGGGGGGGACTCTGGGGTGTGGTATTTATTGCAGTAGCACATTTTCAGTCTATACCGGCGTTTTATCAACAGATTCTGCATTCTTTTCAATGAAACTGACAGAGCCTTACCCGCTGAGAGAACGTACTTTTGGCCAGTCGGTGATGCATTCCCTGGCTGAGGGGCTCTTTCTTTACGCCTTCTTTGTTTTGTTTGAGCCCTTTCAGATGTCTACCTGGCATGATGAACACAAGTACCTCAAACTGGCGGGCTTTGCACTGGCTACCAGCCTTTCGACCCTGTTCAACAGAGAGGCTTTGCCCCGTTTGTTTCCGGGAATATGCCGGGAAAGCGAATGGGTGGTCTGGAAAGAAATTGTCAGTACACTGGTAGTATTGCTGACCATTGCCACGGCTAATTTTCTGTATGGGAACTGGCTGTTTCACTGGGGATTTACCTGGATAGGTTTCCTGCAGAACTTCGTGTCGGTCGTCATGATTGGCTTTTTCCCCGTTACTTTCTGGGTCCTGATGGATTATAATCTCAAAATGAGGAAATACAGTAAGCCCATTGAGATCAGTCATGTGACGGAAAAGCCACTGCCTGTGCGCAATGTAAGACTTACAGCAGAAAACGAGAAAGACATTATTGAAGCCAACGAATCCGATCTGCTCTTCATCGAATCTTCTGACAATTATTCTACTGTACACTATCTCATGGATGGGCAGTTAAGAAAAGAATTGCTCAGAAGCAGCCTTTCCCGTCTGGAGGGTCAGCTTCAGTCAGAGCGGCTTGTCAGATGTCACCGGTCTTACATTGCCAATCTCTCAAAGGTGGAGAAGGTAAGCGGCAACGCGCAGGGCTTCAGATTTCATCTGACAGGTACTGACCAGCAGGTTCCTGTAGCCAGAAAATATTCTTACCTGGTAGAAGGGCTCCGCTGATCAGGGTCTGAGAATGGTTTTACCCTTACTTACCTGTTCGATCTGCTTCCTGTCGGTCAGTTCAGGACGTTTGCCCCCTTCTACAAACATGCGGGCCTGATCATCATAATGTTTGCTCATAAAATAACCCGACTGCCCGGTTGGATTGACGCTGTAGGCGACGCGAGGCCGGTCGAAATCAATGATCCGGCGTAAAGCAGGACCGTAGGTTACTTTATAGGTTCCGGTAGAGTCCAGTTTAAAGTCCAGGTTATTGATCGTTTCTCTTCCACCCCGGGCCGGCATCGGACCGACGTTGAACCATTTACCGGCAATGGGTAAAATACCCAGCGGGTGGCTGTGCTGCAGGGTATGCACACGCTCCCACTTCCATTGGGAGAGGTCTTCCCCCAGTTGCTTTTTCAGGTCTTTGACCGTCTGGTTAAAGGCAGCCGTAAAAATATCACTGCGGGTTTCCTTTTGTGGTGTTTTAACGTTGTCCCACCACGGGGACGACTCCTTTCGAAAGAATGCAGAGGTATTTCTCGCCAGACCCAGATTGTCTTCGAAAATAGAAAAATTTTCCTGTCCGAGTTCGTCTTTCAAAGCGCCTTTATAGGTAAGGTATATAAATTTATAGAAGATTACCGGCTCTGTACTGTTTAACTCGTGGGTACCGTCCCAGCGTTTGAGCACATCCAGCGCTTTCAACGCGTCCTGATCCAGTTTTTCAACAGAGATTACCGGTAATATGTCCGCAAGGAATTCCGGGTAGGTGGCTGATTTTACATCATTGATTACTTTTCTTACCTCTTCTTCGGTCCAGTCGCTTTTGTCTGTAAAAATCAGCTCTTCTATTCTTCTGGCGCGGTTGGATGGCACATAATAACCCGCTACAAGACCCTTGCCCATATCGTCGGGTTGATTATTGGCCGTGTACAACGCTCCGCGTTCCGGGTTCAGAATCTGTGGGTTATCCTTGAAATCCAGCCATCCGAGGGGGTCATCCAGGCCTGTTGACCCGTCAAGAATCAGCTGAGGGTTGACGTGGGCCGGTCTTACCGGAATTTTACCCGCGGCCCACCAGGCAATGTTGCCCAGCGTATCTGCCCACATGAAATTGAGGCCGGGGGAGGTAAGAGGACTTACAGCCACAGCAGCCTCTGTGGCGTTGCGGGCATGGCTGAGGTTATAGAATACTTCAAGATGACGCGAAGGGAACTGATGGTAGACCCACCACAGGGCGACGGGATCTTTTATGTCTTTGATTTTGGAGAAGGCGCCGTTAAGGAGATAACCGTGTCGTGATTTTTTTACTTCCAGGATCTGATCCTCTCTGTCCTTTATCCTGATGGTTTCCTTCCGGATGTCCAGCGGCTCCCAATGATCTTTATACCATACCTGCCCGGGGTTTTCCGGGTTTACTTTTTCCCTGTAGAAATCCGCATCGTCATTCTCAAACATGGTCAGCCCCCAGCCGCCGTAACCGGTGTGACCCAGGGCCGGAACAGGCGTGCCGGCCAGGAAGTTACCATAAATCTTAAAGCCCGGGCATTCCAGATGGGCTTCATACCACACAGACGGCTGTGAAAAGGCAATGTGCGTGTCGTTCGACAGGATGGGTTTACCGGACCTGGTCTTTTTTCCTGAAATCACCCAGCCATTGGAGCCATGAAAAGGTGGAAACAAAAGTGTCTGCTGTAGCCTGTTCATTTCTGATGCCATGCTGGTGAGGGCTTTGTCCGGGGCAGAAGAAACGGAGCGTTGCACCGGGATTTTCCAGGAACCATCAGGCCAGGCGCCCAGAACATCTTCGTGGTAGCTTTTGCCAAGTTGGTTGTAAATGGTGGTGCTGATCACCTCGGTATTGAACGCTGCGGCAAAAGTGTATCCCATATATCCGACTATGATCTCCATATCTTCGAGGGTAAAAGGAGTCCTGGGAATACCGGCCAGGGTGAATTCAACCGGCGTTTTGCCGGTTTCTATATGATGGTTTATTCCTTTGAGGTAGGCTTTGGCAGCTTTAACAAAGGGAGCGTCGGGGTCATTGTAGGTAGTGGCAAGGGTTTGTTTGGCATGGTGCCTGAAACTGAGCGTACGGAAAAAGCGGTCGCTGTCGAGGGCAGCTTCTCCGAATACCTCAGAAAGGCGGCCGTCGGCCAGCCGGCGGATAACCTCCATCTGGAAAAGTCTGTCACGGGCATGGATATAGCCGAATGCATAGAAAAGATCTTCTTCGTCAGAGGCATAGATATGCGGGATACCATAATCATCGAAAAGTACTTCAGCGGGTGCTTTCAAACCTGGAAGGCGGAGGTCTGCATTGAGGTCTGGCACAAGAGACCTCAGGTAGAGCCATACTCCGGCTGTAACAAGAATGAGCAGAATAATTAATCCCGCTAAAAGGCGTTTTACGATTTTCATTGATCCGGTATTAAGACTTTACAGACAGAGATAAAAATACATCCAAAACCGATGGAATTGATTCAAATAATACGAAAAAAAGAGAGGCTTTGTGTATTCATTCACAAATCTATTGTATTATTTAAAGAATTTTATATTTTAACTGTCTAATTATCATTGTTTTAATTTTTCAAATGTAGTAAATTTGTAACACGATATAATTATCTAATATTTACGATTATGGCACTGGCAAAACAATTTTTAAAATCGAAACCAGTTTGTAAAGTCACTTTTGAGCTTTCGGGTGAAGTTGTAGATGGAAAAGAAGTGGCTGTAGTAGGAGATTTTAACCAATGGTCAGCGACTGAGACGTTCCTGAAAAAACAGAAGAACGGAGGTTATAAAACTACTGTTGAACTTCCTGTAGGTCAGGAAATACAATTCCGTTATCTGATCGATGGAAGTACATGGATCAATGATGAAGCAGCAGACAAATATGTACCGAGCGGTGTATCATCTGATGATAACTCTGTAGTGGTACTTTGAGATATTAATTTTAAGGTTGAATAATATAAAAAAAGGCGGTCTGTTTTTGGCCGCTATTTTTTTGCTCCTTTCCCAGGTGCGGGAAAACCACGCCTGCATTCCGATTATTGTTTCAAAAAGCATATCTTTGGGTGATTAACCCTTTACAGAGATAATGCCGGAGAATCGGAAAGACCACCCTAAAGCACATCCGGTGCTTTTTACCCTGTTTGCTGCCGTGACGGCGTTTCTTACCTACCTGTGTTTTTATCCTTTCCGGAGAGCCTATACTGCTGCCACTTATGATGATCTGGCTTTTTGGGGTGTGCATTTTAAGATCCTGATGATAACGGCCCAGGTCCTTGGGTTTGCCGTATCTAAGGGTTTGGGAATCAAATATGTATCTGAGATGAATCCGGCACATCGGGCCAGAAACCTCATTGTTATCATTCTGCTTTCCTGGATATGTTATCTGTTGTTTGCCCTGGTACCGGCACCCTATAATCTAGTTTTTATTTTTCTGGCCAGTCTGCCGCTCGGGATGGTTTACGGTACCATGCTGGGGTTTCTCGAAGGGCGCCGGGTAACTGAGCTGCTGGTGGCGGTGTTGACGGCCTCGTTCATTATCGGTTCAGGGTTTGCCAAAAGCGTCGGTAAATGGGTGATGATGAATCTGGGGGTGGGGGAGTTCTGGATGCCTTTTGTGGCTTGCGGGATCATGCTTGTTCCCTTTGTTTTTTGTGCCTGGCTGATGGGTAAGATTCCGCCGCCTGATGCAGAGGATGAGCGCAGCAGAACAGAAAGGAAGCCGATGAAAAGGGAAGACCGGAAAGCGTTTGTCCGGGAGTTTGCATTCAGCCTGACCATATTTGTGATTTCCTATGTATTGCTCACCACTTTCAGAGAATTCAGGGATAATTTTGCTCCTGAAATCTGGAAGCAGCTGGGGTATGTGGATAACTCCGGCATATTTACACAGACAGAAATACCAATTGCCATTGTGGTGCTTATCATCATGGCGTCTATGAGGTGGCTGAAAAATAACCTTACGGCGTTCAGGGTGATTCAGGTTCTGATGTTATCAGGGGGCATACTTATCGGATCGGGCACTTTGCTTTTTCAGCAGGGCATCATTTCTCCGGTAGTATGGCTCACTTTGCTGGGTTTTGGCGTTTATCTGGCATACTCTATGTGTAACAGTCTGTATTTTGAAAGACTGATAGCCGTCTTTAAAAAAGCCGGAACCATAGGTTTTCTTATCACTTTTGCAGATTATTATGCTTACCTGGGCAGTATACTTGTGCTTTTTTACAAGAATTTTTTCCAGAGCGAAATTGACTACCTTGATTTCTTTATCTACCTGTCCTATGTGATTTCAGCGGTTTATGTCCTCCTGGTGGGGGTGTCGATGCTGAATCTCGAACGCAAAAACAAGAGCCTCGCTGCTTGATAAAATGGTTTTAAGGGGTATTTATATGTAATTCAGAAAACGTTAATTTCAATGCACTGAATTGACACCGGCATGAAAAGAGCAGGTTATTTTTTAAGTGTTTCTTATTCGCCCGATGTCCGGGGCTCAGAAAAAAAAGGCAATGGCGCATTCAGATCGGGTCGGATATGGAGAGCACATCATTCGTTTAAGAAGAACAGACACCTATTTCACCCGGTCACAGGCTCCCGTCAGGGCTGATCCGTATTAACCAGCCCGCTATCTTTTTCAATAACACAACATTGGCATAACATCCAGTTGACACTGGAATCTGATTTTTGATCATGAAAAATCGGATTTCCAATCTGCTGGAGCGTAAGCCGGCGCTGCTGATCATCTGGGCTATTATAGCCGCATTCGGTACGTATTTCTGCACCTACGCTTTTCGCAAGCCTTTTTCTACGGGCTTGTTTACGGGCTTCAGTGTGTTTGGCGTCAGCTATAAAACCATACTGATCATCACCCAGGTATTCGGATACATGTGTTCCAAATTTCTGGGGATAAAGATCATTTCTGAATTAAAATCCGGTAACAGGATCAGACTGATCGCGGGACTCATTCTTGTGGCGGAACTTGCGCTGGCAGGGTTCTCGTGGGTTTCTCCCGAATACGGCTGGGTATTATTGTTTCTGAATGGTTTGCCGCTGGGAATGGTCTGGGGAATCGTCTTCAGTTTTCTGGAAGGGCGCCGCTTTACAGAGTTGCTCGGACTGGGCCTCAGCATTAACATGATCATGACCTCCGGGGTACTGAAGAGCTTTTATTTGTGGCTGCAGCAGCAATATCATTTCTCCGAGTTTCAGATGCCTTTTATCATCGGCCTTATTGCTCTGCCTTTTTTTGCTCTTTTTCTGTGGATGCTCGCCTGTATACCTGCTCCGGGGCAGGAAGATATGGAACTCAGAAGCAAGCGAAAACCCATGAACAGGTTCGAAAAACTGAACCTGCTTTCTTCCTACGGGTTTGGTATATTTATGCTGATCGCGGCTTATATGCTTTTTACCACGATCAGAGATTTCAGGGATAATTTCGCCGTTGAAATCTGGAAAGAGCTGGACCCCGGGCATGATCTTACTATATTCGGAAAAGTAGAAACCATCATAGCCGCGGTGGTCATGATGGTCATTGCCACCCTGGTACTGATCCGGAGCAATGAAAAGGCCTATTATGTTATTACGGGTCTGATGGCTCTGAGTACCCTCATGACAGGTATATCAACATCTTTTTTTCTTGACCACCGCATAGGGGTGTATGAGTGGATGATTACCCTGGGTATTGGTTTGTTTTTCCCTTATCTGCTCATACAGATCGCTGTTTTTGAACGGCTCATCGGCATGTTCAGAATGAAAGCCAACGCCGGTTTTCTGGTTTATCTCTGTGATTCGCTGGGATACCTCGGAAGTGTGGCCATTTTACTGGTAAAGGAGTTTCTATGGGCGGACATCAGCTGGGCAGCCTTGTTGATCCGTTTTGCCATGATTTCTTCAGTGCTGGGCGGGTGCCTGATTGTGTTACAGGGATTGTTTTTCGCCAGAAAAAAGAATTTAAAAAGGGGAAAAGACTTTCAACTTGTGGTCAAATGACTTCTCCCCGTGGCTAAATGGAGGGGTTGAACAGATAATGTCAGTTAAAAAGTCGCTGTATGACTTCCTCAGCATAACCGGCAGAGGAGGTCATTCCTTTTCCTCCGATACCGGTACGGATATGGATATTGGGACTGATATCGAGTTCATAGATTTCGTCCGGGTGCTGGGCATAATAACCGGCCCATCTGGCGGCAATGTTTCTTACATCAAAGGCTGCAATTCTGGAAGCCTCCCTGAGCATCAGTTCGTCGACATGGTCTTTAGAACCTAATCCCAGGTTTTCGACTTCTCCGATCCCGGCATACTCATGCGAATCCCCAATAATTATGGAGCCGTCAGCACCTTGTTTGAAGAGAATATGTATACCCCACTGCTTCAGTTCGGTCAGATGATCAGGGGTTTGCAATTCCTGAAAAGAAGGGCACTGACTGAATGATTCATAGCGGCGGATCGTAAGGCCGGTAAGTATGTTGGCCCTGAGGTTAACCTCAGGCATCGGATGTGTTTTCATCATCTGAAGTTTGCTGACCATAAGCCCGCTTTGCCGGAAGGTGTCCGGGAAGAGGAGATTGAAAACATAGCCGCTGCAGATGACGGCTTTTTCCGCCATGAAAACTTCACCTCCGGTCAGGGTGACTTTTACTCCTCCCGGGCCTTCCTCACAGCCGGTAACAGCTCTGGAAGTGAGCAGCCGGGTATCTGTGGTAGCTTTGATGAATTCAAGCAGGCGGTAGATGAGCAGGTGAGGTTCAGCGCTCATGTCTCCGGGATAAAAAATACCTCCGCCGTGAATATACTGAGGCCTGATGTCGGGAAACCTGAGCCCGATCTCTTTTATGTCGAGCAGGTGGTTTTCATATCCCAGGTTGGCGTGAATGGCACTCATTTCCTGTGCTACCTGCCATTCCTCCTGGTCAGAGGCGAGGTAAATACTGCCATTGGAAGTTATGGAAAGGTCGGTATGCTGCTGTATTTCTCTGTAGATTTCCAGGCTCCGGCGCCCGAGTTCAAACCATCTGCCGGAGAGTCCGGAGGGGACCACCTGCCCGAAGTTCTGAATGGTAGAACCAACAGGGCGGTTGTCCTTCTCAATGATCAGGACCTTTTTTCCGGTCCGGGCGGCGTGATAGGCATGAAAACTACCCATTACTCCTGCGCCTATCACAATCAGGTCATATTTGTTCATACCGGTATTGCTTTGATGATATCCATAACCCCGGCGACAGAGCTGATCAGCCCGTCGTTTGGCCAGGCGGCCAGCTGTTCGGCGGAATGTGTGCCATTGGTTACTCCCAGACTCAGCAGACAGCCCGCTTTTTTTCCTGATTCAAGATCAGAAGGGGTATCCCCGACATTGATCACCTGCTTTGGATCATCAATGCCGAAAGTGGCCATGGCCTTTTGGATCATGAATGGCTCGGGACGACCCTTGGCTACCGCCTCCGGCGTAAGGGAAAGGTCGATAACGGCTCTTCCGCCTGTATTCATGTAATGCGGATCAAGACCTTCAAGCCAGCCGAGTTTTTTCAGAATAATATCCGCCACAACCCTGTAGAATCCGGTAGTCAGCGCAATCCTGATATTGTTTTCCCTCAGAAAAGCAAACGTTTCCAGGCACCCTTCGGTAGGAAAGATGTCATGGGTAGCATAATGTGTTTCGAGGATATCACGGAAAGTATCATAGGAAACAAAAACGTTCTCTTCATATTCCGGATGGTCGTTTCCGATTTTTTCGTTCCACAACATTCTGAAGACTTCAATTTTAGAATAACCCTGGAGAGCCAGTATCCTTTCCTCCGAAACCTGCAGGCCGGTTTGGGCACAGGCCTTTGCAAAACAGGTTTCCACTTCCCGGTTGTCTCTGACCGTGGTGCCGGCCATATCCATTACTACCAGTTTTATGTTGTTCATCATCGCTATGTCATTTATTCCGGATCGTCTGTACCGGTTACCGGCTGCAAATATCTCTGGAAAGCTGCCTAAACCCGGTATTTTTCATATTAAGGAATGTTTAATTTTTCAAAGGAAGGTATGCTCCGAAATACCGCAGAGTCATATTATGTCAGAGTTAAATCCGGCGATGATATGATAACATAAATTTAAGAAGCGGCGCCCTTTCCTTAATAATCAGTTTTTATTACAGCACGTATTTTGTGTCCGCAAATGCCCGGCTTGCCGGCCTTTGCAAAAACATAAAAAACGCATGTAATATGTACCAAACTTTACCAAAGAAAAACAATTTTTTCAGAAAGATTACGGGGATTTTGTGCCTGTCCATCCTTATTCTTTCCGGATTTAAGCCGCTGGCGCAAAATTCAGTCAGCGGAACTGTCAAGGCTTCAGGCGGAGAGGCAATTCCGGGAGCCAGCATTCTTTTGAAAGGAACACAGAACGGAACGACAACCAATGCTGACGGACAGTTCAGGATCAGCGTTCCGGGTTCATCGGCCGTCCTGGTGGTGTCTTCCATTGGTTATAACACAAGAGAAGTTTCGGTCGGAAATAAAACCGTGATTGATATTGTGCTGGAAGAAGATTCCAAGGCCCTGCAGGAGGTTGTAGTAACTGCCCTCGGTATCAAAAAAGACGCCCGTCGTATCGGGGTTTCCATCCAGAGTGTGGACGGTGCTTCTACCGTAAAGGCCAGAGAACCCAATGCCATCAACGCCCTGGCCGGAAAAGTGGCCGGTCTGACCATCGGTTCACAACCTGAGCTTCTGAGAAAACCGAACATTGCCCTTCGTGGTAATTCAGAGATCCTGTATGTGGTAGATGGTGTGCCGATCAACTCTGATACCTGGAACATCAGCCCGGACGATATAGAAACCTACTCTGTTCTGAAAGGTGCTTCGGCGTCGGCTTTATATGGCTTCAGAGGTAAAAACGGTGCCATCCTTATTACTACTAAAAGAGGAACGAAAGACAAGAGAGGGTTCTCTGTAGATGTAAACTCGTCTACAATGATGGATAAAGGCTTTTATGCCATACCTAAGGTGCAGGATGAATACGGCCCCGGTGACCACGGCCGCTACTGGTTTGTTGACGGAAAGGGTGGCGGTCTGAACGATGGTGACTATGACGGTGGCTGGGGGCCTAAATTCGAAGGCCAGCTCATCTCCCAGTATGACAGCCCTATCGATCCTGCAACCGGAGAAAGAGTGCCTACTCCGTGGGTGGCCAGAGGAAAAGATAACCTGACCCGTTTTCTGGAAACCGGTGTATTGTCGACCAATAATGTTTCCGTATCTGCTTCAGGAGAGAAATACAATCTGCGTTTCTCTGCTTCACATATTTTTCAGAAAGGGATTGTCCCTAACACCAAGATCAACATTACCAACTTCAACATTACTTCTGATTACCAGTTCTCCAGCAGGTTGAAGTTTGAGTCGGGTCTGCAATACAACCGCCAGTATACTCCTAATATCCCGGATATCAATTACGGACCGAACTCCATCATTTACAACATGGTGCTTTGGGCCGGTGCTGACTGGGATGTGGCAGATATGCGTAACTACTGGCAACCGGGCAAGGAAGGTATTCAGCAGATCTATGCAGAATACCAGCGTTACAACAACCCGTATTTCATGAGCTATGAGTGGTTAAGAGGCCATTACAAGTCTGATATTATCGGGCAGGCGGCGATGACCTATAAGATCACTGATTTTCTGGACGTTATGCTGAGATCGCAGGTAACCACCTGGAACCTGTTCAGAAACGAAAAATTCCCTTACTCAGCAGGTTCTTACGGCCGTGATGAGAGAAGAGGAGACTACAGGGAAGACCGCAGAAACCTCTTTGAGAACAATACAGATATCCTTGTAAGGTTTGATAAAGACCTTTTCAGAGATTTTAATGCCAAGATATGGGCCGGAGGAAACATCAGAACTTTTGAGTACAGCTCACAGTTCGGTTCGACCGATTACCTGAATGTTCCGGGATTGTACAACTTCAACAACTCCGCCAACCCGGTCAGGACGGCTAACTTCAATTCAGCCATGCGGGTGAACTCGGCCTACTACTCAGCTGATTTTACCTACAAAAACCTGTTGACGCTTTCAACGACCGGTCGTGTGGATAAGCTTTCTACACTTCCTGAAGGAAACAATACGTTCTTCTATCCTTCGGTAGCTTTGTCTACTGCCCTTACGGATTACCTGCCATTGCCTTCCGTGATTTCTTTCCTGAAGCTGAGAGGGTCGTATGCCAACGTGAAAGACGGTCTGACGCGTTCTACAATCGGTACAACCCCTTCGCTGGGTGACGGTAACCCACTGGGTTACGGAGAGCAGTATTACTCCCCTTATGACGGCCCGTCTTACCAGAACTCAGCTGTTTACAACACTCCGTTTGCCTACAACAACCAGCCTTCGGCTTATTATACCAACGGTCTGAATAACCCGGCGCTTAAGCCAAGCTCCACTTCACAGACAGAAGTAGGTGTGGACGTTAAATTCCTTCAGAACCGTCTGGGTTTTGATGTAACCTACTTTGTTTCAGACGAAGGTCCGAGGATTTTCTCTCTGCCGGTTTCTATTGCTTCGGGATACAGCTCGGCATTGGTTAACGGTATTAAAACCCAGAAAAAAGGATGGGAAATTGCACTTTCGGGAACACCTGTCAAGAACCCGGGCGGATTTAACTGGGATATCCTTGCCAACTATTCAACCTATCAGGAAAGACTCACCGAGATTTATCCGGGTGTGGAAAGCCTGAACCGGTTCTTTAAGGTCGGAGACCGCCTTGATAAGTTTTATGGCTCGGCTTTTGCCAAAACTCCGGACGGACAGATCATAAACGATGCTTCCGGTCGCCCTATCACAACGCCGGTGGCCCAGTTCCTGGGTTATCTGAATCCTAAGTTTGTGTTCGGTATCAACAACAAATTCTCTTACAAAGACCTGAGCTTCAGCTTCCAGTTTGACGGACGTATCGGTGGGGTGATCTCCAACTACATCCAGCGTCAGACATTCAGAGGCGGTCGTCATATTGCCCTTGTTCAGGGTGATATGGGTGTAGCCAGATATGAAGATTACCTGGGCAACAAAACTTACGTAGGAGAGGGTGTTCAGGTGGCTAACGGGGCTTCTATCAACTTTGATGCTGCGGGTAAGATTGTCAACTACGCAGAGCTTACCTATGCCCCGAATACCACCAAGCAGTTTGTTCAGGATTATGTAGCCCGTTACTACAACACGGATGAAGGTAACCTGATGAGCCGTTCATTTGGTATGCTGAGAGAGGTAGTGATCGGATACAACCTTCCCAAGCACCTGATCGGAAAAAACATCCAGAATGTTTCGGTATCCCTTGTCGGCCGTAACCTGCTTTACTTTGCCGAGAAGAAAGATATTGACCTTAATCAGTATCTGACCGACGGTGGTTCAGGCCTGCAGACGCCTTCAACCAGAAGATACGGTATCAATCTGAACTTCACATTCTGATAAAACAAGACAAAGCATTTAAAGAGATAATTATGAAACTGAATAAATTAATTCCGGCATTGTCCATCTCAGTACTTCTGGTAGCCGGAGGATGTGAGAAAACTTTTGAGGAACTGGAAAAAGATCCGAACAAAGCGGTAAACGTACCGGCGTCACTGGTACTGCAAGGTATTGAGGCCGATCTTTACAATAACACAGGAAGACCCTTCAGTGCTGAAATGCGCTGGAACCAGTACTTCTGTTCGAACTACAACTACTATGCAACAAATGAATATACCTGGACAGAGATGACCAGCCATTATTTTACATTGAAGAACGTCGTTAAGATGGAAGAAGAAGCGCTGCGCAGCGGTGCGGCAGCAGTGAACCCTTACGCTTCACTTGGTAAGTTTTTCAGAAGCTTCTTTTTCGACCAGATGTCGAAAAGGGTGGGAGACCTGCCCCTGAGTGAGGCGCTTAAAGGCAACTCCAATACGCATCCGCTTTACGATACCCAGAAAAACGTGTATGTGCAGATCCTGAAGTGGCTGGAGGAAGCCAATGATGATTTAGCTTCTCTGATAGCTAAAGGTGAAACCTCAGTGAGCGGTGATTTTTACTATGGCGGTGATCTGAGAAAATGGCAGAAGGCTGTGAATGCCCTTCACCTGAGAATCCTGATTACACTCAGTAAGAAAGAATCGGAGGCAGACTTGTCTGTAAGATCCAAATTTGCACAGATCATCGGCAACCCCACTAAGTATCCTTTGTTTGAATCGGCTTCTGAAAGTCTTCAGTTCATTTCAAACAATTTCAACAAGTATCCGTCGAATCCCGACAACTTTGGTTTTGACGCTACCCGTCAGAACATGGCCAAAGCCTACATTCAGGCACTCACTGACCGCAAGGATCCCAGGGTTATGAAGACGTGTGAGCCCGCCGGTTTTGAGCTCAAAAGTGGCAAACTGCCTTCTGATTTTACGGCTTATGTAGGCGCCAGTTCAGGCGAAGATCTGGCAGACATGGCCTCTAATGCCGGTGTGAATAACGGAACGGGATTTGCTCCCGGTAAATATTCCTTCCAGAACAGAAACAGGTATTATACAACTTATGCGGGCGAACCGGCTACGCTTATCGGATATCCTGAGATGTGTTTTAACATCGCGGAAGGTTTGCACAGAGGATGGGTAACAACAGGCAGCGCTGAAGAATGGTATAAGAAAGGCGTTCAGGCATCCATCGCTTTTTACGGCATCAATGAAGGCAGCAACACCATGACTTATTCTAAAAACGGTGGTCGTGATGCTTCTGATTTTGCTACGTTCAGCATTGCCTTCAACTTTGACAATTATTACAACCAGGCCAATGTAAAATATACCGCAGATGCCAAAGGTCTGGAACAGATCATCACCCAGAAATACCTGGCGTTTTTCATGAATTCAGGAATGGAAGCCTATTTCAACTGGAGAAGAACCGGTTACCCTCAGTTTTATACCGGTGTAGGTACCGGTAACTCGGGCAGGATCGCGATCCGCTGGCAATATCCGGTTTCTGAGATCACAACGAATCCGGATAATTACAAGAAGGCCATTGACAGCCAGTTTGGTGGCAAGGATACCATCAATGAAACCATCTGGCTTCTGAAATAAGACTGTTTCTCATATTTAGTTTAGGTTAATAAATGATTGCTAAAAGCGGAGAGGTTTCCTCTTCGCTTTTTTCTGTTGCTGTACTTACTTTTTGTCTTCAGGAGCTGTGCATTAAATCTTGTTCGGGCTGAAGTGACTTTTACCCGGTCAATGCGTCTAAAAGATCATATGAAAGGAAAAAACGACCGGCTGCTGCAGCATTAATGTATCCGTCTTTACATAAAAGTAATACTGCCTCATTGTAGGCCTTGGGCTTTTTAAATAACTTGCCGTTTCATCTTAATCTGTTATACACAAGGTAAGAGCCCGCTCTGCCCTAAAATTCTATGGAAACCAGAAGAGAATTCATTCAGAAAGCAGCCATGCTGGCCGGAGGTACGGGACTGGCAGGAATGCTGCCTCCCTCCATTCAAAAAGCGCTCGCCATTAATCCCGCGGAGGGCAGCACTTATCTGGATGCGGAACATGTGGTGATCCTGATGCAGGAAAACCGTTCTTTTGACCACAGCTACGGTACTTTGCAGGGCGTGAGGGGTTTCAATGACCCGAGAGCGATCTCGTTGCCGAATAAGAACAGGGTCTGGCTGCAGTCAAACAGAGACGGGGCCACTTTCGCTCCCTTCCGCCTGGACCTGAAGGATACCAAGGCTACCTGGATGAGCGATCTGCCGCACTCATGGGAAAACCAGGTTGACGCCCGCAACCAGGGGAAATATGACAAATGGCTGGATGTAAAGTCATCCGGAAACGAAGAGTTTAAAGCCATGCCTCTTACCCTGGGATATTACAACCGGGAGGATATTCCCTTCTACTATGCGCTGGCGGATGCATTTACCGTTTGTGACCAGAACTTCTGCTCTTCGCTGACCGGCACCACCCCCAACAGATTGTATATGTGGACCGGTACCATCCGGGAAGAGCAACATCCTGACTCCAAGGCCAATGTAAAGAATGAGGATGTGGATTACGGAAAACCGGCCCGCTGGAGAACTTTCCCTGAAAGGCTGGAAGAAGCGGGGATCTCCTGGAAAATCTACCAGAATGAGATCAGCCTGCCTGTAGGATTGGAAGGAGAGGAAGAATCATGGCTGGCCAATTTTACGGATAATTCCATTGAATGGTTCGAGCAATACCATGTACGGTTTCACAAAGAATACTATCCCTATATCCTGAAAATGGAGAAAGTGCTTCCTGAGCAGATCGCCGGGCTAAAGAAAACACTTGCTACCCAGACGGAAGGTACCCCAGAATACAAAAAGACGGCAGACAACATAGCTCGGTCAGAATACTATCTCAATGTAGTAAAAAATGACCTGGAAGAATGGAAGCCTGAAAAATTCGATAAGCTTTCGGCGTTTGAGAAAAGCATTCATGACAGAGCTTTTACTACCAACCGCCGGGACCCGCACTATCATGACCTTGAAAGGCTGGAATATGAAGATAACGGCACAAGAAGAATGGTGAACGTGCCTAAAGGAGATGTATTGCATCAGTTCCGGGAAGATACAAAAACCGGTAATCTGCCGGCCGTTTCCTGGCTGGTCGCCCCTCAGAAGTTTTCCGATCACCCTTCATCTCCCTGGTATGGGGCCTGGTATGTTTCAGAGGTAATGGATATCCTGACGCAGAATCCCGAAGTGTGGAAAAAGACGGTCTTTATACTTTGTTACGACGAAAATGACGGATACTTCGATCACGTTCCGCCATTTGTAGCGCCTGACCCGAATGTGCCGGGCAGTGGGAAAGTGTCTGCGGGGATCGATACGGCCGTTGAACAGGTGAGCCTGGCCCAGGAGCTGAAACGCAAAAGGTCAAACCCTGAAAGAGACTCCAGGGCAAGCCCCATCGGGCTGGGCTTCAGGGTTCCTCTGGTCATCGCGTCGCCATGGAGCCGGGGCGGTGTGGTTAATTCAGAGATTTTTGATCACACCTCCATCGTTCAGTTTCTTGAAAAATTTGCCAGCCGCAAGAGCGGGAAAAAGATCTTGGAAACGAACATTACAAAATGGAGAAGAACCATCTGCGGAGACCTTACCTCTGTTTTTCAGCCGTATAAAGGCGAAAAGATCAGCCTTCCTGAGTTTGTTAAAAGGAAGCCCTTTATCGAGTCTGTTCATAAAGCACAGTTTAAAAAGCTTCCTTCAAACTTCAGAAAACTGAGCCCGGATGATATTGAAGGGGTCAACAAAGACCCGCTGCATGGCGGGATCCTACCCAGACAGGAGAGCGGTATCCGTAAGGCTTCTGCTTTGCCTTACCGCCTTTACACAGAAGGGGGGCTGTCTGCAGACCGGCAGACATTTGACATCGGTCTGACCGCATCTGAAATCACCTCGGGTGTGAAGTCGGAGGGATGTCCGTTTGTGGTATATGCCCCCGGAAAATATCTTAAGGGAAATACTTTTGAGCCGGTCAGGGTCTGGAACTATGCTGTAGCTGCCGGAGACACGCTTAAGGATGAGTGGCGCCTGAAAGATTTTGAAGGAGAGAAATACCATTTACAGGTTTACGGACCTAACGGCTTCTTCAGAGAATTCAAAGGAGATGCCTCTGATCCGGGCGTTATTACCAGGGCAGTATACCCGTCAGCGAAATCAGGCCTCAAAAAACCGACCGGCAACCTGGAGCTTGAAGTAGTCAATAAAAACAAGACCGAAAGTCTGACCATAGAAATTACAGATCATTCATACGGGTATGGTAATCACAGCCGTGTGATTAAGCCCGGAGCGAAAGCTACTGTCTTGCTGGACCTTGCCAAAAGCCATGGCTGGTATGATTTCAGTGTGAAAGTCAAAGGAAACAAAGACTTTGAAGTGAGATATGCCGGGCATGTGGAAACCGGCGATATGAGTTTTACTGACCCGGCCATGGGCGGAGTGATCTGACAGCTGATCTTCTGGAGCCGGGTTTTCATGCCCGGCTTTATTTTTCTTCTATGCGCACAAGCCCCACCCCGTATTTTTCGCTGATGACCTGTTTTTTATAGTCTCTGAATCCTTCCATTTTACCAAATACGAGATCTCCGGGTTCGGGAACCCTGATGAGGCATGTCTTTTTACTGTAAAAAGAAAAGCTGGGGAAATAATGGTCAGGAGTAATGATTTTTTCCCGGATACCGGAAGAAGCCAGGGCGATTTCTTTTACAGGGGCCTGTTGCAGACGTGCATAATACCTGAAGAAGGTATTAAAGGCCAGAATAGCTACCAGCGCAGCAGGCAGCAGCCCGTTATGTGTTTTTCTGAAAAAGAAGAAAAGTACAATGACCCCTGCGGACATCAGAGAAAAGTAAAAAGGGCCGAAAACTTCAGATACCCCGGAAATGACAGCCTGAACGTAGCTGTCCTTGATCAGGGGAGAGAAGTGCGGCGCGGATAACGGTGCCGCGATGAAGACCGTGAGTAGAAAAAATCCCGAGTAAAAAGCGCTTTTCCGGCCTGATTCTGACACGGATCCGGAAGCGAGCAGAATCAGTGGCACGTAGCCGATAAGAATATAATGGGGGAGTTTGGTGCCTGAAAAAGAAAAAAGCAGGAAAACCAGCCCAAACCAGGTAAGCAGAAAAAAACGGAAGGGATCGCCTATATTTTTCTGAAAAGAGGTCAGAGACCGTAAAAAAATAAAGCTGAAAGGCAGCAGACCTGTAAGGAAAACCGGGATGTAGTAGAACCAGCCGCCTCCGTGGCTCTCCATGGCATGGGTAAAGCGTCCGAGATTATGTTTGAAGAAAAAGTCCTCTATCACCAGCGATCCGACTTTGCGGTAACTCAGATAGAACCAGGGAACCACAATACAGGCAAAAAGCAGGATAGAAGGCAGGTGAAATAGTTTCAGGGCCCTCTCCCATTTTTTGTAGCGGATGACCCAGATCAGAACAACGCCTGCCGGGATAACCATGGCTACGGGGCCCTTGGCGAGAAAAGCCAGCCCGGCGGCTGCATATGCTATAGTGAGAAACCCGCTCCTGCTGTTTTCCAGGAATTTCCAGAGGTTCAGTAGCGTAACCGTCATCAGAAAGTTGAGGGTAGCATCTGCGATGGCGGCCTTCCCGATCATCGACAGCTGTATGGAGCCTGCAAAAAGTATTACTATCGTCGATCGCTGATCTTTCACAGGAGTGAATCTGACAAGAAACCACAGCAGTGCCAGGGTCATCATTACCGAGGGGAGTCGTACAGCCCATTCCTCCGGGCCGAACAGATGCTGGCTGCCGGCTATCAGCCAGAAAACCAGCGGAGGTTTGTCATACCGGTGTTCGCCATTGACCGTGATCGTGACAAACTCCTTTTTCAGCAACATCTCACGGGCGGCTTCCGCATAAAACCCCTCGTCTTCATCAAACAGCGGGGCATTGATTCCATAAAAAAAACTGAAAAAGACCAGGGTGATCAGCAATATTCTGGTAACGGAACGGGACATCATGATTCCTTAAAGATTTGGTAATTCCTCCGTGATTTTGCACACTTAATTTTGGGTTTCACGTAAAGATTGGGCCGGATACCCTCAGAATCTGTACCGTATGAAACATATATTACACGGCAGAAGGCGCAAATTTCTGCTATTTATCCCGTTATTCATTGTTAAGTTTTTGTTAGCACCACTGGGCTGGATCTTTACACTGAGTCTTCTCTTTTATACACAGACGGTGGTTTTTGACTTCGCTGAAACCCGCCCTTTCGGAGGAAGAAATATATTCAATCCTTATCAGGATACAGAGGGGAAAGTGGTAAAAGCTAATTTTCATGCTCATTCAAAAGCCTGGGGTGGTTTTACCAACGGACACAACACGCCTGAAGAACTGATCGGGTCATATCACCAGAAAGGCTATGCCTTTGCCGGAGTATCCAATTACTTTGCCGTCAACCGGCTGAACAGTCCTCTTAAGGTGTATGAACACGGGCTTAATCTCATGAAGTCGCATAAGCTGGCCATCAATCCTTCTTCTGTTGTGTATTTTGATTATCCGCTTCTGCAGAATACCTCACAGAAACAGGACATTATAAACAGGCTGAGAGACCAGGAGGCTCTCGTGGTACTGGCTCACCCCAACTTTATGAAAGGGCATTCGGAAGAAGATATGAAATACCTCAGCGGCTACCATTTTATAGAAGTACTGAATCATTACCGGACTTCTGACAAGGAATGGGATGCGGCGCTGAAAACGGGTCATCTGGCATGGATCATGGCCAATGACGACACACATGATATTTTCAGAGAACCGACCCACCGGATCTGGAATGAGATTTATGTATCTTCTGATAATCCTGAGGCCATGCTCGACGGCCTTCAGAAAGGACACTGCTATGGTATACAAACGGTAAGAGGAATTAACGACCTCCGTATCAATGAACTCACAGTAAGCGGAGATACGCTACAGTTTGATTTCGGAGACAAGGCGAAACAGGTACAGTTTATTCTGGACGGAATACCTTATTATACCCATCACAACGGAAGAGGCAACATCCTGTTTCCTCCCGATGCCGGGTATATCAGGATCGTTGCCTCATCAGAAGAATCAACAATTTACACCAATCCGCTGGTCAGATATGGAGATTATCCCCCGCTGATGGCGGCAGAATTTATTCCCACACTTAATTTCCCACAAACCTATTTTCATCGTTTTCTCTTCGCTGCTGCCATTATCGGAATGATCCTGTTGCTGACAGGGGTCAGACCACGCATGCGTCGCAGATTCAGGTCAGGAAGGAAGCGCCAGCCGGCTTATTCCTGATACTTCATGCCCTTGACCGGTAATGATCAGTGACGAGTTTCCACTTGATCACATTGTGGGCGTAAATCTCTCTGTACCTGGAGATAAGATCTGCATGACGAAGCTGAAACTCCGGAGTCATTTTTTTGTTGAAGGCATGATCTCTGAATACACATTCAAAATTGAGTACCCGCCCTGCCAGTTGTCTGTAATCCTCTGCCAGTAATTGTTCCGGAGGGTTTTCAGCGGACAGCTCTTCGAAAAGCCGGAGGGCGGTTTCGTTAATAGCCAGCCCTTTTTCAAGCCTGTTGCTTTCCAGGCATTCCCCCTCAAGCGGATAAAATTGCCCGTCAAAGAGTTGTTTCCCTGAGCGCTCGCTGACATAAAACAGAAAATACCCGGCGTCCTCTATCAGGCATCTGTACCTGGAAGTCTGAAAACATTCAAGCCATTCGGTCAGCTGAAGAGGGCGAAGTTCTGAAAAGTTATAATCGAAGATGTAGTCTCGGCCTTTCAGGTTGACCATAGGGGCTACATGATAGCCCCAGTTGATCCATCCGGTTGGAGAAATCAGATTTTTGTCAAAGACCCTGAAAGATTCTGATGAATCAGCGTTGTATCTGGAAGGGGCAAATATCCAGACTTTGCGATGCCTGATACCTTTGCTGTCCAGTATCATGGAGGCCAGGTGGGCCACACAATGGCAATTGCCCTGAAGATACCTGTAGACCGGAAACATGATCTGCCGGATTTCTTCAAAAACGGCCGATAAAACGGGTTCAGAAATGGTTTCTCTGAGGAAGAGCATCAGAAGTTAATTTAGACAGCAAAGGTATTTTTGAGGACAGGATGAGAGGGAAGCCGATCAGTTAATTAATTGTAAATTATCTGCCCCGTCCGTTATCTTAACGAAATCTTGAAACAGGGGTAACATTGTGAGCGGCAGAGGCCGTTATTTTTGTACGCTGTTTTTGTCAGACACATTTTAAACAACAGGATTTATGACGTCTCCTCAGCATGTTCTGGATGAGATCCGGGACCTCTTTCGTGCCAGCGGTCATGAGCAGTATTTTGGTGAGAAAGTCACCCAGTTTGAACATGCAGCGCAGGCTGCCTTGCTGGCAAAGCTTTCCGGGGCAGACCGGGAGGTGCAGACCGCAGCCTTTTTGCATGATATAGGCCATCTTCTGCCGGATGAAACACTCGAACAGGTTAATCAGTACGGCAGGAAGGATCATGAAGAGGCGGCGGCTGACTGGTTGCGTAGCCGGGGCTTTTCTGAAAAAATCATCCTCCTGACAGAAAACCATGTCAACGCAAAAAGATATCTTTGTTATTCTAATCCGGCTTACTATGCCTCTCTTTCAGATGCAAGTAAGGCCACGCTCGAATTCCAGGGCGGGAGAATGACCCTGGAAGAAGCCGTGATTTTTGAAAATAACCCGTATTTCAGAGAGATCATCAATCTCAGGCTTTGGGACGATGAAGCTAAAATAGAGGGCCGGGAGATTCCCGGGTTGCCTTATTTTATCAGTCTTTGTGAAGACTGCCTTACTTCTGAATCTGCGTCCTGAGAAAAAAAACAGCTGTAATGAAACGAAACCTTAAAACAACAACCGTCCTTTTTATCCTGCTGGCTGCTTCCGCTACGGATATTGCCGCCCAGCGTAAAACAGAGAATGTTTTTTTTATTACTACAGACGGGTTCAGGTGGCAGGAGATGTTTGGTGGTGCGGATTCCGTGTTGTTGAACAACAAGGAATTTGTGAGGGACAAAAACCGGCTTACTGAAAGCTTTTGGGCTGAATCGGCAGAAGAAAGGCGTAAAAAGCTACTGCCCTTTTTCTGGAATACAGTGGCTTCGGGAGGGCAGTTGTATGGCAACAGGTGGCTGGATAGTAAGGCCAACGTGAAGAATCCGTATTGGTTTTCTTACCCCGGCTATAATGAAATCCTGACCGGCTATGCGGACGACAGCGTGAAATCCAATGACAAAATACCGAATAAGAATACCACGGTACTGGAGTTCCTCAATGATAAGAAAGAACTGAGAGGTAAAGTGGCGGCCTATGCCACATGGGACGTATTTCCTTACATCATTAATACCGGGAGAAGCGGTATTCCCGTGAATGCGGGGCTGGCGTCTGTCGGAGGCAACACCACTGAAAGCGAACAGCTGCTGAACGAAATACAGTCGCAATACCCGAGTCTTGCCAGTAACAGGCATGATTTTATTACCTATTATCTGGCACGGGAATACGTCAGGAAGAATCAGCCCAGGGTATTTTTCCTGTCTTTTGATGAAACCGATGAGTTTGCTCATGAAGGCAAATACGATGAATACCTTTTTGCAGCCAATACGTTTGATAAATTCCTGGCAGATTTGTGGAGTTATTGTCAGAAGCATCCCCAATACAAGGATAAGACTACTTTTGTGATCACTACTGACCATGGAAGAGGGGACAAAAATAAATCTCAGTGGACCAGTCACGGACAAAGAGTACCGGATTGTTACCAGATATGGATGGCGGTAATCGGTCCGGATACGCCAGCCTCAGGGGAAATGAAAAATACAGCTATGGTTTACCAGGACCAGCTGGCAGCTACGGTAGCCCGACTGCTGGGCTATGACTTCGAAAACGGTAAAACCATCGGAAAGCCGATAGAAGGGGTTTTCAGAAAATAGCCTTATGCCTATTCCTGAACTTCCAGTTTGTACCCTTTGCCATGCACGTTGACGATCCGGAGTGAAGGGTCTCCGGACAGCTTTTTGCGTAGCTTGGACACAAAAACATCCAGGCTGCGTCCAATGACAAAAATACCCTGGTCTTCCCATGCTTCTTTCAGGAGGAGATCCCTTTCAATCACCTGGTTTTGTCGCAGGGCAAAAATTCTCAGGACAATGGTTTCCTTATCAGACAACTCAACGGCATTGTCGGGCCCCTGAAGTATCTTCCTGTCCGGGTCAAAAACATAGGCACCGAGTTTTATTCCCCTGATCGTCTGCTTGATGCCATTGTCTTTTTCCGGAGCAAGTGGGGTGTTTCGGTTGTAGAAAGCCACAAAGGAAATCACGAGTGAAATCAGGACCAGGGCTGCTACGTTACCCGTGTGCAGCAGCTCAGGTTTTTTGAGAAACTCAATGTCGATGACATAGCATCCTTCCGGCTGATTTCTTCCGAAGCATGGAAGAACGTCGCCCTTGCGGTTCATCTCATAACCGAAAATCATCCGGGGGGCACGGCATTCAGATACCGACACCCTGTAATCCGGCGGCAGGCCGGCATGAAGAAAGCGCTGATGAATGATCCTGGCAAGACTGTCCGGAACAAAAGCCAGAGATTGTTCAAATTCCAGCCGGAAAGTATGCTGACTGATTTTTTTCACCGGCATAACCCTTGAAGTGGAATCTCCGGACTGCAGCAATAACCGGTGGCCTACTTCCCGTATGACGAGCTCAGCTCTCTTTTCATCCGGAATGCCGTCATCTTTGATCACCAGAGAGCCCGCCACAAGGAGGGTGGTGATAAGGGCCGCTTTGATCAGCAGGGTTTTCATGCCTTAAAAGTAGGACAAATTCATAGAGCAAATGATAATTTACGCTTTGTTTTACAATTTTTTACACTTGTTTTACCCTTTCTTCATGACTTACTGTGAGATTTGAGTCTACAAACAAACAACACCGATTATGAAAAAAGTCAGTTTCTTTATGACAGGCCTGTTAGGTCTGTTGCTCACAGGGAATACGTACGGGCAGGTCTCCCCTTCACATTGTTCAGCAGCTTTCATCGGCAATAAGATGCTTGTGGACAAGTACACCGACAAAGGCAAGTGTGAGGTTTCTGCGGAAGCCGCCGGTGTGCTTTCTGTCAAAACCGTGGAACTCGCCGAAGGCAAAGGGAAGCCGGTGGATGCCGTACCCTTTAAGGTGGCGATCAGAGACAAAAATACCGGTACGCTTACTATGTTTGCCGGCAACCCGTTTCTGGAACTCGATGTAAAAAAGGTGCTTTACAAGTGCCGGCCGGGAGACAGTATTGTATTGCTGACCACGGATCCGAAGTATGCCCTGCCGCATAAAGAGATTGTAGTGAAGAAGTGATCTCACTCCCTGAAACGAGAAACCGGCTACCCGCCGGTTTTTTGTTTTTCGGGCAGCAAAGAAATGCTTTCGAAAGATATTCAGGAGTAATAGTCTTCCGTATAAGAACAGGTTTTTGAAAAACAGGTATTTATACGCTAACGATGTTGGTTTTATGGTAATAGTTTTGCTCTGCTTAATCCACACACGTCCTCATTGTGATAAATACCCGCAACTCTTACTGATTCTGAATGGCGTCAACAGGACGTCATTCAGGTATTTCCTGCTGCTGCCGGCTTTTCTCCTTTTCGGAAAAGATCCGTTCCGGTAAATGTGTATATTTACGGCTTAACCATTTTAAGCCGGGTCTGCTGTTTCCATCTGTGGAGAGGGCTCACGGCACAAATTTTTAACCAACCTTAAATAACATGAAAACCGGCATTATGATGCTCCTGTTCACTTGTATTCTGGGGGTACAGGTATCCAAAGCACAAAACAAGCCCAAACCAAGGACAATAGTAACTACTGACGGAGAAATCGATGATGTGGATTCCTTTATCAGAATGCTGCTCTACGCCAATGAATTCAGAATTGAAGGGCTTATCTACAGCAGCTCCCAATGGCACTACAAAGGCAATCTCAAAGGCACAAAATTCACTTCAGAGCTGGAGTCCACCGCCAAACGCTACGGAGAGAGAACAGAGCTGAGGTGGTCCGGCACCAACTGGATGGAGGAACTGATCGATGAGTATGGCAGGGTTCAGCCTAACTTACTGAAGCATGCCGCTGGTTATCCTTCTGCCACCGCATTGAAAAAACTCATCCGGGTAGGAAATATTGATTTTGAGGGGGAGATGGAGAAGGTGACCGACGGCTCGGAGTGGATCAAAAAAGTATTGCTGGACAATGATCCTGAACCCGTCTATCTCCAGATATGGGGAGGAACCAATACCGTAGCAAGAGCTTTAAAATCTATTGAAGAAGAATTTAAAGGAAAGGCAAACTGGAAAGCCATTTATGAGAAAGTGTCACAGAAGGCCATTATCTATGCTATACTGGATCAGGATGCTACTTATAAGAAATACATTGCCCCCAACTGGCCGAAAGTAAGGGTGTTTTACAACTCCAACCAGTTCTGGTGCCTGGCTTATCCCTGGCCAAGGGTGGTGCCGGCAGAACTTCAGCCATACCTGAGAGGCGGTTTTATGAAAGAACATATTATTCAGGGTCACGGCCCTTTGCTTGAAAGGTACTATTCCTGGGGGGACGGGCAGAAAATCAACGGCGATCCGGAACATACTCACGGAACGGATGAGGAGATGGAGAAAATGAAAATGACCCGGTATGATTTCATTTCTGAGGGAGATTCTCCGGCATACTTTCATCTGGTCGATGTAGGGTTGATGAACCTTGATCATCCCGAATACGGTGGCTGGGGCGGCCGACTGGTGCCCTCTGAAAGTAATCCGTACCGCTGGGAAGATGCCAGAACACTGACTGACTTTAATTTTTATACCGGAAAACCTGATGCTTCATTTCCTCAGACACGCTGGCTCGATGTACTGCAGCTTGATTTTGCGGCCAGGGCAGACTGGTGTGTAAAATCCTATGCTGATGCCAATCATCCTCCGGTTGTTTTTGTCAGGGAAGGGAATTTCCTTAAAGCAAAACCCGGTCAGGAAGTAAAAATCAATGCCTTTGCAAAAGATCCTGACGGGGATAAGGTTAATTATCGTTTCTGGCAATACCAGGAAGCCGGAACTGCGAAGGGAAAAGCGGCTATCAGCGAAGCAAAGGAAGGGGCTGCCGTTGTAACGCTACCTTCTGATGCTGCTGCGGGTGAAACGTTTCATATCATTGTGGAGGGAAAAGATAGCGGAGAGCCTGCGCTGACCAGGTATCAGCGGGTCATCATCACAGTATTCTAATTCGCTGTGAATTTAAAAAATGTGTATTAAGATGATCAGAAAGGATAAGTTTTGTAAATTGTGAACAGATATTCAACCTGTTAACTCCCTTTTAAACAATGAAAAAAATAATTCTTTCTCTGTCTTTTCTTATCTGTACCCTGGCAGGTGCGTCAGCCCAGAAATCAAAAAAAGGATGGATTTCCCTTTTTGACGGAAAAACGCTTGACGGATGGAAAGTTGGCAACAATGCGGAAACTTTCAGCATAGAGAACGGGACCATTGCGGTTAATGGCAATGTAGCCCATCTGTTTTACGATGGCCCGGTCGGCAATCATGATTTTAAGAATTTCGAGTTCAAGGCCAGCGTCATGACCCTGCCGGGATCCAATTCGGGGATTTACTTCCATACGGCATATCAGGAAAAAGGATGGCCTTCTAAGGGGTATGAAGTTCAGGTAAATAACTCTCATACGGACTGGCGGAGAACCGGAAGCCTTTATGGTATAAAAGATGTGAAAGATACTCTGGTAAAAGACAATGTGTGGTATACAGAGCATATCATTGTTAAAGACAAACATGTGATCATTAAGATCAACGATAAGGTTGCAGTGGAATATGATGAACCCGATCCGTTGCCGGCTGACAGAGGAGATCGCAAAATCAGCACCGGTACTTTTGCCCTCCAGGGGCATGATCCCAAAAGTAAGGTATATTACAAGGATATTTTCGTAAAACCATTACCTTAAGAAGGTAGAGGAGAAGTGCCGGCACTTCTCCTCTCTTTTTATCCTCTGATCATTTTGAGATAGACACCGTTGGTCCACCCGAAACCATCCTGATTAGGATACTCTCCGCCTCCGGCGTTTATTCCGCTATCGACGACATTGTATTTTTCTGTCATTTTACCGGTTTGATGATATACCTGATGATTCAGGGCGGTCCACGCGGCTTTGATCTTTTCTGCCGTTGCGGTGAGGCTGTAGTTGCCCAGACCTTTAAAAGCCATCCATTGTAAAGGAGCCCAGCCGTTCGGGGCATCCCACTGCTGACCGGTATGTTCCAGGGTGGTCATCAGCCCCCCTTTTTTCAAAAACTTATCTTCCAGAACCCTTGCTACCCGGCTGGCCTGTCCATCCGATGAGAGACCAAAGAAGAGAGGGTAAACTGCTGCCAGTGTATAGCTGGTTTTACAGCATTCTGCCGGAAAATCAAAGTCAAAATAGAATCCCCTTTTTTCATCCCAGCAGTATTTTTCAATGGCTCTTCTGCGTGTTTCGGCAGCAGACAAGTACTTGTCTGCTGCTTCCCTGTGTCCTGCACCCTGACAAACACCGGCAAGCTTCCATTCCATATAATACAACAGACAATTAAGGTCTACCGGAATAATATCCGTCGTATGGATGCTGTCAAATCTGCCCGGGTCTCTGAACCACCGGCTGCTGAAATCCCACCCGGACTCTGCCGCTGCCCTGAGGTGTCTGAAAAGTTGCTGCTGATCCTGGTCTGACAACTGCGCCAGTGCTGTATCTTCATGGAAAGCCTCGGGACGCGGGGTGTCATAAGTGTCCCAGAAACGGTTAAGTACAGATCCGTCGGGCATCCTGACCACTCTTTTAACAGCGGTATTCTGTGTAGAAAGGTCTCCGGCACCGGACATCCAGAAGGCATATTCTTTTTCAAGCCGGGAAAGATAATGCCGCCATACATCGGAGTCTGCTTCCTCATCCAGCAGATCTACCATGAGGGTAAAAAATGGAGGCTGTGAACGGCCGGTATAATAGGCCCTGTTGCCGTTCGGGATATGCCCCACAGTATCCAGAAGGTAAGAAAAATTGTCGATCATCTGCCGGACCCTGTCTATGCGTCCTGAGACTTTCAGTCCGAGCATCGTAAAATAACTGTCCCAGTAATAAACTTCTCTGAAACGCCCTCCCGGCACAATATAGGGATAAGGGAGGGGAATCAATGAGCTGTTTTCAGTGCCGGATTTTCGCTCCAGCACGTCCCAGAGTTCTTCAATATGTTGTTCCGCAGACATCGTGATGTCACTTTCGTAAGCCTCTTCAGCAGAAGGAGGAGGCAGAAAGTGACGGTATACAAAGGCGGAGAGGTCGAACCCGGGCATTGCTTTTTCTGCCGTAAAAAGACGGATGATCTCATCAAGCCCGGATTTGGGAATGCAGTCGGGAAAGGTCTTGTTGTCGGGAAATACCCGCATGGTCTGCACGGTCTCAAAGAGCAGACCGGTTTCATGAATGTAGGTCATCGGTGTATAAAGTTCTTCGGTTAAAGTATCGTCTCAGTGTGTTGCACTGTTTTTGAATGCTATATGTCCATCAGAGGTCTTCTGGAGCCGGTTGAAGAGATACAGGCATACCAGCAGGAGTGTAACCGGTATGAGAGAGAAGTAAAAAGCAGTTTCTCCACCGTACGCTTCAAAAATATGCCCTGTGATAATAGAGCCTGTTGTTCCGCCAAGGGCTGAAAAAATAACGATCAGACCTGACATCGTGCCATGTAACCTGGGTGGAAGGGTACTGAGTATTACCGAATTGATGGCCGGATAAACCGGTGCGAGAAACAGGCCGATGAGCGGAAAAATAAAAGCTGCGGCCGGAGCGTCTGACCACCCGGTAATAGCAGATCCCGTGGCATTGCCGGCCATGGGAATGGCCACAAATACCAGTCCGCCGGCGGCAAACAGGCATATCGCCAGCACCATAAACCACTGCACTTTGCGGAGTACTACGCCAGCCAGAAACCGGCCCAGTGCAGTAGAAGCTGCCAGGATACTCGCCATCTGGACACTCAGTACATCCGGGAGCCGGAGTACCTGACTATTGAAGGTGGGTAGCCAGCTCATGATGCTTTGCTCAATAAGCACATAAATAAAGGCACTGATAATAAAAACCAGCACTACAGGGCGGATCGCGAGTCTGAACATTTCCCTGAAGTCTTCTCCTGCAGGCCTGGCTTCAGGTGCCTTGACAGCAGATTCATCCAGGTGGGTAAAGAACAGGAGAAGAAAGGCCAGTGAGGCGATGCATCCAAGAAAATAATATACTTTAAGCCAGTCTGACGAACCGGACTCCCCCATGAAAGCAGAAAAAATGAAATAACCGGTCAGAATACCGATCATAAAAAAAGACTCTATAAAGTTCATAAGGCTTGCGTGCTCTTGCTTGCCAGTTGTTACCAGGCCGATGGTGGCATACACCGAAACTTTGATCAGGGCAAAGCAGGTGCCGGTTACGGCAAAAAGCACCTTTGTCATCGTAAAACTACCCAGTGACGGCATAACAAAGCAGGCAATACTGATGAGGCCGAGCGCAATAAGCATGGCACGCCTGTACCCTATCCGGGTCAGGTAGGACGCTACCAGAAATGAGACTAAAGCAATACTGAGGTCTTTGTAGGCTTCAAGTACACTGGCATCTGAAGCAGACACTCCGTAATGGTTCTGAACCTGGAGAATTACCGTTCCAACGCTGTTAAGCAATATGGCAAATACGAAGTAATTCAGAAAAATAGAAAGCCTGATCTGCCAGTTTTTCATTCGGGTAAAGGTTTTGAAGACACCGTCCGGGGGTTAAAAAAAAGCGAGCCAGTGAGCCCGCTTTTCTGATCCATCATAGGTTAATCCTTACATTACTAAGAATAACTAATCATTTATAACCATTACAAATTTCCTTATCTCAGTTAAAAATAAATATCCCTCTATTAAGCGGTTTTAATACTGTATTGTTATTTTTATAGAAAATTAAACTAAAACAGCCTTAATATAAGTGAAAACTCCTCTTGAACAGGTTTATTCAAATGAAGGAAGTTCATTCAGGTTTTTGCACGAAAGGATGAGTCCGCAGGCCTTTTCATGGGATTATCATTATCATCCCGAGTATGAGATGGTGTTTGTTTTTCACGGAAGAGGGAGGCGCCATGTCGGAAACCACATCAGTTATTATGAAGACGGTGATCTTGTGCTGATGGGCTCCAATCTGCCTCATGCAGGTTTCGGGTATGATTCAACAGGAGAGTACGAACAGATCGTTATACAGTTTAGGTATGATTTTCTGGGGGAAAACTTTTTCAACCGACCGGAAATGATGCTCATCCGTAACCTTCTCATCCGTTCCCAGCAAGGGATACAATATTACGGAAAGACGTTCAGGATGATCGGCGCACGCCTGAAAAAGCTGGTGGTCATGGAAGAGTTTGACCGCCTCATTGAACTGATCCACATTCTTCAGTTGCTTTCGGAGTCTGAAGATTACAACCTGCTGAATGCTACAGGGACCCGTTATGATTTCAATTACAAAGATCAGGCCCGGCTGAAAAAAGTGTATGATTTTGTGGAGGCCCGTTATCATGAGAATATTAACATCAGGGAAGTGGCCGACCTGGCTAATCTTACCGTTCCGTCCTTTTGCAATTATTTCAGGAAGCTTATGAACGTTACTTTTACGGAGTTCCTTAATGACTTCAGGGTCAATAAGGCCTGCCAGCTGCTTATGACAGACCGATCGGTGGCCGATGTCTGTTTTGAATGCGGTTTTTCCAACAGCTCCTATTTCAGCAAGGTATTCCGGGAGCTGAAAGGCAAAAGCCCGCTCCAGTACAAGAACATGGTAATGAGAAAATAGAAACGGTATCTGACTTACACAACAGCAAGCCATGACTTTCCGAAACCGCCTCCAGTATTTTCTCGTCCGGAAGCTTCACATTTCTAATAAGGAGGCGCTCCGGATGATCATCAGCGGAGAAGTGCAGATTAATGGCATCACCGTTTCAAAAAATACCGAACTCCTTCCTGAAGATGAAATCAGCTCCCGCAATAACCTGCTCAGAGAGGGTAAAAAGCGGGTTTATTATGCCTATTATAAACCAAGGGGAGTAGAAACAACCCTCAATGAAAACATCAGTAATAACCTGGGGAGCATGCTGCGGTTTGAAGAAGCTGTGTTTCCTGTAGGGCGTCTTGACAAGGCATCGGAGGGTTTACTCCTGCTGACTAATGACGGTACTTTATATGACAGGCTGCTCCGAAAAGAACATCTTACGGAAAAAGAATATCTGGTGACCGTTGACGGGCAGGTGGATGATGCTTTTGTGACGGCCATGTCGTCCGGGATACGTATCATGGGAAAAATGACCCTTCCCTGTAAAGTGGAAAAGACAGGGCCCGAGTCTTTCAGAATTATCCTTGTACAGGGGCTCAACCGGCAGATCAGACGCATGTGCTACAAGCTCGGGTATGAAGTGTTGCAGCTTGTCAGGGTCAGGATGGGAGACATTCACCTGCTGGACCTCGGTCCCGGCGACTTCAGGCAGCTGGAAAAAAGACCTCTCGATGCGGATCAGGTATTCAGCCAGTAAGTAATCTTCAGGATCAGCGCCCTGTTTTTGGGCATCCACCTTTCGATACCATACCGCGGAATGTCCTGTGAGAAGTAGTTGTCGGTATAGACCAGAAACAGGTCACTGACCGGTTTAAACCGCCATTGAAGCCGGCTGTTAATATTGGTATTGTTGGTCTGGGTATTGTACTGAAAATAGGAACTGAAAAACACGGACCTGGAAAAAGCCAGCTCGGCTTTCGGTCCCACTAACCAGTAGGAGGCACTCTTGAAAGGCTCCGGCAGATTTATTTTATTGTAGTTAAGGTCAACCGCCAGCGATCCGTAAGGCTGGATCCTGTAAGAAAGACTGCTGACCAGCTGTGTACCCGTGCCGTTGAAATACCCCCCGTGATAGATCTCCGCATTCACCTGAAGCCTGTTTCTGGCACCGGATTCCATTCCCATGAAAAAACCTCTGTACCGGTAGTCTCCTGCCGGCAACTCGACCACATCCTTCGATACATCCGGATTGGGGTTGTCTCCGGAGTTGCCGGGATCAAAAGGCTCATAAAGGTGGGTAAAGTTGAGTCCGTAGCCACCAAAAAACTCGGTCTGGTCCGGTAGGCGGACAAAGACAAAGAAGGCTGATTCACTGTCAAGGCGTTTTCCTTTCAGGTCAAAGTTGTCGTATCCGTCTACCCCGAAACCATAGGCGTTGATGACAGAAGAGATCGCCGGATTGACCGGGTTAAGGATCACAGTTGCCGGACGGTAAAGATTATAGAGGCCTGTTCTTGGCACAAAGCCCGTTTCGGCGGCGTAGTTTTCTCCTATCCTGACCAGGCCAAGGTTAAGGTCCAGGTTCGGGTGATGATAACCCATATAATGTGCCAGGCTGGCGGCATCACGGGGTTGCCCCGGCTGGAAAGACTGGTGGTAATAGGTTTCACTTTCTAACCGGTTATCAGGAGAATAGTAGTTGAATTCAAATCCTGCCACCCGGTTGTAACGGCTGAACCTTTGCTGTTCGCTTTCAGGGATACCGGAGAGCATATTCTCTTTGTTGACTATAATCACTCCGGCGGATGATCTGGAAAAAACGCGGCGCTGGGCGGTTAGAACAGAATAATTGGCAGCCGGATGGTGAGCATCATCCCCGAATTTCGTTTTGCGGGTCTGCATGTTCATTATCCCGATGCGCCAGTCGTCATTCAGTTTACCGCTCAGCCGCACTCCGCCCAGGATCGGTACCTGGCGGGTGTTGCCGGTCAGAGGATCACGGGCAATCCCAATTCTTCTTGAGAAGAAGGGTCTGGTTTCGGGAAAGCCGAAGTTGCCGAACAGGTCAGCATTTTCAATGAAAAACTGTCTTCTTTCCGGGAAAAACAGCTCGAACCTTGAGAGGTTGGTCTGCTGTTTGTCGACCTCCACCTGCGAAAAATCAGGGTTGACTGTAATATCGAGATTGAGCGATGGTGTTACGGCTATTTTGGCGTCAAGTCCGGCACTTCCCGAACGGTCTTTTACCATATCCAGCGCTGACAAATCCGCCGGGTTTCTGGGAAAATCTTTGGTGAGCCCGCCGGAGAGGTAAGGAATGAGGGAAATATTCCCACCCGGTTTAGGAGGGGCCTCTTCCCAGAGAAGGGTACCGCTAAAGGCCAGGTTGCTTGCTCCAAAGTTACGGGGCACCGGCACCCAGGTAGATATTTCTTTACTTTCCAGCGTGTTGCGGCCGAAATTGATCCGCCATGTGTTGAGGTTTCCGGATGATTTGTATCTCAGCGTACTGAACGGAATGGCCATTTCCACTACCCAGTGATCTTCATGGTTTTTTACCTGCGAGTACCATTTGTTATCCCATGAGTAGTCTGTTTCCCCGCCCATGGATATGAGGCCTTCTCTCTGTACATTTAATGGAGAAACCGCAAACTGGAAGCCGTTCAGCTGGTCTTTGAACGGATCTATATTCACAAGGAAAACATCGCTGCTCCCTCCTTCAAAATCTCGTTTAAGCGATGAAACAATGTAAGTACTCCGGGGCTGAAAGATTTTTGCACCAATGTAAATAAAATGCCGGTCAAACAGAATCCTGACCTCAGTCTGCCGGGTAGCAAAGGAAGTGTCATAAGGCTGCGAAAGGAAAAAGTCACCTGCGATGTCAGAACGGCTCCAGGAGGCTTCGTCCAGCTGGCCGTCCAGCTTTATCGTTTCTTCCGTTTTCCGGATGTGGATCTGGTATTTGTCATGTTGCTGTGCTATGGCCTGGACAGAAAACAATAAGAGGAACACCCACCGCAGCTCCGTGGAAAACTTCATATCGGGTTTTGTTGTTAATACATTATTATTTGCAAATTTCGTGAAAAATTTGTATATTCTGGCATACCTTAATTAATAGAAGGATAATGGCGAAGAGAAAAAGAAAAACACAATACGAAGAACAGAAGAAAGAAGTCCACGCTTTTTTCTCCCAAAACGGAGACAGAGTATATACCCTGACAGATCTGTATAATCATCTGGATGTTTATGACCAGGATGAAAAGATTTTTATACGCCTTATGGTAGAAGACCTGGAAGAAGAAGGGAAACTGCGTCAGGCAGGAAGAGGGAGATATGTAGGACAAACTCCGGGTGCAAGGGCCTCTGCTTCATTTGTAGAGGGTAGGGTAGATTTTGTGAATCCCCGGTTTGCCTTTATCAGGTTTGATGAAAACGAGGCAGATGTTTTTGTGGACGCTGAAGACCTGGGTGGAGCGCTGGACGGCGACAGGGTAAGGGTAGCGGTAAGCGGACAACGCAGGAATGGTAAAAACCCGGAAGGGAAAGTGGTGGAGGTATTGGAAAGGGGGCGCACCGAAGTAGTCGGAAAAATCAGGGTATTCGGCAGCTATGCCCTCGTCACTCCTGATAACCGCGGTTTTCATGAAGATATATTCATCCCTAAGGAACACATCAACGGAGCCACGAAGGATGATCTTGTCATTGTTCAGTTGGTGCAGTATCCCACGCAACATACCCAGGCTACCGGCAAAGTAGCGGAAGTTCTGGGGAAATCGGGAGATAATAATGCAGAAATGCATGCTATCATGGCGGAATTCGGGCTTCCGGTGAAGTTTCCTGATGAAGTCATCGCAGAAGCAGAGGCCATACCTGAAGAAATCTCTGCTGAGGAGATTGCACTCAGAAGGGATTTCAGGAGCAGTCTTACTTTTACAATAGATCCTCATGATGCCAAAGATTTTGACGATGCACTCAGTTTCAGAATCCTGGAGAACGGTAATATGGAGGTAGGGATCCATATCGCGGATGTGACGCATTATGTAAAAACTTCTTCCAGGCTGGAAGCCGAAGCCTTCCGGCGGGCAACGTCCGTATACCTGGTTGACAGAACGATACCGATGCTTCCTGAAAAGCTTTCCAATCAACTCTGCTCACTGAGGCCGAATGAGGATAAGCTGGTTTTTTCAGCTGTTTTTGAGATGAATGATCAGGCCGAAGTGATTTCGGAGTGGTTCGGAAGGGGGATTATTCATTCCGACCGCAGGTTTGCCTATGAAGAAGCCCAGGAACTGCTGGAAATGGAAGAAGAATCGGAGGAAGACAAGTATATACCCATACTTCAAAGGCTGAACCGGATGGCAAAAAACCTCCGGACACAACGCTTTGCCAAAGGGGCTTTTAACTTCGAAACCAACGAAGTGAAGTTTAACCTGGATGATACCGGCAAACCCGTAGGTATTTATGTAAAAGTCCGGAAAGACGCTCATAAGCTGATTGAGGAATTTATGCTGCTGGCCAACAGGAAAGTGGCAGAATATGTATATAACCTTAACAAAGAGAAGAGCGGAGAAGTCCTGCATCCTTTCACGATGGTATACCGTGTGCACGAACCCCCTAATCCTGAAAAACTGGAGACGTTCTCCCGCTTTGCAGGAAAACTGGGTTTTGTCATTAAAACAGACAATCAGGATGTGCTGGCAAAGTCGCTAAATAATCTTATGACGGATATAGAAGGGACCCCCATGCAGAACGTTTTGGAGTCGCTCGCGGTAAGAACCATGTCCAAGGCACGTTACTCCACCTCTCCTTTAGGGCATTTCGGACTGGCATTTGATCACTACAGCCACTTTACTTCTCCTATCAGGCGATATCCTGACATGATGGCTCACCGGATGCTTCAGCATTATCTTGACAAAGGAAAATCACTTGATGAGAGTGATTTTGAAGATAAATGTAAACATTCTTCTGACCAGGAAAAACTTGCGGCTGAAGCAGAAAGGGCTTCTATCAAGTACAAACAGGTGGAGTACATGAGTTATCAGGATCGCGGAAGGATTTACGACGGGGTAGTGACCGGAGTGACAGATTTCGGGGTTTTTGCCGAAATTGAGGGTACCGGGTGCGAAGGGATGATCAGGCTGGCAGATCTGACAGACGATTTCTACGAATATGATCCTGACAATTACCGGCTTACCGGTAAGAAAAAAGGTAAGATCATAGGCTTTGGGAATACGGTAAAGGTCAGAATCAAATCTACGGATCTTGAACGCCGCAGTATGGACCTGGAGCTTGTCAGTGTAGAAGGCACTGCGTTTTCCCAGGGAAGGGCAAAACAGGATTTCCGTCGCGGGGGACGTACACGGGTAAGAGAGAAAAGAGGAGAACAGGGTAAGAGGTCCGGCGGCGCCAAGCGGAAGCGGAGATAATAAGGCTTTAGGGCGGAACGGACCGGAAGAATATTCATCGCCAAATGAGAAAACACTGCCTTAATATTTGTGATTCAGGCAGGTAGATTGTAAGTTTGGAAAAAGCACAGTGACAGACTTATAACCAGCCCGTTATGCCATTCAGAATCATTCTTCTTTTTCTGTGTCTCTTCGTTTTCTTTCAGGTTGATGCCGGGGTGAGCATCGGACCGGAGCCCGCATGGAAACTTTCTCTGAAGCAGACCTCTGCCAGGCCCGATGGCAAAGACATTTCCGGGGGCTATTTCGAACGGCTGGTGGAAGTGCAGCACCATGTGGGTCTGCAGGCTTATTACAATCATGTTATCAGAGAGATGGTGTCTTCCGCCGGTGTGCAGAATGGTTCGGAAATCAGCGTAAGCTATGAACCGGCCTACCAGAAGGTGACTTTTCATAAGATCGTAGTGGTACGGGATGGAAAACAGATCAGTAAGCTCACTCCGGGTATTATAAAAACAGAGCCATTGGAAAAAGACCGCACCAGTTTTATTTACAATGGTACAAATATCGCATCGGTGATCCTGGATGATATCCGGAAAGGTGACCTTGTAGAGTATTCTTATACGGTCACCGGGTCAAACCCTGTTTTTGAAGACCGGCTTTTCGGAAGGGTTCATCTCTATTCGACCTCCGCTGTTTCACAGCTCTACTTCAGCAAAATTATCCCTGCAGAACGTAAGTTTTATGTAAGAGAGAAAAACAATCCGGTGAAACCAAAGATCTCCCGCCGGGGCGGGACGGTCTGCTATGAATGGGAACTTCTTATGCCGGTACCTTATAAATTTGAAGACTTTGAGCCTTCCTGGTTCGAAGGATATCCCTATGCGGAGTTCAGCGAGTTCAATACCTGGAAGGAAGTGGTCAACCTCTATATCCCCATGTTCAGGTCAGAGGGTGCCGTGTCACAGCTTGCTTCAAAAATAAAGGAACTTAAAGAAAAGGCAGGCGGTAATCTGGAAACCTACGCCACCCTGGCCACCCGCTTTGTGCAGGAAGACATACGGTATACCGGCATAGAGATAGGCGTAAATTCTCACCGGCCCTACCCGCCCGCAACGGTAATGAAACAGCGTTACGGTGATTGCAAGGATAAATCATTGTTGCTCTGTGAGTTACTGAGGGGAGCAGGGCTAAGTGCGTATCCGGCACTGGTAAATACCCTTTCCAGAAAAAAACTGTCTGATGTACAGCCTTCTCCCACCGTTTTTGACCATGCTATTGTATATGCTGAAATCGATGGGATAGCTACCTGGATTGACCCTACCGTTTCTCATCAGCGGGGAAGGATAATCAATGCTTATATCCCGGATTACGGGAAGGCTTTGCTGGTAAAAGAAGGAGAAAGCGGTTTAAGGGATATTCCAAAGAATTATCCCGGAAGCATACTGGTTTCGGAGCGGTTCAAAGTCCGCAGAGTAGGAGAAGCCGCGAGCCTGGAGGTGATAACCAGATATTCCCTGTCGTTTGCAACAGACATCCGCAGACAAATGGCTGAAAGTTCACAATCAGATCTGCAGGAATTGTATCTGGAATACTACCGCAGTATTCACCCTTCGCCGGTCTATGTGGAGCCAGATACTCTTTTCTATCAGGATGATGAAAAAGACAATGTCATTACCTTGACCGAAAGGTATACTATTGAAAACATCTGGCAAAGAAAAGACTCGGCTGACAATACCCATTTTGTCGAATTTTATCCGCCTTATATCAGTCAGCAGCTGAGAAAACTGACAGGAAAAACCCGGGTAAGTCCTGTGAGTCTCAGCTATCCCTTCGATCTGGATTATTCGCTGATTCTGGAACTTCCTGAGTCCTGGAATGTAAAAGACGACCTGCAGTCTGTCAGCAGGGATGCTTATTCTTTTGATCTGAGTTCCTTTTATGATTCAAAGAAGCATATCTGGACGGTAAGTTACCAATACAAAAATCTAAAAGATTTTGTAGAAGCGTCTGATTTCCGGCAGTACCAGGATGATGTCAGAAAAATCGCAGACACACTCGGAAAATCTTTGACCTGGAATCCGGATGTACCGGACGGAGGCGGAGATAAAAACCATGCGATGCTCTTTTCCGGGCTTCTGGTGCTGATTTTCGCCATTCTGGCAGCTTACAGATATTATCGTTATTCCCTGCCGGTTACAGAAACAGAGGCGGCGGCTGATTTTTCCGGATGGGTGGTTGTTCTCGGGATCGGCGTGGTATTATCTCCTCTCGTTAACCTTATTGAGCTGGTCACCTCAATAGACGATTACATCAGCATGGCTTCATGGAGCGCTCTTAGCAGAAAAGCCTGGTATTATCGTGCCTTTCTGGCCCTTGAGTGGATTACCTATATCCTGATCATTGTGGCCGGAGTCCTTATTATTTTTCTTTACTTCAGGAAAAGGAATACATTCCGGCAAACTTTTATAGCAACCAGAATTTACATGATTGTATTTTCTTTGATCTCCACAATCATCGTTTACAGCACACCAGAGATGGGTACGGAACTTACGGAGTTTTTCCGGAAAGGTATTCAGACGCTGCTGGGTAATCTGGTCTGGCTAATGTATGTTTACCGGTCTCAGCAGGTCAGGGAAACGTTTGTTTTACCCTATGCCGGCCTTCCTGAAAAAGAAGCAGAGGCCGGGTGACCTCTGAACCTTACCATTCAAATCCCAGCCTGACCTGTACGCGGTTGAAATTTTTGGTTTCAAGCCCGCTGATATTGTAATGATTCTCAGGACTGATCAGCTCCTTCGTTTCGGCACCCTGGTATTTGTAACCGAAATTCAGCAGGAGGGAAGACCCGCTGCGCATCGGGAATCTGAGTCCTACAGCGGGGTTCAGCATGAGCCCCCCGGTGGTTTTCTGTCCGGGATTATCCTCATGAAACCAGGCTGCTCCCCAGCCGGCATCAAGGCTGGCCATCAGGGAAGAACCCCCGGCTTTCTTACGGGCTATCACCTGTCTTACTCCTGCGGCAAGGGGGGTAATCAGCGCGGAATTGTACCAGTCTGCTCCCAAAGTTACTCCAACGGCTGTTTTAGGGTTCAGATACACCCCGTTGAAGGTCTGTGCACTGATGCTGGAGACATTTTTGACACGGTAAGACTGAACAGCGGGATAAGGATACCAGGAGGAACTGTGAGGGGGATAATAATAACTGTAGGTGGGGATGTTTACCCGACCGAACAACCCACCTAATTCCGTCATATTGACAAACGGATGGGATTTCTCCTGTGCCTGAGCCATATAAGTACTCAGCATGGTACAGAAAAACAGAATGAATATCTTTTTCATGTTATTTGCTTTTAACTTTAATATGACTCAACTGTCTGAGATTTTTCGGGTCCGAGTAATCGTACTGATATAGTCCGTCTTTGCCAATCATAATCAGGAGGGTATTACTGATCGGGATGACATCAAACGCATCTATATTTTTGATATGCTGATTAAGTTTGATGTTGTAATCATCAGAAGCATCAAAACTCTTAAGTCCGTAAGGGCCTTCACAGATCATGAGGTTTTTATTGTTAATGGACAGTCCGTGAGGGTTCTCCATCTCGTATGATTTAATAAGTTTCGGCTGGGAAATATTGCTGACATCTACCACATCCAGCCGGTTTGGCGCGAGGCCACACATGCCATTCCTGAGGGTTACATAGGCTTTGGTGCCTTCTACCACTACCGGGTCACAGGCCCGCACATGCTGGAACAGCGACATCCTTACCGGCTTTGAAGGGTCAGAGTTATCAAAGATGTACATCCCTGTATTAGAACCGATAAACAGCTTGTTTTCGTAAGGGAAAATGGTTTCTATCCCCCATCCGAGGTTCACTTTGTTAACGGAGTCCGGTTGTTGCTGATTCGTGATGTTAAATACCAGCAGATCCGTATGTGTGGCGGCATACAGATAGTCATCGTAGATGGTAAACCGGGCCATAGAACCTCCCTGGCCTGATATTCCCGCCGGCCCTGCCGTTCCGCCTGCACCCATGGCGCCGCTATTGAAAGAGTCATAATAAATACCTCCTCCCCATGTTATGGGTTGCTCCCCGCATCCCGTTTTAACTTTTTGAGTGATGATTTTCCAGGAAAAGTCCGTAATGGTTTTATTGTATGCATTGTAATACCAGGTCACTCCGTCTGCAGTACCGTTGACAAACATATTCTCAAGACGGCCAACTTCCCGGATGCTGGTTACATCACTGATGTCAAAAGCCACCAGGTCAGTATAATTGTCGGCATAAAGAATGTTGTCTTTTACCGCCATGTCGATGACCCCCGGAATCTTAAAGAAAGCCAGGTTGCGTGGAGAAGAGGGGTTGGTGTTGTCAATGATGTGCAGACCTTTCTTCACTTCATTGATAAGGAGGTAATTACCGATGGCATAAATTTTACCGGGATTTTCTATCTCCCTGGCAGCCTGATTTTCTATTCCGCTTTTCAGCTGCTCTTTGCCGATTACTTCTGCGACGGTTGTCCTGTAAACCCGTGTCATCTCACAGGTGTCAGTACAGGAGCCCGTCAGCAGTGCCGTCATCAGGAGCACTACGATGATGGTCAGTGCTGAGTGTCTTTTCATACGTCAAGGTTGTTATTAAAGGTTGGAAACTTTACCGGTAAACAATATCGTACCGGAGGTTTTTTCATGAATCACAAAAAGAAAGGGTTTGTCGCAGTGCATTTCTCTGACAACAGGCAGAGAGGTCAGCACGATGCCGATGGTGGTTACCGCAGCGGCTTCTGTTCCTTTTTCATCGACGGCTACATAGGTATCCTGTTTTACAAAACCCACTTTGATCTTGCCTGCAGGAGGAGATATCCGTGAAAGGTCGGCTCCGTCGGTAAAGGCCGCTTTCATTCCCATTTCATCAAGTATATCGTTGAGTTTTTTGCTGTATTCTATTTTGAACTTCGGCAGGCTGAAATTTATCTTCCGCTGTTGCAGACCTGCGCCTGCTTCCTTCCAGGTTTCGGGAGTCATATTGTCAACCACCGCGCCGGCGTCTCCTTTCGGAAGAATGACCCTCATGGCATATTTATCATTGCCATAAGGCAGCTCTATCATTTGCAGGGTTTCATTTTCAGTGTACAGGAAATCCCCTTCTTTGTGCATCATGTCTACCTGTTTTTTCGAAACAGTTCCGTTGAAATCAGCTTTTACGGTGTGCTTTGGGTCAAATTCGTTTTTCCAGTCACCCTTGAAATACAAGGCATTGATCAGAAACATCACCTGGTCAGGAGTGATGTTATCCAGTATTTTTTTGATTTTCTGATTTGTGTGGTCGGCAGCCCATTGATTTATTTTGTCAAGGGTAGCTTTATTGCTGAAATCTTCGGAATACAGCGTCGCATTGAATTGCTTTTTCAATGTTTCTGTAAAAGAGGCTTCAACGGGGAAGGTTTTTTCCTGCCAGATAGAGTTAGCGATACTGTTGGTAACCTTAGGATCCAGGGCGGGAAGTTTTTGGATAAGTTCAAGGTACGAAGCATTGATAGCATTCATGTCAGTACCTTCCAGGTGAAGAACTTTCCGGATTTCTTCCCGGGTTTCGCCGTCAGCGCCGTTCAGCAGCATCCCCAATGCAATGTGTAGACTCAGGGGAGAGACAAAATAATTGTTGTCAGGAGACTCGTGCTTCTGTACTTTTTTCCAGAAGTCAAAAGCAAAAGCGCTTGTCTTATCTGAAAATTCCGATGGAATACTGATTTCAAGGCTTCCCTTAGGGTCTACTACAGAACAGTTGGTAAGGCCGGCGCCGAGGCCCAGAGATATTCCAGCCATCAAAAGTGTCTTCCTCATCGTTTAATAAGTTTGTAAGTGATTTTTTGTTTGTCTTTTTCCGGCGAATGCAGAATCAGCGTCTGACTGTCGTCTGTGATCTCATACCGCACGACTTTGGAAAGCCTGATCCAGTAATTTTCTTCATAAGCCATTTCTGCTGCACCACCCTTGATTTGAGTGCCTCCTACACCGTACAGTTCTATAGTGCGCTTTTCAAAATCTGCCGTGAAATAGGCGAAATAGAAATTAACGGTACTTTTACCATCAATGAGGTACTGCCCAAGTTCATTTTTTTCATTCTTAAAGGCAATATTGATTTCGTAAGGTGTTGTTTTTCCGTCCTCGTACCCGACAAGCTTCCAGGTGCCGAAAGGTGCTCTTACATTACCGTTGCTTCCATTGCTTCCGTTGACGCCCAGCGGACCCTGTGGCGCCGACGGATCGTTGCCCGGGAAAAGAGAGTCTCCTTTCGAGCAGGATGTCAACACTGCAAAAAATAAAAATATAGCGACTGATCTGATTAACATGGTAAACAATTCCATTTTCGGTAGGATGGCGAAAGGAGCCACTTACGACCCCTCCGCCATCTTCTCCTCCCTTAAAACCCTTTTCATAAACAAGGATTCACGGAAGTCGGAATTGGTTGGAAAGGAGTAAGTTTTTTCCGGGGGATGTTTCAGGAGAGGAGGGAAAGCGCGAAAACAGCGAGCAGAAAATAAGCTACAAGAGAGGCTGCTCCGGCATAATCCCTGGCAATACGCTGCCCGGCGAAAAGCCCCAGCAGACTCAGGGCTGAAAGCTGTATGCCGAACCGCAGCAGACTGGCAGATCCCTCTGCATAATAGTACACCGTGCCGGCAAAACTGAAAACACCGGCAGCCACTTCCAGAATGGTAATGGTGATGAAAAGCAGGAGAGAAAACGGCTTCAGGGGAGTTTTTTCGAACACACTCCCGATATATTCCTTGTTTCCTTTAAAGTCAAAGACTTTGTCAAGACCTGACTGAAGAAAGAGGGCGCTGAAGAACAGACCGATAAGCAGATGCAGGTAAACAGAGGCTGTGAATTCCATAAAGGTTCTGAAAGCTTGGGTTTTGATATTTTTTACAGAGCAATTTGCACTAAATTTTCCATTTAATAAGTAATTTCGCACCAGATTTTAAAAAACTACTTGGATTAGACCACAAAATGGGAAGAGCGTTTGAATTCAGAAAGGCCAGGAAGATGAAGCGTTGGAGCTCAATGGCGAAGACCTTCACCCGGATCGGAAAAGATATTGTCATGGCGGTGAAGGCCGGAGGGGGAGACCCCGCCTCCAATTCACGCCTGAGGGCGATCATGCAGAATGCCAAAGCGGTAAATATGCCAAAAACCAACGTTGAAAATGCGATCAAAAGAGCATCTTCCAAAGATCAGGAAGACTATAAGGAGATCGTACTAGAAGGTTATGGTCTGCATGGTGTGGCTGTGCTGGTAGAATGTACTACCGACAACAACAACCGGACGGTAGCGAATGTAAGAAGCTATTTTAACAAGACCGGCGGAAACCTCGGGACGAACGGGATGCTTGATTTTATTTTTGAGCGTAAATGCGTGTTCAAGATTGCCAAGACAGACAGTGTCGAATTGGAAGAACTGGAGTTTGAGCTGATTGATTATGGTGCCGACGATGTTTTTCTGGATGATGAAACCAACCAGATCAATATCTACGGAGAATTTACGGCTTATGGTGCCATTCAGAAGTTTCTGGAAGAAAAAGGATATGAATTGCTTCATGCCGATTTTGAGCGGATTCCTACCGACACCAAAAAAATCTCGGAAGCGGATGCTGTGGATGTAGAGAAGCTGCTTGAAAAGCTGGAAGAAGATGATGACGTTCAGAATGTTTACCATAACATGGTAATCGAATAATTATCTCCGGATGAAAATGCTGCCTGTCTTCAGAAGCAGTATTTTACGCCTGTAAGACATAATACAAATATTTTTAATAAGTATCTGACGTAAAAAATGAGAAAAAAATACGCTGCCGGTAACTGGAAAATGAACAAGACTTTTGAAGAGGGCCAGATTCTTCTTTCTGAAGTAGTCAATATGGTGAAGGACGAAGTGGTGAATCCCAATGTACAGGTGGTACTGGGGGTGCCGTTTCCTTATCTGAGTACTTTCAGCCAATTAATAGATACGCCCAAGGTTGCCCTTGCAGCGCAAAACTGTTACCCTAAAGATTCAGGAGCATTTACCGGGGAGGTTTCTGTGCCTATGCTTAAATCAGCAGGGGTGACTTATATCATCATCGGACACAGCGAGCGTCGCGAGTATTTCAATGAGTCGGATGAATTTGTTGCTCAGAAAGTAGACGCAATCCTGGCTGCAGGACTGACGCCGATTTTCTGTTGTGGCGAAACCCTCGGACAGCGCGAAGCGGGCATTCACTTTGATTTTGTAAAAGGTCAGCTGACCAACAGCCTTTTCCACTTATCCGCAGAGGCGCTGAAAAAAGTGGTGATTGCCTACGAACCCATCTGGGCGATCGGTACAGGTGTAACAGCCACCTCGGCACAGGCACAGGAGATGCACAAGGTGCTGCGCGATCACCTGGCGTCAAAATACGGTCAGGAAGTGGCTGACGAAATATCTATTCTATACGGAGGAAGCGTAGGCGCGGCTAATGCCGTTGAGTTATTCTCTCAGCCGGATGTAGACGGTGGTCTGGTCGGCGGAGCATCACTCAAGTCCAGGGATTTTACTGAGATTGCCAAGTCGTTTCCGGCTTAAGACAGCTTATTCATCAATGAAAAACGCCTTCGTGACCGGAGGCGTTTTTGTTTTTTGTTATCAGACTTCCCGCGTAATCCTCCTGAAGACGATTGAAAGCCCTGCTACAGAGACAACAAGCAGGGCAAAAATAAAAATCTGCTGTGTCAGGCCTTCATTAGGGTGATCGATCAGCGCTTTGATCTCTTTCGCCTGAGCGCCTGTCCAGACCGCAAGGATGGTTCGGGGTATCATCCCCAGAAATCCGCCCAGCAGGACATTCCTGAGTCTGGCCCCGGAAATGGCGAAGACAAAATTAGTCATGGCAAAGGGTAGCACCGGCGAGAGTTTGGCGAAGAAAATGATCCTGAGTTCTTCCTGTTTAATGCCTTTCAGCAGGCTGGCTACTTTTTCATTCTGCGATACTATTCCGGCAAACCGGTTGTTGTCAATTCGTCTGACTATGATGTTTACCAGCAGGATCGCTCCCATATTAATCAGAAACTGGTAAGGTAAAGCCTCGAATCCTATAAAATAACCCTGGATAATGGCAAGAAACGTAGGAGGACTAAGGGCTAAAGCAGAGGTGAGAGTCAGCACCAGAGCAATAAGGAGCCAGTCAAACCAGGTCAGTGTCAGCAAAAGAGCTTCATGCTGTAATACATAAAAAGCCAGGAATGAAGTGCTCAACAGCGGAGTAATGGTAAACAGGATAAAGCTTACCAGTGGAAAAGATAGTTCTCTGCTAAATTTCATGACTGCTTAACGGCTCCTCTGGTCAGGCATTCACTGAATGTCTTTCTTTGTATTCATTATAGACCATATGAATGCCCTCTTTAAGGTCGATGGTGTGGTTCCAGCCCAGCGCATGCAGTTTACTGACATCCATCAGTTTACGCGGCGTACCATCGGGTTTGTCCGTATTCCATTTGATATTCCCTTCAAAGCCTACCTCTTCTTTGATGGTTTCAGCCAGTTCCTTGATGGTCACATCTACTCCTGTTCCGATGTTGATGAGTGTGGAATCATTGTAATTCTCCATGAGGAATACACAGGCTTCGGCCAGGTCGTCGGCATGCAGAAACTCGCGCATCGGCGAGCCGGTACCCCAGAGCTCCACTTCTGCAGATCCGTTGAGTTTGGCTTCATGAAATTTGCGGATCATCGCCGGCAGCACATGGGAGTTCTGAAGATCGTAATTGTCATTAGGACCGTATAGATTGGTGGGCATGACAGAGATGAAGTCACAGCCGTACTGGGCCCTGTAAGCTTCACACATTTTGATACCTGCGATCTTGGCGATGGCATAGGGTTCGTTGGTAGGTTCAAGCAGGCCTGTCAGAAGATAATCTTCCCGAAGCGGCTGCGGAGCCAGCTTGGGGTAGATGCAGGATGAACCCAGAAACATCAGTTTTTTTACTCCGGCAAGAAAAGCGCCGTGAATGACATTATTCTGAATCTGGATATTTTCGTAAATGAAGTCGGCCCTGTACGTATTGTTGGCTACAATGCCGCCCACTTTGGCGGCGGCAAGAAAGACATAGTCAGGCTTTTCCGTCTGCAGGAAGTCAAACACCTTTTGCTGATCTCTCAGATCCAGTTCTTTTGAACTTCTTAACAGGAAGTTGGCGTGTCCCAGAGATTGCAGCTTTCGCAGAATGGCCGACCCTACCATGCCGTTGTGTCCGGCCACATATATTTTAGCAGAAATTTCCAATTTTTTTCTGATTTTTGCGTTTTCAAAAAACTATTTCTCCTGCAAAATTACGTGGAGTAACCGTAAATGAAAAGAATTCTTTTAATAAGCTTGTTCTTACAGGGTCTTGCCCTTTCGCTTTGTGCCCAGGATGTGATTCCCAAGGCAAAAACACGTGAGCAAAAGAAAGCGGAGCGAAAGAAAATGACGCTTGAAGAGAAAGTGGAGGATATCCTGCCGGTAGACGTCAGCCTGCCCAGGGCTTCGCTTGGCCTGCCCGGAGAAAACCGTATTACCAATGTGGAGGAAGCAAAACAGTTTCTGAACGAGACATTGCCGGGCATTTCTTCCGAAGCAAAGGCCAAGGCCCGGAAACTGAAGAAGAAGCGCAAGAAAGAAACCGGTAAACGTTTTGACGGGAAAATGTTTGAAAACCATGCGGTTGAAAAACAGGTGTTTAAAAGAGGTTCGGGAGGGACCATGACGTACATAGAATTTTATACGCTGAAAACCCCCGTCAGGCCCAGTCCCTATACCCGCACACTTTTCTGGTGGGACTTCCGGACTTCCAAAGTAGTGGAGGCGCTTCAACGGGACAGCCGTACCAACAAACTGTTGCACGGGCCCTTCAGAGAGTACAGGGGCGATGTGCTGGTAAAAGAGGGCAGTTATTACCTGGGCGCAAAGCACGGACGCTGGGAGGAATATGACAAAGACTTTAACCTTATTGAAAAGGAATCGTATGTGAGAGGTTTTTATGAGGATTCAAAGATCGTTTATTATAACAATGACAGTACGAAAATCAGTGAGGTCGTACCGGTATTGTATGGAAAAGAGACCGGTAATTACCTGAAATTTCATCCCGACGGAACCGTAGCCTTAGAAGGCAGGCTGGACAGTGGTGTGAGGGTCGGAAAATGGGTGGAGTATTATGAAGGGGGAAACCGACGGAAAAAGGAGACCCAATATGCGGCCGATTGTTATGACCATGCAGAGCCGTTTACAGTACGTGAATATGATCCGAATGGGAGACTCACCTACGAGCACGAGTCCGTCAAAAAACTCTGAGCAGTTCTGAAAAAAGCAACGGGGCCGGCTGAATCATTCAACCGGCCCCGTCGTATATTTTAAGGGTATATCAGAGTGATATTTCAATAACCTCTACTTCAACAGCGCCTGCTGGTGCCTGAATAACGGCCGTGTCGCCCACGGTTTTGCCCAGCAAACCTTTGGCAAACGGAGAGTTGATAGAGATCTTGCCCTGCTTGAGATCGGCTTCTTCTTCAGCTACCAGGGTGTAGGTCATCATGGCCCCGTTTTTCTTATTTTTGATTTTTACTTTGTTCATCAGCGACACTTTGGAAGTATCAAGGATAGTTTCATCAAGTATACGGGCATTGGCAACGAGTACTTCCAGTTTAGAAATTTCGCCTTCCATCAGTCCCTGTGCGTCTTTGGCAGCATCATATTCAGCATTTTCCGAGAGGTCACCTTTATCCCTGGCCTCTGCTATCTGGCGTGCAATTTCAGCACGGCCCTTGGTCTTCATTTCGTGCAATTTATTTTTTAAATTGTCGAATCCCTCCTGGGTGTAATATTGAAATGCCATAATTGTATTGTTTACTAAATCAAATCAGGAATCATTTACAGAGTCCTATTAAAAAAAATTACCCTCTCTGAAGGGGGTAGAAAAAAAAAGAACGGCTGTTTCACCGTTCCTGGAAGACTTAAGATGTCATCTACAGAAACCGGCTCACGGTGGCGTAAAAAAGTTGATATTTAGCTTTTTTCCGTTCATTTAACTGGATTAAGATACAAATCTAATCTATTTTTTTTTAATGGCAATGGGTTTTCCTCAAAATCACAGGGGGCTTTCCCGTATCTTTGCCTTTTTAACAGACAAACCTACAGCATGCGGATTATATTCATGGGAACGCCTGATTTTGCAGTAGCCAGCCTCAGGCAGCTGGTCGAAAACGGGTGTGAAGTAGTGGCGGTGGTGACCGCTCCGGACAAGCCTTCGGGAAGAGGTCTGAAGATGCACGAGACGCCGGTTAAACAATATGCGGTTTCAAAAGGAATCCCGGTACTTCAACCGGAAAAGCTCCGGGACCAGGGGTTTTTGTCTGATCTCCGTGCTTACCATGCAGACTTACAGGTCGTCGTGGCTTTCAGAATGCTTCCCGAGGTGGTATGGGCCATGCCTCCGAAAGGGACCTTTAACCTGCACGGCTCTTTGTTGCCTCAATACCGGGGTGCGGCCCCCGTCAACTGGGCGCTGATTAACGGAGAAGCAGTAACAGGTGTGACCACTTTTTTTATAGAAAAGGAAATTGATACCGGAAAGATCATCTTCAGCAGAAGCACTCCGGTTACGGAGGAAGACGATGCCGGAACACTTCACGACCGGCTGATGGATATGGGAGCGGAGTTGGTTCTGGATACGGTAAGGGCGATTGAGAACGGGAGCTATCCCCGTCAGGAACAGCAGATGTCGGACCCGTTGAAATCAGCCCCCAAGATTTTCAGGGAAACGTGTGAGATTGACTGGAACCGGCCGGGCCGGGAAGTATTCAATTTCATCCGGGGTTTAAGCCCTTATCCGGCCGCATGGACCTTTATAGGAGACAAAGTCGCGAAGATATACAAGGCCGCTCCAGCAGGTGTTTCGGCAGAAGAAAAACCGGACCTGTTTACCTTTGGTGAAGGGCAGGTGACGATCGCCACGGATCACAAAAAACGCTTGCTTTTCAAGGTAGCTGACGGCTGGCTGGAGGTAAGCGAGCTGCAGCTGGAAGGGAAAAAAAGAATGACGACGGAAGAATTCCTCCGGGGATACCGGTTTTAAGAATTAATGAGTATCTTGATACGCTATAGATCAGATTTTTATGATAAACCAGAGAAAAGGAGAAAAAGCTATGTCAGACAGACGATCATTCCTCAGTACTTCGCTGATGTCAGCGGCGGGACTGGGCCTTATCCCATCCTTGTCACTTGCACGTCCGGTTACACTTTCTTCCGTACATCCCAAAGCTCTCAAACCCGGGGATACCATCGGGCTGGTTTGTCCTGCCTATTCCGCATTTATCAGGCAGGACGTTCAGTTTGCCGCAGAAGCGCTGCAGACCCTGGGTTTTAAGACGAAGATAGGCAAGCATGTATTTGACCGCAATGGTTATCTGGCAGGTAAAGATGCCGACAGGGCAGCGGATATCAATGAGATGTTTGCCGACAAAGAGGTCAAAGGTATCATCGCCATGCACGGAGGCTGGGGATCTGCCAGGATTCTGCCCCTGATCGATTATAAAACGATCGAACGCAACCCCAAGGTATTCATGGGGTACAGCGATATTACGGCGCTGCTTCTGGCCATTTATGAAAGAACCGGCCTGGTTACTTTCCATGGCCCGGTAGGTTCCTCCACCTGGAATACTTTTTCAACGGATTATTTCAGAAAGACGGTAATGGACGGAGAAGCGGTTGAAATGTCTAATCCTGCCGGTAAAAAAGACAATCTCGTTCAAACAGACGACCGGATTTATACCATTACTTCAGGAACCGTCAACGGCCGGCTGCTGGGCGGCAACCTGACGGTACTTTCACATATCCTGGGGTCTTCCTATGTGCCGGATTTTAAGAATACAATTCTCTTCCTGGAAGATGTGGGGGAGCAGGTATATCGGATGGACAGGATGTTTACCCAGCTTAAACTGGCCGGTATTCTGGACAAAATCGCCGGATTTGTGTTCGGCAAATGCAGCGAATGCCCGCCCTCACGGGAAAGCTACGGGTCGCTTACGCTCGAAGACCTCTTTGAAGATCACATCCGCCCCCTCAAAATTCCGGCATTTTCGGGATCTATGATCGGCCATATTTCCAATAAATTTACTGTGCCGCTCGGTGTGAACGCCATGATAGATGCCAATACAGGTGTTATCAGGCTGACAGAACCCGCCGTGAGGCCTTAAGAACAGGGCTTAAAAACCGGCTGCAAGGCAGAATAAAGACCCGGAAAATTGCGTAGATTTGTTAAAAAAAATTAATAAACATGCGTAATGTTCTGATCTTCAGTTTTTTGACCCTTATTTTGACCGGTAATGTCTTTGCCCAGGGCAATCTACACCACCAGTCTACTGTCTATGAGTATCCCGATGATCCCCTTGTCAGGAAAAAACTGGATACCTGGCAGGATCAGAAATTCGGTATGATCATTCACTGGGGTCTGTATGCCGTTCCGGGAATCATTGAGTCATGGAGCCTCTGTTCAGAAGACTGGATCAGCAGAGACAGCACTGTGTCATATGATGACTACAAGAAATGGTACTGGGGCCTCAGTAAGGAGTTTAATCCCGTAAAATTCAATCCTGACCAATGGGCTGAGGCTGCAAAATCAGCAGGAATGAAATATGTGGTGTTTACCACGAAACATCATGACGGATTCAGCATGTTTGATACCCAACAGTCGGACTTCAAAATATCCAGCGGCCCTTTTGGCGGGAATCCTAAGGCCGATGTGGCAAAACATGTCTTTGAGGCCTTCAGAAAAAAAGACTTCATGATAGGAGCCTATTTTTCCAAGCCGGACTGGCGCACAGAGTATTTCTGGTGGAATAAATATGCCACCCCGGACAGAAATGTGAATTACGATATCCGCAAGAACCCCTGGAGGTGGAATAAGTTCAGGGAGTTTACCTTCAATCAGATACAGGAACTTATGACCGGCTATGGGAATGTCGACATTCTGTGGCTGGACGGTGGCTGGGTGAGGCCGTTGGAGACGGTAAACGATGAGGTGCGGTCATGGGGTGCGGCTATCCCGGAGTTCAGCCAGGAAATTGATATGCCGGGGATCGCTGCCATGGCCAGAAAAAATCAGCCTGGTATATTGTTGGTGGACAGGACGGTGCATGGCAAATATGAAAACTATCAGACCCCTGAACAGAATGTGCCCGCGGATAAACTGGATCATCCCTGGGAAAGTTGCATCACGCTCGGAGGAGCCTGGGGCTACGTTCCGAATGATGAATTCAAGTCTGCAACCAGGGTGATTCACATGCTTACCGAGATTGTGGCCAAAGGCGGAAGTCTGCTGCTGGGCGTGGGCCCGGATAAAAACGGATTGCTGCTTCCCGCCCAGGTTCAGCGCCTGGAGGAAATAGGCGGATGGATGAAGGCGAACGGTCAGGCGATTTATGAAACCAGGCCGGCTGATATTTACCGTGACGGAGAAACCTTTTTTACGCAGGCCAGGAATAAGGACTTCTTCGCTATTGTACGTTTGAAAGAAAACGAAGCAATACCAGCTACAATGGAATGGAAAGGCAATCTGCCCGCAGAGAAATCTGACCTGTGGCTGCTCAGCGAAAATGTGAAGGTAAAGTGGAAAAAAGAGGGCGATAAAGTGGTGGTCAGCCTTCCGGCGGCTTTCCTTAAAAAGTACGGTACATACCCTGCTCTGGCATTCCGGTTTACTCCCGCTGCCAAATAATTGTTTAAAGAATAGGCTTACCGGTACTTTCCGGCGTATTATTGACAAATGATTCAACCAATGATGAGAAGGATTTTAATTTACTGTATTTTTATTCAACTGGCGGGTTGTCCGGTAATTCTGACCGCCCAGGAGGCCATTCTGAAGCAAAAGCAACTGGTTTTTGATAAGCCCCCTTTCAAAGAATGTCATGCTTCGAGTATTGTGGAGCTGTCAGGAGGGAAACTGATGGCAACCTGGTTTGCCGGCCCGTATGAGTCGCACGCTGAAGTAACCATCTGGGGCGCCTGGTTTGAAAACGGCCGGTGGACAAAACCTGTTGAGCTGGCAGATGGTGTTAAAAGTAACAAACAACGCTTTGCCTGCTGGAATCCGGTGCTTTTTAAGACCCGGGAAGGAAAACTCTTCCTGTTTTATAAAGTAGGGAAATCTCCCAGAGAGTGGTGGGGAGAAGTGAAAGTTTCGGAAGATGACGGCAAGACCTGGTCTGCGGCAAGGACATTGCCTGAAGGAATGCTGGGTCCTATCAAGAATAAACCCGTTCAGCTTGATAACGGAGACATTCTTCATCCTTCCAGTATAGAAAGCCTGGATGAAAAGATCTGGCATATCCACCTTGAAAAGTCAGACAAAAATGCAGAGAACTGGGGGAAAATCAATATTGCCAATGATACATTCAGTGTAATACAACCCAGTATACTGAGGTATTCTCCCACAAAACTTCAGCTTCTGTCCAGAAGCCGGCAGAACAGGGTGGTGCAGACCTGGTCGGAAGACAACGGAAAAACCTGGGGGCCGCTTAGTGTGACCAGTCTGCCTAACCCGAACTCCGGAACGGATGCCTCAACGCTTAAAGACGGAACACAGGTGCTGATTTACAATCCCGGTCTGAGAGGAAAGAACTGGGACAATGGCCGTAATAAACTGGCTGTGGCGGTTTCAAAAGACGGGATAAACTGGAAAGATGTGTATATGCTGGAAAACCGGCAGAAGGGAGAATTTTCTTACCCTGCCGTTATACAAACCTCCGACGGACGGGTACATATTACCTACACGGCAGACCGGAAAAACATCAGCCATGTGGTGCTGGATATTCGCTGAAGAAGTGAAGAGTTCTGAAACAAAATCGCCTGCCAGGGGTTTCCGTGGCAGGCGATTTTTTATTTCTTGAACTGAAAATCAGTCTTTGTTGAATTCACCGGCTGCTCTCAGCTCGATTTCATCGCTTACGCTCGGGCCGGATGTACCAACACCAAAATCGATTCTGTTGATAGAACCTGAAACTTTGATACCAATCATAGGCTTCTTGGTACGGCCGTTTTCAACAGGTCCGTTAAGGATGGCGTCCAGGGTAACAGATTTGGTAACACCATGCATGGTAAGATTACCCGTAAGTTTGTATTTCTTACCATCTACTTTCGTGAAAGAAGTGCTTTTAAAAGTAAGGGTCGGGAACTTCTCAGCATCAAAGAAATCAGCGCTTTTCAGGTGACCGTCTCTTCTCTCGTTGTCAGTGCTGATGCTGTTTACCTGTGCAGTAAGCTCGAAAACCGCGTCAGAAAGGTCAGGTTTGGCAGAAGTAAGTTTGGCGTCGAAATTTTTAAAACCACCGTCTACTTCAGAAATCATCAGGTGGGTAACCGTAAAACTCAGTTTAGAGTGAGACTTGTCAAGTGTCCAGTTTTGAGCAAAAGTTGCAAGAGAGGCAAACAAGCCTACAGCGAGGAGAATCGTTTTTTTCATAACGTCTTAAGATTTGATTTAAAATTATTTATATAACAGATGATTTTCTAACAAATGTAACAACATTATAAGTTGGTACATAGTTCCTGCTCGGGAATTAACATCTCATTAACGAAACCGTTAACGAGATGTTTTCAATGTCTAAACTGATTTTTTCCGAAATTAATTCTCTGAAGAACTCATCACGTCATCATTTTTTACGGATTTGGTCTTCTTCTGAACAAAGCTCATTTTACCGATTTTATAGCTGAAAGTCACTCTTACGTTTTGGTTATAAATATTCATCATATTTACCTGATTGAAAAGAGCGGAGTTCAGCGTGGTTTTGATGTTCATTCCTCCGAAGAAGTTATCCGCAGCCAGACCTACACTGCCCTTCTTGTTTTTGAAGTCTTTTCTGAGGGCAACAGAGTACATGTAGAAACTTCCCTGCATACCCTGTAACTGAACCTGGTTGCCTCTGAACCCTCCGAATGCCTGGAAGGCCCAGTTATTCGGAAGCTGCAGCTGGGTCTGGAGTCGTCCGCCGATCACAAAGCCGGAGTTACTGGTCATTTTGTATGTACCATCAGTATTCTGGGTCTGTCCTTCAAGGTAAGTGTACAGCAGGTCGATACCTCCGTTCAGCGTCCATTTTTGGGTAAGGAAAACGTTGGCAAAGATATTGGAGCCTGCGCTTCTTTGCTGGCCGATATTCTGGAAAGTGGTGATTACGGCTCCTTCCAGTGTATCAGAAGGCATCGTGATCCTTGTGATGGCGTTATTGCTCTGACGACCAAACACCGAGAGATTCAGGTAGGTTTTTCCAAGGTTTGTGCTGAGGCCCAGCTCTACGTTATCTGTAATCTCAGGCTTAAGGTTGGGATTACCCATGTTGATATTCTGGGGGTTGGCAGCATTGAAGTTGGGGTTCAGCTGCTGCAGTCCGGGTCTTTGAATTCTCTTGTTGTATCCCAGCTTTAAAGTCGAGCTTTTGGAAATTTTCTTGGAAATATTCACGCTTGGTACCAGATTGCCATAAGAGGGTATGAGAATCTCATTCTCAAGGTCATTGGCCGAAATATTGGTATACTCATATCTTGATCCCAGTTTAAAGATATACTTGTTCTTGGTCGAGAAAGTATAAGAAAGATAACCGGAAGCAATATTTTGTGAGTAGTTCAGTATACCTGACGGGTTATTAGGAGTAGGGAAATAATCGCCGGTTGCTCCTGCCGAAAGGTATCTGAAATCACTGTCAACCTGTCTGAAGATGCCTTTTACACCAAACTCGATGGATTGAGTCTTGCCGATGGGGCTGGTGAAATCTGACTGAACGGTAAGCTCTTTGTTAAAGTTGGCATTCAGGTTTCTGGACCTGCTCAGCAATTCATTGGCATTGTTAAGAATGTTTGCATCAAAATTGTTTGTCAGGTTATTCTGGCTGTATTGGGTAGAGATAGACCACTCCTGTGAAGGCTTGAATGTTCTCAGATAGTCCAGGTTCATATCCACAGAATTGGAGAGGTCTTTGCTGTCCACGGTTCTGAAAGCGGTTGAACTCAGCGAATTACCTGAAAAGAGCTGGGTGGTAAAATCCTGATCACGGTTCATGTTTCTTACTCCGAAAGCTACGCCTGCTGAGAGGGACTGATTTTTGCCCAGGTCGTAGTCGAATCCGAGGTTGTAACGGCCGAACATTCCGTTGTCGAATCCTGTGGAGGTCTGACGGGTCAGGAAGTTATTGGAAGTGCCGTTGGTTGATTGCTCCAGCGTACCTCCGGATTTATTGTAGATCAGCCTGCCAAAGCCACCCAGGCTTACACCCAGTTTGCCCTGACGATAGTTACCGTTCAGTCCGAGGTTACTGCCCCTTAATCCGGCACCGGTATCAAGGTTAAGAGTAAGCCCCTGAAGCGTTACTTTTTTGGTGATAATGTTGATGATACCCCCCGAGCCTTCGGCGTCATATTTGGCTGAAGGTGAAGTGATGACCTCAACGGATTTGATCATGTCGGCAGGAAGCATTTTCAACGCATCGGCCACGCTGCTTGCCACAATGGTGGAGGGCTTGTTGTTGATCAGTACCCGGATATTGGAAGTTCCTCTGAGAGAAACGTTGCCGTCAAGGTCTACGGTCAGCATGGGTACTTTTCTGAGCACATCGGCGGCGTCTCCCCCCTTGGAAGTAAGGTCTTTTTCGGCGTTGTAAACCAGCCGGTCTACTTTTTCTTCCACCAGAGCTGCCTGGGCCGTTACCGTAATTTCATTGAGAAGTTTGGCAGCCTGTTTCATCTTTATGGTACCGAGGTCAATGTCTTTGCTCTTTTCCACTTTGATGTTGTCCACTATCTTGTCTTCAAAGCCTATAAAGGAGATCTGAAGCTTGTAGTCTCCTGGTGCAACGCGGGTAAGAGAAAACTTTCCTTTGTCATCCGCCATGGTGCCGTCCACCGGCTTATTGGTGGCTTTGCTGATCAGTGATATGGTGGCGTACTCTACCGCGGTGGTGGCCGCTTCGTCAATGACATAGCCGGTAATCTTGGAGTTCCCTTTAGGGGTGTTGTCTTCCTGAAGGTTTTGCTGGCTGTTATTATTGTTTCGTTGTCTTCCCATACCATCTCCTCCGCTTCCGCCCGGAGGGGGGCCGCCTGGAAACTGGGCAAATGCATCAAGGGAAAGGATGCTGATCAGTGAAAGAATGATAAACCGTTTCATATTTTTATGATTGTTAAATGTCTGTTACCGCATTATCTGACTACAAAACAACAAGAAGGTTAAGGGCTCTTTTAGGTGTTTTATACGATATGCCTTTAAACCGGGGCTAAACGGGGTTTTTAATCGACACGCCGGATTTTAATGCCTGATTTCCAAGGCATAGAATAAACCGGCTTATCGGTCTGAAAAACCGGGTAATCCATAGACAAATGACCTTTTAATTTTTATCCGGGGGATTTTTTTCGGAATTTTAGCGTCTGATCAATTGCAGGGGCGCTTACACCAGACGGGCACTGCACTCATTGTCATGCAGGAATTTATTCAGAGACACAGGATCAAGCTCATTCATCTCTCTTTCTGGGCGGTCTATTTTTCCTTCTTTTTCTACCAGATAAGCTTTGGCAGGCACGGTGTGTTGAAGTTCAGCTTCGCTTTCCGTGAAACAGCTATCCATGTGGGGTTTGTGGTGCTGGTAGTCTACATCAATTACGGGTTGCTGCTTCCGCGATACCTTAAAAACAGGAATCTGCTCAGGTATCTGCTTGAGTTTCTGCCTGTATTTGTCTCTCTGATGGCCGCTTATGTACTTTTTAAGCGGTATGACAGCATCGGAACACCCCCGCATGAATTCTTTTCCTCGTCCAAGTTTGTTGTGCAGCATTCACTGAGCGTATTTTTTATTGTGATTTTTGTGGCATTCATTAAGTTTGTGGAGGACTGGTTTGATTTTGAATCGCGCCAGAGAGAAATTGAAAATGAGAAGCTGAATTCGGAACTGCGGTTTCTGAAAGAACAGATCAACCCTCATTTTCTGTTCAACACGCTTAATAATCTATACTATCTGGCGGTGATCAATTCGCCCAATACTCCGGGGGTTATTGAGAAGCTCTCGCACATGATGAGGTATATGTTGTATGACTCCAATCATCCGAAGGTGCCGCTTTCGAAGGAGATCGAATACATGAAGAATTACATTAGCCTTGAGAAACTCAGGCTCAACAATGAAATTCCCATCAGTTTTGAGGTTGAAGGCAATGTCGGCGATTTTTATATTGTTCCGTTGATCCTGAATACGTTCCTGGAAAATGCCTTCAAGCACGGCCTTAATAACAACTCCACGGATGCCTTTGTGTATATTTCTATCAGGGTGGAAGGGCAGAATTGTATATATTGCGTTGAAAACAGCAAGCCGGCCGTTAACACCCGGGCGGAAGAAAAATCGGGAATAGGCCTGCAAAATGTGAAGAGAAGGCTGGATCTGAGTTATCCGGGCAGATATAGTCTGGATGTGGAAGAATCGGCTGACAGCTACAAGGTCAGGCTGGAAATCACCCTGATCTGATAAATACGAACCTTATGAGCATATCCTGCATTGTGGTTGAAGACGAACCCCTGGCCCGCAGTCTGCTGGAAAACCACATCCAGAAGGTGCCATATCTTCACCTGCTGAAGAGTTTCTCCAATCCCCTTGAAGCCATTGAGTTTCTCAGGATCAGTAACGTGGACCTGCTTTTTTCTGACATCCAGATGCCGGAAATCACCGGGATAACCATGCTGAAGATTCTGCCCCGTAAGCCCCTTGTGATTCTTACTACGGCGTATTCTGAGTATGCCCTGGAAGGATATGAGCTGGATGTGATTGATTATCTTTTAAAGCCTGTTAGTTTTGAGCGTTTTCTGAAAGCGGCTGAAAAAGCAGCCCAACGTATTTCCGAACAAAAGAAAACGGAAAGTCCAGCAGCGACAGTCATGGTTCAGGCACCGGCCGAAAAACAGGAAGAGTACATTTTCGTCAAAGACGGCACGCGCCTGGTTAAGGTGAAGCTCAGCGACATTCTCTATATAGAAGGGCTGAAAGATTATGTGGCCATTTATACCCGCGAAAGAAAGATCGTCAGTCTTCAGACCATGAAATCTCTGGAGAGCATCCTGCCGGACACCATGTTTATCCGTATTCACAACTCTTATATCGTCTCTTTCGGAGGCATTGATGCGGTTGACAAGGAAAAAGTACAGATCGGTAAAGCCTTCCTGCCGATCAGCGACACTTACCGCAAAGCCTTCAAATCCTTTATTGAGAAAAGGCAGATCTGAAGATTTTGAGTAACTTGCTCCCTTTCATCGCAGCTATCACGTCAAAAAACATTCAGACCATTGAAAGTCCTTATCTGTCCTGATAAATTCAAAGGCTCGCTGACAGGCGCCGGGGTTTGCCGGGCTATCGCCGCGGCGGCCAGGTTGCTGAATCCCGAAGTACTGATTGAGGAGGTGCCGATGGCTGACGGAGGCGAGGGGTCGCTGGAAGTTATTCAGCAGCAGACGGGAGGAGCATTTGTGTTTGCAGAAGTGCACGATCCGCTCTTTCGTATCATCACCACTTGTTACCTGCGAAGCGGAACAACGGCCTTTATTGAAATGGCGAGGGCCTCAGGTCTGCAGTTGTTAAGGCCTGATGAACGAGATGCAATGAAAACCACTACTCTGGGTACCGGAGAGTTAATGTGGCATGCTATTCGGTCCGGCGCACAAGATATTTTCCTGCTGGTTGGCGGCAGTGCTACCAATGATGCGGGTGTGGGTATGGCGGCAGGGCTGGGTTTCCGTCTGAAAGACAGCGAAGGGAAGGACGTACACCCTGCGGGAGGACAGCTGGATCGTATCCTGCAGGTGCAGCCGCCTGAGCACTTATTCGAAGGTGTGCGGTTTCATGTGTTGTGCGACGTAGACAACCCTTTCTATGGTCCGGATGGAGCAGCACAGGTTTTTGGGCGGCAAAAGGGAGCCGGAGAAGAGGAAATCAGAATACTCGACCAGGGACTTGAGCATATGGCGCTGTTGTTTAAAGAACAGTTCGGGAAAGATGTCCAGACCGTTCCGGGTTCCGGAGCTGCAGGGGGTATCGCCGGTGGGGCCGTAGCCATGCTGGGAGCAGATATCCGGTCGGGCGTGGAAACCCTGATGCAGTTTTGCCGCCTGGAAGAAAAAGTCAGGGAGGCAGATCTTGTGATTACGGGAGAAGGAAAAATGGACCATCAGACATGGGGAGGAAAGGTGGTGAGTGGTGTGGCAGGCCTGGCGCGCCGGGCTGGAAAGCCCCTGATTGCTTTTTGTGGAAAACTTGAGCTGGATCAGGCAGCCCTGAAAGCTGCCGGGATCAGCGAAGCGTTTGCGGTGATGGAGGGGATAACAGAGGAAGAGGCCATGACTGACACTGGCAATAAGCTTGAAAAGCTCGCGCTTAAGGCACTCAGGAAATACATAAAATAAAAGCCCGGAGGTTGTCCGGGCTTTCAGATCATGATGTCACGAAGAGTCAGACCCCTTTCGATTTCAGGGATTTGATCAGCACAATCACTCCGAAGATTACCACAGGAATGCTCAGTATCTGTCCCATATTAAGGGTCATATTGTTTTCAAATGCCTCCTGGTTTTCTTTCAGGAACTCATAGAAGAACCGAAGGCCAAAAATCCATATAAAGAAAATGGCGGTCAGTGAGCCCCTCGGGGTGTTTGCTTTCCATTTGTTATAGAGAACCATAAGCAGAATAAAAAGGAACAGGCAGGAGATGGACTCATACAACTGCGCCGGATGTCGTGGCACAGGGGCAAATTCATAATTCTGTTTGAAAAGAAAAGCCCATGGGACATCGGTTGGTTTACCGACGATCTCAGAGTTCAGCAGATTGCCGAAACGGATGAAAGCACCGCCGAGGGCGGCAGTGATCACCATACGGTCGGTGAGCCAGAGGTAGTCGTAGGTTTTATTTCTTCTCGTAAATATAAAGAGACCGATCAGAGCACCGATAGCGCCGCCATGGCTGGCCAGCCCGGCATAAGGGGGGATGAGCATGTCCCAGATGAATTTGCCCGGATCTTCAAAAAAATGACTGCCTTCGTAAAAAATATAATGGCCGATCCGTGCCCCCAGTACAATAGAGAGGATCATGGTCAGTAAGAGGGCATCCAGGTCTTTTTCAGGTTTGTTTTCGATACGAAAAACCCGGGCAATGATCATATAGCCGGTTACAAAGCCCATAGCAAAGAGCAGGCCGTACCACCGGACTTCAAAATCTCTGATCTTAAAAATTACCGGGGAAATATCCCAGACGATTTCAGTCAATGTCATATAGTGTAAGTTTCAGTGCTGTATAAGGTCGGTAAAATTAGAACTTAGAATTAAAACAAACTAAAATTCTTTAAAATCTTATAATTATTTAACTAATTTTACGGACGATATGCAATCTTCTTTTGCTACCATATCATTCATGGCGTCACGCCGACGTATTTTCCGCAGGTAATACCATGCGGCAATTCTCCATTTATATTTTTTTCTTATCTCAAATTAAATTTATTTTCTGTCATGAGTTCCATTGCTGTTGGGATTATTGGCGGGGCAGGCTATACAGGAGGCGAACTGCTGAGGATACTCCTGAACCACCCCTACGCCGGTATCGTATTTGTCAACTCTCAGAGTCAGGCGGGTAAACCTGTTTACGCTGTTCATAAGGACCTTCTCGGAGAAACCGACCTGGCATTTACAGACGAAATGCCTTTCGGCGGGGTGGATGTGATCTTTCTCTGTTCCGGTCACGGACAATCGGCGAAATTTCTTTCAGAATATGCTATTCCCGATCATGTGAAAATCATTGATCTGAGCACCGACTTCAGAGATGAATCCGGTGGATTTGTATATGGTCTGCCGGAATTGAACCGGGAGCGCATCTCTGCCGCTTCAAAGATTGCCAATCCGGGCTGTTTTGCGACCAGCATAGAGCTGGCCGTATTACCCCTGGCTGCTCATCATTTGCTGAAAGAGGATGTGCATGTCAGCGCCATTACGGGATCAACCGGAGCCGGACAGGCACTCAGCGCCTCTACGCACTTCAGCTGGAGAAATAACAATATGTCTGTATATAAGGCTTTTACTCATCAGCACCTGGCTGAGATCGGCCAGAGCATCAGGTCGCTTCAGCCTGGTTTTGAGGCGGATGTCAATTTTATACCTTACCGTGGAAATTTCACGCGCGGGATCATGGCCAATGTGTACACCCGTTTTGACGGAAGCCTTGAGGAGGCACAGATGCTGTACAGGAACTATTATGCCGCCCATCCTTTCACACATATATCTGATACTGAAATAGATCTTAAGCAGGTAGTGAATACGAATAAGTGCATCATTCAGTTGCAGAAAAACGGCAACAAACTGCTGATCACAAGTATTATTGATAACCTGACCAAGGGGGCGTCCGGCCAGGCTGTGCAGAATATGAATCTTATCTCGGGGATTGACGAAACAAGCGGTCTTCGTCTCAAAACCGTCGGTTTCTGAGTACGAAAAATGATTAAAGAAATTTTTATAAAACGGATCTGAAATGAAATTATTTGATGTATATCCTCTCTATGATATTGAGCCTGTAAAGGCCCTGGGCAGTACGCTTTGGGACAGCAACGGGCAGGAATACCTTGACCTCTACGGCGGACATGCGGTTATCTCTGTAGGTCATTCGCATCCGTACTATGTCAGAAAAGTCGGGAAGCAACTGAAAAACCTCGGTTTTTACTCGAACTCGGTACGGATTCCGCTGCAGGAAGAGCTGGCAGATAAACTGGGTAAGGTGTCGGGTTTAAAAGACTATACCCTTTTCCTGACCAACTCCGGGGCCGAATCCAATGAAAATGCACTAAAACTGGCCTCATTCCATAACGGTCGTACGAAAGTGATCGCCTTCACGAAAGCTTTCCACGGACGTACCTCCGGTGCGGTGGCGGTCACAGATAACCCGTCGATCAAAGCCCCTATTAACTTTGCAGACCATGTTGTTTTTCTGCCTTTTAATGACGTTGAAGCTGTAAAAAAAGCGGTGGATCATGACACCTGTGCCGTCATTGTAGAGGGTATTCAGGGGGTAGGGGGCATACAGGTAGCCACAGATGAGTTTCTTAAAGCCATCAGGACAGCCTGTAACCGCACCGGCGCAGTGTTTATTCATGACAGCGTACAGTGTGGTTACGGCAGATCGGGCAGGTTTTTCTCCTTCCAGCACAGCAAGGTGAAGCCTGATATCATCTCTATGGCCAAAGGCATGGGCAACGGTTTCCCTGTAGGAGGTATATTGATCTCTCCTGCTTTTAAAGCCAAATACGGTATGCTGGGAACCACCTTTGGCGGAAATCACCTCGCCTGCGCTGCTGCTACGGCCGTACTGGACATCATAAAGAAAGAAAAGCTGATAGAGAACGCCGCGGTAACGGGGCAGTACCTGTTGGATGAACTGGTCGGATTTAAAGGGATCAAAGAGCTGAGAGGGCGCGGCCTGATGATCGGTATTGAGCTTGAAGCGCCGGTAAAGGAAATCAGAGATGCCCTGTTGTTTAAGGATCATATTTTTACAGGGGTAGCCGGAAGTCATACCATCCGCCTTCTGCCAAGTCTCGCCCTCCGGAAAGAGGAAGCCGACCGTTTCCTGGAAGTCTTCTCACAATATGTCAAATAATGAAGAAAAAAGGGTAAATAATTGATTTTCATCTTTTTGATGGATGATTATTTACCCTTTTAATTTCTTTTTTTATCCCCGCCACCCTATCTTTGTTATCAGAATTTGTCAGGGAATACGTAGGACCGCCATGGTCTTTGAGTGAAAAATACCGACTTCCCATTTCACATAAAAGAAAAGAATTCATCAGACAAACGATTTTTCTGATGATATCAGGATCAGGTTAATGATTCTATTTTAATCTGTATTGAAAGGTAAACGGGAAAAGGTATGCCGGAATTTGCTGCAAAGGGGCTTGACTCCTATCAGGGTGAATGGGACGATGTTCAGAAAAGACACCTGCTGAACAGGGTTATGTTCGGTTATACCAGGGAAGATCTGGCTTATTTTGCTTTACACACTCCGGTTGAGATGGTCAGTGAGCTTATCAGCAGTTCTCCTGAGCCGGGGAAACCCCTTAATTTCTACGAAAAAATCTACCCCGATCCTCATGGGATAAGAGAGGGGGAAACCTGGATCAATGCTCCTTTTGGAGACGGAAACATCAATACCCGGAGAAAGCAGTCTCTGAAACTCTGGTGGACGCAGAATTTATGGTTTCAGCAGAGGACCATTGAAGAAAAAATGATGCTGTTCTGGCATAATCATTTTGCTGCCGAGCTGGAAACCTACAATGCCGCCCAGATGGGCTACCGTTACCTGACTACATTGAGAAAATATGCGTTAGGTAATTTCAGGGCGTTTGTGAAAGCCATTACATTGGAGCCTGCCATGCTTAACTACCTCAACGGGCAGCATAATTCGAAAAAATCCCCTGATGAAAATTATGCCCGTGAACTGCAGGAATTATTCATGGTCGGAAAAGGTCCGGATTCAGGATATACGGAGGAGGACGTCAGGCAGGCAGCCCGGATACTTACCGGACACAAATATCGGAACAGCACCTGGCAGCACTATTTCAATGCAGAAGACCACGACACCGGAGATAAACCATTTTCATCCTTTTATAACCATTATATCATCAGGGGACGTTCGGGGCAGGCGGGTCAGGAAGAGCTGGGAGATCTTATAGAAATGATCCTGGAAACCGATGAAGTCAGCCGGTTTATCGTGCGGAAGCTTTACCGCTTTTTTATTTACTACGAAATTTCTGATACAACAGAGGAGGCTTTTATACGCCCGCTGGCCCGCATTTTTAAAGAGGCTGATTATGAGATAAAGCCTCTGCTGCAGGCGTTTTTTCTCAGTGAACATTTTTTTGACCCCGCTTTTTACGGGGCAATGATCATGAGTCCTCTTGATTTTCATTTGAAGACCGTGAAAAGGCTTGAAGTGAAACTTCCGGATGCAGGAACTCATCTGTATGAAAATTATGCTTTGACAGAATATCTCAGGGGAAGTACGGAAGAATGTCATCAGAGTGCGGGCGATCCCCCGGGAGTGGCCGGATGGCCTGCATACTATCAGGCGCCTGTATATCATCAGGCCTGGATCAACTCTGATACACTTCAAAAAAGAGTGGCTTTTACCTCAGGACTCATCAGTAACAGGTTTTACAGGAACGGATTCTGGCTGCAGGCCGATCTGCCGGCTTTTACCGAAAGCCTTGAAAATCCCTCAGACCCTGATCTGCTTATCTCCGGTTTGTGTGACTGGCTGTTGGAAACCGGACTCTCTGCCGGCATAAGAGAAAACCTGAAAACAGAGATACTGCTCTCAGGTCAGAGTTCTGATTATTACTGGACGGAGCTCTGGGAAAAATACCTGGAAGACAGAGAAAGCGATATTTACCGGAATATGGTGCTGGACAGGCTCAGAAAACTTTATACTTATATTTTGTCTTTACCGGAATACCATTTGTCATAGATCATGAAACGCAGAGAATTTCTGGCCGGATCACTGGCCACATCGGTATTGCCACTGTTTATGAACGGCTTCAGTCTTTCCGGTTTTGGTGATGCTGACAATGAGACCGATGACAGGGTGATGGTGGTCATTCAGCTCACCGGTGGAAATGACGGACTGAACACGGTGATTCCGGTTGCTTCATACGGAAATTACAGAAATGCCAGAGCCAATATAGCTATTCCTGAAAAAAGCCTTCTGAAAATTCCTCAGGCAGATACTATTGGTCTCCACCCTTCATTGTCAGTATTATCCAACATGTTCAGGGAGGGGTTTGCTGGTCTTATCCACGATGTAGGATATCCCAGGCCTGATTTCTCTCATTTCAGGTCAGCAGACATCTGGCACAGCGCTTCTGACGCTGATCAGTACATCAGCAGCGGCTGGGCAGGGAGGTATCTTTCGGCTTTGCATCCTCAGTATCCGTCGGCTTATCCGAACGAATGCTATCCGGACCCGTTGGCTATTCAGACCGGAGCTGTAATGAGCCTGGCCCTGCAGGGGCCGGTACATCCGGCCGGTATTTCTATCTCAGATCCGTCTGCATTTAACACACTTCTGGAAAATCATACAGATGAGCTGCCCGCCTCTCTGGCCGGTAAAGAGCTGGGCTTCTTAAGAATGGTGTCGGCTCAGACCAACCGCTATGCCGAGGTGATCAAAAAGGCCGCCGATCGTCCTGTCGTACAGAAGGAATATCCCGGGACACGACTGGCTGCCCAACTGAAAATAGTGGCAAGGCTGGTGGCCGGCGGACTGAAAACGCGGTTTTATTATGTCAGTATAGGAGGTTTTGATACGCATTCCGCGCAGACTGAAGCAGGTGATACAACAAAGGGCGCACACGCCGTTTTACTGAAACAACTGTCTGAAGCGATAGGAGCATTTCACGCAGATCTGAGAAACCTCGGAGTATCCAAGCGTGTGGCCGGAATGACTTACTCTGAGTTCGGAAGGAGAGTGAAATCCAATGCCGGCAGCGGAACGGATCACGGTGCGGCGGCCCCCCTGTTTTTTTTCGGTGACGGAGTCGCTCCGGTGGTTTTGGGAAAACCCTTTGACGTTCCCGGTAATGCCGGTACTGAGCTGAATGTGCCGATGCAATATGACTTCCGGTCTGTCTATGCCTCTGTATTAAAAAACTGGTTTTGTTTCCCTGAAAACGAAACAGAAAATGTGCTGTTCAGACATTTTCAGGACTTGCCGGTGTTCAGATCAGGCGCTTGCGGCAATAGTGTTCCGGAGCCTGTTTCGGAAACCGGAGAAAGATTTGCGGTCCGCCCCAATCCCTTTACTGACTTCATAACTTTCGATTTTGTGTCTTCCGGAGGATTATGCCTGATTCACATTTTTGATCTTAGCGGACGAGAAGTGCTGAGGGTATTGAATGAAGTTTATGCTGCCGGGAAACACAGTATAAGGCCGGATCTTAGAAAGCTACAGACCGGGGTGTATATGGTCCGGTTTCAGAATCAGGTATATCAGGATGTTGTAAGGATCGTTAAAAACTGAAAAAGGCCCGCATACCGCAGGCCTTTTTCATATAAACAAGTCCTTATCAGGAAGGATTATTAAGCTTACTGTGTTTTTTGCCGTAGAGGAAATAGATGGCAAGTCCTATTCCCAGCCACAGGGCAAGCCTCAGCCATGCTTCATTAGGCAGTGAGTACATCAGATAAAGGCAGATCAGGATTCCGAGAATCGGGACCAGCGGAACCAGCGGGGTTTTGAAAGACCTCTTAAGTTCCGGATTTCTAACGCGCAGCAACCATACACCGGCACATACCAGGCAGAAAGCAAAGAGTGTTCCGATACTAACCATGTGTCCGAGGTCACTTACCGGAACAAAGCCGGCGAAGAGGCTCACGAATACCATGAAGAAAAGATTGGTTTTCCAAGGCGTCTGGAATTTCTGGTGGACAGCGCCGAAGAATTTTGGAAGAAGGCCGTCACGGCTCATAGAGTAGAACACGCGGCTTTGTCCGAGCAACATCACCAGGATAACAGAGGTATAACCTGCCAGAATAGCAATGATAAGGCCTTTCTGAAGGAAGGTATAGCCTGTTTTGGCAAAGGCGGTAGCAGCAGGCTTGGCATCACCCTTAAAAACCGTATAATTCTCAAGTCCGGTCATGACATGGGAAAATAACACATAGAGGAGGGTACAAACCAAAAGGGAACCCAGAATACCGATCGGCATACCCTTTTGTGGATTTTTGGCCTCCTGTGCGGCAGTTGATACAGCATCAAATCCGATAAAGGCAAAGAATACCACCGCAGCGCCGGTAGCGATACCGCTCCAGCCGAACTCACCATAGGTGCCTGTGTTTTCAGGAATATAAGGAGTATAATTTTCAGGATTGATGAATTTCCATCCGAGGGCAATGAAAAGCAGTACTACACATACTTTTACAACGACCAGTATATTGTTGAGAAATGCCGAACTTGAAGTGCCTCTTACCAGCAGAAGGGAAAGCGCAATCACAATAAAGATGGCCGGAAGATTGATAAGTCCGCCGTCGATCAATGTTCCGTTGCTGAGTTTTACACTCTCCAGAGGTGAGCAAACCAGCTCTGCCGGAAGATTGATTCCGAAAGACGTAAGGAGCTCAAGCAGATACCTCGACCAGCTTACCGCCACTGTTGCAGCACCAAGGGCATATTCAAGAACAAGGTCCCAGCCGATAATCCAGGCGACGAATTCGCCCATAGTGGCATAGGAATAAGTGTAGGCACTGCCCGCCACAGGGATCATTGAAGCAAATTCCGCATAGCAGAGTCCTGCAAAGGCACACCCGACAGCCGCCAGAATGAAGGAAATGGTTACGGCCGGTCCGGCATGTTCAGCCGCTGCAATACCCGTGAGAGAGAATAATCCGGCACCTATGATAGCACCGATTCCCAATGCAACAAGGCTGGCGGAGGATAAAGATCTTTTAAGTTGGTTACCTTCTTGCGAGGCCTCGCCGAGTAGCTTATCGAGCGGTTTTTTAGTCCACAGACTGCTTGCCATATATTCAGTTTGTTTAGGGTGTTAATAAATTTTCCCGCGCAATTTATAACAAAAAAAGGTTGAGAATGCCAAACCCTTTACTGAAATTATAAAAAATTCATAAAAAATCAGAATTTAGGACAAGCCAGTTCTTTTTTGCGGCGCTTACGATAAGGGTTCTTTTCGTTTTCGAAAGGATCGAGCTGATAAGAGATGGAAATCTCATGAGACCCTCCGGAACTGGCACCCAGACCTGAAACGGTAAGGTCGTAACTATAGCCTACAGAGAAATTCTCGAATCTGAAGCCTACCAGTGCCGCTACTGCGTCGTGGTTATTTCTTGTGAGAGGCGCTTTTTTGAGCGGAATGCCCCGGTACCACAATCCCAGGGTGAGCGGAGTATAGGTAACATAAGCGCCGAGATCAAGCTGAGTAAATTTGCCCTGCTGCTTAAAAAGAAAGGCAGGAGTTGCCACAAACTCCTTATCAATGTTTGCGGCATTGGTAAAGGGATTGTTCAGCGGGATGTTCAGCCCCCCGTTGACCATGATTTTCCGGGGAATACAATCTCCGCTGATACAGCCGCTTGAGGGGGTGTAGTTGTCGGAGAAGGAGAGCGAAGGCCGGGTAATATGATGAACAGAGACACCGACAAATGCCTTGGGATTATAATACAGGAGCCCGCTGGCAAAGTCGTACAACTTGTAGTTAAATGGTGAGTTGGTCAGGATCGGATCATTAGAAGGATTGCCGGTATGGCCGTTTGGTCCCAGCTGATCGCCAAAAGTAAGGCCTGAAGGGTCAAAAGTCCGGTAAGAATAAGCTCCCTGCAATCCCATCCGTAAAAAACCCTTTTCGGAAACTTTCAGCTGATAGGCATACATCAGGGCTACTTCGGTGTTTTTCAGGCGGCTGTTTCCCTGCGCATCACTCAGGAAGCTTACCCCTATACCACTGTTAATATTATCAATATAATGATCTACACTTGCGGCCGTGGTCACAAAGTTGGCGTTCAGGGAAGGCCATTGATTCCTGAAATTGAAGATGACTCTGGGCGCATATCCACCGCCTGTAAAAGCAGGATTATGATACAGCGGCGCAGCATAAAACTGGGTAAACTGGGGATCCTGTGCGAAACCCAGTGAAAAACACAAGCCAAGTATCACGATAAGTGTAAGTCTCCTCATTGCCGTTTTATTTGCACTTTTTATCTTCAGCCTGCAAAAGTCATTCCAATATAAGGAAATGCCTCCTGACATTTTACGATCTCTTAAAAAATACTAGCTTTGTAATAAAATACAGCTCAGGCCGTTTTCTAAGAACATTTCCTTAAAGGATACCTTTTTTATTCATTAAGTTGTAGAGTGGCAGGAAAACAGATTTATAACGTCTTCAAAACATGGGTATTGGATTGAATTGCAGAAAGATTTTGCTGACGTCCCTTTTTTCTGTGGCCGGTCTGCTGTCTTTTGGCCAGGATATCTATCATACCAAAGCCTGTGCTACAGATCTGACTATGAGCGCCACAGGCCAGCAGGAAGGGTGTGTGGCGGGTACGTGGTTCTTCGATAAAGATGTCGACTCTAAAGTCAGTAGCTGGGTTTTCCCTGAAATCAGCGCGGTCAGTAAGACGGGTCGTTCCACAGAGATTTTTTTTCCGGCACCCGGTAATTATAACGTCACACTTACGGTCACCAAAGGTGCCGGAACAACCATTTTTACGCAAACTCAGGTGGTTACGGTAGGGAGTTTCCCTAATCAGCCCAGGTTTAACAAGAAGCTCAGTGCAGATACGACCATCTGTGACGGAAATACCCTGAAACTCGATCCTTACAAAGGCCTGAGCGCACCCGGAGGTAATGTCCGTTACCTTTGGTTTCCGGGTGGTGAAACTACCCCCACGATCGATGTAGACAAGTCCGGATGCTATTCAGTGGAAGTGTTTGATGAGACATCGGGTTGTTCGAGAACAGCCAAAATAAATGTGAATTTCTGTCTGCAGGAAGCTTCTTCTTCAGGAGGAAGCGAAAAATGGCACTTCGGCACCAATGCTGTTCTGGAGTTTGCTTTTGAGGCAGATCCGATAGAGAGAGACCCCCTTAGCAATGACGGGGATCTTTTTGAGGATCCTGGGGTTGAAAACCCGTCTTTCTCTCCTATGACAAGTATGGAAACGAATCCCATGGATGTGACGGAAGGGTCAGCGATGGTATACGGTCCGGATGGCAGTCTGGTGTTTTATTCCGATGGTAAAACCGTCTATGCCGGCTCGGATGATACAGTAATCGGGACTATTCCGGGAGCGTCCGCCTCTTCTTCACAGGGGGTTTCTATCATCCCTAAAAGCTCCTGTAACGAGTGTCCGCATCATCAGTACTATCTCTTTTCGGTTGACCCTGTCACTAAAATACTTTCTTATAGTGTGCTGGATATGCGGTATAATGATAAGAAAGGCGCTATCACCGAAACCAACGTGCCCGTATTGTATCCTGTAACCGACCGTATTACAGCGTATCCGAATACGGACGGTACCGGTTTTTATATTCTCGGGCATGAAGCCGGCACTGATAAATTCAACATTCTGTTCGTTGACTCAACCGGCGTAAGGCTTACACCCGGCAACCGCATCGGGGCGGAACAGAATACCGATCCTGCACAGCGCGGCTATATTGCCATCGGAGCAAACAATACTATGGCTGCTCAGGGGCTGGTTGAGGCCGGCAGGAATTTCCTGGAGGTCTTTACTCTTGCCGACAGTACATTGAGCGGTTACATGAAAATAGATTTGGGGATATCTGCACCGCCCGAAGTGTACGGGGTTACATTTTCGCCCAACGGAGACATTGTCTATGTTACCCTGAACGGGGGGGCTATCTCCTACCTGTTGCAGGTGCCATTGTTCCTCGGAGACCCGGCGGCTATTCAGGCAGGGATCAATATTATCAGTCAGACATCTTCGGTAGAGTACGGGGCCATACAGCTGGGGCCAGTGAGCGGAGAAGGGAGTAAATACGTATATGTTACTCTGAACAATGAGAACAAAGTAATGTACATTCAGAACCCCGATGTCAGAGGTAATGCCGCGGTGGTAGGTTTTAATCCGAGTAATGAAGTGCTTCTGGCGGGTACTGCGCGTCTGGGCCTTCCTAATGTTGCGGCAGCCAATCCTGTACAGGACGGACAGGGGCTCTCAGCCACCTATTCCGGGAACTGCTTCAGATTACCCACTATTCTGCATACCGACGGGGCCTGCTCGCCTATGACCAATAAGGTTTACTGGGAGTTTGAAGATGGAACGGTACTGGAGGGCACGGATGTGTCTTACACCTTTCCCAAACGCGGATGGAATAATATCACAGTCAGGGTGGAAATATTCAATCCCTCCCCGCTCAAAAATGTGGTGAACAGTCAGATCATCAATAAACTGCTGGAAACACCCTGTACTGAAAAAGTGTTTACAGACAGGATATATATCCGTTCATCTCCTGATGTTTTCCTGCCGGACAGTATCTATGTCTGTGTGGTGGAAGGCGAGAAGAAAAACATTTCTCCGGTGGTCAGGGATGACTTTGATCCGTTCGAATATGAATGGCTGACTGCCGCTGATGCCCTGATCCATACAAAATCTTCGTTTGATTTTGATGTACCGGGCGTGTTCAAGCTTAACGTGACCAATAAACTGGGTTGTTCGACAGAGGAAAAAATCCTGGTTAAAGAGGGCTGCGAACCCAGGATGTTCCTGCCTGACGCGATGACCCCCAACGGAGACGGCATCAATGATATACTCAAGATAGAACATAAGTATATTTCAAGGGATGATTTCAGTCTGAAGATTTTCAACCGTTGGGGAGAACTTGTCTTCGAAACAGAGGACATTGATAAACATTGGGACGGTAAAGTCAATGGTCGTGTATTTGCTCCTATGGTCTATCCTTATGTCATCAGTTACAAAACGGAATATTTCCCGGAGCGGGGAGTTCTGACAAGAAAAGGCGCCATTACGGTTATCCGATGACCCGGCAAAAAAAGTCGATTATTTCTTCCAATACACGATTAGCTTCGTATTTTTGGGTTATGTTTCATACATAAAACCACCCATCAGAATGCGGCAGGATTTTTTAAAAGGAGATGACTCAGGCATGAACGCCCTCGACAAAGATGTGGAAAGGGCACTGAGGCCTGTATCCTTCAATGATTTTGCCGGACAGGATAAAATTCTGGAGAACCTTAAGATTTTTGTGAAGGCGGCCACACTGCGTGGTGAGGCCCTGGACCATGTGTTGCTTCATGGACCTCCGGGTCTGGGTAAAACCACCCTTTCGCATATTGTGGCCAATGAGCTGGGTGCCACCCTTAAAATTACTTCAGGGCCGGTGCTGGATAAACCCAGTGATCTTGCCGGCTTGCTGACCGGCCTGGAAAAAAATGATGTACTTTTTATTGATGAAATTCACAGGCTTAATCCGGTAGTGGAAGAATACCTCTATTCGGCCATGGAGGATTACAAGATCGATATCATGCTGGACTCGGGCCCCAATGCCAGAAGTGTTCAGATAGGTCTTAATCCGTTTACTCTGATAGGAGCCACCACCCGTTCGGGATTACTGACCTCACCCCTCAGGGCACGGTTCGGGATCAATGCCCGGCTGGAGTATTATGATGCGGCCTTGCTGAGCAGTATCGTGACCAGATCGTCTGTGATTCTCAACACACCGATTGAATCCGACGGAGCTTTTGAGATTGCCCGAAGGAGCCGGGGTACTCCACGTATAGCCAATAATCTGCTCCGGAGAACACGCGACTTTGCCCAGGTGAAAGGAAACGGGACCATTACCTCTAACATCGCGAAAGTGGCTTTGGCTGCTTTGGAAGTAGATCAGGATGGCCTGGATGAAATGGATAACCGGATACTACTGACCATCGTAGAGAAATTCAAAGGAGGGCCTGTCGGACTTTCTACCATTGCCACAGCGGTAGGGGAAGAAGCGGAAACCATTGAAGAGGTTTACGAACCGTTTCTGATACAGGAGGGCTTCCTGAAGAGAACCGCACGCGGAAGGGAGGCTACCGAGAAAGCGTATAAGCACCTGAATATCGTCCCCGGATACCGTATGGGAGAACTATTTTAACGGAAAATCAAATATTAAATTAGCAAAGTTTTTTATTCAAATAATTATATTATATAATTGTTTTGAAAACGTACTTGAACATTTCTTTTCCAAAGAAAATTAAAAAAATCTAACCCGACATGTCAGCAAATAAGTTAAAGAGAGAATCGGAAGAGACGATTAAAATAGAACCCAAACAGGTAGCAAAACCCATACTTTTTGAGATAGCCTGGGAGGTATGTAATCAGGTCGGAGGAATCTACACGGTGATCAGATCTAAAGTCCCTGCCATGGTAGATGAGTGGGGAGATAATTATTGTCTTATCGGACCATACTTTCCGCAAACAGCCTCCATCGAATTTGAACGCCAGGATGATGATGATTCAGAGTTTTCCAGAACAGCCCAGAGTCTGAGGGAACAGGGCTTTGAGGTATTTTACGGAAGATGGCTGGTGACCGGACGGCCCAGGATTATCCTGGTAGACTTCAGTGCCTCTCTGGCACAGATCGACAAGTTGAAATATGACCTTTGGACAAACCACAGCATCTCAACCATCAATGCGGAAGAACTTGTCAATAAAGTAATCGCTTTCGGAGACCAGGTGTATCGTTATCTGAAAGCGTTTTGTGAAATAAGGAGCAGAAAAAATGAAGTTATCGCTCATTTTCATGAGTGGATGGCATCTACTGCGCTGATGGACCTTCGCAGAGAGGGTGCGCCCTTGGCTACCGTTTTTACCACACATGCTACCATGCTGGGAAGATATATTGCCGGGAATGTGGATAATTTTTATGAAAACCTTCCTTATTATAACTGGGAAAACGAAGCGAGGTATTATGGTATTGAAGCGCAGGCCGGTATTGAAAGGGCCTCGGCACAGAAATGTCATGTACTTACTACGGTGAGTGATGTGACCGCAAAGGAATGTGAAGTGTTTTTTGATCGCTCATGTGACCTGATACTTCCGAACGGACTGAACATTACCCGGTTTGCCGCAACGCATGAGTTCCAGAACCTTCATTTGAAATACAAACAGAAGATACATCAGTTTGTCATGGGACACTTTTTCCAGAGTTATTCCTGGGACCTAGACAACACCCTTTTCTTTTTTACCTCCGGGAGATACGAATTTAAGAACAAGGGGTATGATCTTACGCTTGAAGCACTCAGAAGGCTGAATTTCAAGATTGTACAGGCAGGGCTTGATACCACAGTGGTAATGTTTATCATTACCCGTAATCCGGTATATTCCATCAACCCTGAAGTGTTGCAGTCCAGAGCTGTGATGGAAGAAATCAGGCAAACCTGCGAGTCTATTGAGCAACAGGTGGGAGAGCATCTTTTTCATGCCTCTGCTTCGAATGAAGATACAACCCTGCCCGATCTGAACGAGTTTGTGGACGAATACTGGAGACTCCGCCTGCGGAGGACCATTCAGACCTGGAAGACCAAAAAACTTCCCCAGACGGTAACCCACCTGCTGAAAGAAGAAGACGGGATCACGGATTTTTTCAGGAAAACCAATCTCATGAATCATGAACAGGACCGTGTAAAATTCGTCTATCACCCTGATTTTATATCACCTACCAACCCTCTTTTCGGCCTTGAGTACAGCCAGTTCGTAAGAGGCTGCCATCTGGGTATTTTCCCGAGTTACTATGAGCCCTGGGGTTATACCCCCCTGGAGTGCGTAGTAAGAGGTATTCCCACGGTAACGAGCGATCTTTCCGGTTTCGGGGATTTTATGCTTCAGCTGATGAGAGATTATGAGAACGTAGGGGTTTATGTGGTTAACCGTAAGGACAGGAACTTTGACCAGGCGGCAGATCAGCTGGCCAACATCCTTTTCAAGTTTGTTACCATGAACAGAAGAGATCGTATCATGCAAAGAAACAGGGTGGAGAATATTTCAGATGTGTTTGACTGGACAAACCTGAGGTCCTATTATGATACTGCTCATGATCTGGCCCTGAAAAAGAAAGCGATTAGCCGAAATTAAAATATTTAAATAGTAATTTCAGATTATTGAATTGTAATCTTTTGATAATCAGCACGGTATAATATTTTATTGAGATTGCTGTCTTTAAATCGGACAATTTTGTTAATTTTGTATTCCATTATTAACCCGGTTTAATGACTGTTGCAATAGGTTTTGCGGTTCTGGCGTATCTTGTAGGTTCCATTCCCACAGCTGTCTGGTATGCCAGAACGTTCCACGGTATTGATATTCGTGACCATGGAAGCGGAAATGCCGGTGCAACGAATTCGCTGAGAGTGCTTGGCCGTAAAGCAGGTATAATCGTTCTGCTGGTGGATATACTGAAAGGTTTTGCCGCGGTTTTTCTCTCCGGTTTTTTTCTGGATCAGATGTCTCTGCAGTTCCTGGTAGGCCTGGCAGCGGTGGCGGGACATATTTTGCCGGTCTTTTCAGGTTTCAGAGGAGGTAAGGGCATCGCTACATCACTGGGTGTTATTCTGGCAGTTTATCCGGCAGGCGCCCTTATCAGTCTGCTCGCTTTTATCGCAGTGGTATCACTTACCAGATATGTTTCTCTGGGTTCTCTTCTGGCATCACTTGTTTTCCTTATAGTACTCATCTTCCGGTTTCCGGATGACCACCTCCTGCTGCTTTCCGGGGCTGTTTTATTCCTGATCCTGGTTATTACCCACAGAGCTAATATCAGGAGACTAGCGGCTGGAAATGAAAATAAGTTTACCTTCCGTAAATAACGGCTCAGTCTTCTGAAAATAGTCATCAGGAGTAACTACAGCATTTTTTACCTTCGTTTACCTGTTCGGCAACCCGGGTCAGGGTGTTTAATTTTTTTAAATGAGCACCTTACTATGGAGGGATTCTATTATTTTTGAATCTCAAACATGACAAAATTTGATGAAACAATATATTGAATCGAATAAACAGAGGTTTCTGGACGAACTTTTTGAGTTTTTAAGAATTCCTTCGGTAAGCGCGGATTCCCGTCACCAGCAGGATATGCAGAAAGCCGCTGAATATGTGCGTTTACGACTTATCGAAGCCGGACTGGATTCCGTAGAGATTTGTCCCACGGAGGGACATCCGGTGGTTTATGCTGAAAAAATTACCGACAGGGCATTGCCCACTATTCTCGTTTACGGGCATTACGATGTACAGCCCGCCGACCCCGTTGAGCTTTGGAATACACCTCCTTTCGAGCCTGTCATCAGGAAAACAGATGTTCATCCGGAAGGAGCGATATTTGCCCGCGGGGCATGCGATGACAAAGGCCAGATTTATATGCATATTAAAGCCATCGAAACAATGATGGCTACGAATTCCCTGGTATGTAATGTTAAAATTATGTTTGAAGGGGAAGAAGAGGTCGGTTCCGAACACCTGGCCGCTTTTGTAAAAGAGAACAGGGAAAAGCTTGCAGCGGATATTATTCTTATTTCTGACACTTCCATCATAGCCAATGATACTCCTTCTGTGGAAACAGGACTGAGGGGGCTTTCCTATATGGAAGTGGAGGTAACCGGACCCAACAGAGACCTTCATTCGGGGGTGTACGGCGGGGCAGTTGCCAATCCGGCCAATGTGTTGTGCAGCATGATAGCTTCATTACATGATGAGAAGGGTAAGGTTACCGTGAAAGGTTTTTATGATAAGGTTGTCCATCTGAGTGATGAAGAACGTGCCGCGCTTGAAGCAGCTCCTTTTGATGAGGAGGCCTACAAAAAAGATCTTGAGATTGACGCTGTGAGCGGAGAAGAGGGTTACACCACACGGGAAAGGGCTTCTATCAGGCCTACACTGGATGTGAACGGCATCTGGGGAGGCTATACCGGAGAGGGCTCCAAAACCGTTCTGCCGTCCAAGGCCTTTGCCAAGATTTCCATGCGGCTGGTTCCCGGTCAGGACTGGGAGGAAATATCGGATCTGTTTACGGTGCATTTCAAAGCCATTGCCCCCCCGGCTGTGAAAGTAAAAGTGACTTGTCACCACGGTGGACAGCCTTATGTAACGCCTACGGACTCTCCGGGTTATCTGGCAGCCTACAGGGCAATGGAGGAAGGCTTCGGAAAAACGCCTGTTCCTACGAGAGGAGGAGGAAGCATTCCGATTGTGGCTTTGTTTGAAAAGGAGCTGGGGCTGAAGTCCGTCCTGTTTGGCTTCGGTCTGGATTCTGATGCCCTGCATTCGCCCAATGAACATTACGGAGTTTTTAATTTTTTCAAAGGAATAGAGACCATACCGCTCTTCTATAAACATTTTAATCAATTGCATAATGGATGATTTAATGAATCTGGAAGTATTGTCGACAGAGGCTTCGTCAAATCACGCAGACCTTGACAGGAAGACAGTAGAAGAATTGTTGAGAGGAATTAATGAGGAAGATAAGACTGTGCCTTATGCCGTTGAGAAGGCCATTCCTCAGATTGAAGCATTGATCAGTCACATAGTACCACGCATGAAAGAAGGCGGAAGACTGTTTTATATCGGTGCCGGAACAAGCGGCAGGCTGGGGGTGGTGGATGCTTCCGAATGCCCGCCGACTTACGGAGTTCCTTTTGACCTTGTTATTGGTATCATTGCCGGAGGAGACGGGGCGATCAGGATGGCTGTAGAGAATGCCGAAGATGATGAAGAACAGGCCTGGGTTGACCTGATGGAATACAACATCAATGAAAAAGATACACTCATCGGAATCGCCGCCTCAGGAAGAACCCCCTATGTTATCGGAGGATTAAAGATGGCAAGGAAAAACGGGATCCTGACCGGATGTGTGGTCTGTAACTCCGGGAGTCCTGTAGCTGCAGCCTGCGAGTATCCTGTTGAGATTGTGGTGGGACCGGAATTTGTAACGGGAAGCACCAGGATGAAGTCCGGAACAGCACAGAAACTTGCCCTTAATATGATTTCTACCACCATCATGATTCAGTTGGGAAAAGTCAGGGGAAACAAGATGGTGGATATGAAGCTGAGTAATGAAAAGCTGGTGGAAAGAGGTACCCTTATGGTGATGAAGGAGCTGAACATCAGCCACGATGAGGCTAACAGCCTGTTGCTTCAGTATGGAAGCGTAAGAGAAGCGGTCGACAGCCAAAAGGACAAAAGCTGAGCGCATGCCAGAATGGTATTCACCGGATTGGTTCAGGCTCTCGACGCTCAAAGGGTTCGTCTGGGCAAATCCCTGGTACCTTTACAGTATTGCGGCTATTCCCCTGCTGTTTCTGCTCAGGTGGATATTTTATACCCAGTCCAGGCAAAAACTCCATCTTTCAGTCGTAGGAACCTCACTTCAGGGGTCCTGGTTTACCTGGTTAAGGTACCTGATCCCCTTATTCTTTATTCTTGGGATGATCACCGTTCTGATGGCGCTGGCGCGTCCGCAGCTGCTGAATGAAAATAAGGAGCAGTATGCAGAAGGAATAGACATCGTTCTGGGGATTGATATTTCAGAATCCATGCTCTTCAATGACCTGAAGCCTAACCGCCTGGAAGCGGCCAAGCAGGTAGCCACTAACTTTATTTCCGGCAGAAACCAGGACAGGATCGGACTGGTCGCTTTTGCCGGAGAGTCTGTATCTCTCAGCCCCCTCACCACCGACTACGAAATGCTGAACGAATACCTGGGCAGTCTCAACAGTGATCTGATACGTACTTCGGGAACTGCTATAGGAAACGCGCTGGCGTCCTGCATAAACCGGCTAAGAGATGTCTCAGGAACATCCAAAGTGGCCATTATCATCAGTGACGGAGACAATACTGCCGGAAGTCTTGACCCGATGACTGCCGTAGAGCTGGCCCGGACCTTCGGCATCAGGGTGTATACCATTGCTATCGGAAAAAATAACCAGAAGGAAATTGTAGATGAACGGACTCTGCGGCAACTGGCCCGGGAAGGTAACGGTCAGTTTTTCAGAGCCACGGATGAGACTACTCTGCAGAAAATCTTTGATCAGATCGATAAATTTGAAAAAAATCAGATCAAAAAAAATGTGAGTAGGGAAGTCAGTGATTATTACTATGTCTACACCAACTGGGCGGTGTGTTTTTTTCTTCTCTCCTTTCTTCTGAAAAATACTTTTCTGGGCAACGTCATAGAGGATTAGAAAGTTTTTTTGGAGAGGAAGTATTTAAACTCTAATTTAGGGACGCAATACTACCATATCCATTTAACTATTATGACTAAAATCCAATATAACGTTCTTATTGCATTTATTTTATCCATAAAAACTGTCTTTTTTGTTTCTGCGCAGCATCCCGGGGGGATTGATAAAATTCCGGATAAACAGATCGAGCAGTATTACAGTGAAGCCCTTGCAAGAGGACTGACTGAAAGCGAGATTGAGATACTGGCTGTTTCAAGAGGATACACCTATGGGGATATCCTCAAAGTGAAGGAACGCCTGGCTGCTCTTAGGAATATACCTGAAAAATCATCGGAGAGTGGGGCAAAAGATGTTCCCAGGCAGCAGACCGGAACGCTTTCAGTGAAGGAAGACAAAGGCCGGACACCGGCAACGCATGTCTTCGGATCCGGGTTGTTCCAAAGCAGCAGATTGTCTTTTGAAGCCAACATGCGGATTCCCACACCGTCCAATTATGTTCTGGGTCCTGAAGATGAACTGAATGTCGACCTTTCAGGCTATTCTTCGCAACAATACACCCTGAAAGTTTCCCCGGAAGGCACTGTAAAGATAGAAAATCTCCCTCCGGTATATGTCAACGGACTTACCATTGAAAAAGCCAGGGAAAAGTTAAGGCAGCGTTTGGCTACCCTGTTCGGGGGCCTGAGAGACGGGGGGCTTGTCCTGGACGTGACACTTGGTAAAGTCAGATCCATCAGCGTTACAGTAGTGGGAGAAGCCATGGTGCCCGGCACTTACGTTGTTTCTTCCCTTGCCACACTTTTTAACGCACTCAATCTTTCGGGAGGGCCCAATGAGAACGGATCTTTCAGATCTGTAAAATTACTACGTAATAACAGGGAGATACAAAGTTCAGATCTGTACGACTTTTTACTGAAGGGCTCTTTGGCAGGTAATATGGGACTTCAGGACCAGGATGTAATTTTTATACCGGTAGCTGAGCGGAAAGTATCGGTAGAAGGTGCCGTAAGAAGAGGCCTGACGTTTGAACTTCGTCCGGGAGAGCTTCTTTCTGATCTCATCCGTTTCGCCGGGGGGTTCAGTGAGCGCGCCTATACCTCTTCCATTAACATTTACAGAAATACAGATAAAGAGACCAGGATTGTAACGGTCCGCCCCGGACAGTTTGAGCAGTATGCACTGGAAAACGGGGATCTTGTAAAGGTGGGGGAGATTCTTAACAGGTATGAAAACCGCGTCAGGATTGAAGGGGCTGTATTCAGGCCGGGGGAATTTGCCCTTTCCGATCAGCTCATCACCCTTACCCAACTGATTCAGATGGCGGAGGGTTTGAGAGAAGACGCTTTTGTAAACAGGGCTTTGCTTTACCGGCTGAGGGAAAATCTGGAACCGGAAGTGATGGACATCAACCTGGGCAAATTGATAAAAGGAGAAAGCCCGGACATTCCTCTCCGAAAAGAAGATTTATTGATCGTCAGGTCGGTGAAGGAGCTGCAGGAAGCACGGACGATATCGGTTCAGGGCGCTGTGAGCAAACCGGGCGAGTATGATTTTGCAGAAAATATGAAACTGAACGACCTGGTATTTCTTGCCGGAGGTTTGCGGGAAGGGGCAAGTCAGGTGCGTGTTGAAATTGCCCGGAGACTATACAATGATGAATCGGCAGACAGTACGGTGGAAGTGCTGCATACTGAGATCGATAAAACCCTTCTGAAAAACGGGAATCCGGTTATGCTGATGCCGTTTGACCAGGTTTTTGTAAGACAATTGCCTAATTACCGGCCGCAACAGAAAGTGATGATAGAGGGAGAAGTAAATTATCCCGGCTCATACGCAATTGAAAACCGCAAAGAAAGGGTGGCTGATCTGGTGACAAGAGCAGGGGGACTTAAACATAGTGCATTTGTGGCCGGAGCCCGGTTTTATCGGGGAGATAAGCTGGTGGCGCTGGATCTGGCAAAGACTATGGCCGACCCCGGTAACTCCAATAACATCTCTCTGGAAGAAAATGACAGACTGGTGATTCCGGGTGTACAGGAAACAGTCAGAATCAGGGGACAGGTAATGAATGAGTCGTCGATTGCTTTTCAGTCTCAGTTTTCACTCAGGGATTATGTCAACCAGGCGGGCGGCTTCACCGACAGCGCTGCTGTGAAGAAAGTCTATGTGAATTATGCCAATGGAATGACCGACAGAACGAAGTCTTTTTTGGGATTTAAAACTTTTCCGAAGGCCGAAAAAGGAATGGAGATTGTAGTGCCTGTAAAGCATCGTCATAAAATGACCCGATCAGAAGCAATTTCGATTGGTACAGGGCTGATGTCTGTGTCAGTGGTTCTTTTATCATTAATCCGTTTGCTTTAAATTATGGAAAAGAAACTGAAAGTGAATGCTTTGGTCCTTGACTTCAGCGCTTTTTTCAAACTGATTCTGAAAGAAAAATATATCTTTTTCCCTATACTTCTGCTTTTTACCGGACTTGGGGCTTACAAGGCTTTTACCACTCAGGAAGAATTTGTTTCAGAAGTTAAGATGCTTCCGGAGATACAGGGTAAAATGTCCGGGCTGAGTCAGATCGCCGGCCTTGCCGGTCTTTCGGGTATTGATTTTTCGACACAAACCGGCAATGTAGATGCGATAAGGCCTGATCTGTATCCCGATGTGCTGGCCAGTACCAGCTTTTATCTTGATCTATTCAGACAGAAAGTAAATACAAGAGATAATAAAACCATGACTTTTGCCGAGTTTTACCACGAAGCGGTCGAAGGCAATGAGAAAATAAAGGAAGAATTTCTGAGGAGGTTTCCGGTAAAAGACGAAGCCATACTGGTGATAGACCGGCTGAGTGAGAAAAGAATAACCGACCTGAAAAACAGGATAAAGTCTTCCATTGACAGGAAGTCAGGGGTGGTCAGTATTTCGGTCAAGATGCCTGATCCGGTGGTAGCTGCCAAGGTAGCCAGTTTTTCAATGGAATATCTGAAGGCCTACATTACGGAGTACAGGATAGAAAAACTTAAAAAAGAAGTCGATTTCCTCACGGAAAGAGTGCAGATCTCACGCGGAAAGTTTTTCACGGTACAGGAAAGAAAGGCCCGCTACGCAGATCAGTTTCAGGCACCTACCATACGGGTGCAGTCGGCTGATATTCAGAGAGAGCGTCTGGAGTCTGAGTACCGTCTGTCTTCGGGATTCTATAACGAACTTCTGAAAAAACTGGAGGAGGCCAAAATAAAACTTCATCAGGAAACACCCATATTCAAGACCCTTGAACCACCGGTGGTCCCCAACTTGAAAAGTGAACCCAAGAGAGCCATAATACTGATTGTTTCTGCTATGACAGGCGGAATCATTGCTTTAATTACGATTTTGTCCCGCAAGAAAAATTACCGGTCAGTGTTCAGATCCATAGCAACCGACTGACCGGCATATAGCCTTTTTAGAAACAAGCCAAAACAGCCGTAAGGGAATGTTTTGAACATTATGTATTTTCAGGGAATGAAAAAACCTCTGAACAGATTTTTCACATACAATTTAACAGAATAATTATGACTGACCATTTTTTTCAGCCGGCCAGAATTGCCGTGATCGGGCTGGGTTATGTGGGCCTGCCTCTGGCCGTTGCATTCGGGAAAAAGTATAACGTGCTTGGCTTTGATATCAAGCGAAAGAGAATCGAAGAACTGCGTTCAGGGAATGACCGTACCCATGAGTCTGCTATTGAGGACCTGAGAGCCGTAACAGGCAGCGAGAATGAAGGTGAAGCAGAAAACAGAGGCCTGAGGTTTTCTTCAGAACTGAGAGATCTGAAAGACAGCAATGTATTTATCGTAACGGTCCCGACACCGGTCAACCAGTTTAAATCACCTGACCTCGGACCTTTGCTTAAAGCGACCGAAATGATTGGAAGTGTGCTGAAGCCCGGCGATCTGGTTATCTATGAGTCAACCGTGTATCCGGGCTGTACAGAAGAAGATTGCGTGCCTGTTCTTGAAAAAACGTCAGGTCTTGTCTTTAATCGTGAGTTTTTTGTAGGTTACTCTCCCGAACGGATCAACCCGGGCGATAAGGTAAATACGCTTACAAAAATCAGGAAGGTGACCAGCGGATCTACGCCGGAGGCGGCAGAAAAAGTAGATGCTCTTTATGCTTCGATTATTGAAGCCGGTACTTATCTTGCTCCCAGTATCAAGGTAGCTGAAGCTTCAAAAGCGATTGAAAATGCCCAGAGGGATCTTAATATTTCATTTGTCAATGAACTGGCCCTGATCTTTGACAGAGTGGGAATCGACACCAACGATGTGATTGAAGCGGCCGCTACCAAATGGAACTTCCTGAAATTCAGACCGGGGCTTGTAGGGGGCCATTGCATCGGTGTTGACCCGTATTATCTGGCTCATAAGGCCCAGTCGCTGGGATATCATCCGCAGGTTATTCTTTCAGGACGCCGGGTAAATGACCAGATGGGCGCTTTTGTGGCCAACAAGGTCGTTAAACTGATGATCAGCAAGGAACACAGGATCAAAGGAGCCAGGGCGCTTATTATGGGGGTTACATTTAAAGAAAATTGTCCTGATATCCGTAATACAAGGGTAATGGATATTTATCATGAACTTGTGCAGTTTGGTCTGGATGTGGATGTTCTGGATCCCTGGGCTAACCGGGATGAGGTCATGGAAGAGTATGGCACTGAAATCATCAGCAGTCTTTCTGACGGGGTCAGATATGAAGCCATCATTCTTGCCGTCGCCCACAGGGAGTTTCTTGAGCTGGACTTCAGAAAAATACAGGCGGAGAACGGGGTGATTTTTGATACCAAATCATGTCTGGACAGAGATATGGTGGATGCGCGGCTCTGATTTTTGATCCCGGGCAGCATTCACACGCAGCTGCCCCACGCAGATACTTGTAAACAACCATGCAAAAGACAACCGATACGGGAAAGATTATCCGGAACACCGCGATGCTGTATTTCAGGATGCTGTTCTCTTCCGCTGCAGGACTTTATACTTCAAGATTGGTACTGGAGGCCCTCGGAGTGGTCGATTTCGGCATCTACAATGTGGTAGGAGGGATCATCATCATTACAGGGTTTCTTAATCATGCGATGGCGGCTTCTACCCAGCGCTACCTGAGTGTTGAAATGGGGAAGGGCGATCCAGAGAGGCTAAGGCAGGTGTTAAGTACCGGTATCCTTATCCATATTCTTCTGGCGGGAATTGTAACAGGCCTGGCTATTTCAGTGGGTTACTGGCTTCTGAACAATTTTCTGAAAATACCGCCTGACAGATCTGAGGCGGCAGGCCTGGTCTATTTCTTTTCTGTAGCAGCTTTCGTATTCTCAGTACTGGCAGTCCCTTTTTACGCCTTTATTATATCCAGGGAGAAAATGCAGGTACTGGCTTTTACGGGGATGCTTGAGGCTCTTCTGAAGATAGCAGCAGTTACCTGGCTTACCGGGGCAAGCGGAGACAGGTTGATCATGTATGCCGCTATTATGGCAATCATATCCGTTTTAATCAGCCTGATTTATGTAGGATACTGTCTGTTAAAATTTCCGGAAGTTCGTTCGTTGAAAGCTCCCGGAGGGATAGCTCTGTTACGGGAAATGATCGGATTTGCTGCCTGGAATCTTTTGGGTGTACTGGCCGGTATAGGCTATAATCAGGGGGTAAATATACTGTTGAACCTGTTTTTCGGACCTGTGGTGAACGCCGCCCGCGGAATCGCTTTTCAGGTCCAGGGTGCTGTGCTGAGTTTTGTCAGCAATTTCCAGCTGGCGGCCAATCCTTCTATTACGAGAGAATATGCTTCCGGAAACCGGGCAGAGGCCTGCAGGCTGGTATTGACAGCCTCGGTTTTTTCTTTTTACCTGCTTCTTTTACCGGTAGTCCCGCTGATAACTGAGGCCCCCCGAATATTGAGCATATGGCTAGGCAAGGTTCCTGATTACACCGTTTCTTTTATGAAGCTGGTCCTTGTGGATTTGCTGATCGGTTCGTTTTCGGGGCCGTTACACATCCTGGCACAAGCCACAGGCCATATCAGTCGTTACCAGCTGGCGGTAAGTGGCATCCTGTTATTGAATCTGCCGGTTTCCTTTCTGTTGCTCAGGGCAGGTTATAATCCCGAAGTGACTATGCTGGTTGCAATCGGGTGCTCTGCTCTTGCGCTTATGATAAGGCTATTGATAATCAGGCAGATGACGGGATTGCCGCTTCGTTCTTTTACGACGGGAGTGTTCATAAAAGCGCTTATCGTCAGTAGTATTCTGGTGGTATTGCTTTGGATGATGGAGGAAGTCCTGTCAGGTGGTTCACTACCACTTTCACTATTGACTTCCGTAGTGATGGTTATTACGGTTGTTATCCTGTTCGGGCTGAATCAACAGCAAAGAAAAATGCTTGCTGACAAGGGGACAGGAATTTTTTTTCGAAAAAAAGGTGACTTCTGAGGGAAAATGGTGTCAGAATAAATAGACATGAATATTCTGAACAGACCCATGAGAATTCTGATCATCACCATGAACATAGGTAAGACAGCGCCCGGCATTGTCTTCGCAAGGCTGATTAAAGGCCTTTCCGTGATGCATAAAGTGGATGTGGCGGTCAATTATTATGATCAGGAGACAGACATAGGGGGTGTGGGAATGGTTTATCACATAAAACGAACCCGCATACATCACAGCGTCGAAAAATTAATGATCTCGCTCTTTGGAATGAATCTATACGATTTGTGGCTTTCGCTGCGAAAGGGAAGATCTTTTCAGGATAAAAGGTATGATCTGGTACTCAGTTGTGTTTCATTTCAACACTATTTCGGGCTGATACTGGGCGATAGGCTGGCGAAGGAACAGGGAGTTAAACATTTTTCCTATGTAGTAGACGCCATCCCTCCGCCCCCAGCATGGATCGGCAATGACGCTTTTTCCCGGGGGCTGAAACGTATGGTCCGAAAGTACTTTTCCAGGCTGGACGGGTTGTTCAGCTCAAACAGGAAAATGCTTGATCACCAGCTGGGAATCTTTCAGCACAAGAAGGGTCTGGTGACGGATGTAATTTTTAACCCTTCAGAAGGCCGGCTTAAACATTTTAAGGTCCCATCTGCAAAAACCAACACATTTGTCTACACCGGCGGAATTTATGGCCCGAGGAAAGTCGACAGCCTGCTGGAGGCTTTCAGGGAATTTCTGATCAGTTATCCGGATTCGACCCTTGAGTTTGTAGGTTCATTTATCCCTTCAGAGCTTCTGGAAGGTTTTGAATCCGGCAAAGTAAAGGTACAGCCCTTCACCGCCAATCTGGATGCCTGCTATGAAAGAGCTCTGGCCCTGATAGATATTGATGCCGACCTGCACAATGACGTGTACCTGTCTAGTAAAGTGGTGAATTATCTGACGGTTAACCGGCCTGTTATCAGCATCACCGGACATAACAGCCCGGCAGAAATACTTTTCAACGGGGTAAGCTCAATACTTCAGTGCCGACACGATGCGGAGGCAATTCACGCCCTTATGGTGAGGACGGTTCATGAAAAAGGAAAGATGAGTTTTGAAGACCGTGAGGAGCTGATCCGGATGTTTGAACTGAACACAGTAGTGGAAAGGCTGAGCGGTCACATTACAGCCGCTGTTGTCACAGATGAGTATACAATAAAACAAAAAGCGGAGGTATCATGATACTGTCATTACACCTTACAGCCGGAAGCCGGTATAATGTTTATGACAGAACACTCTCTGTAATGATCTTACTGTTGGTATTCGGGGCATACGGTGGTGTGCTTCAGCCTCTAAGGGTCTTTGTGATTTTGTTAAGCCCCTTTTTGCTGTCTTTGCCGGTGAGGTACGAGGTAGTGGGAAAATATTATTATGAGCTCATCTTCTTTGCAGGATTCATCGCTTACGGAATAATCAGCTGGATACTGTACTCATGGTTAAGTCCGCTTACTTTTCTGAGCGGTGAAGGGGCCAAAGAGCTGGGGTATGTGATGCTGAATTTTCTGGGTTTTCTGATGATAACCGGTTTTGCCGACAGGGCACTGCAGCCCGGGTTATCGGTTCTCCACGGTTGGGTTGTACTTCTCGTTTTTTTTCTGCCGGTGGTATTTGCAGAAGTCTTTCTGGGATATCACCTTCCGCTGGCTGCCATACAGGAAAGGGCACTTTCAAAGGCGGGTATCAACTGGACGGTGGTGACGGGGACCTATATCAACTATAATGCTTTTTGTGTAACGCTGCTGTACATTTTTCCATTTCTGACCGGGTTTATCTACCTGAAAACGAAATGGTTTGCTCAGGTGTCAGGTTGGATATTGCTCAGCATTATTCTTCTGGTGATGGTTATTAACGCATCCCGCGGAGCCATGCTGGCTGTTTCCATCGGGCTGTTGCTTTTTCTGGTTGTTTACTTTTCCGGCAGGGTGTCTGGCAGTGCCGCCGGGCTGATGATGTTGCTGCTGATTGCCGGGGTGTTGATTTTTGCTGATCTGGGTAGTATATCATTTTACCTCAGTTACAGGCTCGCCTCTCAGGGGTTTGAAGATAACAGCAGAACCGAGATTTTTATGGGCGGCCTGAAACTGCTGGAAGAGAGCTGGCTTCTGGGTGTGGGTCCGGGAAACTTTGAGCCGGCAATGCTCAGAAGGTTCGGGTTTTCCATCAATGTGCCCCACAACTTTTTCCTGGAGATTCTGGTAAAATACGGGGTGATCGTTCTCTTTGGATTTTCAGCCCTGTTTTACCGGATTCTGAAGAAGTGCAGAGGAAATACAAAGGTAGAGAAATACATTGTTTACAGCGCTCTGGTTACCCTCCCCGTCACCTTTTCCATCGACAGCGGGTATCTGAATTCCACGGCACCCTGGATTTACATCGCCAGTCTTTATGTTATAGCCGGAGAGGGCCTTACTAAAAATACGGATAATCTATGATCGACATTTTTACCAGGCTATATAATTCGGTGGAAGAAAAGAATATCTTCTTTAAGAAGGCCGGGCTTTACGCTTTGGAGAGGTTTCTGATCAGGGTACCGGCTCAGCTTTTCATTCCTGCAGGCCTGCAAGTCACCGGGATGTTTGGCGCCCCGGCACTCAGGAGCAGCAGAAAAAATAAGCGTCTGATCGTATCCCTGACCACCTTTCCTCCCAGAATTAACAAGCTTTGGATTGTACTTGAATCAGTATTCAGGCAGTCATTGCCTCCGGATAAAATCATACTCTGGTTATCTGAAGATCAGTTCAGGAGCGAGGAGGCATTGCCGCGACGCCTGAAAGCCATGCGCAACCGGGGGCTGGAGATCGTATTCTGCAAAGGAGACCTGAGGTCTCATAAGAAGTATGTTTACGCTCTGAAGGAATACCCGGATGATTTTTTGCTGACCATCGACGATGACCTGCTTTATCCCTCATGGCTTTTCAGAGATCTGATGGAGGCTGCGAAGAAGAATCCCGGAACCATATGCGGTAACCGTGTCCTGAGAATAGCAGCGGCCGGAAAGGAGGTACTTCCTTATGATCAATGGAAAATCAAAGGGAGGGGAGTTTTGCCCCCCTCCTCAGGATTGTTTTTTACCTCAGGAGGAGGAACACTGTTTCCGCCGGGTAGTTTTTATTCAGAAGCGACCAATCATGAGGTTTTTATGGATTGCTGTCCGTATGCCGATGATGTCTGGCTGAACGCCATGGCAGGCCTGCAGGGAACCAGGATTAAAAAAACAGACCGGAACGTGATACTGTTGCCATTACTGTTTCGTGAAAAAGCCACTCTGATGTCTCTTAATCTGGAGCAGAAACAAAACGATGTTCAGCTTTTGTCGGTGAGGAATCATTACGGGAAAACACAGGGAAAAGATCCCCTGAGCAATCTGTGGCACGGAGGATAAGCTGACTTTTCCCGGCTCACCAGAGAAAAGGTATCCATTAACACTTGAATAAATAACATATGAAAATCACTATTGTGGCAGGAGCACGTCCGAATTTTATGAAGATAGCTCCCATTATCCATTCCATCAGCAAAAAGAAAAAAGAAGGATTTACTATCGACTATCGCCTTGTTCATACAGGGCAGCACTATGACAAAAGCATGTCGGGTGATTTTTTTGAACAGCTGGGCATTCCTGAACCCCACGCCAATCTGGCATCTGGCGGAGGCTCACAGGCAGAACAGACCGGGGCGGTAATGGTACGTTTTGAAAAAGACCTCGCCGAACATCCTTCAGACCTCGTCCTTGTGGTAGGCGATGTAACTTCGACCATGGCCTGTGCTATCGTGGCTCAGAAAATGCATACTCCTGTAGCACATGTTGAAGCCGGAATACGCTCTGGAGACTGGACCATGCCGGAAGAAATCAACCGCCTGGTGACAGACAGTATAACCAATTATTTCTTTACGACCTCCGAAAAAGCGGGTCACAATCTCGTGAATGCCGGAGTACCATCCGAACGTATTTTTTTTGTCGGAAACACAATGATTGACACTCTGCTGAAACACCAGGAGGATCTCAGACAGCCTTCTTTCTGGCCTGAACTCGGCCTGAGAGAAAGAACGTATTTCGTAGTGACGCTGCACCGGCCTGCAAATGTAGACAATGCCGGTAACCTGTCGGAGCTGCTTCGAACCATCATCCAAGTGTCTGAGGGGCTGCCTGTGGTATTTCCTGTACATCCCCGCACGGCAAAGATCCTGGAATCCCTGGATATTACTGCTCCGAATCTCTTTCCTGTATCACCTATGACGTACCTGGAGTTTAATTACCTGGTAAAATATGCTTTGGCCGTAATTACAGATTCCGGCGGGATCACCGAAGAAACAACGGTGATGGGAGTGCCCTGTATGACCCTGAGAGATAATACCGAGCGCCCCGAAACCATAGAAATCGGCACCAATGAGCTTCTGGGTACTTCACCTGAGGCCATTCCCCCGGCCTTTGACAAGCTCTTCAGCGGGAAATGGAAGAAAGGAGGAACCCCGCCTTTATGGGACGGGAAAAGCGCCGAACGTATCGTTGATCACCTCCTGAGCCTGGAGATCCGTTGAGCCTTAAAAATAAATCCGTCAGACCGCAGAGCATATGAAAAGAAAGAAAAAAGTACTGGTACTCTACAACCAGTTGTTCCACTACCGGATACCGGTTTTCGATATACTGTCTCATGAATTTGATCTTACCGTAGCGTATTCTGAAGGGCCGGAACCTCCATTTGTTCCTGGCTTCAGAACCTTGAAATTCCCGGTCAGCCGTTTTGGAAGATTTGTAATACACAAAGATAATCTGCACAGGATCTGTCAGGCTTATGAGGTTGTCATTGCGTACGGTGACATTTCGTGGCTGAGCCTGAGTACACTGACCTTTTTTCCGGGGCGAAACTACAAGATCATTTTCTGGACAATCGGGGTTTCGGCTTCTTATGATAAAAAGTATGATGAAGTTAACCGCTGGGATGGCCTGAGAAAGTTCTTTTATAAGCGGGCCGATGCTCTGATATTTTACACAGATTATCCCATTACCAAATACGGTGACCTTTCGTCCTTTAACAAAGACAGCATGTTTGTGGCCTGGAACACGGTGGCGGTCAGCCGTGATTTTAATGAGGAAATCAGAAAAGACAGTCTGCTGTTTATCGGCACATTGTATCTCGAAAAGGGCCTGCTTTCCCTACTGGAAAGTTACCGGGCAGCCTTTGTAAGGCATCCGGGCATTCTTCCTCTCAACATTGTAGGCGGGGGTAAGGAGTTTGAAAAGGTGAACAACTGGATCACAGCGCATGGACTCTCCCATAAAATTTCGCTGAAAGGCCCGGTTTACGATATCCAGGCCAAGGCCGGTTATTTCAGAAGAGCTTATGCTTGTATTTCCCCTTCTCAGGCCGGATTATCCGTCCTTGAAAGCATGGGCTACGGGGTGCCTTTCGTGACGATGAAAGATGCCATTACGGGAGGGGAAAGGTTTAACATTGCACACAATAACACAGGCTTGCTTATGGATGATCCCGATGAGTTGCAGGACATCATTGTAGACATTTGCGCCAATCCTCAGGCTTACAGAGAGATGGGAGAGCGGGCCCGGCAATTTTATGAGTTTTTCAGGACTCCCGAGGTAATGGCTTCCGGGATATCGGATGCCATCCGGTACGTCCTGACGGAAGCCCATCCCGAATCGAAGGATTTAACCACCGTCCTAAACTGAAATACGATGTGGAAATATATTAAAGGACTATTCAGAAATTTTTTCAACCCGGGTGTTTCTCTGAGGGCGTTGGTGGATGACCGGTCCCGGATAAGCCGGAGGGCCAGGGTTAACCGCGGCGTAAAGGTTTATGATTCCCGCGTGGACGACTATTCTTATGTAGGTACGGGCACAGAACTGATCGGCGCAGATATCGGAAAATTCTGTTCTGTGGCACACCGGTGTTCCGTTGGTCTTGCCAGGCATACTGTCAGTTACCTTTCCTCCTCTCCTATTTTTACCGCCAGGATAAACGGAACAGGATTCCGATGGTCAGAAGAAGATATCGGAGAAGACTACAGACGTGTAAAGATCGGCCATGATGTGTGGATCGGTGTGGAAAGTATCATTATGGGGGGAGTGAAGGTGGGTAACGGCGCCGTGATAGGCGCAGGGGCCGTAGTAACCCGCGATGTTCCTGATTATGCCGTGGTGGCCGGGGTGCCGGCCCGGATCATCAGATACCGGTTTGACGAGCAACTGACGGAGAAACTGCTGGATATCGGATGGTGGGATCTCCCCGATCATCTTCTGAAACAGAACATACACTTCTTTCGTAAACCCGGCATTACTGCTGCAGACCTGAAGGAAATGGAAGATCATTTTGACAAACAATCGTATCATCATGTTTACTGACAAGACACTACTGATCACAGGCGGTACGGGTTCGTTCGGGAATGCTGTACTTCACCGTTTTTTGAATACCGGACACTTCAGGGAAATACGCATTTTCTCACGGGATGAAAAAAAGCAGGATGATATGCGTAGCCGGTTGAAAAATCCGAAACTCAGATTTTACATCGGGGATGTGCGCGACTATCACAGTGTAGATCATGCTATGCGTGGCGTGGATTATGTTTTTCATGCTGCAGCACTCAAGCAGGTGCCTTCCTGTGAGTTTTTCCCGGTAGAGGCCACAAAGACAAACGTATTGGGTACGCAGAATACCATAGAGGCGGCCGTGGCCAACGGGGTCAGAAAAATCATCTGTCTGAGTACTGATAAAGCGGCCTATCCTATCAATGCCATGGGGATTTCCAAAGCCCTGATGGAAAAGGTGGCCATCGCTGCTTCACGCAATATCCCCTCAGACAAGACCACAGTATGCCTTACCCGCTATGGCAACGTGATGGGCTCGAGGGGGTCTGTTATTCCATTGTTTGTCAGGCAGATCAGGGAAGGACAGCCGCTGACCGTTACGGATCCTCACATGACCCGTTTTCTGATGTCACTGGAAGAGGCTGTGGAGCTGGTACTTTTTGCTTTTGAGCATGGAAATCAGGGAGACCTCTTTGTAAACAAGGCCCCGGCAGGAACGATCGGGCATCTGGCCCTGGCACTCAGGGAGATGGCCAATGCCGGGAATGAGATAAAAATCATTGGTACCAGGCATGGTGAAAAACTGTATGAAACGCTTTGCACCAGAGAAGAAATGATCAGGGCAGAAGACCTGGGAGATTTTTACCGCATTCCGGCAGATAACCGCAATCTGAACTATAACCTGTATTTCACAGAAGGAGAAGCGGATTTATCAGCGGTAGAAGACTATCATTCTCATAATACACAGCAGCTGGATGTGGAAGAAATGAAAAAGCTGCTGGCAAACCTGCCGGTGGTCAGAAAAGAACTTTTAGGTATAAAAGAGGCCTTCCGGTCCCCTGTTTGACAGGCCGGATAAATCCTTATAAAAACGATTTCAGGTATGTTAAAAATAGGAATAACAGGGCAGCGGGGTTTTATAGGAGGGCATTTGTATCAGACGCTCTGTCTTTTTCCGGATGAGTTTTTCCCGGTAGAATTTCATCCCGGTTTCTTTCAGGATGAAAAGGCCCTGCAAAAATTTGCCGGGCAATGTGATGTGATCGTCCATCTGGCTGCAGTAAACAGGCACGATAGTGACGAGAAACTGTATGAGACCAATATGCGTCTGGTTGAAAAGCTTATCACGGCGCTTAAAAAAAGCGGAGGCAGGGCACACATCCTGTTTGCCTCCTCTACTCAGGAAGACCGGGATAATGGCTATGGCAAAAGTAAGAAAGAAGGCAGAAGAATGCTCCGCGACTGGGCCAAAAGTGCGGGAGTGCCCTTTACGGGTATGATTATTCCCAATGTGTTCGGACCATTCGGTAAGCCGGGATACAACTCATTCATTGCCACTTTTTGTCACGATCTTATCCATGGTGTACAGCCTCATATAGAAAGAGATGCCGAGATCAGACTGATCTACGTAGGAGAGCTGGTAGATCTGATGCTGGAGGAAATCAGGAAAAGAAAAGACCGGCCGGTGTATGTGATCCCCCATTCTTCTGAACAAAAGGTTTCTGTGGTTTTACGTCTTCTCAATGATTTCAGGAAAACCTATCTGGAAGAGGGAAGTATTCCCCGGATGGAGAACCGCTTTGAAATTAACCTCTTCAATACATTCAGGAGTTTCCTTGATCCGGCTGCGCATTTCCCTGTGAAATACAAAACCCACCGTGATGGCAGAGGTACTTTTACCGAACTGGCAAGGCTGCATACGGGCGGACAGATTTCATTCTCGCTTACTGTACCTGAAGCTCAGCGCGGCGGACATTTTCATACCCGGAAAATAGAACGCTTTGCTGTAATTAAAGGTGAAGCGCTTATCCGGATGAGGAGGCTGGGGACCGAGGAAATACTGGCGTTTGCTCTTAACGGCAACGAATCTGCCTTTGTAGATATACCGGTATGGTACACCCATGATATTACCAATACGGGGAAAGAGGATCTGTATACAGTTTTCTGGATCAATGAATGGTATGATCCTGAAGACCCGGATACTTTTTTGATGAAAGTCGGATAAACCACCATAATCAGAATCACTGAAAATGAGCCCAGAAACAACAAAACTGAAGGTAATGACCGTTGTAGGCACGCGACCTGAGATCATCAGGCTTTCACGGGTATTAGAGGCACTTGACAGATCAGAAGCCATAGCCCATACCCTTGTGCACACCGGTCAGAATTATGATTATGAACTGAATCAGATCTTTTTTGAGGAGCTCGGACTGCGAAAGCCCGACCACTTTCTTGAAGCCGCAGGGAAGACCGCTACTGAAACCATCGGAAACATTCTGATCCGCACAGAGCCGCTTCTGGAGCGGGTAAAACCGGATGCTTTTCTTGTTCTGGGAGATACCAACAGTTGCCTCTGTGCCATTCCTGCAAAAAAACGGCGCATCCCAGTGTTTCATATGGAGGCCGGAAACCGCTGTTTTGACCAGCGGGTTCCTGAAGAACTGAACCGGAAAATTGTTGATCATGTGGCTGACATCAACCTGACCTACAGTGATATCGCCCGGGAGTATCTTTTGAAAGAAGGGTTGCCTCCTGACAGGGTTATTAAAACCGGTTCCCCGATGTTTGAGGTACTGAACCATTACCTGGCCGACATAGACCGGTCTGATGTTCTGACACGCCTCGGACTGGAAAAACACCGGTATTTTGTTGTTTCAGCTCATCGGGAGGAAAATATCAGCAGTGACAGCCATTTTAAAAGACTGATTGCGACTCTCAATCTGGTCTCAGAGCGCTTCGGCTTCCCGGTTATTATGAGCACGCATCCCAGAACCCGGAAAAGGATGGAGTCGGAAGCAGTGAGGCTCAGACCAGAGGTTTACCTTATGAAACCCTTAGGGTTTTACGACTATAACGCCCTTCAGAAAGATGCTTTCGCCGTACTGTCTGACAGCGGTACGGTCTCTGAAGAATCCTCTATACTGAATTTCCCGGCGCTGAACCTGAGAGAAGCTCATGAACGGCCCGAAGCCATGGAAGAGGCTGCGGTGATGATGACGGGGTTGAATCCTGAACGAATCCTGCAGGGGCTTAAACAGCTTTTGCAACAGGAAAGAGGCGAAGTGCGAAGCCACCGCAGGGTCGCGGATTATTCCATGCCGAATGTTTCTGAAAAGGTGGTAAGAATAATACTCAGCTATACAGACTATGTCAGGCGGGTGGTCTGGCAGGAAATACTATGAATGTGTTATTTCTGACATTGATCAACATTAATTCTCCCGATGATGGCGGAATATACCCGGATTTGCTACGGGAATTCCTTGACCACGGGCATAAGGTCACCGTCGTTACAGCAGCCGAGAGAAGGACCGGTGCGCATACAGGTCTGACCTCCGTCGGGAATTTTTCGGTGTTGAGGGTGAGAACGTTAAACATTCAGAAAACAAATGTCATTGAAAAGGGATTGGGAACCCTGATGCTGGAATACCAGTTTACCCGTGCTATAAAAAGATTCCTTCGTGAAGAGAGGTTTGATCTCGTGCTTTACTCCACTCCACCCGTTACCTTCTTAAGACCCATATACCGGATCAGAAAAAGGGATAAAGCCTGTTGCTATCTCCTCCTAAAAGATATATTTCCTGCCAATGCCGTCGATATGGGTCTGATCAGAAAAGGCAGCCTGCTGCACCGGTATTTCAGCCGGAAAGAAAGAATGTTATACGGGATTTCTGATTATATCGGATGTATGTCGGGAGCGAATCTCAGGTATCTTCATCAAAACCACCCCTGGCTGGACCGGAAGAAGATAGAAATCAATCCTAATTCGATAAGACCTTCAGCGGGCACACTTTCGGAAGAACAAAAGGCATTGGTAAGGCATGAATATGGTCTTCCTTTCGGGAAATGGATTTTTGTCTACGGAGGTAATCTGGGTATGCCGCAGGGGATTGATTTCCTTGTCGAAACCATCAGAAGGGTAGAGCGTGAGGATGTTTTCTTCCTTATCGCCGGAGACGGGACAGAGGCCGGAAAGATTGAGCAATGGATCAGAGATGAGAAACCCGGAAATGTAAAACGGATCAATGCACTGCCCCGACAGCAGTATGAAAAAATGCTGACCGCCTGTGATGCTGGTCTGATCTTTCTCAACAAAGATTTTACCGTTCCCAATTTTCCCTCCAGGCTGCTTTCTTATCTGGATAAAGGGCTGCCGGTTATTGCGGCGACTGATGCGGCAACTGACCTGGGAAATATACTGGAGGAAAATGAATGTGGAATCCGGGTGATGGCCGGAGATCATGCAGGGATGCTGCGGGCCATATCCGGCCTGATTGCCGACCGGTCTCAGTATCAGAAAATGCGCTTAAACGCACGAAACCTGCTGACCGCTCAATTTCATGTGAAGATATCGTACCGCAAGATCATAGAAAAAACAGGGTATGTACAGGAATTATCTTAAAGAACCTTTGTCCCGTCTGACGGCTTTGGCCGGGTTGATACTTCTCAGCCCCGTGCTGCTGCTGGTAATGACAGTCCTTTTTGCCGGAACGGGTGGGAATCCGTTTTTTACACAGGTCCGGCCCGGCAAAGACGGGAAGCTGTTTCGTATCATCAAATTCAAAACCATGACCGACAGAAAGGGCGCTGACGGTCAGTGGTTGCCGGATCAACTTCGGATTACGCCTTTGGGCCGTCTGATCAGGAGAACGTCTGTGGATGAACTTTTACAACTGATCAATGTAATCAGGGGGGATATGAGTATGATCGGCCCGAGACCATTGCTGCCTGAGTATCTGGACTTATACAACGACTTTCAGAAGAGACGACATGAAGTGAAGCCGGGAATCACCGGCTGGGCACAGGTAAACGGAAGAAACGCCATAGGATGGGAAGAAAAATTTGTGTTGGATGTTTGGTACGCAGATCACATTTCGGCGTCACTGGACCTTAAAATTTTCCTGATGTCAGTAAAAAAAGTCTTCTTACAGCAGGGAATAAGCGAAGAAAATCATAGTACGGTAACGAAATTCAAAGGGAATCAATGCTGAATATTTATGGCGCCGGAGGGCATGGAAAGGTGGTTATCGAATGCTGTAAAGCGGAGAATATATCCATAGATCAGGTATATGATGATAACCGGGATATTAAATACCTGAAAGGATTAAGGGTCAGGCACCGGTACCAAATGGATCTGACACCGGAGGTGCCTTTTATTGTGGCGGTTGGAAACAACAGGATCAGGGAAAAGATTGTACAAAAAATCACCCATCCTTTCGGATTGCTTGTGCATCCCCACGCCTCTGTGAGCGATACGGTTGTATTGGGAGAGGGGACGGTGGTTTTTTCCCGGGCGGTACTTCAGGCTGAGGTAAGGATAGGGAAACACTGTATTGTTAATTCCGGATCGGTAGTCGAACATGAGTCAGTTCTGGAAGACTTTGTCCATATCGGACCGGGTGCTGTAGTGTGCGGTAATGTTGAGATCGGCTACGGAACTTTCATCGGAGCCGGTTCTACCGTTATTCAGGGAGTGAAGATTGGCAGGAACGTCATAGCCGGGGCAGGCGCAGTGATCATCAGAGATGTTCCGGATGGTGCCGTCGTGGTAGGAAACCCGGGTAAAATAATCCGTTATGCACATGAAAAATAACAGGATCTGGCTTTCATCACCGCACATGGGCGGGAATGAACAGAAGTATGTTGAAAAGGCTTTCGCGGCTAACTGGATCGCTCCTCTCGGTCCTGATGTGGATGCTTTTGAGCAGGCGTTGTCTGACTACCTGGGAAGCGGACATGTCAGCGCACTGTCATCCGGTACGGCGGCCCTGCATCTGAGCCTCCTTCTGGCCGGGGTGTTGCCCGGCGATGAAGTGCTTTGTCAGTCATTTACATTTACAGCCTCTGCCAACCCTGTGGTTTATGCAGGTGCTGTTCCTGTTTTTGTAGACAGCGAACCGGCAACCTGGAACATGTGCCCCGATTTATTGGAAGAAGCGATCCGGGACAGGATAAAAAAAGGCAAAAAACCGGCAGCCTGTATCGTTGTACACCTCTACGGTATGCCGGCGCAGATGGAGGAAATCGCCGGGATATGCCGGCGCTATGAAATCCTGCTGATCGAAGATGCGGCAGAAGCGCTGGGCTCAGTGTATTATGGCCGTAAGGCAGGAACGTTGTCGGATTATTCGGTGCTCTCATTTAACGGCAATAAGATTATCACCACCTCAGGAGGCGGAGCGCTGATTTGCCGGGATGAGAACAAAGCGGAAAAGGCAAAATTCCTGGCCACCCAGGCAAGAGACCCCGCGCCTCATTATGAGCATTCTGAAATAGGCTACAATTACCGGATGAGTAATGTCTCAGCTGCTATAGGAAGGGGGCAGATGGAAGTTCTGGATGAACACATTCGCAGAAGAAGGGAAAATAACCGCTTTTATACCGAATGGCTTGGCACCACCGGTAACATCCACTTTCTGGCAGAGCCGGAAGGCTTTTATTCCAACCGATGGCTGACTTGTGCTGTTTTTGAAGATCATCAGCAGAGAGAAGCTGCTAGACGGCAACTTTCGAAAAACGATATTGAATCCAGACCACTGTGGAAGCCGATGCATCTTCAGCCCGTATTCAAAGATTGTCCCGCTTATGTCAACGGAATTTCCGCTGATCTTTTTGATAAAGGGCTTTGTCTGCCATCGGGTTCGAATCTGACATACGAAGATATCCACCGGGTGGGGGAAGGAGTGCTTGCGGGGCTGAAAATCCGGGATTTTTCATGATTTTTTGCCGGGATTCACAGATCCGTGTTCGGTTCCAAAGAGCCGCATAGTATAACAGAACCAATTTACACAAACAGGATGGCTAAACTTCTATACTACTATACCGAAAAGATTGTTTCCCAGTGGCTTGTGCTGGGGATGGATATTTTTGTTTCAGCCGTATCCTTCCTGCTGGCTGTCATTTTCAGGTTCAATTTTGAACTGAAATATCTGGATCCTGATTTGTTTAAATACCACTTTCTTCTGGTGGTTTTCTGCCGCATCCTCTTCTTTATTACCAGAAAAACCTATACCGGGATAGTAAGGCACACCAGTCTTGAAGATGCCAAAGCCATTTTTCAGGCTGTGGCAATGTCTACCCTGAGTCTTCTCCTGATTCCTTACCTGCCACTGGGCGGAGCAGGGCGTTATTTTACCATTCCTGCTTCCATACTGACGATTGATTTCTTCATCGTACTTGTAGGTCTTATCGCCATCCGCATCCTGATAAAGAGTCTTTATGAGTGGCTGCTCAAAAGGTTCAAATCTGACAGAGAAAGCATCATTTATGGTGCCGGTAATCTGGGGATTATTACTAAAAACACGCTTCTCAGGGACAGGAAAAAGAATACGAGGATCCTGTGTTTTATAGATGACAATCCGCAAAAGATCGGCAAAAGTATTGAAGGCATAAAAGTTCTTTCGAGGGAAGACGCCATTCAGAAGTATTTCCGGGACACGGAACTAAGGGAAGAGCCCGTCGAAGTTATCTTCGCGATCCAGTCCATTAAACCTGGGAAAAAAAGTGAAATCGTCGATGTATTTCTTGAAATGGGCATTACCATCAAGAATATTCCTCCGGTCAGCCAGTGGATCAACGGTCAGCTGACAGCCAGCCAGATCAGGAATGTCCGGATAGAAGACCTTCTGAACAGGGATCCCATCAAACTGAACAACCGTTACGTGATGGAGTCCGTCAGCAGGAAAAGGATACTGGTTACCGGCGCGGCGGGTTCAATAGGTAGCGAGATCGTCAGACAAGTGCTTAACCTGGGACCTGAGGAAATCATTCTCGTGGATCAGGCTGAATCAGCGCTTTATGATATCGAAACAGAGCTCTTGAGACTTTCGGGTGCAACGGGAAAAAATATTCTTGTTCATATTGAAGTGAAAAGTGTGGTGAATGAAACACAGATGCGGAGAATTTTCAGCAGGTATAAGCCGCAGATTGTGTTTCATGCAGCGGCTTATAAGCATGTACCGATGATGGAGAAAGACCCCCTTACTGCACTGGGCACCAATCTTTACGGTACCAAAGTGGTGGCCGATCTGGCTTCGGAGTTTCAGTCGGAGAAGGTGGTTTTTATTTCCACAGACAAAGCGGTCAATCCTACCAACGTCATGGGTGCCACCAAACGCCTCGCGGAAATGTATGTGCAAAGCCTGAATACACACCACAAGAATAACACCCGATTTATTGTTACCCGCTTCGGAAATGTTCTGGGGTCTAACGGATCGGTTATACCCCTGTTCAAAAAACAGATAGAAAGCGGGGGCCCCGTGACGGTCACTCACCCTGATATTATCCGGTATTTTATGACTATTCCTGAGGCTTGTCAGCTGGTTCTGGAGGCGGGAGCTATGGGTAAAGGGGGAGAGATTTATGTCTTTGACATGGGTGAGCCCGTCAGAATATTTGACCTGGCCAAAAGAATGATCAAACTGTCGGGTTTTGAACCGTTCTCTCAGATCCCGATCAAAATATCAGGGCTGAGGTCAGGAGAAAAGCTGTATGAAGAGCTGCTGGGATCAGGCGAAAATACAGTACCTACCTACCACCCCAAAATCCTTATTGCCAGGGTCAGAAGTGAAAATTACGAGGCACTGAATAAAACTCTGGAAGATTTCCGGCAGGAGATAGAGCACAGCACTTCCACCCGGGCGGTAAGTTTTCTCAAAAAACTCATTCCTGATTACATCAGCAACAATTCTATATTCGAGTCCCTTGATCCGGGGCCCGGGCATCAGTAAAACCAGGCTCTCCTGATGCTTAGTTTTAATCCGTATGACTCACGGATAAGTTTGCCTGCATCACCGGAAAACATAAGACTGAAGTCGTAAGAACCGTACCGGTAAGCGATCTGCTGTGCAAAAACATGCTGATGCATTGGTTGCAGCGGATAAGTGTAACTGCCGAAATTGACAGAGAATGCATACCGGGAGATCAGGCTGAAATCTCCTGCCCGCCAGGCGGCTGACATGTGATACATCCTGACTCTGTTGTTGATCAGATAGGCAGGATTAATCTTTTCCTTTACATAGGTTGGATAAAGATCCGGAATGTCTGAAAAGGGGATTATGAAGGGAGTTCCGATACCCTTGCCTTTGTAGGTCCAGCCATCAGTATACAGGCTGTTGTTAAAATAGTTGTCCTGACCCATCAGTTCTGAAGCTATGGCCCCCTCGGAGGCACTCAGCGGCCCTCCCTGGTTGACCGTATGCAGGTATTCCAGTACCAGAGACCTGAGTACGCCCCCTGCTTTATTTCTGACGGAAACACCGAGCAAACCATCCGCAATATTGCTCAGATGATACAGGGATCCGTCTTCATAAATGCTTTGTCTGTAGAGGAGAAGCCGCATAGCGGGCCCGTCCCATTGCAGTGCCAGATCAATGGTGCCCAGGTGATTCCCAGCTCTGTTAAGGGCTTCATTTGCCGGTACCCCCGGTTGATTTACTGCCGTGCCGCGGTTAAGACTTATCCCGCTTACCACTTTCAGGTAAGCAGGAAAATCGCCCGGAAAGCGACTGATGGTTTGCTGCGTTTCCGGATCATAGAACGGCGTTGCCGGCCTGCCGCCCCATTGTACCTGATGATTGAACCCCGCATGCATTTTCAGGCGCCAGCCCGGCTTTCCCAATCTTCCGTAAAGGGTTTTCTGATGAAGAAAATAATGCTTTACAGCGCCGGTACTGCCAAACCAGCCATGAGCATAAGTGCCTTTTACCGAGATCAGCCCCTGTGCCAGTATCGGTGTGTATTCCGGTATGGATAGCTGTATTTTTGGAAGAGGCAGTGCATTTCCTGACCAGATAAATGAACCGGAACTGAGTGCAGAGTCGGCGATGCCGGTTATTTCCTTCCGCCTTCCGGCGTAAAACTCCAGAAATGCATACCTGATCTTCAGATAGGCTTCTGGCACCACCACACGTGAAGTACCGGAAGTGTTGGCGGTAATGCTCACGCCATAGCCATGCGAAAACGTTCTCATACGCATGGCAGGGAAATGATAGAGAGTATCATATTCCTTGTGTAAGGATGCTTTAAGCGCAGCATTCATTCCGGAGGCGGGAACTTCTCCGTACTGATTTGCCGTCATCCAGAAAGGGGTGCGTGAAGAAGCGGAAAGAAAATCCGACTGAAGACTATAACGGGTTTTAAGAAACAGTCCCTGTGCCCTGAGGTAAACAGGGAGGAAAGCGAGGAGCAAAAGGAGACAAACCAGCCTTTTGCAGCGGATCAGATTCATTTTAAATGCGGTTTAGTGATAAGGATGGAATCAGTATCCCGCAATATAGGAATTTTGGCTGACAGTTTTGTGAGGGTATTACATATAAATCCGGAGAATTTTAAAACAGGGGAATGATGATTATACGGCAAAAAATCGCGATATTGTAACGGAATAAATGATTACTATACATGAAAGATTCTAACAGACGTAAATTTATCCGTGCTACCGGATTGGCTGCTCTTGCTGCAGGTGTTCCTCTGGCTTCTGAAGCGGCAAAAACCAAAGAGGTTTTTGTCCATCACGTTTATTTTTATCTGAAAAACTCCAAAAACCAGGCAGACACCGCCAAATTGATCGAAGGTCTTAAAATACTGTCAAAAGTATCTGAAATTCAGTTTGTGCATATCGGTACGCCGGCCTCAACCAGCCGCTCGGTGATTGAGAAAGGATATGATGTTTCCTGGCTGCTTTTCTTCAAAAACCTTGAAGACGAAGAAATCTATCAGAAGCATCCTGTTCACCTTAAGTTTATAGAAGACTACTCACATTTGTGGGAAAGGGTGATCGTTTACGACTCGATAAACGCCAAATGATTTTAACAAAAAGGGATTGCCTCGCAGCGATCCCTTTTTTGTATTTACCATTTTTCGATCATTTCATTGATCAGGCCGAGCAGGAACGCACTGTTTTTTCCCGGAGTACCGGTGTTGATCAGTTGATCATCTACCTGTACGACCGGAAGCACTCTTTTGGTGGTGCTGGTGGTAAAAACCTCGTCAGCTTCCAGAAGTTCCTGTAAGCCTACTGGCCTGATTTCAATTTTAAAGTGCGGTTTCGCCAGTTCCAGAACCGTCCTCCTTGTGATTCCCTTCAGAGCATTTTCGTCCGGAGTGATCAGCACATCATCCTTAAAGATGAAAATGTTGCTGCGGCTCAGTTCACTGATGTCTCTGTTTTTATGATACAGCACATCCTGCGCACCGGCAGCCTTGATGTCAGGCTGAAGAATCAGCAAGTGCTTATAGTCAGTACTTTTGATCTCGGGGATGTCTCGCACAAATTCATAAGTGATCACCTTGATGCCTTTTTCATATTCTGCCGGATCAGTAGTATGAACATCTTCGCTGATGATAAGAAGATTCGGGCTGGTCATGGAGATGCTGTCCGACGCATAGCCTCCCGTCAGTACAAAACGAACCGAGCAGTCTCTGTCACCGGAAAGCCTGATCAGTTGCATCACAATTTCATAAGCTTCCTCTTTCTGAACGGGGCTTGGTATGCGTAAAAGTCTGGCAGAGCGCTCATACCTTTCCCAGTACCAGTCCCATTGAAACGGGCGGCCATTGTATGTTCTGAAAAAGTCAAAAAGTCCGTAACCTCTCAGCAGCCCAAGGTCTGTATGATGGATGCTGACCTCATTTACAGGGGCAATGACGCCGTTGAAATAACAGTGATGCATATCTTTGGTTTGTTTTAATCTCAGGCAATATTAGGCCATCGGGACACTTATTGCAACTTTCTGTATTTAATTCTTTTCGGGGTAATTTCCGTACCCAGCCTTTTCTTCCTGTTTTCTTCATATTCCGAGAAATTCCCCTCAAACCAGTAGACCTGGGAGTCTCCTTCAAAGGCAAGAATATGAGTGGCGATGCGGTCAAGAAACCACCTGTCGTGGGAGATGACCACAGCACATCCTGCAAAGTTTTCGAGACCTTCCTCCAGGGCCCGGAGGGTATTTACATCGAGATCATTGGTAGGCTCATCGAGCAACAGCAGGTTGCCGCCTTCTTTGAGCATCATCGCCAGATGTACCCTGTTTCGCTCTCCGCCGGAAAGGCTGCCGATCTTTTTTTCCTGGTCAGCACCGTTGAAGTTAAAGCGGCTGACATAACCGCGGGCATTCACCTGTTTATTACCGAGCATTACCCAGTCATTGCCGCCGGAAATCATTTCATAAACACTTTTGTTGGGGTCAAGTTGCCCGTGTTCCTGGTCTACGTAAGAGAGTTTGACTGTTTCACCTACATCAAAGCTGCCGTCCAGCGGTTTTAATTGCCCTGTGATCAGTTTGAAAAGGGTGGTTTTCCCTGCTCCGTTGGGTCCGATGATGCCTACAATTCCCGCCGGAGGAAGAGAAAAGTGAAGATTATCGTATAATAAACGGTCTCCGAAACCCATTTTGACATTGGCGGCTTCTATAACCTTATTGCCCAGGCGGGGTCCCGGCGGAATGAATAATTCGAGCTTTTCTTCCCTTTCCTTCACGTCTTCACTCATGAGTTTATCGTAGGCTCCGAGACGTGCCTTGGATTTGGCCATTCTTCCTTTAGGGCTCATTTTTACCCATTCCAGCTCTCTTTCAAGGGTTTTCTGACGCTTTGACTGTGATTTTTCTTCCTGTGCCAGACGATTCTTCTTCTGTTCAAGCCAGGAAGAGTAATTGCCTTTCCAGGGGATGCCTTCGCCTCGGTCGAGTTCAAGAATCCAGCCGGCCACATTGTCAAGGAAATAACGGTCGTGGGTTACGGCGATAACCGTGCCTTTGTACTGATTGAGGTGTTCTTCCAGCCATAATACCGACTCTGCGTCGAGGTGGTTGGTAGGTTCATCCAGCAGCAGTACGTCAGGTTGCTGCAGCAATAACCGGCAGAGTGCGACTCTTCTTTTTTCTCCTCCGGAAAGCGTGGATATCAAGGCTTCTGACGGAGGGCATCTGAGGGCATCCATGGCTCTTTCCAGGCGGCTGTCAAGTTCCCAGGCTTCAAGGGCATCCAGTTTTTCCTGTACTTCTCCCTGGCGGTTCAGAAGCTTGTCGAAGTCAGCATCCGGTTCGCCGAAGGCATTGTTGATTTCATCGAATTCTTTCAGCAGATCCACGATTTCCTGGACACCTTCTTCCACAATTTCCCTGACGGTCTTCGCAGGATCCAGCTGAGGCTCCTGCTCCAGCAGGCCTACGGTATAGCCCGGGGAGAAGACGACTTCCCCGTTAATATTTTTATCTATACCGGCTATGATTCTGAGCAATGTTGACTTTCCGGAGCCGTTAAGACCCAGCACACCGATTTTAGCTCCGTAAAAGAAAGAAAGATAAATATTCTTAAGAACTTGTCGGTTGGGCGGGATGATTTTACTGACGCCGGCCATCGAAAAGATAATTTGCTCACTCATGGAATCGCTGGTTAAATTTTTTTAAAAAATAAAGGCAAATATCGGCAGCACACTTTGCATTCTACAAAAAAAATCCCATTTTTACATTTTTAATAATAAAACTCCAATACAAAAAGCCATATTCCATAAGAATTATGAAAGGCGTCACATTAGAAAACGAATACGCTTACATCAATGATAGTAAGGTATTTTTGAAAGGTTACCTGGATATGCCGGACAGGCAGATCGGTGAAGTAAAACGTACAGAAGAAGAAGCTTTTCAGTACTTCGTCAACCGCTATGAGATTGCTGTGTCCAAAGTAGACCAGCTGGAAGAGGAAATCAACGAGGCTCAGAACAAAGGATCCTACCTGACGAAACTGATTCAGTTGCGCAAAAGGCTGTTGAATTTTGACGGTATCGGAAACTTTATCCCTTTGCTTAACAAGCTGGATGAACTGGAAGAAGGACTTGTTGCCCTGATTCAGGAAAATCAGGCAGGCAATCTGGTAGTGAAGAAAGCGCTTATCGAAGAGGCCCGTCCTTATGAGTTAAGCGAAGACTGGTACAAGGGAGGCGATATACTTCAGGAAATCCGTACAAGATGGATCAGAACAGGCCCGGTCGACAAGGAAATCAACGATCAGATAGAAGAAGAATTCAAGGCTATTCTTGACAGTTTCTATCAGCGTCGTAAAGCCTTCTTCGAAGAGCAAAACCGCATCATTGACGAAAGAATTGCCAAGTATAACGATCTGATCAAAAGAGCAGATGAACTGAACAGGAGAACGGACTGGGACGATGCTTTCGTTGAGCTGAAAAACCTTCAGACGGAATGGAAGATCACCGGAGAAATTCCACCGAAAGTCCTCAAGGTACTCTTCCGTAACTTCAAGAGAGGTACAGGCTTTTTCTATGAAAAATATTGCAGAGCCAAAGGCATTCAGATCAAGAGGAGAGAAGATCCGAGAGTGGAAGCTCAGATGAGGATGGTGAAAGAAGCTGAAAAACTTGCAGACAGCGATGATATGATGGCAGCAACTGTCAGAGCCAAGGCCCTGCTCAATGAATGGAAAACCATCAAAGTTCCTGCGCATCTTGCCAACAGAAATGTTGCCGAGAGGTTCAGAGCAGCATGTGATAAGATATTCGAACTCAGCTATCTGGCGAAAGTTATTTCAAGAAAGTACCCTACATTCAATTTCCTTAGTGACAAGCAGAAGGATCTTTCTAAATACAGGGAAATGGAGATTATCGTAAAAAGAGCCCGTACAGATCTGGATGATCTGGTGCTGAGTTACGAGTCGGCTCCCAAAAATGAGGAAATGGATCAGATGATCCAGTCTAACCTCAAAACCCAGAAGCGCAAGCTTCTGATGAAAGAAGTGATTCTTGAAGAACTGAGACAAAAAGTTTCGTCTCTCTGATCTGTCGATATTGCTGGAAGGTGATGGAAATTGGCGTAATGCTATTGACTGTCACCTTCCTGCCTTTTTAGGACGTCTGGTTCCTGATACCGGCTAAGTAGCCAACGGATTTAAGTCAGCAGCTCTACAGGAGGAAAGCTGACATCCTGAACAGAAACACAATAGAAGAAAACCCCTCATAAAGTCAATCGGATGGTAATAATCTTGATCGCTTTAACAGCTCTTTTCCTCTGGATCACTCACCGGAACGTAGACGCCATTTCAGAAAGCCTGAGCGGTTATTTTATCCATTTCTTTTTCGGGCTGGTCGCCTGTATCATTCCTGCCGGTTTTCTGCTTTCTGTTTTCAACCTGATCGGGCAGCCTATAGCCTGGGGTGTAGCTGTTGTAGCGCTGAGTCTTTTACTTAGTGTTACTTACAGGAAAATATCCCCTTTCCGGAAATTTGTTCTGAAAGTCAATATCCGGCATTCTTATTTTGATCTGATCAACCTGTGGAAACAGTCGACACTGGCTGAAAAACTGATTTTTTCTGTTCTGGGCGCGGGCCTTGTGCTGGTCACGGTAATTAATCTGGTCATACTGGTCTTTTCTTATCCTAATGAATGGGATAGTATGACAGGTCACCTGGTTAAGTGTGCCTATTACATACAGCATGGTAACATGGGAGAGGTTCAGGCCACCACCTGGTCCGTAGATTTCTATCCGCGTTCGCTTACCACCCTTCAGATTTTCTTTTATCATCTTCTGGGCGAGAAAGGTTTTAATGTGATTCATTATCTGTCCTACTGGGTTTTTGCTGTAGCGGTATTTGGCATAAGCCGGCAGCTGTTTTCCAGTCTGAAAGCCTCCATTTTTGTTTTTTTTATGGCCGCTCTTCTGCCTTCCGCTCTGGTTCAGTCGGTAACAACGGAAACAGATCTGGTTTTCACGGCTTACTTATCGCTGGTGGTGTATTTTGTTCTGCTTTTCTGTAGAAAACCCACACTTCTGCACGCCGTTACAAGCGGGATTATGATCTCTGTCTGGATGGGACATAAAGTCACTTTTATCCTGGTAGGTCCTGCAATGTTTATTTTCACGGTCGGTCTGCTTTTCTGGTACAAAGTGCCTTTGAAGAAACTTAAGCCCTTTGTTCCGGCATTGCTGCTCGGAATTGCCGTCTATGTACTTCCCACAGGGTATATCCGGAACCTCCGGGAGGTCGGCGTGTTGAGGATCGGAGCACTGTCTGCACCCCTGGAAGTGATGAAATGGCACGGCATAGAAGACTATTCTAATGCAGAGAAGATTAAAAACCTTAAATTAAACATTTTTCGCTATAGCTCAGATTTTCTGCAACTTGATGGCTTGCGGAACACGGCCGAAGGCACAAAAGTCAACAACGCATTCAGGTATTTGCCCAACCTCTTTTTTAACAGGTTCAGCCTGGAAAGAAACGAGTTCTGGGTAGTTTATCCTTTTAAAATGATGGGTGACGGCCCCATCGCTTTTTTTCAGGAAAGGCCTTATTGGGGAATCATCAGTTTCGGACTCACGCTCCCGCTTATTTTTATCGTCTTTTACAGGTTGGTCAGAAAACAGCGACAGGCGCAGCTCCTCTCCATATTTTTGGTGTCCGGGATGGTTCATTTTCTCTGTCTGTGTTATACTGCGCCATATGATCCGATCAAGGGGCGCTATTTTATGAATATGACCGTTTGGTTTTTGCCCTGTCTGGGTCTGCTTTTTACGATCCGGCCGCTCAGATGGTACCTGGTATTTTGCAGTGTGGTTGTTGCCTCATCTGCTTTTACTACGGTTTCGTATCGTAAGGTGTTTCCGCTGACGGGAGAGAAAAATATTTTCAATATGGACAGGTATGAGCAGATGACGATCGTCAGGCCGGAAGTTTACCAGGCATTCAAGCGGTTTAACGAGCTGGTGCCGGAAGATGCCGTAGTGGCTTTGGGAACCCAGCAGGCGCATGAGGATTATGAATATCCGCTATGGGGTAAAAAGCTGAGCAGAAAAATGATACCTTTGCATCCGTTTGGAGGAAAGGTAAAGCCCATTCCGGCAGAAGCCGGGTATCTGTTCTATTCAAAAGGTGTTTTTGAGGTAGAACAAGGGGATATCAGACTGAATGAAGGAGACAGGCTCAGGGATACACCGGTGCCGGAAAGCGAATTTTACCTCAGAAAACTCCGATAGGTTTAACAGTGGAATTTTGGAAAATAGTTAGATGAAAGTCGGTATCATGCAGCCCTATTTTTTGCCTTATATAGGGTATTTTCAGTTGATAAAGGCGGTTGATACTTTTGTCGTCTACGACAACATCCAGTTTACGAAGAAGGGCTGGATCAACAGGAACAGGGTTCTGATCAACGGGAAAGACGAATATATTTCTCTTCCCCTGAAAAAAGATTCGGATTATCTGATGGTAAACGAAAGATTCTTGTCGGAGTCTTTTGATCAGGAAAAAGATAAACTTCTTCGCAAGATTTCGGAAAACTACCGGAAGGCGCCCCATTTCAAAGAGGGTTTTGCGGTGGTGGAGGACTGCTTCAACAGCCCTGAACGCAATCTTTTTGATTTTGTCTGGAGTTCGGTAAGAAAAGTCTGCCAGTACCTGAATATTACAACAGAAGTTGTAGTTTCGTCAAATCTGCCGATCGATCACAGCCTGAAAGCTCAGGAAAAGGTCATTGCCTTGTGCAAAAACCTTCATGCGGACGAGTATATCAATAATGCCGGAGGTATGGAGCTTTATGAAAAGGAAGACTTTTCAAGAGAGGGCATTGCGTTGCATTTTATAGAATCGAAGTCCAGACCATACAAGCAGTTCAATACAGCATACATGGCCAAACTTTCTATTCTGGATGTGATGATGTTTAATTCGGCAGAAGAAATCATGGCCATGTTAACGGAGTATATTATTTTATGAAATCAATCGGCGGATACTTTGGCCTGGAACTGGGTGTCGGGAATGAATACCATCCTGACGCCATCCGGTTGAATACGGCAAGGAACGCCTTTGAGTATATTCTTCTGACAAGAAATTACAAAAAGGTGTATATGCCTTTTTATACCTGTGATGTGTTATGGCAGCCGCTGACAAAACTCGGGATATCTTTTGAATATTATCATATCGACGAATATTTTGAGCCTGTTTTTGATTTCAGCCTGATCGGAGAAGAGGAGGGTTTCTTATATACCAATTATTTCGGACTGAAAGACGCCTTTATTCATCACCTGGCACAAAACACACCTAACCTGATCATTGACAATGCGCAGGGATTCTATGCGCTTCCCGTGCCCGGAGCTGATACCTTTTATTCTCCCAGGAAATTTTTCGGTGTGTCAGACGGCGCCTATCTTTTTACAAAGCCAATGGAGGGAACCTTCGGTCAGGATGTTTCCTATGACCGTATCAGCCACCTGGTAAGGCGGCTCGACAGGAGTGCCGAGGAAGGATATGCTTTATTTGTTGAAAATGACAAGGCCCTGGACAATCAGCCGATCCTCGGGATGTCGAATTTTACAAGATCTGTGCTGGGGTCGCTCGATTATTCGTCTGCTGCTGAGAGGAGAAAAGAGAATTTCAGCAGGCTTCATGCTGCCCTTGGCTCTGTCAACAGGCTGCCACTGGACTGGAACGGTGAAACGGTTCCGATGGTTTATCCCTTTCTTACGGAAAACGGGACAGCACTGAGAAAGAAGCTGATCACCAACCGGATTTATACCGCCCTGTACTGGCCGAATGTACTGGCGACCGCCCCTGCAGAAAGTTTTGAATATGAACTGGCTGCTGGTGTGGTTCATCTGCCTGCAGATCAGCGCTACGGCGAAGATGATATGCAGTTTATCCTTGAAAACGTCCTGAAATGAGTAACAAAATCAATGTCCTGGTTTTCCCGTGCGGAGCTGAGAATGCCATAGAGATTCATACAGCACTCAAAGATCTGGTAACTGTCGAGGTTTTCGGAGCTTCAGGAAGAGATGACCACGGACGGTTTGTATTCAGAAATTATATCGGAGGCCTTCCTTTTATTACAGACCCGTCTTTTGAAACCCTGTTTAACGAAATTCTTGAAAAGCATAAGATAGATGTGGTGATCCCCACCCATGATGATGTGTCTCTGTACTTTGCCCGTAATGCGGAGAATTTTAAAGCAAAAATTGCGGTTCCAGGTCTTCAGCAGGCGGAGATCTGCCGGAGCAAGATAGCTACCTATGCGCTTTTTGGCGGAGAAGATTTCTGTCCGAAAGTGATCAGCAGTCCGGAAGAAGCCGAAGTGTTCCCGCTTTTTGCCAAGCCTGACGCTTCGCAGGGAGGAAAGGGAGCGTTAATAGTGCACGACAGGCAGCGTCTGGAAAGTCTTGACCCCGGCGTAAATTATGTGATTACAGAGTTTTTGCCGGGAGAAGAAATTACGGTGGACTGTTTCAGTGACAGGCATTATACCCTGCGTTTTGCCGGCCCCCGTGAGCGTAAAAGGGTTTTCAGTGGTATCAGCGTCAATTCATTTACATTGCCGCTTACGGACGAGATAAAGCATATTGCTGAAAAGATCAATGAAAAACTAAAGCTGAGAGGGCTATGGTATTTTCAGCTGAAAAAAGACGTAAACGGTAAATTCAGACTGCTGGAAGTTTCGGTAAGAACCGCCGGAACCATGAATCTTTACCGCGGGCTTGGCGTGAACTTTCCTCTGCTGACAGTATATGATCTGATGGATTATGAAGTGGAGATTCTGACTAACGATTATTATCTGGAAGTAGACAGGGCGCTTTTCAACCGTTACAGGAGCAGTCTGGAATATGATACGGTATATGTTGACTTTGACGATACGATCACAAAGGGAAAACAGGCCAATCCCGCCTCCATGTTTTTTCTTTATCATGAGAGGAACAAAGGAAAGGAAATCATCCTGATTACAAAGCATGAACATGACCTGGATGAAACCCTTGCGACCCTTGCTATTCATAAAGGGCTCTTTCACCAGATCATTCATCTTCAGGCCGGAGATGAAAAATATAAATACATCGACAAATCTAAAAAGGCGATTTTTATAGACAATGCCTATAAAGAGAGAGTTGCCGTAAAGAAAAACCTCGGCATTCCGGTCTTTGATGTAGATGCCATGTCTACGCTCATCGACTGGAGAGAGTAATACCTGGACTATGGAACAACCTTTGGTAAGTGTTCACATCATCACCTATAATCACGCTGAGTTTATTGCTCAGTCGCTGGAGGGAGTATTGATGCAGCAGACGGATTTCCCGTTTGAGATTATTGTAGGAGAAGATTTTTCTTCGGATGGCACAAGGGAGATCGTTTTTGAATATGAAAAAAAATACCCGGAAAAGATCCGGGTGGTAACAGACCATAAAAATGTAGGTGCATCACGCAATGCCATCAGGGCATTTGATGCCTGCAAAGGGAAATACATTGCCGTATTGGAGGGAGACGACTATTGGATTGACCCTCTGAAGCTACAGAAGCAGGCGGGTTTTCTGGAACAGAACCCGGATTTTTCGGTTTGCTTTACCAATACCAGGGTAGATTATTTTCACGGTGCGTCTCCTTCTTATCTTCTCAATGAAGGAATCCAAAAGGATATTTTTACCCTGGATGACCTCATTGGAGAGGATGAAATCTGGTTTATGGCCACCGCCAGCCTGATGTTCCGGACCAACACCATATTGCCGTTGCCTGAGTGGTTTCCACACTCTAAAAGCGGTGACATACCGCTGGCCATCCTTTCAGCAAAGCATGGGAAGATAAAGTATCTGCCCGATGTTACATCTGTTTATCGCAAGCATGCCGGAGGAGTCAGTCTTACAGATCATAAGAACGATGCTAATTTTCTCTTCAACAGGATTTTCATGTATTCCAAACTGGATATGGAAACGGGCTACCGATTCCATGACAGGCTGAGAAAGAATATAGGCCGGTATTATTATATGTTATTGAACTCAAAGCAATATAAGGACCGCTATCTGAGCAAACTTCCCCTGGCTGTCCGGTATATCCGGCTGAATATGCCCGGAGTGCCGGATCTCAGGAATGTGATCAGGGATCATATAGTGCCACCCTTTCTGCTGAATTTTTCAAGAATTATCAGGCGATCGCTCGGGCTGATCGCCAAAGACTAAACAACAGAGTATGAAACTAACAGTTATCGGAGGCGGAATGACCGGTTTAGCCGCTGCTTACCTGGCCGCTAAGCAGGGTTATAAAGTCACCATAGTAGAAGGTGCGGATAAAGTCGGCGGACTTTTAAACACCTTTGAAATCAGAGGAAACCAGCTGGAACATTATTATCATCATTTCTTTACCCAGGATGCGGAGCTGCACTGGCTTATGAAGGAGCTGGGAATTGCGGACAAAATTATCTATAAAAAAACGACCATGGGGGTTTTCAGAGACGGTCACTTGTATGACTTTAATTCCCCTCTGGATTTGCTGAAGTTTAAGCCAGTCGGGTTGATTGACATCATGAGGTTCGGTTTTTCCAGCCTGTATCTTGGCAAAGTAGCTAAATGGAGAGAAAATGAGATGGTCGCAAGCATGAAATGGTTTTATAAATGGGCCGGGAAAAAAATGACCGAAGCCCTCTGGAAGCCTATGCTTGATATAAAGTTCGGACCATACGCTGACAAAGTGCCCCTGGCATGGATGATCGGACGGATGAGTCAGCGGCTCAATTCAAGAAAAGGGACTGACGAGCAACTCGCCTATATCGACGGAAGCTGGAAAACCCTTCTTGATACGCTTGTCGGCCGGTTGAAAGAGATGGGAGTGGAGATTCTGGTCAGTGAACCTGTTGAAGAATTTAATATAGAAGAAGGCGTCCTGAAAAGCATACGCACCGGTAACAGGGAAATTGAAGGAGGACAGTTCCTGCTGACTATTCCTTCTCTTTACTTTGATAAAATCAAGGGTTCGGGACTGGATGATAACGGAGTCGAATATTTTGGCGCTGTTTGTACAATCCTGGAGCTTAAAAAATCGTTCAGCCGGATTTACTGGATGAATGTGGCTGATCCGGGTTTCCCTTTTGGCGGTGTCATCGAGCATACCAACTTTATTCCCAAAGAGCAGTACGACGGATCACATATCGTCTATCTTTCCAGGTATTTTGCCATGTCGGAAGATCTGGCTACCATGACCGACGAAGAGATTAAAGCAAGGATGGTTTCTCCTCTCAAAAGAATCAATCCCGAGTTTTCGGAGGACTGGATAAAAAATGTGTACGTCTTTAAAACCAGGACTGCAGCCACTGTATGTGATCTGGGATTTTCGGCTAAAGTGCCGGAATGCAAAACGCCGACAGAGAATCTTTTTATTGCCAATATGGCGCACATTTATCCTGATGAACGAAGCACCAATAATTCCATCCGTGTAGCTGCTGAGGCCTGCAGGGTAATGGGTATTTCTTCAGATGAAGTACCTTATGGAGCCTCTTTGTCAGGGAAGATAGGCTTCGGAAGCTGATAACCCCGGGAAATACCGGAGGCGTTCCGGTATTCCTCTTTAAATAAATGGTCTGATGATAAGCCCTGAGAAATTCCGGGAGATAGCACTTTCCTTCGAGGAAGCTGTGGAAGCCCCGCATTTTGAAAAGACCTCCTTCAGGATCAGAAAAAAGATCTTTGCGGCACTCAATGTGCCTGAAAAAAGGGCCACTCTCAAACTTTCACTGACAGACCAGTCTGTATTTTGCGGTTTTGACCCTGCCGCCGTTTTCCCGGTCCCTAATGCCTGGGGGAAACAGGGGTGGACACATGTAGCGCTGGAACTCGTGCATGAAGAAATGATACCTGACCTGCTCACCTGTGCTTTTTGTGAAACCGCGCCCACGAAAATAGGGGAGAAATATCGCCGGATGCCGGAGTAACCCCCCTGCTGCTTATCAAAAAAGTACTGAAATCTATCAAAAAACAGTACGATTCCCACTTTTTATTTACTTATTTTTGTAAGCATCTTCAACCATAATATATTCCGATGAAATCTATTCTTATTGCTGCACTTGTTTTGCCTGTGATGGCACTGGCACAGACCAAACCTGTAAAGTTTGTTGAACTGAAAGGAGAGAAAAAAATACAGGTCCTTATTGATAATAAACCCTTTACCAATTATTTCTATCCTGGAAAAGACGTATTGAAAAAGGCGGTGCTTTATCCCGTTTTTACGTCGAAAGGAACTGCTGTGACCCGCGGATGGCCTATGGATCCCCGTCCGGGAGAAAGAGTAGACCATCCTCACCATGTCGGGGTCTGGCTGAATTATGAAGATGCCAACGGGCATGACTTCTGGAATAATTCCATTGAAGTGGAGAAGTCGGGAGACAAGAGGACTTTCGGTACCATTGTGCATACAGGGGTGAAGAGTATGTCTGTCAAAAACAACAAAGGAACCCTTGTTGTTACTGCAGACTGGCTGGATAAGAACGGCAAGCTTATGCTGACAGAAGAAACAAAATATGTTTTCCAGGGAAATGCCACCCAAAGAATCGTTGACCGGACCACCACCCTGAAGGCGGCTGATTCTGAAGTACTTTTTAAGGATGTAAAAGACGGCTTTTTTGCCATCCGTGTTGCGCGAGAACTGGAGCTGCCCAGCAATAAGCCGGAAATCTTCACCGATGCTGCCGGCCTGGCCACCAAAGTCCCTGTTCTGGATAACACCGGCATAACCGGTAACTATAGAAATGCGCAGGGCATTGAAGGGGAAGACACCTGGAGTAAGCGTTCAGAGTGGATCAATCTTACCGGAAAGATAAAAGGTGAGGATATCTCAGTGGCCATATTCGATCACCCTTCCAATGTCGGATACCCTTCCTACTGGCACAGCCGCGGTTACGGATTGTTTTCTGTTAACCCCCTGGGTGCCAAAGTATTTTCAGAGGGTAAGGAAGAACGCAATCTGAAACTGAAACCCGGAGAGTCTGTAACTTTCAAATACAGACTGGCCGTAACATCAGGAAAGACGACGGATGATGATATGAAAAAGCTGGCAAAAGACTTTGCCGGTAACTGACCGGAACCGTCCGGTAATAAAAAGCCGCCTCTCGGGTTTGCAGACCCGAAAGGCGGCTTTTTACTTATTTACAGAAATAACAGGCTTTCATTGATTTTCCGGACCGTTTGTACGACAAGTGTTTTTTAAATATTCCGCTTTCTATTATTTTCGCTACCAATAAATCATTACTCCTAAAACTGATCCTTTATGCAAGAACTTCTTACCACCGCTGCACTCACCAGCGTCCTGACGCTCACATTGCTTGAGATCGTCCTTGGTGTAGACAACATCATTTTTATCTCCATTATTGCCGGTAAGCTTAAAGGGAATGACCAGCGGAAAGCCAGGAATCTGGGACTTTTGCTGGCCATGCTGATCCGTGTAGCGCTGTTGTTTGTTTTGGGGTGGATACTGAGTCTTCAGAAAGACCTCTTTAATCTGCAGGATATCGGTATTCCTATAGATATGGGCTTTAGTGGTAAAGACCTCATCTTGTTGGCCGGGGGCTTGTTTCTGCTTGTAAAAGCCACTTCTGAGATTCACCATAAGATAGAGAGTAAAGGAGAGGATGTCGTTCATGCCAAAGCTCCCTCTACACTTTCGAAAGCAGTATTAGACATTACACTGATTAATATTGTCTTTTCTGTGGATTCTATTATTACGGCAATCGGTATGACCAGTATTATTTCGGTTATGGCCGCCTCTATCGTTCTGTCTACCGTGGCCATGCTTCTTTTTGCCAGAAGTGTGGGTGATTTTGTGGAGCGTCATCCTACGGTAAAAGTACTGGCCCTCTCATTTCTTGTCATGATTGGTACGCTTCTGGTAGCAGAAGCTTTCCATGTCCACGTGCCTAAAGGATACGTGTATTTCGCCATGGCCTTTTCATTCATTGTAGAAATACTTAACATCAGGATGCGGAAAAATACAGACACGCTTCCCTGATCAACTATAAACTACCGGATCGATGTATTCGACAAAAAAGCACCGCAGGAAACTGGGTATATGTCCCAATTGTAATCATATCCTTCAGCCGGAAGATAATTTCTGCTCTTCCTGCGGACAGGAGAACCACGACCTTAAGGTGCCGCTCGGACACCTCATCTATGAGTTTATAGAAAGTATCTTTCACTTTGACATCAAGGTTTGGGAAACCTTAAGAGCTATTGTAACCCGCCCGGGGAAGGTAATTACTGACTTTAATGAAGGCAGAAGGGCAAGGTATGTGCCTCCGGCCAGACTGTATATCTTTATCAGTGTTATTTTCTTTTTCCTTGCCGGAAAAGGGGTGGATGATGGTATAAAGAAAGGTGAAAAGCAGTTTTTCAAACTGACTGAGCAAGCCAGTCGGATTAAGTGGGACACGAGGGTGGATTTTGAGGATCTTCCGGAAAATATTCTTGATAAAAAGCTTCCGTCTAAGGTATCGGAAAAGTTAGAAACACTCAGTTATTCTGAAAAAATAGCTTATCTTGACTCCTATCTCCGGAAAGCTACACAAGATACATTAGCCCGTTACGGCAGCAACTTCGGCAACCTCGATACCACAGGTCTTATGAAGGAAATTGGTCTGAGTCTGGATATGTTGAAAGCCAAGATTCCCGCTGTTATACGGAAAGATTCATTGGACAAAATGAGAAAAAATGTAGTTGAGATCCGTGATGATATATACATAGATTCTCTTACTGTAACCCGGGCTTATGGTGAACCAATGGTGATGGATTCGATCCTTAAGGCGCATCATATTACCGGACGTTTTAAGAAAATGGAAGTTGCCCTGGGAGTTAAACTGAACATGTACCAATACATGAATCAGCGTGAAAAGTCTGGTATGATAAGAACGCTGATGCAAAAGGCGCTCAAGTACATTTCTTTTATGATGTTTGTACTGATGCCCGTAGTAGCACTGATACTGGCTTTGTTTTATATACGTAAAAAGAAATACTATTTTGAGCATTTTATATTTTCGGTGATGACCCACTCAGTGATCTTTATGATCTTTTCGGTGGCCATCATTCTGAGCTGGTGGATACATTCCCCCTGGCTTAATTTCTTTACCATGCTGATTAGTTTTCTCTATATAGTATCCTCACTTAAATACGTTTATGGAGGCGGATGGTTGAAAACCCTGCTGAAATTCTCAGTTATGTTCAGTATTTATACAGCGCTTCTGGTGATTATTATTGGTGGGGTATTTGGCTACACTATAATCGTGTAAGGCGCATGAAAAAAGGGAGTCTTTTACTGTATAACTTTTGGTGTGTTTTCTGGCTGGTGATTATTTTTCTGGCTTTGTTTCCCTTTATCTGGCTTTGTATTCAGCGCCGGTCATGGCATAAGGCAGGACACCGGCTGGTGCATCTGTGGTCGGTACTCTGGTTTCCGATAGTGGGAAAATCCATCAGGATTGAGCATCGCTTCCGTCCCGATCCGTCCGCGTCTTATGTTTTTGTGGCTAATCACTTTTCCTATTTGGACATAGCTGCCGGGATGAATGTGGTGACTAATTATTTCTCTTATATGGGGAAAAGTTCGGTGAAGAAGATCCCTTTGCTGGGTTATGTTTTTGCTAAACTTCATATTCAGGTTGACAGAAGCGACAAATCAAGCAGAACCAGATCTCTGGTAAGGGCCATAAGGGCCCTGCAGTCTGGCAGGAGTATTTTTATCATGCCTGAGGGAGGGATCGTTTCAAAGCATGTTCCGCAGATGGCGCAGCCATTTAAAGACGGGGCCTTTCTGGTGGCGCTGGAAAATCAGGTGCCGATTGTTCCGATAACTTTTGTAAATTTGCACAGGATTATGCCTGAAACAACCATTTTAAGAGGAAGACCCCGCGTGATTATCCATGAACCGATAATGACACAGGGAAAAACCCGTGAAAATATGGAAGAGCTCAAGCAAAAGGTTTTTGAGACGATTCAGGGAGAAATTGATCACTGGAATAAAAGTACTGATGAAGATAGACGAAGGAACGGTAAATAAAATAGCTCATCTGGCCCGCCTGGAACTCGGCGGGGAAGAGGCCGTAAAGATGGTGGACGATCTGTCCAGAATTCTGGACTGGATGGAGCAGCTTAATGAAGTAGATACGGAAGGTGTTGAGCCGCTTACTCACATGAATGCGGAAGTAAATGTTTTCCGAAAAGATGAGGCGGCTAATGAGCTGAGTCGTGAAAGAGCACTGAGAAATGCCCCTATGGAAGACGGCGCTTATTTTCTTGTGCCTAAAGTAATTGAATAGTGCCGGAAAGTTGTCCGGCACTGTATATCTTCCTCAGATAAACTCCTGCCCTCTTTGTTCGGCATCAGCAACAAACTGCTTCACAAGTTGCTCATCATCTTTTTTACAAATCATCAGGACGTTGTCAAATTCGGCGACAATATAGCCCTCCAGCCCGTTAATGACCACCAGTTTGTCTTTAGGCGCTTTGATCACACAGTCGCGCGTTTCATATAACATGGTGTTGGCATCAACAGCATTTTCATCCCCGTCTTTTGCAGAATTTTCAAAGACTGACTTCCAGGTCCCGAGGTCTGACCATCCGATATCTGACAGTACCACATAGACGTTATCGGCTTTTTCCATAACACCGTTGTCAATAGAGATAGCCCTGCATCGCGTATAGGCCTGTTCCAGTGCTTCTTTTTCACGGACAGAGTAGAAGTGCTTCTGTGCAATCTGAAGTGCATCTGCCATTTCAGGTAAAAAGTTGACGAAGGCCTTTTCAATGGCTTTCGCATTCCAGACAAATATGCCTGCGTTCCAGACATAGTCTCCGCTTTCCAGAAACTTCTCTGCGAGTTCGAGCTTGGGTTTTTCAGTAAAGGTCTTAACCTTTTTAAGTTCACCGGCGTCTTCATCATTAAAATGAATATACCCGTATCCGGTGTCAGGGCGGGTAGGTGTGATCCCCAGGGTTACAAGAACATCATGATTCTTTGAATAATCCAGGGCAATAAGAATGCGCTTTTTAAACTCTTCTTCTTTCAGAATAATATGGTCGGCCGGCGCTACCACAATGTTGGCTACCGGATTTTGCTTGGCAATTTTGTAGCAGGCATAAGCAATACAGGGGGCGGTATTGCGGCGGCCCGGTTCCAGCAGGATCTGCTCATCACTCAGGAAAGGTAGCTGTGCTTTGGTGATGTCATAGTACTCCTGACTTGTAACCACGTAAATATTTTCTTTGGGACATATCCCGTCAAACCGGTCAGCAGTCTGCTGAATCAGTGTGCGTCCGGTGCCCAGTACGTCATGGAATTGCTTAGGTTTACTTTGTCTGCTGAAAGGCCAGAAACGTGTTCCCACTCCGCCGGCCATAATAATTACATAGTTTGATGAATCCATATATTTCTACAGATAGTTTTCCGGTTTTACATATCAGCAAAGTTACGTTTTACACGGTACCTATCCAAAAAGATTCCGGGTGCCGTGCGTTAATTATTTTCCGGTGATGCCAAAATTTTCATACCGTTGCAGACATGGTCGGGAAAAGGGAGAAAAAGGCTGATATGCTACGGTTTAATAATGGGCGAATGCCTTCTTATCGTCTCAGAATCGACGTTTTTGGCCTTTTCAGGGGCTTGGAAAGCCAATTATGGGCTTTTTTTTGATCCTTATAATTATTTTTTGTTTTAATTGTAAATAAATAATATTTCTTTTGCTAATATTGGGTAAAATTATTCAGTTATGCAACCTTTTTCAATCTAAAAATCAATGATAAAGTTTGACTTCAAATTAAGAAGAATATCCCTAAGCATCCTTATGATGTTATTCGCCGCGAATCTCGTTATGGCACAGACGACGATCTCCGGTACGATCATCGATGCCAAAACAAAAGAACCGCTCATAGGGGTGAGTGTCCAGGTGAAAAACAAGGTGATCGGAACGATCACCGACATCAAAGGAAAGTTCGAATTTAACACGTCTACTCCGTTGCCGTTTGTGCTGGTTGTTTCCTCCATCGGTTACAGTTCACAGGAAATCAATGTTACTGCTGAAAGTACGAACATTAATATCAGCCTGGAAGAACAGTCTATTGTCGGACAGGAGGTTGTGGTGGCTGCATCAAGGGTGGAAGAAACCGTGATGAGGTCCCCGGTCGCTGTAGAGAAAATGGACATCCGGAGTATACGCGAATCAGCAGCACCGTCTTTTTATGATGGTATCGGAAACCTTAAAGGAGTGGACATGACCACTCAGGGCCTTCTGTTTAAATCGATCAACATGAGAGGGTTCGGATCTACCGGTAATCCCCGGACCGTTCAGATGATCGACGGTATGGATAACCAGGCACCCGGACTCAATTTCCCTGTTGACAACATCGTGGGGATGCCCGAGCTGGATGTGGAAAGCGTTGAAGTACTTCCCGGTGCAGCGTCGGCTCTTTACGGTCCCAATGCTATTAACGGTCTGATCCTGATGAACAGCAAAAGTCCGTTCCTTTACCAGGGACTCAGTGCTAATCTGAAGAGCGGCGTGATGCATGCCAGCAACCGTGAAACCGCTACTACACCGTTTTATGATGTGTCGTTAAGGTATGCGAAAGCTTTCAATAATAAGTTCGCTTATAAAGTTAACCTTTCCTATATCGGTGCAAAAGACTGGGAAGCGAACAACTACACCAATCTTAATGGTGGTGGTGTTCAGGACGGAAGCAGAGGTGCCGGCGTTAACACAGACTATGATGGTGTAAATATCTATGGTGATGAAGTGCAGGCAGATATGAGAACCGTAGCGAACGGACTGATCTCAGCGGGTCTTTTGCCTTCTGCTGCACTAGGACTTGTACCAACAGGTGTGAATGTAAGCCGTACAGGCTTTAAAGAAAGAGATCTGGTGGATTATAACACCAGGAGTTTCAAAACCAATGTCGCCCTTCATTACAGACTTAATGAGAAAATGGAGTTGATAGGCCAGGTGAATTATGGCTATGGTACTACCGTGTATACCGGAACAGGCCGCTATTCTTTGAGTAAGTTCAATCTTACCCAGGCTAAACTGGAACTCAGAGGCGATAATTTTACCCTGAGGGCATATACTACCCAGGAAAGATCAGGGGAGTCCTTCTTTTCCGGTCTGCAGGCGGTGGCGATGCTGAACAGCATCAAACCTCATACCAACTGGTTCGGAGAGTATGTAGGAGCTTTTGTACAGGCCAGAGGTGCAGGTATGACCGAAGCGCAGGCGCATCTGGCTGCCAGAGGAGTAGCAGATGCTGGCATGCCCGTTCCCGGTTCTTCCGCTTTTACCACGCTTCGTGATAAGTATGCACAAAGCTCTATATCTTCCCCCACCGATGGTGGCGGAGGGTTCCTGGAGAAGACCAACATGTATCATGCAGAAGGGGTTTACAACTTCAAAAATCAGGTTAAGTTCATAGACCTTATTGCGGGAGCCAACGTGAGACGCTATCAGCTGAGATCAGGAGGTACACTGTTTGCCGATATGAAAGACGGGCGTAACGGTGTGATCCCGATTACGGAATATGGTGCTTTTGCTCAGGCAGCCAAGAGCCTCTTCAACGATCATTTTAAATTGACGGCCTCATTGAGGTATGATAAAAATGAGAATTTCGACGGACAATTTACGCCGAGAATTTCAGGAGTTACCACTTTTGGACAGCAGAATATCCGTCTGTCTTATCAGTCAGGATTCCGTATTCCTACGACCCAGAACCAATACATAGATCTGAGAACTCCGTCAGGAACCCTTATCGGAGGATTACCTGAGTTCGATAGTCGTTATAACCTGTCTTCCGGTATTCCTGTGTATGTGCTGACTGACTTCTCCAGAAATCCGACTAAATACATTACCGATGCGGTTAAAGCAGCGGCACAGCAATATGCTACCACTGCCGTAACTGCCCAATTACCTACTATTCAGCAGGCCGTTATCGCTCAGGTACAGGCTCAGGTGACGGCTGCCGTTACTGCTCAGGTAAATGCAATGGTAGCTGCGGGTACCCTTCCTGCGGCACAAGCCCCTGCCGCCATTCAACAGGGAGTGGCTGACCAGATGGGCAGTGATGCTGTGAAGGCTGCTATTGCTACTAACGTTCAGAATGTGGTTACTCAGCAGGTAACCGCTGTGGCTACCCAGGTAGTGCCGGCTTATGCTCTCGCCAGTTTGCCTAAATACAAGGCAAAGCCATTGGTTCCGGAGAAGATCCAGTCTTACGAGATCGGATATAAAGGTCTGATTGCGAAAAAACTCTTTATTGACGCCTATTATTATTACAGCCGTTACAGGGATTTCCTGGGGGGTATTTCTGTGGTGGTGCCTTTGGCCGCTGCGGGTCCGGGTCTTCCGATCGAATCCGGTGCGGGTAGTGCCAGCACACGTGCAGGTTACTCCAGAACGGCCAATACCAGCGAAGACATCACTGTTTCAGGATGGGCGCTGAGTGCCGATTATGCACTGCCTAAAGGCTACAGAGTGGGTGGTAATATCGCCTTTAATAAGCTGAATCATTTCGAGCCTTCTCCGGAGCAGCAGTACGCAGGTTTCAATACGCCTGATTATCGTTACAATCTGAGCTTCGGTAAGCGTTTGGGTAGCGGAGATAAAATCGGATTCAACATCAACTTCCGTCATCAGAATTCGTTTATATGGGAGTCGAGCTTTGTGTTGCCGACGACTACCAGCGTAACTCCGTTTGACGGAAAGACCATCGTTCCGGCCATCAATACACTGGATGCGCAGATCAGCTTCAAGGCTCCTTCGATCAAATCGATCATCAAAATCGGGGGTACCAACATAGGCGGTAAGCCATATGTGCAGGCGTACGGAAGTGCCTCAGTGGGCTCCATGTATTATGTGGCTTTGAGTTTTGACGAATTATTGAATAAGTAATAGCTTTGACCAAAATTAATTGTAATCGAGGTCTCACTTGGGACTGAGTTTTCATAATTTTCTTTGGTTTAAGTAAAAAGAGAGCTTCCTTTGGAGGCTCTTTTTTTTGGTAGTCATGCAGGAGAAATGGATGGCAGTAGTGCATACATTTCGACTAAGTCTGAAAAAAAATTGGAAAACTCCCCCGGGATTAAGATATTTGCAGACATTTTCAGGGTTTCGTAGTTCAACGGATAGAATAGTTGTTTCCTAAACAATAGATCTGGGTTCGATTCCCGGCGAGACCACAAGAGAAGGCGTAGGTTGCTTAATAAACACCTGCGCCTATTTTTTTGCCTGTTTTCTTCATTTTTGGGCCAAAACGATACGGTTTGGCTAGAGTTACTGTGTCAGTATTTGTCTTTTTTCTAAGGCGACATCCCTTAATGCTTTTATCCCCTTTCTTAAATGGATGGAACAAGCCTGAATCCACTAACAAAAGATAAGAAATTGGGAGATTACCGGAAATGGCAGCCTGTAAGTTCACACATCGGGCAGAGCCCCTGACCTGCCGGTTTTAGGAAAATGCCTGCATAGAGGATTATGAACCAAACCAGTACTCCTCAGGGAGTGTCTCAAAGTGTATACCTGCAAAAAGCTTTCGGATTATGCGGAGGAGTACGAAGAGTCGATATAAACAGGGCAGGATGTTGGGTTAAAAGGTGTAGATGTTTTGATACGGAAACTTCATGGCAGGATTGAGTAAATTATAGTTTTTTCAATCTTGTTACTTCTTCTTTGGGGAGGAAATAACCAATTATACATTCTGGATTAATTATGCAGAGTTGAATATGATTTTTTTCTCTGAATCCTGCTGTTGGATATACTTCGTCGCCCTCCCAAAAGACAGACCTAACACTGTCATAAATTACGCCTTGTTCATCTTGAAGTCTGCTTCTGGTTAGGTTAATAACAGCACAATCAAGATCTCTAAGGATTAAATCTTCAGAACCCCCAATGCTTTTATTAACTGGAACGTCAACCTCCAGAGCCTCTGAAGCAGCTTTTAAAAGTTCGTAAGAGTCCTTTAGTAGCTTGAAGTTTTTATAATCCGTAAGGTCTAGGCAGTTTTTTAAATCAAGTACAGCCCCCAATACTAAGGGTTCTTTTATAGGGTTAGAGGGTGCTTTAGTTCTTCCCACTTGATTTGTTCTGAGAAATTCCGCAAATTCCAAGGCTCTTGAGTGGCTATACTCCCAAAAATAAATGCCATTCCCTAGCCAATCATATTTATTAGAACTAGGCTTTATCGTGTCTTCACCCTTTAGTACCCTATAAGCAACCTCTTGATCCGTTCCGTGATAACCAATAATAAGACCAGGTCTGGTATTAGTCATTATTTCTTGTATTTTTCAGAGAGGCGTCCAGCGGAATCATAAATACCAGCCTGCTTCAAGACGCTAATGGCTAGTTTTTTATCGGTTTTTACTTTCTTAATGTCCTTTAGAATTCCTCGATGAACAGATTCGATAATTGCCTCATGGTTTTGTGGGCTGGTTATTTTGACTTTCTTTTCCATACTCGCTCTCCGTATGATTGAGTAATTAATTATTGTCCTTTTAATTGCCCTGCTCTTACAGCAACTAAAGAAGATGAAAATATCATAGTGTGCAAAAACATCCTCTGCATTATAAGGTTTTAGAAAAGATGCTGTATTTTTAAGGTATGTCGATAACGTGCTATTAAAGCAAATAGTTTTGATAATCACATAAATGTAATATAAATCAAATATAAAAGTCAAGATTTTAATAAAGAAGTTGAGTGATTGGGCGGAGGAATACCTTGAGGAACTAAGCCAGTTTAATGGGTCTGTTTTTATAAAACCAGCCCCTTGAAATTCTGCTTTGTGGTGAATCAGGTATAGAAAGAATTCTCTCAACGAGATATCGGAGTTTTTGTAGCTTTAAATAAGGCCTGCAAATTTTTATTAGTTATGAAACCATATAAGGCGCTAGACTTTCCGTACCCAATCATAACCTCTCAACAACCGCCGTCACAAATTCCCGTTCGGCCTCTTCCCCGGATTTAGTCAGGACTTTTTCAGTTTGACTGAATTTGCCGGTAACCTTGAAATCACCTGTTTCAATAAGCCTGTCAAATTTCTGTTCACCGTAAAGATCAAATCCGAAGGAAGTAAAAGGCAGGGTTTGCATGAAGCTTTCCAGTGCAAAAGTGATCGCGAGGCGGCCTCCGGGCTTTAATATTCTGTATAACTCGGATAGAAGATATTGCGGGTCTTCCCAGAAGTAAATGGTGTTAACGGTAAAAATCTTATCAAATGACCGGTCGGGGAACGGCAGGTTACGGCCATCATATAACCTGAACGAGGCCTGCTGATTCCCGACAAATGCGGGGTTGTGCCGCTCTGCTTCCTCTTTCATCAGCGGAGCAATGTCGAGACCGGTGTATTTCAGGCCCGGTTGCAGGGATAACAGGTCCCCGAGATGCGCTGCGTTACCGTGCCCAAGCTCCAGTACGTGATCATCAGGGGCAATATTCAGCATTTCTATCGCATGCCTTGTCATTCCGATATTTGTGGCATGCATCATATCGGCTATTTCAACTCCTTTCGGGCCCTCAGGCTGTCTTAGCTGACGTGCCAGTTCTTCAAGTTCTTTCATATGGAAGTATTAATGGTTTGAATATACAAGGATTATTGATTTCTAAAAATCCGGTTTTTCAGGAAAGAAAGGCTTTTTCGACGTACTAAAGCTGACAGACCCAGTGTGGTCATGAGAGCAATAGAAGCAGAAGTGCCCAGCGCCCCGCCGTAACCCTGAAAGAAAACTCCTGTCTGAAGATAAATCAGTCCGAAAATGGACCCTGCCAGTGAAAGAAGCAGGTAACGGGATAAGATCACGGGAGATACCATCCCGATAAAAGAGGCTCCTGTAAAGACTACTGGAATGTTTGCTGCCAGATACGGATTTGGATACGCAGGGAAAAAGTGAAAGAAAAGACCGGCCAGCAGAGATAATGAGGCAGAAGCCCTTACGGTTCCCTGCTTCAGGCGTTCGCTGACAAAGAAAGTAAGCGATGAACCCAGAGAACCTGTAAGCATGATGATCAGGATGTTTTTCATCGGATAAAAAGATAATAAAGTAAGGAAGCCGTTGCTACTCCGGCGAAGGCAAGGGTTCCCAGTTTTCCGCCCATTCCGTGAAAGAGCCCGCCGGAAATGATCAGGAGCAGGGAAGTTAGAACTCCGGCCAGCATAATGAACAAGGCTGAAGGTGCAATCAGGGCACTGGTCATCCCCACAAAAGCGCCGCAATAGAGTGCCACCGGGATTTTTTTCAGGTAGCCGGACGATGGCTTTAGAGAAGGAAGAAAAGAGGCAAGTGTGCCGGTAAGTCCCGCCGAAATAACGCTGCCCATCTGCATTTTGTGATGGAAAAGATAGCATATAAGAGCTCCGGCAGGTACCCACGCCGCCACACTGAGCTCTTCGTAAAAGTGTTCCTCACTGTGCATCGGAATTTTTATATATGCAAAACACAGGATTATGGCTAATACAGTAAGTCCGGATAATTGATAAACCGGAGCCCCCGTTTCAAATTTCTCCTTCAGCATCATAAAGAGAAAAAGGCATTGAAAAAGCAGAAAAAGCAAGATAGTCGAAAAGCGGATAATTCTTTTTTGCATCAGGATTCATGACGGTCACCTCTGCAAAAGTACGGAGTGGCTTCCGGATTTTCTGGCACAAAATGTACTTTGTTTGGTTTTTAAATCAGGGATTTATGTCATTTGTTTCAGGTGAACACAGAAAGGAGGTTGTCCGTGAAACAAAAGCGGAGCGTTCAGGGGCTTACGATATTATATTGAGAACATCCCTGTACAGGCCGGCAGTGTTCATTCATATTGACAGAAATCATTTTGATGTTATAAAAAACTTGCTCAATTTTGAAGAAAATACGTGTTGATGTTTGAGCAGTTAAGAGCGGAATTTGACGGAGAGTTGTATTTTGACAGTTCCGCCAGAGATGAGGCCATCAGGAGTGTTTACGCCACCGATGCCTCTGTTTATCAGGAGAAACCCCTTGCCGTAGCCATCCCGGCACACCCCGGAGATATCCGGAAACTTATTAATCTTGCGGGACTTCACGGTCTGACCCTGATACCGAGGGCGGCCGGAACTTCTCTTGCCGGTCAGGTGGTAGGCAGTGGTGTGGTCGTCGATATTTCTAAAAAGTTTACCGGAATTCTCGAACTCAATTCCGCCGAGCGCTGGGTCAGGGTTCAGCCCGGAGTAATCCGCGATGATCTCAACGCCTGGCTCAGACCTCACGGGCTCATGTTTGGCCCTGAAACCTCTACCAGCAGCCGGGCAATGATTGGCGGGATGATCGGTAATAACTCATGCGGACTTCATTCTGTCATCTGGGGAGCTACACGGGATAATCTCCTTGAATTGAAAGTACTCTTATCTGATGGAAGCGAAGCGGTAGTCGATGCTTCGGGAGGAGATGACAATCCGCTTCTTGCCGGGATCAGGAATGAGCTTCGCCATATGCTCACAGACGAGGCGCTTGTTTCACTGATCACGAAAAATTCGCCCAAACCCGGGATCACCCGGCGAAATACAGGCTATGCTCTGGATCTGCTTCTGGAAAACCCCGCTAACCTGCTGCCCCTTATTGCGGGTTCAGAGGGGACCCTCTGTTTTGTGACAGAGGCAAAACTGAAACTTATACCACTCCCGCCGCCTCATGCAGGGATGGTTGCAGTACACTGCTCCACATTGGATGAATCGCTGCGGGCCAATCTGGTTGCGCTTGAACATGAATGTGCCGCCTCTGAACTGGTAGATGATTATATCCTCAGGTTTACAACGATCAACGCCGGACAATCTCAGAACCGCTTTTTCATTGAAGGAGAGCCCAAGGCTATTCTTATGGTGGAGTTTTTTGCAGAATCTCCTTCAGAGCTGGCGGATAAACTGGGGGGTCTGGTAGAAGCTTTGAAACAAAAAGGCCTGGGCTATGCCTATCCTATACTTACCGGAGAAGACACCAAAAAAGCATGGGAGCTCAGAAAGGCAGGACTAGGGCTGCTCAGAAACCTCCCCGGGGACGCACAGCCCGTCAATCTCATAGAAGATTGTGCAGTAGACCCTGCCGACCTTCCGGATTATATACGGGAACTGGAGGTGCTGCTTAAAAATCATGGCCTGGAATATTCCATGTATGCGCACGCCGGCGCGGGTGAACTGCATGTGGAACCAATGATCAACCTGAAGTCACCGGAAGGGGTGGAGATGTTCAAAACCGTGCTGGCAGAAACGGCAGTACTGGTGAAAAAATACCGGGGATCACTTTCCGGAGAGCATGGCGACGGCCGGTTAAGGGGTGAATTTATCCCCTTTATGGTGGGTGAAGAAGTGTATGAATTATTCCGTCGGGTAAAAACAATTTTTGATCCGGGAGGAGTTTTTAATCGTGGAAAGATTACGGATACGCCTCCGATGAACGCCTATCTCCGGTATGGTACTATGCCTGCAAAGGCTTCGGCTTCTACAGTCTTTGATTTCAGCGCTCAGGAAAGCATGTTAAGACTGAGTGAAAAGTGCAGCGGATCAGGAGATTGCCGTAAAACGGAAATTACAGGAGGAACGATGTGTCCGAGCTACATGGCCACCCGGTCGGAAAGAGACACCACCAGGGCAAGGGCCAATATTCTCCGGCAGTACCTGACTGATCCCGGAGCGCTGGCTAAGGGAGAGGCAGAAGTAAAAGAAATTCTTGATTTGTGTCTTTCCTGCAAAGCCTGTAAGTCAGAATGCCCGTCCGGTGTGGATGTAGCCAAAATGAAGGCTGAGTTTACCCGGGAATACTATGAAAAACATGGCGTGCCTTTCAGGGCGAGGCTTATTGCAGGATTTACCTCACAGATGAAACTTGCAGCCTTGCTGCCTGTGGTATATAATTTTGTTTTTAATAACACCTTTCTCAGGTCAAACATCAACCGGCTGATAGGCTTTCATCCTGACAGGACCATGCCGTTGCTGGGTAAGACGACCGTTAAACACTGGTTTCGTAAAAGGGCTGTGGCTCCGGCTGAAAAAAAGAAGAAAGTGCTTCTTTTTTGTGATGAGTTCACGAATTATAATGATTCAGAACTTGGCAAAAAGACCGTTTTGTTGTTGGAGAAACTGGGTTATCAGGTAATAATTCCTGAACATCTGGAAAGCGGCAGAACCTATCTTTCCAAAGGGATGGTAAAGAATGCTGTCGGTATTGCCGAAGCGAATGTAAAGCTACTGAAAGACCTTGCGGGTCCGGAAATGCCCATTATAGGGATTGAGCCTTCTGCGGTGCTTACGCTGAGGGATGAATATCCCGAGTTGGTGATGCCGGAGTTACGGGAAGCTGCCAGGCAGATCGCTTCACACACTTTTCTGTTTGAAGAGTGGTTTGCCGGCCAGATTGAAAAAGGACTGATTGAAAAGTCTGCGTTTACAACGACCCCCGCCAGAATAAGGCTTCATGGTCACTGTCACCAGAAAGCGCTGAGCAGCCTGGTGCCGGCTAAAAAAGCGTTGTCTTTTCCGGAAGGCTATGAAGTCATGCTGATTCCCAGCGGTTGTTGCGGTATGGCAGGCTCTTTCGGTTACGAAAAAGAACATTACGAGGTTTCGATGAAAATCGGGGAACTGGTACTTTTCCCAACGATCCGCCAGGAAGCAGAGGAGGTAATTATTGCCGCTCCCGGAACAAGTTGCCGTCATCAGATCAAAGACGGTACGGGCAGAAAGGCATTACATCCTATTGAGATCCTTTACGATGCATTGAAATAAAAGGCGGGGGATTTTCAGGCCTCCCCCTGCCAGTCATAAAGAGGATTCTGAGCCGGATCCCAGTTGGGATAAATGCTGAAGTGCTTTTCAGTGATCAGCTGGAGCAGAATCTCTCTCAGTTCCTGAAGGTTCTCTTTCTGTTCTGCAGAAATGAAGACTACATTTTCTGTATTTTTCTGGAGATAACTTCGTTTCAGCCTTGCCAGGTTTTTCTCCAGATCTTCTTCTGTGGCCAGGTGTGCATCCAGGCCTTCTTCTGATTCCGGTTTGAACTTATCCAGCTTGTTGAACACGAGTATGGTCGGCTTATTCGCGGCACCGATGTCTGTAAGGTCGTTGTTTACAATTTCTATCTGCTCCTCAAACGACGGGTGAGAAATGTCCACTACATGCAGCAGAATATCAGCCTCCCTGATCTCGTCAAGGGTGGACTTGAAAGATTCGATCAGCGTTGTAGGGAGCTTGCGGATAAAGCCTACCGTGTCGGTAAGTAGGAAAGGAATGTTTCCCAAAACCACCTTTCTGACGGTAGAGTCAATGGTGGCAAAAAGTTTGTTTTCTGCAAAAACTTCGGTTTTGGCAAGTCGTCGCATCAGGGTTGACTTGCCGACGTTGGTATAGCCTACAAGTGATACCCTCACCAGACGGCTTCTTTCTTTTCTTCGCGTGACAGACTGACGGTCAATTTTTTCGAGCTTTTCCTTCAGAAAAGCGATCCGGTCCTGTACAATACGTTTGTCAGTTTCAAGCTCTTTTTCTCCGGGTCCCCGCATCCCGATACCGCCTTTCTGGCGGCTGAGGTGCGTCCACATCCGGGTAAGGCGGGGGAGCAGGTACTGATATTGGGCCAGCTCTACCTGTCTCTTGGCCTGGTCGGTCTGAGCTCTCTGCGAAAATATATTGAGGATCAGAAGACTTCTGTCCAACACCTTGATGTCATTGAAGGTTTGTTCCAGGTTCCTTACCTGGGATGGACTAAGTTCATCATCGAAAATAATCGTATCTACCGGATTCATGGTGATCCAGGTCTGGATTTCCTCCAGCTTCCCCTTTCCGACAAAGGTTTTCTGGTCCGGATAGTTGAGTCGTTGTACAAAGGTTTTGACGGTCCGGGCGCCGGCCGTTTCAGCCAGAAATGCGAGTTCTTCCAGGTATTCCCTGGTTTTTTCCGTATTCTGTTTTTGAGTGATGAGACCCACCAGGATAGCGGTTTCCTGTTTTTTTGAAGTTGAAATTAAGGGTGTATTTAACAATGCCTGCAAATAAAATTTAGATGGAAAAACATGATATTAGTCAAAAATAACAGATATTGAAAGGAAAAAGTTAAGTTTCTGATGAATTATTTTAAATATTCCCGCCCCACGGGAGGGGGTAATGGCAGGCAAAGTACTCCGGTGAGAACCTGAAGGGGTGGTGTGCCCTGGTGATCAGGAGGCAAAAGTCTGACTGTGAATTGTTTATTTTGCTGATGAAATATTTTTAAAACGGGGAAACAGAATTGGCATAGTATTCGCATATACATTTAGCGTTAATGAAGTTATGCTTTACAGGGGTTTTCCCGTTTGAAAATAATGAGGAAAAAAATGTAAAATGATTGGAAATTAAATGAGAGGTTTATACATTTGTTTCCTTCAATACGCATAACAAAAGACATTTGACTTCGGTCGCAAAGATTTAATCCTCAAATGTAGCTTGTCTAAGCTAACACATGGATTATTAGGAAAGCACGTAAGTCGGAATCCCTGTCACTATTATTGAGACAGGGATTTTTTATTTTGATGACATGATGTCGAAGGTATAGTTTTGTGTTCTTTATGGTTAAAACGAGGTAGGATTATGGCGGATAAGATTGCTAAAAATATTAATATACAAAATAAGAAGGCACAGTTTGAATATGCTTTCCTGGAGAAATATACGGCAGGAATGGTGCTTAAAGGAACGGAGATCAAGTCGATCAGGCAAGGGAAAGTGAGCATGGCCGATGCCTACTGTATTTTTCATGAAGAAGAGCTTTTTGTAAAAAACCTGAACATCTCACGGTATGATAAAGGAACGTATTTTAACCACGAACCGCTTCGTGACAGAAAGTTGCTTCTGACCCGCAGGGAACTAAAAAAACTCAATGTTAAGCTGAATGACAAGGGCCTTACCATTATCCCGGTCCGGGTTTTTATTTCTGAGGCCGGCCTGGCCAAAATCGAGATCGCACTCGCCAAGGGCAAAAAACTGTATGATAAACGCGAGTCTATCAAAGAAAGGGATGTGAGCAGAGACCAGATGCGTGATTTCTAAGCCGGTCGGGAACCCTGATTCCCGGTTTGAAAATTAACGAATATTTATTGTTCTGAATTTCAGTTTATTAGATTAATTCTTTATATTGCATGACATAAAATAAAATTACAACAACTGTTTTATGGGTCGGAAAGTTTTGGTTTTGAACGCTGACTACAGTGCCATCAGTCTTTGTACGGTTCCTAAAGCTTTTCTCCTGGTTTATCTGGACAAAGCAGAGCTTGTTGCCGAAGTCTCAAGAGCCGCTCTCAGAACCGTCTCCCGCTCGTATGCCCTCCCTTCTGTTATCCGCCTTAATCATTATGTCAATATCCCTTTCAAGGGAGTCGTCCTGAGTCGGCAGAATATTTTCAAACGTGATTTTAATACCTGTGTTTATTGTGGTAATAAGCATGATCTGACCCTGGATCATGTACTGCCCAAGTCCAGAGGAGGGAAGACCAACTGGGAAAACCTGGTTACGGCCTGCAAAAAATGTAATTCACGGAAGGGGGATCTGCTCCCTGAAGAAGCGGATATGCCCTTGCGTCACAACCCCTTCAAGCCTTCTTTTATTATGTTCGTAAGAGATTGTTCCGGCAAGCTGGAAGAAAACTGGGCTCCTTATTTATCCAGACGACGATAGGAAATTGAAAATAAGACATTTAATCCCCACAAACTTGCTTTTCTGCTTGTGAGTATCTTCTTTATTCTATACCTTTGCAGTCCTTTTTCAAAGGAAAAACTCATTTAACAATTAATTTCAGCGGAAACGCCCGGTCTGTTGATGTAATAAAGGGTTATTTATCAATTATTTATGGCAAATCAAGAATTCCCGGAGTTTGACTGGGATAAAGTCTCCAAAAAAGGTATCGGCGGAGGTTACTCTGCAAAAGAGAAAGCTGAGTTTGAGAAGATCTACAGCGAAACGCTTACAGCAATTGAAGAAAAAGATGTGGTAGATGCTACAGTTGTCGGTATCAGCGACAGGGAAGTATTGCTTAACATCGGTTTTAAATCTGACGGGATTGTTTCACGTTCAGAATTCCGTGACCTTCCTGAACTTAAGGTAGGTGACAAAGTAGAAGTCTTTATCGAAAAGCAGGAAGACGCTCTGGGCCAGCTGGTGATTTCACGTAAAAAAGCGAGAATTCTTACCGCATGGTCAAAAATTGAAAATGCACTGGAATCAGACATTATTGTTGACGCCTTTATCAAGCGTCGTACGAAAGGTGGTCTGATTGTAGATATCTTTGGCATTGAGGCCTTCCTTCCCGGATCGCAGATCGATGTTAAACCTATTCGTGACTTCGACGTTTTCGTTGGCAAGCGCATGGAAGTTAAGGTGGTTAAAATCAACCACACCAATGACAACGTGGTTGTTTCCCACAAAGTTCTTATTGAGAAAGACCTTGAAAAACAACGTCAGCAGATCCTTACCAACCTTGATAAAGGTCAGGTACTTGAAGGGGTTGTTAAAAATATTACCAACTTTGGTGTGTTCATCGATCTTGGTGGTGTTGACGGTCTTCTTCACATCACTGATATCTCATGGGGTCGTGTTAACCATCCGAACGAAGTCCTTAAACTGGATGACAAAATCAAGGTGGTTGTGCTTGACTTCGATGAAGATAAGAAACGTATCTCTCTGGGTATGAAACAGCTTGAAGCCCATCCTTGGGATTCACTGGCTGCCGGCCTTGAGGTAGGATCCAAAGTACAGGGTAAAATCGTGAATATCGCTGATTACGGCGCATTCCTTGAGATTAAGCCAGGTGTTGAAGGTCTGATCCACGTTTCTGAAATGTCATGGTCTCAGCACCTGAGAAACCCTTCTGATTTCCTTCAGATTGGTGATGACGTTTCAGCGGTAGTGCTTACACTGGACCGCGAAGAGAGAAAAATGTCTCTTGGAATCAAGCAGATCACAGAAGATCCCTGGACCAAGCAGGATCTCCTGAGCAAATATGCCGTAGGTACAAGACACAAAGGCACTGTGCGTAACCTGACCAACTTTGGTCTTTTCCTTGAACTGGAAGAGGGCATCGACGGACTTGTTCACGTGTCAGATCTTTCGTGGACCAAGAAAATCAAACATCCTTCTGATTTCGTGAAAATCGGTGATGAACTTGAGGTGGTCGTACTTGAGCTGGACAGTGAGAACCGCAGACTGGCCCTTAGCCATAAGCATCTGGAAGAAAACCCATGGGATACCTTTGAAACGGTATTTGAAATAGGTTCAGTGCACGAGTCTACTATCCTGTCGAAAAACGATAAGCAGGCCAGCCTTGAGCTTCCTTATGGTATCGAAGGCTATGCACTTCTGAAAGGAATCGCCAAGCAGGACGGTACAGTGGCAGAAGTAGGCGAGAAGCTTCCTTTTGAAGTGGTAGAGTTCAACAAAGAAGAGAAGAAAATCCTTCTTTCTCATGCCAAAACCTGGGAAGCTCCTAGCGAAGAAGACAAGAGCAAGAAAAAGACTTCTGCCAAAACAGAGAAGGTTAAACTTCCTGAAGCAGAGAAGTCTACACTGGGCGACCTGTCAGCTCTTGTAGCGCTTAAAGATCAGATGGAAAGCGAAGCTGCTGCTCCTAAGAAGAAGGCTGCTCCGAAGAAAAAAGCTGAAGAATCTGAGGCTGAATAATAAGTATTCATATGCTGAAAAAGCCGTCGCCGGAAGGTGACGGCTTTTTTGTTTATGTTGCGGACGTTTCCAGGAAAAAGCGAAAAATACAAGTATGGTAAAAAATAGGGAAAACAAGCTCTCAGGCTTGTATTCCGCATTTTCCGCTAAGAGGAGAGGATGGCAGAAAAGGGTATTTTCAGGAAATAATTGGTTAAAATTTTGGAATTTACTTTTCGCCATGTACCTTTGCAGTCCGGTTGATGGAACAGCTAAAACCGGGCTTCAGAAAGGTCCTGTGGCCGAGTGGCTAGGCAGAGCTCTGCAAAAGCTTCTACAGCGGTTCGAATCCGCTCGGGACCTCACGTATATTCGAAAAAGACGTATCCGATTCTTTGTTTAATACCATTTGTTATGATTCTCAAAGAGAAATTAGCAAATGGTATTTTTGTTTTAAGTTGCTGATTTTCAGCACTTAATTTTTTTATTTGTAATTATTCTAAATTTAACAGGCCTATAAAAAAAAGGATACTAAGTATTTGACAGAAAATAATCCTGAGTTAGTTTTGCAATCAGAAAAAATTGCCTTATTCTATATTCATATGCTAAGCAAAAATTACAAACATTTCGTACTTTCCGTTTTAACCTTCTTCGTTCTTGGCGGGGTAGCTTTTGCCCAGGACGCTGATGTTGCAGCCGGAGAGAAATTGTTCAAAGGCAACTGCGCCCAGTGTCATGCTGCTGACAATACGCAAATTGTAGGGCCGGGACTTGCCGGAATTGAAAGCCGCAGAGATTTTGCCTGGCTGAAAAAATGGATCAACAACCCGGCGGCAGTGATCGCCAGCGGTGATAAATACGCCGTTGATCTGTACAACAAATTTAATAAAACACAGATGACCGCTTTCCCTTCTTATGGTGACGCGGAAATCAGAGATATCCTGGCTTACGTAAAAGCTGCCAATGAGGCGCCTGTCGCTACAGCAACCGGCGGTGGCGGTGCTACTGCACAGCCTGCTGCAGACGCCGGCGGCGGAAAATTCTTCAACGTAGTTCTGGTAGTTCTGCTGGTGATCATGGGCCTTGTGCTTATCGCACTTCTGGCGATTCTGAGGTTGCTTAGCCGGCTTTCGGACGGTGTGGACGGCGAAGGCGGCCAGGGAACGGATCTGAAAGCTACTTTTAAAAGCCTGATCGATAACAAGACCGTAAGATCTGCTGTCATCTGGTTATTTATCATCCTGGGTACAAAAGCTACTTTTGATGGTCTTTATGGTATTGGTGTACACCAGGGATATGCGCCTAAGCAGCCGATTCCGTTCTCACACAAGCTTCATGCCGGTGAAATGGAAATCAACTGTGCTTATTGCCACACTGGTGTGTACAGAGGCAAGCAGGCGGGTATTCCTTCTGCAAGTATTTGTATGAACTGTCATAACACCATCAAGAGAGAGTCTCCTGAAATTCAGAAAATTTATACGGCTATCGAGAAAGATCAGCCGATTGAATGGGTAAGGGTTCACAACCTTCCGGATCTGGCTTATTTCAATCACTCTCAGCATACCAATGTAGGCGGGCTGGATTGTGCAAATTGCCATGGTGATATTCCAAAAATGGAAGTTGTGGAGCAGCGTTCTACACTTACGATGGGATGGTGTATTGACTGTCACAGAAAAACAGATGTGAATGCCAAGGGCAATGCTTATTATGATAAGCTCATGGAAGTACACAATAACACTTCCAAGGAAGCAATGAAAGTAGAAGATATCGGCGGCCTTGAATGTGCCAGATGTCACTATTAATCTTGGCTGATAGATCATATATAATTAAAATATTCGGAAAAACCTCTTATTTAAAATAAGGAGTAATTAATAAAAGCTCATGGAGAATACTAAGAAAAGGTATTGGAAAGGGATTGAGGAATTAAAAAATGATATCGATTTCGTTAAAAACTCTGAGAAGGAGTTTAATCTGGATGATATCGAAGGCGGTACTCACCGTCGTGATTTTCTGAAAATGCTGGGCTTCGGAGTAGCAGCTGTTTCCCTTGCTGCCTGTGATGCTCCTGTACGGAAAACCATCCCTTACCTCAATAAACCTGAGGATATAGAGCCCGGAATTCCCAACTATTATGCAACTACCTATGCTTCCGGTGGAGATTATGCCAGTATTCTTGTAAAAACCAGGGAGGGCCGGCCGATCAAGATCGAAGGTAATAAGTTGTCGAACGTAACCAAAGGTGGTGTTAGTGCGAGAGTTCATGCCTCGCTTTTAGCACTTTACGATATTGAGAAGCTGAAAGAGGCTCAGAAAGGCGGAAAATCCATTGAATGGAAAAAACTGGACCAGGAAATTGCCGAAGGTCTGGGTAAAGCCGCCTCTGTCAGAATTGTTTCCAATACGATTCTTTCTCCTACAGCAAAAGCTGTTATCGCAGACTTTACTGCAAAGTATCCGAATACCAAACATGTTACCTATGATGCTGTAAGTGTAGACGGACTTGTCCAGGGTAACCTGAAGTCATTCGGTAAGGCGGTTATCCCTTCTTACAGATTTGACAAAGCGAAAGTGATGGTGGGTATCAATTGTGATTTCACCGGAACCTGGATTTCTCCTGTAGAGTACTCCAATCAATGGGCTGAGACAAGAAAAGTGAGCAGCGGCAAACATGGAAGCAAATCCATGTCAAGACACTATCAGTTTGAAACCGGACTGACAGTGACCGGCGCTGCGGCTGACTACAGAGGAATGATCAAGCCTTCTGAAGAAGCGGCTTTTACAGCTAATTTGTACAATAAGATAGTAGCGCTTCTGGGTGGACAGGGTGTTTCGGCGCCTAAGGTGGATACCCAGTATCTTGATAAATGTGCTAAAGACCTTGTAGCGGCCAAAGGGGCCTCTCTGGTTGTTTCCGGATCTAATGATGTTAATGTACAGGTGCTGGTTAATGCGATCAACAACGTATTGGGCAATATCGGTACGACCGTTGATTTTGGTACCCCTGTTTTCTACAGACAGGGTAACGCTGCCGAAACGGATCAGTTTATCAATGAACTGAAAGCCGGTCAGGTAAATGCTGTAATCTTTTATGAGGCCAACCCGGTTTATGACCACGTAAGAGGAGCTGAAATAGCGGAAGGACTGAAGAAAGCTTCACTCTCTGTGGCACTGTCTGACCGTGCTGATGAGACTGCCAAGCTGTGTCAGTACATTGCGCCGGTATCACATTACCTGGAATCATGGGGTGATGCACAGCCTAAAGCAGGCTATTATTCGTTGCAGCAGCCTACTATTTCTACGATCTATAAAACCAGACAATCAGAGTCAAGCCTGTTGACATGGGCCGGCCTGAACGGAGATTATCAGGCTTATCTGAAATCTTACTGGTCTAAAAATATTCTTGCCGGTAAATCCTGGCTTGTGGCCTTGCATGACGGCGTGCTGGAAACCGGTGCTGCTACACCTGCAGGGGCGGCTTTCATCGCCAACCTCGCTGAAGTAGCTGTTGCTGCTCCATCCACCGGTCTTGAACTGGCCGTTTATGAGTCACTGGCTTTGGGTACCGGTTCTCAGGCCAACAACCCGTGGCTTCAGGAGCTTCCGGATCCGATCTCTAAGGTAACCTGGGAAAATACAGCTGCATTCTCTCAGAAAACAGCGAAAGAACTGGGCATAGCACAAGGTGATTTTGTGAAGCTTACGGTAGGAGACAAGAGCATCGAACTTCCTGTACTTATCCAGCCGGGCCAGGCGCATTCTACGGTATCTGTAGCCCTGGGCTATGGCCGTACAGACGCCGGTAAGGCCGGAAATGTCGGAGCTTACGCACTGCCGCTTCTTGCCGGTGCAAAAACAGCCTCCCACCTCTGGACAGGAGGAGTTAAAGTTGAAAAAACCAAGAGTGGTTATACCCTTGCCCAAACACAGACACACGAAACAGTGATGGGTCGTGAGGCGGTTGTGCAGGAGACCATTCTTTCAGAATATCTTAAAAATGACAAGGCCGGCCGCTACGAACCGATGATCGGCACGTCTGAAGGTCTTAAAAAGCCATATGCTATTTCACTCTGGAATGGTCATGAGAAGAAGAACCACAGCTGGGGAATGGTCATTGACCTTAACACCTGTAACGGTTGTTCGGCATGTCTTGTATCCTGCCAGGCAGAAAACAACATTCCTGTAGTAGGTAAGAAAGAAGTAGTAAGAGCCCGTGAAATGCACTGGATCAGACTTGACAGGTACTACAGTACCGATGCTGATCTAGATGACAGATCATTCGGAGGATATAAGGCGATGGAACAGGCTTCTGACAATCCTGAAGTTATTTTCCAGCCGATGATGTGTCAGCACTGTTCCAATGCCCCTTGTGAGACGGTTTGTCCGGTATTGGCTACTACACACAGTTCGGAAGGCCTTAACCAGATGACATACAACAGATGTGTGGGTACAAGATACTGTGCCAACAACTGTCCGTACAAAGTACGTAGATTCAACTGGTTCAAATATTTTGAGAACGACAATTTTGATTACAATATGAACAATGAACTGGGTCGCATGGTGCTGAACCCTGACGTAACGGTTCGTTCAAGAGGTGTGATCGAGAAGTGTTCAATGTGTGTTCAGCGTATTCAGGCCGGTAAACTGGCGGCGAAGAGAGAAAAGCGTCGTCCTGTGGATGGCGAGATTGAAACCGCTTGTTCTTCTTCATGTCCTTCAGGTTCAATCATCTTCGGAGATATGCTTGATCCTGAGTCCAGAATCTCGAAAATCCTCGCCGTTGAGAAAGAAGGAAGAGCTTTCCATATGCTGGAAGAGATCAACGTTCAGCCACAGATCACTTACCTTGTAAAAGTGAAAAACAAAGATGAGGTAAGAGCGAAGAGAAGTAAAGCCGGAAATGTGAAGAAGGATGCGGCAGGTCATGGTCATGAAGAGCATGCCGCTGCAGAGCACAAAGAACATAGTTAATCTGACTTAAAATTATTATTAAACTTTAAATAAACAATCCTAATCGGATTTAGGGTAGTATTATGCAAGTAGTTTCACCTATAAGAGAGCACCTGGTAACCGGCGGTAAAACCTACCACGATGTTACGGAGGATATATGCAAACATGTAGAGTCTAAGCCTACCAAAGAATGGAAAATTGCCTTCACTATTTCCGTACTCGTTCTCATGTACGGTGGTGGCTGGGTACTCTGGACCTGGTGGGAAGGTCTGGGTGTCTGGGGTTTGAATAAAACAGTCGGCTGGGCATGGGATATTACCAACTTCGTGTGGTGGGTAGGTATCGGTCACGCCGGAACCCTGATCTCAGCGATTCTTTTGCTGTTCCGTCAGAAGTGGAGAACTTCTATCAACAGAGCTGCTGAAGCGATGACCATCTTTGCGGTATTGTGTGCGGCTTCTTTTATCCTGATGCACATGGGCCGTCCGTGGCTGGCGTATTGGGCACTGCCGCTTCCCAACACATTCGGTTCTCTGTGGGTAAACTTTAACTCTCCCCTGGTGTGGGACGTATTTGCAATCTCTACCTACTTCTCTGTTTCCTGTCTGTTCTGGTACATTGGTCTTATTCCTGACCTTGCTACTATCCGTGACAGAGCAACAGGTGTCAGAAAAACCATTTACGGTGTGCTTTCATTAGGCTGGACCGGTGGTGCCAAAGCCTGGGCGAGATATGAAGACATTTCACTGATCCTTGCCGGTTTGTCTACTCCTCTTGTACTTTCAGTACACACGATCGTATCATTTGACTTTGCTACTTCGGTGATTCCGGGATGGCATACCACGATCTTCCCTCCTTACTTCGTTGCAGGTGCGATCTTTTCCGGATTTGCCATGGTGCAGAACCTGATGCTTGTTACCCGGGTTGTTTACAGATTGGAAGATTATATCACTATCGAGCACATCGGCCTGATGAATAAAATCATCACGGTTACCGGTTCTATCGTAGGTGTGGCTTATATAACAGAATTTTTTATCGCATTTTATTCCGGTGTTCAGTACGAAAGCTATGCTTTCCTTAACAGGGCTACGGGTCCGCTTTGGTGGTCGTATGCTGCCATGATGACCTGTAACGTAATTTCTCCGCAGATTTTCTGGTTCAAAAGCCTGAGAGAGAACATTGTAGTATCTTTTGTCATCGCGGTAGTTGTAAATATCGGTATGTGGTTTGAACGTTTCGTAATCATTGTGACTTCACTTCACAGAGATTATCTGCCATCCAGCTGGACTTATTTTACTCCGCGCATGGGGGATATCGGTGACTATATTTTCTCTTTCGGATTCTTCTTTACCCTTTTCTTCCTGTTCTCCAAATATCTGCCTGTGATCAACATGGCTGAGGTGAAATCGGTATTGAAATCATCTTCAGAGAAGACAGGAAAACACAAAGACGTATCGGCTCATTAATAAAGTTTTAAATCATATCAGCAATGGCAGATAAAAAATATATTGTAGGGATATTCGATGATGAAGATCATGTAATGCATGCCATCGGTAATATCAGAGGGAAAGGAGTTAAAATCCATGAGGTGTTTACTCCGTATCCGGTCCATGGACTGGATCTGGCACTGGGTTATGACAGACCGAGAATGGGTATTGCAGCCTTTCTTTTCGGGATTACCGGTACTACTCTTGCTTTCCTATTAACTTTCTGGACGCTGGGTATTGACTGGCCTATGAATATCGGTGGAAAGAACTTTATTCCATTCCCGACCAATATCCCTATTGTTTTTGAATTAACGGTACTGCTTGCTGCTTACGGTATGTCTTTTACTTTCTTTTTTATGGAAGGACTCGGGCCTACTGTAAAGCCGGTCATTTTTGACCCGAGAAGTACAGATGATAAGTTTGTAATGGCGATTGACCTGGGCAAGAACAAGTCTTCGGAAGATGATATTACCGAAATCCTGAAGAGCAACGGAGCTTCAGAGGTAAACATTAAAGAAATATAATTGATACTGTAGAAAAGAAATAAAATGAAAGTTACATTCAAGCATATCAGCATCTTATTGTCCTCAGCAGTATTTGCGTTTGCCGGCTTAACATCCTGTAATGATCCTAACGCTACCGGATGGGAGTTTGCACCTAATATGTACAATTCAAGAGCGGATGAACCTTTAACCCAATGGAGGGAGAACGAGGTGAATCCTCACGGGATGAACATGAGGCTTCCGGTGAAAGGAACGGTTTCCCGCAGGAATTATAAGACTTCTTTTCTTCAGGATGACAGTACTGTAATCAATGACCTGGGTATTTATAATATTAATAAGGACAGTATCGATATTTCTGCAAGAGTGCTGGTAAATCCTATTCCATGGTCTGAAGAGGCCGAAGAGGACGGAAAAGTACTTTATGAAAGATATTGCCAGCATTGTCATGGTGCAGGGGGGGCCGGCGACGGGAAAGTAGCGGCCAAGTACAAGGGTGTACCAAACTATTCGTCTGACGCCCTTAAAAATCTGAATGACGGACACATCTTTCACGTCATCACTTTTGGTAAGGGAAGAATGTGGCCTCATGCTGCGCAGTTGACGCCGGAGGACAGATGGAAGGTAGTTCACTATGTTCACCGTCTGCAACTAGGAAATTAAGAAGTAATCGATCAATTTATAAATCCCTAAAGGAGATCTTTAAATTTTAAAGTAATGGCTCATAAGCACGAAATACCTTCAATTGAAGAATCATTTGACTTTAGTTCCGGACAGAAGCGTAAGCTGATCATCGGTATTTTAGTCGGAATCGTAATGGTAGCAGTTGGTGCCTTTTTAGCAAATAAAGGCTGGGACATTCTCAGTCCTGATTTTGGTCATCACGGATCAGGTCATGGCGATGAGCATGGCGGCGGTCACGAGGGCCATGGCGCTACTCTGGCATCAAGAATTATTGCCAACTTATGGATGAACAGTGTTTACTTCCTGGGTATTTCGGTAGTAGGAATCTTTTTTATGTCTTACAATTATGTAGCTAAAGCGGGATGGCAGGCGTCTATCAAGAGAGTGGCTGAAGCTTTTCCGTCATTCATCATCGTTCCGGCTGTTATTCTTCTGGCGCTTTATCTGATTCCGGGAACAAGACATATCATTTTCCACTGGACACATGACGGAATTACAACTCCCGGAAGTGATAATTATGATCCTATTATTGCAGGGAAGACCTGGTATCTGAATCATGGTTTCTTCCTGGCGCGTCTGGTTGCTTATTTTGTAGTGTGGTATTTTCTATGGACTCAGATTCGGAAATACTCTCTACTTGAAGATGAGAACAATGATATTTACTATTATACCAAGAGCAGGTCGTATGCAAAAATGTTCCTTATCTTTTTTGCGGTAACCTCTTCAACAGCAGCATGGGACCTTTCTATGTCTATTGATGTACACTGGTTCTCTACCATGTTTGGCTGGTATCACCTGGCTTCATGGCACGTGGCAGGTCTGGCAGCGATCATGCTGACGATTCTGACACTGCAAAAGAACGGATATCTTAAGGCTGTGAATGACAGTGTTATTCATGACCTGGCAAAACTGATGTTCGGCTTCTCCGTATTCTGGACTTATGTATGGTTCAGCCAGTACCTTCTGATTTTCTATGCGAACCTTCCTGAAGAAACCATTTATTTCAGAGAGCGCATCAGTGGCTACGGCGGAAGATATTTTGCTCCGTTTATTATTAATCTTCTGTTGAATTTTGCATTCCCTTTCCTTATCCTGATGGCGAGAGGATCTAAGAGGAATTATACTTTCCTGAGACTGGCCTGTTTTTCAATTCTTGTAGGCCACTGGTTTGATTTCTACCAGATGCAGATGCCGGGTATTGCGAAAGAGCAGGGTGCTATCGGTCTTATCGAGTGGGGTACAACGCTGACATTCGCTTCGTTGTTTATCTATTTTGTTTCCTATCAGTTGTCTAAAGCGAATCTTTACCCTAAAAACCACCCATTCCTGGAGGAAAGCTTACATCACGATATCTGATAAGCCTGAACGGAATAGTATTATTGAAAAGTTAATAACTAACATATATGACTCTTTTAATTATCATATTGGCGGTTGTGTTTCTTGTACTTACAATCCTTGTAATCGGCAAGACACAAACCCTGTTAAGGAAGGTTAGCAATAAGAATGCTGAAACAGAAGAGGTAGACGCTCATGCGGTTGACAGTGCCAACAACGCCAACGGTATCGGACTTTTTGTATTCTGGATCCTTAGTGTGGTGGGTATTATCTGGTCGTATTTTGATGCCAGACAATATTTCCTGCCTGAAGCCTCTTCACAACACGGTAAAGAGACCGATTTCTGGTTCTGGGTATCTATGAGTGTGATCATGATCGCATTCTTCCTGGTAAATACAGTATTGTTTTTCTTCCCTATGAAGTATCGCTTCAATAAGAACAGAGAAGTAACTTTTTATTCTCATAACAACCGCCTTGAGGTAATCTGGACGCTGGTACCTGCTGCTGTTATGGCCGGACTGGTATTTACCGGACTGAAAGTATGGAATAAAGTTATGGACGATGCTCCCGAAGATGCTGAAGTAGTAGAGATCATGGGCAAGCAGTTCGGATGGCTCGTCAGATACCCTGGTGTGGATGATAATAAACTCGGAAATTACAGCTACAAGCTGATGGATGATGCCGGTGGTAATGATATGGGAATTGATTTCAGCGACCCTAATTCATTCGATGATTTTGGTAATGCTTCTGAACTTCACATCCCCAAGGGCAAACCTGTTTTGCTGAAGATCCGTTCAAGAGATGTTCTTCACTCGGTTTATATTCCTCACATGAGGGTTAAAATGGATGCTGTTCCGGGTATGCCAACCAAGTTCTGGTTTATTCCTGAGAAAACTACTGCGGAGATGAGAGCTGAGCTGGGCAATCCTGATTTCAAATATGAAATTGCCTGTGCAGAGGTTTGCGGACGTTCACATTTCGGTATGAAACTTCAGCTGGTGGTGGATGAGCCTGCCGACTATGAGAAGTGGAAGAAAGAGCAGAAGCCGTTCCTTAGTGTTAATCCGGCCTTGTTTGACAAGATCCCTGATAACCTGAAGGCAAAAGCCCTGAAGTATGTACAGACTGAGGCTCCGGTGGCAGAGGCTGCTTCTGCAGATTCAACTGTAGCAGCTAATTAAGGAAGTTAAAATTTGATAAAAGAGCGTAAACACTTTATATATCATGGCAACATTAACACATACTGATAGTCATACTCACGATCATGAGCATGAAGAACACCATCACGGAGGGTTCATAAAGCAGTATATATTTTCAGAAGATCACAAGGTGATTGCCAAGCAGTATCTTATTTCCGGTATTGTATGGGCAGTAATCGGCGGTCTGCTTTCCATCCTTTTCCGTCTTCAACTCGGATTTCCTGATATGGACCTTTCCTGGCTGCGCTGGCTGCTGGGTGACTGGATCAACGAAACCGGCAAACTGGACCCTAACTTTTACCTGGCTCTGGTAACCATGCACGGTACAATCATGGTATTCTTTGTATTGACTGCCGGTCTGAGCGGTACATTCTCCAACTTTCTGATCCCGCTTCAGGTAGGTGCAAGAGATATGGCTTCCGGTTTTATGAACATGCTTTCTTACTGGTTCTTCTTTGCTTCCAGTGTATTGATGTTTATCTCTCTGTTTATCAAAACGGGTCCTGCCGGTGGTGGCTGGGTGATTTACCCGCCTCTGAGTGCCCTGAAAGATGCCAACCCTGGTTCCGGGGACGGTATGACGCTCTGGCTGGTATCGATGGCCCTGTTTATTGTATCCAGTCTTCTGGGTAGTGTAAACTATGTGACTACCGTCATTAACCTGAGAACGAAAGGTATGTCGTTTGATAAAATGCCGCTTACGATCTGGGCATTTACCTTTACGGCAATTCTGGGGCTGCTTTCTTTCCCTGTATTATTGTCTGCTGCTCTTCTGCTGATTTTTGACAGAAGTTTTGGTACGAGTTTCTATCTTTCAGATATTTATATCAACGGTCAGGCTCTTCCTAACCAAGGCGGTAGCCCGATCCTCTTCCAGCACCTTTTCTGGTTCCTGGGACACCCCGAGGTTTATATCGTTATTCTTCCTGCCCTGGGCCTTACTTCGGAAATTATTGCCACTAATTCACGTAAGCCGATCTTCGGTTACAAGGCGATGATTTTCTCGATGGCGGGTATCATGTTCCTGGCGTTTATCGTATGGGCGCACCACATGTTCATGACTGGTATGAATCCTTTCCTCGGGTCTGTATTTATGCTCCTTACGCTTATTATTGCTGTGCCTTCAGCGGTGAAAGCCTTTAACTATATCGCTACTATCTGGAGAGGTAATATCATTTTCACCCCTGCCATGTTGTTTGCTATCGGTCTTGTTTCCTTCTTTGTTTCAGGAGGTCTTACCGGTATCATATTGGGTAACAGTGCACTGGACATTCAGTTGCATGACACCTATTTTGTAGTAGCGCACTTCCACCTGGTAATGGGTTCTGCGGCCTTCTTCGGCATGATTGCCGGGGTTTATCACTGGTTCCCTAAAATGTTCGGACGTATGATGAACAGCACACTGGGCTATATTCACTTCTGGTCGACGTTTGCCGGGGTGTACCTGATTTTCTTCCCGATGCACTATATCGGGATTGCAGGTTTCCCGAGAAGATATTATCAATGGTCAGGTTTTGAGACCTTCAATACCTATGCAGATTTGAACGCTTTCATTTCGATTGCTGCGATCATCACGTTCTTCGCTCAGTTTATCTTTATCTTTAACTTTGTATATTCCATTTTTAAAGGTAAGAAAGCGACTTCGAATCCATGGCGTTCCAATACACTGGAGTGGACGACGCCTGTTCTTCCTGGTCATGGTAACTGGGAAGGTGATATCCCGACGGTTTACCGCTGGCCGTATGACTACAGTAAGCCTGGTGCTAAAGAGGACTTCATTCCTCAGCATATACCGTTCTCCCAGACTCCGGAATCCAATCTTCCGGAGGAGATTGAGCTGATTGAGAAAGAGAAAGAACTGGAGAAGATCGTTTTTGATCCGAACGTTCACGATTAAGAAATTTATATCAGGGTACAATGTGTAGGGTTGTGACCCTCTGCATTGTACTTTTTTATTATTAAGTGGTAAGTTCATTCAGAAGGTTCGGTGTTTTGACCATCGTGTCGGTATATATCCTGATACTTGTAGGAGGGATTGTACGGGCGACGGGTTCAGGGATGGGTTGTCCGGACTGGCCTAAATGCTTCGGTTCCTGGGTGCCTCCGACTTCTGTTGATCAGTTACCGGTTAATTATAAAGAGGTTTTCGGCGCCAAGCTAAAAGGCGAGGTTGAATTTAATCCGGTTAAAACCTGGACTGAATATATCAACCGTCTTGTAGGTGTTCTGATCGGGTTCTTTGTTTTCCTGACTTTTGTACTTTCAGTAGTGGTTTTTCGTAAGAGAGACCGCCGGATTGTGTCACTCTCGTTTCTGGCTTTTTTTCTTGTGGCTTTTGAAGGCTGGCTTGGAGCTAAGGTGGTTTCTACAGAGTTACATCCGGGCATGATCACGGTGCACATGTTGTTGTCTGTTGTGATTGTGTTGTTGTTGATATACGTGGTCTTCAGGTCTTTCGATGTAAAGGTCGATCTGGCAGGACCCAACAGACAGCTGAACTTCCTTTTGCTGATCAGTATTATGCTGATGCTGGCGCAGGTTGTTTTCGGAACGCAACTCAGAGAAGGGGTTGACATAGCACAAAAGGCCTTGGGTGATGGACAACGGGATAAATGGATTGGTGCATTGGGAGGAAAAGTGTTTTATCATATTCTGATTTCCGTTTTGGTATTGATCAGTACGTGGTTATTGTACCGGAAACTGGATCAGTCATCGGAGCGAATTTTTAAGAAATGGGGGCTGGCTCTCCTGATTGTAGTTATTGTTAGCATTGTGACGGGAGCAGTTTTAGGATTTTTTTCTTTTCCTCCGTCTTTTCAGCCGGTACATCTTCTGATGTCCGTTTTGATTCTGGGAATTCAGTTTGTGTTGTTTATGATCCTTAATCCCTGGCTGGTTTATCAGGGTTTGCGTAAAAATTAGAAAATGTCAGATAGTGTTTTAAAAATATCATTCGGAGAGAAGCTGAAGGCCTATTATGACCTGACGAAATTCAGGCTATCGGCTACAGTGGTTTTTTCTGCATGTTTCGGTTTTGCACTGGCTTCTGAGGAGATCGATTATCCCCGCATGCTGTTATTCGCACTGGCTTCTTTTCTTACTACTGCGGCGGCCAATATCATTAACCAGATTATTGAGAAAGATCTGGATGTGCTGATGAAGCGCACCAAAGACCGGCCGCTTCCTTCGGGAAGAGTAACGGTGACTGAGGCAGGGTGGCTGGCCATGATTTTTGGTCTTACAGCTTTTTACCTGTTGTATGTTGATTTTAATGCCAAGGCAGCAGCACTGGCTGCTTTGTCGCTGATATTGTATGGGTTTGTTTACACTCCGCTTAAGAGAAAAGGCCCTATGGCTGTTGCGGTTGGGGCATTACCAGGTGCGTTCCCTCCGATGATCGGATGGGTAGCTTCCTCAGGACATTTCGGACTGGAGCCCGGGATTCTTTTTGCTATCCAGTTTTTCTGGCAGTTTCCTCATTTCTGGGCCATTGCCTGGGTGCTGGATGAAGATTATAGTAAGGCCGGATTCAGACTTCTGCCATCCAAAGGCGGGAGGGATCTCAATTCCGCAATACAGATTATGGTATATACTATTTATCTGTTGCCCTTGTGCTGGGTACCCTATTACCTCGGAATGACAGGGATTAATTCTGCGGTTATTGCGATGATCTGCGGGGTTATGTTTCTGGCTCAGACTTTTATGCTGATGAAGAAGGTGAATCACAAGGCCGCTTTACAGCTGATGTTCGGATCGTTTATTTATCTGCCTGTGGTGCAGATCGCTTATTTAATGGATAAAATTTGATGATGGTGGGTAAAGCAGATATTCAGGAGCAGCCGAAGCCTATACTGACAGTTAATAAATGGAAGTTCATTGTATGGCTTTTCATTATAACCATTATTATGCTTTTTGCTTCCCAGACCAGCGCTTATCTGGTAAGAAGGGCTGAAGGTAACTGGACAGAATTCGATATACCTGTGATTTTCTGGTACAGTACGGCTGTGCTGATCATCAGCAGCGTATTCATGCATCTGGCATACCTGTCGGTTAAGAGGGACAACTTCGGTCAACTGAGGACCTATATTTCGCTGGCTTTTGTATCCGGCGTTGCATTTCTGGTAATGCAGTACTTCGGATGGCAGGATCTGCAGCGGGAAGGTATTTATCTGAAAGGTAACCCTTCCGGGTCGTTTTACTACATCTTTACCGGACTTCATGGTTTTCACCTTGTTACCGGCCTTGTAGTACTTTTTTATGCGTTTCTGGCCGCCATGAAGACGAAAGTGCATTCCAGAAATATGGTTCAGATAGAAGTGTGTGCGACTTACTGGCATTTTCTGGATATTCTATGGATATATCTGTTCGTGTTTTTATTGTATTTCAGATAAATTTTTAATCAAGCAATCAAACCTAAGGCAAATACAAAATCATTTTTTAAATTTGCCCGTTGATTTTAACAAAGCAATTCTATGGCTGTTTCAAAGACTTCGGCAACCCCGGAACACTTGATTTGGGAAGGCGGTACACAACCTATGAAAGTGGGTTATGGTAAACTGATGATGTGGATTTTTCTACTGTCAGATACCTTTACCTTTTCGGCCCTTTTGATTTCATACGGTTTGGTGCGTTTTAGCTTCCCTACTTTTCATGACTTCAATCCTGAAATGACCCATAAGACATTTCACTTGTCACAGGAGTGGTGGCCAATACCGGAAAAAGTCTTTGAAGCGGTACCTTTTCTTCACGGAGTGAGCCTTCCGCTGGTTTTTGTAGGTATTATGACCTTCATCCTGATCTTCAGTTCTGTAACCATGGTACTTGCCGTAGAAGCAGGGCACAGAAGAGATAAAGCTGATGTTGAGAAATGGATGCTTTGGACCATTCTGGGTGGTTTTACTTTTCTGGGATCTCAGGCCTGGGAATGGTCACACTTCATTCACGGTACCGAAGGCGGTCTGACTTTGGCTAACGGAACAAAGATCTTCGGAGCAAATCTTATCCAGAATGAATACGGTCCTGCAGCTTTTGCAGACTTCTTTTTCTTCATCACTGGTTTTCACGGAACACACGTGTTCTCCGGTGTCGTATTAAATATCCTGATTTTCTACAATGCATCCAATGGTGTTTATGAGAAAAGAGGGCACTATGAGATGGTTGAAAAAGTGGGTCTTTACTGGCACTTTGTAGACCTTGTCTGGGTGTTTGTATTTACTTTCTTCTATCTGGTGTAAGACTTTAAAATCAAGTAGTAAAATGGCAAATCATAATATTGAACAGGGAGAGAAGCTGAAGCCGCAAACCAGGGAACTATGGAATGTTTTCTTGATTTTGCTAGTCCTTACAGCGATTGAATTCGCGATAGCTTTCGGGCTGGATACCGATAGGTTCAAATGGACGAAGATCATTATCTTCATTCTGATGACGATTGTTAAGGCGTATTACATTGTAGGTACATTCATGCACCTCAAAGCGGAAGCCAAGTCGCTTTTATGGAGTGTTATCCTTCCAACACTTTTCGTTGTCTGGCTTCTTGTCGCACTTATTGTTGAAGGCGGTTATATCGGGAGCGTTATCTGATATATATGAAGAATAAATTTTCCAAAGCTGGAATCCTGGCAGTTATACTCCTGGTTCCGGCTTTGGTGTTTCTGTTTCTTAAGTTTTTCGGAAAGAATAATTTCGATCTGCCGTATTACTTTCCTCTGCTCAATGAAGACGGAGAGGTGGTTATTGCCGAAGGTGATACCGTATTTTCAAAGGCCCCGGCTTTTGTACTGACGGATCAAAACGGAGACAGTCTGAATGCTGAGATGCTTAAGGGAGACATTTATGTAGCTTCATTCTTTTTCTCCCGTTGCGGAACAGTCTGCCCGCCGCTTAACCGTAATCTGGCCAGGGTGCAGGAAAACTTCAAGTCAGATGAGCAGGTTAAGTTATTAAGTATTTCTGTAGATCCGGGATATGACGTTCCCGATACACTTAAATCTTACAGTGCCCGTTACGGCGCAATGCCCGGGAAATGGTTCTTTCTGACAGGGGATAAGAAGTACATCTATGATCTGATCATTAAAGGATTTAAATTACCTGTGGCCGACGCTTCTGAATACGACAAGGGAATAAAGTCGGTCGACGAAACCTTTATTCATTCGGAGAAGTTATTACTGATAGACAAGGAAGGCTATTTCAGGGGTATTTATGACGGTACTCACAAAGAAGAGATCAACAGGCTTATTGTCGAAATAAAGGTCCTGACGGATCATTACAAAAAAGAAAGAAGCGAGTAGTTTATGGATATTGCAGAGAACAAGTCATCTTTCAGGCTTATTAATATAGTTTCTATAGCCGTACCGGTTGTAGTAGCGCTTCTATTGGGTATACGGACCAAGTTTGATCTTGGTACATGGACCAGGGAACTTCCGCTGGTAAATGCCATCATCAATTCATTAACTGCGATACTGCTTTTGGCCGGCTTATGGCTGATCAAAAACAGGAATATTGATGCACACCGTAAGGTTATGACGCTGTCGTTTTCGCTGGGAGGTCTGTTCCTGGTATTTTATGTGATTTATCACCTTTCGAACCCGTCTACGTCATTTGGCGGCGAGGGCCTGATAAGGTATTTTTATTATTTTAACCTGATCTCACATATCCTGGCCTCTCTTGTAGTGTTGCCGTTTGTTCTGAGGGCCTATTATTTTGGTTTTACGGGCCGCTATGCCGAGCACCGGAAAGTAACTAAAATTGCCTATCCCGTATGGTTGTATGTTTCGGTTACCGGTGTAATTGCCTATCTGATGATATCACCTTATTATAACTGATATGAAGAAGATACTTTTTATCGTATTTCTATTGATCGTGGCCTCAGTTCCTGAGGTTCAGGCGCAATGTGCGATGTGCCGCGCTACGGTGGGCAGCAATCTCAGTGAAGGCAGAGGAGTGATTGGCACGGGTATTAATTTTGGTATTCTGTACCTTCTCTCAACGCCGTATCTTCTGGTAGCCGGGCTGATTTTTATGTGGTACAGAACAGGGAAAAAGGAGTTGAGAGAAAAACTTGAGCTGGAGAAGCGGATGAAAGAGATTTATCGAAGCTGAGAAAATATTACAAACAAAAAAAGGGATCCCGGGATCCCTTTTTTTGTTTGTTGTTCTGACACCTCAGGCGATATCACAGATGCCTACAGCCTGCTTTAAGGAGGCAATAGGTTCGCGTTTCGGCACAAACTCCTGTCCAACGAAACCTTTATAACCGGTTTCTACAATGGCTTTCATGATGGCCGGATAATTCAGTTCCTGGGTTTCATCGATTTCTGCCCTTCCGGGTACACCGCCGGTATGGTAGTGGCCGAAATAAGGATGATATTTTTTGATGGTAGCGATTACGTCGCCTTCCATAATCTGCATATGGTAGATGTCATAGAGCAGCTTGAAGTTCGGAGAGCCGATTTTGTCACACAGCGCCACACCCCATTGGGTCAGGTCACACATGTAATCTTTGTGATTGACTTTACTGTTCAGCAGCTCCATCACCATGGTTACACCGTGTTTCTGGGCAGAAGGCATTAGTTTTTTCAAGGCCACCGCGCAGTTTTCAATCCCTTGCTCATCACTCATGCCTTTACGGTTGCCTGAAAAACAGATCACCTTGTCGAGGCCTGCCGCCTGGAGTTTAGGAAAAATAGTTTCATAGCTGGCAATCAGTTCTGCGTGATATTGGGGGTCATTGAACCCTTTTTCGATACCGAGTCCGGCGCCCCACGGCATGGCGCAGGTGAGGCCGTGTTTCTTAAGAACAGGCCATTCTTCCGGTCCCTGCAGTTCTACAGATTTAATGCCCATTTTCTTTGCTTCCATGCAGAGTTCTTCGAGAGGAATTTTGCTATAGCACCATCTGGCTACCGAATGGTTGATTTTACCATTCAGTTCAGCGCCCAATGCTTTCTCTGAGGCTGCAAAGGCCTGGCTGAGAGAGATAACCGGGGCGGTTACTGCCGCAGCACCCAGAATGTTTTTCAGGGCTTTGCGACGTGATGAGTTTGACTTCATGATTATACAGGTATAAGATTGATTGAATAAAGATACAAATTATGGCCTGATTTCAGCATGGTCTGCCGTCGGAAAATTGTCAGGTACTTTTTGTTTTACCTTCCCTGTGGCTGCCCACTCTGTTCCCCTTTGCAGGGTGGTTATAAAGCCGACGCATTTCTGTGAATAATTTCCATGCCCTAGGGTGGTGTGGAAAACGCGTCCTTTACCATATTGCAGCACCATCAGCACCGGTTCATGGCGACCTGAACCCCGTTTGTCGGTGGCGCTGTAGGCTGTGGCCAGTACTTCCACCCCTTTGGCAGGTCCGCGCAGGCGATCGTACAGCTCATCTTTCTCATGCAGCCAGCCTTCCGGCAGGCCTTTGGTGATTGGATGCGTGGTGTTGCGATGCTGTACTACAAAGCGATGCTCTACCCCGTGACTTCCGCCCGGTCCGGGGGTGGTGTCATGAATGAACTTGCCGTTCTGTTCGTCGTAATACAGATAGGGGCCTGATTTTTCGTTACGACCTTCCCATCCGCCGATACCGATCATGAGATTATAAGCCTCCCACGCAGGGAAGGCATTGTCGGCAGCGTGCACAGACACAAAGCCTCCGCCGTTGCGGACAAACTTCTCGAAGTCTTTCTGTACAGCATCGGGCCAGGGTTCTCCGTTGTAATTGGAGACCACCACATCAAAACCGGTAAACACAGGTTTGAAGGCAGCCATGTCTCCATCTTTCGGAGGTGTGGTGGCCACTGTAACCTGGAAAAGGCCGGTTTCTTCCAGGTAATCTTTCATCATCACGGTCGTTTCAGGCCAGTTTTTATGATTGTTTTGCCCGTCAATGAGCAATACCCTGATCTTACTACGCTGAGCGTTTAAGCCCAGTGTAGTAAGCAACAATAACAGTCCGGTCAGCAGTTTTCTCATATTATTTCTGCGCTTTTGCGGTAAATACCTGGTGTTTCTCATCTCCGCCGGATATCAGGTAAGCCATCAGGTCTTTGAGTTCTTCGGGATTAAGACTGTTGATCAGTCCGGGAAGCATAACAGAGACAGAAGAATATTTACTGGATACCACATTTTTCTTTTCTACCTTAAACAGCACGTCTGGCGCAAAAGGATTCTGAGAAATATAGTAGGCGTTTTTGTCTTCATTCGTCAGGCGGCCCACGACGGTCTCTCCGTTTCTCAGTACAAACTGGGTGGCGGCAAACTGATCAGAAATGGCCTTGTCCGGCTCGATGATGGCCTCCAGGATGTCTTTGTTAGAGAATCTGGTGGAAAGACGGGTCAGTTCAGGACCGATGTTACCTCCTTCTCCGCCAATGCTGTGGCAACGGGCGCAGGTAATGGCATTGTACATCGCCTTACCCTGTGCATAATTGCGGGCGCTGAGGCCACTGTCAATGTAGGCCACGGCATCGGGCAGCTTCCAGTTGCGTCCGGGGCCTTTGGGGTACACATCGAGTGCCAGGTCGTTACCCGACTTGGTCAGCAGATCACCTCCGGAGAGTTTGTCAAAATAGGTCTTTCTTGCCGCAGGGACATTGGCAAGGGCCATTTTACGGGCTCTGTCAATGAAGCCCACGTAGCTTACTCCGCCTTTGTAGCCAAAGGCCGTATGGAACCATTTGAGGTATTTTTCCTGAAGGGCGGGCGTCCAGCCGGTTTTGGCGTTGCTGAGCATGGTAGCAAAGAATGTCTGCTGCACCGGTGGTACTTTCTCAAGCATTTTAGCAATGTCAAGACCATACTGAGGGTTCCGCATGATCAGGTCGGCGGATGATTTGGCGGTAGCACCTCCGGCCTGTTCCGCGGCGTTTTCTTTCTTTTCGAGCAGAGGGAGTGTTTTAGCGATAACCCCTGGTGCTTCGATATAGATCAACACCTTTCCTAAAGCCTGGTTGAGTTCATTACGGGCCGCCGGGAAATAAGGATTCAGGGCCGCAGCAATACGGGTTTTCAGAGGGGCATCCGGCTGTCCCATGCGGTAGAGTACCAGCTCATAGGCTCTCAGCAGATCCAGCTGAGCAGTCTCGGAAATTCCCTTGAAAGGAATGGCCAGGAGGGCATTCAGTAACGTGCTTTTTTCGGCCGGATCGCTGTGGCGGACCAGGGCTGTGAGCGCTCCGATGGCGATTACAGGATCTTTTTCAGCCAGTGCTTTTGATTTCCATTCACTGACCGGCTGATGCTCTACTGCAATTCTGGCAGCATAACGGATGAAGCGGTCAGGGTGTTTCAGATGCGGCCACGCGGTCGGGAGGGCCGCTGCATCCGGCTGACCATGGAATTTCTCCAGGCTCCTTCTGAGTTCATTGTCACCGTTTATTGAAGCGGTGATTTTTGCACCGGTATCTTCTGTGCCGTTATAATACACTCTGTAAAGGTCTGATTCCAGACGCCGGCCGCCGGTCAGAAAATACAGGGCTCCGTCCGGGCCGATAGTACCGTCTGTAAGCGGGAGAGGCATTCCGGACAGGAATTCTTCTCTTTCGGCCGTATAACTTGCACCTGAAGCCTTCAGATGGACAAGGTGCATGATCCCGAAACTCCAGTCAAACGCCAGCAGAGCATCTTTGAACCTGGCAGGAAAACGGGCGTCTTTCAGATGAAGGAGGTTGGTAGGAGAACCCTGTCCGATGTTAAGCACCGGAGGCAGGTTATCTGAAAATGAAGGAGACCACTTGGCTGTTCCGGTTCTCCATCCGAATTCTCCTCCGCTTGTGACATGGCAGATACGGGTAGGGCGGTACCATGGAAGTCCGAAATCCCACTCCATATCAGAATCATACGTAAAAAGGTCACCGTTTTCATTGAAGGCAATGTCGTAAGGGTTACGGAATCCGGCTGCCACAAGATCCCAGTTTTTACCTTCAGCGTCTACATGGGCAATCCATCCTGCAGGTAGCTTGGGTTCGCTGTCATGGCCTCTGGGATCTTTGATCATCGGGAGCAGGTTGTCATCCTGCCACACAGGAGGAAGCCTGTAGGAGTCCATTTCCGGAAGACGGGTGAAATTACCGGCGACAACATAAAGAGATTTTTTATCAGGGGAGAGAATAATGCTGTGAGGGCCGTGCTCTCCGTTGCCCTCCATCTTTTTCAGAAGGGTGATTTTATCGAACTGATCATCATTGTCTGTATCCTGCAGACGGTAAAGACCACTGTGCAGCGGTGTTTTCTCGGTGTAGTGGTTGTTAACCATAACATAGAGACTGTTGAAGGCATATAACAGTCCCTGGGCATTGCCCATCAGAAGTGAATCTTTTCCAATGATAAGTTTTTCCACGGCAGGGGTTGTTCTTGCCCCGATGGCGGGTATTTTCAGACGATACAATCCGCCATACTGGTCACAGGCAATCATTCTTCCTTTGTCGTCAAAGGTCATGGAAACCCACGAGCCCTGTTTCTCACCGGAAGGGCTGTAAAGATGCTCAGCCACAAACCCCGGCTGGAGCTTGAGTTTTTCAATTTTAGGGTTGTCGGCACCGTTTCTGGCGGGCTCGGTTCTTTTCAGCCCGGTGTAGGCTACAGCCATAAACAATACCACTGATAAGGCCAGAAGGGTCCTGAAATTTTTCTTCATCGATTCTGAATGGTTGAATATTGGTGTTAACAGGTTCTTTATTCCAAATTTAATGCTTTACGGTTAAATATGCTCTGAGTTTCAGGCTGACCACCGGATAAAAGAGCCAGTACGTTTTTCACAGTAGACACACACATTTTCTTATAGGTTCCTGCTGTGAGGCTGCCTACGTGTGCCGTGATGATGGTCCGGGGGTGGCTGGTCAGCGGATTATCCGGGGCGGGTGGCTCAATGTCCAGTACATCGGCTCCGAAACCGGCCAGTTGCTTCTTTTCCAAAGCCTCCAGTAGTGCAGCATGATCAATGAGGCCCCCTCTTGCGGTGTTAATCAGAATGGCCGTCGGTTTCAGCATGCCGAGCTCTTTTTCCCCGATAAGGTTCTTTGTGTCATCGAGCAGGGGAAGGTGCAGGCTGAGCAGGTCTGCTTTCTGCAGCACTTCTTCCAGGGGAAAATAGCTGTACGGTGATTCTCCACGGAATTTGTCCCAATAGATGATGTCCATGCCCATGACTTCTGCAATGCGGGCTACTTTCCTGCCGATGTTTCCAAGGCCCAGAATACCCAGCGTTTTGCCGTTGACCTCGTCACCGGTGAAGTTATTCCGCCATTCCCAGTTCCCATCTTTTACCTGCTTTGCAGATTCATACAGGTTTCTCTGAAGCATCAGCATCAGGGTGATGGCGTGTTCGGCAATCGTATCAGAATTAGAGCCCGGTGCATTGATGACCTTTATTTTCCGGCGGCTTGCTTCTGCTACATCTACATTGTCCAGTCCTACTCCGCAACGGGCGATGACCTCAAGTTCCGGGCAGGCGTCCATCAGTGCAGCATTGCATTGCCCTTTTCCCCGTGTGATGACCGCATGAATATTGTTTTCACGTAAAACCTGATCCAGAGGCTGCGCTCCGAAGGCTGTAAACAACCGCAGGCGATCTTTCTCTGCTTCCAGCAGGGTCATCGCTTCTTCTGCGATCGTTTCGAGCAGCAGCACATTTTTAAAACTCATGGTCTGTCTTGTTAAATCCGGACTTTACCGGTAAAAGTATTAATGATGATACAGGGTGGCATTTTCAGACTTATATCCCCTGAAGTCATTCCTGCCGGAAACATAAAGGCCTGCCTGGTACAATTCATCTTCAAAGATAGCGGGGTCTACCTCACTTCCCGGTGCGGAAGAGAGCTCGACGAGATTGCCCGAAGGATCTCTTACAAACATCTGCATGGCCCCATCAGGAAGCTGCCTTACCTTTCCCCAGGGGCTTACGTCAACAATACCCAGCTCTTTCATTCTGTGAAAGAGGGTATTGAAGTCATCCACCTGAACACAGATATGCCCTCTGAAGGATACCTTGTCGTCCCATTCAGAAAGGTGCAGCTGCTGGTCGTCATTAAATTTGAAGAAGGCCGTAGGGTAGTCAAAGACGAAGGCCGGAAGCGGAGTAAGTCCCAGCTCATATTCGTAAAACTCGCAGGCCTTTTCCAGGTTATCCACGATCAGGGTAACATGGTTTATTTTCAGTGCTCGTGCCATAATATATCTGTTTTTGCTCCGTAGAGCTGTGAATAATTACTTAACAATTGTTGCCTGAGGCTATCGGCTCAGTTTTTATTCTGGGCAAATTCCTTTACAAAGTCCCAGTTGGGTGTAAGTCCCAGTCCCGGAGCGGTTGGCGCATTGATCATGCCGTCCACCGCTTCGATCTTCTCATTGACCAGTTCATACATCATCGGGTTTCCTCCGAGGGAGAACTCGATTACCGTGGCGGCAGGAGCCGCAAAGGCGACACTCACCCCGGCCATGAAAGAGAACGCCGAACCCCAGCAGTGTGGTGCCAGCTCAAGCTGATGCGTATGCGCCAGTTGGGCTACCCGCATGGATTCGGTGATTCCACCAATGATGGCAGAGTCGGGTTGCACTACGTCAAGTGCCCTTACTTCAATCAGGTCTCTGACGTCGAAAGCCGTGTATTCACTTTCTCCCGCGGCAATGGGTATTGCAGTAGACGCCCGTACTTCAGCGGTGCCGTGACGGTTGTCGGGGCTGACAGGTTCTTCAAACCAGTACAGGTTGCAGTCTTCTACCCCGCGGCAGAACTGTTTGGCTTCCGGAACGCTGAATGTGCCATGCGCATCGGTCATGAGTTTGATATTTTCACCCAGAGCTTCCCTGGCAGCCTTTACTCTCCGGACACTTTCAGCAACGGTCTCGTCCATGACACCGACACGCATTTTTACGCCTTTGAAGCCTTTGGACACATAGCCCTGCAACTGTTCTCCGATTTTTTCGGTGCCGGCCCAGCCGCCACTGGCATAGGCTTCCATGGTATCGCGGCAGGCTCCTCCGAGTAATTCAACAACAGGTACGCCCAGGGCTTTTCCCTTGAGATCCCACAGGGCGGTATCCACGCCACTCATGGCTGAGACGGTCAGCCCTCTTCTGCCGAGTATGGGAAACTTCCGTCCGCGTTTCAGGGCGTAATGGTCTCTTGTGCCATTGTAGATGTGTTCCCAGATTCTGGTAATGTGCCGGGCATCTTTGCCGATCAGCAGGGGTTTTATTTCTTTTTCAACACAGGTGACAATAGAAGCGCACACGCCTGAAGAGCCCACAGCTGCCTTGGCTTCTCCGAAACCCTGCAGACCGGTGTCGGTGGTAATGACAACAAGTGTCATGTCAAAGTCGGTCAGCAGACCGTAATCAGAAAAGTGCTGCTTTTCTTTGGGGATGGGGCATCTCAGCCAGAATGCTTCTACGTTGGTTATTTTCATGAATTCAATCTTATTATTTATACGAACAATTCTCTTTCTGCTTTTCCCTTTCCGTCCGGTGTGGTATAAAAGGGACGCTTTTCTATTTCATACTGGGTGTCGGGCGGAATCCCGAGTGCCTGATAGATGCTCTGGTGTATACCGTCAATCCGGATCGGTTTGTCGATGGTTTTACAAGGTCTTTCATCGGCTGTTTTTCCGTAAACATGGCCTCGTTTGATACCCCCGCCAAACATGAGCATGGAGCAACCGTCGGTAAAATGGCGGTGCATACCGTAAAATTTCATATCTGAAAGAATATCCGGCTGATTGACCTGTTCCTGCACCTTGGCATCCGGACGGCCTTCTACCATCATATCGCGGCTGAATTCGCTGGCCAGCACAATCAGGGTGCGGTCCAGGTGTCCGCTTTTATCCAGATCAGAAATGAGTCTGGCGACGGGCCCGTCGATCTGTTTCTTCATATCTCTGAGGCGGGTATGACCGTTTTCATGCGTATCCCAACCCATGAAGGGTTCATATTCGGTAGTGACACTGATAAACCTGGCTCCCTGCTCGGTAAGCCGTTTTGCCAGCAGACATCCCAGACCGAATCTGCCTGTATTGTACACGTCATAACTCTCTTTAGGCTCGGTGGACAGGTCAAATGCCCTGGCTTCGGGTGAATTGAGCAGCATATAGGCCTGCTCCATGGATTGTTTGAGTGACTCTTTCTGGTAATCGCTGCCATATTCGCTCAAAGGACTCTGACTGATCAGGTCATTGTAAAGTTGCTGACGGCTTTCAAATCTTTTACGGCTCATACCGGCAGGAGGCCTTACGCTGTCAAGCCCGGCCGAAGGATCCGGAATCATGAAGGGAGCATAGGCGCTGCCAAGAAAACCGGAAGTGTGAAAGGCTTTGAGCTCTTCAGCCTCTCCTACAGTAAAACGTTGCCCGATGTCAATAAAAGCAGGAATAACCGGATTTTTAGGGCCGAGTTCTTTGGCGATCCAGGCGCCCATATGCGGAGCAGCCACGGTTTGGGGCGGCTCGTAGCAGGTATGCCAGTGATACTGGTGCCTGGAATGCAGGATGTGGCCCATATCTGCTGCTGCATAGGATCTGATAAGGGTCCCTTTGTCCATGATCCTGCCGATCGACTCCAGCCCCTCAGAAAAATGAATACCATCCAGTACCGTCGGCACAGAGGGGAAGGTGCTCAGGACCCTGTCGCCCTGCATGTCTTTCTCAAAAGGAGTATATTTTTTGGGATCAAAAGTTTCAGTATGAGCCATGCCTCCGGCCATCCAGAGCAGAATAACCGTGTCTGCCGTGGCGGTAAGTCGTCCGCTGCCTGAAGAACAACTGCTGAGCAGGGCAGGTGTCGGAAGGCCGGCGGCCATGGCACTCAGCGTGGCAGCGCCGGTTCTTTTGATGAAGTCTCTTCTGTTCCAGTTGCTTTTCATCACCATCGGTTTAAAAGATCAGTTGAAATTCAGGGTGAAGGGCCAGGGCCCAGGCAAGATCTTGTATCCCTTCTGCAGAAGGTGTATTTCCCAGAATCTTCCGTGCAAGTGCGGACTCTTTTTCTGAAGGGTCACGGTTCAGGGCCTTCCTGTACATTTCTCTGATCAGGAGGCCCGGATCTTTGTATCGCTGTATCCAGTCCGAAGATCCTTTTTTCAGGGTCTCGCTGAACAATTTCCCGTTGCTGAGCTCCAGTGCCTGCAGCAGACTTGCCTGTGAGGCACGACCGGTGGTGACGGTTTCGCGGTTGGGTCGCCCCAGGGCCGTCAGAAAGGCATCATTTCTGACCATGGAGGCTCTCGGGAACACCATGTTTTTACGGATGTTTTCCGGAAACTGTTTCAACACCAGGGCCGAGTCGGAATAAACCGGGTGATAGAAGGCGCTGATGCCGTCAGAGAACTGCTCAGCAGTGAGCCTTCGCCTGATCATGCCTTCAAAGACAAAATCAGGTCGGGTAAGCAGTGCCGCATCTTTTACGGCTACCGAGGGCTGTTGGTAAGTGTCTGAGATGAGAATCTGTTCCAGCAGTCTTTTCAGGTCTGAGCCGTTGGCCTGGAAGTCCCAGGCAAGATAATCAAGGAGATCCTGATCCCAGGGGACATTATCCATCATGTCTACCGGTTCCACAATACCCCGGCCCATGACCTGCGCCCAGACCCGGTTGACGATGGTCCGGTAAAAACGCCCGTCTTCAGGACGTGTAAGTAAACCGGCCAGTATTTCCAGCCTCTTTTTCCTGTCGGCGTCGGCGTCTATTTTCCCTAATTCTCCGAAAAGCATTCTTGAGGAAGCCATTTTCCTGGTGGGCTTGTCACAGCGGTGAATCTCCAGGGAGGCATTGGCAAAAATATTGGCAAAGGCATAGGCATCCTCCAGTTTCCAGTCGCTGATAAAGCTGTCATGGCAGGAAGCACACTTGAGGTTCAGGCCGAGGGTAACCTGCGCTACATTCTGCGCGGCCTGCATTTCGGTACGCTGGCTGGCGTTGATGGTGCCTCTCCATTCAATTCCCCTGATAAAGCCTTCCGACTCCGGCGAAGGACTGATAAGTTCGGAAACCAGGGTATGATAGGGTTTGTTGGTCAGCAGCGACTGATACAGCCAGTTTGTGATGGCTGAGCGGCCGCCTGTAATATAGCCGGTGCCGGTATAGTCATTTCTCAGCAGGTCATTCCAGAATGTAAGCCAGTGTTGTGCATAATCGTGGTTTCTGCCAAGGAGTTCTTTTACAGCCCGTTTTCTTTTATCTGGGTTCGGATCTTTGACAAAGGCCTCTGTTTTTTCAGGAGAAGGAAGCAGGCCGGTGATGTCGAGGTGTATTCTTCTGAAATAGGTCCTGTCGTCAACGACCGGTTTCCAGGCTATTTTTTTCTTCTGAAAGTAAGCATTTACCAGGCGGTCTACCGGTTGGGTAAGGGTAGCAGAAGCCGGTGGAAGCCCGGGCATTCTCGGGGCCATAACGGCAATGCGATAAATGCTCTTTTCTTTTCCGTCCGGCCAGGGCGCTCCTTTTTCAATCCAGTAGGAGAGCGTCGAAATTTCCTGTTCGCTCAGGTGTTTGCCCTTGGTAGGCATCAGTTCCTTATGCCCTTCCGGAAGTGATATTCTACGGATAAGCTCGCTTTTCCCGGGATTCCCCGGTATAAAAATCTTGCCGTTTTCACCCCCGGCAAAAATAAATTCTTTGGTGTCCAGCCGTAATCCCCCTTTACTTTTGGCTTCTCCGTGACAGTTATTACAGCTGTGGGCAAAGATGGTCCGCACTTCCAGTGTCAGCTGCTGCAGTTGTTCTTCATTCAAAGGGCCGTCTTCATGACCGGCAACCATCGCCATGTTTCCAACAGCAACCCCGGATGGTGCGAAGGGTTCGGTGAGAAAGTCGCGTCCATGGGTGAGATAGGACCCCCAGTGTCCTGCTATAATAACTGCAATAACGGAGACAGAAAGGGAATATCTGTACCATACAATGCGCTTGCAGGTAAGTAACAGGGCCGTTATAACTGCTGCTGCCATGCAGATTGTGCCTGCCCAGCGATGGGTTTCAAGGTCGTTTCCGGCGTAATCGCCACCCGATGAGAGAACAAGACCGGCAGCAACGGACAATACGGCACTTCCGGCTCCCAGGTAAATCAGCGTTTTTATAACAGGAGAAACGTCTTGCTGTTTTTTCAGCCAACGTGGAATTTCCAGCAGAAGGACCACCACCAGCAGTGCCACAGGAAAATGGACGAAGAGCGGGTGAAGCCGCCCGAAGAAGTTGCCAAAGGCCGGAACGATTCCCCCGTCGCCTTTTTGAGCAAGTGCCATGACCGGATGGGTGAAGAGCAGTACCGGCAAAAGCAGGCCGGCTCCTCTCCGAAGGATACTATTTCCCGTATGTTTTGGTTTCGGAAACATGGCTAGAGAAAATATACCGTCATGAGACCTTAGCTGATCAGGGGTCTGAGTTCTTCGATCGACCGGCGGGTCAGCATGGCGTAAAACACTTCGGTGACCGAAGAACTGCCGTGGTCTTCCAGGAATTTCTTTTGTTCAGGGCTGAGACCTGTCGGATCAAGATCGATCGAATTCGGGTAAGGGTTTGCCGGGGTCCTGTCCAGTGGTGAGCAAAACTCTACCGACAGTACCTTGTCATAACCGATCTCTCGAAGCGTTTCTATGATTTTGGGCCAGTTGACAGTCCCCATCCCCGGAGCCATTCTGTTGCTGTCAGCCACGTGAAAACCCACAAGTTTGCCTTTGGCACGACGGATGGCGTCATAAGTATTGTCCTCTTCGATGTTCATGTGAAAGGTATCGAGGCACACACCACAATGAGGGCCCACTTCTGCTGCCAGCGCCATCGCCTGGTCACCGCGGTTGATGAAATACGTTTCAAAGCGGTTGATGGGTTCTATTCCGAGGAGAATGCCCAGACTTTCTGCATAGGCATATACTTCTCTCATACCGCTTACGGCCCACTCCCATTCTTCATCAGGTCTGCCGTCAGGAATGATCTTACCAACCGTTCCGGGTACGACAGACACCATCTGTCCGTTCAGGTCGCTCACCATTTTCACCACGTCTTTGACATATTGAACAGACCGGGCCCGCTGCTCTTTGTCTTTTGCCAGCAGGTTACGTTCTTCCAGCATCAGCGTGACGGATCCCCAGCAGCCTATGCCATGATCTTTCAGAAGTTTACCTACCTTTTGTGTATCATACAGCTCAGGGCTCCCCTGAATTTCGATTTTGTCGTAGCCAAGATCAGCAATACGGCGTATGGTTTGTTCAATGGGCTCTGCCCGCATCCAATTGTGAATAGAAATTTCCATTTGTAAGATTTGAGGTTGAATAAATCATGTTGCCCGCCTGATTTTACCGCCAGGTACATGTATCAGCACTATTCCCCGGAAAAGATTGTGAAAAAGGTCAATTTTGAGTAGTATAAAATCTTTAGATTCAATCGATATAAAGGTATTGCAGTGTATGAATTCCAATACCTTATTTCTTACTCTTTATCTTATCACAACGATTTGCTAACGAATAATGCGAGTTTAACAAAAATAGTGGTTTGAATTGAATTTCGGAGGTTTTGATTTTAAATATTTTAATTCGGGCCCTATTGGGGAACCTTGATAAAACAGAAATAAAAAGTTATTTTTGGAGCGGTCCTGTCACCGGGGACCTATTAAAGTATTATGAATTCCAGAGATGATTCCCGGATTACCGGTCCCCGTATTTTTTATGAGATCTTCATACGCTCTTTCTGTGATTCAAACGGGGATGGTATAGGTGATCTGAACGGTATTACTTCCCGTCTGGATTATCTGGCTGACCTCGGTGTGGAGGGTATTTGGCTGACACCATTCTGCCTTTCGCCATCGTACCATAAATACGATGTGGTGGATTACATGGAGGTGGATCCGGAGTACGGGACCCTGGAAGACCTGGCGCGTCTGCTGGAAGAAGCTCACCGCAGGGGATTAAAAGTAATCATGGATTTTGTGGTTAATCATACCAGCAGCAGGCATCTGTGGTTCAGAGAAGCGCTGGAAGGGCCGCAAAGCCATTACCGGGATTATTATCTCTGGATGACCCCGGAGGCCATCAAAGAGATGGGCGTCGCCCTGCGTCAAAAAACAGCTGACTCAATGGTGACCGAGCCCTGGCACCTGGCCCATCCCGGTGACAGCGAAAAGTATTACGGAATGTTCTGGAAAGGAATGCCTGACCTCAACATGGACAATAAGGAGGTAAGGGAGCGGATTTATGATATTGGAAAATTCTGGCTTGAATTCGGATTTGACGGATTCAGGATGGATGCCGCCCGCCACATTTACCCGGACTGGGAAGCGGAAAAGACCCATGAGTTCTGGGTGGAATTCAGAGCACGGATGGAAGCCATAAAGCCCGGATTTTACCTGGTCGGAGAAGTATGGACTTCTGCTGAAAAAGTAGCGCCCTTTTTCCGTGGGCTGAAGGCCAATTTTCATTTCGATCTTAGTTTTGCCCTTCAGGAGCTGGTCAGGTTTGGGAGAGATACCAGAGAGATTATTCCCATGCTGTTGCATAGTTATGAGATTTTTGCGCGTGAAAATTCCGGATTCATAGATGCTACCATGCTCACCAACCACGACCAGGAAAGGATAGGCAGCGTTCTGAAGGGAGACATTGATAAACTGAAAGTGGCGGCTAACCTGTTGCTGACCTTACCCGGAAACCCATTTCTTTACTATGGCGAGGAGTTGGGGATGCTGGGAAAGAAGCCGGACGAAAATATCCGGGAAGCTTTTCTATGGGATATACGAAGTAAAGACAGGCACCGGACGCAATGGCGCAAACCCAGGTTCAATACGGACTCAAGGGTAACGCCGCTGGCCCTGCAATCTGAAAATCCGGACTCTCTTTACCATCATTACAGGACGATGATCCGGCTGAGAAAAGAAAATGAGGCCCTATGGCAGGTGTCACCCCCTAACCTTCGACCGGCTTCAGTCGTTCAGGAGGGTGTATTTGCCTTTATCCGTCCGCATGTGTCGGGTGACCTGCTGGTGATCCAGAACCTGAGGATAGAGGAGGTTACGATAAATGTATCGGAGAATCCCGTCAGGGTTGTATATACCAGTGCGGAATTTGCCAATTCAGCACCGGGGATATTTACAGTTTCAGGGTATGGAATGATTATATTGGAAATATCATGAGGCAGTTTTTCCGGTGGGTGCTTGCGGTCATATGCTTTCTCTCATGGGAAGCTTGCAGCCCTGGCAGCGACATCAGTGTCTATGAAACCCGGGATAATGAATTGCTCGAAAAGTACATTTTCAGGGAAGGAAGTGATTTTTTTACGGCCAACCTGGCAGAAGGATCGCGTATCAGGGAAATAGATGCCCAGAAATTGCTGGTGGATGATACCCTGGTGTTCAGAATGATGCGGGATCTCAGTACCCGGATGAACGGACCCTTCAGACTGGAAGCTTCGTTCAGAGGGCAGGACCGGGAAAGTGGTTTTGACCTGAAGCTGACCGGAAAGGTACTGATGGTTCGTGAAATCAAAAAAGGGGAGCCGCCGGTCTGTTATATGGCTGAGCCGGATAACGGCGTCAGAGATCTTTTAAAAAAAGCCGCCAATTATACCATTCAACGTAAACGGAACCGTGGTCCGGAAACAGATACGGCCAACACACTCCGCCTGCGCCTGTACATGAACGGCCGTAGATATGCACGATTTAACAAAATCTATGATGATGATATCACGCTGATGTACGAATCATTACGTTTTGCATTGGAAAGAAAGACGAAATGGCCGGATGTCCGGATGATTCCTGATACGTTGAGGTAATTTTGAATGATTGAATGATAGAATGATTGAATAGGGCGTGGACTTATTGTGATTTAGGTGTTTAGTGAGTTAGTGGTTTTAAGGTGTGTATAATTAGCTTATTAAATAATTAAATATTTTTTTGATCAATAAATCATTCACAATTTTAAAGGGGGCCATTTGAGGTTACTTAATAGGTTGTAAGGAGAACCTTCGTATTTCATCCGGATGATACCCTGCAGTTCGGATACCAGTGCGCATTCGTAATGTTTTCGAAAGGTATATTATTGCTCCAGGCAACTCCTGATAAGCCCCTCAAGATATTCCTTCCTGCCTTCCAGGTCCTGAAGCAGGATAAGTTGGTTGCGGGCACGGTTCAGGTTGTGCTGCGGATATTTGACAGGATAATACACGTCGTTATTCAGGAAGTCGGATAGAAATCTCAGTCCCTGCATATAGATCATGAACTGTCCGGCATAAAAGAGACCCGCTTTTTCGGATGGGGTCAGCAGGTCTTTCATTTCTGTTAAATACCCGCGCATGAGGGCTTCAAAGTAATCTTCTCTCACCACAATGCGGTCAAATGCCGTGCTTTCTTCGTTTTCTTCGCAGACATAGGTCCTTACCATATCCCCAAGGTCGGAAATGATCCTGCCGGGCATCAGGGTATCCAGGTCACACACACAGAGGCCTTTGCCGGTTTTTATATCGAACAAGACGTTATTGATCTTGGTGTCGTGGTGCATCATCCGCTCAGGATAGCTTTTGTCCTGCAGAATATCAGTATAGGTATCGACCAGGGCTTTGCGGCTTTCGTAGGCTTCAATGAGGTCCGCGGCGGCTTCTTTCCGCTCCGGGAGAGCCCCCTCTGCCGCTTCACAGAACTGCCTGTAGCGGAGCGCAAGATCATGAAAGCCGGGAATCGTAGGGTTAAGGCCTGCAATGTCCATGTGGTGGAGGTTTCGGGTAAGCACACCAAACTGACGGGCTGCCTCATAAGCCTGCTCCGGAGCGGTGGCTTCATTGAATGACTCCGATCCCGGTATGAAAGGAGAGAGCCGCCAGTATTCTCCGTTTGTTTCCAGAAGGCTTTTGCCGTCTGTGGTTCTGGCAGGGCTGATAAAGAGGTAATCCGGAAAGGAGGACGCCAGAAAATCAGCGGTCTTTTCCAGGTTACGGGCAATGTCTTCCGGCTTTTTGAAGACAAAAGTGTTGATCTTCTGTAAAATCCAGGCCTTGCCTCCTGATAATGGTTCAACCAGAAAAGTGTGGTTAATATGGCCCGAACCGAATTTTTTCAGATGGTAATCACCTGGATTAAGTCCGAATGCCAGCAGTTGTTGCTCCAATTGAAAACGGGTTTATTGTACTTTATCATTGAAACCCGAATATAGGATTGAAAAAGCATAAGTTTTGAAAATTTTTTAAAAATCTGTCTAACCTCTCCGTGAAAGTAAAAAGACTCCCTTTTTTATATAAATATTTACAGAAAAAATTTGAAAATATCATTATTATTTTTATTATATTGCATAAGCAAAGCCCGTCAGAGAACCCATCCATACTTCTTGGGATACCTTTCTTCTTCTGAACATAAACGGAAGGAGTAGAGGAAATTGTTATTACGCCATAATTTCTGAGACAAAGATACCATAGCCTGAGGGTGGAGGGCAACGCTTTTTTTCCACGGTAACCTGGCATATTCATGGTAAAGTGTGCAAAAAGCTGATCTGAAATGCAGAAAAGTAAGTAGCCACTTTACGATGGGTAGCCATATCCACACAACTTTTTAGTGTTATTTCAACCCAGTTTACCTCCACTTCAATAGAAAAATACTTCGTCGGTAAAGAACCAGCCGGGTTCTCCTTTGCCTGGGTGCCAGGACGGAAGCCTGGAAACGGACCTGACCACCAGCCGGATGTACCTGACCGGCTGATGGTCGGGTAAACGAAGGTGGACAGCTGCCTGGCCGGGGGATTCAATTCGGGTAAGGGGTTCCGGATTGATCTGATCCGTCAGTTTTAAAGCACCTTTGTCGTTACCCGTCCATACATCAACCCGCACAGGAGGCATAATGTATGAGTCTGCTTTGACCAGGTAACTCAGGCTGAGTCCTCTGAGGGTTTTTGGCTCTCTGAATTCAAAGAGGGCTTCCATGTCAGTTCCGTGATAGGCTATCCATGCTGCATCATTAAAGTTGTCTGACGGGCCTTTCTTCTGGTCTGCCAGGGTTCGTCCACCTTTACCGCTGTGTTTGGGATCTGGTTTTTTGAGCAGGTAAACGGTGTCAGGAACAAATCCTGACCGGAAGAAGCTGTGATCAGTCTTTCTGCTGGCATACCATCCTGCCTTGGTGGCGATGGCCCTGATCCTGAGGTAACGGTCAACGGTAACAGGTTTTTCGTAGACGGGAGATTTTACAGAATCCGGCTCGGAACCGTCTGTGGTGTAGCGGATCTGTACTTCTTTGAGCGGATGCCTGAATTGTATGCCGGTATTGTTTTTCAGGATAAACTCCTCGTTGACCAGCACAGGCGGATTGAGCTGCAGAATCTCAGAAGCGGGGGCAATGTATCCCAGATCGAAGTTTACTTTAGGAAATCTCTTTCTCAGTTCTTCCGCTTCTGTTTCGCTGACAGAAGTATTCCACAGAAACACTTCTCCCAGAGATGGCATGTCTGCTATTTTTTCAGCCCCGGATTTACCGATGGTGGTATTCGCCAGGGCAAGGGAACGGAGTCGGGTACATTTTTTCAGGACTTCCAGGTTATTGCCTTTAATGCCGGTCTGGTTGAGGATGAGTCTTTCAAGCCGGGGAAATCCTGCAATGACCGGAAGCATCTCATCCGTAACGGGCATTTTTGAAAGATTAAGGATGACAAGCTGGTCTTTTACCGCGCTCAGGGCCTCTAGCGATTGCCTGTCGAACCTGCTTGTGACAAAGAAGTCGGCCTGAAGAGCCGGAGAACCGGCAGCCAGAGGGAAGACGGAGCAAAAAGGGGTATTGACCTTCTCTACCGATGCAGCTGAAGCAGCCGGAAAATCATAAGCCGGACCCGCGGTGGCGCTGCTACCCGAAGGCAGGCCCAGGGCTTTGAGCCTGGAGCCGGATGATAGCTGCGCAAAAGTCTTTTTAAAGTCCCCCCCTTCATTTATCCAGGCCGTAAGCAGGGCTGTTTCGTGATCAGTCAGCTGGGGTTTGCCTTTCGGAGGCATATGTTCCTTGTGATCCGCAGGTAATGCTGCCCGCTCCATCATATGGCTTCTGAGGGCGTCGCCGATTACGAAAAGAGGGCCGTTTTTGCCTCCTTTCATCAGTTTTTCGACAGAACTCATGTTCAACCCTCCTTTGGTCTTTTTATCGTTGTGGCAGGAAAAGCACTTGCTTTCCAGGATAGGTTTTATAACACTGGCATATACCTGATCGTCTTCACGGACGGGTACCGCACTTTCCTGGTCTTTTGTCGCATAATTTCCCAGTAGATAATTTTTCCCGTGGGTGATTTCCGCTCCGAAATGTCCGGCGACCATAATGAACAGCGTTGTGCACACCACCGCAGCACGGAAGCGGCCGGTTGACCGGAAGACATTGTCTGAGCCTGCAAAGAGCATCCAGGCCAGGAAACTGGCAGAGACCCCCGTCCACTTATGCCAGAAGAGGGCATCTGCATCATAGCCGGGTTCTCTGGAGAGAAACAGTCCCATCAGCGCAGCTACAGCCAGAGAAACGGCGGTCAGGCTCAGACAAAGGCTTAGTATTTTGCGATAGCTGACCGGCTCAAAGGATTTCTCAAGAAAGACAAGCAGCAGCATGAAGATCATGAAGCCGATAGGCAAGTGAAGCAAAAGCGGGTGCATGCGTCCCAGGGGGGTCATTACGAGCGGGATGCTCAGTTTGCTTTCAAACACCAGTAATACCAGCAGGAGGCAGTTCAGCCCTGGCAGGAGATAGGAAGTTATCTTTATGATTCTGTTCATTGATTCAGGGCAGGGGTCATCAGAGGGTTGTTTTCAGGCGATCAGTCCGGGTATAAGCTTGCCCGCCACGTCGGTAAGCCTGTAGCGGCGTCCCAGGTGTTTGTAGGTAAGCTGTTCGTGGTTGACGCCCATCAGGTGCATGATTGTAGCATGGAAATCATGTACGTGCACCGGGTCTTTGACGATATTGTATCCGAATTCATCTGTTTCTCCGTAGACAATGCCGGGTTTTACCCCACCTCCGGCCATCCAGATGCTGTAGGCCCGGGGATGATGATCGCGGCCGTAATTGTCTTTGGTGAAATTCCCCTGACAGTAATTGGTTCTGCCAAATTCCCCTCCCCAGATTACCAGGGTTTCATCCAGAAGTCCCCGCTGTTTGAGGTCTTTGACCAGGGCGGCAGAGGCCCTGTCGGCGTCCTGTGCCTGCAGAGGCATTTCGCCGGTGAGGTTGCCGTGCTGATCCCATCCCTGGTGGTAGAGCTGAACAAACCTCACACCGGATTCCGACAGTTTGCGGGCCAGCAGGGCGTTTGCTGCGTAAGTGCCGGGAACAAGACATTCCGGTCCGTACATCCGGATGATATGATCCGGTTCTTTAGAGAGATCGGTGAGCTCAGGTACAGCGGTTTGCATGCGGTAAGCCATTTCGTATTGCTGTACTTTGGCCTGTACTTCCGGATCTCCGCTTTCTTCAAAACCAAGGTGGTTCAGTTCAGAAAGTTTATCAAGCATTCTTCTTCTGGCTTCTCTGTCTGTACCTTCGGCGTCATTGAGGTAAAGAATGGGGTCCTCGCCGCTGCTGAACACTACGCCCTGGTGGGTTGAATCCAGGAAGCCGTTGGTCCAGAGCTTGGAGTACACTCCCTGTCCGTTGCCCCGTCCGCGGGAGAGCAGCACACAGAAGGCCGGCAGGTTTTTGTTTTCACTTCCCAGTCCGTAGCTCATCCAGGCGCCCATACTGGGCCTGTTGCCCACCTGCGCGCCGGTTTGCATAAAAGTGAGCGCCGGATCATGGTTGATGGCCTCGGTATTCATGGTCCTTACAATGCAGATGTCGTCGGCAATGCTACCGATATGGGGGAAAAGGTCGCTGATCCACGCGCCGGACCGGCCGTATTGTTTAAATCCGAAATAAGAACCGACCAATGGGAAACGGGTTTGATTGGCGGTCATCCCGGTGAGCCGCTGGGTGCCGCGGATAGACTCCGGAAGGTCTTCACCGGCCATTTTATTGAGGGTGGGCTTGTAGTCGAAGCTTTCCAGCTGTGACGGCGCCCCGTTTTGAAACAGATAGATGACCCTTTTGGCCTTTGGAGCGAAGTGCGCCAGACCGGCCGGAAGCTCAGCAGGAGAGGCGTCACCCGACCCTCTGAAGAGATCGGGCAGCAGAAGAGAGCCCAGGGCGGCACTTCCCAACCCAACGGCGGCTTTGCCAAGAAAGTGCCTGCGGGTGATGTTAAGCTGGTTTTTCAGAAATTCGTTTTCCATGAAGGCAATATTTTCAAATTCTTACGATGGCTTCTTCCATGTTATAAATCATCTGTATGGTCTGCATCAGGGCGGCGGTCTGTGCCTTGTCTGATGGGTTTTTCCGTGTATGTTCCCCGATCCTGAGCAGGCTTTCAGCTTTTTTGGGTTGATTCATGAAGGCCTCAGACTCTTCCCTGAAATAGGCCTCCAGTATAGCGGACTCCTTATCCGATGGTCTCCGGCAGAGTATTCTCCGGAAAGCTTCGGCGGGTTTGGATGCTGTAACGGCTTTATCTGTCATCAGTTGCTCTGCCATAACTCTTGCTCCTTCCATAATCTGGGGGTCATTCATCATCACCAGGGCCTGTAGCGGTGTATTGGTCCTGCCCCGCTGCACCTCACACTGGTCGCGGTTGCTGGCGTCAAAAATCAGCATGCCGGGCGGCGGCACGGTTCTTTTGATAAAGACGTACATGCCGCGGCGATACAGATCACTGCCATGATCCTGCACATATCTGGAAAGTGAACCTCTGCCGGATGTGGCCACCTCCCACAAGCCTTTGGGCTGATAGGGCTTGACACTCGGTCCGCCGATTTCCCTGTTCAGCAATGAGGAACTGGCTAATACCATGTCGCGGATGTGTTCGGCAGGAAGCCGGAGCCTGGAAGCTCTGGAGAGGTAAATGTTTTCAGGGTCGTTTTTCAGATGCTTTTCTGTGATCTGTGAAGACTGCCGGTAGGTAGCAGACATGACGATCTGTTTGACCAGTCTCTTGATGTTCCAATGATGCTCCATGAAGTCCACCGCGAGCCAGTCGAGCAGCGCCGGATGCGAGGGCAGTTCTCCCTGCATGCCGAAATCACCCGTGGTTTTGACGATGCCTCTGCCAAAAAACTGCTCCCATACACGGTTGACATATACCCGGGCGGTGAGTGGGTTGCGGGGATTGGTGAGCCATTGTGTCAGCCCGAGCCGGTCTTTCCGGTAGAAAGTTGTGTCAAATGGCAGTATGCTTGCCGGGAGCCCGAAATTCACACGGGCGCCATGATCATCGTAATTGCCACGGTTTAAAACGAACGTCGGCCGGTTTACCGATGAATCTTTCATGACCATTACTTCGAGCTTTGCCGTATCTTTTTTGTTGACAAACCTGAGAATGGACTTTACATCCGCTTCCGAGATCCGCATGTTGGGAGGGTCGGCAAAGGAAGCATCTATGGTACCAAACAGTCCCTTTTCGGGGACCTGGTTGAAAAAGGCAAATGTGCTGAAATAGTCTTTCTGCGAAATGGGGTCATATTTGTGGTCGTGGCATTTGGCACACTCAAAGGTGAGGGCAAGGAATGATTTGCCGAAAGTGTTGGTCCTGTCGGTAACATATTCCACTCTGTATTCTTCATCTATGACCCCGCCTTCCTGAGTGATCTTGTGGTTGCGGTTAAAACCGGTGGCCAGCAGCATTTCCTTGCCGGCGTGCGGGATAAGGTCTCCTGCCAGTTGCCATGTGAGAAACTTTTTGAAAGAGTAATTGGAGTTGAAAGCATGGATTACCCAGTCTCTCCAGGGCCACATGGTCCGGAGGCCGTCATCCTGATAACCGTGAGAGTCGGCATACCGGGCGAGGTCAAGCCAGGTGACGGCCATTTTCTCTCCGTAATGTTTGCTGGCGAGAAGTTCGTCAACCATTTTCTCGTAGGCACGCGGAGAGTTGTCCTTCAGAAATCTTTCCTGCATTTCTACCGAAGGAGGAAGGCCCGTCAGATCAAAGCTGACACGTTTCAGCAGGGTTTCCTTGTCTGCTTCCGCGTTGGGGCTCAGTCCCTTTTTGTCCATACCTTCAAAAATGAAACGGTCAATGTCATTTGCAGCCCAGTCTTTTCCCTTGCCAGGTATTGTCGGTTTTTCAGGTGCAATGAATGCCCAGTGAGGCTTGTATCTGGCTCCCTGCTGAATCCATTTCTCGATGAGCTTAACCTCCTGAGGGCTCAGCCGGAGATTGGATTCCGGTGGGGGCATTTTTAATGTTGAATCTTCAGAGACGATTCTCAGAAATACCTCAGACTGCCCCGGATTCCCCGCGACGATGGCATGGGCTTTAGGATTATCCTTAAGTGCGGCATATGCGCCTTCAGGGGTGTCGAGCCTCAGACCTGCTTCTCTTTTGTTGGCATCCGGACCATGACATTTGAAGCACCGGTCAGAGAGTACAGGGCGAATATGATAGTTGTAATCGACCTCTTCGGGCAATGCTCCGGTTTCAGCTGAACTTTGGGTACATTGTGTAAGGTGAACCGACCCTGCGGCAAGCAGAATAAACGGGAGAATACGGGAAATATGCCTGATCATGGGAGAAGACATCGTATTTAATTCGGGAGCGGTTGAAAAATCTGTCCTGTAACAAAAGTAATGATATTTTTAATTAATTCAAGACTCCCCTGAACGGGTTTTTGGTCTGTTCCGATGGAAGTATCGCGGGGTATGTTTTCTGATTATAGCATTCGTAAAGTGTTAATTTTTGTTTGAATAGTAATATTTTGTAGCGAATATTACGGGATAACCAAAATGAATATGGAGAAAGAAAACTTATCTGCCGGCGGAAGAAGGGCTTTTCTTGAAAAAGTGGCAATGGCGGGTGTAGCGCTTATGCTCAGTGATCTGGAGACTTTTGCTCAAAAACAACGGATGGCTAAGGTCAGGGTAGCAGTAATCGGGTGCGGCTCTGTTTCCGGCCGGTACCTGCCAAGCCTCAGAGCATCGTCCCTGGCAGAGGTGGTCAGCGTATGTGACATCGTCCGGAAACGGGCTGAAGACCGCGCTGCGGAATTTAATGTCCCGAATGTTTATGGACACATAGACGAAATGCTGGCGGGTGTTCCGTTTGATCTCATGGTAAATCTCACCGACATGCAGGTGCACGGGGAGTTGAATCGTAAGGGTTTACTCAGTGGTCGTCACGTATGGAGTGAGAAGCCGATGGCAAACACTTATGCAGAAGGGAAAGCCCTTCTGGACCTGGCTGCGAGAAAGAAATTGAGAATCTGGGGTGCTCCTGCGGTGGTTAACAGTCCTCAGTTTGCTTTTATGGCTAAAACAATCCGTGACGGAAAACTGGGAAGAATTGCTGCAGCACACGGGCATTACGGACACACCGGGCCTACCTGGTCTGCGTTTTTTTATGAAAAAGGCGGAGGCTCATTGCCTGATCTCGGGGTCTACAATATTGCCACACTGACCGGTTTGCTCGGACCTGCGAAAGCCGTGATGGCCATGACCAGTATTGTCACGCCTGAGCGCATTACAGATGATAAGGGCAAAGTCAGGGTGGAGGCAGAAGATAATGCTATGATCATCATGGAACACAGCGGAGGAATACTTTCTCACATTCAGTGTGGATTCAATTATTTCGACCCGCACGGGCATGAGGCACAGGGGCAGACCAAGGCTTCAGTGCAGATCTGGGGAGACAAGGGCAATATGTCGCTGATCGGTTATGACTGGGAGCCCCTGGGCGTGGAGATGGTGCTTTCAGAAAATGAAAAAGGAGAGATAGTCGAAAAAGAGGCTAAGGGTTTTGAATGGCAGGAAGGCGCCACGGTAATAGCCGGTGCCATGGCAGAGGGAAAGGAGCCATTGATTAATGCAGAACATGCGCTTCATGTACTGGAGGTGATTGAAGCAGCCAGGAAGTCGGGGGCAGAGGGGAAGAAGATCGTGCTTACTTCTTCATTTCCCTATCCTGTGATCCGGTAATTTCAGGTAAAGCGTTTCAGCTTCAGGTGACTGTCAGAGAAGTTAAGGCTGTTCCAGTGTGGTGCGATCACCAGCGCTGCCCCAAGAGCCGAGGCCTGGGATAATCCTGAAGCATACACTTCTACATTAAAAAAGGCTTCGGAGAGCAGATGCATGAACAGGTCATTTCTTGAAAAACCGCCGTCCACATACAGCCTTTTGGGTAGTTTTGACCCGAAAGTGAGCTTGATCGACGCTACCTGCTGGGTAACAAGGTCCAGTAAAAACTGGTGATAGGCTTCTTCAAAGTTCCGGAAGACGTTGAGATTCCGTTCCATAAAGGGGCTGTCGGCCAGTTCTCCTACTTCTGTCTGATCAGGGATGGCCTGTTTGTGGTTGTTACGGAGCTGCTGAATGAGCTTGTAGTTACAGGAAACAGTAGTGTAATAGTCGGCAGGTTTCTGAAAATAATCAGCGAGATGCCGGGTTATCCTTTCGTGTTCATTGCCGGCAAAAAGCCTTGAAGCCCTTACCGGGTCACCATCGGCACTGAGATAGTTAAGGCAATCCTTCTTTAATTGTTCCGGCTGAAGCGGGTCATGGTTGAAAGGGTTCAGGGAAATACACCAGGTGCCGGTTGAAACCAGAATGAAAGGCCGTTTGTCGGCTTTAAGATAAGGTACAAGGGCCGAGGAACTGTCATGAATACCCGGACCCAGCAGGAGTCCGTCATGGGTCGTAACTTCTCCCGCAGTCTTAGGGGGCTGTAAAACGCTGTGCAGATGCTCGGCTTCTGTCCAGGCATGGTAGTTTTTGCGACGGTAATCCCATAACGCCGTATGGCATCCCAGGCTGGTCAGTTCGGATGCGGCCTCGCCTGAAAAAACATAACTGAGGTATTGAGGCAGGTGGAGTGAATGCTTCACCTGTTTGTATATTTCGGGTTTTCTTTTTTTCAGCCAGTATAACTGCAGCCCGGAATTCAGCATGCCCAGGTCGGGAGAGGCGGTATCTGAAAAAAACTGCCCGGCCGGACCGTATTGATCAAGAAATTCCTTTTTGAGATCATTCGGGAATTTTTTGAGGTAGTTGTAAAGCGGTGCCACAGGCTTGCCTTCATGATTCAGATGGACCAGGCTGGCGCCGTATCCCGAAAAATTAAGTGCGCGGATGTTGAATGAAGGATGGCTCTTCAAACCTTCAAACTCTGTTTTCATCCAGGCGGTCAGAGCCATAAGGTCGTCGCAGGGGTCACCGTCCTCGTCCAGTGTTTCTTCAAAGCGGATTTGTTTTTCAAATACTACTTCATAGTTTTCATTGAAGGCGAGGAGCTTTTTGTTGGTTTTCCCGATGTCAAATACGGCGCAAACGTTCTGCATGAAAATGGTTATGGTTTTATTGCAGGTCAAATTAAGCCAGTAAAATTCACTTTTCAAAGCCGCTGACTAAGCCGGAAGGAGTGTGTTTTAAGGGTTCATGGGCTTTACGGCTTTCAAAAGCCGTTCCCTTGTCGTATTTTTGCATTTTTATTACTAAAACGATTCGTGCGGGCGATTTAAAACAGTTTTTCTTTTGTCCGTTTTCAAAGCAGAGATTCATGAATATACTTATTATAGGCTCGGGAGGCCGCGAACATGCCTTTGCCTGGAAACTGGCTCAGTCCAGCTATTGTGACCGCCTTTTTGTGGCGCCCGGAAATGCAGGTACTGCATCTGTTGCCGAAAATGTCAGCCTCGCTGTCAGTGATTTTGAAGGAATCGGTGCATTTGTGCTTGAAAATAAGGTTGACATGGTCGTCGTTGGTCCGGAAGAGCCATTGGTAAAGGGTATTGTGGATTATTTCAGGGCCGATAAGAAACTTAAAAAGGTCAGGATCATCGGACCCGAGGCAGCAGGTGCCAGGCTGGAAGGCAGCAAGGACTTTTCCAAGGCCTTTATGATGAAATACCATATCCCTACTGCTTTTGCAGAGACATTTACCCGCGAAACACTCGAAGAAGGGATGGCTTATCTGGGAGCTCAGAATGGGCCGTATGTGCTTAAAGCCGATGGACTTGCCGCTGGCAAAGGGGTGATTATCACAGAAGATGTAGAGGAAGCCCGGCAGGCGCTCCGTGAAATGCTGGAAGAAGCGCGTTTCGGAGAAGCCGGTGACAAGGTGCTGATAGAACAGTATCTGAGTGGCATCGAACTTTCTGTTTTTGTGCTTACTGACGGGAAAAATTATGTGGTCCTGCCGGAAGCCAAAGATTACAAGCGTATCGGAGAAGGCGATACCGGACCTAATACCGGCGGTATGGGAGCTGTTTCGCCGGTACCTTTCGCCGATAGTGCCTTTCTTGCCAAAGTAGAGGAGAGGGTCATCAAGCCTACTCTGTATGGCCTTCAGCAGGAAGGGATCAATTATGTAGGGTTTATCTTTATCGGTCTTATGAATGATAACGGAAATCCGATGGTTATCGAGTACAATGTCAGAATGGGTGACCCTGAAACCGAGGTGGTATTGCCTAGGATCAAGTCGGATCTGGTGAGGCTTTTCAAAGCTACGGCCGACGGGAAGCTGGATAAATTCCGGTTATCGGTCAGCCCGCGCTATGCTGTTACTACTATGGTGGTAGCGGGAGGATATCCCGGCGACTATAAAAAGGGTGATGTCATGACTATTCCGGAGTCTGACAAAGACGGACTGGTGTTTCATGCCGGTACAAAGGTGGCCGGAGAGGATAAGGTGGTAACAAACGGCGGCAGGGTGATTGCACTGACGGGCATGGCCAGAACGATGGCAGCTGCTGTTTCAAAATCCCGGAAAATAGCCCGCAAAGTGAAGTTCAAGGGTAGCTATTTCCGTAAAGATATTGGCAAAGATTTAATGAATTATTTCGATAATTGATTAGATTTGTTTTCCAAAGCATGGCTTTGTGAGGAAATGAAACAATAATTTAGACTCTTTTTTTGTAGAATATATATGAGTTGCGGACAATGTTCGACAGGTGGGTGCGGAAGTATCAGGGCCGTAAATTCGGGGGGGAAATCCAACCACACAACAGTAGCGGGCTGCAACAGCAAAGGGGGTTGCAGCAGCGGAGGTTGTACAAAAATGAATTCATTCGACTGGCTTTCCAATATGGAAACGCCCAGATCGACAAGGTATAATGTAGTGGAGGTGAAGTTCAAGGGTGGTCGTAAAGACTACTTCAGGAATACGCACGGTCTTGATCTGTATACCGGTGATTTTGTCGCGTGTGAAATGGCTTCCGGTTATCATATAGGAACCGTATCGCTTCAGGGCGAGCTGGTAAGACTGCAGATGATCAAGAAAGGTATTCAGGATGTGCCTGAGATGCTTTCCATTCACAGACTGGCTACCGAGAAGGACATGGAAAAGCATCAGCAGGCCATTAACCGTGACCTGACGACCATGTACCGGACCCGGGAAATTGCGAAGCAGCTGGGCCTGCAGATGAAACTTTCTGAAGTAGAGTATCAATCGGATAACAGCAAGGCTACATTTTATTACTCTGCTGACGACCGTGTCGATTTCAGGGAGCTGATTAAAATTCTTGCCAGTGAATTTAAGATCCGCGTTGAGATGCGCCAGATCAGCCTTCGGCAGGAAGCCTCAAGGATCGGAGGTATCGGGTCATGCGGCAGAGAGTTATGCTGCTCTACCTGGCTTACGGACTTCAAGGCCATTCCTACCGCTGCGGCCAGATACCAGAATCTCTCACTAAACCCTGCCAAGCTTTCCGGGCAGTGCGGCCGCCTTAAATGTTGTCTGAATTATGAACTCGAAACTTATATCGATGCGATCCGGGACATTCCTACGGTGGATAAACCCCTTCTGACAGAGAAAGGTGAGGCGACGGTACAAAAGACAGACATCTTCAGAAGAATCATGTGGTTCAGCTATCCGAACGAAACCAACTGGTACGCGATTTCCTGTACTCAGGTGGCAGAGATTCAGAAAATGAACCAGCAGGGGCTTAAACCTTTGGGACTTGAAAATCTTGAACAGCAGTCTGATACCCCTGCACAGACCCGTTCCGGCAGTATCAACAATGACCTGGAGCGACTTGATAAGAAGTTTTCCGACAAGCGACGTTCGGGAGGCGGGGGTAGCAGCAATGGTAACAATCAGGACGGCGCTTCGCGTAACCGCAAGAGGAACAATCGTAACAGAGGGAAAAATAAGCCCGCCTCAGGTAACAATCAGAATCAGAACCAGAAACCGAAATGAAGTTCGTAACGTTCATTCCGCTTATTCTTTGCCTGTGTGTATTTTCCTGCACAAACAACGGAGAGATCAAAGAAATAAGGGATTTTAAAGACGGCAAGTGGCCTGTCAGCAAAAAAGAGGTCTTCTCGTTTGATATTAAAGATATTTCGAGGGAGTATCAGATGAATTTCCTGATCCGGAATTCTGTCTCCTACCCTTATTACAATCTATATCTGAACCAGGTGCTTACCGGACCTTCAGGAGAAGTACTCTCCAGTTCTATGGATGAAGTCATTCTCTTTGAAGAAAAGACGGGTAAGCCTTATGGGGATGGCCTGGGAGACATATTTGATCATCGTATCAAAGCCCCGAAATACCGTAATTTCCGTTTCCCCAAACCCGGAAAATATAAATGGGTCATCAGCCATAATATGAGGCCTGACCCACTTAACGGAATCCTTTCTGCCGGTATTGAGATCGTACCGGAAAAGGCAAAATAATATCTCAGAGACCGGCGAGCAAAGCGCTGAACTTCGCAGTGTTAACACCGGCACCTGAAGCCAGATTGAAGGCCTGGGTGGCGTCAGTTTTCGCCGTAACCTTATCTCCCGATTTAAGACTAAGCCTTGCCGACTCAAAGTAGTACTCTGCCAGGGCATTGTTTTCTTTGATAAGAGGCTTGGCCTTCAGAAGCCATCCCCTGGCCGCCTGAACGTAGGAATTGTCAGGATAAGCATCATTAAGTACTTTGGTGATATATACCAGTGACTGCCCGTTGTTACCATATTTACCGGCCATTTTATTGCAGATTGCCAGGGCTGCGGGCGCCTTCCCTTCCCGGATCAGCGCATTGACATCAAACTCCCAGGTAACACCTTCCGCATACTGGCCCGCGCCCACTTTTCCCATGTACTCTCTGATCAGGTTAAGCTTGGCTGTATTGTATTGCTTTCCACGGGGGCTGTAGAGCGACGACTGAATGATGCGGCCTAAAACATTACTTTCGGTACCTTCATGACCGGCTTTTTTCTCAAAAGCAGCGGCCTGGGGCACATGATTAAACCAGTACTTAGCAAAGCCATTGTCAATATCCGTAACACATTTCTTAGTGATTTTCCAGCTGAGTTCTGTACCTAGTTCATTATCCGGAAAGATGCTGAACAGCTCGGAAGCTGTGGCCAGGTTGGCGGCGGTATCTTTAGCTATGTAGGCAAATGAAGCATAGGCTACGAGGAAGTCCAGTGAGCGTTCGCCTTTGTCAAAGCGTCCTTTGAACGAGGATGCCCGTTGTTCAGGAGCTTTAGCCGTGTTGGCTGCCTGGGCAAAAGAGGCTATATCGGCAGTAACCTCAGCCTGATGAACCAATGTCCCGTTGCCATCAAAAAAGAGAAACTGCGGGAAACTGGGGAGGAAGATGTTTTTCTGATTCAGGAACTTAACGAGTTCAGCATTGCCGACGTCCAGTTTAAAATTGACAAAGCTCGAATTGTAAAGCTTTGCCACTTCAGGTTTTTTGAAAAAAGGTTCCATGCTCTGACAAACCGGGCAGGTGGGAGAATAACATTCCACAAAAAGCAGCTTCCCGCTTTTCCTGGCTTTTTCCAGGGCTGCGTTGATGTCGGTTTCCCAGGTAACTTCATTTTCATCGACGGTTTCCTGCACTTCTGTTTTCTCAGAACCTTTGGAGGTGTTCTGGCAGGCGCCGAAAGTAAGGAGGATAAAAAAGGCGGCAAATTTCAGTCCGCCCGGATTGCTGATACGGTATGTTGACATGAGATATTTTTGGGTCTAAATTACAAACGGTGTAAATATAGGATTGTTAACTTAAAGTTAAAAACCGGATTTTTACTTATCAGACTATCGGATCATTCCGTAACAAATTATAACGGGACAGAATGCATCCGTGCTATTTTGCTTCTTACGAAACTACTTGGCTCTTCATTCAGTTGTTAAGTAAAGCATCAATAATCGGGTTTATGTACAAAGTATACGGTATTCCAAATTGTGACACCATCAAAAAAGCCACTACCTGGTTGAATGACCATGGTGTAAAATACGAATTTCATAACTATAAGATCGAAGGGATCACCTCTGAAAAAATCCGCGAGTGGCTGAGGTTCATGCCTCTTGACAAGATCGTTAACAAGGCGAGCACGACGTACAAGGGGCTTTCTGATGAAGAGAAAAATGCCCTGGCAGAATCCGAAACGGCCATTCCTCTTATTGTTGCCCACACTTCTCTGATCAAAAGACCGATTGTAGAGAAGGAAAAAATCGAAATGCTCGGTTTTAAGCCTGCTCAATATGAAGAATTTTTCAAAGATTGAGTTTCTTCATTTCTTCCACAGCAAAATCGCATGCCCGGGCGGTAAGGGCCATATAGGTAAGTGAAGGGTTAACACACCCCGAGGAGGTCATACAGGCTCCGTCTGTCACGAACACATTCTTGCAGTCCCATAGCTGGTTGTGGCCGTTGAGTACTGAGGTTTTCGGGCTGCGTCCCATTCTGGCGGTTCCCATTTCATGCTTGGAGAGGCCTAAGGCGAATTTCTTGGAATCATTGGACTTGACCTTCGTAAAACCGGCTGCTTCGAGCATTTCAGCCGCATCATTGGCCATGTCTTTCCGCATTCTGAACTCGTTTTCACGAATCTCTGCATTAAATACCACGGAAGGCATACCGAACTTATCACGCTGAAGCGGATGCAGGGTCATGCGGTTGTCTTCATAAGGGAGACATTCTCCGAAGGCGCCCAGTCCGATGGTCCAGGGGCCGGGCTTGGAGACTTCGTTTTTGAAGCCTTCTCCGAAACTGTGTTCCGCAATCATCCGGTGCCATCCCTGGCGACTGGCCCCTCCCTGATAATCAAAACCGCGGAGGTAGTCGCGTTTGTCCTTGCCGATGTTGCGGTAGCGCGGTATGAAAATGCCGTTGGCTCTGCGGCCATAATAGAATTTATCTTCAAACCCTTCGGCCACACCGGAAGCCCCGGCCCTGGAATGGTGATCCATGAGGTTTCTGCCCAGCTGACCGCTGTCATTGCCCAGACCCTCCGGGAAACGGCTGGAAGTGGAGTTCAGCAGAATGTGAGTTGTACCTATGGTTGATGCATTGAGGAATATAATCCTTGCCTTGTATTCTATGGCCTCAAGCGTCTGCGCATCAATAACCTCAACGCCGGTTGCCTTTTTGCCGGCTGTATCATAAATCACTTTTGATACCACCGAGAATGGTCTTACGGTCAGGTTTCCTGTTCTGAGGGCTGCCGGCAGTGTAGCTGCCTGGGTGCTGAAGTAGGCCCCGTACGGACAGCCGTTGGAACAGGCATTCCGGTACTGGCAGCTGGCCCGCCCGAGTTCCAGCTGGAAGGCTTCAGGCTGGGTAAGATGGGCGACACGACCCATGGTAATATGCCTGTTCTCACTGTAATGCGTTTTTATTTTCTCGCGAAAATCACGTTCCACACAGTTCATGTCCATGGCCGGCTGAAATATACCGTCAGGAACGTGCGGGAGGCCGAGCTTTTCACCACTGACACCGATGAATTTTTCCACATAGTCATACCAGGGTTCGATATCTTTATAACGAATGGGCCAGTCGACAGCGACGCCTTCTTTTTCATTCGCTTCAAAGTCGAGATCGCCCCAGCGGTAAACCTGTCTGCCCCACAGCAGTGACTTGCCGCCTATCCCGTTTCCGCGAAACCAGTAAAAGGGTTTGTCCTGCTGATACGGACTTTCGGCATACGGCATCCAGAAATCCTGATTGGCTTCGTTCAGCGGATAATTACCCTCCACAGTCATGTAAGGGAATTTCTCCTTGAGTTCTTTGGTGATCCTGTTATGATGAGGCAGCTCCCACACCGGGGTCGTGGCGTTTTTGTAGTCTTTGATATGTTTCTGGTCTCTGCCCCGTTCGAGCAGAAGCACCTTAAGCCCTTTTTCACAGAGTTCTTTTGCAGCCCATCCGCCGCTGATGCCGGAGCCGACAACAATAGCATCGTAGGTATGGGTTTTCACCGATTCGGTATTCAAATACATACTTAAAATCCTTATAATTTTATCCAGGCTGAATAGTCAGTCATCAAAAATATTAAAAAAACAGTTCTTTAAAAGCACCAATAGACCAAAATAGGAAATTCATCTTAAAAAAAACGAAATCGGGCGAGTTCACTGTTTTTTGTTAATTGTTTCGGGATAGCCCGATATTTTCCACATATTCGCTACAACAACCAAAACATATAACACTATGATAAGGAAAATTATTTTAGGATTGCTGGGACTTCTTCTGATCATCCAGTTCATCCGCCCTGAAAAAAATGAGTCTGCCGGGCCTCAGAAAAATGATATCGCCGGGAAATACGCTGTGCCTGACGGTGTAAAAGCCTCTCTCGAAAAAGCCTGTTATGATTGTCATTCCAATCATACCCATTACCCCTGGTATGCTGACATACAGCCTGTGGCCTGGTGGCTGTCCGGACATGTAAAGGACGGCAAAAGGCATCTTAATTTTTCAGAGTTCGGAGCCTATACTTTCAAAAGGCAGGATCATAAGCTGGAAGAGATTATTGAATCGCAGGAGGACCATTGGATGCCCCTGGAGTCCTACACCTGGCTGCATAAAGAGGCAAGATTATCAGATGAGCAGCGCCGTGAGATCATAACGTGGGCTTCTGAGCAGCGCCGTAAAGTGATGGCAGACAGTGCCACGGTGGCATCAGGTGTGAATCATCAGCAACCGCTTTAAAAAAGAAAATCTCTGACGGATCAGAGATTTCTTTAATCACTAGGATTATTAGTTCTAAGCACAAAAATCTTTATTTACAGGCAAAGACATAATTATTGGTTTCTTTGGTCTGTATGCTGTTTCTTTCTATGATGGTTTCTGACTGAAGCGGCAGGCCGCTGTTGCTATACAGGTAGCTGATGGTAGTTTTTTGATCTACACGGCCTTTGCCGTCGTAAATGCTTCCTTCCAGCATGTTGTTTTTTCCGAAAAAGGAAAAGAAATTATTGGCTATACCTACAAATCCCATGGCGGCATAACGGTACACTTCAGGGCAGAACTGATTCTTTTCATCGTATTTTTCACCCGTAAAGGCCAGGCTTTCCTGTTCGTTGTCGATGCTGGAATAAACCCTGGAGACATTGTCACCGTCATAGACAATCCGTGTTTTACCACTTACCTTTTTGCCAAAAAGCTCAACGGTGGTCTGAATAGAGGCAATATGATCATTGGTGCTGTACAGAAACTCATTCTTCATGATCTGAATGCCCGATAGTGCGGTGGTGGTTGAAGTAACTTTATCCTTGCTGTCATAGGTAAAGGTAACCACGTATTTTGCTGCAGAATTGTCTGTCTGGATTTCCATCTTTTCGGGGAAATTCCTGGTATTGTAACGAAACAACAAGGTAGTAGGAATGGAATCTCGGCTGTAAATCCGTATGAGGTTGTTGGCTACCCACTCGTATTCGCGCACGTTTCCTTTGGGTCCGCTGACCGAAAGAAGGGGACAATTGGTTCCCGAAATGCCCGGGTTTACGTCTTTATGGCGGCATGATAAGACGAGTAATGCCAAAAATCCTATGGTAAGGGTTTTCCAGAAAGTCCTTTTCATTGTAGTAAAATTCACTCAATAACTGTGTCAGGTTTAACACAATAATTGTACCGCTTTAATAAGTTTCCCTGGAAGGCGAATAGTCTATTTGATAACTGCAAAAAATTAGAAGAATAGTTATATTTATATCTTGAAAATAAATATAATGGATTGTGATACAGAAGATTACGAAATCAGTGACGTCTGACGGATGAGGGAGAAAGGCGCTTTCAAAAACTATGCCATGAGGTTGACGGTGATTTTAGCGGAGGAAAGTGCCAGGGGTATGCCTCCGCCCGGATGGACGCTTCCGCCGACAAAATACAGGCCCCGGATGGCTGAGGAAAAATTGGGATGTCTGAGAAAGGCAGCAAAACGGTTGTTGGAGCTGTTGCCGTACAATGCGCCCTGGCTGCTGGAGGTTTTATGGGCAATGCTTACCGGATCGAGAATCGCTTCACATTCGATAAAAGGAGAGAGGTCTGCATCCATTATCCTGCTGAGTTTTTTCAGGACATTGGATCTGGACCTGCTGATGATCCTGTCCCAGTCCTGACCGGTGTCTGCAGGAGCATTGAGCAGGATAAACCAGTTTTCACATCCGTCAGGTGCGTCCTCTTTCTGTATTTTGGAGCTGATGTTCAGGTATATGGTCGGATCATCATAAATCTCTCCGCGCCTAAACTGATAATCAAATTCTTTCCTGTAATCGTCCGAGAAAAAGATGTTATGCAGGCCCAGTGCGTCGAAAGTCTTCCGGACGCCCCAGTAAAAAATAAGACCCGATCCGCTTTTGGGCTGGTCGAGTATCCTGTCGGGGTGCCGGTGGCCGGGCAGGAGTCTGCGGTAGGTAGGTGTTACGTCCATATTGGAGACCACCGTACGGGCGAAGACCTCTCCTGAGTTGGTTTTTATACCCTGTATCTGGTTTTCTTTTGTCAGAATTTCCGTTACAGCTTGTCCGAAATGAAACCTTACACCTTGCTCTTCTGCCAGTCTGAAAAGGCTCATGGTGATTTCATGCATGCCCCCTTTCGGAAAATAAGCGCCGGTATTGTATTCAAGATGGGGAATAATACCCATGGTGGCAGGAGTCTGATAAGGGTCAGAGCCATTATAGGTGGCGTATCGGTCAAAGAGCTGCACGGCCTTATCGGTAGCAAAATGGTTTTTGTGGGATTGATGAAGTGTATTAAAAATCCCCAGCTTCGGCAGATGGAAATATCCTCTCATAGCCGGAGCAGAAAACCAGGTTGACCATTGGTGTAAGGAGCGTTCAATGAAAAGGGGACTGAGAATATCGTACCTGAATCTGCTCTGATTAAGATACTTTAGGATGTTGCCGCGTGGTTCACCCAACGCCTTTTCTGCTTCAGTGGCAAACTGTTCTGCATCGGCCGGTACCCGGAGTCTTGTGCCGTCTTCCCAGAAGTAGCGGCAGATCTCGTCCAGTTGTTTGTAGCTGAAATAGTTTGCAGGTGTTTTGCCGCATAGTTCAAAAAGCTCATCTACAAGGGAGGGCAGGGTAAAGAGCGAGGGACCCGCATCGAAGCGGTAACCAGACTGTTCCAAGACGGTAAGTTTCCCCCCGGGGTAGCTATTGGCCTCAAAAACCTCCGTTTCGTAGCCTTTACGGGCCAGTCTGATCGCTGTGGCGATTCCACCGATTCCGGCTCCGATAATAATGGCTTTTTGGGGCATAAGCAGTCTGAAATGCGGTTGGTTTCGTTAGGTCTACCGATGTTAAAACAAAACAGGGAAATGAAATGTTTATACCCAAGCGAATGTTTATTAAAATTTCGTATTACTGTACAAATCCTATGCATTAGGGTATTTTTTTTAGATGCTTTGGGCGAAATCCAAAGTTTTGCCGTAACTTGCTAACAGATAGAGATATCATGCTGTTGAGACTCTTTTAAATTACCTGGACCTTGAAAATTAACCATTTTTATTAATCTCCAGATGGCAAAAATTCTTGTTATTGATGATGAAAAATCTATCCGGGATGCCCTGAGAGATATTCTGGAATATGAAGGATATGAAGTAGATGAGGCAAAAGATGGTCAGGAAGGACTGGATATGGTGCTGCAAAGTCCCTATGATGTAGCCCTTTGTGATATCAAAATGCCTAAAATGGACGGACTTGATGTGCTTTTGAAGGCTAAGGAAGAAGGCGTTTATACCCAGTTTGTGATGGTTTCTGCTTTCGGTAATGTCGAAAATGCGGTAGAAGCCACCAAAAGAGGGGCCTTTGATTTTATTACCAAGCCACCTGATCTCAATCGTTTGCTGGTGACGGTACGTAACGCTATTGAAAAAAGCAATGATGTTGAGGTGATTAAGACCCTGAAGAAAAGGGTATACAAACTCAACGAGATCGTAGGCGAATCCCCTCTGATTTCCAAAGTTAAAGAAACGATAGACCGTGTGGCTCCTACCGAAGCAAGAGTCCTTGTAACCGGCCCTAACGGCTCGGGAAAAGAAATGGTTGCCAAGCAGATACATGAAAAAAGTAACAGGCTGAGAAAGCCTCTTGTGGAGGTCAATTGTGCGGCGATTCCTTCAGAACTGATCGAAAGTGAATTGTTCGGACATGAAAAGGGGGCATTTACTTCTGCCATCAAACAACGTATAGGGAAGTTTGAGCAGGCAGATCTGGGGACTTTGTTCCTGGACGAAATCGGAGACATGAGTCTTTCAGCTCAGGCCAAAGTGTTGAGAGCATTGCAGGAAAACAAGATTACACGGGTAGGCGGTGAAAAGGAAATAAAGATCAACGTTAGGATTATCGCAGCAACCAACAAGGACCTGAGGAAGGAGATTTCCGAAGGAAACTTCCGTGAAGACCTTTACCATCGTCTGAACGTGATTCCGATCTATGTGCCGCCATTGTCTGAGAGAAAGAATGATATTCCGTTACTCTGTGATAAATTTCTTCAGGACATTTCTGAGGAATATGGTGACCAGATGAAGGTGTTTTCTCCCGAGGCGATGGAATACATGAAGAACCTGCCCTGGACAGGGAATGTAAGAGAACTGAGAAATGTGGTGGAGCGCCTGGTAATTATGTGCGGGGATGTGATCTCCATTGATGACGTTAAGCTGTATGCCGGGCTGGGCCTGTAACGGCTTACAGAATAGATGAGAATGCCGCTTTCTTTGGAGAGCGGCATTCTTTTTTTGACCATTACCTTTCTGTACGGAGGCTTACGGGGCCGAGCAGACCGGAGGCTACCGGTTCCCATCCGGAGGCGTCAAAGGGTTTGTACTGAATGTCGACGATATTGATATCATAAAATTTCTTCCAGGGTATTTTTTGCCGGTCTATATACCTGATGCGGTTGGCGGAGAGGTTGGTCACTTCAACTTTTAACTCGTTATTTCCAGCTTTGAGCACCCCTTTCGGGACAGATAGCTGAAAAGGGATACACCAGGCGGTACCCAGCTCCCTGCCATTGAGAGTTACCCTCGCCGTTTCTCTTACATCTCCCAGGTCAATTTTAGCAGCTTTATCGGTTTTGTCAGCGTCCAGGTGAAAGTTCAGCAGATAAGACGCCGTGCCACTGAAATACGTGGACAGTGTATCCGGAGAGGCTGTCCACGAAGTGAGGCGCTCCTGCCTGAACCCTGAGGGAAGGAACGGTTCTCCTTTTTCAAACTGGATTTGCCATGAACCTTCAAGGGGTATTTTCTCACTAAGCTGAAGTTCTTCGCCCGGTGTTCCGGGTTGTTTTTTGTCAAACGTCTTTATAAAAATACTTTGTCCGGGTTCAAGGTGGAGAGTTGTTGTAACGGTATTCCCTGATTTTCTGAAATCTTTCAGCCATGTTTTTCCTGTCAAAGGGTCGTAAAATGCTACGGAAGCAGCGGAGGAGGCCAACGTAACAGGGCCCTTGCTGAATACGGTATCCTGGTTGGCGATAAAGTAAAGATGGCCGTCATCGGTTTTTTTGCGAATGAAGGTCAGCCCATGCTGTGCAATGGTTTCCTGCCTGGTTTTAGCAGCAAGTACCTTTTCAAGGGCGCCCGGAGGGGTCGGGCTGAAGTTTTTCAGAAGGGTATTCATACGACTCTGCCTCTTTTCAGCTTCATAAAAACCATTGACATACTCTGGCAGTTTACCGGCGAAGATCACCGGAACACCAGCTTGCTGCCATTGTACCAGTTTTTCCATTACTTCCAGTGAGATGTAATCCACAGGCGGCACGAGAACAGCGCGGTAGGCAGTCCCGCCCTCGGTGATGACCTGTTTTTTCTCGGATTTTGAGGCCTTGAGCTGCCTGTCCGAAACAAAGTCATAAGTAAAGCCCGCATTGTTGAGCTGGCTGATGGTACTCCGGAAAGCTTCGCTGAAAACACCCCCGCTTTTGATGTTATGTACATCCATCAGGTGGAGCTTATTATTTCTTCCGGGAGTGTGCCAGAGATCGTACACCGGAAAGTAGAGCAGGATGTCATTGTCTGAGCGGCTTTCCTGGAGAAGTTTCTGACATCTTTCAATGTAGGCATTGAGTTCAGGGAGAGTTTCCCAGAAATGACTGTTCTGGTTGTAATTGGTAGAAGCGTAAAAAAGCCAGCCGGGGAAGGGTTCTGCCGGAGGTGAATAAGTGAGGCCATGGTAAAATATATGATTTATACCACCGGTAAAAGACTCATCGATAAGGGGCTTGATCTGGGAAAGCGCCACCTTGAAATGGTTTCCCAGCCAGGTGGAGGTTTCGGAAGAAACCAGCTTTTTCCCGGTGATGTGGGCGGCGGAACTGGCCAGTTTCAGTACGGAGGCATCCGGCATTCCGAACCGGGATTCTTCATACTCAGGATCCTGACGGTAAAGCGGTATCTGATAAGGTTTCGACCCGAAAAACTCACTCTCCGGTATATCAGATAAAGCATAGAGGTCGAGTATGTTCGCAGGCGAGCCATGGGATTCATTTCTCACAGGTTTACCGAATTTCTTTCCGAAGGCCACATACGACTTTGTAAAGTGCTCATAAAGCAGGTCTGACAGTGTTTCATGGTAATCGGACCAGATCCGTTTTTCACGGTCTGTTTCTGCCGTGTTTTTGGCCAGCACGTCCAGGTGATCCATGATGTTATATCCCCGGAATATTCTGAATTGCGTGGGGAAGTCCGGGGTCCAGTTGGCGCCGTATGCTTCATACGAGTCATTGTAAAATGCCCTGATGCCGTAGTTTTTGAGAGAAAAAGCTTCCTCAAAAGGCTTGAAATAGTTGGCGAGGGCTGTCTTGCTGAAATGGTCTACCACCCAACCCTCACCACCGGGGGCTGCCCGTTTTACCTTCTGACGGGTCGGGAGTACCTCCAGGTCGTATCCTTTGCCGTCCGGTGTAAGCCGGAAACTTTTGGCGGCATCCTGCTCGTTCACCTGGGTGCCACCGAAAGGCCAGCCGGTTCCGACAGTCATATCTATGCCCAGGCTGAGTTTTCCTGCTTCTGCAACAGTATAATCAAGTATTTCCAGCCATTCTTTGCTCAGATAGGGGATAAACTTACTTTCTTCACCTTTGACGCCGTAAATGGGAATGATGTGCAGGCCACCGAATCCTGCTTTTGCGTAGGACCGGAGGTTGACAAGAATATCCTGTTTGTTAACGGCACTTCCCGGCCACCACCAGTAGGCCCAGGGTTTGGCGGTGTTTTGAGCCATGGATGGTAATGTTGCCATGACAAGGAAGCCCAGGACAATCAATCGTAGTCTTGAAAACATGTAATTTCAGGTTGAATAAGGTAAAAATAAGCTTCATGAGATGAAAGAGCAAGTTTTTCTGTCTCAGACAGGCGTTGGCCGCCAGCGGAAAGACTGTGGTCCGGTGGCTCTCATGGTGCAGAGTATGCCGTCCAGATGATCATATTCGTGCTGGATCAGTTCTGACAGGGCATCCTCCGCCTCAATGGTCTGTTCATTCCAGTTTTCGTCAAGAAAAGTCATTTTCAGAGATTGGTGACGTTTGACTTTAACCAGCAGGTTCGGAAAACTCATGCAATCGTCCCATAGCTCAAACATTTCTTCACTCAGGTCGGTCAGTTTCGGATTAATAATCACAACGGGTCTGTCAATGTTCATGTAGATCAGCCGCTTCATGATGCCCAGCTGCGGGGCGGCAATGGCTCTTCCGAACTTATAAACGGACCGGATATCCTGCATGACACTGTGAAGGTCGGCCACCCAGTCTTTTACAGCCCCCAGGTCACCAGGCGTTATTTCTTCACAGATCTGATAAAGTCTGGGGTCGCCGAGAAGAAGAAGGTCTGTCAGTGTTTTCATGTCAGCATGTTTTAATGAAAAACAATAGTATTGAAACAATGGTCTATGGTGTCAGTCCATCAGTTCCCAGGCGCTCTGGTAAGCGCCGAGGTCATCCGAATAGGAAATGAAGCCGGCATAGTAAGGCAATGTGCTAAGTGTGGCGCTGTCGCCGATCACCACCAGTTTTTTTCTGGCCCTGGTCATGGCCACATTCATGCGCCGGATGTCTCTCAGGAATCCGATTTCTCCTTCTGCATTACTACGGGTCATACTGATAAAAACGGCATCCCGCTCTTGTCCCTGAAAGCTGTCGATGGTGTTGACCGTTATGGCATGCAGTACTTCCTGTAGTGCTTCTGTCTGGCTGATCATATCCCTGAGCAACATCACCTGTTGTTTATAGGGCGAAATAACTGCAATGGAGGGAAAATTTTCTATCTTGTAATGTGACTTTAGGTCTGTACTCAGTGCCAGGAGTTGTTTCACCAGAAATGCCGCCTCTTCAGGATTGATACAACTGGTGCCGTCCTGTTGCTCATCAAAGGCACAGCCGGCCGTATCTATGAACTTCAGCGGGCTGTCATCTGGAAACAATACCCCGGAGGCCACAGAGAGATGGGCCCTGAGTTTGCCCTGATAAAAGACTTTTGAAGAATAACCCTGGATGTCGCTGTTCATACGGTATTGTTCTTCCAGCAAACAAACCGCTTCAGGGTGCAGTGCAACACACTTTTCCAGCAGGGTAGTGTTCAGTCCGGATGCTTCTGTCGACTTTATTGTGGGTGGCAGCTGCAGATGGTCTCCGGCCAGAATAAGCTTTTCCGCTTTCAGGATCGGGATCCAGCAGGCAGGTTCCAGTGCCTGCCCTGCCTCATCAATCACCACCGTGTGGTAGCGTCTTTCCCGTATTGAAAAATGGTCTGATCCGACAGGTGTAGCGGTAATCACCTGGGCTTTGGAAAGAATGTCATCAACAATGTACTGTTCAGTGTTTGTTACCTCTTTCATGATTTTGTAGGCCTCATCAAACAGAGCTTTACGCTGCTCACGCTCAGCCTTTCCAAAGCTTCTTTTATATTTGTGGGCCATATTCTTGTATTCGGAAGCCTGCTTTCTGAGCTTTTTTATTTCCTTGGAATAAGGATGATCAGCCGTTTTCCGATCGAGGGTCAATTGGGAGAGACGTTCCGATACTCTTATCGGATTGCCTGTTCTGACAACATTAAGTCCTGCTTCTGATAATTTTTCGCTCAGAAGATCCACAGCGGTATTGCTCGGGGCGGTTACCAGTACCTGTTCCCCGTCACGACGGACCAGTTCGGCAATAGCCTGTACCAGTGTGGTGGTTTTCCCTGTTCCCGGAGGGCCGTGTACAATGGCCAGTTCTTTGGCAGATACTATTTTGCTTACAGCCTGTTTTTGAGATGAATTAAGCCGGCCTGTTGCAATGTCAGGAATATTATCATCGAATCCCGGAGACTTTTCTCCGGTGAGGATGCGTATCAGATGACCCTCGGGTTCGGAATGCTTTTTTTCCGCCTCCCGCAGTGCGTCCATCATTTCATCGTAGCTGTTATCATCAAACAGCAGGTCTACGCCAAGTTTTCCGTCTCTGGCCCAGTCAGGCATTTCATCCGTTCTGAGCGACACTTTGAGCCTGTTTCCTCCTGCAAAACTGATGACACCTTCAACTTTGTCGTTGGAAGAATCATGATTGCTAAAGAACATAACCGGCATACCAAAGCGAAACTGATGGGTGATATCCTGATGGGTGGTACGCTCCAGTTCGATAGTAAGGTAATCTCCGCGCCCGGGCTCCGATCCTCTTATGGCCACCGGATACCAGGTGAGTCCCTCAGCCCGTCTGACGGCTACCGGACTGTTTTCCGTTAGTTTCAGGTATTGTTTTTTATCCTCTTCCCATTCGGTTTTGAGTAAATCCTTCAGATTTTTGAAGTAGTTCATGTGCGAAGATACGATGTAAAACGTTCTTCGGGAATGTAAAACCCGGTTTGCCCGGCTATTTCAGGATAAAAAATGAAGTTTTACTGGCTTTTAAGAACCTGTTTTTTATTAAATTAGATGTGGATAGCACAATTGTGCTATTGACATCTGAAAGACCTTGCTATAGTTTTGTGAGGTTGTTACCTGTAAAAAAATGATACCATGAAAAAGATTCAGATTTCTCTTTTGTTCTCACTGCTTGGTTTTCTGGCATATGGTCAGAACACCAATACCATGTCGGTGAGTATTGACGGAAATGAATTCAAGACCCAACCCAGAAGGATTACCATCGGAAGTGCGGGATACATTACAGGAAATACGGCCAAGCCTGATAAGTCACTCAGGATATGGTTTGGCAATTTTGCAGGAAAAGCCGCTACTGAATCCGGACTCTATCTGATTGTCAACGCAGACAAGCCGGATACAAAAGATAATTTTACCAGGGCGCAGAATGCCGGTAAATACAAGGGAATTGCCACGCTGAAGTATTCTGAGGAGACCAAGGAACCCAGGATGGAATACCATGTGGGAATCTCGCAGAATAATGAGGAATACATAGAGTTGAAGCGCCTTGATGACGGATTCATAGAGGTTACGTTTCCGGAGTGTATACTGGAGGGGTCTTTCTGGAAAGAAAAGGCTACAGCCACCGCTTTCGGAGGACTGGGCCGTCTGAAAGACAAAATTGAAAATAAAGTAATCAGCCAGGCTACCGGTTTTGATGTGGGCATGGATCCTGAAGGAAACGGCTACAGGCGACAGGATAAAACCGATAAGGTTATCCTTAAAAGCGGCGTCATAAAGCTGAAAGCGGAGTAATAATACACTTTGTAATGATCTGCCCCGGCCTCTAACATACTGAAAAAATGAAAAAAACACTGACCCGCCTTACGCTGCTTTCTTTTCTCTTTTCAGCCTTTTGCTTTATTGCGGATGACCTGACCCGCTTTGGAACCACCAGGAAAGATTTTGAAGAGCAGCTTGTTGAACTGGCTGCTCACAGGACGTTTCCCGGCTTTGCACCGTTTGTTACGCAGGAAATACGAAACACCTGCAAGGCCATCCCGGAGAAAGACCGGAAAGGTGCAGCACGACTGGCCGCAGAACTTACCCGTAGCTTTGTTATGTCTCCGGCCTTTAGCTCACTTTATAAGACCAGCCAGAAGCCGGTATTTCTTGATGCTGACAGGAACTCCGCAGAGTGGAAAGAAAAATATAAAAGTGAGCTTACGGCTGAAGCAGAATCGGTCAGATATATGTTGTCGTCCGGAGCTTTGAGTGATCAGATCTTTGAGGCTTATACGGGTATGTTGGAGGGTTTCAAGGCGCAGCTTGAAGCCCCGACCCCTGAGACCACAGACCCCGAATTACTGAAGACCTTCGCAGATATGAAAAATCTTTTACAATCCGAACGTCTTTACCTGGAGAAAGTCATTAAACTAAGACCACTGATGAAGAGTAATCCTCAGGAGTTTGTAAAGCAATGGTCTGAACTTTCGGCTGCACGAAAAATAGACGAAGGAATAAGGTCTGCTGAAGAAACCAACCGCACCAGACTGAAGGAAGCCGATGAACGGAAAAACTTCAAAGACAACATCCGCATACAACTGGAGCAATTTCTTGAGGTTACAAAGGACGTGGATTATGATGCCAGACTTGTAAAACAGGGATGGGGTACAATGGAGTTTGAAAATCCGGAATATGTGTCAAAGCCTATGTTATGGAAACAATGCTTCAGGCTGGGCAAAACGGCAGGAAATGAGTTTCGTGCCTTTGCCACCGAATGGCTGACGGAATTGAGGTAATATCAATACTCAAAAGCCCCGACTTCGCTTTTTACCGTCACTTTTTTCCCGCTGGAGGCTTCCACACGGCCTATGATCTGCGCTTCTATTCCGAATGATGTGGTAATATCAATGACTTGTTTTGCAAACGCTTCCGGCAAATAAATTTCAAGCCGGTGCCCCATGTTAAAGACCTTGTACATTTCCTGCCAGGAGGTGCCGCTTTGCTCCTGAATCAGTCTGAAAAGAGGGGGGATAGTGAAAAGATTATCTTTGATTACATGAAGATCGTCAATAAAATGGAGGACCTTGGTCTGGGCACCTCCGCTGCAGTGCACCATGCCGTGAATTTCGTGCCTGATCTCATCCAGCAGCGCTTTTACTACCGGAGCGTAGGTCCGTGTGGGCGAAAGGATAAGTTTGCCGGCATCTGTTTCCAGCGTATCAGAAATGCGTACTTTGTCAGTCAGCAGCATATGGCCGGAATAGACCAGTGAGCGGTCAATGCCTCCGTCGTAGCTCTCCGGATATTTTTCAGCATAGATTTTCGAGAGCACGTCGTGTCTTGCGGAGGTAAGGCCGTTACTGCCCATGCCGCCGTTATATTCGGTTTCATAGGTGGCTTGCCCGCTTGAGCTCAAGCCTACAATAACGTCACCGGCGCTGATCCTGTCGTTAGAGATTACGTCCGAGCGCTTCATTCGCCCGATGACGGTGGTGTTGACCGTTATGGTTTTGACGAGATCTCCTACATCGGCGGTTTCTCCACCGGTGCTGTAGATTTCCACGCCATTGTCCCTCAGCATCTGCAATACTTCTTCGCTGCCGTTAATAAGGGCAGAGATTACTTCTCCGGGGATCTTATGTTTATTGCGGTCAATGGAAGACGACATCAGGATCGGGCCGGTGGCACCCACGCAAAGCAGGTCGTCAGTGTTCATGATGATCGAGTCCTGTGCAATGCCTTTCCAGACAGAGATATCGCCTGTTTCTTTCCAGTAGAGGTAGGCGAGGGACGTTTTGGTGCCGGCACCGTCAGCATGCATGATATTACAGAAAGCAGGATCACCTCCCAGTGTATCCGGTGAAATCTTACAGAAAGCTTTGGGATAAAGCCCTTTGTCAAGCTTTTCGATGGCTTTGTGCACATCTTCTTTGGAGGCCGAAACCCCTCTTTGCATATAACGGTCCGTCATCAGCATACCTGGTCTTGTTTTCAGCCGCAAAGTTAGTTATATCCTGATAGAAATTAAAGTACAGCTTTCTTTGTTTTTTGTTTCGAATATGCCTTACTTTGATATTCATACTTCTTTAGACCCCAAAAAATATGGCTAATCCTGTTTTTTCTCAAAAGACGCTGGACCGTTACGATTACACCGGGGACAGCAATGTGATGACTGTCAGTGGTACACTCAACAAGGCGGGTATTCTGTTGCTGATCCTTTTTACTTCAGCGGGCCTTTCCTGGAATGCTCTTCTCAGTGGATGGAGTATCGCGCCGGGTATGATTCCTATCGGTTTTATCGGTGGTTTTGCTACCGCCATTATATTGATTTTTAAGAAAGAATGGGCTCCGGCTCTGGCCCCCACTTATGCGATTGTAGAAGGCATGGCGCTGGGAGCACTGTCTGCCCTTTTCGGAACACTCGCCTTTTATGCCGTGAGTCTTACTTTCGGAGTGGTGCTGATCATGTGGATATTGTATCGTACTCAGGTCATCAGGGCTACTGAAAAGTTTGCTTTCTGCGTGACAGCAGCGACCGGGGGTATCGCCGTTTTATATCTTCTTACCTGGATTCTGGGCTTTTTCAATATTTCAGTGCCGTTCATTCATTCATCGGGCTGGTTGGGGATCGGTTTTTCTATAGCTGTGGTGGTGATAGCCTCCCTTAACCTGATTCTCGATTTTAATATGATAGAAGCAGGTGCTGCGCAGAAGGCCCCCAAGTTTATGGAATGGTATGCCTCTTTCGGCCTCCTCGTGACCATCGTCTGGCTTTACCTGGAAATACTCAGATTACTTGCAAAATTAAGAGACTGATAGCTTAGCTCAGAACAGTATTTTTTAAAGAGCTCCCTGCTGGCATGCAGAGAGCTCTTGTTTTTTATTCGCCTTCTGCAGATTCGGTAGCGTACCAGTTGATCTTACCGGAAAAATACATCGTGACACCCAGGATCAGGAACAGACCTATACTGCCGATCAGCAGGGCCGTATCTTCCAGCTGAATGATGAAATAGATAAAACTGTAAAGCAGGGCAGTGACTCCTGTGGTGAGAAACGGCAGCTTCCGGTTTTTGAAAACGCCCGAGGAGTACAGGAATATCATACCAAGCGTGAGGGCTGAGGCAATAGAATAGGCGATATTAAAACCGGTAAACTCTGAAACAGACAGCAACAGCGTGTAAAAAACACAAAGTGCGAGCCCGATCAGTCCATACTGAAAAGGGTGTATCCTTTCTCCGTTCAGCAGTTCACTGAAGAAAAAAGCCAGGAAGGTCATGGAAATAATCAGGATGGCGTATTTGACAGATCTCTCCGTTTTATGGTAATTGTCTGTCGGAGTAAGAAGATTTACCCCGAAGGCCGACTCCGTCCATGCCGGGAGTTCATGTTCTTTGAACTGCGACTGAAAATTCCGGTTCAGATGGAAGGTCTTCCAGTCAGCAGAAAAACCTTTATCATTGATCACGGATTTGTCGGGGAGGAAAGCTCCGAAAAAGCCCGGGTCTTTCCATGGGGATGAAAGATGAAGAGTGGTGGTGTTGCCCAAAGGTAAAACCGAGAGGTTTTCAGAGCCTCTGAAGGTTACGGCAAGATCAAAATCCGGTATACCCTTTGCGGCAGATAAAGTAAACGGCCTGCTTGTCAGAGCACCTCCGATCAGTTCTTTCCGGAATACTATGGGTTTAAAACCTGATTGAAAGTCCCCGGCCTTGATTTCTATTTCATTTTGCAGCCCGCGCAGGTCACTGAGTCCGAAAATCAGAGTGGCTTTATCCCAAAGCACATCCTCAGAGGCAATTCCCAGTGCCGCAATATCCGGTGATTTGAAGGCACCATGGATTCGCAAACCGGACTGATAGACGGCGACTTCAAAAATTCCCCTTTTTCTTTTTTCAGGAAATACCTCACCCGTAATGTGAAGTTTCTCAGGCAAAAAATAAGCGTTTTGGAGCTGCCTGGTCTTAAAGCTTTTCTTTCGCCCGTTTTCCATCGTTACGGTTTGCTCATTTTCGTAATAGGGAATACAAAGTATGGGGCCCGTAATGGTTTGCCGACCTCCCCAGGAAGTACTTATTTCATGGATTACACTCTGTTTTCTAAGCTGCCGCTCATTGACCAGGTTCAGCAGCCAGATCGTTGGAATAAGAAGAACGAAGGTGATAAGGCCAATAACAGCACCTTTGGCCAGTAGTGAACGCCCCCGTCTGAACAGAATACCGGATTGTTTTTGTTCCATAGTTTTGTTTATTTTAAAAGTACTTTTAAATACAAAGTTTAAGGGCAAAAAAATTATTTCGACTTGATCAGTTGCTCAAGCACACTGAGGTGTTCGTCGAAGGCTTTTTTACCGGATACTGTGACGGAATAGGTTGTGTTGGGCTTGCGGCCGACAAATTCCTTCTGCATACTCACATATCCCGCTTCTTCAAGCGTCCGCAAATGAGTGGCCAGGTTGCCGTCAGTCAGATCAAGCAACTCCTTCAGTCCGGTGAAACTGACAGCGTCATTGACCAGCAGAACCGACATAATCCCCAGTCGTACTTTGCTTTCAAAGGCCTTATTGAAGTTTTCAAGAATCATTTTTCGTATTTAAAGTACATCACCGTGCCATAAATTATGTGCAATACCCCGAAACCCAGCGCCCAGAATACCAGTGTGTATCCCAGCAGTATCATTGAGGCAAGCCCGAGGATGATCTGGGAGATACCCAGGTAAAAAACATCTCTTACCGTGTACCTGGAGGCCTGCAGCAGTGCCAGTCCGTAAAACACCAGTGTGGCTGACGGAACGATCCACAGCAGCCCCACGCGCATCAGCAGGATACAGAAAACGCCGCCTGTTATCAGGGGTAGAAAAAGGCTCGAAGCCAGCTTCTTTGAAAGACTGTTCCATACTTTTTCTCCGGTTTTCCTGGCCTTTCTTACTGTGAAATAAACACCGGCAATAATGGCTGCCAGAAGCGTTGCCAGTGCAATAATAACAATATAAGTTTTGAATCCGGCAGGATCGGTATAAGATTGTGCCTCAAAAATACCATTGGGTTCGGTATTGCCGGTAAGCTCCACTTTTTTGCGGTAAACCAGTACTGCGGCGATGATGGCGATGACGCCGGCCGAAACGCCGGATAATCCGCTGAGGGATAGGAATTTGGATGATCTTTCCATTAGTGAACGGATCTCCTTTATATTTTCCAGATGCTCATTCATGATGTCTTAGGGGGTATAGTTTTTTCGGTATCAGATTTTGGGTAAAAAAATTACAGCAGCCACTATCGCTGAAGCGATGGCCAGAAATAACACACCTGCCGCAGCCATATCTTTGATGTCTCTGATGATCTCCCTTTTTTCAGGCGACACAAAATCACAAAGTTTTTCTATAGCGGCATTGAAAGCCTCCCCCGACCACACCAGGCCGGTCATGGTTATAACGGCGATCCATTCCCCGCTGCTGATTCTGAACCAGAATCCGGCGAGGATCACCATAACTGTGAACAGCAGATGAAAACGCGCGTTGTTTTCATACCGGATGAGGCGTCCTATGCCACGAAAGGCAAATTTAAAACTTCGCAGCATTTTCAGGGGCTTCATCAGCTCGCGGTATCAGGTAATAGATGGACAAATATAAACTAATTAGCACGATTGCAAAAACAAAGGTCATTTGCTGGGCAAGCGGATTCCTGATTTCTGTAAGGGCCGTTCTGAAGAGATTACCGGGGTTCGTAAAGAGGTCCCAGCTGTTGAACCGTACAAAGCGGCCAAGGTACAGACCGAAGCCTGATAAGACAAGTGAAAAAAGCATCATGCCCCAGGCCCCTGCCTTACTGAGCAGGCTGTTAAACAGGGAATGCAGAATATAAACAGAATATAAACCTGCTCCCAGGCCGGTGAGTGCCACAAGGAAAATGGCCAGAGAGTCAAACCATAACATATGTTTTTCCAGATGATGCAGATGTATAAGGTCGGTAATAATGTAAGGGGCATTGGGAAGAAACAAAAGCCATATACCCGGTAGTATAAAAACGATCATCGTACCGGCTTTTCGTGAAGTTAATCCTGTTCGAAACTGTAACAACCAGCGGGCAGAAAGAGCCAGCAAAAGAGGTATCCAGGCAAGGCAAAGGTTCCAGGCCAGGAAATAGCCCGCCAGCTGTCCGGTAAGCCTGTACCTGATCAGGCACAACGCCAGGCAGGTCAGCGACAACATGAAAAGGCTTCGTACGGGTTTATCAGTCTGGAGTAGCATAAGTAAATATTAAAAGTACTTTGTATTGCAAAGTTAATGAATGAAATTATTCCTGCAAGAAAAAATCCTGAAAATATGGTGAAAGGGCTGGTGATGTGCAGATATTGAGGAACCATTGCATGATTTTGGCCGGAAATAGGTAGTTTTGCAGGCAGAATAGTCATTTTATGCCAAAAACAAAGAAAGTAAGCGAATCCCTCACCATCATGACCGAGATGGTCATGCCGAATGATACAAATACCCTTGGAAACCTCATGGGGGGTAATCTGATGAGGATGATGGACGTTGTCGGTGCTATATGTGCACAAAAACACTCTAACCGGATTGTGGTAACGGCCTCTGTTGATAATGTTTCTTTTGTCAATTCTATTCCTTTGGGTAATGTGATTACCCTGGAGGCAAAGATTACACGCTCATTCACTTCGTCTATGGAAGTGGTGGTAAGGGTGTTTTCTGAAAACATTCCTGCCGGCCTGAAAATGAATACCAATCAGGCTTTCCTGACTTTTGTGGCGGTAGATCAGAGTGGCCGGCCGATAGAGGTTCCGGTTTCTGTACCGGAAACCCTCGAAGAGATTGAGTTTTATGAAGGAGCACTCAGAAGGCGGCAGCTGCGACTGGTTCTGGCGGGTCGTATGAAACCGGAAGAGGCGACAGAATTAAAAGCAATTTTCGGAATCTGAAAAAAAAGATTTACTTTTGCATCGCATTTGAGGCTCCGTAGTTTAATGGATAGAACGAAGGTTTCCGGTACCTTTGGTAGGGGTTCGATTCCCTTCGGAGCTACTAAAGATCAAAAAAGAGGCACTTTCAGGGTTGCCTCTTTTTTGTTGGCTCTAAATGTCCGTAAAAAAGCATTATACTGTATGTTTCAGGGAGCAAATAATTGTTAAGGAGATTTCACCCTATCCTTAAACCATTTTCAACCGGTTTGTCGGGGCTAAGCAGAGTAACTTCCTTGTCGTTGACAACGCCCAGAATCAGACACTGGCTCTTTATTGCAGCTATTTGTTTCGGCGGGAAATTAATTATGCCTATTACCTGTTTGCCAACCAGCTCATCCGTTTCATAAAGTTTCGTTATCTGAGCCGATGATTTTCTGATGCCGTATTCTCCGAAGTCTACCATTAATAGATAGGCGGGATTTCTCGCTTCCTTAAAAACTTCTGCACTCAGGATGGTTCCTGCCCGCATTTCGATTCTGGAGAAATCATCCCAGTTGATCATTTCTTCTGTTTGTTTCATCATCGGAGAATGTTTTTTATTTGGCTCAAATCTACAAAGTATCTGAGAATTATTGTCTGGCCGGAGAGCTGTTCTGTTCCACCCTTTATAAGTAGGTAAAGATCATCCGGCTCTTTACAGTGATGTGCTGCCGGGTCATCCGTTGAGAAGTTTGTGATCATGTGGTCAGTTTCCGTCAAGGTGTCAGTCGTCAGGTATCTGTAATCTTTATCAAAATCTGAAAAAATAGCGTTATCTTCACACGTATTTATTACAGCATATTATGAACAGAATAAGTTGTCTTCCCCCTCCTGTAAACTGATCATTATTGGATGCAAGGCATGGCGGTTTGCTGAATTTTTTCGGCTGGGTCCATTACACTTTTTATCATATCAGTTTACTCGTTTATAATTCCCTTTTCCGGGACAGACAATCTTTATGAAAAAACCATATTTGATACTGCATACTGCAGTGTTTTTGGCGGGATTCACCGGCATCTTCGGTAAACTCATCTCTTTGAATGAAATTCCCCTTGTCTGGTTCAGAGTATTCTTCTCCGCCATCATTTTATTTGGCGGACTGAAGCTTTTTAATGTCGACAGGTTAAAGTCAGGTAAAGAGGTGATCGGCATTGCCGGGGTGGGGTTATTCATTACGATCCACTGGATATTTTTCTATGCTAGCATCAAGTACTCCAATATTTCCATAGGCGTTGTTTGTTATTGCCTGACCAGTTTTTTTACTGCCCTTTTCGAACCGGTACTGAACAGGAAACGATTCAGTTTGCTCCAATTTTTATTGAGTGCCCTGACATTGTTCGGGATCAGTCTTATTTTTCATTTTGATTCGTCCTACCAGCTTGGCATAGCGCTGGGTGTTATTTCGTCCGCTTTTGCGGCTTTGTACACTATTTATAATGAGCGACTGGTTCGGTATTACGACAGCAAGCTGATCAATTTTTACCAGATGGCAGGCGGCACAGTGGGGTTGGGAGTGTTTTTACCTATGTTTTTTTACTTTTTCCCGAATGAGCACTTCATTCCAAACGGAGCGGACACCCTTTACCTGATAGCACTGGCCTTATTTTGTACTGTAGGGCTGTATCTACTTTTTGCGGAGTCGCTTAAAAAACTATCAGCTTTTACAGTGAATCTGAGCTTCAACCTGGAGCCTATTTATGCTATTATTATGGCCTTCTTGTTTTTCAATGAAGGAAGGGAGGTGAACTTTTCCTTCTATATCGGTTTAGCCTTCGTGATAATTTCAGTTGTTCTCCAATCCGTTGTTTCACTCAGGAAAGCCGGCTAAAGGGACTGGACGGGGTTCCCTTGATCAGGTTTGAGAGCCTTCTTTCCGGATAAATTTATCAGAACAGTTTATCTTCATCAGGACAGCCGCGAACAAGACTAGCGAAATGGTACGCTTCAAAACAGGAAATGACTGCCTTTCCTGCTTTTGTTCTTAAGGTAATTTGTAACTTTCAGAGTGTACATCCCAACAGATCGCCCTATTTTCTGTCGGATCATAACATTCCTTTGTCCGGTTGAATTTCTAATTACTTAAGCCTGAAACATCGTAATTTCCGTATGATTCTGCTTTAAAAATTCCGATTCCTCCGTCTGACGTCTTTTTTATTCCCTCAAGGGTCCTTCGATTCCAGATGTCCAAAAGTATCTTTGCAATTAATAATTAGTCTAAATAAGAAATAGATTAAGCCAACACCCGCAAGCCGGTGGATGATGTTTACTGGTCTGTTTTAAGTAAAATATATCTGTTGATGAAACATTCTTTACTCCTTAGTTATATAATAATTGTATTTCTGTCCTTCCATTCTGCGGCACAAACGAGTACTCCAAAGACGGCGACCATTACCGGCAAAGTGAAAGATGAAAGTGGTGCAGTGGTAAGTTTTGTTACAATCAGGGTTGGTTCTACTTCTATTGCGGCTTTCTCTGAAGAGGATGGGACTTTTCAATTGAAGAATGTACCATACGGGGATCAGGAAATCATAATCACATCCCTGGAAATAAAGTCGAAAACCACAAAATTTCTGGTGAATAAACCCCGTCACGAGTTTAATCCTATTGTAGAAAAAACAGCTCAGGACCTCAAAGAGGTGCAGGTAGTTCACAAAACAGAGAAAAAGAAAATCGAAACACAGGGCTTTGCTGTGGCCGTCATTGAAACAAAAGAGGCTTCCTTAAGAAACCTGACTACAAACGAGCTGCTGGACCGGTCGGTAGGTGTGCGTGTCCGTCAAAACGGAGGTGTGGGATCACGTGTGGAGTACAATCTGAACGGGATGTCGGGAAGTGCCGTGGGGATATTTCTGGATGGAATAGAGATCTCCACATACGGATCTTCTTTTAATCTGAACAACATACCACCGGCAATGATTGAGCGTATAGAAGTGTACAAAGGGGTGTTGCCCTCTCATCTTACCGGCGACTATGTAGGAGGGGCCATCAATGTTGTACTGAAGAAAGACGCCTCACAAAATAATATCACTGCTGCGGCAGCGTACGGGTCTTTCAACACTTTTCAGGGCGACTTGTCCGGCATTTATCGTCATAAGAAAACCGGCTTTACTACCCGTGCGGCCGGATTTTATACCTATACGGATAATAGTTACACCACCTGGGGCAAGTTTTCCAAGTTTGTTCACCCCGACAGAACACTGGAAAGGTTCTATCGGGCCAAGAGGTTCAACAACACGTATGAGTCAGTGGGCGGAAGGTTTGAAGCAGGTTTCACCAATGTTAAATGGGCCGATCAGTTCTTCCTTGGATACAACATTTCAGATACCTACAGCGAAATACCTCACGGAACTACGATGGCCAGGCCATATGTTGGCAGATTCGGAGAATACAAGGCCCATGTAGCCAGCCTTAGCTACAATAAGAATAATTTCCTGGTAAAAGGGATGGCCCTTAATGTCAATGCAGTCAGAAGTTACAGGAGCACCTATGTACAGGATACGGTAGGACAGGTGTACAACTGGGACGGAAAGCCCAGGATGCTCATCCGTAACGGACAGGTCATACCGGTACCGCCAACACCGGGGATGGGCCAGCAGGGGCCCAAGAGTATTGTTCAGATAAACAGGCAAATTACCAATATGCGCTCTAACCTGGGATACACGATCTTCTCCGGTCACAGGGTTTCAATCAATCATAAGCTGGAAACCACCGACAGGGATGACATTGATCTTTTAAATCCTGAGAAAAGAGATATGGCTACCGTAAGCCGTGTTACCAGTAATATTTTGGCCCTGAATTATGAGGCACAGTTTCTGAACGAAAAGCTGAAGACCAACATACTGGGCAAGCTGACTTCCATCAGTACCCTCCAGACGCGTCCTGAGATCGTTCAGCAGGACGGAGGGAATATCATCAATCTGGTTCAAAGCAAGACCGTCAATAAAAACCAGGGGTATGGTGCTACGGTATCCTACAATATAGTTTCCAGGTTGTACATCATAGGCTCTACCCAGAACTCCTACGTAGCCCCTACGGAAAACCAGATGTATGGCGATCCTGAGAATAACATTCTTGAAAACAAACTGTTGATTCCAGAAAAGAATATCAACTATAACCTGGGTTTCAGGCATGGTCCGATTCAGACTGGAAAGCACAAAATTACCCTTTACGCCAATACGTTCTGGAGAAACGGTTTTAACAAAATCTCTCAGCAGGCGGTAGAAAATCAGATCATTCCCGGAAGAGAAAGTGATGCTGATATACAGGTAACAAAATATGTAAATATCGGGAAGACACAGTCAAGGGGATTTGAAGGGGAGGTCATTTATGTTTATGATAACCGTCTGAACGCGCTTTTCAATTTTTCCAAGTTTAATACGCTCTTTAAGCAGGAATTTGATGAAAAGGGTAACCCGCATGATCTGTATAATCTGCAATTGCCTAACGAGCCGTTTTTTACAATGAACGGCAGTGTACAATACCGGATGAACGATAAGTTTCAGAAAAAATCAATATTCAATATCTACTATAATACGGGTTTTGTGGCCCCGTTCCGGACCGTCTGGATGGAATCCGAATGGTTTACAACGCCGACACAGTTTTACCATGACATAGGTGCAAGTTATCGCTTTCCGAACGGAAAGATGGTGGCCAGTCTTGACCTTAAGAATATCCTGAATGCCGAGATGTATGACAATTTCGGTGTCCAGAAGCCCGGCAGAAGCATATCAGTTAAATTAAATTATACCATCAGTAAATTTCTATAATTATATTTCCAATGAAAAAAAATCTGTTAAGTGCAGCCATAGTAAGTATTGCGATGATCGCAGCGGGTTGCAAAGAAGATGAAACCATTCCGGGAGGTGAAGAAACTCCCAGCGCACGCGAATTCATATCACTGACCGCTTCTATTCCCGATGAAGCCGGAACAGCCGGTAACGGAGGAACAATGGCCTATGGTATTACTCATGCCCAGGCGATCGACCCTAACTTTTCTGTCAATATCTATCAGAATGGCTTTGGTCTCAGGTCTGCCCGTACAGCTCGTGTTCAGGCCTCTGAAGACGGTACTGAGCTTTATAATATCCAATATACAGGCGAGGATGGCGGTGTATTCAACAAATACCTTGTAAAGGGAGCAAAAAATTATCAGGATACCGGAAATGAACTGGATTTGTCGGACATCATCGGGACATCTCCCCGCTGGACAAAAGCCGCTGAAAATATTGGTATCGGAGTGCATTTGACGGGAAGCACCACGGTTACAGAAGGAACTGCGCCGAACCATGTGTTCAAATATACCCGCGGTAAGGTGAGGATTGCGATCATTGACCTGAAAAACGCAAGAATACCTAACTCTACCGAGTTTGATTTCCCTTTCCCTACGGAACTGGAGGCACAGGGGTATTCAGTAGGACGTATCGACGTACCTGTTCTGAACCAGTCTCAGACCAAAATTCTGATCGGCTGTAATGTCAGTAAAATAGACCCCGCAAAACTGTCTTACAATGCCAGTGGAGTTCCGACATGGGCGAATGACATTGCTAACAGAACAGTGGGAACCACTACCCTGGTAGTAGATTATCCGTCATTGCAAAACCCTAAACTCATTTATTCAACCGTTTCCAAAACCAACAACCACTCTTACCGTACAATGACTCAGTACGTAGGGTCTGACGGAAATGTATACCAGGCTACGGCTACGGGCGGAAAGGATATTTTGCGTATCAGCAAAAGCAGTGATGATTATGATAATGGGTATCATTTCAATCTTGATGCGGCTCTCGGACTTACAGATACACGCATACAGGCTTTCAGATATATTAAGGATGGTGTCGCTATGGTTCTGTATAACATAGGCGGAAGCGGAGGCTACATTGCGTTGGTAGACCTTAATGCGAAAACAGCCACCAAAATCGCCAGCGATTATGAATCAGGCCTTGACTTTGGTCAGTATCAGAACCTGGCAGTGCATGGTGACTTTATTTATGTTCCGCTTACTCCCACAAGTTTACCTGGCAGACTATATGTGATTAACTGGAAAACGAAAGAAGTCATCAAAGGCGCAAGTTTGACCGGTCAAACCGGATCAAGCTACCTGGGGTCTTATTAAGCTGTCTGAGTTTTGGCTTAGTTACTCTGCCTGACGAAGATCATAGATAGAGAAGAAGAGATACACCGTTTACGAGGTGTGTCTCTTTTTTTTGATCCTTATCGCGATACAAACTGTAAGCCGAATTGCTGATATTGATGTATACTCTTAATTGTAGAAATGGACAATGAGCAGCGGACTGAATCGCTGGAGTGTTTTAAGGCAAAACATCAAAGAAGGATCTTCACAACTTAATTAGCTTCGGTTCTCGCCCTTAAGAAGATATTCTTCCGTCATTGATAATTCGTCATACGTCTTAAAGATGTTCAGCCTTTCATGAAATGAATGATGAGGACTTCGGCCATCAGGAATGCCAAAGCTGCCATGAGGAAGTACTTCCAGAGCGATTTACCGGAGGTATTTTCACGGAATGTATCAATGAAATCTCCGTCAAGAAGATTATCATACACGGTTACATTTTTATAGGCTGAAAAGAGGTCCCTCAGTTCCTCGGTGGAGTAAACATCCATCTTGGATTCTTCATTGTCATGATTCAGGGCGATGATTTTTTCCGTTTTACCATTGATCTGAAGGTCAAAATAGCCTGACTTCATCATTTGATTATCGCTCAGTTCGGCAGCATTCGGCAGCTCCAGATAAAGTGTTTTACCGTTAAGGCGCTGAACCGGTATAATCTCAAAATCGCCACTTTTTAGCTTGTATGTGGCATTTTTAGGGGCATTGGGCATAAAGAAGCTGATGTCCTTATCGCTGAAATTATAAGCGATCTGCTCGGATTTGCTGCTTAATGCGGCCATTTTAAAGAAGGTAGGGACAAAAAAAGCATGTTCAGCAAAATTACCATACAGGCTGGTCAGAGGGGATGCCATCAGGTAAATCTGCCCTCCTCCCGCGGATGTACGGGTCAGAAAAGGCTGGCCGTTTTTAAAGCTGAGTATCTTTTGTCCGACGCCGGACCAGTTGAGCTGAGGTAAAGCCCTGGGAAGGCTGACGATGCTGTTGAAACTCCCCCGCTCAAAAACGTCAGAATAAAAGGGTGATGCTTTATCCGGTTCGGCAATTTCAACAAATGTTTTAGGGTCCGGTATGTTTTTACTGTAGGAAAGCCCCTGAATTCCGAAAGGGGTCAGTAAACTGCTCAATGCGGTAACATCCGGACTTTCTGAGGGACTTATAAACACGCTTCCGCCTTCCTGGATAAATTTTTCCAGTCCTGATCTTACCGCACCGTCGAGCTCAGCGACACCTTCCAGAAGGATCAGGTCTGCATTCTGAAACTGACCGGGATCAACATTACTGATACTGTACGCCTTGTAATTGAAAAGGCTGTCGTTATGATACATTTTACCAACATAATCAGCAGCACTTCTTTGCTGATAAAGATGGAGGATATTGACTGACGGTGAGGCATTCAGCACAAAGTAATATTCATTATCAAACACCACCGGCTGATCATCGAATGAAACTCTGCCTTTGTGGAAACCTTTGTCTCTGACCGTAAAATTAAAAGAAGCTGTGGCGGCACTGTTCGGAGGAATGTTGACAGAAGAGGTTGAAGCCTGAGTGTCGTCAAGAAAGAGTTTAAGGGGAAGTTTTTCGACAGCTTTTGCCCCTGAATTAAAGACTTTTACCTGCAGGACGTTGTTCTGCATTTCTCGTATCATAGGTGAAGACAGCCATACCGAGTCCACAAAAACATTTTTGGAGGCGCTACCCCTGACCGGGACAACAAAAATCCGGTTTACGGAGTCCATAGGAATCTGCCTGAGGTCACCGGCAGTGCTTTTCTGAAAATCGGAGAACCAGAAGAAGTGATTACCGGCACCCGGATTATGTTTTTGAGCCAGGTTGTATTGTCTCTTGTAGATTTGCTCAAAGGTTCTGGGGGATCCGGCAAAATCCAGTGTGGTAAGCCGGTCTTTTATTTTTGCGGCATTTACGGTAAACTGTTCATCGCCCGAAAAGTCGTTTGTGATCAGCTGAATGTTGGAAGCCGTACGGAACACCGACAGAAGTTCGTCAATCCGGATAACCGCCAGATCAAGGAATCTTTTGTTTTGTGTAGTATTCTGCATGCTCAGTGAATTGTCGAGATAGAGGCTGTTTACCCCGCCCGCCTGCACGGTCCCTGCTGATTTATTGCGGATAAACGGCTGTGCAAATGCCAGAACAAGGCAGATGATAAACAATATTCTGGAAATCAGGGTCAAAAGATGCTTTAATCTCCTGAAAGATGAGGTGCGCGTTTCCACAGTACGCAGAAAGGCCACATTGGAAAAGAATATCTTCCTGGTTTTCCGGAAATTGAACAAGTGAACAATGACCGGAATACTTACCGCCAGAAGGCCCCATAACATACCAGGAAATAAAAACTGCATATCAGAAATTGTCTTTTTAATAACCGGCTGGCAAGGCTCCGGAATAGGTTTATTTTTTCATATAATCTCCTCTGGAAAAAGATTTTTCAATCAGGCAATACAGGAGTATAAAAAAATAACGACTGCCCATTTCCTTTATTTTCAGTTTAGACTCTCCGTATTTTCTGTTGGTCCAGCTGTTTGGCACTACCCTGTAAGAATATCCCCTCACAATGGCTTTCAGAGGGAGCTCAATAGTGAGATTAAAGTGTGGGGAAAGGAATGGCTGAATTCCTTCAATGGTTTCCTTTTTGTATAGTTTAAACGCATTGGTGGTATCGTTGTATTTGATACCCATCAATACTTTGATGATGAAATTGGCAATGCGGTTAATGATACGTTTATGAGAGGGGTAGTCAATCACTTTCCCGCCTTTGATCCAGCGACTTCCGAACACAGCATCAACACCGGTTGATTGCATCGTTTCATAGTATTTCACCAGGTCTTCCGGATCATCTGACATGTCAGCCATAAAGACGGCCACACAGTCTCCGGAAAAGCGCTCAAGCCCGTATCTTACAGCGTATCCGAATCCGTTAGGACCGGGGTTGGTCTCGAAAGTCAGGGTCGGAATCTCTTTCCGCAGAGACGTCAGGACTTCCAAGGTATTGTCTTTGGAATTATCATTGGTCACCCATATTTCGTGTTCGATCCCGTAATGACTCAAAGTACGATACAGGGTCCTGATCGTTTCAGGGATAGATTCTTCCTCGTTATAGGCTGGTATAACCACACTTAGTTTCATTTCGCAAATTTCAGCATATAAATCGGTCTTGCCAAAAAGTATTTAGGAAGAGTATAGAAAATGCAATGCGTATATGTAAGTAGATAAGTTGGCGACTTCATGATTATTTTATGAAAAATTAACAGCAAGTAAACGGGAAAAGTGGAAACTCTTTTTGTATAAACTCCAAAAACGAATAAAAAATATAATTATTGCAATTCGGCATGTAATTAAAGCAATATTTTCTCTTCATTTTGGTCGACTCTTTTGGGCAACTGCTTTAAAATAAGTTAACTTGGTTACGAAAATAAATTATCAATAAACTAAAATCTCTTCATTATGATGAAAGCTAGACTACTACTAGTAGCTATCAGCTTTTTGTTGTGTCTGGACTCCTGGGCGCAATCGAAAAGTATCACAGGGAAGGTGACATCATCGGTGGACGGTTCCGGTCTGCCAGGTGTCAGCGTGTCTATCAAAGGTTCTACCAAGGGTACTACCACTGATGTTAACGGTACTTACAAAATTGACGGTGTAAGTGCTAACAATACATTGGTGTTTAGTTTCATTGGTTTTTCTACAAAAGAAATTTCTGTAGGAACACAGAGCATAATCGATGCCACTCTTAATGAGAACAGTCAGGAACTGAGCGAAGTAATTGTTATCGGTTACGGAACGACTTCCAACATTAAGAAGACAGGTTCGGTTACCACAGTAAAGGGAGAGCAGGTTGAAAACACCCCTTTTACTTCTGTTGACAAGGCACTTCAGGGTAGGGTTGCTGGTCTTCAGTCGCTCGGTGGTTCCGGTCAGCCAGGTTCTGTTCAGAACATCAGGATTCGTGGTATCGGTTCGATGACCGCCGGTGCAGATCCCCTGTATGTAGTGGACGGTGTACCTATCAACTCGGGTGATCTTACCAGAGGTACTACAACAGCGAATGCACTTGCGGGTATCAACCCTAATGATATTGAAAGCGTGTCTGTCCTTAAAGATGCGGCTTCTTCTTCTATCTATGGTTCACGTGCTGCGAACGGTGTAATCCTTATCACTACCAAAAAAGGTAAATCAGGTAAGACCCGCCTCCGTTTTGATACAGAGGTAGGTACTTCTTCTGTAGGTTATATGAGTGATGCCAACAGGCCTCTTAATACTGCTGAATGGCGTGAACTTACTGCCGAAGGTCTTGTAAATGCAGGACGTGCGGCTGACATGACAGCAGCGTTGGCTACGGTGGATGCCAGCTTCAGAACCAACACCGGTGTGGATACCGACTGGCTTGATGAAGTAACCAGAACCGGTACACAACAGCAGTATAACCTTTCTGCCAGTGGTGGAAATGATAAGACACAGTTCTATATCTCCGGAGGGTACTTCAAACAAGAGGGTACAGTAATCGCTTCTATGTTTGACCGTTACACCGGTAACCTGAACCTTACCAATAAGGCTACAGACAAGCTTACCATCAAAACTAACCTGATGCTTTCGGCTACGGGTCAGAAAGGTCCGGGGAACGGTGGTTTGTTTGCCAACCCTGTCTTGGCTACGTACTTTTTGCTGCCTTCTTACGCGGTAAGAAACGCAGATGGTACAACCAACATCGCCGGTCCCGATTTCCCTGCCGGTGGTTTGTACAACCCGGTAGCGATTGCCGAAATGGACAAGAGAAAGACCGCCGGTCTCAAAGGTTTGTCAACCATTGCAGTTGAATACCAGTTGCTGAAAGACCTTAAACTTTCTACCAAGGTCGGTCTGGATTACAATACCTATGAAGAGGATATCTACAATAACCCGTTCTATGGTGATGGTAGAAATGACGCCGGACGTTCTTCAAGATTGTATACCCGTTATTTTAACTGGGTTTGGACTAACCTTGCCGAGTATGTATGGGATGTGAATAAGAATGATGACTATGTTCTGAATCTTACTGCCGGTTATGAAGCACAGAAATCTATGCAACATTTCCAGAACTCTGTAGCTTACGGTCTGCCAGGAAACCTGAGCATTACCGTTCCTTCTGCGGGTTCTGTTTATAACTCTGCGATCGGTTCGAACAGTGATTATACTTTTGCTTCGGCGCTTGCCCTTGCCAATTTTGCGGTTAAGAACAAATATATTCTTTCCGGTAGCTTCCGTAGAGATGGTTCTTCAAGATTTGGTGTGAACAACAGATTCGGTAATTTCTGGTCTGTAGGTGGTGCATGGAACCTGGAGAAGGAAGAATTCATGAAGGAGCTTACCTGGCTGAACAACCTTAAGTTGCGTGCTTCTTACGGTCTGAACGGTAACGCAGCCATCGGGAACTACGACTGGATGCCGACTTATGCTTATGGTGTAACTTATAACTATCTGGGTGCTACCGGTAGTGGTCCTGATGCGGTAGGAAACGTGAATCTTACCTGGGAAACCAACAAGCCTCTGGATATAGGTTTTGATGCAACCTTGCTTAACAAGCGTCTGAACGTTACCGTTGAATGGTACAAGAGAATTACTACCAACCTGCTTCTGAACGAGCCATTGTCAAGAACATCAGGTTTTACGTCTTTCAAAAATAACGTAGGTTCACTGGAGAACAAAGGTATTGAAATTACACTTTCAGGTACTCCGCTGATCGTGGGAGACTTTACCTGGGATGCCAGCTTCAACGTTTCTTTCAACAGGAACAAGATTCTTTCACTTGTGAATAATGCCGATCAGGTGGATGGAGCATTTGTGAGAAGAGTAGGAGAAGATTACCAGTCTTACTGGGTAAGACAGTGGGCTGGTGTGAATCCTCAGACCGGCGCCCCTCAGTGGTATGTGGATGAAACCAGATCAGAGATCACCGAGACCTATAACTCTGCAAAGCAGGTTATCTTCGGATCCGCTACTCCGAGAGCTTTCGGTAGCTTCGGTTCTACTTTTGCCTACAAAGGCCTCAGCCTGGACTTCCTGCTGTACTATAACTTTGGGAATGTGATCCGTGACAACTGGGCTAACTATACTCAGAGCGACGGGTACAATGCAACCTTCAACAGGGTAGCTTCCCAGCTGGCAAGATGGCAGAAACCTGGTGATATCACCAATGTTCCCAAGTATGTTTACGGGGGTGCTGCTGCCTCTAACTCATTTTCTACAAGGTATCTTTATGAAGGAGACTACATCCGTTTGAGAGACATCACTTTTGGTTATACGGTTCCTTCCAAGTGGGTATCTAAGGCAAACCTTTCCAATGTGAAACTTTACGTAAGAGGGGCTAACCTCTGGACTTGGGTGAAGGATAAAAACCTGCCATATGATCCTGAAACCTACATCAACAGTTCAACAAACCTGGATATTTACATTCCTAAAACCTTTACAGGTGGTTTGCAAATAGGTTTTTAATCAACAAACTCCAAAAGAAAAATCATGAAAAGACTAAATAAAGCTATCATATTAACGGGAGTCCTTGTTACGGGAATGTTTTCTTCTTGTAAGGATTCTTTCCTTGACCTTCAGCCTTATACTCAGGTTTCGAATGAGGCGGCTGTGGCAACGGAAGCTGACCTGCTTGTAGCACTCAGAGGTAACTACGCCATGCTGAGAAATGCCAACCTTTTTGGTCGTACTATCCCTGTTATCGGTGATCTCGGTGCTGACAACGTGTATATCTCTTCCCGAAACTCCGGTCGTTATTTTGCGTTTGATCAATACGTGATCACAACCGCCAGTGCAGATTACGAGGGCTTCTGGAATAATGCCTACACCGGTATTCTGAGAGCCAATAATATCATCAACTCCAAGCTTGCTGATAATGCCAACGTAGGCCAGCTGAAAGGAGAGGCTCACGCGATCAGAGCGTTGCTGTATTTCAGCCTGGTGCGTAGTTTTGCTAAGGAAGGAGAAGGTGTCCCGTTGGTCCTGGCGTATGATCCGACTCTTAAGCCTTCACGTAACACAGTTACTGAGGTGTATACTCAAATCCTGTCGGATCTTGACAAGGCGTATACATTAATGACAGTTTATAACGGCTCGGCTCGTTTCTCAAAATATGCTGCTCGCGCTCTGGCTGCCAAAGTGAATCTCTACAAAGGAGATTATGCTCAGGCACTTACTTTTGCCAAAGACGTGATTGATAACAGTGGCTTTACGCTTCTGCCGTCGACTAAGGTATTGTCTTACTGGGCATCGCCTGCTTCGAATGCTTCTACTGTAAAAGAGGAAACCCTGTTCGAGGTATCAGCGGATGCAACATTAAATGCGGGAACGGATGAACTGGGTTATATCTATAACCAGGCCGGTTATGGTGACCTGCTCGTTAATGAGGAACTGTACAAACTTTACAGTGATACTGACGTAAGAAAAGGTCTGGTGGTTGTAGGTTCAAGAGCTCAGGCAGAAAACCCTGCCCTGATCGTCAACAAATATCAGAACGTAGCAGGTGACAGAGATGACAAGAAGGTACTTCGTGTGTCTGATGTTTATCTGATCGCCGCAGAAGCTTCTGCAAGGACCAATAATGAAGCAGCCGCTCTTACTTATCTGAATACGGTGGTAACGCAGAGAGATAAATCGATTGTTTATGCTTCTGCCGGAGCCGCTCTGATCGAGGATATCATCCTGGAGAGAAGAAAAGAACTGGCTTTTGAGGGAGACAGGTATTATGACCTGACCCGTCTGAAAAGAGATATCGTGCGCGTGGGAGGTAATTATAAGGTAAAAGAGATTCCTTATACCAATAACTTCCGTATCGGGCCGATCCCTCAGTCTGAGAGAAATGCCAACCCGAATATTTCTCAGAATCCCGGTTATTAATTTTTAGGTATAGAAAAGCCCGGCTTAAATTTTATTGAGCCGGGCTTTTTAGTTTAATTGCATTTCAATACTTCCTTTAAAATATCAACGTTAATCAATCGGCTAACTTAACCAAATGCATCTCTATGAAGTCTAAAATATTTTTTATTTGTTGTGTAATACTGACACTTTCAGGAGCATCTGTCAGTGCGCAGTTGATGCAAGATGTAAGCGGAAGGCCCATCATGTCCAGAAAATATGTGGATGTGGAAGGGTCTCCTTATCTTTTTGAGGAATGGCTGAAAGGGGAAGTGATTGCCAACGGAACGGTTTATAAAGACATTGATCTTAAATTTGATCAGGTAGAAGGGCGGGTTTTCTTTAAAAACACCAAAGGAGATGAACTGGATTTTATTCATTCAATAGAGTCATTCAGGATAAACACCCCGGTTGGATTGAGAAGCTTCAGCCGTTTTCCCCAGGTCAGAGATGACCATGATAATCCCTTTTTTGAGGCGCTTTCTGAGGGCGATAAAGCTACGTTGCTGAAAAAGTCGTCCAAAAGTATACGCGAGACCAAGGCATTTAATTCAGCGACAACTACGAGAAGCTTTTATGATGTCGTAAATTATTATGTTCTGAAAAAGGACGGCAGCTTTGTGAAGGTAAGAAAGGATAAAAAATCTTTAATCGGAGCGTTGTCAGATAAATCAGCCGAACTGGAGGCCTATGTAAAGGAGCATAAGGTGAACTTTAAAGAAGACAACCAGATGGGGGCGCTGGTAAGCTACTATAACACTTTGTAAAAAGAGGAATCTTTGGGTATAAAAAAGGCCGTCCGGTATAAGGGCGGCCTTTTCTGTGGGTTATTAAACACGCTTGCTGATATTGTCGTACATCTGTACCAGCGTGGTTTTAAGATCATATTTCCAGTCCCAGTCCGGGTAGTGAGCTTTAAACCTTGAAAGATCAGAAATATACCAGATATGATCACCTATCCTGTTGGTTTCAGAATAGCTGTAGTTCATTTTATTACCGGTTATTTCTTCACAAAGCCGGATGCCTTCCACCATGGAAACGTTGGAAAACCTGCCGCCTCCGGCATTATAAACTTCACCGCTGCGCGGATTCTGATAGAAATGCCAGAACATATTGACGAGATCCCAGGAGTGAATATTGTCACGGACCTGTTTTCCGTTATAACCAAATATGGTATAATGGCTGCCGGTTATGGCGCACTTCATCAGATAGGCCAGGAAGCCGTGTAACTGTGCACCTGAATGATTGGGTCCGGTCAGACATCCACCTCTGAAAACGCCGGTCTTCATACCGAAATACCTGCCGTATTCCTGTACCAGGACATCAGCAGCTACTTTCGAAGCTCCGAAAAGAGAGTGTTTGGTATGGTCAATGCTCATGAGTTCATCAATACCATTGACAAAATAAGGATGGTCTTCAGCAATCTCCCAACGGGTCTCTTTTTCCACAAGCGGAAGGAAGTTCGGGTTGTCGCCGTAAACTTTGTTGGTCGAGGTGAATATGAAGACGGCTTCAGGGCAATATTTACGGGTCATTTCAAGCATTACCAACGTTCCGTTGGCATTTACCGTAAAGTCCGTAAAAGGCTCTCTTGCCGCCCAGTCATGGCTGGGTTGAGCGGCGGTATGAATTACCAGTTGGATATCACTGCCATATTCAGCGAAGATGGCAGAAATTTCTTCTTCTGACCGGATATCGGCTTTATAATGTCTGTAGTTCGGATGAGCTTCTTCAATTCGGTTCTTATTCCAGCTGGTGGAGGCTTCTGCTCCGAAAAAGTACTGACGGAGGTCGTTGTCAATACCTATAATAAGATCAAATTCAGGAGAGAGAAAGGCGACGGATTCGCTGCCGATCAGTCCTGCCGACCCTGTTACTAAGGCAATTTTCATATAAGATATTGGATTAAATTAAAAAGCAATCTATCAGAGGGATGGCCTCATGATAAATTGCTCAGGAATTTCGTGATTGTTTCAGACGCCCTGTTTGCCGTAAAGTTTTTCACGGATAGCATTGGCTCTGACCTCAAGTTCCGGGTTGGCGGTATATTGTACTTTAAGTTGGCGGGCGGTAGAGTCCGGATGAACACCGTAAACCCACTCACTGCCTTCTCTTACATCTTTTTGCTCTATATGGTTATTTTTCTGGTAAGTGCACGAAGCCATTCCGAAAGTAACAAGAGCAAGGAATATAATAGCGCTATTCTTTTTCATTTATTACGACTGTCTATAAATTTGTACAAAAATAAGATCAGCAATCGAAACACCAAAATATATCCTGATTAAAACTTTATTTTGGAACGATTATAACCTTTCAGAGGATGAAATATGATGTCGTGGTAATTGGCGGAGGGATCGTGGGACTGGCCACGGCTCTTCGACTGAAACAACAGAGGCCTGCGCTCAGGCTTGTGGTTATTGAAAAAGAAGATCATCTCGCGGCCCACCAGACCGGTCATAACAGCGGAGTGATTCATTCAGGCCTCTATTATAAACCGGGAAGCCTTAAAGCGGTAAACTGTATCAACGGATACCAGAGGCTGATCAGATTCTGTGAAGAAGAGGGTATCCCTTATGATCTCTGTGGAAAAATTGTGGTGGCCACACGAAAAGAGCAGCTTCCGTTGTTGGAAAACCTCTATAAAAGAGGGATTGAGAACGGACTGGAGGGTTTAAAAAAGCTCAGTGGTGAAGAAATGCGGGAAATAGAACCCCATGTCGCCGGACTGGAAGGGATTAAAGTGCCACAGACCGGGATTATTGATTACAAGACCGTAGCTGAAAAGTATGCGGACAAAATCAGAGAACTCGACGGAGAAATCCGCACGGGAGAAAAAGTAAGTTCGGTTTCGGAACTGAACGGAACATCAACGGTGGTTACCGGTAAAGGGAGTTACGACACCCGCCTGGTGATCAATTGTGCCGGATTATACTCCGATAAGGTGGCTCAGATGACTGAAAATGAGAAGATACGACTTAGGATCATTCCTTTCCGGGGAGAATATTATGAGCTGAAGCCAGAGAAGCAATACCTTGTCAAACACCTTATTTATCCTGTGCCGGATCCGAATTTTCCGTTTCTGGGAGTACACTTTACCCGTATGATCGGAGGCGGAGTGGAGGCTGGTCCCAATGCGGTACTGGCTTTCAGAAGAGAAGGGTACCGTAAATCAGATATCGATTTTGGGGAGTTCTCAGAAACATTGGCATGGCCCGGATTCAGAAAAGTGGCTTCTAAATACTGGAAAACCGGAATGGGTGAATTTTACAGATCATTCTCCAAATCAGCTTTTACGAAGGCTTTGCAGGAACTGATTCCCGAGATCCGGAAAAGTGACCTCATGCCAGGTAATGCCGGTGTAAGAGCGCAGTCATGCGATTATGACGGAGGGCTTCTGGATGATTTCTCGATCTTGGAGAACGCCCAGGCCATCAATGTCTGCAATGCCCCGTCGCCGGCGGCCACTTCTTCGCTGTCCATCGGCAGTACGGTAGCAGACCTGGCCCTGAAGCGGATCTGAATGTTCGTTTTTACACTACTTATGGTATATATTTGTCCCGAAGTTGTAGATTTGTAAATTGAAATGAGAATGTAAACCAACCCTGCAGGGATGTCGGCGCAAAGCATAATTTTTCTTAATCTCTTTTTCTACCTTTTGGGATTTCTGATCTTATTTGGCTTTAAGTCCTATATTCTCAATCAGTTTGCCGGCTGGCTGTCTCTGGTCATTAATATTCTGGGGGTATTATTTGCATTGAGCCTTATGAATGATGCGGGCGCGGAACGTGTCATTGCCACTCCCTGGATGACGCTCGGAGCCACCGTAATTTCCTTTGAGGTACTTCTGAATGACCAGACTGTTTTCATGTATCTGCTGGTACAGCTTATTGCATTCTTTGTACAGTTGTTTTCTACCAAATACCTCGCCGGAGACAAGGCTATTTCCCGTTATTTCGCCTATATCAATCTTTTTGTGCTGGCTATGCTGGGGGTAGTAATCGCAGGCAATCTCTTTCAACTGTATTTTTTCTGGGAATTGGTGGGCTTTTGTTCGTATCTGCTGATCGGTTTCTGGTATCAGAAAGCCGGCCCTGTCAATGCTTCATTGAAAGCCTTTCTTATGAACAGGATCGGTGACGCAGGACTCCTGATCGGTATTTTCATGATCTATTTCCTGTTCGAGACATTCGGATTTACGGAATTGAAAGAAAAGCTGGCTTCCGGTGATAAACTGAATACTTTCGGAGGCTTTCATCCTCATGACCTCCTTACAGCGGCCGGTCTTCTGCTATTTTGCGGAGCCATTGCCAAGTCAGCGCAGTTTCCGCTGCAGGTCTGGTTACCCGATGCCATGGAAGGACCAACGCCTGCTTCAGCACTCATCCATGCTGCTACCATGGTAGCGGCCGGTGTATTCATGCTGGCCAGAGTGGCGCCGGTACTGACCAACGAGGCTGGTTTCGTCATCGCGGTGACCGGCAGTGTAACCAGCCTTATAGCTGCTTTTTCAGCCGTTTTTCAATATGACATCAAAAAAGTGCTGGCTTACTCGACCATTTCTCAATTAGGATTTATGGTAGCGGGGATCGGCGTCGGAGCAGTGGGGGCATCTCTTTTTCATATGACCACCCATGCCTTTTTCAAGGCGGGGCTGTTTCTGAGTGCGGGAGCAGTGATACACCATCTTCACCACCAGCAGGACATGCGTAAAATGGGCAACCTGCAGGATGACCTCGATGTGGTTTTTTATGGCTACGCCATTTGTGCAGCTTCGCTGGCCGGTCTGCCTTTGTTTTCCGGGTTTTTATCCAAAGACGCACTTTTGATTTCGGCTTTCGCCTATGCCGAAGCCAACCACTTTTCGTATTATACCATTGTTCCTGTGTTGCTGATGCTTAGTTCAGCGCTTACGGCTTATTATATTATGCGACAGTTTGTGATGGTCTTTCTGGATCGGCAGAGCAATCCCATCGAAGAAACCTATCATGATATTCTGAGTGGCCTTGAGGCCGTTAAAAAATCTTTCAGTGATCTGCTGACTGCAGAGAATGATGTCCAGGCGGATGAGAAAATTGTCGGCTTCTTTCAGAAACTCGGAGTTTTTGAAATTGCTGTTCTTTTTATGGCGGTGGCTTCGATGTGGTTTGCTTATTCCGCCACCCCTTTCTCTTTTGAGAAAGTTTGGTTTATAGAGAATTTCGGACAGGTCACTTCCGGAGCGCACTGGATTCCCTGGGCTGTGCTGGGTATTGCTCTTGTCAGCATGATGGCTTCTTTTTTCGCCACGCAGAGTGAGATAAGGAGTTTTTATGTAAAAGAGAAAGAGGGACGGCCGTCTTCTTTTTTCAGAAGAGTCGGATTCCATCATTTCTATCTGGATTATTTTTATATGAAGTATATCCGGACGATTTTTACGGGCAGGCAACTTTCAGATTCTCCCGGCGGCCTGCCTGCCGCAGTCTACCGCGCAGACAGGTTGTGGGTAGAAGGACTGGTCAGGCAGATCTGTGCCGGGGTGCTTTTTATTTCTTCTGTTTCCGAAAAGATTGAACGTTTTATAATAGATAGTTTCGTAAATGGTTTATCCAGAGTTGTACAGGTTTCAGGCGATTACAGCCGGAGGTTGCAGGGCGGGCAGATGCAGTTGTATCTGTTGACGCTGATGTCGGTTCTTGTGCTGATCCTTATACTCGGAATCCTATTGGTGTTGATATGATAAATACAGGCCAGCTTTCTTCCCTCGTATTTCTGCCGCTTATTGGTGCGGCTCTGATACTTCTTTTACCGGAAGTTTATAAGGCATCCTTTAAATGGATCAACCTGGTATGTAATATCCTGAACCTGATCAGTGTTCTGACGCTTTATGGTTCTTTCGACAGGACGGAGGCCTCTTATCAGTTTGTTGAGCATTACGAATGGATCAGACTGGATCTCGGAAGGAGCGGTGTTATTTCCATTGATTATGTGTTGGGGATAGACGGTATCAGCCTCCCTATGGTCGTGCTTTCGGGTATAATCATGGTGATCGGCGCTATTTCTTCTTTTTCGATTGTCCGTCGTCCTAAATCCTATTACAGTATGTTTTTGCTCCTGGCCGCCACAGTAATGGGTTGTTTTATGGCGCTTGATTTTTTCCTTTTTTTCCTCTTCTTCGAATTTATGTTACTTCCCATGTATTTTCTTATCGGGATCTGGGGAGGAGAGAACCGGGAATACGCTTCTCTTAAGTTTATCATATATACCTTGGCAGGCTCTGTCCTTATTCTGGTGGTGATGATTGCCATGGGTATGTCCTATACCGATCTCTTTTTCAGCAAGGAGTATCAGAAAACCGTTCATACTTTTGATTTCAGGCAGTTGAAAGACAGCACCAGTATTCTGAAAGATTCGTTCCTGAGTATCGATAAGCCCTGGAATATTCTTGGAGTGCCGGCAAGGGAAATGATGTTTCTGCTGCTTTTTATCGGCTTTGGTATCAAGCTGCCCATGGTGCCGTTTCATACCTGGCTCCCGGATGCTCACGTAGAAGCACCCACCGCCATTTCAGTGGTGCTGGCGGGGGTATTACTGAAAATCGGAGGGTATGGGCTGATCCGTATTGCTTATGGATTTTTCCCTGACATAGCGCCTGATTTCAGTCTGTGGGTAGCAGGCGCCGGGGTGTTGTCTATCCTTTACGGGGCCCTGAACGCCCTGGCCCAGACTGACCTCAAGAAGCTGATTGCCTATTCATCCATATCTCATATGGGTTTTGTGCTGCTGGGTATTGCTGCTCTTAACGGAGAAGGCCTCGGAGGAGCCATTTATCAGATGTTCAGCCATGGGATTCTTTCGGCAATGCTGTTCCTCAGTGTGGGGGTGCTCTATGATCAGACCCATGACCGGACCATTGCCAGCTACAGGGGCCTGGCCAAAAAGATGCCTTTCTATACAGTAGCGGTATCTATAGCCTTTTTCGGTTCGCTCGGATTACCTTCTTTATCCGGTTTTATCGGTGAGTTTTTCAGCCTTCTGGGGGCATTTACCACCGGTCTTCTGCCCAAATGGCTGCCCATACTCGGGGTGCTGGGTATCGTGCTTTCGGCAGTATATCTGCTGTGGACTTTTCAGAAGATGTTTTTCGGTGAATTCCAGGTAAGTGATACTATTGACAGCACAAAAATAAGGGATATGGACAGACGAGAAATCCTGATGATGGCCATACTGGGAATCCTGGCTTTTGTCTTTGGTATTTTCCCGAACCTTGTTTTTGATATTTCCAGTCACACCATACAGGAATTCCTGATCCGCCGGTAATGAGTAAGTATTTGAAACATATCATTGAAAGTACAGGGACCATCCTGCCCGAAATTGTGCTGGCAGCCGGAATATTGCTGTTGACTCTGATCGTGTCCCTGACCGGTAAATCGACGGTAAGGACCAGGTACAAGAGGTATTATTTCTTTTCATTTGCGCTTGTTATTCTTTATTACAGTGTCAGCAGGATGCATTACGAGGTTTTGTTCGCGCAAAGTGAGTCGGTCAGTGTTTTCGGTAATACATTGTTTCTGGACAGATACGGCCTTTATTTCAGGTATCTGATACAGCTGTCTGCATTTATTTTTCTGCTGCACGGTCTGGTTTTCAGATACCGGTACGATGGAGAATACTTCATCCTGATCTTTCTGGTGGTTTTCGGGCTGGCGGTTATGACCATGACCACCCATTTTCTGAGTATGTATGTGGGCATCGAGCTGGTTTCCATTTCGTCTTACCTTCTTGTGAGTCTTTCCAGGGAAAAACAAAACTTTGAGGCCGGAATCAAATACCTTATTTTCGGTGCGGCAAGTTCGGCGATCATGCTGTACGGTGTATCGCTTTTCTATGGCATTTCCCATACCCTGAACTTCAGAGACCCGGCTTTTGTCAATGCTCTCCAGTTTAATCCTGACTGGGCTGTCCAGGTGCTGGCCTTTCTGGTTATGGGAGGCTTGCTCTTTAAAATGGCGGCAGCCCCGTTTCATATCTGGGCTCCGGATATTTATGAGGCTACGCCTGCTCCGGTTATTTCATTTTTATCTTTTGCTCCCAAGGCTGCGGCCTTGTTGCTCGTGTTCCGGTTTATCTCAGCGGTTAAAACAGACCTGACCATTTTGCTGGCGATGGTGATTATTTTGTCGCTGACCATCGGAAACTTTTCGGCACTGTGGCAGAAAGATTCAAAACGGATGCTTGGCTATTCAGGTATTGCCCATGCCGGGTTTATGCTGGCCGGCGTACTCATTTCCGGACCTGATAATTTCTATGCGGCCTGTTTCTACACGGCGGCCTACCTGCCGGTTACGATGGGAGCCTTTTTCCTGCTGGACGCTTTCAGAAAACAGGCCGGGTCTTATCTGATAGAAGATTTCAGAGGTTTGGGTCAGCATAATATTGTTTTGGGTATCAATGCCATCATCCTGATGCTTGCACTGACCGGGCTGCCTCCTACCATTGGCTTTACGGCTAAGCTGCTGGTGTTTGGTACGGTTGCCGGTGGGCTTACCTCTGATAGTGCCGGCATCGCTTTTCTGGTGCTGCTCTTCGGATTGCTGAATACTGCCGTGTCAATTTATTATTATCTGAAAATACCTTATGTAGCGGTGGTCAGGAGCCGGTATAAAACCCATATGATTGCCTATCTGCCTTTTTATATCCTGATCCTCCTTTCGGTATTCAGTATCAGTACTATTTTGCTTTTCATCAGCCCGTCTTATCTTACCGACTTTATCCCGCGGCAATGACCATATTCAGTGGCTCATTCTTCTGTATTCTTTCGGGCTGATGGTCATAAACTTCCTGAATTGCCTGTTGAAATTGGAAAGATTCCTGAAGCCCGATTCAAAACAGATTTCTATAATGCTGAGATCTGTCTCCAGCAGCAGTTTACAGGCATGGGCGATCCGGATTTCATTAACAAAGTCAACGAATGTTTTCTGTGTACGGGCCTTAAAATAACGGCAGAAAGCGGGCTCTGTCAGGTTTGTCAGTCTGGCGATTTCCTGCAGGCTGATATCGGTGCGGAATTTCTTAAGCACATAATCAAAAACGATGTTCATCCGATCGGCGTCTTTGAGGCTGCTGCCGGTCATATCCATGCCCGAGAGTACCTTATATTCTCTTGTACCGGCCATGAGGCTAAGGATCCGGATCAGCCCTGTGAGTCTGCCTATACCATCGGCATTGAGCAGCTGACAGATTTCATGCCTGAGCGTTTCTCTGACTTCACCTGAAAATTCAATGCCATAAGCTGAGCGCTGAAGTAGTTTTTTTATGTCTGTCATTTCCGGCAGCTGAAAAAATGTGCTGCCCAGCGAGTCTTCTCTGAAGTGAATAACTATAGAAGAAGGTTTGACTTGTGATCCCTTTTCATAGCAGGAATCGTCGGCTCTGTACCAGTGTGGAAGGTCGCTGCCGATCAGGGCCAGGTCTCCTTCCTGGTAATCGGAGACATGGTTACCCACAAATTTTTTTCCGAAACCTCTTTCACTCCATACAATTTCATATTCTCTGTGGTAATGCCAGGGCGTTTCGAAATACGGACTTTCGAATCTCTCCGCCATAAAGGACGAACCGAAGGAAAGAGGCAGCTTCTGGAAAATGGCCTTTTTTAACATATTATATCAAAATAGTATCGCTTATTGTAACCTGAATAGTGGAGTTTGCTAAATTTAAAACGGAATTTTGTTATTCTTTCATAGAATAATATAATACCTGTTATTTTTTTAATACTTTTTTTGCTGAATGATGCTCAAAAATAAGGCCATAGTCATTGTCGGAGGGACCACAGGGCTCGGATTTTCTGCGGCCAGAGCCTTTACGGCCAACGGCGCCTTTGTTGTGATGGTGGGGCGGGATGCCGGAAGTGGAATGATAGCGGAGAAGGAGCTGGGTACTGCAGCAAAAAGTCTGACAGGGGATGCTTCTGAGGAGGGCACAGCCGAAGCGGCCATTGAATGCTGCATAAATGAGACGGGTCGTTTTGACGGACTCTATCACGTGGCCGGAGGCAGCGGAAGAAAATTTGGCGACGGCCCCTTACACGAGCTGACGCTGGAGGGTTGGAATAAGACCCTGGAAATGAACCTGACGTCTCTGATGCTTTCAAACAGGGCTGCTGTACGGAGTTTCCTGGAGCGCAAGCAGCAAGGCTCTATTCTGAATATGGGTTCCGTACTTGGGTTTTCTCCTTCGCCGGGTTTCTTTGTGACACATGCCTATGCCGCCGCCAAGGCTGCCGTCGGCGGTCTGACCAAATCGCTGGCAGCGGCCTATGCCGCAGACAATATCCGGGTTAATCTGCTGGCCCCGGCGCTGGTGGACACGCCTATGTCTGAAAGAGCCAGGACGAATGAAAAAATAATGGATTTTATCAGAACCAAGCAGCCGCTGGACGGAGGGAGGATAGGGAAACCCGAAGACCTGGATGCTGCTGCAGTTTTCTTCATGTCAGACGCTTCTTCTTTTACCACCGGACAAATACTGTGTATTGATGGCGGATGGGAGGTTTCCGAAGGGCAATATTGAAAATAGACATTCAACACCGGTATATGACAAAAGCGATAGGCATCGATCTCGGAGGAACAAATGTGAAAGGTATCCTGATTGATTCGGAAGGAGAGGTGCTTCATCAGCATTATATCCCTACTCAGGATGATCCGGAAGGCCGCTGGCGTGGAAATGTACTTGAAATGATCAGGTATATGACTGAAAAAGCCGGAGAAGAAGTGAGCGTGATAGGTTTGTCTGCACCCGGCCTGCCGGATGAAAAAAATAATTGTATCGACCGCCTGCCCGACCGCCTGCCCGGGTTGGAGGGTTTTATCTGGACGGATTATCTCGGACATGAAACCTTTGTGCTTAATGATGCCCACGCGGCTATCATGGCAGAAGCGCGTTTTGGCGCAGCATCAGGCTTTCAGCATGCCGTTTTACTGACACTCGGGACCGGTGTCGGTGGCGGAATCCTGATCAACGGGCAGTTGTACCAGGGGCTTGCCCAGATGGCCGGTCACCTGGGGCATATGTCGCTCAATTGTGATGATGATGAGCAGAGTATTCTCGGGATGCCCGGGAGTCTTGAATATGCGATGGGGAATTATTCCGTAAAGCGACGCTCAAGAGGTCGGTATGAGACTACTTTCGAACTGCTGGAAGCATACCGTTCCGGGGACCCCTTTGCTACCTGGCTCTGGCTCGATGCTGTGAGAAAACTATCCATTGCGTTGGGCTCGCTGGTAAATCTGTTATCACCCGAGGTCATCGTTCTGGCCGGAGGAATTACACTGGCCGAAAAAGATTTGTTTGAACCTCTGGAGCGTTTTATGGAACTTTACGAATTCAGGCCTGCAGGGAAGAAGACGCTCATCCGGCAGGCTTATTTCGGAGATATGGCAGGCGCGATCGGAGCAGCGGCTTTTGCATTGGACAAGTTAAAATAAAGAAAAAAATGAATTATACAGCTCAATACCTGGACCGGTGCCGGGAAATGATCACTAAAATAGAAGCGCAGCAGGAAACGATAAAGCAGGCGGCCGCCTGCTTTGCGGGTTCGATACTTGCCGGAAGAATGGTGCATGTGTTCGGAAGCGGGCACAGTCGCATCATGGTAGAAGAAATGTGGCCGCGCTATGGCTCGTTTCCGGGTTTCAATCCCATTGTAGAACTTTCGCTGACCTTTCATAATCTGGTGGTGGGTGCCAACGGACAACGGCAGGCCATGTTTCTTGAAAATGTGCCCGGACTGGCAGAGCGTATTCTCAGGAACTTTGAACTGAGTACAACGGATACCGCTCTGATCATTTCATCGTCAGGATGTAATGTGGTACCGGTAGAGATGGCGGAGGTCTTCCGGCAGAGGGGAATAAAGACCGTAGGCATCATCTCCCGATCACATTCAGAGGTAAGCAACAGCCGGCACAGAGAAGGTAAAAAGCTACAGGATTTCTGCGATCTGGTATTGGATTCCGGTGCTCCGGCGGGCGATGCTATGGTGTATGTGGAAGGATTGGAAACTCCCGTTTCTCCCGGATCTACTGTAGGATCGTGTATGCTGATCAACAGTCTGAAAGCTGAAACAGCCGCTTTGCTGACCGCAGCTGGTCACCCGCCCCGGGTATTGACAGCCACGGCGCTGGCAGGAGCCGAGAAAGCAACGTTTTTGTTTGAGGCCGCCTATGATGAGCATGCACACAGGCTGGCCGGTTTATATAATAATGTAGGAATACCAAGTTATGTTTCAGAAAAGTATTCGTGAGATCGGGGCTGCAGATACCTGGCCTGTCAGGCAGCGGGTCATGTGGCCCGATAAAGATCTGGATTTTGTAAAGCTGGAGGATGATCACCAGGGGATTCACTACGGACTTTTTGCCGGAGACACCCTGGTGTCGGTAATTTCCCTGTTTCCGGAGGGTGATAAGGCCCGGTTCCGGAAGTTTGCTACTGAAAAGGCATTCCAGGGGAAGGGTTACGGAACAGAGTTGCTGTCGCATCTGATAGCCGAGGCCCGACGCCTTGGAGTCAGCCATCTGAGCTGTTCTGCCAGGGTAACAGCGGCGCCTTTTTATCATCGTTTCGGCATGAAAGAATGTTCGGACGAGTATGGTGCCGGAGAAATCAAATATGTAAAAATGGAAATTAACCTGTAAAATATGACTCACTCACTGAGCGATCTGTTTGAGCGTGACCTGAACAGGCTCGCGGATGAAATCAAGGCCTATCCCGATGAAAAATCGGTTTGGGAAATAGCCGGAGAAATCAGTAATTCCGGCGGTAACCTGTGCCTTCACCTTTTGGGCAATCTGAATCATTATATCGGGGCCCAGCTGGGTGACACCGGCTATGTACGCGACCGGCCGCTGGAGTTCAGCGACAGGAATGTACCAAGAACCATACTTCTGGAAAGGATAGGGAATACCACTGCTATGTTAAGAGAAGTGCTGGCAGAACTGAGTCCTGAAACCCTGAGTGAAAACCATACCAGCGAGTATCAGGGGGGTAACCGGACAAACACGTTCTTTCTGATTCATCTTTACGGACATTTCAATTATCACTTTGGTCAGATCAATTATCACCGGAGATTGCTTTCTCCCAAACAGTACTGAACGATGCAGCCAATACCTGTCAAAACCACTGTTGTCGGCTCCTGGCCCTTTCCGGGCTGGCTTGAATTTGCCTCTTCCAATCTTCATCAGCTTGGCAAGGCTGATGTACAGGAGATGATAGAGGATGCTGTAAAATGTGCCATTCATGACCAGGTTGCCGCCGGGCTTGACGTAATCACGGACGGGGAGCAGACGCGCCTGGATTTCAATCTTTCTTTTTACGGTTTTATAAAAGGTATTGAGCCAAACCATGAAGAGACCCGGAAGTTTGGTCCGCCGGCCCATGACCAGCGGGGCAAGCATACGATTGTTGCCCCTCTTACTGCCCCGAAAGGACTCGGTGCGGTTGAAGAATATGAAAGACTGAAGCGCCTGGCGCCTCCCGGAAAAATACTGAAAGTGTCGGTGCCGGGGCCTTATACCCTGTCGGGAAGGTTGCTGCCGGGAGAACATTATAAAGACAGATGGGACATTACCGAAGCCCTCATTCCGATAGTAGCCTCAGAACTTGAAAAACTGGTCGCTGCCGGTGCCGCTGAGATCTGTATCGATGAGCCTTCAATGTCCTGCTATGCTTACAAGGAAGATACCCGGAGGTTTGTGGATATTTTTAACAGGACGGTGGGTCGTATTGCAGGGAAAACCCGTATAGCCACGCATCTGTGTTTCGGCAATTTCAAGGGGCGCTCTGTCGGGAAAAAAACAATTGCCCCCATGCTGCCCGATTTCCTCGATATGAATGTGGATGAGATCCATACGGAGATGACTGTCCTGAACTTTGCTGAAGTGCATCTGCTGGAACGTTTTGCCGAAAAAATGGATGTGGCTGTAGGCGTCATTGACGTTAAGAGCTATTACATCGAAACGGTAGAAGATGTGATGGAAAGGATCAGCAGGTGCCTGAAGTATGTGCCGGCTGAAAAGCTGGCGGTAGCACCTGATTGCGGGATGTCACAGACTGCCCGTTGGGCCACCCGGCAAAAACTGGGTGCCATGTGCGAAGCGGCAGAGAAAACGAGAAAGCAACTGGGACTGGTATAGTGGAAAAACAACTGATTGTACCGAAGCAGAAGGATGAAGCACTGCTGAACGATATCCTGAGCTCTGATCCCGGAGACGGGTTCTGTCTGTGGTGGCTTGGGCAAAGCGGCTTCCTGTTGCGATGGGAGGGGAAACATCTGCTTTTTGATCCCTATCTGTCCGACTCCCTGACCCGGAAGTATCAGCATACCGACAAGCCTCATGTAAGGATGAGTGAGCGGGTGATAGCGCCTGAAAAACTCAGTTTTGTGGATATCGTAACCTCAAGCCATAACCATACGGATCACCTGGATGCGGAAACGCTTATACCTCTGCTGCAGGCGAATCCGGACATCAGGCTGATCATTCCGGAGGCCAACAGGGCTTTCGTAGCAGAGCGGACGGGCTGCCCGGTCGGTTTTCCTGAGGGGCTGAACGACGGTCTTGTTTTTCGCCATCTCGGGTTTGAGGTGCACGGCGTCCCGGCCGCTCATAATGAACCGGAAAGAAACGGGAAGGGGGAATGTATCTATATGGGCTTTGTGGTCAGGTTCGGAGGTTTCACGGTTTATCATTCAGGAGATACCCTGCTGTATGAAGGGATAGAAGAACTGTTGAGAGGGTTTGATCCGGATGTGGCCCTTCTTCCTGTCAACGGCAATAAACCTGAGCGGCGCGTGGCGGGTAACCTGAATGCCGCTGAGGCGGCAAAGCTGGCGAAAAGCATCGGCGCCAGGCTCGTATTGCCGCATCATTATCATATGTTTGAATTCAATACCGCAGATCCCGGGGAGTTTGCCCGGGAGTGTGAAAGGGAAGGCGTGAATTACCGCATTCCTGCCCTGGGGGAGAAGATCGTGTACACCAAATAACCTTATTATGGAGAAAACAAGACAAAAAACAAGGCTGAGGATGATTCTGGCGGTTATTGCTATGACTGTATTTCTGACGAGTCTGCTGTCGTGCGGAGAAAGCCAGGAAGAAGATTTTGTGCCCTTTGCGGAGCTGATCCCTCAGGAGAAGTTTGTGTTCCGTTCATTTGTGGATTGCAATATGGCAGAGGCCTGGGTGGGAGATACTTTCCGGATATTTCCGGGTAAATACGGAGAGGATACCGTGTGGGGCTATTCTGATAACCTTAAGTATGCCGACGGACGTCATGCCGATGAAGCTTTTCAGAGGACTTTTGAAGAGTTCAAAGCACCTGTAATGCCTCCTAATGCCCCGATAGGTCAGGACGGGCTTCATGGTGCAGTATGGTTTGAGACGGTTTATCAGGTGCCCTCTGACCCTGAGGGAAAGACCCTTTTTGCCTTATATCATAATGAAAATTATCCTTCCAATCTACCCTATAATGAAAAGACCGGGGAAGGATACAAGGATCATCAATGGCCTCAGGGGCTTCGCGGACCGCAATCGGCGGCGGCGGTGTGTCGTATTGGTATCATGAAATCCACAGACGGAGGGAAAAGCTGGGAAAATAAAGGCATCGTGCTGGAAGACCTGCAACCCAGAATGATCCTTAAACCTTACAATACTTCCAACACCTTTGCGGGTGGAGTGGGGGATCCCTCGGCTGTAGCCAGCGGTGATTATCTCTATATTTTCTACGGAGAATACGGTTATCCGGGCATTTACGAAGAGCGCACCTATGACCCGGCAAAGGAAACTTCGGGCCAATGCATCAGCATCGCCAGGGTAAAACTGTCAGACCTTGATGCTCCGGGAGGGAAGGTAATGAGATGGGATGGAAAAGGTTTCAATACCCCCGGAAATGGGATTGGCACGCCGGTGGCTTCGCTGCAGCTCACAAAAACAGAAGGTGGCGGACCGGCCTCTTCTCCCGGAGGAGGATTTTTCTGGGGTCCGTCGGTAAGCTGGAATACTTACCTTAACCAGTGGGTAATGCTGATGGGTCATGTAACCGGTCCTTCATGGCAGGGCAGTAAGATTTACATTTCCTACAATAAAAACAAAGACCTGGGCGCAGGAGATCATTCCCAGCAGTGGAGTAAACCTGTCCTGTTGCTGGATAAGCCCGGACATACCCTCTGGTATCCTTCCCTTCAGCCGCTTAACTCGAAAGAAGACATCGAAAATAAATACACCTGCCTGAGGCTTGGGCAAAACGCCCGGCTGTTTTTTAAGGATCAGGATGGCAAGAGTCATGATTATATTTCAGAATACCAGGTCCGGTTTGTAAAAAAGAAAAAATCCTGAAGCACCTTCGGGATGCTGAAACAGAACAGAAAGATAATATGAAAAACTCAAGAAGGAATTTTCTCCGGAATGTAAGTGCCACAGGCGCCGGTCTGGCCCTGGGGGTACAGACGCAGGCAGCTAAAGGAATTACCATGCAGTCGGCTATAAGAGTCCATGCCAGTGATAAGATCAGAATAGGGCTGATCGGTTGCGGGATCATCGGACATTATGATACCGACACCGCGCTTAAGGTAAGTGGCACCGTGCTTACAGCCGTTTGTGACCTGTATACCGGCCGTCTTGAACGTGCAAAGGAAAAATGGGGGAAGGACCTGTATATCACAAGAGATTACCGTGAACTTCTGGCGCGTCCTGATGTGGATGCCGTGCTGATCTGTACACCCGACCACTGGCATCAGAAAATCGCTGTAGATGCCATGAATGCCGGAAAACACGTGTATTGTGAAAAACCCATGGTGCAGCAGATCGAAGAGGGCAATGCCATTATTGAAACACAGAGGAAGACCGGGAAAGTATTCCAGGTCGGAAGCCAGCGCGCCAGCAGTGTGGCTGTGCTGGAAGCGGGAAAAATACTGAAACAGGGCACGATAGGGGAACTTACTTTTGTGGAAGCCTATTGCGACCGGACGGACTCACGCGGGGCATGGCAATATTCTGTTCCTACCGATGCCTCCCCTCAGACCATCGATTTTGATACTTTTCTGGGGCAGGCCCCCAAAGTGCCCTTTGATCCGGTCCGTTTCTTCAGATGGCGGAATTACAAGGATTACGGGACCGGCGTGGCCGGAGATCTTTTTGTGCACCTGCTTACCGGTTTGCACACCATGACCGGTGCTATAGGTCCCGACAGGATCTTTGCCCTGGGCGAGATCAATTACTGGAAAGACGGACGTGATGCCTATGACATGGTCAATGCCCTGATGTCTTATCCCCAGACACAGCAGCATCCCGCCTTTCAGTTTTTTACAAGGGTCAATCTTTCAGATGGCGAAGGGAAAGGAGGCTTTGGTATCAAACTGATCGGAACGGAAGGCGTCATTGACATGGGCTGGAATGAATTTATGGTAAGGACCCTGAAAAGAAACCCTGCGCCGGGTTACGGAGGGTATGATTCTTTTGACAGCTTCTCGGCCAGGCAGAAGGAGGATTTTAAAAAATGGTATAATGATAAATACGGAAAATCAGAGGCAGGAGTGCAAATAGGGAAAGAAGTTCCGTTCAATCCGCCGCCGAATTATGATGACCGCCTGGACCACCTCATTACCTTTTTCAATGCCATAAGAACAGGGAGTGCCGTTACGGAAGATGCGGTGTTCGGCCTTCGTACCGCCGGGCCTTCCATTGCCTGTAACCTCAGTGTTGCCCGGAAGCAACTGATCAACTGGGATCCTGTAAAAATGAAAATAATATGAATAGGTTTACCCTCAGACAAATTGCCAAGATGATCGACCATTCACTTCTGCATCCTACGATGACAGATAAAGAACTGGTCAGCGGATGCAGGCTTGCCCTCGAATACGATGTGGCAGCCGTATGTGTCAAACCCTATTTTGTAAAAGAAGCCACCGCTTTACTGGAAGGCTCAGACGTGAAAATCTGTAGTGTGATCGGTTTTCCGCACGGAAACAGTACCCTACAAAGTAAAGTGTATGAGACCCGGCTTGCCTGTAAAGACGGCGCCACTGAAATTGATATGGTGGTGAATGCCGGGAAGGTGCTTGGAGAAGACTGGAGATATGTGAGAAAAGAGATCAGTCATATCAATAAGGAATGTCTGAAGCATGGAGCGATTCTCAAAGTCATTTTTGAAAATGATTTTTTACCGCTTGACAAGCATAAGATAAGACTTTGCAAAATATGCAGTGAAGTGGGGGTGGCTTTCATCAAAACCTCCACAGGTTACGGGTATGTAAAGCAGCCGAACGGAGACTACAATTACCGGGGCGCTACCGAAGAAGACCTGAAGCTGATGCGCAGATATGCGGCGCCTGAGGTTCAGATCAAAGCGGCAGGCGGAGTAAGAACACTCGACGGGTTGCTGAATGTGATGGAACTGGGCTGTACCCGGCTGGGAGCATCTGCCACGGCAGCCATCATGGAAGAAGCGAAGAAAAGACTGGGCCTGGAAAGCAGAGATACCGGGGCTCCGGCTTCAGGGTACTGAGAATGTGCAGGTCAATTAAAAGCCCGGGTTTCCTGCAGGAAGGCCGGGCTTTGGTGTATATTTGTGCATCTAACATACGGTTGTGAAGGGAGTCAGAATAATTTTGGTTTTACTGTTTTTTCTTGTCTTCCTCTTTGTGTGGGTGTTTCCTCAGCTGCCGGGTCTATGGTGGGCCGGGCATGGCGGTTACGTCAGGTATTCACCTTCCCTCCTGGCTGATCAGGCGATTGACCGGAAAGAATTGAAGGACCTTCAGCTTGCATCCGGGCTGGCAGAAGAAAAAATAGCGGAATTCTGGGGAGGACGTCTCGGAAAAGGACAGATTATTTATTGCAGACAGGAAGAAACATTTCGTAAACTATGCAGTTCAGGCAGTGGAGCGGGGTGTAGCATCGGTACCCCGTGGGGGGCCTGGATCGTTCTGAGTCGTGAAGGTCTGAATGAAAACGTCATTGCGCATGAGATGTGCCATGTAGAGCTGATGGAGCGCCTGGGCTGGTGGAAAGTAAAAAGACATGTGCCCACCTGGCTGGATGAGGGGCTGGCTTTGCAGACGGATGACCGTTTTGTAGAAAGCCGGGACAGCCTGCAGCGTTATATTGACTTCAGGGCCGAGCTTGAAATGTACTCATTGGGAAATCAATATGCCATTCCGCTCAGAGAACTGGAAACCAACAGACAGTTCTTTTCCGGGAATGAGGCAGAAACCCGGATCGCATATCTTACAGCGGCCACACAGGTAGCGGTCATGCTGGCTGGCAGGTCGCGACGGGATTTCCTTCGGGAACTTCAGCAGGATCCTGAAAAACTGGTTGCAGAGATAAGCGAAAAAAATAATAGAAGATGAAAATAGCTTTTTTCAGCACCAAATCTTATGATAAGGCTTCTTTTGATCAGGAAGCGAAAGGTTCCGGCCACAGTATTACCTATTATGATGCCGCTCTCAGCGAAATCACCGCACCGCTGGTGAAAGGATATGATGCCGTATGTGTATTTGTTAACGACGCCCTTGACGCTGCTACCCTGGCCTGTATCGCCGAAGCAGGTGTTAAAATTATTGCACTGAGGTGCGCAGGGTACAATAATGTAGATCTTAAGGCGGCCGGAAAGCTAGGCCTGATGGTAGTAAGGGTGCCGGCCTACTCGCCCGAAGCGGTAGCCGAACATGCCCTGGCACTCATAATGACGCTTAACCGGAAAACCCATAAAGCATTTAACCGGGTCAGGGAAAATAATTTTTCCATTGAGAACCTTACCGGCTTTACGCTTTTCGGGAAAACCGTAGGTGTAATAGGCACCGGCCTGATCGGGAGCGCCTTTGCACGGATTATGACAGGTATGGGGTGCCGGGTGATTGCGTATGACCTGCACGAATCAGAGGCACTGGTGCAGTCGGGAGTGACTTACGTGCCGGTAGAAGACCTGCTGGCAAAAAGCGATGTGGTTTCTCTTCATTGTCCCTTATTGCCTGAAACCCACCATCTGATCAACAGAGATACGCTTGGCCGCATGAAAGAGGGCGTGATGCTGATCAATACCAGCAGAGGCGGGCTGGTGAATACGGCTGATGCCATCGAAGCGCTGAAAACCGGCAGACTGGGATACCTTGGAATCGATGTTTACGAGCAGGAAGCCGGCCTCTTTTTTCATGACCGCTCAGAAACGGTACTACAGGACGATACAATTGCCCGTCTGATGACTTTCCCGAATGTACTCATTACAGGGCATCAGGGTTTTCTGACCTGCGAGGCGCTGAATCAGATCGCCGTTATTACCCTTAAGAACCTGGACGAGGCTGAACAGGGTCTTGTTCCGGCCAATGTCGTTTCATTATTGTTCTGAATTGATCTTCTTGAAATGCCGGATCATCTCTCCGTAATCCATCCCCATGGCAAGACCTTTTACAGACATGGTAATGCGCCTGGTCCTGGTTTCAATGGTTTTGGCCGATTCAATCCAGTTGCTGAAATATTTCTGATGGCTTTTGGGCATTGAGCTAAACTTTTCGAGCGCCTCCGGCTCATATTCCAGCGTATTCATCAGGTCGGGAGACAGCACAAACTCATCCGTGTCTTCTTCCAGCGCTACCTCCACTTCAGCTCCTTCTTCTTTTCGGATGCCTTTGCGCATACCGGCGTTAACAGGTATAATATAATCGCCCTCGCCCATAGGTACCATAGCCACCATCTTCAGAGGATGATGGTCAATACTGCCCTTCACACGGTAAGAAACCTTTACCGCGGGTTTGATCCGTTCGGCAATGGCGGCAGGAACGACAATGAAGGTCCAGCCGGTTTTTTCGCCCATCTTTTCGAATTTCTGCAACGTAGCTTTGAAGGTTATCATGGTATGCTCAATGAAATGGGTAAGGTAAAAAGAGTATCGGCAGCCTGTTTGTGCCCGGAACGGCTTTATGTCAATAAAAAATAGATGTTAAAACATTTATTTTCGTAATTTCAAATCGTAAATCGTCCGTTCAAAAGTATTAATTCTCCATTAATAAAGAAAAAAAATATTTGAGAGAGAAAGCCTCTACTTTTACACTCCGGATTGAGCAGAAAGATTAAGTATTAAAAGTTATAAACAAAATGGTCCAGTTCCTTAAATATGTTTTGGCCACTATCGTAGGCCTGTTTGTTTTTACAGCCCTTTTCTTTATCGTTCTCGGAGGTATTGGATCGATGATCTCCTCCGCAGGAAAGCAGGCTACCAAAGTAAAAGAAAACTCCGTTCTGAAGCTGGAGTTGAACCGTATGATCGTTGAGAATGTCGCTGATGAAGATCCTTTTACCCAGATATTTAGTGATGAACCGGCTAAGGTGAGTCTGAGCAAGCTGAAAGAAGTGATTGCGAACGCAAAACTGGATCCCAACATCAAAGGGATTGTTATTGACCTGGAATATCCGATGGCGGGATTTTCCACTCTGGAGGAGGTAAGGAATTCGCTGACTGACTTCAAAAAGTCTGGCAAATTTGTCTACACGTACGGAGAGATAATGACCGAAAAAGCCGTGTATCTTGCCTCTGTGGCAGACAGGAGTTTTCTCAATACAGCCGGCGGACTGGAGTTTAACGGTCTGGGTGTAGAAATGCCGTTTATGAAGGGAATGTTTGAAAAGATTGGTGTGAAACCGGTTATTTTCAGGGTTGGGGAATACAAAAGTGCTGTAGAACCTTTTATCCGTACAGAAATGAGTCCGGAAAACAAAGAGCAGATCAAATCTTACCTGGGCTCGATTTCCGGGCATATTTATGCAAAGATTTCCGAAAGCAGGGGAATTCCTTTAGATCAGCTGAATGAAATACTGAATAAAGCCCTGATTCAGACCCCGGAAGACGCCGTGAAATATAAGCTGATCACGGATGTGGGATACATAGATGAATTTGAAGGGGCTGTCAGGAAAAAGCTGGGGATCAAAGGAGAAGCAAAGCTGCCTTATGTATCATTCTCTGCTTACAGCAAAGCACCGAAGATGATCAAGGAAGGCAGCCGGGACAACAGGATCGCAGTGATTGTAGGTGAAGGCGATATTGTGACAGGGGACAGCAACAGCGAAGCTGTAGGGTCAGATACCTTTGTTAAAGAAATGCAGAAAGCAAGAAAAGATAAGAAGATCAAAGCTGTTGTGGTCAGAATCAACTCACCCGGAGGAAGCGCCCTGGCTTCGGATATCATGTGGAGGGAAATACAACTGACGAAAAAAGTAAAGCCGGTAATTGCCTCTATGGGTGATTATGCCGCTTCCGGAGGATATTATATGGCCATGGGTTGTGATACCATCGTTGCCCAGCCCACTACGATCACCGGTTCGATAGGCATTTTCGGGATGTTATTTAATGCCAAAGACCTGTTGAATAATAAAATGGGAATTACTTTTGACGGTGTAAAAACCCATGAGTACGCCAATTCACCTTCTGCTACCCGTGAAATGAGCGACGCAGAAAAGATGATGATCCAGAATTCTATTAATAAAGGCTATGAAACTTTTACTACCAAGGCGGCGCAGGGAAGACATATGAATCTGGAAAAACTGAAATCACTGGCCGGTGGTCGGGTATGGACAGGGGCACAGGCCAAGGCCAACGGTCTGGTCGATATTTTGGGAGGTATTGACGATGCAGTGGCTATCGCTGCTAAAAAAGCCGGACTGAAAAGCGGGGAATACCAGGTCAGGTTGTATCCCACACCAAAGACCGAACTGGAGCAGCTTATGAAGAAGTTTAATGATTCACAGGAAGATGCCAGGCTGAAAGAATATCTTGGTGAACTGGCTCCCCTTGTCAAAGAGGTGAAAAATCTTCAAAAGATGGAGAGAATGCAGGCCAGACTGCCTTATGCATTGGAAGTGAAATAAGACAGGTTATATTTTTAACGACAAAGCCATCTTCGTGCATGCGGAGATGGCTTTGTTATTTCAGGAGGTAAGGCATAGAATACTGCCGGCGACTTAGCATCGATTTCAAAAAATTGAAGACTTCCCGTTGTCCGCTGGTGAACAAAGAATGTTCGACAGCGGACATTCTTTGTATACATAATTTTGTAATTTATTTATAATAAGTACGTTATGTATTTGGCATTTAATTTGTACGACAAAATAGAAACTAATTATTTAAGCATGGGACGCAATTATCTGGGAGAGTTTGAAGAGATGGTTTTACTGATGGTCGCTATCCTTGGTGAGGAGGCTTACGGGGCAGCTGTCAATCAGGCGCTCGACGAACAAGCCGGGCGAACGGTCGCTTTTGGAACGGTGCATAATACTCTGATCCGTCTCGAAGAAAAAGGGTTGCTGAGCTCAAAACTGGGCGGTGCTACGCAGGAAAGGGGTGGGCGTCGCAAACGTTTTTTCCGGTTGACAGCCTTGGGTAGTAAAACGCTGCTCGAAATACAGGAGCTGCGCCGGCATCTGTGGCAAAGGGTACCTTCCGGGAATTTACAATTTGGGGTATGATGAAGAAGATGCTCCCCGAACCTCCACGCCTTGCCGGAAAACTGCTTTCCTGGCTCCATCCCGAAGATACCCTGGAGGAAGTGGAAGGAGACCTGGCAGAGCTTTATGAGTACTGGATTGGCCGTTACGGCAAAACGTCAGCCCATCTGCGTTACTGGTGGAGTGCACTGACTGTCCTGCCACCTTTTGTAAAGAAAAGAAAAAATGAAAAAGACTATTATACACCTTCAAACATGCATCCGGATATGATAAGGAATTATTTTAAAGTGGCCGCGAGGAACCTCCTCCGGAACAAAAGCTACTCCGCCATTAATATAGGCGGGTTGTCTGTAGGAATAGCCGTTGCCATAATGATCGGGTTATGGATTTCTGATGAATTGTCCTTTAACAGATATCATAAGCATTATGATCGTATTGCCAGGGTCATGCAAAGTGCCACCGTTAACGGAGATTTCGGAGCGGGAGAACATATGCCCGTTCCGCTGGCGGATGTTTTGAAAGAAGATTTCAGAGAAGATTTCAGACATGTGATACTCTCTTCATGGACACACGAACATATTTTGGCTCACGGGGAAAAGAAATTTACAAGAAAAGGTAATTTCATGAGTCCGGATGCCCCGGAGATGCTTACGCTGAAAATGATCAGAGGCAGCAGAGAAGGGCTGAAAGACATATCCGCAGTTTTGTTGTCTGAATCGGCCTCTGAAGCACTGTTTGGTGAAGAAAACCCTTTAGGTAAAATGGTAAAGATTGATAATAAACTCAGCGTTAAAGTTACCGGAGTTTATGAAGATTTACCTTTCAATACGTACTTTCATGAGATGGCATTTGTGGCTCCGTGGGATTTGTATCTTTCATCAGAGCCCTGGATCAAGAACAACGCGGGATGGGACAATAATTCATGGCAGATTCTGGCGCAGCTTTCACCCAACTCTGATTTTGATGTGGTTTCCGGTAAAATAAAAGACCTGAGGTTGATCCATCTGCCGGAGACGGCTTATATGAAACCGGAAATCTTCCTGCATCCCATGAGCCGGTGGCATCTGTATGGCACATGGGACAAATCAGGTAACCCCGGGGGGCGCATTCAGTTTGTCTGGTTGTTTGGAATCATCGGGGTATTCGTGCTGCTTCTTGCCAGTATTAATTTTATGAACCTCTCCACAGCCCGGTCAGAGAAACGGGCAAAGGAAGTAGGTATCCGGAAAGCGGTTGGTTCACTCCGGTCGCAACTGATCAGCCAGTTTTTCAGCGAGTCACTGCTGATGACAGGTATTGCTCTCGTGTTGTCTTTCATCCTGGTACTGGCGATGCTTCCGTTTTTCAATGAGGTGGCTGACAAGCAGCTTGTTTTTCCCTGGAAAGAACCTCTTTTCTGGTTATCCGGTTTAAGTGTCAGCATAGTAACAGGACTTATTTCCGGAAGCTACCCTGCCATTTATTTATCTTCGTTTCAGGCTGTCAGAGTGCTTAAAGGAACATTCAGGGCAGGCCGGTTTGCATCAGTGCCCCGCAAGGCCCTGGTAGTCATTCAGTTTACGGTTTCCGTGACACTCATTGTGGGCACTTTCGTGGTGTTTCGTCAGATACAGCATGCTAAAAACAGACCTGTAGGTTATGAAAGAAACGGACTGGTCACCGTCAGCATGAATACACCGGAGCTCTTTGGTGTTTATAATCCGCTAAGGAGAGCGCTTCTGCAGACCGGGGCTGTAGCAGAGATGTCTACTTCATCTTCACCCGCTACTGCCCTCAGTTCGCGACAGATTGGGTTCGAATGGGAGGGCAAGGACCCGGCTTTCAGGGCGCAGTTCGGCGTAGTAGCCATCAGTCATGATTTTGGTAAGACGGTAGGCTGGCAATTCATTGAGGGACGGGACTTTTCCAGGTCTTTTTCTACTGATTCCTCGGGACTGGTTTTGAACGAAACGGCGATAAAATATATGGGACTTGAGGATCCTGTCGGAAAAATCATTAAATGGAACGGGAGACCTTACCGGGTTTTGGGAGTGATCAGGGACATGGTAATGTCTTCTCCTTTTGATCCGGTTTATCAGACCGTTTTTATAATGGATTATAACTGGGCAGGTGTTATTAATCTTAAACTGAATCCCGGGATGAGCAGCGCTGAATCCTTCCCGAAGATAGAAGCCGTATTCCGCAGGTTCAATCCCGGCAGCCCTTTCGAATACAAATTTACGGACCAGCAGTATGCGCTGAAATTTGTAGCAGAAGAGCGGATAGGTAAGCTGGCTTCTCTTTTTACAGTCCTGGCTGTTTTTATCTCTTGTCTCGGACTCTTTGGTCTGGCCTCATTTATTGCTGAACAACGCACCAAAGAAATCGGCGTCAGAAAGATACTGGGAGCCTCTGTTGTCAACCTGCTGATGCTGATGTCCGCTGATTTTTTGCTATTGGTTCTGATTGCCTTTGCCATAGCTGTTCCGTTGTCATGGTATTTCCTTGATGGGTGGCTTCACAAGTACGAATACCGTACCGAGGTGTCCTGGTGGATATTCCTGGTTTCCGGAGCAGGGGCTTTGGTGCTTACCTTGCTGACGGTCAGTTTTCAAAGTATCAGGGCCGCCACGATGGATCCGGTGAAATCATTAAGGAGTGAGTAAGATGGCAGGCCATACACCACCCCTATGGATGAGAAAGCTGCTCAGCCGGCTACATCCAGAAGAGAGCCTGGAGGAAGTAGAAGGCGACTTGGAAGAACTTTATGCCCGATGGCATCACGGGTCCGGGAAGTTGCGGGCAGACTTGAGATATCTTTTCAGTGTGATTTCAGTGTTACCGCCCTTTGTACGCAAGAGACAAAAAGAAAAAGATGATTATAAACGTTCAATCATTAATCCTGATATGCTTAATAATTATTTCAAGATTGCCTGGAGGAATCTGATTCATCATAAAAGTTATTCACTGATCAATATTGGAGGCCTCGCTGCGGGAATGGCGGTAGCAATACTGGTCGGGTTGTGGGTAAATGATGAATTTGCCTTTAATCACTGTCATAAAAACTACAGAGAAATTGCTCAGGTCATGCGCCATGAGTGGTTTGAGGGGAAAAAGGAAACGGGTGGTCAATCAAGTCCGATACCGCTCGGACACAGCCTTCGCTATGTCTTTGGTGAAGATTTTAAACAGGTTATTCTGTCAACGAAACCGGTAAGCTATATCATCAGCGGAGGAGATAACAAATTCAATCAGACGGGCCGTTTTATGGAAGCCGGTGCTGCGGACCTTCTTTCTCTCCATATGATAAGAGGAAGCAGGGCCGGTCTTGAAGAGGTGAATACGATCTTGATCTCTGAGACACTTGCCCGGAAGCTTTTTGGTGAAGCGGACCCGCTTAATCAACTGCTGACCATCGATACGCAGATAAGTGCTAAAATAACCGGTGTATATAAAGACATTCCCTCCAACTCTGAATTCAGGGATGTTACTTATATTGCCCCCTTTGACCTGTATAAATCATTCAATCCATGGGTTGTAGGGGCTCAGGATAATTGGGGAGACAATTCGTTTCCCATTTATGTTCAGCTTGCTCCCGGAAGGACCTTTGAGGAGGTTTCTGCCAGGATAAAACAGGTGATGATTCCTCATCTGAGTAAGGAAAAAGCTTCCCGTAAACCTGAGGTTTTTTTGCACCCGATGACAGACTGGCATTTGTTTTCCGAATTTGAAAATGGCCGGAAAGTTACCAGTGAAGCATTGAAATATGTATTTTTTTACAGCTTAACTGGTTTGTTTGTTCTTTTTTTGGCCTGTATCAATTTTACCAATTTAGCCACTGCCCGTTCTGAAAAGCGTTCCAGAGAAGTGGGGATTCGCAAAGCCCTGGGGTCGGTAAGAGTACAATTGGCCGGCCAGTTTCTAAGTGAATCTGTTCTGGTTGCTCTGATCGCATTTTGCCTGGGAATCATTCTTGTCCGGCTTTTATTGCCCTCGTTTAACGAAGTAGCGGATAAAGAAGTGGCTGTTTTATGGACAAATCCTGTGTTCTGGGCTGCGGGTGTAGCCTTTACTTTACTGACAGCTTTTCTCGCGGGATCTTATCCTTCGTTCTACCTGTCCTCTCTTCATCCTGTTAAAACACTGAAGGGAACATTCAGCGGAGGGAAAGCGGCGATTGTTTCCCGTAAAATGCTTGTGGTATTCCAGTTTACCATATCCATTGCTCTGATCATCGGAACGGTAAGCGTTTATCAGCAGATTCAACTTGCAAAAGGCCGTCCGGTGGGATATGACAGGGCCGGTTTACTGAGTTTTCCTTCTAATGGTTTCCGTGGAAAAGAGGACATTCTACGTGATGAGTTGCTCAGGACAGGCGTTGTTTCTGAAGTGGCAGAATCGGCATATCAGTTAACCAATGAAGGATCTAATAATACCGGATTTGACTGGAGAGGGAAAACGCCTGCCATGAGTGATGATTTTGGCACCATCCGTGTTTCAGCAGATTATGGTAAAACCGTAGGTTGGAAATTTATAGCAGGAAGGGATTTTTCAGGAGCGCTGGCAAGCGATTCGTCTGGTCTTATTATTAATGAAGCTGCGGCAAAGCTGATGGGGTTGAAAAACCCTGTAGGGGAACTTATCCGTTCCGACCACTGGAATAAAGGAACATTTAAGATACTGGGGGTGGTCAGCGATATGGTCATGGCATCACCTTTTGAAAAAGTTCGTCCTGCTTTTTTTTCTCTGAAAGGCAAAAAAAACTGGATGCTGGTACGGATTGACCCACAAATAACCTTTCAAACCGCACTACCTAAGCTGGAAGCAGTATTCAGGGCTATTGCTTCTGCTACACCGTTCGAATATAAATTTGCCGATGAAGAATATGCCCTCAAGTTTGCCGCAGAAGAAAGGATAGGGAAGCTGACGTTTTTCTTTACCGTCCTGGCCGTTTTTATTTCCTGTTTGGGCTTATTCGGTCTGTCATCATTTATGGTTGAAAGACGTATCAAGGAAATAGGAGTGCGTAAAGTACTGGGAGCCTCTGTGCCGGCCATATGGAGGCTTCTTTCCCGGGAATTTGTGATACTGGTTATCATGGCCTTTTTAATAGCTACCCCGCTGGCCAGCTATATTCTTGGCAACTGGCTTAATAAGTACGAATACCGTACGGGCATCTCCTGGGAGATAGTTGTCCTGTCCGGAGGCGGTGCGTTGCTTGTGACACTTATAACGGTGAGTTTTCAGACCATCAGAGCCGCCCTGATGGACCCTGTGAAATCGTTACGGAGTGAGTAAGCTTTAGTCAGCACTACAGATGTTGACAGAATTTATAAGCTGGAATACAATCTTCTTATTCAGGTTGGGGTAAATCCCGGATTTGATCCGTCTGAAATACAGAGACTTCTTCTTGCCGAAGGAGTCTCTTTTTTGTGAATCCCGATGCTTACAACAGACCGCCGGAACCCGACGAGTAAAAATGAAATTCCAGAAGGCTCTGATCTGAAAATGCAGGTTATTTTTCATTATTTTCAGAAATATCCTTGTTTGATGTTTAAAAGTTAACCCTGTTTCGGATTTTTTTGAATTTATTCAATAATGACCTGCTTTATTTGAGGGCTGCTTCCCGCTGTCCAAAATAATTGCGAAAAATTGGTTGGAATTGAAAAGTGGATTACTAAATTTGGCTTTACGAATACAAAACCAAAGAAAATATGCTAAGCCGCGTAGCCAATTCCATCTACTGGATGAACCGCTATATCGAGAGGGTAGAAAACTATGCCCGCTTTATGAGCGTTAATATTAATCTTTCTTACGATGTCCCCGGATTGTTCGCCAATCAATGGGACTCTATTCTGACATCCACCGGTGATTATGGGGCTTTTCATGTGTATTACGATCAGGCTGATAAAGATAAAATCATTGACTTTATGACGTTCGATTCCAGGAACCTCAACTCGATGTTCAGGAGTCTCGGAGAAGCCCGGGAGAATGCCCGGACCATCCGCGAAACCCTGCCCAAGGAAGTGTGGGAGCACCTGAACAGTTTTTACCTGGACTTCAAATCGTTTGCCGACAAACCCAACAGAGACATTGACAATCACAATGATTTTTACGAAAATATAAAGAAAGGCTGCCAGCTTTTCTTCGGTATGATGGACGCTACCTTTACCCGGAATGAAGGGTATCAGTTTGCCAGTGTAGGAAAATTCCTGGAACGTGCCGATAAGACTTCACGCTTTCTGGATATCCCGTATTTTCAGTTTGATGCCGCCGCTGAAGTAAAGACCCCTACTCCACAGGAGCTGCTTATCTGGTCTGCCGTGCTCAAGTCGGTCAGCGCCCTGAATATGTACCGCCAGCAGTATAAAACGCTGAGGCCGCAGTTTATCATCGAACTCCTGATCAAAGACCGGGACTTCCCCAGGGCCATTTGCTATTGTATCAAGAAAGCAGAATACGCCTTGTATCGTATATCCGGAAGCCGTCCTCAGGACAGCTACGCCAATCAGGCCGAAAAAGAGGTTAGCAAACTGAAGCATGAGATTGATTTCACGGAAACATCCGATATTTTACAGCAGGGAATTCATAAGTATCTGGATGCTTTTCAGTCGAAAAACAACAACATCGGCCTGGAAATATTTAAAACCTATTTTGAACTGGAAAGCGCGAAACAATAAAAATATTAAACGATATTTGCGCATAACTTTTTAAACGGATAAGAGAGGAATGACATTTTGTTTAGGGGTAAAAGTAGCTCAGGGTCTGATCGGAATCGCTGACAGAAGGATCACATCGGGCAATGAGGTGTCGAGTAAAAAAAAGGTTTTTACACACCAGATAAAGAATCACTCTATGTTTATCATGACCGCCGGATTAAGGTCGGTCCGTGATAAGGCCATTACCTATTTTCAGGAAGTGTTACAGGAAGAGGATCATCATTTTGACAAGCTTTACAAAGCGGTAAACTCTTTTGGCAACCAGGTCAAAAGAGTGGCTCATGAGGATAAGCAGTCGCTGGTAAGCGCCGGACTCCATTTTGACCTTTCGGCCATCGTGGGGGGACAGCTGGAAAATGATGATGAACATAAGCTGTTTCTGTTATACCCCGAAGGTAATTGGATTGAGGTGACGCAGGGATCGCCTTTTATCATCATCGGCAATTCAGGTTATGGTAAGCCGATACTTTACAGGAATATCAAATACAGCTCGATTTTTGAAGAAGTACTGAAGCTCGGATTCCTGGCTTTTGATTCCACACGTGTAAGCGCGAATGATGTGGATTTTCCACTTGACATCGTGCTGTATGAAAAAGACAGTTTTAATATGGTGGAACATACGTATGAGAAGAATGATCTGGAACACATTTCCTATCAGTGGAACGCTCTTCTGAATGCCTCTGTTCAGAAACTGCCCAATGACTGGATAGATCCTATTCTCAGAAAAAAATAACTATGGTTCTGGAAATTGAACATCATCTGGTTTACAGTTATTCGGCAAATGTCAGCCTGACCCCGCATATCCTTTACCTGACCCCGAGACCCACGCCCTTTCAGGATGTGCTTTCGAATGTTCTGGAAATAGATCCGGCGCCCAGTCTGCTGGTAAAAAATGTAGATCAGGAGTTTAATACCCAGCATGTATGTTTTATAAACGGTGAAGTAAGGCAACTGAGCATCAGGGCCGCCATGAAAGTACAAACCTGCCTGTTCAACCCCTTTGATTTTGTTTTTTTTCCGTTTGAGTCCAGTAAAATACCCTTTACCTATCCTGATAAGGCTAAACCTTTTCTGGAAACTCATATTCACAACAAGGAAATCAGCCAGGATGTGAAGGCGCTGGGTACGGAAATGGCTGAACGGGCAAACCACAATACCCTGGAATTTCTGATCCAGATCTGCAGGTACATCCACGAAAATTTCCGTTATGAAAAAAGAGAACGAGGGCTGGCTTATAACTCTGATGTGACCCTCCGGTTAAAATCGGGATCATGCAGGGATTTTTCGGTACTCATGATAGATATCTGTTCAACAATGGGCGTCATGGCCCGCTTTGTAAGCGGTTATTGTTTCGGAAGTGAACTTCATGAACATGAGCTTCATGCCTGGGTGGAGGTTCTTTTGCCCGGTGGCGGGTGGAGAGGGTTCGATCCGACGGAAGGCAGGGTGGTAAATCATAACTATATTGCACTGGCCTCTTCCATCGAGGCAGAATGGATCAATCCGGTGAGAGGCAGTTTTGGCTCCGGCGATAGGATCACTTCCAGTCTTGAGACCAGAGTGGAGATCAACAGGGTCGATGATGATCACCGCTGAGAAGATTACCTCCCCGGGGGGTAGATTTACGGTCTTGTTTTTCGCCCGATGCCGGATGATTCGCTTCGCCTGAAGATCGTTTTAGGGAGTTAAATGGCAATGAATAAGGTATTTAGAGGGGCAAGTCACTATACTTCTGTACAGACAGGATTGAAATGGCGCTATGCGTGTATTCAAAAGTTATTTGGTTTCACAACAGGTTTTCTGATACTTAGTGCGTGTTGAAGGTGCATTCTTTGTATTTTTGTAAGGACTATTCATTACTAAAGAGATATTCGCGTGACGTTAATTAAATCAATTTCAGGAATCAGAGGCACAATTGGAGGAAAGAGCGGTGAAAGCCTTACACCGCTGGACGTTGTAAAATTTACAGCAGGCTTCGCTACTTTGATTCTGAGAAAAAATCCTCAGACAAAAAAAGTGGTGATCGGAAGAGATGCCAGGCCTTCCGGAAAAATGGTTACTGATCTGGTCAGTTCCACGCTTATCAGCATGGGCTTTGATGTTCTGGATCTCGGCCTCTCTACTACCCCTACTGTTGAAATAGCTGTCCCGCTTGAAAATGCCTGCGGAGGCATTATTCTTACCGCCAGTCATAATCCTGTTCAGTGGAATGCCCTGAAACTTCTCAATGAAAAAGGAGAGTTTATCTCCGGGGCGGAAGGGGAGGAACTGCTGCAGGTAGTAGCGTCTGAAGATTTCGTTTTTGCCGATGTCAAGCATCTGGGATCCTACAGCTCCGACGATACTTATCTGGCTAAACACATTGAGATGATCCTGGCACTTCCCGCTGTGGATACTGAAGCCATCAGGAAGGCTGATTTTAACATTGTGGTTGATGCCGTCAATTCATCCGGAGGCATTGCCGTCCCTCAGTTGCTGGAGGCCCTGGGGGTAAGCCGGATCAGAAAGCTGAATTGCGAGCCTACAGGACATTTTGCCCACAATCCCGAGCCTCTGCCGGAAAATCTGCGGGAAATATCATTCGAGCTGCAGAAGGGTGATTATGACCTGGGAATTGTCGTGGATCCGGATGTGGACCGCCTTGCCCTGATTTGTGAAAACGGAGAGCCGTTCGGAGAAGAGTACACCCTGGTAGCGGTGGCGGATTATATACTGAGTCTTAATAAGAAAAAGAAACAGACCACGGTCTCCAACCTGTCGTCCAGCATGGCCCTGAAAGACGTGACCATCAACCACGGGGGTGAATATTTTTCTGCTGCTGTCGGAGAGGTGAATGTGGTGGAAAAAATGAAAGAGGCAGGTTCGATCATTGGCGGAGAAGGGAACGGCGGAATCATTTATCCCGAATTGCATTACGGACGGGATGCATTGGTGGGAATAGCTTTATTTTTGTCCCACCTGGCACGTTTTGACAAGCCCGTAGGGTTTCTCAGGAAGAAATATCCCAATTATTTCATCGCAAAGAAGAAGATTGAACTCGGTCCTGATATTGACGTGGATGGTATTCTGGAAAGCATACGGAAAAAATATGCCAAGTATGAAACCGATACCCGTGACGGGGTCAAAATCTATTTCGACAAAGAATGGATTCATCTCCGTAAATCCAATACCGAGCCGATTATCCGTATTTATGCGGAGACAGAGTTTGAAACCAAGTCGGATAACCTGGCCGATAAAATAATACTGGATATTAAAGAACTGGTGACCAGTAATCACTGATTTTTTGTGAAATAACAGGCCCGGATTTCCCGGGGACATAAAAGAAAACCGGCTTGCCGCATCGCGCAGCAAGCCGGTTTCTTTTTTAAGGCTCAGCCTCATTTATTGTTTTTTGGCCCACCAGAGCGGAGTAAGTGTTCCGTCTTCGCCACCCAGGAAGCCAAGCGCCTGCTGATAACCTTTAGGGTTACTTGCCGGAAGGCTTGACGGGTATTTTATACGCTGAGGGAAGAACTTGATGTTGCTGGTCGTATAGTTGCTGCTGTTAAGGGCAGGCAGGTTGACCAGCGGGTTCTCCACAGCCGGGTTTTCGAAGAACGGCAGTCCCAATCTCCTGTGGTCACTCCATGCTTCAAGCGGCACCCACGGGGTTTGCGCAATGAATTTCTGAGTGATGATCTTGGTAAGCAGGTCGTTTTTGACAGCACCGGCTTTGTAAAGATCATTTTTCGGGTAGCTTTTTGCCACTGTACCTGCTGCATTGGTATATCCGTTGATGTAGCTTGCAGTATAGGTAGCGGCCGGTTCGGCAGTATGCGTCCAGCTTACTGAAGTACCTACCCTGTTGTAATCCGTTGAAGCCTTGTACTGGGAAGCAAAACTGCTTACACCCCAATAGGCGAAGTTGGCGTCGATACCGGCCTCATAGGCCGCCTGACCGCTCATAGGCACTGTCCATCCTCTTACAGCACCCTCAGCCAGCAGGAAGTAGGTTTCCCATGGCGCAAAGAAAACCCTCTTGCTTGAGCTGTTTCTGAATTGCTGACCATGACGAGGGGTAGCGCCGTTAAATGATCGGATATTGTTTTTGGCTCCTTTTGCACCCCAGTCACCATTGGAAGGGGCATTCCAGGTAAATTTGGCATCCAGGGTTTTTACCGTGGCACCTGCGGCATCTACCAGCGTACGCTCGGTAGTCCTCGCCGTGTTGTCCCATGACGGATAAGAGTTGAAATCGGCGTTGGTTATATCACCCGGGATAATGTAAGTCTTATAAGCACGGGGGTCAATAGAGTAAGGGAGGCCATCAAGCCAGTATCCTGCTGAAGGGTCGTTGGTCATGGTGGTGAAGTGATCCTCCAGTCTCAGACCCAGGTAGTTTTGTGCCTTGATGTAAGGAACCTTGTCAGCGCTTACCTGGTCTTTGGAAGGAATTCCGCCAAGTCCAAGATAAAGGTTGTTGATGGTCGCAGACATCTGGAAGTAGTTCCACTCACGGCTCATTACACCCGTCAGTGCATCCCAGCCCGGTCTTTCCGCTACCTGGAAAGTTTCATCCATGGTGGTAAGCAGGGGAAGGGCAGCAGCAGCTTCAAATTCAGACTTGGCTTTGGCTGCATCTACTTCTGAAAGCCGCATGGCCAGTCTCAGCCGCATAGAGTTGGCATATTTCTGCCATTTGGTAAAGTTAAAACCGTAGGCCTGATCGTACTTGGCAATAGACGAGCCGCTAACCGAAAGGTTCAGTTTTGAAGACGCATCCTTCAGCTCATCCAGCAGATAGTAATAGACCGTTTTAACGTCAGCAAATTCAGGGTTGGCGCCCTGGAAACCGTTAACAGGAATAGGGCCGAAGTTATCAGTGAGCTCGCTCAGCAGGTAAACCCTCCAGATACGCGCTACCTGAAGCAGGTTGTTGGTGTATTCTTTTACATTGCCATCCTGGATCTGTTTTTCAGCCACCTGCACAGCCGCATAAATGCTGTTAAGCCATCCGCCCAGGTAACCTGAGCCATAGTAGTCACTTGTCCAGCCGTCATTGTAACCTCCGGTTGAAATACCGCCGCCAAACTGTTGCCGTCCGGCTGTTTTCCAATACAGAACGAAGATCCTTTCGGCAATATGGGGATCCATCTGACTCCCGATAATAGACCCGTTAATAAAATACTCCACCTGAACCTGGTTTTCTGTAGCCAGGTAAGGATCGGCGTTTATTTCGTCAAAATCTGAACAGGCAGTGGCCGATAGCATCAGAAATGCCGCCGGAATCATAGCCCTTTTTAAAAATGCTTTCATATTGTCAATGTTTTAAAACTGATCAGGTGAATTAAAAACCAAGGGTTAAAGATAAAAGGAACGACCTCATGGTAGGGAATGCGCCGTTTTCAAACCCGACAGCGTTGGTGCCGGTGGCGAAAACAGACTCAGGGTCAATACCGTTCAGGTGGCTCTTGATCATCCACACATTGTTGCACGATGCACTGATCTTTCCTTTCTGAAGACCTTTGCCCAATAATTTCTTCGGAAGCTCATAGCTGAACATAACATTCCGGAGACGGATATTAGTGGCATCATATACATACGCTTCACCTACGCCCAGGTTGTTCAGGGTAGAAACAGTGGTCCAGTATTGCTGCTGCGTTACTGAAGCAGTGTTTTTTGTGTAAGTTCCATCCGTAGCCAGAACTACACCATCTACCACAAAATCAGGCCTTTCGCCACCCGGAGCCGTTACAGCCGCTGCACCGGCGGACTGGAGACCTACATTGGATGCTGAGAAGATCTCTCCCCCCAGACGGGCATCTACAAGGAAGGAAAGCCCCACGCCTTTGTAGAAGAAGTTATTGGAAATACCCAGAAGACCTTTGGCTTGCTGATTACCCAGTTTCACTATCTCTGCATCACGCTGAGGTAAGCCATTACCACCCAGAATCAACTGATTATAATAAGGGCTGGCTTTGTCTTTTACACGCAGAAAGCGGGTTCCGAAGATATCACCGTACAGGCCGTCGGTAGCAGCTCTGATGAACAGGTCATCAAACGCGCCAAGCTGATACTGGTTTACACCCAGGTCTTTGGCGATGTCGATGATTTTATTCTCGTTTTTGGAGAAGTTGGCTGTAACAGACCAGTTAACTGTATTCGGATTGGTAAGAATACCCAGGTCTGCCATAATTTCTATCCCTTTGTTCTGGATGTTTCCGGCATTTACTTTCATGCTGGAATAGCCGCTCATAGGGTCCATCGGAATATCGATCAGCTGTCTCGTGGCATTGGATTTGTACCAGGTGAAGTCCACTTTCAGACGGTTTTCGATGAATCTCATTTCCGCACCCACTTCCAGGTTTTTGATCAGCTCGCTTTTCACATTGGCATCTTTCAGCAGAGATTGTCTTACTGCAATGGTGTTACTCAATGGGTCTTTGGCAATATTAAATCCATTATAGAGCTGATAAGGAGCAAGGTCATTTCCTACCGTAGCGTAAGAAGCGCGTACTTTGGCATAATTCATCCAGGACGGGGCTACCACATCAAAGCTTTCAAGCATATCGCTTATTACATAGGAAAGGCTGTATGAAGGGTAGAAATAAGACCTGTTTTGCTCAATCAGAGCGGATGACCAGTCATTTCTGGCAGTGACATCCAGATATAACCATCCATCATAGTTAAGCCCGAGTGATCCGTAGACTGAATTGATCTTTTTCCGGCTGAAACCGGGGCTGATTGTTGCAGCACCTGCGGCGTTGGTCGGAGAGAACAGGTTGGGTACCTCCAGTGCGCCTGTACTTACAGATAACGCGCTGTATTTTTGCTCCATCAGGTTGCCTCCGAATGTCGCTACTCCGCCGATTTTGCCGATAACGTTTTCTTTACGGGCTTTGATCAGGGCGCTGTAGTTGATCTCGCTGAAAGTCTGCTTGCCCATACCATAAGAGTTGGCAAGCGGTCCGCCGGCATAGGTCTTACGCTCAGTGCTGGTGGTATAAAGGTCACCTCCGGCCTTTATTTCCGCATCGAGCCAGTCAGTAAACGCATATTTAAGAGAGCCGTTCATGATGAAACGGTTTCTTGAATCGTTGTTCAGGTTGTATTGGCTCAGCCAGTAAGGGTTAGTCTGCCAGTTAGGAGCTCCGGGATACCAGAGCATACTGCCGAACTCGTTGGTGCCCGCACTGAAATCAGCCACATTAAGTGTTCGCGGCAGCATATACAACACGTAAACGCTGCTGTTGTCTCTACCATTGATAGGCCTGTTATAACCGGAAGTATTGTTAAACGACATCTTTACATCACTGGTCCAGCGGTTCTCTCTGCCGAAGTGGGTAGTGGCCTTGGAAGTGAAGTTCAGACGGGTCAGTTTGTTATTCGGAATGATACTTTTATCATTCAGATAGCTCAGCGACGAAAATACTGCCGTAGAGCCGTATTGTTGCTGCAGCGCCAGACTATAGTTCTGGTTTGATCCGGCACGAAGAAACTCGTTTACGTTGTCATAGATGTTCAGCGGAGCCTGGGTTCCGTCCCACTTGGTGACACTCTGGCCTTCGGCCTTCGGCCCCCAGCTGGTGGTGTTCATCGCATTGAAGATGTTGTTCGATCCCTGTCCGAAGGAACTCTGCAGTTCTGGCTTGATGAAAATGCCTTCAGTACCCTGGGTGGTGGAAAAGGTGATTCCCAGCCCGGGTTGCTTGCGTCCTGATTTGGTGGTGATCAGGATAACCCCGTTACCCGCTCTTGAGCCGTACAAGGCCGCAGCAGAAGGGCCTTTCAGTACACTCATTGTTTCGATGTCTTCCGCGCTGATGTCGCCGAGACCGTTACCCATGTCTAGGCCGGCACCCCAGTAACCGTTTTCGGTGGTTCCGGTGAAGTTGTCGATAGGAATACCATCAACAACGATCAAAGGTTGGTTGGAGCCTGTAAGAGAGGTATTTCCTCTTAGCACGATCTTGGAAGAGCCGCCGGCGCCGTTACTTGAACGAACCACCTGAAGACCCGCCACTTTACCTGTAAAGGCATTGGCAAGGTTGGTTTCTTTGGCATCACTCAGCACCGATCCTTTTACTTCCTGGATGGCATAGCCAAGTGATTTCTTTTCCCGCTCAATACCGAGAGCGGTTACAATTACTTCAGAAAGCTGGGTCTGATCTTCCGCTAGAGTGATTTCCAGATAGCTTTTGTTCCCGACAGGAACTTCCTGTTTTACATATCCGATAAAAGAAACTACCAGTACCGCTTTTGAAGGGTCAGTCAGTGTAATACTGAATTTACCTTCGCTGTTGGTTGATGTACCCTGTGAAGTTCCTTTGATCAGCAAGCTCACACCCGGAAGCGGAGCACCATCAGCTCCTCCGGTCACTTTTCCTGATACCACCTGCCCTTGGGCAAAGATTCGGGTGGCGCCCAGAAATAAGAAAATGAATAGAAGTTTTCTCATTAATTAATAAATTTAGGTTACAAGGAGGTAAAATACTATTTTTTTTAATTAGGTAAAATATATTTTTAAAAAAATGTTTATACGCAGCCTTTATTCTTAATAAAATTAAAGAACAGTGCGATTGAATGCAATTTAAACCAGGGGATTGGAAAACTGGTTTATAGCGGACTTTATTGTACGAAAACACAGGCTGAAAAGTAAAGCCAGTTCCATAGCATTTTACTGAAAATCAGCCGGCCTGTTTTCCCGGAGGAAGGCGCTACACCCGAAGCCGTATTTTTTACTTCCTGGTCCGACAGGGATCAGGACTCTGAATTCAGCGGTGCGGTGTCTGATAGGTTCGGGAATCGCTTATCCAAGTTACAAAATTCTTTTAAAATTTCATGCACCTGTGAGAGGGTCTTTGTTGATGTCATGTTTGTTAATAAAATTAGTTAATAGGTTGATAAAGCAATGTTTTTGTTTTTAAAGTGGGTAAATTAATACTTTTCTTTCTTTTTTTTTAAAAAATCTACTATAATTTATATTTTTAAATAATTATTGCAAATGTTTTTTAATAAATATTATTTTTTTATTAAAAAATTTTATCAAATTTTGCACGACTAATTTAATCAACCCAAATTCGATTCATATGAGAAATCATGTACCCAAATTGGTGTTGGTACTGTTGATGGCGCTCAGCTTTCCGGTACTGGCCCAGACAATTACAGGTAAAGTGACCTCCAAAGGCGAGGTTCTACCTGGAGTTTCCGTAGTCGTAAAGGGGAGGACGGCCGGAACAATCACCGATTCTGAAGGAAAGTTCTCTCTTAGTGTTCCTGACCTTCAAAGTACGCTGGTGGTCTCTTTTATAGGGTACACTACACAAAACGTGCCTGTGGCAGGTCGTTCGGTGGTCGATGTGGAACTGGAAGAAGACACCAAGCAACTGAACGAAGTGGTGGTAACCGCCCTAGGTATCCGGCGTGAAGCCAAATCTATCGGTTATTCTGCCCAGAAGATTGCTTCCAAAGACCTTGTTAAAGCAAGCCCTCCTGACATCGCCTCAGGTCTGATGGGTAAATCCGCGGGTCTTAACATTTCTGCTTCCAATGGTGTGCAGGGTGGTTCTCAGAGAATCGTTATCAGAGGTAACAACAGTATTCTTGGCAGTAACCAGCCTCTGATCGTGATCGACGGTATCCAGGTTCAGAATGATCCTGTAGGCGGTACCCAGGGTAAAAGCAGCGATGTAACCAGCCCTAAAGACTGGGGTTCGTTTCTGAACTTTGTCAACAGTGATGAAGTAGAAGACATTACGGTTCTGAAAGGCGCTAATGCCGCCGCTCTCTACGGAGCAAGAGGAGCCAACGGTGTAATTCTCATTACCAGTAAAAAAGGAGGCAAGAGAGAAGGCTTTGGTCTTGACTACAATTTCTCTTCCCTGTCAACAACTGCCTACAGGTTCCAGGATGTACAAAATGAGTATGGCTATGGAGCGGCATCTGCCCTGTGGTCGGCTACACAGCCTTTCCCGACCACTGCCTCAGGAGAACTGCGCTATCCCGGTAACTATCCCTGGGATGCTCAGGACGTGAATAACAACTACAGAAGTGGCGGTGCAATTCCCGGAGGCTATTCTTCCTGGGATCTTTTCAGCTGGTATGGTCCTGCGGCCTCGTGGGGACACAAGCTGGATGGCACAGAACTGATCTGGTGGGATGGCGTCAAACGTAAATGGGAGCCGCAGCCTGACAACAGAAAGGCGTACTTTAATACCGGTAACACTACCACTCATAACCTTTCGTTCAGCGGAGGAGGAGATTACGGTACCATCCGCGTAGGTCTTACACGTCTGGATAACAAAGCCATTATCAAAAACAGTAACTACGATCAGACCAATATTAACCTCGGATCTTCGCTGACCATTTCAAAGAAAGTGAAGGCGGAGATTACAACCAGTTATACCAATTATAATCGTCTGAATACACCGGAGTCGGCCAATGATAACGGATGGGCCAATTTTATGATCCACGGAATGTCAAGAGATTATATTCCGTTGGAGTTTGACTCTTATAAACTGGCTGACGGCAGCAAGAATTTCTTTGATCAGACTTCTCCGTTCAGATATTATCCTTACAATAATAACTCTTTCAAGGATATGTTCTGGAAATTGTTTGAAAATAACCAGCAGCTCACCAGAAACCAGTTGTTAGGCTCCCTGCGTCTTTCGGCGGACATCACTCCCTGGCTGAACCTTGCCGGCCGTGCCTCACTGAACAATGCAGTAACAACCATCGAAAGTAAAAATACACCGACGGATGTAGCGGGTGTTCAGGGATCTTACGGATTCGAAAGTATCAATAACCAGGATCTTAACTTTGAAGCGTTTACTACTCTTCATAAGAACGGACTCTTCGGATCGGGTATCAACGGAAGCCTGCTGATCGGTAATTCGGCACTCAGAACCAGAAGCCACGGTATCAATACCCTGAACAACGGGCCTTTTGATGTGCCCTTCAAGTATTATCTGAACAATACCCTGGACAAGACCAAGATTTCACACAGTGAAAGCAGGTACGACCTGAACCTGAACTCGCTGTTTGGTATCCTTGATCTTTCCTATAATGATTATCTCTTCCTTCAGCTGACAGGAAGGAATGACTGGTCTTCTACACTTCCGATAGCTACTTCGTCTTATTTCTTCCCGTCAGGAAGCTTGAGCTTTGTATTTACTGAAGCGATAGACGCTTTCAAAAACCAGAATGTACTCAGCTACGGAAAGCTTAAGTTGTCGCTGGCCCAGAGTGCCAACGGTACCAATCCGTACATGACACAGTATACCTATAATACAACCACGATCACCAACACGATCAATGGTGATGCGGCTACTTCGTTTGGCGGTGTGCCTGTCAGAAGCCTTCAGACGACACTTCCGCCTGCCGGTCTGCTTCAGCCTCAGCGTAACAAGTCTTTTGAAGTCGGAGCAGAATTGGGTTTCCTTGGCGGCAAGCTGAGCACGGAATTTACTTTCTATCAGACAAGGGCTACCAGCCAGATCCTGAGCTCTTCACTGGCCACCTCATCCGGAGCCAAAGCAGTAACCTTCAATACCGGTGAGCTTTCTAACAAAGGCTTCGAATTTATTGTAAGGGCTACTCCGATCCAGAGCGCATCATTCCGCTGGGATATCGCACTGAACGGTGCACACAACCAGAATAAGGTGATCTCACTGGCAGAAGGCATAGACAGATATCCTCTTGCTGATTTGTGGGGTACCAACGGTGCGCTGATGTATGTGAGAGCAGGAGAAAACTACGGTACTATCTATGGATATGACTACACCTACCTGAATGGTAAAAAAGTAGTAAAAAGAGTTTTGGATCAGAGCACAGGAGCGGTTGTCGGTACTCAATATGTAACTACTGACGATCCGGTAGCTATTGGTAATACGACACCTAAACTGACCGGGGGTCTGAGCAATACTCTGAAGTACAAGAACTTCAGCCTTTACTTCCTGGTTGACTTCAAACTGGGCGGCGATATTTATTCTGCCGACTACGGTGCTGCTATCGGACACGGTCTTTCGCCGAGCACACTTAAGGAAAGAAACGGCGGCGGACTGCCTTATACTTATCCTGATGGAAGCATAGCCAATCACGGGGTAATCCTTGAAGGTGTTTTTGCCAACGGAGAAGAAAACAAGGATGTAGTACATTATATGTACAAATATGCCGGAGCTTACGCCGGATGGTCTAATGTTAAAATGCCGCGGAGTGAGCTGGTTCTTGAAAATTCATGGGCAAAACTCCGCGAGTTGAACCTGACCTACTCCATTCCTTCAGCGCTGGTTAAAAAGACCAAAATATTCCAGGGACTTGATGTGTCTTTTGTTGGTCGTAACCTGTTTTACCTGTTTACTACCCTGCCTGATAACCTGAATCCTGAGGCTATTAACGGGATCGGTAATGCTTACGGGTTCCAGTGGGCACAGTTTCCGGGAACACGTGATCTGGGGGTTTCACTTAAAGCAAGACTTTAATTCTTTAAATCAAGCATCATGAAATATTTATCTAAAATAATCATAGCAGCAGCATTGTTGGTTTCGGCATCTTCCTGTAAGGACGGGTTTGAAGAAATCAATGCTCCATGGGATAAGCCCAGCAGCGCCTCTACTCCGGAAATGTTCAATGCCGTTGTCAGTTCACTTCCGCTTACCGGAGGCGAGCAGTCGGTGATGAATGCCTGGATCTATCCGATCACCCAGCAGATCGCCATCACTTCAGGCTCTTATCCTTATGATAATGCCAAGGGAGCGCTGTGGGAGAATTATTACTACACCCTGGCTAATGTGAGAGTCATTGAAGATCGTATTGCCAAAAGCTCTGATCAGGCTTCTATGACCAATCTTTCAGCTATGCTGAAAACGATTATGGCTTATAAAAGCTTCAAAATGACCAACTATTTCGGAGCGATGCCTTACAAGGACGCAGGTTATGCGGCACTTGCTGCGGATCTTGGTACCGGAGTTTATAAAGCTAAATACAATACCCAGCAGGAAGTTTATTCAGATATACTGACGAATCTCAAGTGGGCTGTTGATAATTTCAGCACCAGCTCATCACAGTATAATCTTGGAAAATACGAAACCCTTTTTAACGGGGATGTCAGCATGTGGACCAAGTTTGCCAACAGCCTTCGTCTTTATATCGCTGTTACACTGTATGACAAAGACCAGGCGATTGCCAATACCCATATCACTGAGGCGCTGAGTAAGCCGCTGTTGGGAGATGCCGATAACATCGGGATCTGGCCTTCAAAACTGGGCCTTTCCCTGCAATGGCGTGAGTGGTCTTTTTCGGCCAACTGCTATCTCAGAATGGGTTCTACCATGTGGAACCTGATGTCTGCCAATGACAGCAAAGACGGAAGCGGTATTTTTGACCTGAGGGCGAAAGTTTTTTATGAGCCTAATAATGCAGGAGAGTGGGTGGCTTATCCCCAGAATCCGGCAACAGGTACACCGACAGAAGGTGGAACGCCTTATGATAAGAAGCGTTATACGGCGTGGTCTGATAAAGGTACGTCAAACCTTTATTCCCCGGTAAACCTTTACTTTGAGCAGGATCTTACTTACATTCCTGAGCTGATCCTGACTGCTGCGCAGGTACACTTTATTAAGGCCGAAGTCTACAACAGAGGTCTGGGGGTAGCAGCTAACGCCGCCACGGCAAAAACAGAATATGAGGCGGGTATCAAAGCATCCCTTAACATGTGGAAAAGTATTGCTTTCAATTCTTCTGTATGGACGGTGGCAAAACCTTCTTCTGCTGTGGCAACCACTGCGGAGATTGACGCTGTTATCAAAAACGCTTCTGTCGCCTATTCATCTGATACGGAAACAGCGCTTAAGCAGATTTATGCGCAACTATGGATTGATCAGTTCAGACAGCCGTTTGATGCCTGGACGCTGATGAGAAGAACCGGCAATAAAACGCCGATGTCAGCGGCTAATACGCAATATTATACCAACAACTTCGGAACGTACGGACGTTTTGTATATCCGGACGACGAGATTACCTATAATGCAGATAATTTCAAAACTGCTACAGGAGGAAGTAACCTCAATTCAGTGAAGCTGTGGATATCTAAATAAAAGATTCCGTATCTGAAATAAAAGCTGCTCTCTGAAAGGGCAGCTTTTATTTTTATCAGGCTTAAGGCGCGCAGATTACTTTATTATTATTTCACCGGCTTTATTCCAGCCATTTATGGTTTCAGGGTTTTGGATCGCCAGGTTCAGGGATGCTTTATGCCCGGCCGTACGGTCAATGATCGCCACAGCCAGATCATACTTGCCGGCGGGTACATTCCGGGTATCGCATTGGAAGGAATAGGTGTATTCCATACCCTTAAGCCAGTTCCCCGGATTCCCGTTTTCATCAGTAAAAATCGCGGCAGGTTTGCCAGAGTGCCGGTCCAGCAGAGCAAAGGCGGTACAATATTTTCGGGCCCATCTTTTGTTGTTGTTGGGGCATATACCCACTCCAATGTTCTTCCAGTGGTGCCGGATAGTAAATGAAGAGCCACTCTGTATGGTTTCAGGAAATGAAACCATGGAGGGAAATAAGCGGTATCCTCCGGAAGTGATGAATTTTTTTACCAGTTCGGGTGCGCGCATGGTCCATCCGGTGGTTTCGATCCTCTCTCTCAGGTCAAGGCAATTGGCATGGGCTGACAGGGCATCTTCAAAGGTCTTCTGATAGACATCTGCCCAGGTTGTTGTTCCGGGATATACAGGATCTCCTTTCCACGGTTGTATGTCGTCAGTATTGGCTCCCCAGTAGCAAGATTCTCCGATAAACATATGACGGGGAAAGCTACCGGCCTGCAATTTTTTTTCTTTTTGTGTAAACCAGTGGCTTCCAAGCCCGTCTCTCCTGAGGATATAGTCCTGTCCTCTGAAGGCAATTTTCTGTTCCGTAACATAGCCTATTTCACTGCCGAAAGTAAGCGCCAGCAGTACTTTGCTGAAATGAAGCCCGTAGAGATCTATGATCCATTTAAAAACCTTCCTGCGGTTGGCTTTGTCTTTAAATACCAGATGATGCCCTTCTCCCCACCAGCCCAGATTATAGCCATCCACAAAATCTACAACGGCGGGATCATCGAATTCCCGGGCGAAAGCACGGACAAAGTTGCTGAACTTCTGCTGAAATACGGGATCGTCAGGATAGGGGGTCCAGTGTCTGTCTCCTTTAAGGCCGGTTACTTCATAGCCTTCAGCACCGGCATTTTTTACAAATGAAGGCGTACCGGGGATGATGTTATCTTGGCCGTCTATATAAATTCTGAAGGCCAGTTTCAGGCCGCGGTCTGAGGCACCTTTTATCAGAGCTTTGAAATTTTCATCATACAGCCATGCATATCTGCCTTCTTCAGGCTCCATGTCGGCCCAGCGCCATCGCACGTAAAATATAGAGCTGAAAGCACGGGCTACACTGTCCTGAGCATTCCAGTACGTACGGGCTTCGGCCACATTATCATTGGCATCGTCATACAGCACCCATCCCATCGCCGGATTGCGGATAAGTGATACGGTATCGGGCTGGAAATGAACAACACTTGCGCCGTTTTCCGTATTGATGCCGGAAAGGCTTTTCATGTTGTTTCTGCAGGAAATGAATACACTGGCGTAAAGTGTGGTGGCTACGGCGCTCCAATTCAGGATCCGGGTAAAACGGTTCATTTTATGTATGAATTTTAAAGATTATCGCGGTTTTACATCAGCACTGCTTTAAAACCTTGTTGTTTCGGAACAGGCGCATAAACTTAAAGAATGATTTACGGATTATCAACACATAATCTTACTGTTTGCCCTTTTAATGACTAACAGTACACCCCCGGGGCTGAGAAATTAAAAAAAGGTATATCCGGTTGTACGTGAGACTAAAAACGTTCCGGATTGCGGCCATCTGAAAATAGCACTGTAACGAAGGTGTTTTACCCCAGTCTTTCGGCTTCCGGCAGGGTAGAGAAAATGGATTCCAGGGTTTTTACCAGGGTTTCAAAGCTCGCGGGTTTTACAATGTAATCAAAAGCTCCGAGCTTTTTGGATTCATCAATATCCCGGATATTGGAAGAAGTGGAGTAGACGATGATACGGACGTCTGAAAATTTCTCATGGGTGACAAGCGCTGAAAGGCATTCTTTCCCATTCATCTTTGCCATGTTCAGGTCCAGAAAGATCAGCTGGGGAAGGGCGGCATCTTCTTTGGAAAGTTCATCCAGCAGCACTATGCCATCATCAAAACACCTCAGGTTTACCTCATAGGATACATCCTCCAACGCCATCGTGAAGATTTCCTGGTCTTCGCGATCATCGTCAACCAGGTAGCAACTAATCATTTCTGTCATGTAAGTTATATATTATAAGGGATAGGGGTGCCTTATTTCCGACAGCAAAGTTAAGTTTTAGTTTTGGGTTAACGAGCAAAAAAAGAAAGGCAGGACGAAGAATTAACAAATATAGTTTCAAAAAGTCATATTAACTCATTGATTCTGAGAAAATTCACTGGTTTTTCCAGGAAATAGTCTGCACCATTGCTCAGAGAGTCGTCGCGAAGGTAAGACAAAGCGGATATCATGATCAGGTTGATCTTCGGATCGATTTCCTTGATTTCACGGATATGATCCAGTCCGGTGCCATCAGGGAGGTTGTTGTCAAGCAGAACGATATCCGGCAGATAGCGGGGTATCTTCTGAATACCTTCCTGTAAGGTGTGCGAAAAGTCTACCTCATACTTTCTTCGCTCAAAATAGGACTTTATCAACTGACACAAGTCTTCTTCATCGTCGATAATCAGTATTTTCTTCATCTTTTTGAGTTTGGTTAGATAAAAATAGGAATTCTTTTTAATACAGACTCAAAAAACTGTTCCGGACCATATCTGCCGGGGTTTTCTGTGGTTATCTGATCACCAGCCAGTTGTATCCTTCTGCCGGAATCCGGACTTCCACTTCAGCATCGAAGTTCCTGTCAAGTCTGTAAGCACTGGATTGGCCTTCTTTTTCACGGATTTGTACCACTTCAGTAAGCCCTGTATAGTACAACGGAAGCTTTATTTTTCTTGTAACAGGAGTTTTCAAAGGATTATAGATCATCACCAGGGCCTTTTCTCTGAGTCCGGGGTTGACGTGCATGATGCCGTCCCAGTCCCTTCCATCCGGTCTTCTGAGGTGAATAATATCCGAATTGAGGATTTCTCTGTACTTTTTGTACCATTGGATGGTTTCGGTTACCATTTTTCGGGTAGCTTCAGTATCATATAAACGTGGTCCGCGGTAACAAGCTTGTATTCCGGCCCCGTAATATTGCATCATCAGCTGGTGATAATCTGCCAGGTGTTCGCTCAGAGGCTCAAGAACGGCTTCCGGGCCACCGCCCTGATAGCGCGTCAGAGGGACAAATCCCCAACCCATTGATGGTGTTTTGTCCCAGGTGCCGTCGTAAATATTCTGTCTGTTCAGTATGCGCTGCTGCTCTCTTGAGAGAGAAAAATTGACTTCTCTGTATCCCAGAGCAATTTTATGGGTGCCGTCCAGAAAATACCAGTCGGGGGCATTGATATATACCCCGCGGGCATTCAGCCACCGGTAAAATGCCTTCTGCATTTCCATCTGTGCCCATTGGGAGTCTTCCAGTCCTTTGTGTCCCGGATGCTTTTCTGAGGCACATACATCCCCTGGATAAGGGCCGTCATGTTCCAGCAGATCAAAGCCGGTTTTCTCTATGAAATTTTTCAGTTTACGGATATAATTGATGCCCCAGGTGCTGGCCAGACAGGGTGCGTGTCCGAAGAAAGCTCCTTTATCAGGTAAGCCTGTTACCGGATCGATCACATCATTTTCATCATCGATCCTTCTGCTGCTGAACAGAGAATATCCGCCAAGCAGAATTCCCTTGCTATGAGCATAATCGGCCAGCGCTTTGAATTTGGCAATATTGGCTTCGGAGTCATCCTCCATATTCAGACCACTGCCAAAGCTCAGAATTACCATTTCATAACCGGTTTCAGCACATTGATCAATCGTATTCTTAACCTGGGCGTCGTCTGTACTGATCAGGTGCATAAAAACAGGATTGCGGTTCGTCCAAGGCGCGATGGTCCGGTACATTTTCCGGCGGGCCAGTCCGTTGCGCTCCCGGTCGTAGGAGTCCAGCAACAATTCATAGCTGCGGATTGACCGGAAGGTTTCTCCTTTTTTCAGCGAGATACCGATACCTTTGTCAGGATAGATTTCCAAAAGACAGGGCGTCTCGAAATTATAGTTCACCTGTGAGGTATAGGAAGAGTCGGTTTTCCAGTGGGTAGCCTGGTCTGACAATTCGTACCTCATGGCGTTGTTAAAAGCAAAATTATTCTCAATGTACAGTTTCTGCGGTTTTTTCATTCTTTCCGGAGAACCCACCACCGCCGATTCTTCTTCCGGTGTGGCAAGGATTTCATGAACCACCTGATTGATTTTGACAGGTTTGTCTGTTCTGTTGGTGATGCTGAGCCACTTGCACAGCAGGGGGATACCATCGTAAATTTCATAATGCACCGCTACTTCGATTCCTTTCAGTGACGGGTGGGTAAAATAAAGGACAAGTTCTTTCCCCTTCGGAAGTTTGGCCGGAAAGGCCGGCTCATCCGGTTTACGGTCTGCGGGCGGTTTGGGGGTGGTGATCTCATATTTTGTGAACTGAAAATCATCCCGGCTGCTGCTGAACGTCTCTATCCATTCTTCTCTCAGATACGCATGTTCTTTTTGTCCGTATAGCCCGCCTACCTGATAGGTTTTGCCATCCAGCGTAACCCTGGCTTCGGGCCTTACCGATCTCACCAACTGTTCGCCGGTGACAAGGTTGGAAAAACTTGTTGTTGAGGCATTGGGGCTTAGCCTGATCTGTCTGGATATCAGTCCGTTTCTCAGGTCCAGCGATTTTCCGTCTGTTGAAATGCGTATTTCACTTTTGTGAGAAACCGGCTGCACAAGCCAGTCCTGGGCAGTAGCCTTCTGCAAAGAAATCAGGAGAAGCAGGCACCAGTATTTTTTCATAACAGGATCATTTAAGGGCGTCCTTTAATACAAAGGTCCAGGCATACTGGCAGGGGATGTTTCCTGGGTCCAGTTGCGGAGCAATGATGGTAAGCGTCTTTTGTTTATAAGAGAATCTGATGTCTCCGTCATAGCCCAGAAGCTTTACTTCTGAGGGTTTCTCCACACCGGATATAACAAGGGTCTTTTGCCACTTTTGTTGTATGGCATAGAGATTTTTGCCTTTTGAGGTAAAGTAGGTCTGCGATTCCGGGGTGTAGGCCGGAGCGCTATCCCATCTTCTGGTGGAGTAAATTCCTTCTCCGTTAACGTTCAGCCAGTCGCCGATCTCCTTCAGGCGTTGCTGCATGATGACAGGTATTCTGCCATCGGCAGTTGGCCCTATGTTGAGCAGAAAATTTCCTCCTCTTGCCACAATATTGATCAGTTGATGCACCAGTTGTTCGCCCGACTGGTAAGATTCCAGGTTTTCGTTACGGTTATAGCCGAATGACTCTCCGATGCCCCGGCATTCTTCCCAGGGGCGTGCAAAGCCGTTGACCGTTTTCTGGTTATCGCTGCCTCCGTGTCCGTACTCGGAAGTCATGAAACTGCCATGCTGGCCTTTGGTGTCGTTACCCCAGCGGTCGTTGACAACGATTGAGTTTTTAACAGGGGACTCATTGTACAGCCAGGACAGGAACTCTTCACTTTTCCAGGTCTTGGCCGGGTGATCCCACTCTCCGTCTGTCCATAATACATCCGGCTGATACTTTGTGACAAGGTCTTTCATTTGCGGAATCATCCGCTCATCCACGTACCGGTTAACATCCGATTTGTAAACCGGATTGAACCATTCATACAGGGAATAATAATAGCCCATGCGCAGGTTCCGGGCCTTGACAGCTTTCATCAGGTCTCCGGCCAGGTTGCGGTGGGGTCCTACATCGACAGCGTTCCAGTTCCACGACTGGGGGCTGGGCCATAAGGTAAACCCCTCATGATGTTTAGAGGTGAGTACCACATATTTCGCACCGGCTTTGTCAAAAATACCTGCCCAGTCATCGGGATTAAACATTTCAGCCCTGAAGTCCTGTACAAAATCCTGATAGCTGGCTTTACCGTAATTTTTTTCATGAAAGGCCACAAATTCCGGATGTATTTTCAGGTTAGGCGCAAACAGGCGCTGCCAGTACCATTCGGCATAGCCGCTTCCGAAACCGTCTGCATTGGACTTAGTGGCCCAGGCAGGTACGGAAAAGACACCCCAGTGAATGAATATACCGAATTTAGCATCTTCGAACCATGAAGGTGTGGGTCTCTGGTCAAGACTTTCCCAGGATGCTTTATATTGTTGGGCTTCTGCGTTGAGTATTACGAGGCAGAATACCAGGCTGAATAGTTTTCTCATGTCAGGAAGGATAAGTGCGGACCTGTTCCGGAGTACAGATCCGCACCTGTATAAGTTGCTTATTTTTTTGCGAAATGACTTTCTGCCATATAAACCTTCCCACCATCGTCTGCCTGCGTAACGGAATAGCTGAAACCGGGCTGTACAGAATAGGCCCCGAATTCTCCCTGCTTGTTTAGCGCAATAAATCCGACCTGAAAATTCTCAGCTTTTTGAGGGTTGATTTTTATGATCCTTTCCACGGCTATTTTACAGGCTTCTTTAGGAGATTTTCCTGCCCTCATCATTTCGACGACCAGGTGAGTCCCGCAGATCCTGATCACTTCCTCACCTTGTCCGGAGGAGGTGGCGGCACCCACTTCATTGTCTACATAAAGTCCTGCGCCGATGATAGGCGAGTCACCTACACGTCCCCGCATCTTAAAGCCCATGCCACTGGTGGTACAGGCACCTGAAAGGTCACCGGAGAGGTCCATGGCAATGGTACCCATGGTGTCATGATTGAAAGACCCGTCTTCAAAATAATTAGGCGCAAAAGGGCCGTGTCCTTCTTTTTTCTTTATTTTTCCTTGTTGCTGTTCGATGTTGATGACAGGTTTGTATTCGGATTTTTTCAGCCATTCCTTGTAGGTTTTTTCAGCATCGGAAGAAAGCTTACCCGACTCTTTTGCGAAACCGTTCTCTACAGCAAACTGCTGGGCTCCTTCACCGACAAGCATCACGTGAGGGGTTTTTTCCATCACCCTGCGGGCCACGGAAATCGGATTTTTGATGCGTTCGAGAAAGGCCACAGAGCCGCAGTTGGCTTTTTCATCCATGATGCAGGCATCCAGGGTAACTTTACCATCTCTGTCAGGATTACCACCCAGGCCTACACAGCAGTTGATCGTGTTTTCGATGGAGTTGGCGGCCACTTCCACTGCGTCAATGGCCTTGCCTGACGGGCCTTTTAGTATTTTCCAGGCTTCGGCGTTGACAGCCAGTCCGCTGTCCCATGTTGAAACCACGATAGGTTTGACGGCAGCGCCTTTTGTACCGGTTACTTTGGCTGAGGATAGGAAGGGTAATGAAAACGCCGGCCAGGTAAAGGCCGCACCACGCAGAAATTTCCTTCTAGATTGCATAATTTCTTTGATTTTGATGAAACAAAAGGGTTACAATTTATTAAACAGATGCGGTCGTTCTTTTTCAATGCGCAGGATCAGTTCCCCGAAGAGGGTATTGGCCCATGCAAACCATTTTCTTGTAAAAGCTGAGGCATTGTCTTTATCAAAAGACTCATGCATAAAGCCCGTATCAGCGTGGGTTTTTCTGAGAAAACCAAGCTGTGCCAGAATTTCGGCGTCATCGGTAGAGGTCATGGCACGCATAATGATACCCATGGGCCAGATCTGGTTAACAAGGGTATGGGGGCTGCCCAGGCCTTCGGCGGCACTTCCTTTGAAGAAGTAAGGATTACTGTCGCTCAGAACAAATTTACGGGTGTTTTTATATAACGGATCGGAAGATTTCAGGACACCGAGGTAGGGCAGACTGAGGAGGTTGGGCACATTGGCATCGTCCTGAAAAAGGGCATTGCCGAATCCGTCGACTTCCATGGCATAGATTTTTCCAAAACGCGGATGAGTCACGATACCATAGCGGAGTACGGCAGTTTCTACTTCTGCAGCCAGGTCCCGGCATTCTTTCGCGAAGACAGTATCTTTAAGGACTGTTTCCGAGATTTCTGCCAGCTGTCTGAAAGACAGGATAGCGAACAGGTTGGAGGGAATGAGAAAAGGGTATTGGGTGGCATCATCAGAAGGCCTGAAAATGCTGTGAATGAGTCCGACAGGGCGGGTGTTGTTGCCGTAGCCATTTCCCGGAACAGTATCGGTTGACCAGGAGGTGGTTCTTCCAAAACGGTAGGGGCCTTTTACTTTCTTTCTCTGTTGCTCTTTGCAGGTGCTGATAATCAGTCTCGCTGCCGATTGCCAGCGCTGGTCAAAGCAGGAGGTGTCGCCGGTAAGTTTCCAGTAATGATACGCCAGGCGGACCGGGTAGCAGAGTGAATCCAGCTCCCACTTTCTTTCGTGCAGCTCCGGTTTCATATCGGTATGATCTTTCAGCCATTCTGAATGCCCCGGACCGTCGTTAAAAGCATTGGCATAAGGGTCAATCAGGATGCATTCCGTTTGCCTGTTGATGACGCCTGCGATGAGTTGCTTCAGTTCTCCGTCTTTTCCGGCCAGGGGCAGATAAGGCCATACCTGGGCCGTACTGTCGCGAAGCCACATGGCATGAATGTCACCGGTAATGACGAATGTATCCGGCCGCCCGTTTTTTATACTGAAATTGACAGTAGTATCCAGGGTGTTCGGAAAACAGTTTTCAAACAGCCAGGCCAGCTCTTTGTCTTTCAGCTTCGTTTTGATTCGGGTGATGGTCTCCTCCACCGTCTGGCTCCTGAATTTTCTCTGGGATTCAGGGATTCTGACCACGGGGAAATCCTCCGCTCCTGCCATTGCTCCTCTGTGTATCAGCAATCCGGCGGCTGCGAGGCCGGTTCTGGTAATAAAATCTCTGCGTTTTTGTTTCATCTTATTTGCCCCAAGGGCTGGGCGGCACAAAACCGCTGAAAATTTTCATGAAGAAATATGTGACAATTTATCAGGTTTCACGTCAAATTAAAAAGATTTTTTAAAAAACGGACAAATGAGTTCAGCGACAGGAAGCGGGAGTTGAAAAAGCCGGCCCCTGGCTATTCCCGGCCCGAATATCGGTGATATGAATAAAGATTCTTTTGTAAGAAAACGATGAAGCACAACTTAAAGGAACCGGAGCTTTTCGTGTTCCTTTTTTTATGCGTTTCCCGATCAGTGTTACAGGGGGTTGATTAAAGAGCGATAAAACGTTAGATTTGTAAGATTGTTTACCGCTCAAACGCTTTAAAGGTATGCAGGAGGAAGCCGGCATGGATTTGAAGATCCGCAAGTTCTGGATGTGGTTTGTCAAGAATGACGAACTGATCCGGAAAGCTCTGGAGCATGGTTCAGAGGCTAATAAGGCGCATCTCACCAGGATCTTTGACAACAAAGTGCTTGAGATTGGTAATTTTTCATGGGATATTGAGGAAGGAAACCTGAGAAAGTATGCCTTCACGGTTTCTCCAAACAGGGACAGAGAGCTGCTCCTGCTGTCAAAGGAATTGGTCAGCAGATCTCCTGAACTGAGCCACTGGGAGTTTCATTACGCCAGGCCTGCCCGTACTCCTGACTTTTCGGTAAGGGTTTTTGACGAACATATGAATCCGCATCACATAGGAGCACTCCACTGGAAATTCCTGCTCACATTAAAACCCAACCATACGGCGAGCATACTCCTGGAGGTGCCGGAGCTCGGCAAGATAGATCATGAGACTTGTGAAGAGGCTGCTGATGCATTGATTACGGGCATTCTGGGCGAAGAACACCGGATTCTTTATATCGACTCCATCGAAATAACCGGCAGACTCGGAAAAGAATTCGAGGATTTGACCTTCCCGGTTTCGGAACTGGTCTTCAGGATGAGGTATCTCACCGCCTCAGAAATCTGAGCGCCACCCTTACTGTTCAGGCAGGAACGTGAGGCTGCTCATATGTGATTCATCAAACATTTCATTGGCCAGTTCCTGAAGTTTCTCGGCTTTGATATCATTGATCTGCTGAAAAATATCAGGAAGGCTTTCTACCCTTTCCAGATCAAGAATGCTCTTTGCCATCATCAGCATGTATCCCTGATTCCCTTCTTCAGACATGGCCAGCTGACCCATAAGCTGATCTTTGAGGGATTTCAGCTGAAGGCCTCCCAGTTTTTTGTCACGCAGAAGCTTCATTTCCCGGTGCACAAGGCGGTGAGCCTTTTCCAGGTTCTGGGGGTCTGTACCAAAATAAATACCCAGAAATCCACTGTCCAGGTAAGTGGTATAATTGGCATCAATGCTGTAAACCAGCCCGTATTTTTCTCTCAGACTCAGGTTAAATCTTGAGTTCATGCCCGGTCCGCCGAGCAGGTTGACGAGGGTGAAAAAGGGAAGCCTGTTTTTATCTTTAAGTGCGTATGCCGGCCGGCCTATAGCCGAATGCGCCTGATTGATCGGCTTGAAAAGACGGACTTCCCGGGGAGTATAATGAAGAGGAGGCAACCGTTTTTTTGTATTTCTTACGGCCGGAATATCATTCAGATACTTTTCGATAATCCTGAAAGATTTTTTCGGATCTATATTACCCACCACAGAGAAAATGATCCTTTCGGTGTCCAGGTTTTCGGCTATGAAATCCTGCAGGTGTTTTTTTGAGAAAGACTTTACACTTTCCTGGGTGCCCAGAATGTTGGCGCCAAGCTGATGATCAGGAAAGATCAGCGCATCAAAATCGTCCTGTATGGAGTCTTCGGGAGAGTCGAGGTACATCGACATTTCTTCAAGAACGACTCCTCTTTCTTTTTCAATCTGTTTTTCGGGGAAGACACTGTTAAATGTAATATCACAAAGGAGCTCGACAGATTTTTCAAAGTGAATGTCAAGCAGGGAGGCATAGAAACAGACTTTTTCTTTGGTGGTATAAGCATTCAATTCTCCACCCACGGCTTCCAGCCGGTTGATGATATGGTATGATTTGCGTTTCTTTGTACCTTTGAAAGCCATGTGTTCCCAGAAATGGGCGAGTCCGGTCTGACCGGCCAGTTCATCGCGGCTACCGATGTCCAACATGATACCGCAATGGACAATTTTTGTATTATTTACCTGTCTGTGGGCAATACGTATGCCATTGGACAGGGTATGAAGCTGATATTCAGACATTTTAAGAATTCAAAATACAGGGAAATAATTTGCAAAGTTACGGCTCAAATTTTGACACAGACCAAAAAATATGATTTTAATTGCCGAAAGTGGCTCCACCAAAACGGATTGGAGACTCATTAATAAGAATAAATCCGTACAAAAGGTTCAAACGGCGGGCTTCAACCCTTATTTCCAGTCCTCTGAAGAGATTTTCCTGGCCCTGCAGGCTACGCTTCGCCCTCATATCGCAGAAGAGGTCAGGGAAGTTTATTATTACGGTACGGGTGTTACAGACGAAGAGAAAGGCGCCGTAATGGCCGATGCTATCCGACGGGTATTCCCGGAGGCCCTGCACATTGAGGCCTACAGTGATGTGGTAGCTGCAGCCCGGGCCACGCTGGGTGATCATCAGGGTATTGCCTGTATTCTTGGAACGGGATCGAACTCCTGCTTTTTTGACGGGCAGAAAATTGCTTTCCAGGTGCCTCCTCTGGGTTTTTGGCTTGGCGACGAAGGAAGTGGGGGGCATCTGGGCAAGAGCCTGATGTTGTCTTACCTTCACAAAGAAATGCCGGCGGACCTGAGGCAGGCTTTTGAAGAAAGTTACGGAGCTACAGACAGGATAACCGTTATTGACCATGCCTATCGCCAGCCGTTTCCCAACCGATACTTTGCTTCTTTTTCCCTATTTGTAAAGCAGCATTGCCGGCATCCTTTTATGGAATCACTGATCAGGGATTCATTCCGGCTGTTTTTTGAAAAGTATCTCGTCAAGTATCCCGGTTATCAGGAGTATCAGGTGGGTTTTGCCGGCTCCATCGCATTCTATTTCAAGGATTTTTTGCTGAAAGAGATCGATGAAAGAGAGATGACCGCCGGGAAGATCATTCAAAGCCCGGTAGAAGAACTGGTAGAATATTACAGCGGGAAATTATAGGAGAACAGCCCGGATGTCCTATCACCCGGGCCGGTCAGTCCATAGATATCTGGTACGACAGGATGATTAATTTCTTACGACAATTTGCCTTCACCTCTGAGTGTGAACCATGTCCAGACTGCGCCTGACAGGTCTATTAATCCGAATACCGTGAAAACAGGAGGGGCTATTCCGGCTAATACAAGTCCGACAACCGCAACAAAATAGAAAATACGTCCGGGAATACTGACTTTGAAGAAAGAGGTAAGATTTTCGCGGGCAGCATTATAATAGTAAAGCCCCAGAATGATGGCCAGTACACCAACTATCCTTATATAAGGCTCAGTGGTTTCAGCTAACTTAAAAGTTTTTGTAAAGAAACCGGGAATAAGTAATAACTCCAGGCCTACAAGGAAAAGGTAGAAGCTGAAAAACAGCAGGGATTTGGCTGACTTTGACATTTGGATATGATTTAGGTGAAAAATATCCATTCAAAGGTAGAGGTTCTCTTTAATTACAGAGGGTTGGTTTTCTTAACGGCGGTATTTAATTTCTGAATGGCAGTGTGTTGTCTGTGAGTCGCCCGACCACCTCTTTTTTTAGCCTTCTTGAAACCGGTACTTCAACATTCCCTCTCAGTTCAACAGAGCCGCCTTCACCCCGGATGTAGCTGACCACATGATCAAGATTCACAATATGAGATTTATGGGTTCGCATAAATTTGTTCGGGTCAAGCATAGGCCCAAAATGAGCCATGGGTCTGGAGGTGGTTATTTTTTTGTTGTTACTCAGATGTATGGTGCAATAACTTCCCATAGCTTCCAGCCGGCTAATGTCTTTTTGGGGAAACAGGATGATGCCATCTATGGTAGGAATGGAGATTTTCCCTGTAGCGTATTTATCTTCTTCCAGGCTTAATATCAGCTTTTCAACCTCTTCCCTTTCACGATGTTCCCGGAAATTATTTTCAACGTGCAACTTTTCAGCCAGCAGGCGGGTATTTTTCAGTAACAGTTCTTCGTGCTCCTGTGCGCTTTTAAGGGCCAGTTCTCTTGCATCAGTAGCTTCTTTACGATACGTATTGAAACGATAAGCTACCGCCAGAGAGAAGAGTAATGCTTCTGCAACAGAGCATAGCTGGTAAATGTAGGCTGAGCTAAGGGTATTCATGGGCCGGACTCCGTAAAAGCCCAGCAGGATGTTGACAACCCCGAAAATGTAAAAACCGAAAGCAAGAATGAAAAACCTGGCAGGCCTGAAGCCTATAAAATGAATATAGACACTGCAGATGAAAAGCACTACCATGATCACCATGTAAAGAAGCTGATAAAGGTCGTTTACCCAGGCTTTGTATGGCAGCCATTCTGAGGGCAGAAACAATATCCCGACCAGCATAAGGCATGCGAGGATCCGGAAAAAGACCGGGGCCGTTTCTTTTATTCTCAGATAGGAATTGGCAAAAATCAGGGTGAAAAATATACAGATGGTTGAACTCAGATTGATATCAAACGTAAAAGAAGGAATTTGTCCGAAAAGAAACTCCTGATGGTGATTGTCAGCCCTGAGAATAATATAGCCGGAGGATACGATATAGAAAAAGTAATACAGAAAGAGCCGGTCTTTTACCATCAGGAAAAGGAACAGATTATACAGGATCAATGCGATCAGTATACCATATATAAGTCCGTAAAAAAGATCATAATGATGAAGATAATTGTTGACGGCCTGCAGACTGCCGATTTTTACCGGCAGGTAAATATTGGGATTATGTACCCTCAGAAAAACGGTTGCGGGTTTTCTGCCCAGGTCAAAAACGGTTGTATTTCGTTTTAGAAAATGGCTGCCGAAAGGGCGCATGGAGCCTGTAAACCATGAGCGAACTGATCTGTCGGTATTGATGAGGTAGACGTCCAGCATTCTTACGTCGTGGAGTTCCTGCATAAGGTACAGTTCATCACCGGAAAGATTCTCAAGGTCAAGCTTTATCCATACCGGGTTTTCCATGTTGCCGAAATTGAGGAAGTCTTTAGTATTAGGAGTAAAGATGCTTCCGGAGTTTTTTTGTACCTCTTCAAATGTAAGCCTGCCAGTAGAATCTGTAAAATAGGAGACATAAGCATCTGCAGAAACGAGATCAGGTGTCTTTTTATAAATGAGCCGGGGATTGGCTTGTGAAAGATAGCTTATCGAAAAGCAGAAAAGGATGAAAAAGTGCTTCACAGTCAAGGTTTTATATTTCCATGCAAATTATGAAATAATCAGGGTAAACGCATTTGACTTTTTTGGATTGTTTTGTCATGGTTTTTGTTTTGCTCCGCAACAAAAACACATGGCCAAAACCGCGGTTAATCTTATCTCTTAGTCCGGGGTACCCCCCATGTTATTTAAATTCCACCCCTTCGGGGTTAAATGCGTTTGCCCTGATGAAATAATAAAGAATCAGAACCCTGGAAGATATATTTATATTCACCGGCAGTTTCCGGTGGGATATAGGTTACGGACATAAAAAAAGCAGCCTCCGACGAATCAGCGACTGCCTTCAAACTATAAAATCGAGAACGTTAACTCACTTTAATGATGTGATTCTTTTTCCCCTTCCCGATGAGCAGATATTTGCTCTGAAGCAGGGTAATGGCAGAAACCGGCAACTTTTCATCACTTACCTTTTCCTTGTTCAGACTGACTGCATTGGATTGCAGCGCCCTTCTGGCTTCTCCCTTCGAGGGATAAATCTCTCCGGCCGTGGTCACAGAAATAAGGTCGAGCAAAGCAGGACAATTGTCATAGGTTTCTCTCGAAATCTCCGTCTGCGGTACACCCTCAAAGATACTGGTGAAGGTCTTTTCATCCAGACTCTGAAGAGTTTCCAGGGTAGCTTTGCCATACAGTACTTCTGAGGCCTTAACGGCAAGCTCATACTGTTCGGGTCCGTGTACTCTGGTAGTAACGTCCCTGGCCAGTGCCTTCTGGGCCGTTCTGAGATGGGGAGCCTGGGCATGTTCCGCTTCGATGGCTTCGATTTCTGCTTTGGTATAAAGCGTAAAAACCCTGATCAGCCTTGGACAATCTTCATCCGTCTGATTGATCCAGAACTGGTAAAACTGATACGGAGAGGTAAGTTCAGGATCGAGCCACACATTACCTGACTCAGATTTACCGAACTTTGTTCCGTCGGCCTTGGTAACCAGCGGAGTGGTCAGGGCAAAAGCCGAATAAGAGGCGTTTTCGTCATTGTCATTCTCTTTTCTTCTGATCAGCTCTGTTCCCGTTGTGATGTTGCCCCACTGGTCGGATCCGCCCATCTGAAGCCTTATACCTTTATTTTTGTAAAGCCAGTAAAAATCGAAGCCCTGAATAAGCTGATATGAAAACTCAGCGAATGAGATCCCTGTCTGCAGACGGTTTTTGACGGAGTCCTTGCTCATCATGTAGTTGACCGTAAGGAATTTTCCGGCCTCTCTCAGGAATTGCAGGAAACTGATGTCTTTGAACCAATCGTAATTGTTGACCATTTCGGCTGAGTTCTCTCCGCATTCAAAATCCAGGAATCGTTCTAATTGCTTTTTAATGGCAGCCTGGTTTTCCTGCAAAACATCTTCAGAAAGGAATTGTCTTTCGGCCGATTTACCTGAAGGGTCGCCCACCATACCGGTAGCTCCGCCCACAAGCGCGAAAGGTTTGTGACCCGACAGCTGAAAAAACTTCAGCAGCATCAGGGTGGCCAGGTTTCCGATATGCAGTGACTTTGCCGTGGGATCAAAACCAATATATGCCCGTGTCATTTCTTTTGCCAGTTGCTCTTCCGTTCCGGGCATCATGTCCTGGAGCATGCCTCTCCAGCGTAATTCCTCAATAAAATTCATCAGATCAGTTCTTTGATTATTTCTTTTTCTTGCTGACAGCTACCTTTTCTTTCTTTTTCCAGCGATAATACTCTGAAAAGGTATAGGATACCGATACCTGAAGTGTACGGGTTCTGAAATCCAGCGGAGTGGTGTTGCTTACCCTGCGGGTAGTATTCTGCAGTCCGTGAGCATAACGGATGTTAAGACTGAAGAGAGAAAACATATCCAGCATGTTGATTCTCGCACCAACGACGGCGGCAAGGTCTCTGTCGCGGTCAGGTCCGTAAATGGTGGTCCCGTCTTTTTTGTAACCTGCGTTCAGCGCCCAGCTGTATTCCGGGCCGGCTTCCAGGTAAATACCTTTCAGCGGTGTGAAACCCAGGAGTACCGGGGTTGAAAGGTATCTGTAGGTATGTTTTTCACTGGGGGTTTTGAAGGTAGCGCCTTTCTGCTGATAGATGGCCTCAGGCTGAAGGCTGAATTTGCCGATATTCAAACGGGTGAACAGGCCCGCCTGATAGTTCAGAGAAAGCCTGGGGTTGATGGTAGTCGGGTTGTCAGGAATGGCAATGTCTGTTACGTTCAGACCGATTTTAGGGCCATATTCAAAAACCTGGGGTTTATATTGTCCGTAAGATAGTGTGGTCAGGGATATAAAAAAGACGATAAGAATTCTTTTCATGATGTTTGATTTTCAAGATTAACGTCCTGCCGGGTTCTATATTCAAAAAGCAGGCACAAAATTAGATAAAAGCCCTGTGAAACCCAAAGGTGGTTTCCGAATAAAAAACGGGCCCGGGAAAATCATCTTCCCGGGCCCGTCAGTCCCATGCCGGAATTTACTGTTTTCCCAGGTCTATCTTGACGGAAGCATTGATGCCGAACTTCCTTGGGATGTTATTATATGACAGGTTCCGGAAAGGGAAATCAAAATACGGAGAGAATTGCATGACCAGCCGTTTATGCCTGTACTGGGCTCCGAGGCCATAGAAAAGGCTGTTGAAAGTGGCCGGTTTGGGAGAAGCCTCAAAACGGCTGAGGAACTGCGCCCCGAGCGCCCCGCTGGTATAGGAAACCGCCTGATAGACAGACAGATCCAGTTTGGTTCCGGCAGAAACCATGAAAGAGAAGTTTCTGGACGCCGGGATATAATAGTTAAAGAATATGGGCAGCTTGATATAAGAGGTTTTGATGGAAATGTTTTCTATCCTCACCGGAGTTGAACCCTGCATGTATCCTTTATATTCATCTTCAAACTTTTTGCCTGTTGCCATATTAAAATCTTTGGCAAAAGAGTGCACCATTGTTTGCTGGCCGGAAATCACGAGTCCGGTATTGAAACTTATCCTGTCGTTAAGAAAAACTTCGACATCGGGACCCAGGGCAGGGAGTTTGAATCCGAGATAATCCGATCCTAATCCGACTCTGGCATGAATGTAAGGGAATCTGAACTTCTTTTTTTCCTCAGGAAGTTCTTCCTTTACCGGAATTTTAAGTTCGGGTACCTTAGGCTCATCCTTATTCTCCTTTTCTTCAAATTTTTCTTCCTTTTCTTTTCCTGAAGTGGTGATCCGGGAATCGTTTTCTGAAGATACCTGAGGGTCATTTCCGGAGGTCGTGATCACCGGATCGCTACCCTGCGAAGAAGTACCGGAAGTTGCCTCCGGAAGCCCCGAAGGCGGATAAGCATGGGCCGTCTGCCTGGCCGGACCGGTGGCAGATTCACCGGCAAGCCATTTCGCCGGTTGTTCTTTTACTACATATCTGACCACATACACCGTATCCCGGAGGGTCGGGGTATTGTTGATATAAACAGTATCTGTTCTGATGATTTGCTGTTGTTTCAGAGTAGAGATTTCTTCATGCAGTAGCTGGTTTTCTTTTTTTGTAGTATAATTAGCATAAAACGCACCCAATAGGGCAACACTGGCAAGACCACCATAGATCCAGCCGCCAAAATCCCGGAAAAGGGCTATATACCACGGTACGGGCAGGGAAGTCCTGAACTTCTGCCATGCATCCGCGCTGTACTCGGGTTCAATCGATTCCAGCTTCTTTCGGATGTTGTTGTCAAAATTTTCGTTCGACATGATTATTCTGATTTACGGATTCTTCTAAATAAATTTTTATCCATTCCTGTAGCTTTAACCGGGCTTTGGATAGGTTTGAACGGGAGGTTCCCTCATTAATTCCCAACATTTCGGCTATTTCGGCGTGCGAATAGCCTTCAACCACATACAGGGAAAAAACAGTACGGTAAGAAGACGGCAGTTTCTGAACAAACTCCAGGATTTCTGCTGCAGTCAGTTTTTCGATCAGCCCGTCATCGTGATCCAGAAACGGCACTTCCTGTACATCCAGGAAGGTTATCTTGGAACTGTTTTTCCTGTAATAATCAATGCAGGTTCTCACCACAACGGTTCTGAACCAAGCCTCAAAAGATTGATCAGGATTATACTGGTCAATCTTCGCAAACACCTTCAGAAAGCCGTCATTTAGCATTTCATCCACTTCATCGCGGTGGCCTGCATAGCGCATGCTGATACTCTTGGCCAGGCCATAGTATTGCTCAAAGAGTTGTTTCTGGGAAGACCCACGACCTGCCCTGCAACCCTCCAGAACACTCCTCAGGTCAAAAGTTTTACTCTTTTTAAAAAACACGAGAAATCTGTTAAAATAAACCGAAAAATTTTAAACCACTTTCTTTATCAGACATACGATAAAGGCTTCTTTTTCGTTGCCTGAGACCAAGGCTTCTCCGTACTTATCCTGTAAAGCAGAACGCTCTTCCGGCTTCCTCATGTAAAATTATTCGTCAAAGATAATATTTTATCTTAATTTTTTCTTTTCAGGCAACGTCAGCGAAGTGCTGTTCCGTATTGCTGATTAAACCGAATCAGGAAAGTTTTGGGGCCTCATTAACTTTCTATTTCAGCCCGGGATGCCTATGAGAAAAATGTACATGTGAGTAAACCTTACAGTATTTTTAACTTAAAACCTTTTTCAGAAAATGAGAAGAATGTATTTTATCTGGCTGGCCCTGGCTGGACTGGCCTGTGGTATCACCGCTTGTAATCATGAGGCTGTTGACGCGCAGGAGGATTCTGCACTGATGGACTTCCTGTTTCTGGCTACGGCTTCTGACTCTTCGGCTACACATCAGCCCCACGGAAAGTGTAATCTGACGGCGATTGATGTGACAGATCTTCCCGATGCAATCGTAAGTTATGTCAGTACCAACTATACCGGTGCTGTTATTGAACGTGCCGGGGTTACAGAAGATGGAAAATATGCATTGCAGATCACTAAAGCCGACAGTACCAAGGCCGGGTTGATTTTTGATGCGGACGGGAATTTTGTAAAGGAACACAGCCACAAAGGAAAAGGCCTGAAGGGCACGGAAATAGCTGTGGCCGATTTACCCGCAGCGCTGACATCCTATATTGAAACGAATTATTCGGGCGCTACCATAGAAAAGGCCGTGAAAAGTGAAGAAGGGAAGTATGGAGTGCTTATTACCAAATCCGACGGAACCAGAGTATTGCTGGGCTTTGAGTCGGACGGTGCATTTATCGCCGAACTCGGTTTCAAACACGGGGACGGCAGAAAAGGAGGAAAAGGTAAACGTAAGTGATTTTTTGAAATGTTAAAGAGGCGGGTTTCTGACCTGCCTCTTTTTTTTGTTCAGTGTGCCGGTTTGGAATGGAAATTTGTAGCGAATCCGAAGCAAAGCAGACCCGCGGCCACCAGATAATGATAGAGGTCTGTAGCCAGCGCCGTATTTTTAACCGGTATATGGATAAAAGAACTTATGCCCATGAAGATCACTCCTGCGAGCAGCCATAAACCGGGTATGGTTTTCTTTTTTACAAGTCCGTATATGCCGGCAAGGCCAACCATGAGCATGGCAACAATGGGAACAAACTCCAGAATGGGAGAAAAGCTGAATCCTTCTGCAACGGCAAAAAACAGAAACCCGGTAGCAAGCAGAACATAACAGAATATTTTATCCAGTATGACACCTGTTATCAGTGCCCATGAAGCGGCGATAAGGCCAACGGCCCCCGCTGTTACGGCCAGATGCTGAAAAAAAACGGAGGCATTTACTGTTGTCGGGAGACCCCAGAAACGCAAAGTGCCGAAAAAGGCAGCAGCTGTAACCGAAAGTACAAAAGACTCCCAGAGTACCGTATGGGTAAGATTGAGCTTCAGCAGGTATCTGAAGAACACAAATAACCCGGTGAGGGTCAGCACACCATCTGAGATCACATGAGAAATCTGCATAGTATAATGGTTTATTTAATGATCGTATAATTAAGCTACGGCCGGTCGTTTTCAGTCAGGAAATCCAGCTCTTTTTTCAGTGCCCCGCTATGAGGGGCAACGGTGTCTCCGAATTCCATAATGGTACCCGAAACAGACTTGTATACGGGCCATTCAGGAAGCGATTTATCGTTGGGGTTGCCTGTTTTAACAAAATTCACCCAATAATCTGACATTATTTTCTGTAGCCGGAGATCTCCTTCTTTCCATGTCCTGTCCCACATATGGAGGGTATGGAGGGCATACGGTACTTCAGAAGTGTGAAAAGCTCCGTAGTTTGGAAAATCTGGTTTGTCCGGAGGAACGTGACTGAACTGATATAGCCAGGAGGGTTTTGAGTTATACCCGGCCCACAGGTGCGCGGGGAATATGCCAAAAGAAATCAGTGCCAGTTTTGAGGAAGAGGCCTGCGCTTCCTCTGGAGTATTGGCCGGAAAAATCTGCAGGTATCTGTCTGCAAGGTTTCCGTATTGTTTTATCGCATCTTCCCTGAATTTTTCAGGGGTGGTTTGTCTCGGACCAAGCAATGCTCCGTCACCCGTTACCCACCCGGAAAGCAGGGCTACGTCATTGTGCTTCTTTTGTCTGAAAAATTCCGCAGGATTTTCGGGTAATACCTTTCCATCCAGAACCGGACCGAAGCGCGCACCCGGTGTCTTGGTCAGCGCCAGCACCTGTTCTGACGATAATTTCCGAAGGTCTGCGATGTTTCCGGTACCGGAAGCAACGCTTAGTCCTGTTTTTTCCGCTTCTTCAAGACTCCTGGCTATCCGGCCGCCAAGCAGACCGCCGCTCTGGGCAATTGCCCCCCTGAAAAGTCCTTTGGCAAGGGGTGATGCTACCAGAGCATTCACACTCATAGAGCCCGCCGACTGGCCGGCGATGGTAACTTTGTCAGGGTCGCCGCCAAAAGCCCGGATGTTCTGGCGGATCCATTTCAGCGCCTGTATCTGATCCAGAATAGCAAAGTTACCGGAAGTACCCAGGTTGGACTCCTTGCTGAGTTCAGGATGTGCAAGGAAGCCGAAAATGCCCAGACGATAGTTAATGCTGATAAAAATAACGCCCTTTTTGGCTATCCCAAGGCCGTCATATATAGGGCACGCTCCCGAGCCGCTCACAAATCCCCCGCCATGAATCCAGACCAGTACAGGCAGCGCTGCTTTGGGGGTAGAAGCCGGCGTCCATATGTTCAGGTACAGACAGTCTTCGCTGAGCGGTTGCCGGGGGGTGATAAACTCCTGTGTCCACATCATAAACGGTACCGGATCAGATTGTACCGGACTGGCAGGGAAAGTATCACAATGTTTTACCCCGCTCCACGCTGCCGGGGGCTGCGGAGCTTTCCAGCGCAGATCTCCCACCGGAGGAGCAGCAAAAGGGACACCTTTAAATACCGCTACTTTGTCCTCAGCACTTCCGGAAACCGTTCCGTAGGCGGTGTTTACGTTGAGGAGTTGTCCCGTGACCTGACAGGTAACAGCTTGCAGAAAGATAAGGAAAATAAAGAACAAGGTTTTAAGCCTCAGCATAGTTTTTGTTGTCTGTTTAATATCCGAAAAATACAATATTTTATTTAATATGTATCAATGCCTGCAGAGAATATCCTTATTTCCGGGAAACTCCGCAGTGCGCAGCCGGATAGCAGTTTCTGTTCCTTGTATCAGGTATTTTAAATGCCGCAGGAATATTTAATGATGAAATGAAAATCTTTGTGTATTATTGAGTTTTCCCATACCATTATGAAAACATCGTCACACCCTGTATCATTTACATTTGCTTCTTCCCTGATCGTGCTGGTCGTCTTCGTTTTTGTATTGTATTTACTCAAAGACGTATTGGTGCCCCTGTGTTTTTCAGGTTTGTTTGCTTTTTTGCTGCTGCCCGTATGCCGTTTTTTTGAATCCTGGCGTATTCCGAGGACCATCTCTATCGTTTTGGCGATCATTATAGGGGTATCCTTTATTTTTCTGATATTTTACCTGGCCTATGTTCAAATCCTGGATCTTCAGAATCTGTTGCCGCTTTTTACTCAGAAAGCAGAGGTCTGGATGAAAGATATACAGGTCATCGCCAATAAGACTTTTCATATCCGTAAGGCCCAGCTGTTTGCTGAAAGCCAGAAGTACCTCGCAGAGATTCTTAAAAACAGTTCATCTTTTATTTCTTCAACGCTGAGTACCACCTCGGGTTTCCTGGTCAATCTTTCACTGGTACCTCTTTATGTATTTCTCTTCCTCCTATACAGGGACTTTCTGAAAATGTTTCTTTATAAACTATTCAGAAAAACCAGTGTACATAAAATCAATGGAGTAGTAAAGAAGATCAAAGAGGTAGTGTTGAGCTACATGACAGGACTGATTCTGGTTATCGTCATCATCGGTTCACTCAACACCATAGCATTATTGATTCTCGGTATTCCGAATGCCGTGTTCTTCGGTTTTTTTGCAGCGGTGCTTGTGCTCATTCCTTATATCGGTATTGCGATAGGCGCCCTGCTCCCGATTCTGGTGGCGCTGATAACTAAAGACTCTTATCTCTATGCACTGGGGGTAGCGGCGTCTTTTGCTGTGGTGCAGTTCCTGGAGGGTAATTTTATTACGCCTTATGTGGTAGGTTCGAAAGTAAGTATCAATTCCCTGGCAGCCATTATTTCCATTATTTTATTCGGAAACCTCTGGGGTATCTCGGGGCTGGTGCTGGCACTTCCTGTTACGGCTGTACTCAAGATCATTTTTGATGCGGTGGACGGGCTGAAGGCCTGGGGCTTTCTGCTTGGAGATGCCGGACAGGCCGACGACTTTTAGTACAGCTGCCGGATGATTTCATCGATGTATTCTCTTGAGTTGCTCAGGCGCGGTACTTTGTTCTGACCGCCCAATTTCCCCCGTCTGTTCATCCAGCTGTAGAAAGTACCCTGCTGGACAAAGTGGATCTTCGGTGGCAGAAGGGCCATGTCTTTATGCCTCTTGGCATCATAATCCGAGTTTATTTCCCGTAGTGTCTGGTCAAGTGTTTTCGCAAAGAGTTCCTTGTCAGTTGGCATGGGAGAGCATTCAATGACCCATTCGTGGCCGCCTTTCTGGTTCTCACTCATGTAGACAGGTCCGGCCGTGTAATCCTTGACATCGGTTCCGCTTGCTTTTGCAGCCGCAGTGATCGCTTTGTCAGCGTTTTCGATGATCACTTCCTCTCCGAATGCATTGATAAAATGCCGGGTTCTTCCTGATACCTTGATTCTGAACGGATATCGGGAGGTGAATCGTATTGTATCCCCGATTTTGTATCGCCACAACCCTGAATTGGTAGTGATCACCATGGCATAATTTTTCCCGGTCTCTACTTCGCTGAGGGTCAGTGCCTGCGGAAACTCTTTGTCCCATTCTTCCATAGGCAGGAATTCATAGAAGATACCATAATCAAGCATAAGAAGCATTTCGTCCTGCAAACTGAGATCATCCTGGATAGCGAAAAACCCCTCTGATGCGTTGTAGGTTTCCATGTAGTTGACTTTGTCAGAAGGGAAGAGCTTCTTTCTGAAAAGCTCTCTGTAGGGTCCGAAAGCCACGGCACCATGCGCAAAAAGCTCGAAGTTAGGCCAAATGTCGAGCATGTTTGAGGCTCCTGTCCTTTCCAGGATATTCTCCAGCAGGACAACCGTCCAGGTAGGCACGCCCAGGATACTGGAAACGTTTTCCCGGGAGCATATCTCGATCATTTTATCCATCTTTTCCTCCCAGTTGTCGAGCAGGGCTATGTCAAGAGAGGGAGTTCTGATGTATTCGGCCCATGCCGGGAGGTTGCGCATGATCACGGCAGAGATATCTCCGGCAGACGTATTGGGGTTGAAAGGATTCGGATGAAGCGTGCCACCGATAGACAATCCTTTCCCGTCAAAAAGATTGGAGGCCCTGTCGTTGGCCAGATAAAGGGTCATAAGGTCTTTACCTCCCCTGTAGTGGCAGTTTTCCAGAGACTCCTCCGAAACCGGGATAAACTTGCTGCGCGCATTGGTTGTCCCCGAAGACTTTGAAAACCACTGTATTTCGGTAGGCCAGAGGACATTGGACTCGCCCCTGAGCATTCTTTCTATATAAGGGTAAAGGTCTTCGTAGGCAGAAACCGGAACCCTGTCCTGGAATTCTCTGATGGTGGTGATGTCGTGGAAATAATACTTCTCTCCGAATTCGGTAGTTTTGCCTTTGTGGATCAGGTCCAGAAATATTTCTTCTTGTGTTTCAATAGGGTACAGCTTGAAATTTTCAATGCGTTCAGCCCTTCTTTTGATAAAGAAACCAAGAATATCGTTTAAGAGTCCCAATTGATCAGAGTTTTTGTGACTGTAAACTAAGCATGATTTTCTTAATTTCACAAATCTTTTGCCCTGTCCGGGTAATCAGTAATCAGGCCGTCACACCCCAATGATTTCATGGTTTCCATCATTTTCCGGTCGTTAACAGTCCAGGGGATAAGCCTGATGCCTTTATCGTGAAGCATTTGTACCCTTTCAGGTGTAACCTGACTATAGTGCGGGCTCCAGATGTCCGGCTGAAAGCCAAGGTTCTGCAGATTGTCTGTAATGTCATTGTTGTCCTCCGGCTCAATCAATACGGCCAGTTGCACGGCAGGGTACTGTCTGTCGGCGATCCGTTGCTTCCAGATCCGCAGCACGTTGAAATCAAAACTCTGTATGCTGATCAGTGAAGGGGTTACCGGCTTGATAACCTCCGCCACAAGATCGGAAAACGCTCCGGGATCCGGCTGGCTGATGTGATAGGCGGTTTCAAGGCTTTTGATCTCAATATTGTATCTGACGTCTTTCTTTATGCCATGAGTCTTTACGCTTTCGAATACTTCACTCAGCAAGGGCTTATAAGCAGGTGCAGGAATCTGTCCGGGGAATGCGGGATTGCCTCTGCTGCCGACATCGAAGCGTCTTATCTCTTCATAATCCATCAGGTACAGGTTGGTGTCAGCCGGGATGCTGCCGTCGGGTGCAGCAGAGATTGCAGGGTCGAAGAAAGGGTCATGAGAAACAACCACCTTCCTGTCTCCTGAAATGACCACATCCAGCTCAAGGGTGTCAACGTTTTCTTCCAGCGCTTTAAGAAACCCCGGTATAGTATTCTCAGGTAAAAGCCCCCGGCATCCCCGGTGTCCCTGAATCTCAAATCTGTTTACTAAATCTGTCATAGAAAATTTAGGCCGGGTTGTTGAAATTCCCTCTCACCTTACCGCAAAATAAGTAATTTTTTTAATTGATGCCCGGTGACTAACTTTGTTACCAGTTCACAATCTTAAGTATACACCATCATTTTATGAGAGCCTGGCCCTTTCTTGTCCCCTTTTTTATTCTTCTGATATCCTGTTCGGAAACCGGGGAGACCACTGAAAAGGAAGCAGTAAAATTGCCCGGGAAGGAGGAAAAAACCATTACGGTGGAAGGGCTTGATGTCGGAGATCCGGGGCTGGAAGTTACCTTGTTTGCCTCTGAGCCGATGATCTCCAATCCCACCAATATGGATGTGGATCATAAAGGCAGGGTATGGATGTGTCAGGCTTATAATTACAGGAATGACTTCAACAGTATTCCTTATCAGAAGAAAGGAGACCAGATCCTTATTCTCGAAGACACAGATGGTGACGGGAAGGCTGACCGCTCAAAAGTCTATTACCAGGGAGAGGATGTCAATGCCGCCCTCGGAATTTGTGTAATGGGAAACAAGGTGATCGTTTCCTGCAGTCCCAATGTGCTGGTCTTTACCGATACAAACGGAGATGATATTCCGGATAAAAAAGAAATACTGCTTAAAAGTGTGGGCGGGCTTCAGCACGACCACGGACTGCATGCCTTCGTTTTCGGCCCTGACGGGAAACTGTATTTTAATTTCGGGAATGCCGGAGAAGGACTTTTGTCAAAAGACGGGGTGCCACTCCGGGATATTGACAATCTGCCTGTAACGGCAGAGGGAAAGCCTTATCGTGAGGGGATGGTGTTCAGAATGAACCCCGACGGAACCGGTCTGGAAGTACTTGGCTGGAATTTCAGAAATAATTATGAACTGGCGCTTGACTCTTTCGGCCGTATCTGGCAATCGGATAACGATGACGACGGTAACCGTGGCAACAGGATCAATTTTATGATGGAGTATGGTAACTACGGTTATAAAGACGAAATGACAGGAGCCGACTGGCGGGTCAAACGTACAAACATGGAGGATTCGGTCTACAGGCAACACTGGCATCTCAATGATCCGGGTGTAGTACCTAATCTGCTTCAGACTTATGCAGGATCGCCTACCGGTATGTTGATTTATGAAGGAAACCTGTTGCCTCAGAAGTACAGAGGAAGCCTGATCCTGGGCGATGCAGGTACGAATAAGGTTACCGCTTATCCGATTGCTCCGGAAGGGGCTGGCTTCAGCGTGTCAGGACTCACACTTCTGGACGGTTCAAAAAAAGACCAGTGGTTCAGACCTTCTGATGTTACCGTTGCGCCGGACGGGTCACTTTTTGTTGCCGACTGGTATGATGGCGGAGTAGGCGGGCATGGCATCGGAGACCTCAAAAAAGGCAGGATTTACAGGGTAGCCCCTAAGAACAGTAAGCCGGAAGTTCCCCGTTACAATTATAAAACGGTTCAGGGTGCTGCGGAGGCACTGTTGAATCCCAATCTGGATGTAAGATATCAGGCCTGGCAGGCATTAAGCGGGTTCGGTGCCAAGGCTGAAACCACCCTGCTTGGTATTTTTGAGAAGGAAGAAACGGCACACAGAGCCAGGGCTTTGTGGCTTCTGGGCCGGATAAACGGAAGAGAACAGCATTACATCGGGCTGGGATCAAGAGATCATGCTCCCGAGATCAGGATGACAGCCGTAAAGATGGCCCGGGAAGCGGAAAAGTTTGATGCTGCTTTTTTTGAAAGAATGGCGACAGACGATTCCCGGGAAGTCAGAAGAGAAGTAGCCCTGGGGATACGGCATAAAAAACAGACGGCCACCTGGGTAAAACTGGCTACTGCGTATAAAGGAAAAGACCGGTGGTTTCTTGAAGCCCTGGGTATCGCTGCGGATATGAACTGGGACGCCTGTCTGGCCGCATTGAAAGAAAAAGAAGGTGCTTCATGGTTAAAGAATGAGGCTGTCAGGGATATTGTATGGCGAAGCAGGGGCGCTGCTACGCCGGGTTTACTGGGTGAGATCATCTCACAGGTAAACGAAGACCAGAGAGCGAGGTATTATCGTGCATTTGATTTTCAGGCCGGTGGCACCAAAAATGCTGTGTTGGTGGAGCTTCTGAAAAAAGCTGTAAGTGTAGATGAAAAAGTAATTATTTTCAGACACTTTGAAACCCCGTCAATCACTCAGGATGAAGAATTTAACAGGATTTTGCCTTCTGTTCTGGCCTCCATCCAAAATCCGGCCGATTTCCTTGATATCATTTCCAGATATGAGATCAGGAGCCAGAGAGGCAGGCTGACAAAGATTCTTTTTGAAAGTAAAAACCCGCAGATCACTGAAAGCGCTGCCGGAATCACCATATTTCTTTATGGCGTGTCTGCACTCAAAAACGCGGTTAATGACCCTAAAGCAGACCGGAAAGAAGTAACCACGCTGATTGAAAAACTTGGTCTGGTAGATAATGAGACGGTTACGAAAGAACTTATTCAGATTTTTATGTCGGAGAAGTACCCGATGGCTTACCGCCGCGCAGCCATCAGCGCAATGAGGGGCTGGGGCAGTGAACAAAAACTCTGGACCCTTTTCAGGGTAAATAAAGTGCCTGTTGAACTGGACAAAGAAGCCAGAGAGATACTCAGCGGGTCAATGAGAAGTGATATCCGTACGGAGAGTCTTAAGATGTTTGGCAACAATCAGCCGGAGATACCGCAGCCTGACCAGCAACAGATGGCGCTTAAACCCGGAGATAAAGCCAAAGGGAAGGAGGTTTTTGAAGCGTATTGTCAGGCTTGCCACAAGGTTAATAAAGAAGGCGTTGACTTCGGACCCGGGCTCAGCCAGATCGGTCGGAAGCTTACCCGGGAGGGATTGCTTATCGCCATACTTAAACCCAGTCAGGGCATCAGTTTCGGCTACGAAGGAAGCATCATTACTTTGAATGACGGCTCACAAATGCAAGGGATTGTAACCAGTAAAACAGCATCGGAATACATGGTAAAATATGTAGGCCGGTCAGAGGTTCAGATACTCCGCAAAGCAGACGTGAAAAGTGTCGACCCGCTCAAAGATTCACTGATGCCGGCTTTTGGATTGAAAGAGGCCGAGCTGACGGATTTAGTGGAATATCTGTCGTCTCTCCGGTGAAAACCGACCGGCGCCCTTCTGAGTGAATCTGAAAACATTTAGTCTGTTCCGGTATGTTTCTCCCTCAGATAATGGAGGGGAGATGTGGCTTTGCCGTCTTTTCCATCAAATGAAAAGCTAAGGGGCAGGCAAAGGGGTTGTACCTGCATAAGCGAATGGTATTGATAAAGGAAAATGGCTTTGTTCACAGATTGGGAGGCATTCAGGGAACGCCGCCATCCATGAAAATCCGGGATGGTTTTTTACCGGTTATGCTAATAGAAAAGACCGCCTCTTTTTGGGAAGGCGGTCTTCAGATATTTTTTTCAGAGATCCGTTAATCGGAGATTTCTGACCCGGGAACAGAAGCTTTCGATTTGCCGGGAAGCAGGATGTTAATGCTCAGCCTCCAGGTATTGGCCAGGGGATTTCCTGAATTGGTGGGGACCAGATAGGCCAGATCAAGGGTATAGGTATCCTTAAGTTTGATTCCTGCACCCATGGTGGCGTATTTTCTTCCGCCTTTGGAATTGGACTCGTAAAAATAACCTCCTCTCAGGGCAAATATTCCGTCATAATTGTACTCAAGTCCGAAAGAGCCGGTAAATTCTCTCAACTCCTCACGAAAACCATCAGGCGCATCTCCGAAAGACTTAAAGATAGCTTCAAAAGAGCCATAGTTCGGTACGTTTCCTTCTGCATCCGGTGTAGGCACCAGCAGTTTGTTAAAATCAAGCAGGAAGCTGAAGTTGTTGTGTTCATCAGCTTTCAGGTTTAGGCTGGTTCCGAATTTAAGGTTGGCAGGAATAAAATATTCGCCGAAACCATAATTGACCTTACCTCCGAGGTTCTGCAAGACAAGACCAAAAGCCAGGTCTGTTTTACGGGTTTCTTTGTCGGTGGGTCTGTTTTTATTGTAATAGATACCCAGGTCAAAGGCGGCGGTCCTTCCCGGTTTCCCGGCCTGACCGTTGATAGACTGGGTTCCTACCAGATTAGAGCTGATGTACTTAAGGTTCAGCCCCATCGAAAAATCCTGATTGAGTTTTTGCGCAAGACCGGCAGCAAATACCATCTCACGGGACGTAAATTCTCCGGCAGGAGCACCTGTGTTGGTCGTAAACTGTATCTGTCCCTGGTTAAAATAAGTAAGCCCGGCGGTGAGGGTCTGCTTATCAGATAGTCTGTAATATCCTGAAGCGTTAAGCAGGCTCATGTCCTGTACAAGGTCACGCAGCCATGGAGCATAAGAAAAACTTCCCCCTACCTTGCTGTCGATGAAAGCAAGCTTGGAAGTGTTCCAGAAAATGGAATTGGCATCTGGTGTGGAAGCAACGCCTGCATCACCCATGGCGGCGGCTTTGGAGTTTGGAGATATGGTGAGGAATGGAACAGCCGCTGATACAACCCTGTAATTTTCCACGATGGCTTGTGAATAACCCGCAAAAGGAAGTAAGAGTGCTATTCCGAAAAATCCAAAACGTTTGATTTTCATAAAGAAAAAATAAAAATATGTCGTTTATAGTATGCTAAGCAAAAAACAAACCCATTTGAGCCCTCAAATTAATGGCTTTTTATCCTTATTTCCAAAAGAACAGCCTGCCAGCACCAAAACCGTACAGGTTTTCGGTCAGAGATTTAACCCCTATCTTGTAAAATAACAGCCCTCCCTGGCTTGCCTGCGGGGGGAATGTCACACCGATCTGCTTTTCTGTCTCACAGAGATAACAGAGATACTGCTGCCTGAAAATCATTTGTCCTGTCCCGTTCATGATCTGAAGGTCAATTTCAAGATCGTCATCTGTACGATTATGTCTGAAACTGAAAGTTGTAAAATCCCTGAATGGATTAGGGAAATTTTTCAGTTGCTCAATCTTTAGTCCGGGCCTTTCAATATTGAAAACAAACGTTCCCCCGCCTTTATTATTATGAGTATCCCAAACAATTACCTCAACTTTATGACGACCTGCAGGTAAGGGGCCTAAAGGATAGATCAGCATGCCGGAGGTATGATCTCTGTCATGATAAAAGTAATTGCCTGCCACAATCCTGAGCGTATCGTTCAAAATGATCAGGAGTTCATGACCAATACCCGATGAGGAGGTGTTGATACCGTTTTCATCGGTCAGACGGGCATACAGCGTATTGTTTCTTACCTCCAGTTCTACTGAGGGAGGGGTTGTGTCGGTTATGCCTTCCTCTGATCCGCCGATCAGAAAATCCGCAAAATCTCCGAAATACTCCTGTGTACTGTCTCTGCTGATGGCGTACATAAAGATTTTTCCCTGCCCTGTCCGGTAATCAATATCTTTAGGAATGACCAGTGAAACGGAGAACTTTCCGTTAACTATTTCTGACCGTCCTTCAAAAAGCCTGCTTTTGAGCGTCTCATAATCCATCCTGGGGCTTTCTGATGACAAGCCCAGGGTGGAGAGTTTTACGGGTTTGTCAAAAAGACCAAGGTTTAGGGTGCCCTGAAAGTTCTTGTTCTCCAGTTCTCCTTCAATCTTTACTCTCGAAAGCGCTTTCAGAACCTGTTGCTCCGGATCTCTGCCGTTGATGGCGGTGATCTTTACTTTAGACGTAAAATCCGGAATAAGTAACGAAGGGTCTCCCAAAAAAGTAAAATTTCTGTTGATCTCACCGTCCATCGCCGCATTTTTGGTGAGACGGAAGACGTCGCCGATCCTGCCTTTTGGAGAGGAAAACAGGAATTCATAAAAGGCGGTGTTGATACGGTAATTGGTGCTGGAATAAACAGGGCGCGTGGTGGTAAGCAGCCCTATGGCTCCCCCCGAGGGATTCAGCAGGGCCAGTTCCGCCCCGGATACCTGGGCCGGATTATCGAATTTCCCAAACTGACAGGTAGCGGTAAAAAACAAAGGCATATTCCTGATGTTTCTCCAGCGGGTGATCTCTGAAATGGTCAGGAGTTTTTCCTCTGTCCAGCCGTCTTCAGAACCATGCCCGTTGTAATTGACGATAAACGCACCGTCTTCAACGGTTCTGACAAGGGCTTCTGTAGCTTGAGGGGACCGGGCTCCGTTAGGGGTGCTGGTCTGAGGGAAAGCATCAAGGTATAGTTTCTGTACCAAAATACTCGGATGTTTTTCGCCGATAATGGCCGAAAGTCCTTCTGCATCACGCTGATGGATGTTATAGTCTTTGTCATCCGCTACCAGACTGATCCGGTTTTTCCATTTTCCGGGACTCTTAGCCAGTGTGGCATAATAGATCAGCTTGTCTGTAACAGCTTTGGCTTCTGCCACTGATTTAACAGGGAGACGCCCGATGCCGATATCAAGCGTGTGATCATTGTCGCGGGACTTATACCAGAAGTTGTTTTCGCTGTAGCCTTCTTTCCATTCTCCTTCATGGGCTTCCAGAAAACCAAAATAGTCGTCGGAAGCATAGCTGTAGACCGGTTCCAGCGACTCACGGCTCTGATAAGTGGGGATGCCGTCTGCCATGTCGGTAAAGGGGAAGGAAGAAATGTTCTTGTAGTCATAACTGCCATCACCCATCAGGAGCAGGTACCTGAATGTATCCGGCTCTTTTTCATAAAAATAGCGGCAGAGGTTTCTTATGGCTGTCGGGTCGGGGCTTCCGCCACTGAACTCATTGTAAATTTCTGAGGTGCTGAGGGCCAGTACTTTCAGTTTGTCATTCTGTTCCCTGAATTCCGCCAGCCTCAGGGCTTCAGCACGGAATCGCTCAGGAAATACAATGAGAAGTTCGGGGGTTTCATGAGAACGGATGTCCTGAACACTGACCTGGCCGGAGAAAGAAGGAGTAAAAGCTTTGTCTGCCGGGCAAAGGATCAGGTTCTTTACGCTGCCTGAGAATGAGGAAACATAATCAAAGGTCTGTTGCCCGGCCAATAGGGGAACCGAGACGGGTGTGAAAGGATGGTCTGTATCCCAGATCATTACCCCTGATGGAAGGTCGGCTATCCTGAAGCGGAAACTTCCCGTTGCACCGGCGGGTTTAAGAATTCTGGCTGCGGTCTGGCGGTTATACACTTTCAGCTTTCTTTTGGCCTGGACTGAGAAATAATCCAGATAGGCACCTGTACCCGAAACAGGAGCGCTTCGGAAACGGTAGCCCAGCCTGAATGATTCTGAAGCCGCCAGGGAAGTAAACTGCTGGTCGCTTCGGTTGCCGATCCGGTTATACCGCGCGTAAAGATCCGTCGGAACATACAGTGAGCGGACAAGCGGGTGAGTGGCAGTCGTTTTGTTGTCGATCAGGATATCAAGCTGCGAGTCGTTTCTGTTGGTTCCTATCACAGAAGACTGTATTGTCAATATTTTTTCCTTGTTCAGTCCCTCGATATTAACCTGGAAAGAAGCTTCTGAGTCAATGAATTCACCTAACCATGTCCGTCCCGATCCAAGAAGATTTCTGAGGTCGGCTTCATAATAATAGTACTCATCAAATTCGTCCAGAACCGTGCCTCCGGTATCCGGAAAATTGGATACGGCAATTTTTTGGGATACTCCGGCCGTGTAGGTGAGGTAATAGAAAGTGGTATCGGAATACGGATGGATTTCATGACTGAAAAAACGGCCTGAAGAATCAGGGAGAATGACATGAGGTCCCTGGCCGTAAAAGAAGATCCGGTCGTTCCGGTCAAATTTACCGTCTGTGTCGGTACAAAGTACGGCAAGCTCCCTGAGCTCTCTGTAGCTTTCCGTACGGTTGGATTGAGGAAGCACGCCCGGAGGAGTGCCGAACAGGCGGATATGACCAGGATTAACAGTCTGGGTAGCGATGCCCGATCGCTTCAAAAATGCTTCATCGATGCCGTAAATGCCGGTTTCAGTAACACCTATTCTGATCCATTTCCCGGAAGCGAAGAGGCTGGTCTGACTGTGTGCATACCATGACTGGAGCAGGAGTAGTAAAAAAATACTTCGGAAGACATTCATTGCATACATCCGGGCTACTTATCATAAACAAAAACGATCAACCGGCCTGCATGGTATAATTTACCTGCAGCAATGACCGGGAGAATCATACAGCCTCTCTGACTTCCACGTGAGAGGCAATGGTATATCTTCTTTTATCGGAAACCGCCTCCACCAGCGTCCTGGTTCTGCGGTTTTCCAGTTTTTTATAGGCTTTATTCTGAAAATAGAACAGACTGCCGTTGCTCAGTTCACTCAGTGTCGGATTGCCGGCCGGCCGGTGACCGTCATAAGCCCTGAGGGCCTTCAGAAGCCGGGGGTCTCCGGAAGAGGAAGCCGGGGGATTTTTCATATGCTCGGAAAGTGTCTTCAGCAGATCCGGCGGAAAGACCATAGGCGTAAGTACCGGAGCCATCAGCTGTCTGAAATTGGTTTTCCATTCCGTGCCATGAGGCAAAGGCCGTTTTCGGCGACCCATGTTCTGAATAAGGGTGTGCTGATGCGCCACTTCATGAACGTAAGTAATCAGAAAGGCATAAGGGTTGAGGTCGTGATTGACCGTAATGATGTGTTGTCCGTTTTTAAAGGTATAATTACCCAGGCAGGTATGGCGGGTGCGGGTCACCTTAAAGGAAAACGGGTGCGCTTTCCATAGTTCCAGTGCATAAGGCAAAGCCATGGGAGGGAGTTTTTCTTCAAGGATTTTGCCCAGGGTTTTGAGATTCTTTTCTTTTTCCCCGTCAGCAGGAGCTTCTTTACGAAACAGACCGAACAACATGCAATTCTTTTTTAGCAAATCTACGAATATCCGGATCTAAAAACCACAAAAACAATCCCATTTTATGTTGAGGCAGCAATATGCTCCGAATCTGGCGGGAAAAGCACCTGATTGGAGATTTTCCGGATAAAAAAGGATATTTTCAAGGCTGTAAAAATTGTATTTTTTCTAGTAGAGGAGGGAGTGTAAAAAATGAAAAATATCTGGTTATTTCTTGTTTTACGTATTAATTTTGTAGTATCAAAAAGGGGAAGTCTTTTTGGTAAATTTGTATTATTTTAATAATTATTTAAACTAAATTTCATATGCTCGGTTTAGGTGCACAATTCCCTCAGTTTAAGAAAATAGCCGTTGTATCTCTGGATAAAGGCAACGAGTTTTACGATATCACGTCAGAAGATCACAAGAATGCTGACAAATGGATGGTTATGTTCTGGTGGCCTAAAGATTTCACCTTTGTTTGTCCTACAGAAATTGCTGCTTTCAACCAGCGTACTGAGGATTTTGCTGACAGAGATGCTATCCTGATCGGTGCTTCAACCGACTCTGAGTTCGTACACCTTGCATGGAGAAAAGATCATGAAGATCTTCGTGACCTTCGTTTCCCGATGCTTGCTGACACTTCAAAATCTCTGGCTGAAGAGCTGGGTATCCTTGAAGCCAATGAAAAAATTGCCTACCGTGTAACTTACATCGTAGACCCTCAGGGGGTGATCAGGTGGGTAAGTGCCAATGATCTTTCTGTTGGTCGTAATGTAGATGAAGTCATCAGAGTTCTTGATGCTCTTCAGACCGATGAACTTTGTCCTTGTAACTGGAAAAAAGGCGAAGAAACCCTTACTGTCTGACCCATTTATTCATGATACAGGAAACAGGGAGGTCGTCGCCTTCCTGTTTCTTTTTAAACTCAGTAAAATATGTTTGGAGTAGCTTCTAATACCAAAGCGGGGCTTTTCGAGATTGTCGGATTGCCTGCTGAGACGGAAAGTAAAATAATAGATAAGCTGAATGAGGCTGACAGCAGGTACCTGAAAGATCTGAAGATTAACCTGTCCAATGCGCTTAAAAGCCAGTCGCTTTCTGAAAAGGAGGCCTGTTTTCTGGCCCTGGGTGCTGCAATTAATGAAAAAGCCCCCCTTCTGATTCAGACCCTGGAAGAAAAGGCCCTTGCTTTAGGTGCCGAACAGAAAGAAATCAATGAAGTGGCTTCCTGCGTTTCACTGATGAATGCCAACAATGTGTTCTACCGTTTCAGGCATTTTCTTCATGACAAGGATTTTTATCAGAACACCCAGGCGGGCATCAGGATGTCTATCATGATGAATCCGGTGTTAGGCAAGGAGTTTTTTGAATTATTGAGCCTTGCGATTTCTGCATTGAACGGATGTGAAATGTGTGTTACTTCCCATGAGGCTTCAGTGAGGAGCCATGGTGGTTCCGAACAACGTATTTTTGATGCGGTTCGGCTTGTAGCCGTTGTAAAGAGTCTGACAGCGATTCTCTGAAAACAGCTGAACTGACCGGATAAAGAAGACGCCCGCAACGGGCGTTTTTTATTTATTGGCTGTGCTGAAAATTTAATCACGGGATTTTCTAATTTTGAAATATGGTAGAGAAAAGCTGGACATTTAAAAAACTACCTGAGTCCACAGAGGACCATCAGGCCATACAATTGCTGAAAGAACAACTCAACATCCACCCTGCACTGGCTTTAATGCTCTGGCAAAGAGGCGTTCATGATTTTGAAGAAGCCCGGACCTTTTTCAGGCCCCGGCTTGAAGATCTGCATGATCCTTTCCTCATGAAAGACATGGACAAGGCTGTCGCGCGTCTGGAGAGGGCGATTGCCGGAGAAGAAAAAATCATGATCTATGGTGACTATGATGTGGACGGCACGACGGCCGTTGCCATGGTCTACGGGTTTCTTTCTTCTTTCTATCCTCATCTGATCTGTTACAATCCTGACCGTTATACCGAGGGGTATGGGGTGTCTCTTGCCGGTATTGAACATGCCGTCGGGCGGGGGGTTACCCTCATCATTTCTCTTGACTGTGGCATTAAGGCGGAAGATAAAATCGCTCTGGCCCGGGAGGAGTATGGGATAGATTTTATCGTATGTGATCACCATGAACCCGGGGATGTTTTGCCGCCTGCCGTTGCGGTTCTTGATCCGAAGCGTAAAGACTGTGACTACCCCTTTAAAGAGCTGACAGGAAACGGGGTCGGGTTTAAATTGCTGACAGGCTATTGCCTCCGGAACGATATTCCTTTTGAGAAGCTGTGTGAGTACCTGGATTTTGTGATGGTGAGCATTGCTTCAGATATTGTCCCGATTGTCGGGGAAAACCGCGTGCTGGCACATTTCGGATTGAAAAAGATCAACGAAAATCCTCATCTGAGCCTTAAAGCGCTGAAACAGGTGGCCGGACATCAGGGTGAAATGTCTGTGGAAAATGTAGTTTTCATCATCGGACCAAGAATTAATGCAGCAGGGAGGATCAGGCATGCCAGGGCCGCTGTGGAACTGCTGCTGTGTGAGGATTTTGATGAAGCGCTGGCTTTTGCCTATAAGATCCAGGAACACAATACAGAGAGAAGGGGGCTGGATGCCCGGATTACAGAGGAGGCGCTGTCGATGATTCGTGAAGATGCCTGGCTTTTGAATGTGGCAAAAAGTACTGTGCTCTTCCGGGAAGACTGGCATAAGGGTGTAATAGGTATTGTGGCTTCCAGGTGCATAGAACATTTTCACCGACCTACCGTCATTTTCACCGGAACTTCAGACAACAGGGCCGCGGGCTCAGCAAGGTCGGTGCCGGGGTTTAATCTTTATGAGGCCATTGAAGCCTGCTCTCATTTGCTTGAGCAGTTTGGAGGGCACCAGCATGCCGCCGGTATGACCATTCCCATAGAGAACATTCATGCTTTCAGAAGTGCTTTTGACGACGAGGTGGCCAGGAGAATGAGCGGCGTTGAAATGAAGCCTGAAATCCATATTGATCTGAAGGTTAAATTGACTGATATAGATGCGAAGTTCTATCGCGTAATGAAACAGATGGCCCCTTTCGGGCCTCAGAATATGCAGCCCGTTTTCTGCTCGGAAGCCTTGCTGCCGGCCTCAGCACCCCGGATTCTGAAGGAGAAACATCTGAAAATGGATGTGACAGATCCTGAGACAGGAGTGGTTTTCCCGGCTATCGGATTTGGTATGGCGGAAAGCTTTTATCCCGGGCTTATGCAGAGCCGCCCTTTCAGTATGGTCTACAGCATAGAAGAAAATACTTTTCGGGGGCAAACATCATTACAACTGTTTATCCGTGACATCAAATGGGATTCCTAACATTTTTTAACAGATTATCAGGAGATTTAGGCGTAACTTTGCACTCCGGGATATCCGGTATTTAATTGTTTTGATGGAATGCTGCTCAGGACGGAAAATCTGATTAAAAAATATGGACAACGCCTGGTTAATAACCAGGTAAGCTACCAGGTGGCGCAGGGAGAGATTGTCGGCCTTCTCGGACCCAATGGTGCCGGAAAGACCACCTCTTTCTATATGGCTGTGGGGCTGGTCAAGCCTAATGAAGGTAAGGTATGGCTGGATGATCTGGATATCACCGGACTGCCGATGTACCGGAGGGCTAAACTGGGTGTAGGATACCTCGCCCAGGAAGCGTCGGTTTTCAGGGATCTGACGGTGCAGGAGAATATCATCGGAGTACTTGAACTGGCCAAGCCGGAATTGTCCAGGTCTGAGCGCAGAGAAAAAACGGAAATGTTGCTGGAGGAGTTCAGCCTTACCCATGTAAGAAAGAGCAAGGGTATCGTGCTTTCGGGAGGTGAGCGGCGCAGAACCGAGATCGCAAGAGCTCTGGCAGTTGATCCCAGATTTATTCTTCTGGATGAGCCCTTTGCCGGTGTTGACCCCATAGCAGTGGAGGAGATACAGGGGATCGTAGCCAGGCTGAAGCACCGTAACATCGGAATTCTTATCACAGACCATAATGTCAATGAGACACTGTCGATCACAGACAGGGCATATTTGCTGTTTGAAGGCAAAATCCTTAAGCAGGGTACCGCCGAAGAGCTTGCGGCCGACGAAATGGTGAGGCGTGTATACCTCGGCAAGCACTTTGAGCTGAAGCGGAAAATCTGAGCGGTCTCTTTTACTGAACAAATATAATTTTTCAACAGGCATTTACCCCGAATCCACACCACAGGTAGCAGGCCATGCCGGTGCAGATTCGGAGTGAAGGGTCTCTTTCCGGATTATTTAAAGATCAATTGGGTAAACTGGTATAAACATCTGCGCCAGGTGAGCCATTCATGAGCCGTATCCGGGGATTCATAGTAGGTATTCCGGATGCCCGCATTGCTCAAAGCCATACTTAAATTCTTTGTACGAGGTCCTTCGCTTTCTCCGATACCCAGAAAGAGTACCTTAACTTTACTGTTAAATGATTCAGGATTGGAAAAGGCACCGCCGTAGACAGTTTTTAGTTCTGTATCGATATTAAACAGCCCTGCTCCGCTGAAGCTTCCGACATAGGCAAACTGATCAGTGCGGGGAAGTGCTGTCTGAAGGGTCTGATAACCACCCCATGACAGCCCGGCCATAGCTCTGTGGAGGCGGTCTGTTTTTACCCGGAAATTTTTCTCCACATAGGGTATGATTTCCTCCAGCAGCAGGGGCGTTAGTTTTGCACCGAACTGTTTGCGGCTTTCATTCACGTCTTCGCCGGGTTTGGGACGGAACATGCCCCCTGTACCGCCATCAGAAACCACAATGATCATCGGTCTGGCTTTGCCGTCAGCAATAAGGTTATCCATAATGATACTCAGTTTGCCTTGCTGTACCCAGCCACGTTCATCTTCTCCCATACCATGCTGCAGATAAAGCACAGGGAATTTTTCTTTGGGGTTCTGATCATAGGAGGGCGGCGTGTAAACATAGAAGCGCTCGTAGCCACCCATGGTTTCAGAGTAAAGGTAGTTTTCCCGTACCTGCCCATGGGCAATTTTTTTCGGGGTGTAGAAGTCCTGATCCGGAGCAGGAATTTCAATGCCGCTCATCATTTTACCGATGCCGAAAAACGACTCACTGGCCGGATCGGAGAAACGAAAATCATCTGCGATCAGGAAGTAATAATGGAACCCCGGCTGCAGTGGCTCTGTGGTAACCGTCCAGACTCCTTTTTCGTCTTTTACCATGTCATATTTTTTCCCCAGATCCAGCTGGAGTTTTTGAACATTGGGAGCATCAACCCTGAAAATGGCCCTTCCGAGTTCGTCGGTTTTAGGATATGCACCACCCGGAACATTCGTTTCTGCCGGGACAGGGTTCTGAGCCGGCTTTATGGTGGTTTCATCAATACCGGCTTTTACCCCCTGCGAGGCGAGCAATGCCGCAGCATACCTTTTGCCCAGTATGCGAACACCGGCGCTGCTGAAATGGAGCTTGTCAGGCACGGCCGGAATGCCTTTAGAGGATACTACGATCGCTTTGGGGAGTGTTTGAGGCAGGGTGGCAATGATCTCATTCATTGCAGCGCATTTTCCTTCCTGGTCGGCGCCCACTACTTCTCCTGCCAGCAGCGGGATGGAGTTGGGCGGAAGCTGAAGGTCTGAAAGTATATCATCATAGAGCTTCTTTACCTGCGAAGGCCAGGTTTTGTCGCCGGTATTTGATTCTCCCTGGTGCAGCAAAATGCCTTTGATAATCCCGGACTTTTGCGCGATCCGGGCCATTTCTATAAGTCTTTCATAAGGATTGCCACCATATTGGCTGGCCATGTTGATCATCCAGGGCTTGTCCTTTGCCGAAGAATCCAGGTAGGCTTTATATTTTACTTTATCAAATATCTCAATTTTGCTTCCGGCAACAGCCACATGTACTATACCGAGGGACTGATGTTTTGGCATATTCTGAAGCATCATGCGGCCAAAGTAATCTGCCGGAGACAGGCCCGTTTTGCAGCGGCACAGGGGTGGTTTTGCCGTGTACCAATGACCCTTTTCCCTGTTCAGTTCCGGACAATCCAGCGCCTCCAGAATTTTAAAACGACTGTCAATGTGAATGGTATCTTCCGGCTCAATGCGGGCGGCCCCCTCCATGTTTGACTGCCCGATGCAGAGATAAATATGAAAGTCGGGATTCTGGGCAAGGATATCACCTCCGGATATCAAAAAGCCTAGCAGCAGAAGAATTTTTTTCATCATTTTGAATTGTAGGGTTAAAAAATGGTTACCATGTGAACTGTAAAAGAGATACACCCTGGGCCGGGAGCGTGAAATTGACACGGACGCTCTGGTTCTCTACATTTTTCCATTCCGGAGATTGATATAACTGCAGCGAACCTGCTTTCTCCAGGACATTGTACTGCAGGGGATCCGGGCGGGCAGGACTTCCGGTCTGCTTCCAGTATTCAAAAGCATTGCTGAAATGCTGGTCAACTCTGTAATGATGTACCAGAACCCTTTTGCCTGCGAGAGCATCGATTTGCAGGTCTATTTCTGAGGAGGCTTTGTTCAGCTCATCATCGTGATAATTCCACACCATCACCCAGACAGAATTCCCGTCCTTGCTGGCAAGCGCATTGACATCATTCTGTTTTCTCACCCCCTTTTCAATAATACCGGCTGCATCCAGTCCGTTTCCGGTGAGGACCCTGACCTGCCTGCCGTTCATCATGCCGAGCATCCGGAAAATGTTCAGTACAGGCTTGTCTACCCCGTTGGTTGCCAGATCTCGAAAACCTGCAAACCACTCCTGATCCTCAAATTCAAATGACCAGCTCACCGCGCCTTGCAGGTTGATGCCATATTTGTCTTTCAGTTCATATATCCGGGCAAAGGAGGCAGCCGTATAACTGGAATACATTGTGCCATTGCGGTAACCATATTTGGGGTCTCTTTTGGCTGAGCAGGCAGCACATCCTTCAGGATCACACTCTCCGATAATGACCGGGATATTTTTGAGCTGGGGAAAAGAATTTATGGCCTCAAATCCCCGCTGAATGTCTTTCAGCTGTGCACCCATGTTCATCCGTATTTGTCCGTTAATGAATTCAGGCGCTCCTTTGGCATGGAAACCGATGTACTGTAAAGGAGAACCTTTCTGACCTATGGCATAATTTGTGCCTTCAAGGCAATGCTCGATAAATCTTGTCAGATAGCGGCACCCTTTTTCTCCACGGGGGCTTGTGGTGTGTGGTCCGCCGATCACGCAGTCGGGGCAGGCCTTTTTAAGCCCGTCTGCCGCGTAATCGTATAGCTTGCAATATTCTTCGAAGGTGCCCGACCAATAGGCGATGTCCGGCTCGTTCCAGACTTCCCAAAGCCAGCTTTCTACTTCTTTTTTGCCATATCTTTCTATGGAATGCTTCACCCACTGATACACCAGTTCCCGCCATTTGTCATAGTCTTTGGGCGGCGCTGTCCATCCTGTCCAAAGGTCACCGCCCTTGTTCCAGTAGTGCTCGTAAGGTTCAGGTTTTACCGAAAGGTCTTTTGGCATAAAACCGATTTCCATAAGTGGTTTCATTCCCAGCTGAACAAAGGTGTCGATGATAGAGTCAACAACCATCCAGTTGTATTCCGGTTGCCCTGAGGCATTTTCGCGGTAAGCATCGGTAAATCCCCATTTCAGATCCGGGCCGGGACTGTTTCCCTTGCTGGTAAGCAGGTTGTGAACTCTTACATACACCGGGACGGAACTGAGCTGCTGCAGCTCTCTGAGTAGCTTTTTACCATGAGGTCTGGTGGTGTAGTTGGGTTCGTCATAGCCGAAATAGGCCCAGAAAGGCCGCAAGTCTCCTGCGTCCGTGCCAGACTTTACATTGATACTGACTTTTTGCACCTGGGCAAAAAGCAGGTGGCCGCATACTAACAGCAGCCCGCTTATCAGTTTTCTTTTCATACAGATTGAATGTCCGGGGATTATTCAAAGACAGCTACAAAGCCATCATTTCCTTTTAAATTCACTTTCAACCTGCCGTCCTGTGGAAGTTGTACGCTGCTGATATCGAAGGAAGGGTCACCGTTGGGGTCCGTATTATTTCCGGATTTTATCAGTTGTCCTCTTTTGTTACGCAGAAAAGCGAGATCAAGTGAAAGCTCTTTTTCTGCGTTTTCTCCGTTAATGCCGGCTACATACCACCTCTTCCCGTATTTCCGGGCCACAACAAACAGCTTGCCCGGGTAGCCTTCGATAAACTTTACGTCGTCCCAGTAATCAGGAAGATTCTTCAGAAAGTCTTTTACTTCTTCCCTCACACGCCTCATACCTTCAGGACTCTCTGCATAATGCTGGATGCCGGAAAGAAAACACACGGAAGTAGCCAGTTCAAAAGCAGCGGTAGTAGCTCTCCTGATACGGGGGATTTTGTAGAGGTTCATCGGGGTAAAATCCATAGGGTCATAAAGGTTTCGCACCATGGCCGACATGACAGAGTGCGAAGGCGCCCTGTTGGCGGCATTCTGCATGAAAGTGATCATTTCATATCCGAAAACGGCCTCTGCAGTCATCAGGTTAGGGAATGTCCGGTGTAGCCCCCTTGGCAATGTGGCCCCGTGGAAATTGATGAGCAATCCGAACTGAGCCGCATCCCTGAGTATATCGCGGTAATACTGTATCATTGACTGCCCGTCGCCTGAAAAGAAGTCAATTTTCAGACCCTTGATACCCATAGCCTGCAGCCTGGCAAATTCTTTCATGCGGCTCTCATGCGTCAGCAATTTGTCTTTGGGGGTAAACTTCACGGTGTTCCAGCTGCCGGCGGAATTGTACCAGAGTAAAATGCCTACATTTTTTGTTTTGGCGTAATCAGCCAGTACTTTGACAGAATCATAGCCTACGAGTTTATCCCAGTTGGCATCCAGGAGGCAGTATTGCCATTTCATATCGGCGGCAAAGTCTACGTATCTTTTCTATACCTTGTAGACTGTAGAATCGTCCTTTTTTATAATCCAGCTCCAGGAAGCTTTGCCGGGTTTAATGAAGGAAGAGTTCATCTGAACTTCCGGCTCGGCCAGGTCGGTTCCCAGGGTGGATTCCATCACCGTTTTAAGGTCGCCGATGGCAAGGATCCTCCAGGGCGTCTTCCAGGGCAGAGATGATTCGGGGTTCAGGGTCGGAACACCATCCGTAAAGACTTCAGGAGCCTGAGGAAAGTTGATTTTGTATTCGCCATCAGGTGAATGTTGCTGCAGCGCAGTGCCGCAGTAATGATCGCCCAGGTCTGCCTCGGTGATCACCACCCAGGTTTCAGGGGTTTTGAAGAGGGCGGGATATACCCAGCCGTTGGGAACGGGAGAGGATTTCCCGACAGGGATATCCATTTCATAATAAGCTTCGTAAGAAGGGTTGGTATGCTCAAATCCGGTTTGGGCTTCGGTTTTAGGCTGAAGCCACGCTTTGGTGTCTGAATTAAAGTGGAAAGAGGTGCGCTCCGCAGTGATCTTTTTTATTTCTCCGGATTTTTCAGGAAACACATATCTGAAAGCCACTCCGTCATTCGACACCCTGAACACGACGTTCATTTTTTTTCCTGTTGCCGTTACGGTTTCCCAGGTCCGTTCATTGGCGTTGTACCTGATCTCACTTTTTTTGGCATTGACCATCCGGTAGGAGTCACGCACAGGTACCTGGCCCGATGTTCTGACCAGTTTCAGGTTTTCTGAGAAATCCTCATCTTCTCTCACTATACCCAGTCTGGATTCTTTAAGAATGACAGCTCCCTTGTATTTTACCGAATACACTGCACGCTGTATGTCGCAACTCACTTCAAGTTGTTTGTCGGGGCTGTAGACCTTGTCTGAGGAGCCCTGTGAAATAGCCTGACCTACTACTCCGAGGAACATTGAGGCGATTAATAATAATTTACGCATATGTTATCTTGTTTTAAGGTTAAAAAAGTCTGTAAGTTGTCCTGTACGTTTTTTTGAATCAGGAGACGGACTTATTTTCCTGCAGAACGGTATGTTGAAGCAGGTCTTATCCACCCACCGGGGGTAAAAGAAAGGCGGGTTATTGTCCCGGAAGCAACAAAACGGTAAAGGGCGGGGCGGGCACAGGAATGCCGTTCAGAGAAGTTACGGTTATTGATGTCATCTTCTTTTAATTTGTCAACCCGCTGATTAATCAGGGGTTGTTGGGTTGAATAAATGTGTCAAATTAACACAAATCTATGTATTTTATTTCTGAAATCGCAATGTTTTTGAAGAAAGTATAGACTCTGATGGCGGAGGGGAGTGAGATTGACTGGTTCGGCCGATACCGGCAGGGGGCTAAAGCCTTGACTCTCCTTTCTTATAAGGCCAGATCAACAGAAAAATTATAAAAGGATAGAAGAGGTTAAAGGGTATAAGCGTATATCAGACGGAATCATTTCCGGCTTCTTACCGGATCGGAAAACAGAAACCGGACCAACACTAAGAGTCTTGGTCCGGTTTTGCCGGAGGAGTGCTTGGAAAAATAAAAAACCCGTGATCAGATCACGGGCTGGTAATTTTTTGAAAATTCAAGAATCTTGCTGACCGAAGTTTCTGAGGGCGAAAGTTTGATTTTGCTAAGCCCTTCTTTCAGATCAATGCAGTTGAGATAAAAACTCAGCAGGTCACTGTCATGTAAGATAGATTCCTCAATAAGAAGATTTTCAGAAGGAGAGGTCTCGTTGTAAACATAACGAATGACGTCATTCTGCGTCGATGTAAAGGTTTGTGTCATAGGCATATTTGGTTTTACTCATCATTTTTCTGAGATTAATGAGAGCATAACGCATACGACCCAATGCAGTATTGATACTCACGCCTGTAGCATCCGCGATTTCCTGAAAACTCAGGTCTTCATAATGTCTCATAATCAAGACTTCGCGCTGCTGATCAGGTAACCGCTTAATAAGGCTTCGGAGGTGCTCGTGTGATTCCTTTTTGATTTGTTTGGACTCAATCGAATCTTCCGCAAAATTAAGCGAATTAAACACATTACTTCCGTCCTCAAACACTACATTCGGATAGCGTCTAGCTCTACGGAAATAGTCTATCGCAAGGTTGTGAGCAATCCGCAGAATCCACGGAAGGAATTTTCCTTCTTCGTTGTACCTGCCGTTTCTGAGTGTCTTAATGGCTTTGATAAAAGTATCCTGCATGAGATCCTCGGCCACATAAGCATCTTTCACAACAAGGTAAATCGTGGTGTAAACTTTCGATTTGTAACGCTCCACAAGCGTGGTGAAGGCGCTTTCGTCGCCACGGATGTACGCTGATACAAGCTCACTCTCGTTAACTTGGACTTTTTCCATTTTATGTCGGGTAATTAGTTAACGTAAAGCTTTATATCATATTATACAAACCGGGGTTTTATTTGAAGAATAATTTGAATTGCTCCGAAAGATAAAGAATTAAAACTCAAAAAGTCAATAAGGAGACCCAAAAAATTAGTTAACGGTTTGTTAATTCTGTTAAGAAATGGTACTTAAACCCTGAAAACCAGCAGATATGAATATAAAATTTGTTGACAGATAAAATTAACCAAACTAACTTTCGTTTTCGAAGTATATCCCTTTTTGCCTTCTTCATAACCCGTTTCGTTCGTAGGGTCCTCATCCGGACTTAATACAAATGTTTGTATTATTCCGGTACAATTTTTGTATAGTACCTGACAGGCATAGCCGCTTTCCGCCATGCTGATTGAGTGAAAGAAAAAGAATACTAAAAATGATGAAAATGAATTTTATGAAAATGGCCTTTGTGGTTCTTTTCAGCGTTATGGCCATGCAGGTCTTTGCGCAGAGAGACCTGATCGTGACGCAGGCCGGGGAAAAAATCCGTTGCCGGATTCTGGATGAAACCCCCACACGATTTGTTTATGCATATCTCGGCTCTGGTAATAAGGTGCTGAGAAGCGAGATTTTTAAGAACCTGGTAGCCTCTTTCAAATATAATGAATTTGCTTCTGACGTGGTTAAACAGGATAAACTACCGGCCTCCAAGGCTGGAAATGCGGAAAGCACACCTGTAAGAATTGATACGAGGAAATCTCCCAAACAGGATACTCCTTCCGGGGAGTCATCCCGGAAAGCAGATACATCACCACCCGCGGAGAAAGTTCAGCCTCCGGTACAGACTGTGACAAAGGAAAACAAAGCGAAGGCTGAGAAGGACAAGGCAGATGTGGCAAAAGAGGCGGGAGAGCCGCGTTCCATTCCGCTGAAGAAGGAGCCGGAGAAAAAAGAGCCGGAAAAACAGACGGTTACTGCGGAAAGTAAGGCTGCGGAGAAAGCTCTTAAGGAACTGAATCCGCCGGAAGAAAGAACGGCAACGTCTGACTATCGCAATTTCATGAAGTTCAGGGTTGGCGGGAAGGCCGGACTGGCCAATATTATCAACCAGACGTCTAGCGCTACGGATGCTTACTCATTATACCGTGAAAAATTGCTGAAAGGATGGGTCATCGGTGCAGATGCCGCCTATTTTCTGACTGAAAATGTAGGGATAGGCGCTACTTTTGTCAATTACCAGAGTAAACATAGCTCTGACAAACTTACTTATCCCAATCCTGTGACCGGAGAGATCGTATCAGACGGCTCCCTTTCTGATAAGGTATCCCATAAATTTGTCGGGCCGACTTTTTATTACAGGAAAAGCATTGATTTTAAAACCTATGTAGTACTCGGGCTGAGTCCGGGGATGCATTTTTATACCGATAAAGGCACCGCCAACAATTCTTCTTTCACGATTAAGGGGCAGAATTATGGTGGCTATGCCACACTCGGACTTGATTTTCTGCTGGGCAATGACATTACCGGAAGAGATATTATTCTCAGCCTGGAAGGCGGGTACAATTACGGCAAAATCAAGGAGCTGAATTTCGGGGATGAGCGTGGAAATGTGACCCTGACACAACCTGTCAACCTCAACCGCCTGGATTTCTCCATAGGCTTAAGATTCATGCGGTTTCCGGGGTATCTGAGATGATCAGACCACAGTGCCGTAAAGGTCGAACTCCTCAGCCTGATGAATTCTGACATTAGCGAAATCCCCGAGACGAACGTATTGGTCAGCAGAAACCAGTACCTCATTGTCCACCTCCGGTGAATCGTGCTCGGTACGTCCTATGAAGTAGCCTCCTTCTTTGCGGTCGAAAAGTGTTTTAAAGGTCTTGCCTACTTTTTGCCGGTTCAGATCAGAAGATATCTGTTGCTGAAGTTCCATGATAATGTCGGCGCGTTCTTCTTTTACTTCTGCCGGTACATCATCCGGCATACTGAAGGAGTGCGTCTGGTCTTCATGGGAGTATTGAAAAATACCGAGCCGGTCGAATCGCATTTTCTCTACAAAATGATACATCTCCTCAAACATTTCTTCCGTTTCCCCGGGGTGTCCGGCGATAAGCGTAGTTCTGATAGCGATGTCCGGCACGTGATCCCTGATTTTGCTGATCAGGTCTTCGGTTTTACGGCGGTCAATGCCCCTTCGCATGATTTTCAGCATTTCAGATGAACCGTGTTGCAGCGGCATATCCAGATAGTTGCAGACATTCGGACGGTTTTTCATTACATCCAGAATGTCCATCGGAAAGCCGGCGGGGTAAGCATACTGAAGGCGGATCCAATCGATGCCTTCCACGTCTGAGAGCTTGTCAAGCAGCTCTGCCAGGTTTCTTTTTTTATAAAGATCCAGTCCGTAATAGGTCAGATCCTGGGCAATGAGAATGAGTTCTTTTGTGCCTTTCCGGGCCAGGTTCTGTGCCTGAAGCACCAGTTCATCCACAGGCCTTGATATATGTCCTCCACGCATAAGTGGTATGGCACAGAAAGAACAGGGGCGGTCGCAGCCTTCGGCGATCTTGAGATAAGCAAAATGTGCGGGCGTCGTAAGCAGACGTTCTCCTACCAGCTCTTTTTTATAATCGGCTTTCAGCGTTTTCAGTAGTCTGGGTAGTTCGTTGGTGCCGAACCATGAATCAACCATCGGTATTTCCTTCTCAAGGTCATCCTTGTACCGGTGCGAAAGGCAGCCGGTGACATATACTTTGTCCACTACTCCTGCCTCTTTGGCTTCCACATACCGAAGGATGGTGTCGATCGATTCCTGTTTGGCATTGTCGATAAAACCGCAGGTATTGATCACGACGACGTTGGCGTCGTCTTTTTCCGATTCATGCGTAACGTTCATGCCGTTTCCTCTCAGTTGTGTGAAAAGGACCTCTGAGTCAACCAGGTTTTTGGAGCAGCCCAGGGTGACGATATTGATTTTGGTCTTTTGATTGCCTTTGGTTTTCATCCGTTTGATGTTTCAATCTGCAAAGTTCGGGAAAAAAGCCCAATAATGTGTACAGGAATCAGGAATGTTGACTCAGGCACGGGGACGGATCTGTTTTTTGCGGTTTATATAAAAGGCACAGAGGGTAATCCAGGTAAGGACGGAGAGCTCGATCACCCTCTGTAGCAGTCCTTTATTGTGGGTTACCCCCTGCTGACTGAAGAGCAGATACACAAAGCTGACCGCAACAATGCCCAGAAAGTAACCGGCATAGGAAAGGTATTCACCACCGGGCCATTTACGGGCGCTGAGGGACAGGATGATGATGGCAAAAGGTACGGTAATATAGGTGAGAAAACCAATAAGGTTGTGAATAAGCTGAGACAGGCTGGGGTCAAAAGAGCTGCATCCTGCATCGCAGGGGAAAAAAGCGGCCAGAATGGTGCCCGCGCCATAAAACAGGCCGGTGATGAGAAAGCCCCAGAAGGTGCCGGGCGATTTAGGTACTTCACGGACTGCCTGAAGGCAGAAAAGAATGATGAAGAGTCCGCTGGGAATATAACCTGCATATTTAAGCAGATTTGCCCGGGGAGCTCCTTCTGCATAAAGTTCGCTGATAAACTGGCTGCCATGGTCATACCCCGGATGTATAAGTCCGCCGGCAACAGTGGCAACAATAAAAAGAAGTACACCGGAGATGCCGAAAATAAAAGCTTTTGACCTGATCATAACACGAGGTTTTTTTGCAAAAATAGGGAGAAAATCTCTTTTGAGCCGGATTGTAAACCTGTCCTGTAAACTTTTGAGTTTGAAGAAGAGTATGCTTTTGAGAGATACATAGTTTTTTGAGAAGTTATTCTTGGCGCCCCGACCTTCGGAATCACAATCCGTCGGAAGGGTTTAGAAAAGGAAAAAGCGTCCTGTTGCCAGCACGCTTTCTGAGGGAGACTCATGGGGTTCGAAGCGAGTCGTCGCACCGCCCCGACCTTCGGAGCCACAATCCGTCGGAAGGGTTTAGAAAAGGAAAAAGCGTCCTGTTGCCAGCACGCTTTCTGAGGGAGACTCATGGGGTTCGAAGCGAGTCGTCGCACCGCCCCGACCTTCGGA